>Ga0209094_1000013_pt1 | contig 227938 bp, 187 predicted proteins | sample COGITO_mtgs_1004_2_FD_184790 | JGI IMG/M metagenome (GOLD analysis project Ga0209094, IMG submission 184790) | Pelagic marine microbial communities from North Sea - COGITO_mtgs_100430 (SPAdes) (version 2) | ecosystem: Environmental > Aquatic > Marine > Epipelagic ... | reverse complement strand
AGCGCTTACAACTATTCTAAATGATTATAAAGCAGATTATGAGCAATCGTATTTAGCTATGATGTGTGCTAAAATTGGATTGCTAAAAAATGAAGTAAATGACAAACAATTAATGGAGGATTTAGAAAATCTGTTAGCTTTAACTGAAATGGATTACACCTTATTTTTCAGGAATTTGAGTGAACTTTATGTTGAAGACATTCACAAACATATGCCAATTATTGAAGCAGATAGTTATTTGACAACAGAACAGTTTTCAATTTATAGAGAGCAATGGAAGGATTGGTTAAATACCTACGCTGAACGTTTAAAAATTGAACACGGCAATGATCCAATTAGAAAAGTAGCCATGGATAAAGTTAATCCTAAGTATGTACTGCGTAATTATATGGCTCAATTGGCAATTGATGATGCGGATGAGGGAAATTATGCATTGATTGATGATCTTTTTAACTTACTAAAAAATCCTTATGATGAGCAGCCTACCATGGAAAAATGGTTTGCTAAAAGACCTAATTGGGCTAAAAATAAAGTGGGTTGCTCGATGCTAAGTTGTAGCTCTTAGTTTCTACACTTTAGGGTTTAATATTGGTTTCATTCCAAGCAAAAACATCAAAATCTGTGCGCTTTTGCCCTTCATCGCCACCATATATAAGTTCTTTTTTAATTTTTTCTGGTTTCATAAGATTTTCAAAAAAGTTTAATCCAGAAAATAATTTTTGAGTAATGGTTTTAGTTGCTTTAATTTCTGTTGCAATTATGCCATTATCTGTCTCTGTAATCAGGTCAACTTCTTTGCCCTCGCTATCTCTAAAAAAAGAAAAGTCATGATGTAGATATAAATGAGCATTTTGTTTAATACGTTCTGCTAAAGCAAAATTTTCAAACAAATTTCCAAAATGTTTACTTTGTTGCAAGGTTTCAGGTTTGTTTATTCTTAATAAATGGCATACCAAACCCGTATCATAAAAAAATAGTTTGGGGCTTTTCATCACTCTTTTATTAAAATTTTTATGGTATGGTTGTAATTGAAATGTGATATAACTACTTTCCAAAACCCCAAGCCAAGCCTTTGCCGTTGGTTGAGAAATGTTGGCATCTCTAGCCAATTCGCTTAAATTGAGTAGCTGTGCTGCCCTACCAGCACAAAGCAATAAAAAATTTCTAAATTTTCTGATGTCATGCACATTCATTAACAAACTAACATCTTTTTCTAAGTAGGTTTTTATGTAATTGGAGTAAAATACTTTTTGCTCAATATTACGGTCATAAATTGCTGGATAAAAGCCATTAATCAAAACTTGTGCAGCATCTGGAGCAAGTAAATTGGCTTGTTTCATTTCTATAATGTCAAAAGGAAATAATTGGAAAAGGGCAATTCTTCCTGCCAAGCTTTGGCTAATATTTTGTATCAATAGAAAATTTTGTGAACCTGATAAAATATATTGACCCATTATCTTATCTTTATCCATTTTGGTTTGCAGATAGGAGAATAAACTTGGCACTTGCTGCACTTCGTCAAAAATTACTTTATTATTGTATTGGTTTAAAAAACCTCTTGGGTCATTCTCTGCAAAAGTTCTAGTATCTATATCCTCTAAACTAACGTAATCATAATCCTCAAAAAGTTCAATAAGAAAAGTTGTTTTTCCGCTTTGTCTAGGCCCTGTTAATGCAAGTATTGGATACTTCTTTGCTTGAAGAAGCATAGCCTCTTTGATGGTTCTTGATTGTAACATTGACGCGGTTTTGTGATTACAAATATAGTATAAATTTTGAATTTACAGGAAAATAATTTTGAATTTACAGAAGTTAAATTTTGAATTTACAGAAGATATATTTTGAATTTGAGAGCGATAGAAATTAAATTTCAAGTTGAAGAATATTTGAGTTTTGTTTTAAACCTGAGTTAGGTTATTAAAACAAGGTCTATTCAACTTTAAACAGAGATTTACTTTTCTTTTTCGCATCGAAATATATCAATATCCAAAATTGAAAAATGTCATGTTTCAATAATTTATGACTGTTTTAACTAAGTTTGAATTATTGAACGCTAGTTTTAACTTACATTTTACCACTTCTAAACAAAATGAAACACGTTCTTATAACTTTTAATTGGTTGATTTTCAGTATTTTTAATTGTTTTGTAGGAATACTTTTTAGAAGGAAGACCAAATGTGGTAAAAAAAGTCTTCTAAAAGTTACTTGAATTTAAAAAGATGATTACTTTTGCGCAAAAATTTATTCCATATTTCACTAACAATGGGCAACACAATTAAGATTAAAAAAGGTTTGGACATTCCTATACTGGGAGAAGCGTCTGGATACATTGTCAATTTGCCTTCAGCTACTACTTATGCCATCAAACCATGTGATATCAATGGTTTAATTCCTAAATTGGAGGTTGCGGTAGGAGATGAGGTTTTGGCGGGAACACCCTTATTTCATGATAAAAAGAATGATTCAATTAAATTTACTTCACCCGTTAGTGGAGAGGTTGTAGCAATAAATAGAGGTGCCAAGCGGGTAATTAAAGAGGTTGTTGTTTTAGCAGATAAGGCCAATAAGTACAATCAGTTCGAGAAGGGCAATCCTTCTCAAATGGGTTACGAAACTGTGAAAAATACATTGTTGGCTTCTGGTGCTTGGACTTTGTTAAGACAAAGACCATTTAACATTATTGCAAATCCAGAGATAAAGCCTAAGGCTATTTTTATATCTGGGTTTAATTCAGCTCCATTAAGCGCTGATGTAAATGTTATTTTACAAAATGAATCAAGTGATTTTCAAGTGGGGATTGATGCCTTGACACAGTTAACTGAAGGAAAGGTTTATTTAGGATTGCCTGCGGGAAAACCGCTTTGCGATGCCCTTGGTAAGGTTCAAAATGTTGAAAAAAGATTTTTTAGTGGTCCACACCCAGCGGGTAACGTTGGTGTGCAGATTCATTTTATTTCACCCATTAATAAGGGTGATATAGTGTATACCATTGCACCACAAGATGTTGTCGTTTTGGGACGCTTGTTTTCAAAGGGTGTTTATGATACTACAAAACTAGTGGCTATGGTTGGTAGCGGTTTTAAAAGCAATAGCTACGTAAAAACGTTTACAGGTGCAAATCTTGAAACTTATGTTAATGCATTGAGTAATGATGATAAATTACGTTTTGTTTCAGGAAATATTTTGTGTGGTACTAAAGTTTTGGCTAATGGATATTTAGGGTATTTTGACAATGCCTTGACTGCCTTGCCAGAAGGAGATGATTCGGAGTTTTTAGGTTGGCTATTGCCAACATATGAAAGACCAAGTGCCAGCAGAACTTTTGTTTGGTTGTCAAGGATATTTGCTAAAGGAAAGGCCGATGGATTTGAAGTAAATACCAATATGCATGGAGAAGAGCGTGCCTATGTTGTTTCAGATGAATATGAAAAAGTAATGCCCATGGATATTTTACCAAACTATTTAATAAAAGCAGTTTTGGCAAATGATATTGATGCAATGGAAAATTTGGGAATTTATGAAGTTGTAGAGGAGGATATGGCATTGTGTGAGTTTGTTTGTACCTCTAAAATAAATGTACAAAAAATATTGAGAGAAGGATTAAATTACGTAGAACAAGAAGCATAAAAAATGAAAGCGATAAAAGATTTAATAGAACGCATAAAACCCACGTTTGAAGAAGGTGGAAGTTTGCACATGCTGCATTCTACATTTGATTCTTTTGCCACCCTATTATTTGTTCCAGGGCATACAACACCCAATAGAGGAGCACATATTAGAGATGGTATTGATTTAAAAAGAACGATGATTACTGTTGTTATTGCCATGATGCCAGTACTTATTTGGGGTATTTTTAATGTTGGTTACCAGCATTTTTTGGCATTGGGAGAGGTGCCAGCATTTTTTACCAAAGAAAATTTAATGTATGGTTTGCAGGTTTCTTTGCCAATGATAGCAGTTTCTTATACCGTTGGTTTAGGAGTAGAATTTGCTTTTGCTCAGATAAGAAAACATCCTGTAAATGAAGGCTTTTTGGTAACAGGGATGTTAATTCCACTATGTTTGCCGCCTCATGTTCCTTTATGGATGGTTGCATTGGCAACTGTTTTTGCAGTAGTTGTTGGAAAAGAAGTGTTTGGCGGAACAGGGATGAACTTGTTAAATCCTGCCTTAACCGCAAGGGTATTTTTATTTTTTGCGTTTCCAACTTATATGTCTGGTGATAATGTATGGATAGCTGGACAACCTGATGGTTTTAGTGGCGCTACTTCATTAAGTAAAATTGCCTCAGCAGAAGTTATGCCTGCCTCAGGAAATTGGACCAGTACTTTTGGCTGGAGTGTTAAAGATATGTTCCTTGGTTTTGAGCCTGGTTCATTAGGAGAAACCAGTGTTTTGATGTGTTTAATAGGTGGTATCATTTTATTTGCAACGGGTGTAGGCAGTTGGAGAATAATGGTTGCAACATTTGCTGGTGGTATAATTGGAGGATTGATATTAAATGCACTAACCCTTATTGGAATAGGTGCTGATAATGTATTTATGCATATTCCACCTTATTACCATTTACTAATGGGCGGTTTTGCATTTGGTGCCGTTTACATGGCAACAGACCCTGTATCTGCAGCTCAAACTAGAAATGGAAAATGGATTTATGGTTTGCTTATAGGTATTATTTGTGTTGTTATCAGGGTTTTTAATGGAGCATACCCTGAAGGAATGATGTTGGCCATATTGATTATGAATGTTTCTGCTCCATTAATCGATTATTATCAAGTTCAAGGAAATATAAAAAGGAGGTTAGCCCGTGCGTAATAAAAATATTTATATCATACTGTATACAGTAATTCTGTGTATCGTATCAGCAGTAATTCTAGGTTCTGTTAAACAAGTTTTGTCACAGAAACAAGAAGACAATATCGCCTTAGATAACAAAAGGAAAATACTGCAAACCATCATGACAGTTGATGAGTCTACTGATATCAACGCCATCTATGCAGAGCGTGTTAATGAGTTTGTAATCGACAGTAAAGGACAAAAACTTGATGGAGTTAAGTTAAAAGATGTTCGCGTTGCTAAAGAGCGTAAGTTGCCAATCGCTGAGCGAAAATTGCCATTGTATGTTATCAAGTCAAAAACTGATACGAACAAAGTGGAGTACTACGTTTTCCCGACAAGTGGCAGTGGATTGTGGGATGCAATTTCTAGTTATATAGCCATTAAGAATGATGGAAAAACAATTCAAGGTGTTGCTTTTGATCACGTTGGAGAAACTCCAGGTTTGGGAGCGAGAATAAAATCTGACCCACAAATTGCGCCTAGATATGCAGATAAAGAGCTTTATGGTAATGATTTTGAACCAACGGCTGTTTACATGGTAAAAGGGGAGGGTTATAGTTTTCCTAATGACCCACACAAGGTGGATGGGATGAGTGGAGCAACATTAACCGCAAATGGAGTAAATGCAATGTTAAAAGAATATGCAGAGGCCTATCAAAACTTTTTTAAATCTTTAAATAAATAATCAGGATGAGTACAGAAACATTAATCAAAGTTAAAGAAGAACGCGAACCGCTTTTTTCTAAGAAGAATAGAAAATTACTGATTGACCCAATTGATTCCGATAATCCTATTACTGTTCAAGTTTTAGGAATATGCTCTGCATTAGCAGTGACGGTTCAAACTGTTCCAGCAATTGTTATGTCTATTGGGGTAATTTTTGTGTGTGCATTTTCTAATTTGCTTATTTCTATGTTAAGAAATACAATTCCACCACGTATTAGAATTATTGTTCAATTAGTGGTTGTGTCCTTATTTGTCCAAATGGTTTCAGAGGTATTAAAGGCATATAGTTATGATGTTTATCTTCAATTATCAGTATTTATTGGCTTGATTATTACGAACTGTATCATAATGGGTAGGTTAGAAGCATTTGCATTGGCTAATAAACCATGGCCTTCTTTCTTAGATGGCATTGGTAATGGGTTAGGTTATGGTGCTATTTTGGTTGCAGTAGCTTTCATCAGGGAGTTATTTGGAATGGGGACTATTATGAAAGGAACAGCAATTGAGTGGCATGTTTTTGAATCTATGGGATTGAAATTTCAATCAATTGGCATTATGGCAATGCCTGCTGGTGCATGTATTATATTGGGGTTGCTAATTTGGGCTCAGCGTGCTAGAAATGGTTATAGTGAGACTAATTAATTGAACGAAAGAAAATAAAAAAAGAAGAAAATGGAAAATTTACTAAGTTTAGGAGTCCGCTCCATATTTATAGACAACATGATTTTTGCCTATTTCCTAGGCATGTGTTCATTTCTGGCGGTGTCTAAATCTGTTAAAACAGCGATAGGTTTAGGTTTAGCTGTTATATTTGTTTTGGCTTTAACTATTCCAATTAATTATTTGGTGTATGAGAACTTTTTGAAAGAAGGAGCTTTGACATGGATTAGTGCTGATTTTGCCTCGGTTGATTTAACTTTTATTCAGTTGATGGTATTTATTGCAGTAATTGCGGCTTTTGTGCAATTAACAGAAATGGCAGTTGAAAAAATATCCCCGGCACTGTATGCTTCTCTTGGAATATTCTTGCCATTGATTGCAGTAAACTGCTCTATATTAGGGGGGGCCTTGTTTATGGTTCAAAGAGAATTTGGCACTTTAGCTCAGGCTTCTGTTTTTGCAGTAGGGTCTGGAATTGGCTGGTTTTTGGCAGTAGTGCTTTTTGCGGCTATTAGAGAGAAATTGAAGTACTCAAATGTACCCAAACCTTTAAGAGGTTTAGGCCTTGCATTTATAATTGTAGGCTTGATGTCATTTGCTTTTCAAACGTTCTTAGGTATAGCAATGTAATTTTTTAGATTAGAAAAAAATGATTTTATTAAAAATAGATCCAACCATACTTTTATTAAGTGCCGTAGTTTTTACTGGAGTAATATTGTTTCTCGTTTTCATGTTGCAGTTTGCAGCATCAAAATTGGTGCAACAAGGGGATGTAAAAATTGAAATTAATGGAGAAAAGACCATTACTGTTTCAGCAGGTGGTACACTGCTAAATGCCTTGTCTCAGGAGAGCTTATTTTTGCCTTCAGCCTGCGGTGGTGGTGGAACATGTGCTATGTGTAAATGTCAAATATTTGAAGGGGGTGGTGAAATTTTACCTACAGAGACAGGTCATATTAACAAAAGGGAACAAAAAGAGCACGTGCGTCTTTCATGCCAAGTGAAAGTGAAAAATGACATGAAAATTCATATACCAGAAGAGGTTTTTGGTATCAAGAAATGGGAATGTGAAGTGGTTTCTAATTACAATGTGGCATCTTTTATTAAAGAATTTGTAGTGAAGTTACCCGAAGGAGAAAACATGGATTTTGAAGCTGGAGGTTATATTCAAATTGATGTTCCAAAGTATGAAGTAGATTTCAAAAATATTGACATTACCTCTCATCCTAAAATGGGAAAACCTGCGGATGAATTTAAAGCGGAATGGGATAAATTTAAGTTGTGGGATTTGAAAATGAAAAACCCTGAATTGATTTTTAGGGCATATTCTATGGCTAATCATCCTGCGGAGGGCAATATCATTATGTTAAACATTCGTATTGCTACACCACCTTGGGATAGAGCCAACAACCGTTGGATGGATGTAAACCCAGGTATTTGTTCAAGCTTTGTTTTTGACCAAAAACCAGGTATGAAAGTTACCATTTCTGGTCCTTATGGAGAGTTTTTCATTAAGCCAACAAAAGCAGAAATGCTTTATGTGGGTGGTGGTGCTGGTATGGCTCCGTTACGCTCTCATATTTTCCATTTATTCCATACCTTGAAAACTACCGACAGAAAAGTGAGCTATTGGTATGGTGGACGCTCTAAAAGAGAGTTGTTTTATGTTGAAGATTTTAGAAAAATTGAAGCAGAGTTTCCAAACTTTAAATTTCATGTTGTACTTTCTGAACCCATGGAAGAGGACAACTGGAAAGCAAAAAAATCTTTAGATGATGACGGAGATGGATTTACAGGGTTTGTTCACCAAGCCTTGATAGACAATTATTTGGATAAGCATGAAGCACCAGAGGATATAGAATTCTATTTCTGTGGACCCCCGATGATGAACGCTGCGGTTATCAAAATGGTGGATGATTTTGGGGTGCCCCCAGAAAACGTTGCCTTTGATGATTTTGGAGGGTAAGTAAGGTTTTTTTTGTTTTTTTATAGTGTAAGTTTATAAACATTGTGGTTCTAAGCAATGAAAGACAAACTGGATAAAACAATTTTTACAAAGCAAACCCACAAAGAGGCCAGTAACAACCGACAATATTGGTTATCTAAAACTGTTGAAGAACGCTTAGTTGCTGCATATCGCCTTACTTTAAGGGCGTATGGCTTAGACCCAGATGTGGAGCATAAATTGAATAAAACCTATTTTATAAAAGGCAGAAGAGGCGAGTATAAAGTAAAAGGTAAGTATTGAGTAAAATTAAACTAACAAATAGTTATTTTACTGATTACGATTTACTAATCACTAAAAACTAACAACTTCCATCTACTTTCTCAAAATTTTAACCTCATAAGTATTGCCATCTTTGTTGCGCAAACTCGTGTCCCTTATCCAAGGGTTAAGGTATTTAAGGTCTTTGTAAGTAATATTTTTTTCTTTGGCAAAGTCAATCCAACTATTCACTTTGGTGTTTACAGAAACAGTGGTAAAAGCGGGCATGGTATATTTTTCTTGTGGTAAAATATAAAAGCCATAACGCTCTGGATTTTCAAAAATAGACTTTACAGCCAAAATTCTGAAAACATACCTTTGCGTTTCTTCATACAACAATAAATCATAGTACGTTTGCTCAGCTTGGTTACTAATGCGATTGCTCAAACCCGATTGCCCCATATTGTAACTGGCAGCAGCCAAAGTCCATGTTCCAAATCTGCCTTTTGCTTCTCTCAAATATTTGCAAGCAGCCAAAGTTGATTTTTCTAAATGATAGCGATCATCAATTTCATTGTTTACTTCCAAGCCATAGCCTTTAGCCGTTCCAGAAAGAAATTGCCAAAAACCGGCAGCTCCAGATGGAGAAACAACATTGGATAAATTGCTTTCAATAACGCATAGGTATTTAAAATCATCTGGCACGCCTTCTTTTTTTAGGATTCCTTCAATAATGCCAAAATACTTCTGTGCCCTTTTAAAATTAATTATAGTTTGTGAATGAAAATAGGTGTTTGACACCAATTCCCTATCCATACGCTCATACACTTCAGGGTCGCTCATAGGAACAGCCTCACCAGCAAGACTTAGTTTCTCTGGCAAATACGGTGCAGTAACCAAATAAGGTCCTGCAATCGGCCTTATGGAGGTATTGCTAATATTGACGAACAAAGCAAGAATACAAACGATGGCAAAACTCAAAATAAGGGTGTGTTTGTATAATTTCATATAGTTTATGGCGGAGGTAAAAGGGATTTAAAGCGTTAGTTATTGAATTTTTGTCTTCGGATAAAAGCATTGATTAATCCAAAAACTACTACTAAGCCCAAAGGTACGGCAATATTGAGAATTTGCCATTTCTTTTTGTTTGCTTTTACTTTATTTTTATCTAATAAGCGCAGCTCATATTCTTTATTTCTAATCTCAATCAAGCCCGCATCATCACATAAATAATCAACACAATTAACAATGAATTTTTTATTGGCAAAACTCCTTTTTGTTGCCATATCAAATCCTAAGGGAAAATAGCCATTGCCATCTGCTTTAACCTGATTTTTTACAATGTCACCATCCGCAACAACAATCATGCTATTGTTTTTAACTTCTTCTTTAAAATTAACTTGCGTAAAACTTTCGGTGTTTCTACCTTTAAAAACAGATTGAAATTGACCTGTACTTAAAACACCACATACTTGCTGACCTTTATTAAAGCTCTTTAAAAAAGATGGATTGTTATTTTGCATAACAATGCCTAAATCTAACATTAAAGGGCTATTGCTTATTCGTGACTTATCACTGCTAAGCAAAATAGGTGTATGCACAACATTATCACGCACTATGGGTTTTAAAGTACTTACAAACCTACCCCAAATGCCTTCCATATTCTTTGAGATAGGGTTGTTGCCATTGTCTGTAAAGATAGGGTAATAGGTCCAGGCAAAATTTCTAAAAAGTCCATTTTTTGCTTGAAAAACAATGTCGTTGCAACGGGAATCCATCAAAATATCATTGTTAAGTCTGATGCCATAAATGTAAAGCATGTTGGGTAATTCACCCAAATCATAATTGGTGCTTAACATTCTTTCATACAGCGCTAACGTATCATACTCCGCAAAAACAGGGTCAATTAAAAACAAAACCTTTCCGCCCTGCATGATGTATTGGTCCAATAAAAATACTTCAGCTTTGCTAAAAGGTTGGGTGGGCTTGGCCATTATCAATCCTTTAAAAGATTTTAAATGTTGTAACAACGCAGGAAAAATTTCCTTTTCTGGATCAGCAGATTTTTCAACCTTATCTTGAATGGGAAGCAATGTTTCTGCTAAATTCAAATTAAAAGTAACATCACTAACCTTATAAAAACCCTTTAACTCATTGCGGATATCAAAAGTGGATAGTTCATCCAGCTCACCATGTCCTCTTAGAAAACCAATTTTCTTATTCTGCCCGATAGAGCTGGCTTTCCGAACAATATTGGCAAGTTCATATTCCAAATTTTCTATTGAATTGTTAATGGCTTCTTCCTCTGCCTTACCCAACTGCGTAGTTAAGAAATTAATAATGTATTCATTGCCTTTACCATCAATAACTTTAGCGCCTGGAAAAAGACGTGTCACCTGCGTTTGGGTTTCGTTTTCCTCTTGATCGTAATAGGGGATAAGCCCTTGTTTTTCAAATTGCTCAATGATATTACTTTGGTCATCCAAACTTTTACCTTCTAAAGGGTTGGTAAAATCATATTGAACTTTGCCACCACTTATTTCATTAAACTCAGCCAGCATATCTCTGATATTGCCCTTTAACTGCTTAAATTTAGTAGATAGGTCTCCTTCTAAATAAACATTGAAAGTAAGTTTGGTATCTAAATTTTTGAGTAAGGTATTGGTGGTATTGCTAAGCGTATACTTTTTTTCTTTGGTTAAGTCAAAACGATGGTAATACTGATTTGCCAATAGGTTTATAACCACCAAAGCAACCGCCAAAATAGCCAAATTTAAGAATGCTTGCGTTTTGAAACTGCGCTTTTTTGTTTTAGTACTTACCATTTTCTGCTTCCAAATACCAATTTAGTTGAAAAAATAAATAAACTAATCATGCTGATAAAATAGACAATATCTCTGGTGTCAACTCGACCAAAACTAATATTGCGATAGTGGTACGAGATGCCAATCCAGTCTATACCAAACTGAGAACCTCTCAAAATATTTAAATTTCTGAGCATGTCAAAAGCAGCATAAAAAAAGAAACAAAGAAACATGGATATAATAAAAGCCACTATTTGATTATCTGTCAATGAAGAACTAAATATACCAATAGCAACATAAATGGCGGCTAAAAAAATCAATCCAATATAAGAGCCAATTACCGCACCAGAATCAATATTACCAACCGGTGAACCTAAATTATAAACGGTATAATAGTAAAAAAGCGTAGGTAACAATGTGATTAAAACCAGTAAAAGGCAAGCAAAGTATTTGCCCAAAATTACAGACATATCTGATAAAGGCTTGGTGGTAATGGTTTCTAGAGTACCCACTTTCTTTTCTTCAGAAAATGAACGCATGGTGATAGCACTTACCAAAAAAATAAATATCCATGGGGCAATATTGAATAAAATATCCATGTTGGCGTAACCTCCCTCTAAAATACTGGTATCGCTAAATACCCAACTCATTAAACCCACAGTGAGCAGAAACACAATCATTACTACATAGGCAATAAATAGGCTTAAAAAACTTCTGAACTCCTTTTTAAGAATTGTTAGCATCGCTTGTTAATGTTTTAAAAATTGCCTCTAAACTGCTGGTACGTTGTCCAAGAGAAACTATGCTTAAATTATTTTTTACCGCCAAATCCCAAACTGCTGCTTGTATATTGGCATCTTTTTTCGCTGTTATAGAAAAGGTGTTATTGGTACCTTCAACTGAGAGTACACCTGGTAATTTCTCTATAAGATTTTTAGCAATTTCAGCAGAAAAAACAACATCAATAATACTGTTTTCATCTGCGTTATTTTTTAGTTCTAGTGTAGGCTTATCTGCAACTATTTTACCATGATTGATGATAATGGCTCTGTCGCAAATGGCTTCCACTTCTGTCAATTGGTGGGTTGAAAGCATTACGGTCTTCTCACTTCCCAATGTTTTTATCAAATTTCTAATTTCTGCCACTTGATTGGGGTCTAGGCCAGACGTTGGCTCATCCAAAATCAGTACCGATGGATTGTGAATTAAAGCTTGCGCCAAACCTACCCTTTGGCGGTAACCTTTAGACAATTGTCCAATTTTTTTTCTTTGTTCAAGTCCTAAACCGGTCATATCGATGCAGGTTGCTATGCGCTTTTGCTTGTTTTTTACTTTAAAAATATCAGCAATAAAAGCCAAATACTCTTTCACGTACATGTCTAAATACAGCGGGTTGTGCTCTGGCAGATAGCCAATTTCTCTTCTTACTTCAATACTTTGTGTTAAAGTGTCAAATCCTGCAACTTGCGCTGTGCCCTCTGTTTGTGGCATAAAGCAGGTCAATATTTTCATGGTAGTGCTTTTTCCAGCACCATTTGGGCCTAAAAATCCCACTACTTGACCTTTGCCAATCTCAAAAGTTAATTGATCAATGGCCTGTTGGTTACCATAGGTTTTCGTTAAGTTTTGTACGGAAATGGACATGTGTCTATACTAAACGCAAAAATAGGGGTATCTGTGATAAAAGCAAATGATTAAATTTTAAAAGCGGGTTGAATAATGTTTAACAATCCTTTTGTCAGTAATAAATCTCTTAAAGCTAAGGATTTAAGAACTAATTATTCAATATTTATAACTCTAAAAAATGGTTTTCTTACGAGAAACAACTTGTAGTATTGAAATTAAGGAAAATTTCAGATACATATATTGGGTTTTATTTTCATCTTTTAATCAATTAATTTTATGCATAGGGTTATTTCACAAAATTTATAAAGAACTATCAAACCTACCGAATCAAAAAAACTGTACCGTGTCTTCTTACAATTTCTCCGTTGTCCATTTTTGCTTCTAACACATAAATATATACATCTTGTAAACAGGACTCGTTGGCATAATTACCATCCCAAAGGTTATTCTTTAAATCAAAAGACTCAAAAACTTGAGCGCCCCAACGGTTATAAATGGTGAGATGCGCAGTTTCAAAATTATTTATGAAAATTTTGAACTTTGCATTTCCAGCATGAACGCTTTCAGGAGCAAAGGCTGAAGGAATGAAAATGTCATAGTTTGTGAATGTTAGTTTTTCAATAGAAATGGTATTGTCTTTAACAACATAAACTGGAAATATGATGGTGTCCATGCAGCCCCAATCTGTTGTTACAATATGGGTTACAAAATAGGTTTGTGTTTTTTCAGGATAATAATGCTTTACGTTTCTTAAGTTAGAAGTGTCAAAAGATTTGCCACTCCCAAAATTCCAATAGTAATAATCAATGCTTCCTTTGCTAACGTTGCTCAGACTTTTGAAATTGAAAAAGGCATCATTTTCAAAAGCCGTGTCTTTTGGTGTAACAGCGTAATCTGCCTTGGGTAAAGGGTTAATCTGTAATTTTAACTCAGGGCTGTTATTGGGGCATTTGTTACTAATTGGATATGATTTTGGGTTCAAAAAAAGGTTTGTTCCATAATTAACAATGTCTTGTTTACTGGGAGTGTAGGTTGTTTCTTTACTGTCTTTATTCTGAAAATAACCACTACCAGCTGTGCTCCATTCATAATTGGAAATATTTCTTTTTATTTCTGCTGTAATATTAAATACCGTGTTTTCACATTGCTGCATCAATGGACTTTGAAGTATAGAAATAATAGCGGGATACTGAATAGTTATAGCCACAGAGTCTTTGTTTATACAACCATTTATAGGGTCAATATAGGTGAGGTAATTAATAAAAGAGCCGTAAAATATACTTGTTTCATTGGGTATTGTAAAATTAGCGGGAAACAAAGAATCATTTTTAATACCTATACCAGTCCATTTACTACCATTCTTGCCCTGATTAATATTGGGTGTGCTTTTTGGGATTAATGAAAATGGTGAAGTGGATGAACAAATTGTATCAATTGCTGCAATGACAATTGCTGTGGACTCGGCAATGTTAAGAACAAAAGAATCTTGTGCCAGACAGCCATTTAAAGTGTTGCTCACATTAAAAATATATTTACCAGCTATGCCATTTATGAACATTAAACTGTCATATAGGCGATTGGCTGCATTGGCAAATGTTACTGTTGGACTTTTAAAACCATTGAAACTGGTTAATTGCCACTGAACGTCTTTAAGATTGATGGAGCTTGATTGGTTTAAATTAACAGTGTCTTTATCAAAACAAAAATCAGATTGGTTTTTGATTGTTATTGTATTTGGATGTTTTACAAAAATTTTTACCGTATCTAAATCGAAACATGTAACACTATATTCTGTTCCAAAATGTTTCAATTCAATTTGAAAATCTTTATCCACTTTTAAGTTAAAGTCTTTGTTAAAGGACAAATTTTTATTGGATACAATTTCCCGCCAATGCCAGTTGTGTATTGCAATACTAGGTTGTTCATAGTTTCCTATTAAAGAAATGGTGTTGTTATAGCAAACGGTAGTATCCTTGCCCGCATAAGTTTTTAAGCTGTCATTGACATAAAGTATGACGGTACTTGTTGCTTTGCAACCAAAAATGTCAATACTTGTTAAACCATATACTCCTGCTTTTTTTACAGTAATGTTATCCGATGCACTTTCTCCTGTTGACCAATAATACTTTAAATTACTATCTTTAATAACCGAAATATTAGCAGAATCATAATGACAAATTCTTTTATCTCGCCCTATGTTGGGTGGGGTTGTAGAATGAAATTTAACGAAAAGAGTATCACTGTATTCACATCCTTTGTTGTCAGTAACCTGAATGGACAATTTTTCATCTTGCTTAATTTTTAAATTGATACTACTGTCAGTCCCTAAAGATTGGCTGCTAGTTTTTACCAACCATTTATAGCTAAAAGGAGCAAATCCATTTGCGATTTTTGGCGCAAGTTGCAAACTATCATTTTGGCAAATAAAAGTATCTTTTGCGGGTAGGCTAATCGTGAGAAAGTTCTCTATTTCTATGGTATCAATAACTGTTGTTTTACATCCCGATAAATTTTCAGCAATTACCTTTATCTTATATTTTCCTCCTTGTGAAAATGAAAAGGAGTCTTTCTGTTTTTGACTGGTAAATAGCAAACTATCATTGACTGTTAAAATAGACCAATTGTAACCACTTTTGCTATAAGTGGAATCAAAAGCTTCAAAAAGTAACTTGCCGCAATTCTTTTTTGTTAGCGTTGTTTTTACCTTAGAAATTTTATTTACCCTAATACTAAACTGGTAACTTGATTGCAATCTTTTAGGGCAGGCAGAATCACTAACATTTACAAAAAAAGTATATGGAATGTTGGAGTTACTTCCTACTGGAGGACGCCATCCAAAAGACACTTTGCGCTCTCTATCCTTAGGATTAAGAATGGTAAAGGTGGCACCAGCAATATTTTCGGACCAACTGAAATATGTGGTGTCACTGGGAGGAGAACTAGAAGGAGGACTCAAAACCACAGCTTCATCTTTGCTAAGAATTTCAAAACTGAGCGAATCTCCTTCACAAATAGAATAATGATATTTAGGAAGAATTACTGGAGGGTTATTTTTTACTAAACTGTCAACAATAAAATTAAGTACACGCCCAGTATAGCCCAATAGTTGATTAATGTTATTGGTATCTCGCCTGAATTCAAAGGCTTGCATTTCAAAATATCCTGTTCCAAAACAGTCAGTGGGCATAAAAATTAAATCTGCAGTAAAAGTGTCAAAATATAGTCCAATAGGAGGGTTTGCAGATGGAATGCTATTACAAGGAGAACCAAACGGGCAATAAACATTGATGTTAGGGGCGCAAGTAGCGGGAAAAGTTCCATAGCACACTTCTTTATATACCAAAGAGTCTCCATTGATTTCTATTCCACCTAAATTGCCATAAAATGGCGTGTTGCAGTTAAGGTATAAATCAGGAGGTAAAATATATGCCAACGCAGAATTATTTTTGGTGATGGTGCTTTTAATCATACAATAATCCAACATGGCTGTTAGCACAATGTTGTTGTTAGCGGCAGAAACATTAGCATCTTTACAGCACGTTTCATATACCATTTGAAATTTGCATGTGCCACTGTTTAACCATGTTTGAAAAATAGTATCTTGAAAGTTAATGGTGACTTCATAACGAAAAATCTCTAACCCCTTGCCCGTTTTACTAGTATTGCTTGGGTTGCAAACGGATGCTGAAGATGCACACCAAAATGAGTTGTTTGTTACTTTTACCAAGGCGGCAGTAATATTTTGGTTTGATGAGTTATTGCTAATTTTAATACTAATGGTGCTGTCTAAAGCACTGTCTGCACAGTTTCGATAAAGATTGCAAACTACAGTGTATTTGTCAAAACTATGATAAACATAACTAATATCACCGCCCATAATTTTGGAAATGCCAAAAATATTGAGTGAGCAATGTATGGTTATAAATAGTAATAGTAGTTTTTTATACATTCTTTGCAACAAAGACATTTTGAATGGTTTAAACGTTGCCTTTAAAAATTAAAATAACTACCTTTGTTCACAGATAAGGTCGGATAAATTGAAAAAATTAACATTATTACATTACCGACTCAACCACCTTGTCAAAACCAGGCTTATTTACCCTTCGGGAGATTTTTGAGTTTACTCAAAGACGTTAGACGGTTGCGATGTCAGTGGAGGTCAAATCCTACTAAATCAGGATTTTTCTCAATTGCCGACCTTATTTTTCTTTTGTTGAATCCCTGAAAAAGTATTGCTTAACTTTTATTTTTTTAATCTAAACACACAAATATTTATACTTCTTTCACTGTGCAAGATAGATTATTTATTTCCAGCTTAAAGGGAAATATTCACTACCCTTTTAAAGCAAACGTAAACAAATAGTTGCCAATAAAATTCCACAATGTGGTACATAAAATGGCTAAAATTTTGGCAAAGTAAAATTTAATGCCTTGTTTTTTATGCAATAGCCACAAAAAGCCATTGTTAATCAATAAACCAAAACCAATAACTATTGAGAATTTTATAAATTGCTGTAATATTTCAGGGTTTGGGTCAGCAAAAGTCCAAAACTTATTGATGAAAAAATTAGCTACGGCAGAAATAGTAAACCCTGTGCTATTGGCAATATATTTATTAACCCTTGCCTTTTCTTTGAGCAACCAAGTAATTCCAAAATCAATGCAGACGGCTGTAATACCTGCAATACCAAACTTGAAAACCAGTGGTATCAGTGCTTTAAATTTTTCCCAGTTCATGGCTGTTTTTTGGAGGTGCAATATTAGGCAAGCGCAAGAATAAAATTGCTATTTGCAAGAAAATGAAATTTATATTTCACTGAAATGCTACGAATTAGAGGCGAATATTTATATTTTTTGCAGTTTAACAACGCTATTTGTTCCGTTTTCAAAATATACTTTTAGCAAATAGGTGCCACTAGGCGCTCCAGAAAAATCAAGTGCATTGTCATTAAAAATATGGGTTACGTTTCTCCCTAAAATATCCGTTAGCTCAGTATATGCAATATGCTGCGCAGCAATTTGCACTATGCCGTTTTTGTTTGGATTAGGGTAAACTTGAATGGCAGATGGTTTTATATTGTCAATTGAATTAGTGTGATTAACAGATTTGAAAACGCCACCACCACAATTTATATAAGAACCGCTTCCAGTCACTTCCTCGTTCATTGGTCTAACTGTATAAATATAAGTGCCTGTATAATAGTTTTGAGCATCCACCATAAAAGTATCCATCACTGTTCCCAAGTAGAAGTATTCATTTTTGCTAGTATCTACTCTATAAACTCCATATCCATTAAAGTTTCCTTGTACACCATCCCAATTTAGGTAAACCTTGTTATTGCTGCTGCTAACATTGAGATTGGTAACATATGGCAAGTGACTGTTCATCAAAGTTGGGTCGCCCATTAATGCAATGGTTGTAAGGTTGTGTGCATTGTTAAATCCACCATTGAAATAATTTGTTGTGTTATTTTGAGTGGCCCTGGTACCATATCCAATGTGTTTGCCCATAGCCATGGTGTGCACATACCATTTGGGAATACCACCCCAAAAACTTGCCAAACTATTTTTGCCCAAAGGAGCGCGCAAAAAATTATTTTTCACATCCCAGTCTCCAAAAAAGGAGCCGGAAAGCATGGTGAAAATATTTTTCACATCATTTGTGGCAAAGTTTGCAGTACTACCAATTCCACTGCAAGTGCTATAACTTCCTGCACCACACCCAAAACTCCATAAATAGGGTTCATCAATTTGCGTGGTCATGTAATCACGATCGTCAAAAATACTATCAAACAGAAAAAATGAAGAAAAATTTTGGTATCCAGACGATGCCAAGTTTAAGCCTCCAAAATTGTTATCAATCAATGCCCTATTTGGATAAACTGTTTTTTGCGTCCGGTACGCATGGTTCCTGTCCAAATAGGAGCGTACTAAAGCTGTATCCGACATTGCAAAGGCGGGCATGTTAAACAAATCCAATCTGCCAATTTCTAACTCTAATTCGGACGGCAGTCTACTTTGGTCATATTTTCCGTCATTCGGATTATTTTGATTCCTTGGGTCATTTCCAGTGGTTAATGTTTCATTATCAGTCCATGTTCCATCTAAATCTGCATAAAAAGCATCTGTGCACCAAGCACCTGTGTGGTTTCCACTACCTTCAACATGTCCGTCTGGTGGAGGAAATGCAGTAAGGCCACTGTAAATTCCAGAATACGGCACGGGCACATGTCCAATAATAAAAATGGTTGTTATTGGGTGTCTTGCGTTGGAAACCGCTGTTTTAATGCGTGATTTTACCGATGCAGCACTTTCCGTTCTGCCAGCATACATGTTTGAAACAGTCCAACCTTCCATTGTTAAGTCAGATTGAAGCCGTTGCAATTCAGATTGTAAAGGGATTTGATAGTTGCTGTCAATTAACAATAAAATACCTCCCTTGTAGGCATTGTTCATATATAGATTGCCCGCATAAGTATAACCCAAGGCAGTAATTTGATTGCTTTCTACCTTGGCAATTTGGTATTCTACTGTTAAACCCTTTGTGACTGTATTGTCATCGTAGCTATTTGTATTAGACGTCAATATCGCTATGGGATTGCCCCATGCAGCGGACAAATTATTACGCCTATACAGTTGATAACTTCCACTGAAGGTTGCTGCTGGCCAACTAAGTTTTATGCTGTTATTTTGTACGGATACATTGAGCATAACAACTTGCGTTTTGGCAACTTGGGCTTGTAGAACAATTTGATAGCCAATGCATAGTATGGTTATCAACGCTATTTTTATATTTTTATTCATAGATTTTATGATGTTTAGGAACATTTGAAAAGCAAAAGTAACTGTTTTTTTATATATTTCTGGTCAATTATCACTTAGTCATTATCTAGACTGTTGTGAAAAAAGTGTCAAACACGGTCTGTTAAAAACAATAATTTGGAAAAAAATGAAAAAGCATTTGAAAATAAAATCAAAATGATTACTTTTGCACCCTTATAACAAAGATATGTACGCAATAGTAAATATTCAAGGCAGTCAAATGAAGGTTCAAAAGGACCAAAAACTTTATGTGAATAGAATGGATGCCAAAGAGGGTGATAAAGTAAAATTTGAAGAGGTTTTAATTATTGACAACGATGGAAAGATTTCTGTTGGTTTGCCAACAATAAGCAATGCATCGGTTTCTGCCACAATTTTGAAGCATTTAAAGGATGATAAAGTAACAGTTTTCAAAAAGAAAAGAAGAAAAGGTTATCAAAAATCTAACGGTCACAGACAATATCTTACTCAAATACAAATAGAATCAATAAAATTATAATTCATCATGGCACACAAAAAAGGAGCAGGAAGTTCAAAAAACGGAAGAGAGTCGCACAGTAAAAGGCTTGGAATTAAAATTTTTGGTGGTCAATCAGCCATCTCTGGAAATATTATTGTTAGACAAAGGGGAACGAAACACCACCCAGGAAGTAATGTAGGAATTGGTAAAGACCATACCCTGTTTGCATTAACGGATGGTTTGGTACAATTTAAAAAAGGAAAAAACGGACGTTCTTTTGTAAATGTAGAAGCAAAAGCATAATCGTTAAAAACGAATTAAAAAATATTAAAAAAGCTCTGGACATACTTGTTCAGAGCTTTTTTGTTGGTATTCCATTTATTGTTCAATTAGCGGGATAATCCAAAGGTTTTTTCCCAACTGCTGTGGTTCTTTGGCAACACTTTTAAGCAATGGGTTATCAAGGTCAGATACTTGGTTGGTGACTAAAAAGGCAGCTCCGTTGTTAATGGCTTCTTTTATATAAACAACTGTTTTTCCTTCTCTTGGAGTGAATAACTCATTTTTAAAATAGTAAGGGAAACCTTTTTGATGCAGCATGTAGAATAAATAACACCCGGTTTCATCTACTCCACAAATAACCCGTTTATTTGCAGTATTTATTTTGGATATTTTCTGTCTTTCAATCGCAAACTTCTCAGGATCTTCTCCAATCCAATTGGCAGGAGCGGTTCTAAAAAATGCCCAAATGGGCATCAGTATAAGAAGAATGAAAATGGTCTTAAACATCATTTTTGTAATTGTCACTTTATTTTGAAAACAAAGAATCTGCAATTTTGAAACCAATAGCAAAACAGGAGCTAGTAATGGCAATAAGTAATAATCATGGTTCAGCAGATTGCTAGATGCAGCAATGATATAGGTTATAAATAAAATTACTGATGCTGTTTTAATCCAATTCCAATGTTTATACCATGGGTACTTAATAAGCATCCAGATTATTAAAACTAGCAAAGGGAATCCAAAAAATAGTTCTGGTGCAGTGCTTAACACAGTTTTTTCAAAGAAATCGAAGAGCAATTCCTTCTGCAAAAGTCTAGGAGTAAAGATGAATTCGGCAAGCCCACCGGAGTTAGCGGTAAGAAATGTTGCATATCGGTACCATGCGTAAGTTGGAATCAATGCCAACAGTATTGGGCTTGATATTTTTAAAAATGAGTTTGGTGTGATTTTGTTGGCCTGCAATAGGAATGGAATTGTTAGCCATAGAACAAAACTATATTTAATCATCAAGCCCAATGATGCAAACAGAAATGCCATTATAAATGCTTGCCATGTAATGCGTTGAAATAGGTGATATAACTGAATATTGGCTAAAATAATTAGTAAAATTGCGAGCATATCTGGCATTGCAGAGAATCCATAATAGAATATCAAGGGATTGAATAAAAATACGAAGGCAACGATTCTACCCGTAGTTTCATTGGGCAGTTTAAACAATCTATAAATGGCCATAAAAGAGGCTATACTTATGGCTAATGCATAAATACGATGGAGCGTATGAGAAAAACCAAAAATTTTATAAAGAACAGCTAGAATCCACTCGTATAAGGGGAAATTGGTACCTGTAACACCAGAAAATTCCCAACGCTTATCAACACGTGGCAACCATATGGACATATTCTCCTCAAAAAAATTTCGAGTCAATGCTAATGAGTTACTCTGCCTCCATAAATGATTTCCGCAGGGAGGTAAATTTATAAAGGCCAGATGAAGTCCAACGAAAATGCCTAAACTAACAATTGCAAATTTAGCGAATGTCCACTTGCAAAAAGGTTTAGAAAAATCCATGAAATATTTAGAAAGTGTGGTCAGTTATTATTTTCCAACCTTGTTTATCAAATTTTCTCAAGAACAGTGAAAAAACACCTGAATCTCTTTTTGGTTTGTCATCTTCTATTTTATCTACTCTGTATAAGCCTACATAGTTTACCAAGCTGTATGTTGTATCTAAAAAGCGTTTTTCATAAATCTCAAAGTCAAGATGCCCCATTTTTTCTTTGGTGCCAAAATGCTTCTTGTAGGTGTTAAAAACATTGTTCCAGCCTGTATTGATACCTTTTTTAGTAATGAAGCGCAAGGAGTCATCTTTCCAATACCCCTTCATATATTCGGATAGTTTACCATTGTTCCAACCTTGAACCTGAGCATCTAAAACAGAATCAATTTTAGCAATTTCACGTGTCTTTTCATCTGATGAAATGGCAGTTTTTTTGCTTTTAAATTCTATTTTACCCAGCAAAAGTCCAAAAACCAAGCTAGTAAGACATAAAAGAACCATGATGAATTTATTTTTCATATTTTAATTGAAGCTAAGTTGCAGTCCTGCGCTGATGATATTATTGTAAACTCCCTTCCTCCAATATACACTTGACTGCGGTTTTGTGCGATCAATAATGGAAGTGATGGAGTATTGATAGTGCATATAAAAGGCAAGGTTATTATTTATTTTATAGTTTGCACCAAGAATGCTAGAAAGTTCAAATTTTCTAAGGTTATCTTGAGTTGTAAAGCCACCACCTCTATCTTCTTTACCTTTAACAACATATCCAGGAACCAGCGCTACACGCACACCAAATTTTTTTATTTGCTTTTGATAGTAAATAGGAAACTCAACGTAGCCATAACTATATTTAACAATGAAAGGAGGAGGATTGTCTGGGTTGTTTGCTGTTCTACTTCCTTTTAAGCTATAGGTGATTTCAAGGCCTACTTCGTCCTTATCTTTAACGTTAACAAAGGAAGCAACACCAAATCTATAACCCAGTTTATTGTATCCGCCCATTTGGTCACCATCTATTTGGCAAAAATTAAAACCAGCAATCATTTTATAACCAAAAGACTGTGCGATTAAAGATTTTGTACCCACTACGATAAAAACAAAAAGTAATAATTTGCGCATATTTTTATACAAAAATAAACCAAATGATGGCAACTATTGAAGAAAAGGTATAATTTTTTCTAATCTTACACCTCTAGATGCCTTTAGTAAAACAAAAGTATTGCTAATTGGGTGTGTTTCAAAAAATGTTGCCAGCGCTTCTGAATTCATGAAAAATTGAAATTCAAAATTATTTTTGAATTGGTAAAAGGTCTCTCCGACACAAAATACATGATTGGCTGCTGTAATTTTTTCAAGTTGTTCAAGAATGTTAAGATGCTCGGATTTTGCAAAGCTTCCCATCTCTAACATATCACCAATAATAAAAAGTTTGTGATCGGCTTCTAAATTTGCAAAGTTTTTGATTGCTAATTCCATGCTTGTTGGATTGGCATTGTAACAGTCTACCAGCAAATCATTGGTATTGGTTTTTATCCATTGAGAGCGGCTATTGCTTGGTACAAATTGTTCTATTCCTTTTTTAATAGCGTCCTTAGTAACCTTAAAATATTGTGCAATGGCAACAGTACTTACAATATTTGCAAAGTTATAATCACCGCTGAGGCTACTACTTATCTCTTTGTTTTCAAGTTGAAACAGGATATTTGGAATGAGTTTTTGTGAAGCGATATAGGTGTCTGCATCCTTATCAGTAATGGAATAACTGTGTTTATTAGGCAGTCTTTTGGACATGTTTTTTATCCAAGGGTCATCCAAATTGATGAAAGCAAATCCATTATTTTTTAACAAGTAATCAAATAGTTCACTTTCAGCTTTTGCAACTCCTTCTAGGTCTCCTAAACCTTCTAAATGCTCTTTGCCAATGTTGGTCAAAAGTCCAAAATTAGGTTCTGAAATTTGGCAGAGTTCTGTCATTTCATGATGGTGGTTAATACCTAATTCTACAATTGCCATTTGATGTTCTTTTCTCAATTGAAGTAAGGTCAACGGCACACCAATATGGTTATTGAAATTTCCTGGAGTGGCATAAACACAAAATTGTTGTTTTAAAACAGCATACAAAAGTTCTTTGGTGGTTGTTTTTCCATTGCTTCCACCAATTGCGATAACAGGCAAAGCAAGTTTGCGCCTGTGAAAGGTTGCTAAATTTTGTAAAGTTTTTAATGCATCCGCCACAAAGATGTAACCTTTGACATCCTTTAAATCTTCTCTTTCTGTTACCACAGCGGTTGGTTTTTTTTCAAACGCAGCTTCCGCCATATGATTAGCATCAAAGTTATCTCCTTTCAAACAAAAGAATAGCGTGTTCTCAATCTCTTTTCTAGTATCAGTGCTAACGTTTTCTCCACTATTCAGAAAAATGGTGTAAATTTCTTCAATCTTTATCATTACAAGGCAACAAAAATGATATAAATATTGTCTAATAAGAAATAAATATTACTTTGGTACCAAATATTATGAAAAAAATTATAACTGTTACATTTTTATTGTTAGGATTCTCATTACTTGTAAAGGCACAAAGTGAGTTGAAGCTCTTTCTTTCAGACTCTTTAGTATTTAAGGATATTGCTGGAAATGTTATAAGTGATCCATTTACTGGTGGTATTGAAAGCCCACGTTTTTTTAAAATGCACTTAAACGATGATACCAAAGAGGATTTGGTTATTTTTGATCGGGCAAACAGCAAAGTTTCTACCTATATCAATAATGGCAGTGAGAATGCTGCGCTTTATCGCTATGCTCCTGAGTTTGAAGCTTTTTTTCCAAAAGGTAAGTATAACTTTTTTATTGTTGATATCGACAGGGATGGATTTCAAGATGTAGTTTGTGGGCATTTTATTCAAAGTGGCAATTTGAGTTTTTATAGAAATGAGGGAAAGGCATTGCCCAATATTTCATTTAAGTTTAAAGGGTTTATTAACTATTTGCATTACCAGCCAGCCATACCTGGCAACAGAAATGGGCTGGGAAACCCAATACAGCACGTCAATGCACTTGAGGACATTGATGGCGATGGTGATTATGATTACGTTTCATTGAGCAGTTCTGGAGGTAATTTAGAGTATTACTTAAATAGACAAGTAGAAAAGAACTTGCCCAAGGATTCTTTGGATTTTAACCTTGTAGAAATTTGTTTTGGGTATTTTGGAGAAGCCAATAATAATGCTATACTTATAAATGGCTGTATGAGTTCAAAATATTATTCCAGAAGACATGCTGGGGGAACTTCTATTCAGTTTATTGATATAGACAAAGATGGAGACAAGGACTTAATTTTAGGAAACAATAGTTTTAAAAACCTATTGTTTTTAAAGAATGGTTATGAAGATTATCAGGCAAAATATGACAGCATGATAAGTTGGGACAGCATTTTCCCAAGAAATACTGTTCAGGCAGATGCATTTGTGTTTCCCATGGCAAGTTATGCGGATATAACAGGTGATGGGATAAAGGATTTGGTGGTATCACCGGCTTGGAATCCCGATTATTTTGAGGCCATGCAAAACACCAATCAAACGATGTTGTATGAAAATAAGGGTCAAAATGATTCACCGGCCTTTATTTACGCAGGAAATAATTTTTTGATGTCCAATAGCATTGACTTGGGTAATTACAACTCACCAGTCTTTTATGACTATGATGGAGATGGCGATCAGGACTTATTTGTGGCTTATTCTGGAAGTTTTGAAATTACAGGTCACACCAAAGATAAAGTTGCACTTTACAGAAATGAAGGAACAAAAACTAAACCTGTTTTTCAATTAAATTCAATGGATTTTGGTGGTTTTTCTGCATTTAACCTTAGCAATAGTAAAATGGCAATTTTTGATTTTGATAAAGATGGGAATTATGAATTTTTCTTTGGACAAGCGGATGGAACCGTGAAGCATTTTAAATTTTCAGGTCAAAAAACAGCACCTGTTTTCTCATTATCCAGTGCAAATTTTGGAGGTGTTACGGAAATTTCGGGATACGCTGCTCCTGCTTTTTGGGATTTTGATGCAGATGGTAAAAATGATTTATTGTTGGGTTGTCGTCAAGGAAAAATAAGATACTTTAAAAACACAGGTACTAATACAAATCCAACTTTTACAAAGATAACCGATACTTTAGGTGGCATGGCTACTAATGAGTTTAGAACATACACCAATCCCAATTCTTTTGCTAGTTTTGGAAATTCAACACCACTGGTTGTAGATTTGAATGGTAATAATAAAATGGAGGTTATTTCAGGTTCGCTGCAAGGAGAAATTTTTGCATGGAAAACGAGTGGTGGAGCTTTTGATACTTTTGTTCAGTATAAAAACTTCGCTAAATATTTGAATATATTGGGTGATACGTTGGATAATTTTAATTTTGGATTAAAAACTACAGTTGCAGCAGCAGATTTAGATGGTGATAGCATAGCTGACATCATTGTTGGGAATAGTGCGGGAGGTTTTTATTATTTATCAGGAAAAGCACGTGTATTTGCTGTTTCTGTCCCAAATATAATAGCAAAATCTTTGAGCGTAAAATTATTTCCTAATCCCACAACTGGTAATTTAAATATTCAAAAACTACCTTCAAATGTTTCAAGCGATATTGAAGTTTTTGATTTGACGGGTAAACAATTGTTTGCGGTTAAGACAAATGAAAGCAATTGCAATATAAATTTAGAAGGATTAAATACAGGAATTTATTTTGTTAAAATTAATGCCCCAGGCTATTCAGAAACTACCTATAAGATAAGTAAACTTTAGTGCTATTATTGTTTTGATGACTTTGTTTCAGTAATAAATACAAAACCTTTATCAGTTTCATTTTCAACATAGTCTATTTGTAAACCTACTAGGTACATCAAATGACCTTTTTCTATGGCAAACTGCAAATTTTCATAATCATAAATTATATCCTTCTCTGATTTTTCGTCTAAAGCAATAAAATTAGCAACACCACCACAGCCACCACCTCCTTTTATTCCAATTCTTATGAACGGAACTTCTGTATGGTTGTGAATGCGTCTAACTTGTCTTAATTGTTCAATAGCCAAATTTGTTATTTTTACAGGGAAGTTCATTTAAAATGGTTTTGATGTTATATAAAGTGTACTTTTATTTGAGTGTTAGAGTTCTTTGTGCTTCGTAGCTGTTTACTTTTCAAAAATACAATAAGAAACTTTAATACACCAATAGTGTTGAAACTATTTGACAAGTATCACTAATTTATTAAAGGTAAAGGAGCATGAGTCATGTAGCATATAATATATTGAATCATCTAGTTATAAAACTGGGGAATCAATCATAACAAAACCAAATAAATCAATAACTTTGCATCCATAAAGAATATAACATGAAATACGCTGAGGTAGTTTTAGAGCTTGTAAAATATATTTTACCGAGTATAGTGGTTTTTTTTACTGCATATATGCTTGTTGGAAAGTTTATGCAGGATAAGTTGAATGAGGAAATTAGAGCATTTAAGAAACAACCTCAATCTATTATTAATCCTTTAAAATTACAGGCTTATGAAAGACTTATCGTTTTCTTGGAAAGAATAAGTCCTCAACAATTGATACAGCATAATGCAGGCACCGGACTATCTGCAATTCAGATGAAACGTGTTTTTATAGATGCTGTCAATGCAGAATACAACCACAATGTTAGCCAGCAAATATATGTTTCGCCTCAATTGTGGTCCTTAATAAAAGTTGTAAAGGAAGAGGTTATTGACATCGTTAATTCAAGTGCTGAAAGTCTTGATGACAAAAATACAGGCTTGGATTTGTGCAAAATTATTATCAATAGAATGATTGAAACACAATATCAACCTACTCAAAAAGGGATTGACTTTTTAAAAGCCGAAATTCAGCTTTACTTTGCATAAGTTTTTATGCCAAACAAAAAATTTAAAACAAGCAGCCAAATTCCTATTGAACCGTTTTATAGACAAACAAATGTAAAACTATCCGAACCCGGAAAATATCCATTTACCAGAGGTGTTTATCCTGAAATGTATAGGCAAAGGCTTTGGACGATGCGCCAATATGCAGGCTTTAGTACCGCGGAAGAATCTAATGAACGTTACCATTACTTATTAAAACAGGGTACAAGTGGACTTTCTGTTGCCTTTGATTTGCCAACACAAATAGGGTATGATAGCGATCATGCGCTGGCTGAAGGTGAGGTTGGTAAAGTAGGAGTGGCCATTGACAGTTTGGATGATATGGAAATATTATTCAAGGGTATTGAACTAGAGAAGATTAGTACTTCAATGACCATAAATGCAACAGCTGCCACTTTATTGGCATTTTATATTGCCGTAGCCAAAAAGCAAGGTGCAGACATCAAAAAAATATCAGGCACTATACAAAATGATATTTTGAAAGAGTATGCTGCCAGAGGTACTTATATTTATCCACCTAAACCCAGTATGAAACTCATTACTGATATTTTTGAGTATTGTAGCAAAGAAGTACCAAAGTGGAATACAATCTCTATCAGTGGTTATCATATTCGGGAAGCTGGTTCTACGGCTGCTCAGGAGCTGGCCTTTACTTTATCGAATGGTAAGGCATATGTAAAAGCAGCTTTAGAAAAGGGTTTAGATATCAATGTGTTTGGTAAGCGATTATCTTTCTTTTTTAATGCCCACAATAACTTTTTTGAAGAAATAGCTAAATTTAGAGCAGCTAGAAAAATGTGGGCAGAAATGATGAAGGAAATGGGCGCAACAGAAGATGGAGCCATGATGCTTCGTTTTCATACGCAAACGGGTGGTTCTACGTTAACTGCGCAGCAACCTATGAACAATATTGCTAGGGTAACATTGCAGGCTTTGTCGGCAGTGATGGGAGGTACACAATCTTTGCACACCAATGGGTTTGATGAGGCGCTCTCATTGCCAACAGAGAATGCAGCTGGAATTGCACTACGGACCCAGCAAATCATTGCCTATGAGAGTGGCGTTATTGACTCGGTTGATCCCATGGCTGGCTCATACTATGTTGAAAACCTTACTGAAGAAATAGAAAAGGCGGCCAAAGTTTATATGGATACGATTGAAACAATGGGTGGATCTGTAAATGCTATTGAACAAGGCTATATTCAAAATGAAATTGCCAAGGCAAGTTATGATTTTCAAAAACAATTAGAAGAAAAAGAAGAAATTGTTGTTGGTGTAAATGCTTTTATTTCAAAAGAAAGTGCAAAAATTGACTTATTAACATTGGATGACTCCATAAAAGTTAAGCAAATAGAAAAAATTAATGCTTTAAAGGGTAGAAGAGACCAAAAAATAACAACGCATAAATTAGATTTATTGGCTTCCAACGCTAAAGATAGTTTAAATTTAATGCCAAGCATCATTGAGGCCGTGGAAAGTTTAGCAACTTTGGGTGAGGTTGCAGACGTTTTAAGGTCTGTTTATGGCGAATATAGGGGTTAATAGGTCTTTAGCGATAAGTTGTTGACAACGTTGCAATAATTGGCAAAAGGCGCATAAGGCGCATAATACTATTGATAAAAATATTGAATAAACAACTGAAAAAAATTTTTTTGATAACAATTTTAATATCAACTTCGTGTCCTCTTAATTAACACAATGTTAACAATAAATTGAGTTTAACAATGTTATTAATTAGGAGCAACCAAATTTTTATAACAATATTTAACTATGAACGAAACTTTAACATGTGAATCCGTATGGAAAAACTGTCTTAAAATTATTAGAGATAACATTAGCCCCCAGAGTTTTAAAACATGGTTTGAACCTATTAAACCTGTTAAGCTTGAAAGTAAATCTCTAACAATTCAAGTACCTAGTCAGTTTTTCTTTGAATGGTTGGAGGAACATTATGTTTCGTTATTGCAAAAGGCGCTAAAACAAGAATTGGGTTTGGGGTCCAAATTGGAGTATAACATTGTTGTAGAAAATGGTTCTGCCAATCAGCGACCATATACTATTAATGTGCCTACTGGGCAAAATAGAAAGGAGAATTCAAATGAGCTTTCAATGCCATTGAATTTAACTACATCTATAAGAAATCCATTTATTATCCCAGGATTAAAGAAAATTAACGTTGATTCTCAATTAAATCCAAAGTATACATTTGACAGCTTTATTGAAGGAGACTGTAACAGGTTAGCGCGTTCTGCGGGTTTTGCAGTGGCCAACAATCCTGCTGGTACTGCCTTTAATCCATTGATGATATTTGGTGGTGTAGGTTTGGGTAAAACGCACTTGTCGCATGCCATCGGTAATTACATTAAACAAACCAATAAAACCAAAGCGGTACTCTATGTTTCTTCTGAGAAATTTATGAACCAATATATTGATAGCCTTAAGAACGGTAACAACAATGATTTTATCAACTTTTACCAATACTTAGACGTTTTAATTGTGGATGACGTGCAGTTTTTTTCAAAAAAAGAAAAAACCCAAGAAATTTTCTTCCAAATATTCAATCATCTACATCAGCAAGGCAAGCAATTGATTCTAACTTGTGACAGACCTCCTCGTGAATTAAAAGACTTGGATGAACGTTTACTTTCTAGATTTAAATGGGGTTTAAGTGCTGATTTAAGTGTACCTGATTTTGAAACCAGAATAGCTATTTTGGAAAATATGATGTACGCAGACGGTATCACGATGAACAGAGAAGTTGTGGAATATGTAGCCCATAATATTGACACCAATGTAAGAGAGTTAGAGGGAGCACTTATTTCTTTATTGGCTCAAAGTTCATTGAATAGAAAGGAAATTGACCTTGATTTGGCAAAACAAATGCTTAAAAACTTGGTTAAAAATGCCAACCGTGAGGTTAGTATAGATTATATTCAAAAATTAGTTTGTGATTATTTTAGCATAGGTGTTGATATGGTAAAATCTAAAACAAGAAAAAGAGAGATTGTACAAGCCCGTCAGATAGCGATGTATTTTGCTAAAGATATGACCAAAGCCAGTTTAAAAAATATTGGGTCGCATTTTGGTAACAGGGATCACTCTACCGTTATTCATGCTTGCCAAACAGTAAATGATTTAATTGAAACCGATAAAAAATTCCGTTACGATGTAGAGGAATTGAGCAAGCGTATTAAGATTAATACCTTTTAGGAAACACTCAATAAACACAAATTTTAAATGTCAATTGCTTAATAGTAATTGACATTTTTTTTACTATCTATTTTCTAGTGATTACCAAATAAGCAACACTACTTGCCAAGGTAACTAATGCCATCACAAAAACTTTGTCATAACCCAGTACCAAAACATGACCCATAATAGCACCTAGCATTATTCCAATTATTAGCAATGCTCCATACTTTGAAGTTTTGGGGAGTAATATTAAAATGGAGGCAATAACTTCCAATATACCAGTTCCATAGCGCAAAATACTTTCTGAAACTGCACCGTTAAAATAGTTTGATACTTTTGTAAAAAGCTCAATGCTTTCTGGATGTCCAGGAAATTTATAGAAAATGGCGGTCTGTAAAAGAATAAATGCAGGAATGATACGTAAAATCCAAAGAAGTATTTTCATAGTGATAGGTCAAAGATAATGAAAATTAGGGAGCAATGAAAATCATTCTATGAATACAACTCATAGAATGTCTTAGCATTTCACCGATTCCGGCATCATGCTTTTCAAACATTCAATAACTTCATCTACCTCTTCTATCTTATTAAACACTCCAAAACTAAAACGCAAATTGGTTTTATCTTCTGCACATTTAATAGCGGTCAGCACATGGCTACCCTGACTGGCACCAGAACTACAAGCTGAGCCACCACTAGCTGCAATCCCTCTTAAATCTAGATTAAAAAGAAACAAATCTGCCGCCTCTGAGTTGGGCAAGCATACATTGATGACTGTGTAATGGCTGTTATCAACATCGCCATTAAATGTTACTGTTGGTATAGCCTCTTGCAATTGTTTTACAAAATGCTGTTTAATGCTTTTTATATGCGCAGATTTTTCTGGTAAATTGGCGTAGCAAGCACTTAAAGCCTTGGCCATGCCCGCAATAGAGGCAACATTTTCTGTTCCAGCTCTTAAACTTCTTTCTTGTCCACCACCGGTAATAAGTCCAGTAATTTTCAAACCCTTTTTGATATATAAAAAACCAATCCCTTTTGGGCCATTAAATTTATGTGCAGAAGCAGATAAAAAATCTATGTTACTTTCTGCCAAATTAAAATTAAAATAACCTACAGTCTGCACGGCATCTGTATGAAATAATGCTTCATATTGTTTGCATAGTTTTCCAATAGCATCAATGTTACTTAGGTTACCCAATTCATTGTTGGCGTGCATGATGCTTACCAAACAATTTTTATTGTTTTGCAACAATTTTTCCATTTCAGCAAGGCTAAAATTACCTTTTTCGTCAACTTTTAAAAGATGAAGATTTATATTGCTTTCTTCCTGCAACAATTCTGCGGTAGAAAGCACAGCGTGATGCTCAATAGGAGTGGTGATAATATTTTTAACACCTGCACAAGCAACAGCTTTTCTTAATGCAATATTATCAGACTCTGTACCGCCACTGGTATAGCATATTTCAGATGGGTTGCAGCCCATTAATTTAGCAATTTGCACACGAGCCTCTTCGATAATTGCTTTCGCTTTTCGACCGGTGGCATGAATAGAAGATGGGTTGCCATAAGTGTTCTTCAAGATGTCATGCATCAAATCCGCAACTTCGGGCAGCAGCGGTGTTGTTGCGGCATGGTCAAAATAGATTTGTTTCATTTTAAAAATTTCATTCCTATGAGTTTGTAAGCCAATTTGGCCAAATTGAACTCGGTTAATATTTCACCCTCTTTTGGGGCGCACTCTACTATATCAAAGGCAATCACATTTTTTTGTTTAAATACCTCTTTAAAAAGGGCAATTGCTTGATGCCACAATACTCCATTAGGCTCTGCAGTACCCACTGCTGGCATGATGGACGGATCAAAACCATCGGCATCAATTGTAATATAAACATTATCACTCAAAGTATTAACGGCAGCCTGTATCCAATCCAAATTATTTGAAATTTGATGGGCATACCAAGTATGAATGTTAGTTGAGGATTTAATCAAATCTGCCTCTTCTTTGCATTGCGCTCTTATTCCTATTTGGGTAATAGGAATATCGAGGTCATGTACCCTTGCCATTACGCTGGCATGTGACCATTTTGAACCTTGATAGCTCATTCTTAAATCACTGTGCGCATCAATTTGTAATACAGATAAGTTTTCAAATTTATCGTTCATCGCTTTAACAATACCATAAGATACCGTATGTTCAGCCCCCAATGAAACAATAAACTTATCCTGCTGCAGTAGTGTTTTTGTTTGTTGTTCAATGAGGTGCATAGCTGCTTCATCCACTATGCCATCAAAGTTCAATGGCTCTAACGTGCTTATGCCCGTTTCAAAACACGTTTCTTTGTCAATTTCTTCATCATAAAACTCTACATATTGTGATGCATTAATAATGGCTTGCGGTCCCTTATCTGAGCCGCTCAGATAGGAAGAACTGTGCTCATAAGGAATAGCTTGTATAACAACCTTACTTTTCTCAAAAGCAAAGTGCTTTTCATGCTCTAACCCTAAAAAATTGTGGTCTGTTTTTAAGTACTGCATGGCTTAATTTGCTCTTTCAACATAACTACCAGTGGCTGTTTCTACTTTTATTTTATCGCCCGTATTTACAAATAAAGGAACTCTAATTTCAACTCCATTTTCAAGTGTCGCAGGTTTTAAAGTGTTCGTAGCGGTATCGCCTTTAACACCGGGCTCCGTGTAGGTTATTTCCAAAACAACATATTTTGGACCTTCAGCCATTACAGGGGTATCTTCATCAAAAGAAACCAATACTGGCATATCCTCTGATAAAAATTGTGCACTGTTGCCAAATAATTCTTTCGGAATAGGCATTTGCTCAAAAGTTTCATTATTCATGCAAACAAAATTATCACCGTCTTGATAAAGGTACTGCATTTCTGAGGTTTCAATTCTTAATAAATCAACATCTTCCCCCACTCTAAAACGGTTTTCAACGGCTTTTCCGTTTGAGATTTTTTTCATTTTTGCTTGATAGAATGCCCTTAAATTACCGGGTGTTCTGTGAATGTATTCCGTTATTTGACATATCTCACCATTAAATCTGATAAAACTGCCAACACTTAAATCTCCTGAATTTGCCATTGGGCAAAGGTAACATTTTACTCGAAATAAGGAATGGATATATTTTGATTTAAGACCAATATTTGCAAATACTTTCAATTTTCGGCATGATTTTTCGTTATTGTATAGTAAGTGCATAGAATAATTAAAAAAAGAAACCTTTTGCTGCTTTCACTAATCTTAATAGTGGGAAATTTATTCAGCCAAATTCAAGTTTCCAAAACAGTTTTGGATTATGGCAAGGTGGCCATCTGGAAAAATGACACTTTGGTTTTTTGGATACAGAATAATAATGCCACACCTGCCAAGCTTTTACCAACTTACAATCCGACCACATTGCTTATTGGTCCACATGAAATTGCTCCGGGACAAAAGGTTACGTATAAAATTGTTGCGTACCCTTCAGAAAAGGGCAATTTTGAGTTTCGTCCTTCTTTCTTTTTTAGCAATAGCAACGCGCCTATAATTTTAGTTGTAAAAGGTGCTGTTAACGCTTTTGATGACAATGCGCTTTTTCAATGTCCAAAACTAGAAAATACACCAACACCTGCCAAGTCGCCTTTTATAAAAATAAAGGTGATTGATGAAAATACAGGTAAACCAATTTATCATTCCAATATTATTGTTCGTGGAACAAGTAGAGAATTAAATTTGGATGGAAGTTCGACAGAATTTGAGGGGTTGGAAAGAAAATATACCATTAGTGTATCGGCTGAGGGATACAATACCAAAATAGGCAATTACATATTTACTAAAAGTGGAGATGTAATTGTTGTACAATTAAAACCTGTTGAGCAGGTTGAAGATTTAATAGAAGAGCAAGTATATTTGGATACCTTTATTCATAAGCAAGCTGACTTTGCCAAAGACGAAGTCCAGAAAACTTCTGAGGTTAAAGATAAGGAGACAAAGGTTTTAAAAGAAGTACCTCAAACAGATTTAAAAAGAAATAAACTTGAAAAACTGACAAATGATTTTGCTACAAGCGAAAAGCCTCCTCAACATATTATTATTTTGGCAGATGTAAGTTTCTCAATGAAGAGAAACGGTTATTTAGAAGAATTGAAAACGGCACTGAAAGGTACTATGGAAACGCTTAGGCCTATTGATTCAGTCAGTTTAATTACCTTTAGTACTGCGAATGTTGTTTTATCAGATCATGTTTCTGTTCGTTTTTTGGATAGTCTTAACAGGTCAATCAATGCCATACAGGCACAAGGAGGAACCAATGCTAAAATTGCACTTAAAACGGCCTATGGCATGGCCGATAGATATTACAATTACACACAGATATTTTTGTTTACTGATGGTAAATTCAATGCGCCAGGCACATCGGTAAATTGGTATGCAGAATATGCTAAACAGCGCAGTGAAAATAAAAATTATAAGCTCAACATCATCTTATTTTCCAATGAGGAAACAGACTACTTATTTATGCAACAAGTCGCGTTCAATGGCAATGGCAATGCTTTTTATATTAATAAATGGGGTATTGAAACCTTGATATTAGAACAATTATTGCAGCCATAAATCTGAATAAATCCAGTGGTTGCTTAATGTTTAGTTGGATTTTGAAATAAATTTTGTAGCAATCAGAAAAAAATATTAAATTTTTATTTTGTAAATAGAATTCTAGTAATACATTTGCACTCCTCAAAACGAGGGAGTTTAGCTCAGTTGGTTCAGAGCATCTCGTTTACACCGAGAGGGTCGGGGGTTCGAATCCCTCAACTCCCACAAAAAGCCCAGTCCATAAGGATTGGGTTTTTTTATAGGTATGTGTCACCTTTATATTTTATTTTCAGATATTTTGAATAAATACTATGTTGGTCATACTTGTGATACTTTAGCAAGAAGATTACAAACACACAACTCAAATCACAAAGGATTTACAGGCGGTATTGGCGATTGGACAATCGTTTATACGGAAGCTTATGATACGAAAATAGAGGCATATTCCCGAGAACGAGAAATAAAACGTTGGAAAAGTAGGAAACGCATAGTTCAGTTGGTTCAGCGCATTCCGTAAGGCACGCACGGAAGGGTCGGGGCAGGCTCTCAACTCCCACAATAAAAAAACAAACAATTATTGTTTGTTTTTTTTTGTAAATATTGCTTTTTGTTTTTACAATCTTCAATGCCTGTTATGGAACCATTGGGTTTGTGTTGGATTTTTATTTAATTTTTAACAAAAAAATAATATTTTTAGCTATTATCAATTAATTTTTACAACTTTGCAACAGTTACCTTGGACTCAAAAAAAATAATTTGTACGATTGGTATAGTTTTGGTTTATACTAAAGACTTTTAATAAAGCTAAATGAGTATTCAGAAGTTAAAGGAATTTATAAGCCAAAAATTCAGCCTTGAGTTGCCAAGACAGATATCTTATCACGGTTTTCATCATACGCTTCATGTGCTTAAGGTTTGCAACGATTATATTAGACGTTTAAAAATAAACTCAAAAGATGCTAAATTATTGAGGACAGCAGCATTGTTTCATGATGTAGGTGTTTTATGGGATTACCAGAATCATGAGGCTGAAGGAGTTGAATTTATGCGCAAAACACTGCCTCAATGGGGTTACTCCAAAAGTGATATTGAGATTGTTGCAAATATGATTTATGCAACAAAGTTGCCCCAAAGCCCTAAAACGGAATTGGAGCAAATATTATGTGATGCGGATGTGGATTATCTGGGAACAGATTTGTTTTACGAGATAGGAGAGACTTTGTATCAAGAGTTTTTGTCAGTTGGTGTTGTAAAATCGGAGGAAGATTGGGACAGGCTCCAAGTTAAGTTTTTAGAAAATCACAAATACCATACTCCTTTTGCCCAAAAGAATAGAGAGCCGAGAAAAAGGAAATATATTCAAGCAATTAAGGATAAATGGCAATGGAAATAATTTTAATACAACAATAAATTGGTTAAATCATCCAAACAAAATAATCCAATTATTTGGAAAAATATTATTGGGCTCCCTTATTTTTTGTATATGCTGATTGGTGTGGCATGTGCCGTTGTAGCTTTAAAGGGATTTATGATTCCCAATCATTTTTTGGATGGTGGCGTAACGGGAATATCTATCCTTATCCACGAAGTATTTCACATCAATATTAGCATTGTGCTTTTGGTGTTAAACGTTCCTTTCATTTATTTAGGTTATCGCAACATCGGTTCAACATTTGCTATCAACGCGGGGATAGCTATTGTTTTGTTATCACTGTGTATGCACTATGTTGATATACCAACAGTAACCAATGACAAAATTTTGATTGCTGTTTTTGGCGGATTTTTAATTGGATTGGGTATTGGATTTGTTATTAAAAGTGGTGGGGTTATCGATGGTTTTGAAGTAGTGGCGCATTACACCAATAAAAAGTCAGGTTTTTCTACAGGAGAAATAGTGATGACAACCAATACGCTTATTTTTCTTTCAGCGGCTTTTTTCTTTGGTATTGAAGCTGCAATGTATTCAATTTTAACCTATTTTACGGCTATAAAAACATCGGATTATGTGGTCGATGGATTTGAAGAATATACCGCTTTGACCATCGTTTCAAAAGAACATGATTTGGTAAAATCTATCATTGTCAAAGATTTTAAAAAGGCTATTTCTGTCTATAAAGGAAAAAGGGGCTATTTGCCCGATTCATTTGAAATAAGTCATGACTGTGATATTGTAATGACCATCGTTACAAGGTTAGAAATTCATCGTATTCAAGAGGCAGTGCAAGCACAAGACCCTCATGCTTTTTTTTACGTTCACCGAATAAAAGAGGTGAAAGGAGGTATTGTAAAAGCCAATCGCAAGCACCATTGATTTTACCGATATCTCAATAATTGAAAATTGAAATATAGTGATATTATTAAACGGTTTGAATTAGTACGCTTTGTAAAAAACAAAGCGATCAAGAGAGTTTAAACTCAACACTTGACCGCTATTAATGAGAAGGACCGCTATTTTGCTCCGTTTTGATGTGCAAACTTTGAGGCAACTTCCTTGATTTCACTTAATTTTTTTGATGCAGCCTGCACAGCATCATCATATTTATATTTGATGTCATCTGCTAAGTGGCGTCCTTTGTTCCTAATTTTTCTGCGTGTTTTTTTTCCTTCGTCTGGGGCAAATAATATGCCTATAGCTGCACCTACAGCTACTCCTGTTAAAATTCCTAATAATGCTTTTCCTGTTTTCATGATGTATATTATATTGTTAAATGTTTCCTTTTATTAATCTTAAAAGTATTGCTACTATTGCCAATACCAAGAGTACATGAATTAAATAGCCAAAACTGTAGCCTAAATAACCTATTGCCCAAAGTATAACAAGAATCACCGCAATTATGTAAAGTAAATTTCCCATTGTGTTTTTTTTAGTTAATATTATAACAAAACACAGTGAAAAAAGTTTTATGAAAAATATTTTTTATCCAAACGTAAAAGTAAAATAAAACGTTATTGATTAGGGATTTTGTTCTATATATGCTTTATTTGCATTACATAAAAAAATAAAAAAATAAAAAAGCATGAAGAAATTATTATTTATCCTATCCATTTTTGCACTTACCACCGCAGCTTGTAACTCAGGCCATGATGATGCAACCGCTGGAGAAGAGATGGAGTGTTGCAAAGACGCAGCGGCTAAAGGAGAAAAATGTGCAAAATGTAACCATGAAGGAGTAGAAGGCGAAAAGAAAGCATGTTGTGCAGACGGTGACAGCACCAATTGTGACAAAGATGCTAAAGAATGCTGTAAAGCGGCTAAAGCAGAAGGAAAAACTTGTGATAAATGTGCAAGTACTGAAAAAGCTTGTTGTGCAGAAGCAAAAGCTAATGGCGAAGATTGCACTAAGTGTAAACACTAGTAAAAATATAAATACTTATTAAGGGTACTTGTCCAAATGACAAGTACCTTTTTTTATATTTTGTTGAAAAGGTGAGTTAAACAAATAATTTAGAGATTTTTTCTTAAAAAAATCATATTACCTTTGTTCGTTAATGAAACTCATACCTCTTGCAGCAATTCTTTTAATATTTAATTCTGGTTGTTATGATAACTCACCTAAGGAACCTGATTACCCCTGCACAGAAATTTATGCAATGATTGGCGTTCAAATAGAAGGAGATACGCTAACAGATTTTTATACTATTAGGACACATACTGGTGATACTTTGAGATACCCTAAACAACTTCAAAACAATTATTACAGTATTGTCGAGGATGACTATTTCAAAACACTAAAAAACCGAACTGAAAATTTTGTTTTTCATGGATGGGTAAATGGGGTAGAGAAAATCAATGAAACCTATATTATTGGTGCAGATGAATGCCATGTTTTTAAACAAAATGGCAAGGATACAATAAAACTGTAAAATCACCCTAACCTAATGTTAGCAATTTTTACAACGTAATTTTCTTTATTTTTGAATGATGAAAAAGGCACTAAATTTTATTTTAATTCTTTTTTTTACATTTGCTTTTCAAGGTTGCCGAAGATGTGATAAAAGTTTAATTCTGGGTCAGATTCTTACTATTTCCATTCAGTTTGAAGGATTTTCTATTGCTGAATTAAGGTAAATAATGGTTGTGAGGAAATCTACTAGTGCTTCTGAAAAACCAGACTCCTTTTACCTTGACTTAATTGTTTTTCCAGGTAATGAAATAAGTTCAACTACCATCAACATTACTGATTATGATGTAAACAATAAATTTGGATACTATGAAAGTTATTTTAATGACTGTGATTTAATATTTTTCTTGGAAAATGGCACCGACTCTTTTACACAAATCGAAGTGTTAAAAAACAAAAGAAAAACCAATGATAAATGCCATGAGAATGACCCAAATGCAAACATCTCTCATGTAAGTTTTGTTCATAAAGGAGAAACGATTACACAAAATCAAAAAGTGGTGATAAGCAAATAGTTACATTTATTTAAGCTATTTCTCTACAACCAAAGTAAGTAAATTACTATTGAACATCACCCCAGGAGAAATAACCAATTCATTCATAGGGATATTATTTCCATATCTTTCTTTTAGTTTTTCTTTCACTATAGGGTTGCTCAGGTCAAAAGCAGAAAGTTTTTGCAAATCGCCAATCTCTATTCCCAAGGTCTGTTTATAAACTTTCCAAACCAGTTCTGAACAGTATATTCTATCATTGCTCCACCCAAAGTACAAATCATAATTTTTCCCCAAATAAGTTCGTGAAAAAGAGTCTAAAAGGCTAATTTTTTGTAGCGTTAAAAGAGAATCGGCTTGCACCAATCGCTTTACCACATAATGTCCACCATCACCCTGCTTTTTCCATTCTGCTAATGGAGTTATTCTAACAGGTTGTACGGCTTCAATTACTTTAAGCCCACCTTTGTCCATAATAATCATCCCTACATGACTGTATTTAGAACCTGTGGCTAACTGTACCGCATAACTTTGCCCTGACTTAGAACTTTGAAAAATGATATCACCAATTTTTAGCTCAGTTTCCTTATTTATACTGAAACTTTTCCATTTTGTCGATCCATCTTTTTTTCCTTTAAAGCTAAAGCAAGTGGATACCACAATTGCCAAAATGGAAACAGCCAAAATAATCTTAAAGTATTTCATTAATTTAATAAACGTACGATGGTTTGATATATTGTCCTTCATTCTATGCTTTTAAAGTGCAAGATATACCCCAATTTGCAGGTCTCAATTTCCTTAATCTTTATTCAATCATTATCCTTACTCCGTCTACCTGTACAACATCATCTTTCCTCAATTTCTTGCGTTTTTGGTATTCTTTTGCTCCGTTCACCATAACCTCACCTTCGTCTATCATTATCTTAGCATGTCCACCTGTTTGGGCAATGCCAAGCAGTTTCAATAAGTTCATTAATGGGATAAACTCTACTTTTGGTTTTAGTTTAAAGGTTTGACTATTCATTGAGGTTACAAATTTACACCAAATTTAAGTATGCTGTAATGATAACGTTACCTGATTTGGGTATACAATCATTGAGCTTGTCTGGGTGGTAAATAGGGCTTTTGATAAATTTTATAAACATTTAAAATATTTTTAAAGAAAATGTAAGTGTTGAAGTATTTATTTAAAGGATTGGTTCAAAGACTTCATCTTGTAAAAAGCTAACCTTCCAAGTTTAAAAGCTACAATACAGCACTATAGGTAAAATGTAAAAATGCTAAGCAGGATGTTATGTTGAGCTGGATAAATTTTAACAAAATAAGAGAATTGTATAATAAGTACTCTTAATTGTATAATATTTTTAGTTAAAATAAAACAATTCTTTGCAGCATGAAAAGCAATTCATACAATATAAAAATGAAAACAAAAAATTTACTAAAAACACTGACATTAATTGCAGTCGTTTTAATTGCCGGATGTAAAAAGGATACATTCACAGAAACAAAAGGATTATGTCCAATTGTAATTTCCACTAATCCAATTAATGGTGCTACAAATGTACCACTCAATCAAGTTATTACAGTTACTTTTAATAAAGACATGAATCCTAATACGATTACAAGTGCTTCTATTTATTTTGAAGGAAACTCAATGGTAAATGGGTCTTTGACGTACAGCAACTCTACTGCAACTTTTACACCATCGTCTCCGCTTGCTATTAACACGACCTACAAGGGAACAGTGAAAACTACGGTAAAGGATTTAAAAGGGAATGCCCTTCAAGAAGATTATGTTTGGACTTTTAGTACTGGAGCAACTCTTGCACCAATGGTTATTTCAACAGACCCAGCAAATATGGATACAGGAGTAGCATTAAATAAAGTTATTAGTGCCACCTTTAATATGGCAATGGATCCGACAACACTTAACAGCACAACGTTTACCTTATATCAAGGTCTTACACAAATTAATGGCGTGGTTTCAAATAGTGGAACAAGAGCATTTTTTGATCCCAATATTGATTTAACAGCTAATACAGTTTATACAGCTACGATAACTACAGGTGCTAAAAACCCTCAAGGTGTTGCTATCAGCAGCAACTATGTTTGGACATTTAGGACAGGTACAAAACTTCTTGGACCTGAAGTTATTTTTACAGACCCAACTGACAAAGATACGGGTGTGGTACTCAATAAAAATGTTACTGCAACATTTAATATGCCTATGGATCCGTTAACCATTGACAACACAACTTTCACGCTAAAACAAGGTGTTACATCAATAGGAGGAGCCGTTTCATACAGTGGAACTAAAGCCACTTTTAATCCTACAAATGATTTATTACCAAGTACTACTTATACAGCAACCATAACTATGGGAGCTAAAAATTTGACAGGTACTTCATTAGCAAAGGATACTGTTTGGACTTTTAAAACACTTGCAGCTACTATTCCTATGGTTATTTCTACAGACCCTTTTAATCTTGAAACCAAGGTTGCACATGATAAAAATGTTACTGCAACATTTAATATGCCTATGGATCCGTTAACCATTGACAACACAACTTTCACGCTAAAACAAGGTGTTACATCAATAGGAGGAGCCGTTTCATACATTGGTACTAAAGCCTCTTTTAATCCTACAAGTGATTTATTACCTAGTACAACTTATACCGCAACCATAACTACAGGAGCTAAAAATTTGGCAGGTACTCCATTAGCAAATGATTATGTTTGGACTTTTACTACCATGGGGCCTTCAGGACCAATGGCTGTTAATTTGGATTGTGCGGCAGACTTTGCAGTCTTAGCAGGTTCTACGGTTGTTAATACAGGTCCAACAGTTGTAGATGGTGACCTTGGATTAAGTCCAGGTACTTCAGTAACTGGATTTCCACCTGGATCAGTTATTAACGGTTCCATCCTAATAAATACTACAAAGTCAAACGATGCAAAACTTTGTCTAACCACAGCTTATAATGATGCTGCAGGTAGATCACTAAATGTAATCAATGTGCCTAGTGGACAATTGGGTGGTCTTACTTTAGCTCCAGGGCTTTATCGCTCAGGAATTAGTTCTTTTGAGATTACTGGTTCTGACCTTACACTTGATGCACAAGGAAATGCAAATGCTGTTTGGATTTTTCAAATGCCTTCATCAACACTCACAGTAGGTAACGGCATTAAGGTGACTTTAACAAATGGTGCTTCAGCAGCTAATATCATTTGGCAAGTAGGATCTTCTGCTACCATTGGAACTACTGCTGAAATGAAAGGAAATATTTTAGCCGACCAATCCATTACCTTGCAAACAGGTGCTATTCTTTTAGGAAGAGCTTTAACCAGAATTGCAGCAGTTACTTTAGATGATAATGCTGTCACTAAACCTTAAACTAAACAATTAAATTTAGTCACAATTAACCAATTTAAAAATATGAAATCAATTATAAAAACATATAAGGAATCATGTAATGCATGGTCCCCTTTTAACCTAAGTGTAAAAAGTCTGCTATTAAGCATTTTGATTATAACAGGTATCCAAGCGCCACTTAAAGCGCAGAAACAGGACTCAATAACAGCGCCATCATGGTGGTTTGGAGCAGCAGTAGGTGCAAATTTTAACTTCTACCGTGGCAGCACGCATGAATTAAATGAAAACTTTACTCCTCCTGTAGCTTTTCACAATGGATTTGGGTTAGGACTTTATGTTGCACCTACCATTGAATATTATCGCCCAAATTCAGTGTTTGGATTTATATTACAAGCTGGATACGATAGTCGTAAAGCAAAATTTGATCAGACGCTTACTCCATGTAATTGTCCGCAAGATTTATCTACCAATTTGAGTTACATCACGATTGAACCAAGTTTGCGCATCGCTCCTTTTAGATCAAATTTTTATTTGTATGCTGGTCCTCGTTTTGCATTCAATATGAACAAATCATTTAATTATCAGCTTCAACCAAACCCCGACTTTCCAAATCAAGTTGCTGGACAGGAAATAAAAGGTGATTTTAGCAATATGAATGACATGCTTATTTCAATGCAGGTTGGTGCAGGATATGATATTTTCTTAAGTGGCGTTCAAAGAAGAACACAATTTGTACTGTCTCCTTTTGTTTCATTCCAACCATATTTTGGTCAAAATCCACGCTCCATTGAAACTTGGAATGTTACTACTATAAGAGCAGGTGCTGCACTTAAATTTGGAGTTGGTAAAAAGATTTCAAGTAAACAAGAAAAGGAGAAAAAAGTTGAAGAGAAAATAGTTGTAGAGGAAAAAGTTGAAACACCTAAAGTTGACTTTGCTGTAAATGCACCAGGGAAATTGGTTGCTCAAAATATAGTAACAGAAACGTATCCAATTATTAACTATGTATTTTTTGATTTGGGATCAACAGAAATTCCAAACCGCTATGTTTTGTTAAAGAAAAATGAAGTAGCAAAGTTTAAAGAAGAAAATGTTTCCCTCTTCACTCCCGCTAATTATTCAGGCCGCTCAGACAGACAAATGGTTGTGTATTATAATCTGTTAAATATATTGGGTGATAGAATGGTAAAAAATCCAAGTTCAACAATTAAGTTAGTTGGTTCATCTGAACTAAGTCTGGCTGATGCACGTGAAATGGCAGAATCCATTAAAACGTATTTGGTAACTATTTTTGAAATTAGTCCTTCAAGAATTACAACAGAAAGTCGTGACAAACCAAAAATTCCTTCTGAACAACCTGGTGCAACCAATGACCTTGTTTTACTTCGTCAAGGAGATCGCAGAGTTTCAATTGAAAGTAATTCACCTGCATTACTCTTAGCATTCAAAAGTGGGCCTGATGTTGCTCTTAAACCAGTTGTAATTGTTAATGAGCCAGCACCAGTTGAAAGTTATATTTCGTTTAACAATACTGGCGCATCTAAAGCATTCACTTCATGGTCATTAGAAATCAAAGACGAACAAGGAAAGGTTCAAAATTTCGGGCCTTATACCACGGATACAGTTGCCATACCTGGAGAATCAATTTTAGGTACTCGTCCAGAAGGCGATTATAATGTGAAAATGATTGGTACTACAAAAGATGGTAAAAAAGTAGAAAAAGAAACAAATGTGCATATGGTACTTTGGACTGCAACGAAATCAGAAGAAGTTTTGCGCTTTAGTGTTCCTTTCAATTTCAATGAATCTCAATCAATTGCAATGTATAATAAATACCTTACAGAAGTTGTCATGCCTAAGATTCCTAAAGGATCCAAAGTAATTATTCAAGGTTATACTGATATAGTTGGAGATGCGGAACACAATCAAAAATTGTCAACTGCCAGAGCAAACGATGTGAAAAATATTCTTCAGAAAGCATTGTCAAATGCTGGTAGGACTGATGTAACTTTTGAAGTAAATGGATCAGGGGAAGATGCAAACCTTGCACCATTTGATAATAAATATCCTGAACAACGGTTTTATAACAGAACAGTTATTATTGATGTAATTCCTGCCAAATAAGTTTTCTAAGCTCATAAGCTCAATTATAATATTGTGTTAACAAAAACTGCCTGATTAATCAGGCAGTTTTTGTTTTATAAAAAAAATCTAATCTGCAATTGATAATCATGGTTTTAAGCAAAGTAATTTTTGTGCACACCATTGATTTAAATTTTTTTTAAACCTAAAACCTGGGTAAAATAATTTCAACACATCATTACCAAATTCAAAAGGACTATGGAAAGAGCATGTATAGTTCATATTCCCAAATGCATAATTATCAAAACTCAACGAATCATGTATTTTTTTCGATAAAACTAAGGAAACTTTTATTGGTTGAATAGTTTCCTAAGTTTTTTTGCACTTTATTTGCAACCTGTTTCTGAACAGTAAACGAAATTTGAGCTTCAAAGAAAAAATATTAGAAACCGCTGAAAATATGTTCACGCGCTTTGGTTTGCGCAGTGTTACCATGGATGATATAGCCAGAGATTTAAGTATTTCTAAGAAAACATTGTATGGTTGTATCAGGGATAAAAAGGAGTTGGTTTTGCTTTCTATTACCAAAAATGTTTTGGATCATAAAAAGGAAAGTGAAGAGATTTTCTCCAATATCAAGCACCCGATTGATCAAATGTCTGCCATTTTTGATAGTATGTACAAAAGGGTTTCTCAGATTAATCCATCGGTTTTCATGGATTTGAAAAAATCGTACCCCAAAGCATTTGAGCAATTCAATAGTTTTAGAGAAGAATTTATTTACAATAAAATAAGAGAAAACTTATTGGCAGGAATAGAAATGGGTGTGTACAGAGACGATATCGATGTAAATTTGATTGCTAAGTTTTACATTACTTCTGTTGAATTTATTTTGACGCCTAAAAAAGAAGAAGAAATGAATATAATTCATTCGCAATACGAACTAATCAATTACCATCTTAGGGGAATTGCAACCGATAAGGGACTTAAATATTTAAAGGAAAAACCCATCAATAATGGAACAAAAATATAAACTAATTTTAACTATCGCATGCAGCATTTTATGGTCTGTTAATGTTAAAGGACAGCAGGATTCAACGCTTAAGTTTTCATTACAACAATGTATAGACTATGCCAAAGTGAACAACCCACAAATTAGGGCAGGGTTTTCTGATATCAATATTGCCAAAGCGGATGTTAAAGAAATTACTGCCATCGGTTTACCGCAAATTAATGGAGGAATTAGTTTTACGCACAATCTTAAAATTGCTACCCAAGTTTTACCTGACTTTATTTCTCCGAGTGTATATGGTGTTTTGTATCGCGAGCAAGTTTTAAATCCAGCGCAGAACCCTATTCCGCAATCAGGAGTGAACCCTGTGCAGTTTGGTGTGCCTTACTCTTTGAATGCCAATGCATCCTTAAGCCAAATGATCTTTGATGGTAGTTTTTTTGTTGGACTTAAAGCCGCCAATGAATATGTGAACATGAGTAAATTACAAACTGAAAAAACGGAGGTTGCTGTTATAGAAAATGTTACCAAAAGCTATTTGTTGATTCTTACCTCCTTGGAGAATAAAAAATTAGCAGAGGATAATTTATTAGTGACCAACAGAACAATTAAAGAAATGAAAGCATTGTATGAAAATGGATTTGCCGAAAAATTGGATGTGGAACGCATTGAATTGTCTAAATCTTCATTAGAAATTAGATTGAAAAGTATAGACAACCAGGTATCAATCTTAAAACAGTCATTGCAGCTTTCTATGGGCATGGATGTCAATCAAAAAATAGAAATTACAGATTCCCTAAAAGGACTTATGGCAACTGGATTACAAGCTAATACTGCCACTTTTGATGTTAAACAGTTGCCAGATTACAAAATATTAGACAAAAATCAGACTTTACAAGAAATCAATTTGAAAAGGTACAAGGTGGGTCGTTACCCAAGTATAAGGCTTAATGCCAATTATGGTCAACAAAGCTTTGCAGCTAAAGGTAATTTGGGAGATTTAGGCAAAACATGGTTTCCAGCCTCAAATTATACCATTGCAGTAAATATTCCAATTTGGGATGGAAATGCGAGAAGGTCACAAATTACCAAGGTACATGAGAATTTAAACAAAAATAAAATCCAAATGTCAAATGTAGTTAATGCATCTACATTGCAATACAACAGTGCTTTGAATACATACAATACCAATTTAGAGTTATTAGACTTGCAAAAGCAAAATTTAAAAATTGCTGAAGAAATCTATAAGAAGGCTGCATTAAAGTTAAAAGAGGGGTTGGGTAGTAGTTTAGAATTGGTACAGGCAGAAAATGATTACAAAAGCGCACAGGTAGGATATTTAAATTCAGTATATGATTTACTTATCTCAAATTTAGAATTAAAAAAATCCATAGGTCAACTAAAATAAACAAATGAAATTAAACAAAACAAATTTTGTAGCAGCAATGTCAATACTAGCAGTATTGTCTGCTTGCGGAGGTAAATCAAAAGATTTATTGGAAACAAAGAAAGCTGAATTGTCCAAAATTCAAAAAGAAATGGCAGCATTATCTGTTAAAGCAGATAAATTAGAGAGTGAAATTCAGAAGCTTGACAGTAGTGGAGTGGCATATTTTGTTGATGTAAATGTGGATACATTACAAGTAAAAACATTCAAAAACAAAGTAGAATTACAAGGGATTGTTGAATCAAAAAATACCGTTGACCTTACAGCAGAGGCAGGAGGTATTGTTACCAGTATCAATGTAAAACAAGGTTCATCTGTTAGGGCTGGTCAGGTAATTGCCACGTTGGATAACAGCACGTTAACGAGCCAGATTGCAGAATTGCGCAATGCTTTGAGTTTGGCTCAAACCACTTATGACAGACAAGCCAGTCTTTTTAAGCAAAATATTGGCACCGAAATGCAGGTGCTGCAAGCAAAGAATAGGGTAGATGATTTGAAGCAAAAAATTGCAACTACACAAACGATGGCTTCAAAATATGTTGTTACAGCTCCTTACTCAGGAACAATTGATGAGGTTTATATAAGTAAAGGAGAAATGACAGGTCCAGGAATGCCAGTGGCTAAATTGGTAAATCAAGGTGACAATGTTATAAAAATTCAGGCATCAGAAAAATTTATTGGGGCATTTAAAAAAGGAGATAAGGTTATTGTAAGTTATCCAGTACTTGGTATTAAATCTGAAGAGCGGATTGAAACAGTAGGTCAATCCATTGACCCAGGCAATCGCTCATTTTCAATTTTTATCAAACCTACAAAAAACCTTAACTTGATTAAACCAAACTTACTAAGCATTGTTGAGGTAAATGACTTTGAAGCACCTGGTGCAATTACAATTCCAACAAAAATAATATATAAGTTGGGGGATAAACGTTATGTTTATATTGTTGGGGTCAATGATAAAGGTCAAGCGATTGCAAAAAAACAAGAAATCGAAATAGAACGCTCATTTATCAACCAAACAATTGTAAGGAGTGGGTTGAAAGCATCGGATATTATTATTGTAACAGGCTTTCAAAATGTTAGTGAGGGCGATTTGTTAAACATCGTTGAATAAAAAAGCATGACGAAAAAAAATAAAATCATCAAGTCTTTTGGGCTTTCCAATTTAGCCTTAAAAAATAGTATTAGTGTGTATGTAATTCTTGTAATTATAATACTTGCTGGAATAACAGCATATACCAGTATGCCTAAAGAAAGTTTTCCTGAGATTAAACAATCTATCATCTATGTTAATACCGCCTATCCTGGCAACTCTCCTGTAGATATAGAAAACTTAATTTCTCGACCTTTGGAGAAAGAAATCAATTCCATTTCGGGGGTGAAAAAGTTAAAATCGCAGTCCGTACAAGATTTTTCTATCATCGTAGTTGAGTTTAATGTTGATGTGCCAGTTGAAGAAGCTTTGGCAGATGTTAAAGATGCTGTAGATAAGGCAAAAAAGGATTTACCATCAGATTTACCTGCCGACCCCGGTGTAGTTGAACTTGATTTTAGTGAAATGCCTGTAATGAATATTAATCTTTACGGAAATTTACCCTATGAGGATTTAAAAGAACATGCAGAATACTTAGAAGATAAGATTGAAGATTTACAGGAAATATCTGCCGTAGATATTGCTGGATTGCAAGACAAAGAGGTGAAAATAATGGTGAATTTGCCTCAACTTGAAGCATTGCAGCTAAGTTTAAATGATATTGTTAGGGCGGTGCAGTCTGAAAATGCTACAATTTCTGGTGGTGATATTAAAATGATTGATGGCGACAATGTTAGCCGCAGGTCAATAAGAATAGATGGCGAATTTAAGGACTATAATAAAATCAATGATATCGTTGTAAAAAATGAAGATCAAAAGGTAGTTTATTTAAGGGATATTGCTGAAATAAGGTTTGGAGAAGTAGAACCAACAAGTTTTGCTAGACTGTGGGGGAAACCGGTACTTACCTTGGATATTAAAAAGAAATCTGGTTCTAATTTGATTGTGGCTTCACAAGAAATTCAAAAAATATTATTGGATGCCAAAACCAATCGTTTCCCAAATGAGTTGAATACCGTAATAACCAATGACCAAAGTAAAATAACCCTTAATATGGTTTCCAATTTGGAGAGTAGCATATATATGGGGATTATTCTAGTGGTGTTAGTGTTAATGTTCTTTTTAGGATTGCGCAGTGCCCTATTTGTTGGTATAGCCATTCCATTGAGTATGCTTTTGGGTTTTATTTTCTTAAACATGGGTGGCAATACCCTCAACATGATGGTGCTTTTTTCATTGATATTATCTTTAGGGATGTTGGTGGATAATGGTATTGTGGTTGTAGAGAATATTTATCGATTAAGAAGTGAGGGATATAGTAAAGCTCAGGCAGCAAAGCTTGGGGTAGGAGAGGTTGCAGTGCCTATTATTTCGTCTACTGCAACAACCATTGCTGCATTTTTTCCGCTCTTATTCTGGAAATCTTTGGTCGGTGAGTTCATGAAATTTTTACCCATTACAGTAATCATCGTATTGAGTGCATCGCTTTTTGTAGGCTTAGTTATCAATCCTGTTGTTACTAAAAGCTTTATGAAGACAGAGGCAGAAGAGGCAAAGAAAAAACTACATTTTTGGCGCAATACCATTATTGTTTTTGTAGCCGGTCTGATATTCTTTTTTGTAAAACCTGTCTTAGGTGGATTGCTGATAGCCATTGCTTTGTTTTTGATTTTAAATAAATTTTTGCTGCAGCCAGCCTCGGTTAAATTTATGAAAAACTTTTTGCCAAGGCTAGAAAGAGGGTATGCTAAAGTGCTAAGGTATTGTTTATCGCACAGGGGTATTTTAATGTTTGTAACGGTATTTTTATTGTTTTTTAGCATTATCGGGTTTTTTATGAGCAAACCTAAAATATTGTTTTTTCCAGACAACGAACCAAGGATGGCACTTATTTATATTGAAACGCCTTTAGGCACTGATATAGAAACTACCAACAGAATTACAAAAGAGTTAGAAGAAAAGGTAGATAAAGCCATAGAACCTTATAGAAATATTGTTGAGGCTCAACTAGCGCAAGTAGGAGAGCGTACAGGAGACCCTAGAGAAGGTCCACAAAGTGGTAATTCACCTCACAAAGCTAAAATTACAGTCTCCTTTATAGAGTATAAAGATAGACAAGCTATTTCTGATGTTTCTACCTCTAAAATATTGGAGGCTGTTCGTGGAGCTGTTGCAAACTATCCAGAGGCAAATATTACCGTTGATAAGGACAGAAATGGGCCACCAGTTGGTAAAGCCATAAATGTTGAAGTTAAAGGCGAAGACTTTTTAAAATTGATTAGTTACACTGAAAAGTTGAAGAAAATGATGGAAGATGCCAATATTGAAGGTGTCGACAAGATAAAAACTGATTTGGAGACCGGTAAACCAGAGTTGATATTTTCTGTCAACAGGGATGCTGCAGGAAGATTTGGTGTGAGTACCCAACAGTTGGCAATGGCAATCAGAGATGCGCTATTTGGAAGAGAAGCCAGTAAATACAAAGAAGGAGAGGATGATTATAAAATACAAGTACGACTTTCCGATGAGTATAGATACAGTTTGAGTGCACTAGAAAATATGAAAGTTACTTTCAGAAACAATAAAGGAAGAATGGTGCAGATACCAATTTCTTCTGTTGCCACAATAGAGTTTAGCAGCACCTATGGTTCAATTAAAAGACAGGATATGGAAAGGGTAATCAGCATTTTTAGCAATGTTAAGGAGGGATATAATCCTACCGAGATAGTTGGAAAGTTTAAAGCAATTTTGGCTAAGGATGCCCCAAAAGTTGAAGGCATTACATGGAAGTTTGCCGGTGAACAAGAAGAACAAGATGCTTCTTCTTCGTTTTTGGGGAATGCCATGTTAATGGCACTGTTTGTCGTGTTCTTAATTATTGTCACCCAATTTAATAGCATTTTAAATCCATTGATTATCATGGTCAGTATTTTGTTTAGTACCATTGGTGTTTTCTTAGGATTATGGATATTTAATATGCCATTTGTAATCTTAATGTGTGGTATTGGTATTATTTCTTTGGCAGGAGTAGTTGTAAACAATGCCATTGTACTCATTGATTATATCAATCAATTGAGATCCAGAAAAAAGGATGATTTGGGAATAGACCAAGAAAAATTGTTAAACAAAGAAGATGTAGACCAACTTATTGTTCAAGCAGGCTCAACCCGTCTGCGTCCTGTTTTATTAACAGCCATAACAACAGTTTTAGGATTAATTCCACTTGCCACAGGTCTCAACTTTGATTTTGAAGGCTTATTAACACGCTTTAACCCAAATATCTATTGGGGTGGAGACAATGCAGAGTTTTGGGGACCAATGAGTTGGACCATCATATTTGGTTTGTCATTTGCAACATTTTTGACTTTAATTTTGGTTCCTGTGATGTATTCTTTAATGGAGCAGTTGCAAAGATGGATTAGTGGTAAAAAGGCCATTGAAGAAACTTTGCTTGAAAGTAAATTGGAAAAATAACTTTGTTCCGTAAAGTTTAATTTAAAAAGAAGTTTCATTTTGATCGCTATGGTCAGGATGATATTAATGGCAATAATTTTCTACTTTTATTCCGCACTATTTTTGGGGGAGCTTACACAATTTGTAATTAGAAATATTCACTTTGATAACTTTGCATTTAAAGAAAATCGTGTCTTTGAAAATAAATATGATCAACAAGTTCCATTATATGATTTTATACAATCGAATTTTGATATGCCAAAAGCGGCTATGGAATTAGCTATTTCAGGATTAATTTATATTGATATTATTATTGATGAATTTGGAAATCCAATAGAAATAAAATCTCATGCTAAAGAAAGTGAAATATTAGGTCACGGTTTAGAGGAAGAATGTATCCGAGTTTTAAAATCTTATAATAGAAAATGGAGTCCAGAATTCTTGTATGGCGTTCCTAAAAAGAGTTTTATAAGATTTCCCTTTCAAATTGACAATAGCGGTGGTTTTTAACCCTCAATCGCTGCTATACCTGGCAATTTTTTTCCCTCAAAATACTCTAGTAAAGCTCCACCACCCGTAGAAACATAGCTAACTTTATCAGTATAATTAAATTTAACAACCGCAGCGGCACTATCGCCACCCCCAATTAAACTAAACGCACCTTTACTTGTTGCTGCTGCCACTGCATCTGCCACTGCTTTTGTGCCTGCCTCAAATGCCTTCATTTCAAAAACTCCCATAGGGCCATTCCATAGGATGGTATTACTTTCGGCCAGCACTTCCTTACAATCATTTTGTGCAATAGTACCAATATCCAAGCCCATCCAACCTTCTGGTATATTATCACTTTCGACAATTTTTGTTTGGGCATCAGCCGCAAATTTATCCGCAATTACACTGTCTTTAGGCAGTAAAATGTTTACTCCTTTAGCCTTAGCTTTTGCAAGTATCTCTAAGGTTAAGGGCATTCTTTCATCCTCGCAAAGAGAGTTTCCTATATTTCCGCCCTGCGCTTTCATAAAGGTATAAGCCATTCCACCACCAATAATAATGTTATCCGCAAAATTGATGAGGTTGTCAATAATCAAAATTTTGTCTGAAACCTTTGCACCACCAACAATAGCAGTCATTGGTCTTTGTGGGTCTTTGAGAATTTTATTGGCATTGGCAATTTCTGCCGCCATAATGTATCCAAAGCATTTGTCAGTACCAAAATATTGTGCCATCACTGCCGTACTAGCATGTGCACGGTGAGCAGTGCCAAAAGCGTCATTCACATAAAAATTACCTAAGTCTGCTAACTTTTTTGCGAAACTTAAATCGCCTTTTTCTTCCTCGGCATAAAACCTTAAATTTTCTAATAACAAAACTTCTCCTGGCTTTAAAGCATTTGCCTTGTTTTGTGCCTCTTCAGCAATACAATCAGCAGCAAATTGAACAGGAACACCAAGCAATTTAGCGGTTTCATCAACAATGTATTTTAAACTGTATTTTTCATTTACCACACCCTTAGGTCTGCCTAAATGGGACATTAAAATTACAGCACCACCATCTTTTAAAATCTTTTTAATGGTGTCAACAGACTTGGCAATTCTGCTATTGTCTGTAATGTTAAAATGCTCGTCTAAAGGAACGTTGTAATCAACCCTTACGCAGGCTTTTTTATCTTTAAAGTTAATTTGGTCAACTGTTTTCATTGGGAGGGCAAAAATAGCACAAATCAAATGCTATTCAAACTCCTCTATCAACACCCCCATTTTGCCCATTTGGGCATCTCTAACAGCTTGCATTACTTCAGTTTGGCTATTCATCACAAAAGGACCGTAGCTTTCAACAGGCTCATTCAAAGGTTCACCAGAAAGAACAATGTAGCGGGTTTTTTCAGTTGCAAACAATTCAATACACGCTCCATCTGTGTTGAAAATTGCCATGTCTTTGGCTTCCAAAGTTTTTTCATCTACCTCCACTTTTCCATCTAAAATATACAAAATGGTATTGAAAGTTTGCGGTATATCAATTTTTACTTTTCCAGATGCCGCTAACTCACCACGCAATAATAATTGGGGGCTGTTGCTAGGTGCAATACCTTCAACATTATTAAGTGTGCCACTTACCACCCATATTTTTGATTGATTTGTTGCTATAACCGGAGTTTCTTCTAAGCTAATGGGTAAATAAAAAGGCTTGTCCATTTTGTTTTTAGCAGGCGCATTGACCCAAAACTGAATAAATTCTACCGCTCCACCGTTTTCAGTTAAGTTTTTATCTTGACGTTCACTGTGCGTAATACCGCGGCCTGCAAACATCCACTGTGTGCCACCTTCATGCACCACTGCGTAATTGCCTAAGGAGTCCCTATGTGCTACATTCCCCTTAAATACAAAAGTTACAGGCGAAAAGCCACGATGAGGGTGTGGACCAACTCCAACTTCATTTTGTTTTTGTCCTCCTTTCAGTTCACTTTTCCAATGATGAATAAGCAAAAATGGATCTACATAATCAATTTGACGCGTGGGTAAAGGCTGGTCTAAAATATGCCCTCCCATGTTTACCTTTTGTGCTGCTTGCACTAGTTTAATTGTTTTTAATGTCGTACTCATGATTTTATTTTTGTTAAAAGTTGATGTAATTGTTCAAATTCTGGTGGGGATAATTGTTGACTAAAATAGTTGTTTAAGTCCTCTATTGCTGGGTCTACAATGTTTAGTAGCCCTAAACCAGCTGCAGTTATTACGATGTCCATTTTTCTTCGATTGGTGCTGCATTCCTTTCTTTTTACCAAATCTCTCTCTAATAACTTGTCAATTAATCGGGTAACATTGCTATTTTTGGTAATCATTCTTGCACCTATATCTTGCACGGATAAGGGACCTTTATTTGCACCCCTTAATATTCTTAGCACATTGAATTGTTGCTCAGAAAGTCCATGAATCTTTAAAACTTCATTCATTTTATCGCTGATCCATTGAGCTGTTTTAATAGTCTCTATAATTGTTTGAGTGGTCTTGTTCATGATTCTAAAACTGCTTGAAATGCTTCAATTTTCGCTTCAAATTCCTTTTTCAAATCTTCATCTTTAATGCCTTTTGCTGAATCAAAATTTTCATCAAATTTGGGCAATGAAAAATGAATAATGGTATTGCTGTTCATGCGTTGAAACTTATTGACCGCTATTTCTAGCACACTACTACCTCCTCTTGCTCCAGGAGATGTGGCTAATAAAAGCATGGGTTTATTGTACCATACATCTTTTTCAATTCTTGATATCCAATCAAAAATATTTTTAAATGCTGTGCTATAGGCTCCGTTGTGTTCGGCAAATGAAATAACAATACCATCACTTTCTTTTAGATGCTTCTTAAACTGATATGCCAATTCAGGATATTTGCCATCTTCTTCTAACATTATTTTTTCCTTATCAACACTAAAGATGGGCATTTCATAGTCATTCAGATCCATTAAATCAATGGTAACATTTTTTAACTGCTGTGCGGCATAAGAAGCAAATTTTTTATTAATGGAATGAATGCTACTACTAGCGCCAAAGGTGGTTATTTTTTTTGTAATCATTTTAATATATTTATATACAACAATTGTATATACAAATGTAATATTAAATTGATGATATTTCCAAATTTACTTTTCTTTCAACAATGATTTAAGGTTGGTCTGCGTATTGATCTCTCAATCTATCTACGCTTCTGGCACTTGCCAAACGGATGCTAAAAAACTCTGAGTCCGCTTTTTCTGCTAGCATTGGAATACTTTGATTAAATGCAGCATCACTGCTAACCACATAAAGAACACCTCTTATAAAGTTAAGGTACATCCAATTGTTGTTATCAAATTCAATATAAAGAGAAAAATTATCTCCACTGCGTTTTTTCTCAATTTCATACAAGCAATCAAATGACCTATTAATCATGTTGTCACCTACTTGATACAAGTCAATTTTCCCTTTGCTAAATAATGCTCTTTGTTGAGGTGAATGTCTTAATCCATCTACTCTAAATGCAATTAATCTAGGAACAGTTTTTTTCAATAGTTTATCTGTAATATCTTTAACATCTTTTAAAATGCCCGTATTTATTCCAGATGAATCTTGAACTGTACCCTTAAATTTTTTCTCTGCTTCAAGCTTGGCAATTGCTTTTATAACATCTTCTCCTTCTGGTAACATGGCAGCATAAGCTTTCTTTACAAATGGATCCGTAATAGAAACAGCAGTGCCACCTGCCTCTGTTGCCATCTTTGTTATTTGATCTACCAATTCTTTGGGGAAAGGCATTTCAATTAAATTTAAAAGGTTAAAAGTCATCGAGCTATCACCTTCAACAAAAGTAGCTTCACCAGCAAATTTGATATCCGTTTGTTTGTAATCAAAACCCATTTCCATTTTCCCTTCTGCCTTTAATGAACTCTTTTCTGGATCAACGCGCATTACGTTGCCACGCAAAGCATTTTTAAAGATTTTTGCCTCGCTACCCATAACCAATTCTTTTCTGGTATAATCATAATAAAGGATACCAGTATCTAAATGAATATCATCATCACTATACCTTGATTTCCAACCATAAAAGGAAGGGTAATATCCAGTGCCACTGGTGTAGGCATAAATTCCTATCGGTAAATTTCTTCCATCTTCATCTTGTGGAATTCCAAAGGTCAATACCACATTGTTTCTGTCAACACTGTCCCTAATCCTTGTCCATTTACTGGCAAATGAATCAAAGCCATGCAAAGGCATTGCAAAACCAAATAAATGAGGGTCGGGTGAGTTTCCTCTAACACGCATGATACCTTTATAGGCAATTTTTCTGTCCAACTCAAATTTATCACCTTCTTCAATATAAGCATCAGCATAAACCACTTTATCTCTTGCATATATGCTATCAAACTGCACTTGCTGTTTGCCATTGCGGTTTTCATATTTAAAAAGACCCACAGATTTTAAGGTGTTTTTTCCGGTTATATAAGTTTGACAGTTAAAAAACTGGTGGTATTTATCCACTCTGTTGGCATCAATTCTAGAAGAATCCAATCTATCCATGTATGCATTTTCGCGTATTGTTGCTTTCCCATCCCACAAGAAAACCCTGCTGTCTGCCACATCAATATACGGTATTTGGTCAATTGCAAGAATTCCTGTTTTGATGTTAAACAAGGCATGCTTTGCTTCAAATTTAAGAGAATCTTGGGTTGCTAAAGTGGATACAAAATAGGGTTTTGCTCCAGCCATATTCCCCAAGTTGATATCAATGGTAGACGCATCCATATTCCATTTGTAATCATTCAGGTTTGATGCATATTGGTTAAAAGGCAAATTGATTAAAGAACCTGGTATATTGGAAGTAAATTTACCTTCTCTTTTGTCAAAATCAATATTGCTTTTTAAATTCACAGATTGAAAGGCAACTTTGGCGGGGTCTGCTGCATAAATTTTAATTCCAGAAGTATCTGCTTTAACACTATTTTTACCATAAATCATGTTTTGTGAGGTAAATTCTGCCTCATCCCAGGCTAACATTCCATTTCCTTTCAAGGCTGTCGGTGTAACTTTCAACTCACCTGTAAAGTCATAGCCCATTTTAAATACTTTCATAGTAGATGACTCATTGGTGGCCACTTTTAAGTTGTCACTATACGGAGACCATTCTGTCTGTAACTTAGCGCCATTTACCACCGGGTATTTTGCGCTCTCCGGAACTGTAAATTTATCCGCTATGGCCAAAGTCTTGTCAGGTAGCAATAGAAAGCTCTCAGACTCTACCGTACTTCCGCTGTAATCAATTTTACCGGTTCCAAATAAGCCTTTGTTGCTTAAACTTATAAGCATTTCTCCGTTGCCTTTACCTTTATACATGGGCAGTCCGCCAGCAGGAGTATATTTCTTAAATCCTAATGAAAAATCTTCTTGAATACTTGCTTGATACCTAAAATCAGGAAAAATGTCTGCTGACACAAATGTTCCATCAAACTGCAATCCTTCTACTGTAAAATTGTCCATGCTGTCGATGGTAAAAGGATCTACAATAAATTTAAAATTATCTGCTTTGTACTGGCTGTTTTGCGTTTCAGGTCGCTCATAAGTAATCTCAGAACCTTTTGTTGTGGTAAATCTTGGGTATTCTGGAAAATCGGTCAAGCCCGATTTGTTGGTAGGTTTATCAATCTCTAAGGTGCCATATAGGTTGGTGAGTACACTGTTTACTTTGGTCATTTTTCCTTCCTTATCTGGAAAGTATAAACGCAAAGAATCAATGGCAGTGGGTTGAATTGCAAATTGATCGTAATTAAAAACAAACTTTTTAGCAAACAAATCAAACCTTCCAGCACGCATCATCCCTCCAAATTCCAAAGTTCTATTCCCCTTGATTACTACAACTTGTTCAGTAGGTACAGCAATCACATTTTGAGAATCAGAGAAATTAAATCTTCTAATTCCTTCCAATGTGATGTCATTATTTAGCAAATTTAAAGAGGCATTGCTCTTTGCACCAATCACACTTGAAAAGCGCAATACATCATAATCCTTTACTTTTTTATCCGCAAAATAATAATTGTACAGTTTTGGTTGAGCATAAATAGAATCTGTTTTAGGATTGTATTGTATGAAACCATCATCTGCCAAATCATAAATTTGTTGCATCAAGTTTTCTTTGGTATTTTTTCTGTATGCTGCATAATCGGGTAGATAAAAAGTTTTGGATCTGTTTTCAATTAAATACTTAGTCATTAAGCTTACAGGATTATATGCCAGCATGCCTTGTATCTTCTCATATCTGAATTGTTTATAAAAGTTACTAGATTCAAAAGAAGCAGCTTTATCATTGCTTAAATTATCAAAATCAATCCAACTTTCTTCAAGTTTCCATTTGGCATTGTCCACTTCTAACTCAATGTTGTGAAAATTATCTACAAAATTTGCCCTCGTAAGTCCTTCTTCACCACGACTAACAATCAAAATATCACTACCGAAATTAAAGTTAAAAATTGCCCTTGGGTGATAAATAGTACCTGTATCCATCAGTATGGTAACTTCTGTTCTTAAACTTTTGATGGTTTTGTCAACAATTTTAAAGGAAGCAGATTTGGCAATTAATTTCGTTTTCCCTTTAAAGAGCAATTCAATCGTGGCAGGCTTATCACCATAGCTTTGCGAAAAAATATCCTCTCCCTTAATTGTCAATCCACCAAAGTATCTCGCATTTTTGCCAATCAAATTTTTAATCTCAACATTAGATTCATACGTGCTGAACTCAGGAAAAGATGAATTATTGATTGAGGCTGTATCCGTTGTGTAAGAAACTTTGTCCGTAAACACTCCTTTTACCTGGCCTCCAAAAAATTCAGTATTGGTGTATTGTGCATTTTCCACTTTTATTTCGCTATTATTCAGGTCCAAAGTATACTCCTGAAACTCAACATAGGCATTCGGGTTATCATGTCTGCGCCATGTAACTTTTCCTTTATTGCCAACCCAAAGATTTTTTTCTGGATAAAAAACGCCAGATGTTTTTTCTATTACCATATAATCAACAGGCGCTTTGCAGATTAAATCAGAGGTTTTAAAAGTTATAGAAAAGTCGCCTTTTTGACTCAATTCAAAATCTTTCTCTTTTGTAAACCATTGTCTTTGAGGGTTTTGTACTATAATATTGTCTTTGAAAAGGGGGTAGCATGTAGCCATAAATGAAGTGAAACCCGTTTTATTGACGGCTACATTTTTTTCACAAATATTGATAAAATCTATCAACAATTTTTGTGGATGTTTGGCATAAACCCATGCGTTAACACATTGTGTAAACAGTAAAAAATTGGGTTCAGCCTTTAACTCATTGAGTAACATTGTATTGGCAAAACTATTTATTTTGGTTTGCATGGCTTTATCAAATATACCTGTCGACCAATACTCTTTAAATGTTTTTGCTTGATTATTTGCCTCATCTGAATTAGCATTATTTAGGTAACCTGTATACTCGTCAATGAATTTAGCCGAATCTCTTGAGAAACTTCTTTGACCATAAACCGCAAACGCTGTTAGAAAGAACAAAGTAATAAGGGCGAATTGTTTCATAAATTTTTGAGTTTGATTGAATGGTTTAAAGTGTGCTTACCAATATATTATAACGCAATAAAAATGCCAATATTGAGTGCTCTTTTTAATTTGCCTGTTTAATAATTTCAATAAAGCTACGGGTATCTAAAGCCGCCCCTCCAATTAGACCTCCATCAATATCCGATTGGGCAAATAATTCTTGGGCATTGTTAGGTTTAACAGAGCCCCCATATAAAATTCTGCTTTGAACAGCAATAGCATTGCCATATTTATTTTCAATTTGCGCACGCACCATTTTATGAATGTCATTGGCTTGAGCGGGACTTGCAGTTTCACCTGTACCAATGGCCCAAACAGGCTCATAAGCTAAAATTATTTTTGAAAATTCTTGTGCGGATAAATGAAAAAGTGCTTCTGATACTTGGTCTGGAATCACCTTTGTATATTCTCCACTCTTGCGTTCAACCTGTGTTTCACCAAAACAAAAAATAGGGATAAGGTTGTTTTTTAACACAACATTTATTTTTTCAGCAAGCATTTCATTGTTTTCATGAGAAAACTGTCTTCTTTCTGAATGCCCAATAATTACATATTGAGCACCTGTATCGGCAATCATATTTGCAGCAATGGATCCAGTAAAAGCGCCACTTTCTGCTTGGTGGCAATTTTGTGCACCAACGAAAATTTGATTGTTGCCTTTCAATAGTTTAGAAATTGCGGCCAAACTTATAAATGGAGGGCATAATATTATTTCAGCATCATTGTGGACTTCGTCCTTACACATTCCAGCAATTTCTACTGCCAAGGCCAATCCTTCGGTCAAATTGGTGTTCATTTTCCAATTACCAGCTACTATTTTTTTTCTTTTCATTAATTATTTTTTTGTTTCCCAATAACGGTTGGTTGATTCTAAATTAAATATTTGCTCTAAAGTGTTTTCGTCATCCAAAGAGAGTTGTTTGTTTCTACGCTGATAAACAATTTTGGCTGTTTCTAAGGCTTTGTTAATTTGATATGTGCTAAAGCCTGATGCGCCACCCCAAGCAAACGAAGGGACGAAATTTCTTGGAAAACCACTGCCAAATATATTGCAGGACACACCAATAACAGTACCCGTATTGAGCATGGTGTTGATACCCGTTTTACTATGGTCACCCATTATAAGTCCACAAAATTGAAGCCCTGTTTTTTCAAAACTGTGCTGACGATAATTCCACAGTTTTACTTCATCATAATTATTCTTAAGGTTGGAGTTGTTGGTGTCGGCTCCTAAATTGCACCATTCTCCTAAAACACTGTTGCCTAAAAATCCATCATGGCCTTTGTTTGAATAGCCAAATACCACACTGTTATTTACCTCTCCTCCAATTTTGCAAAAGGGACCTATCGCAGTATTTTCATAAATTTTTGCACCCATTTTTATAGTGCTTCCCTCACCCAACGTAAATGGACCTCTAATCATTGAGCCTTCCATTATTTCACTGTTTTTATCCAAGTAAATAGGGCCGTTGGTGGCATTTAAAACGGTCGCTTCTACTTTTGCTCCTTTTTCCAAAAAAATGGGGAATTTCCCGATAATGGTATTGCTTTCTGAAATTGTTTCAGACTTGCGCTTGTTGGTTATCAATTCAAAATCTTTCATAATTTCTTCGCCACAAAAGCTAAAAAGCTGATGCGCTCTGTTAATTATGCCATAAGTTTCGGTGTATTTTTTGGATTGCTGCTGTGTAGTATGGTATGCCAAAACCGCATCACCAACTGTTAAATATTCACCTTCTGTTAAGGAGCTAATAGCTTTGCATAACTTTGGGTCAGGAAGGAGTCTACCATTGATAAAAAGTGGGGCTTGAACTGCGGGAAATTGATTTGTTAAATAGGGTACGGTTTTAAAACCGTACTTGGTTAGATTTAAGTGTAATTTCCATTTTTCTGCGATGTTTGTTATCCCACATCTAAGCAGCGCAGTAGGTCTTGTAAAGGTTAAAGGGAATAAGTCTTCTCTTACCGCATCATCAAAAAAGTTTACCTGCATCATTTAAAGTTAAGCCAACAAAAGTAAAATATTTTTAGGGGGTTTCTATTAGTTGTGGATATTAAATAGGGAAGAGGGGAGTAAAGAGTTATGAGTGATGTTTGTTAGAAAAACCACCCAACTACAAAACCACTCACCCAACTTATTCTTTATTTTAATTAAATTTGCAATGCAACTATTTAACTTTCACTATGAAAACATCATCAATAAAAACGCTGTTGGCAATTATTTTTTTTAGTTTGGCATTTATTTTCCCGGTTATTGGAGAACAAACTAATAAGACAACAATTATAACTAGTTTAGTGGTTTTTGTTATTGGGATTTTGATGCCACCACTCTTTTTATACAACGCACTTCATAATAAACTCAATATTATTAAACCAATTTGGACAGATAAAATAGAAATTCACAAGCCCTTATCTTATGTTCAATTTATTGCAGTTCTGCTAATTGCCATCGGATTTGGAGGACTAATCAGTGGTTTATTAAGGTGGCAGTCTTTAAACTTTTTAGGTTTGGTCTTTACTTTTGGCGGATTAGGAATGCTTTTGGCTATCTATTTGATTTTAAAGCAAGCTGTTTTAAACAAGGACCAGCGATAATTTAACTTTAAAATTAAGACTTCACTTCGTTAGTCAAACCTTTACAAAAATAACCTTATTTCAAACTCTTCAGCAGTTCGCTTAATTTGGGTGTCAGTATAATTTCAGTTCTCCTGTTGGCTTGTCTAGCCTCTGGGCTGCTGCCCAATTCTAATGGAAAATATTCTCCTCTACCAGATGCAATAACTCTTTTGGGGTCAACTTTTCCTTCATCTACCAAAACTTTAACAATGGTAGTAGCACGCAAAACACTCAACTCCCAATTGTCTTTTATAACACCTTTTCCACTCAATGGAACATTGTCCGTATGTCCTTCTATCATTATAGTAACATCAGGGTTGTCATTAAGGGCTTGCGCTAAAGTGAGCAATACTTTTTTGCCTTTTTCATCTATCGCATAAGAACCAGATTTGAACAACAATTTTTCCTCTAAGCTCACATATACTTTTCCATTTTTTTCTGTCACTGTTAATCCCAAATCCTTGTAGCCTGTAAGCGCATTTGTTATTGTTTTATTTAGTGCTTTTACAGCAGAATCCTTCTGCCTTAGTGCATTTTCTAGCTCAACTATTCTCTGCTCTCGTTCTTTTAAACCCATATTTAAACCTTTGTTTTTGCTTTGGGCTTCAATAATTTCTGCTTCTTTGTTAGCCAAATCAAGTTCTTTCTTTTTCAACTCTTCTGAACGTTTGTTGAGTTCTGCCAGCATTTTGGCATTCTCAGATTCATTATTCGAAATCACTTTTTGCTGTACCTTAGATAAATTTTCATAAGCACCAATTTGAATATCCAATGCTTTGTGCGTAGCAAGGCTGTCTCTGCGCAAAGTTTCTAAGTTTTGTTCCTGTTTTAAATTAAAAGCGATCAACCTTTGTTTTTCAGCTTGCATAGAGTCAATAGAAATTTGAATAGCACTTAGTTTTGATTCCAAGGCCGCAACTCTGTTTTCTGATTCTAATAATTTTCTTTGAGGCACACATGAAGTTAACAATAGTAGGCCTATAATGAATTGTGCAATGATTAATTTACGCATGATACAAAAGTAACAAAAACTCCAAAATAAAGTTTTGCTAAATTGTAAACCACAAGTGGCTTATGTATGGTAAACTGAACGGCTTCAAAGAATTTCATTATGTTACATATTTTATAACGCATTGCTCTCAACCCTAAAAATAAATTATCTTTGTTGCTGTAAATGAATCAAGAGTCAACGGAAGAAACCGACATAAACTTAAGAAAAAAGGATCATATAGACCTTGCATTTAAATCACAAATTAATGAGCAAGAAGGTCGCTTTTATTATGAACCTGCTTTGGCAGGGCATCCTTCTGAAACTGGTAAAATGCCAATTACCATTGCTGAGAAAGCTATGGATTTTCCTATTTGGATTTCTAGTATGACTGGGGGTGCGGCAATTGCCAAGGAAATTAATACCAATCTTGCAAAAGTTGCAGCACGTTTTAGGTTGGGTATGGGTTTAGGTTCTTCTCGTGTAATTTTGAATGATAACCAATATTTACAAGATTTTGCCTTACGTAAATACATAGATAATCAGCCACTTTTTGTAAACCTTGGCATTGCCCAAATAAACTTTCTAATCAGGGATAATCAGCTAAATAAGATTGTAGATTTGATAAAAAAAACGGAAGCGGATGGTTTAATTGTACACATAAACCCTTTACAAGAGTGGCTACAACCCAATGGAGACCGTTATTATGATAATCCGATAGCAATGATAGAAAAAGTATTGGACACCGTTGATTTTCCTATCATGGTTAAAGAGGTTGGGCAGGGATTTGGTCCTAAGAGCATAGCCGCTTTATTAAAACTGCCACTAGAAGCTTTGGATTATGGTGCATTGGGTGGTACAAATTTTAGCCAAGTTGAACTTTTAAGAAATGAAAACCCCAAGATGGATGCACTGGCAAAGACCAAATTCATTGGTCATAAGGCTATAGAAATGACAGACTTTGTAAATTCTATCTATGCAAATGAAAAGGCTATCGTCAAAACTAAAAGAATTATCGTTTCAGGTGGAATTTCGTCTTTTTTAGATGGGTATTATCATTTAGAGAAATTAGCTTTGCCTTCGTTGTACGGTCAAGCATCTGCTTTGTTAAAATATGCACAAATGGGTTATGAGCCATTAGAGCAATTTGTGGCAGGGCAAATTGAGGGACTACAACTGGCCAAACAATTTTTAACATTGAAAAAGTAAATGAGAAATAAACAAACGGAAATAATAAAAGGCTTTAGCAAACTGAGCAAAGCTGGAAAGCAAGAATGGTTAATCAATAATTATTGTGAAAATCCAGAAAAATCCTTGTCATTACTACTCAGCTACAACCATGATAATGAGCAAATTCAGAAATTGCACGATGAGTTTATTGAAAATACGGTAAGTAATTTTTTTATGCCATTTGGGGTTGCTCCAAATTTTGTTATCAATGGTAAAATAAAATGTATTCCACTGGCTATCGAGGAGAGTAGTGTAGTAGCGGCCGCTGCAAAAGCAGCTTCTTTTTGGGCTGAAAGGGGAGGGTTTAAATGCAAGATTTTAGGGAAAGAAAAAATTGGTCATGTTCATTTTATATGGAGAGGTGCCAACCCGCAAGATTTGCTCGATTTATTTGAAAAGAAAAAACATAAATTTATACAGGAAACGGAAAAACTTACCGCCAATATGCGCAAAAGGGGTGGTGGAATGTTGTCTTTAGAAATGATTGACAAAACCGCTTGGGAACCTAACTACTATCAGCTTGAAGCAAAGTTTGATACTTGCGATAGCATGGGCGCCAATTTTATCAACAGCGTTTTGGAAGAACTGTCAAAGGTGCTGCAACAAGAGGTAATGGAAACCCAAGTTTTGGCAGAAAGTGAAAGAAAGGTAGAAGTAATTATGTGTATTCTATCCAATTTTACACCTAATTGCTTGGTGCGTTCAGAGGTAAGTTGTCCGGTTGAAGAATTAGCAATGGAAGGTATCAGTGGGGATGTTTTTGCTGAAAAGTTTATCAACGCCATTCATGTGGCTGAAGTAGAGCCCTATCGTGCAGTTACGCATAACAAGGGAATCATGAATGGAGTAGATTCTGTAATCATTGCAACTGGCAATGATTTTAGAGCTGTTGAGGCATGTGTACATGCTTACGCAGCCAAGGATGGTAGGTACCGCTCTTTGACCCACGCAACGGTTGCCAATGGAGTTTTCCGTTTTTGGATTGATATTCCACTTTCTTTAGGAACGGTAGGGGGTATTACTAAATTACACCCAATGGTAAAATTTGCGCATGAAATATTGGGAAATCCCAATGCAAATGAGTTGATGGAAATTGTTGCAGCGGCTGGATTAGCCCAAAATTTTTCTGCATTGCGTTCGCTGGTGACTACGGGCATACAAAAGGGACACATGAAAATGCACCTAATGAATATCTTAAATCAGCTAGAAGCTACCGATGAAGAAAAAGTGTCAATTGTTAATTATTTTAAGGATAAAATAGTGAGTCATGCCGCTGCTACTGAGGTTTTTTGCAAAATGCGTGGAATAGAAATCCCTGTTAACCAGTCAAAAAAATAAATGGATACATTCCATGCCAATGGAAAACTTTTGTTAAGTGCGGAGTATGCGATTATGCATGGTGCTGTAGGTTTGGCAATACCTTTAAAATATGGTCAAAAGTTAATGGTGAAAAATGCACCCAAAATAGCCCAAAAAGCAAAGATATTTTGGAAGGCTATAGATAAACACAATGACGTTTGGTTTTCTTGTACCTTACAAATAAAAGGTTTAGCATTGATTGAATTTACGAATCAACAGAAAGCAGAAACCATAAAAGTATTATTTCAGCATTGTTCAAAGTCGTACTTTGATGAAAATAGGGATTATTATTTTGAAACCGTTTTAGAGTTTGATGTTGCTTGGGGATGGGGCACGAGTTCTACGTTGGTTTCATTAATTGCCCAGGCGTTCAAAGCAAATCCATATGAATTATACAAGACAACCTTCAAAGGAAGTGGTTATGATTTGGCGTGTGCAACGGCTAATCAACCTATTTTATATCATTTAATCAATGGTAATGCAGTTATTCATAATGTTGATTTTAACCCTTCTTTTAAAAAGAATATTTATTTTGTGTATTTGGGACAAAAGCAAAATAGCTTAGGCGCTATTCAAAATTTGCCAGTTCCAACTGCCAGTTTTATTGCTGAAATTAATAGTTTTACAGAACAAATGTTGGTCCTTCAAAATAATGAAAAGCAGTTTTGTGATGTTTTGGAAAAGCATGAAATTACGATGTCCCAATATTTAGGGCAACCCACTGTTAAACAGCGGTTATTCAAGGATCTGGATTTGACTTTTAAATCTTTGGGTGCCTGGGGTGGTGATTTTGTGATGGTAGTGGGAGCGGTTAACGAAATAGAAAAGATAAAGAGACTTGGATACGCTACCCTATTTTCTTGGGATGAGATTGTTTTATAAAGAAATGGCTGTTCAGTAAAACTGAACAGCCATTTCTTTAAGATTAAATAAAATTATTTAGGCATAACTACTGCATCAATTGAGTGAATTACTCCGTTTGATTGCATTACGTCATAAACATTAATGTTGGCTGTACCACCAGTTTCATCTGTAATAAGTATATTTACAGAACCGTTCATGGTAAAAGTTAATTTTCCTCCACTAACAGTAGGCAAAGTAGCTTTACCTTTACCTGCAGCTATAAGTTTTATTATATCAGCATGGGTGTATTTTCCTGCAACCACGTGGTAAGTCAAAACTTTAGTCAAAGTAGTTTTGTTTTCTGGTTTCAATAGATTTTCTACCGTTCCAGCTGGCAAATTTTCAAAAGCATCATTTGTTGGTGCAAATACTGTAAAAGGACCTGCTGTTTTTAATGTAGCAACAAGGTCTGCGGCTTTAACTGCAGCAACCAAAGTTGTGTGGGCTTTTGAATTCACTGCATTGTCAATAATGTCTTTTTTTGCTTTCATTGGCTCTCCACCAACTTGTACATCTTGAGCACTTACGCTAACTGCTGCGGTTATCATCATGATAAATGCTGCTAAGGTTAATTTTAATTGTTTCATGTTTTTATGTGTTTTTTTTGTTTGTACCCTTATATACGGAGCAGATTTTATTTTGGATTTTTTAAAATGAAAAAAAATAGAATAGCACAAAGTCCCTTTGGTAAAACCAATGGGTACATTGGTATAACAAGACGTTGTTGCATGAAATAAATTTCACTTTTCAGCGTAGTTTAAGTACAAACAGTCATAAAATTTATGAAAAGAGATGAAGTAATTGGTAAAAGCACCGGATTTTTAATTGGTTTAAACGTTGCATTGGTTTTGGTGCTTTTGGTTTTTAATTTCAAAGTAAAAAAAGTCACGGCAAGCATATTAGCACATACACCTCATTTTGATAGCGTTTTTGTATTACCACCAATAACTCAGTTCAAGAAACAGCCACCAGAAAAAATATTGAAAAATGATAAAATTGACTCTGAAAATGAGGAGATAAAAATTAGTGAAACAGACACAAAACCTGTTACCAAAACGGAGTTCATTGTGAAATCTGATAGTTTATTATGGATTCCGAGTATTGTGGATGGTAAGAAGGCGGAAATAATTGAAACACCAAACACCATTGCGGACAATTTGGATGAAGAAGCCTTTTTTAATGGAGGTACTTCTTTGCTGCATCAATTTTTTCAACGTCAATTTAATAAACCACGTGTTGCTCAAGAAATGGGTGTTAATGGCACGGTGCTGCTCATTTTCATCGTTGAAAAGGATGGAGCAATTAGTAATATTGGCTTTTTAGACGGTAAAGGAAGACAGTTGGGGTATGGTATTGAACAAGAAGTAGAGCGTGTAATAAAACTAACTTCAGGTAGTTGGACACCTGGAAAAATAAATGGCAAAGCGGTAAGAAGTTATTGGAGATTTCCTATTGAGATTCGTTCAAATGATGGGTGGTAGTCTCCTTTAAAGCATTGCTGCCATTTTTCGGCTAAGCACTGACGAGAGGGCAACACCCATACCACCCAAACGATAGCAAAGCCACAAATCTGGTTTTTCTTCTCTAATAATTGGCAGTCCACCTTTGCTAGGAGACATGGCCATGATACAATTCCAATGGTGTGCAATTTTAGTTTCCTCATCGTTTAGTAAGTTTTTGTTTACAAAATCCAATAGTGCGGCAGTAATTTTCTTGTTTTCAGCAAAATCATGTGTATTTTCTGTTTCGAAATCTAAATTTCTTGCTCCGCCAATTAAAATCCGGTTTTCTAAAGGGCGTGCATAAATATACCCCATATCAGCATGAAAAATACCTGTAAGTGGCTGTTTTTGAAGCGGTTCTGTAACAATTATTTGGCCACGGGCAGGTTTTACATCAGCATTTTCAATTAATAAAGGGGTATAGGCATTGATACAAGAAATTGCCACTTTTGCCTTAATTTCTCTGTTGTATTTACTTTTAATAAGCCAATGATTATTAACACGATTGAAAGAATCTACTTCAAAATTGCTGACCCAAAAAATATTAGCAGCAATTACTTGTTTTTGCATTTCATGGTATAATTTCCCTGTATGCAAGTATCCCTCTAGCTCATTAACAATAGATTGGGGCATAAAGCTTTTTTCATTCACAAATGTTTTTGAGCGATTAATGGCTTTATACGTATTGCTTAAACCCGTAATGGGTTTCATTTTTTTATTCACTTCATTAATGTTATCCAAGCACTTCTCATATTGCTCTTTTTCAACAGATAGAAACACCTCTTGAGCATTACCAGTGTGGTAGTCAATGGACTTTTTTCCAAAGTCATTTTCAAGGTTTTTTAAGCCTTGAAAGCGCATTTTTACTAGATCATAAACTGTTTTTTCATCCTGTGCCTTTAAATCATCAATTATTTCACTCACGCTGCCAAAACAGGCGAAGCCTGCATTGCGCATAGAGGCACCATCACTAATATATCCTTTATCTATAATGGCTATGGTTGCGCTGTGATACTTTTTGCGAATTTGCAAGGCTACCTGCATACCCGTAAAACCATTGCCAATAATGGCAAAATCAAAATGTTGTAAATAAGTTTCTCTTTCCCATATACTGATAGGTGATTTATTTTGCATGGCTTGGGCAAAATTAGGTTAATAAATGCTTATTTAGCGGAGAAAATAAGCGATGAAAAAAAAAGTTAAAAAATATTTGTAGTATATAGATTTGATATATTACATTTGCAGACCATTTGCGAGAGTAGCTCAGCTGGTAGAGCGCAACCTTGCCAAGGTTGAGGTCGCGAGTTCGAACCTCGTCTCTTGCTCCAAAAAAGAAAGTCCGGATGTAAATTACGGACTTTCTTTTTGAGTAAAGCTCATAAAAAATGGATTGAAACACAAATCACCTGCCCTGGTGGTGAAATTGGTAGACACGCAGGACTTAAAATCCTGTTCGCCTTAAAGCGAGTGCGGGTTCAAGTCCCGCCTGGGGCACAAAGAGCTAACTTTTAAAAGTTAGCTCTTTTTTGTGGAAAGGCTATGGGTATAATTCAAAAAACTTCTAAATAATTTTATTGTATCTTTGCATCACTAATTAATAGCCTATGATGATTCCAAAATTTGTAAAGGCCAAAGGTTCTTTCCATGCCGAACTAAAAACAAGAGTTAATGCGTACTTTGATAAGGTGAAAACAATAAGAACGGGTAATTTCAAGCTTTATTCAAAAGCATTGTTTATTACCATCAGTTTTTTAATGGTTTATGCACATTTAATTTTTTTCGCTAATGATTTATTAGCATTGCACAATATATGGATTAACATTATGCTTATTGCGGAGTGTATTGTTTTGGCAGGGCTAACCTCGGCCATTGGTTTTAATATAATGCATGATGGGGCGCATGGCAGTTTTAGCAGTAAAAAATGGGTGAATGACTTGGCTGGTGTCTCCTTAAATTTTTTAGGTGGAAATGTTTTTATGTGGAAAGCAAAGCACAATGTTGTGCATCATACTTTCACAAACATTGCGGATGTAGATGATGATATAGACGCTAAACCTTTTTTACGCCTATGTGAAGATCAAAAACGATACAAAATGCATCGTTATCAGCATTATTACTTTTTATTTGCTTATTCACTATTATACCTTTATTGGATTGTGGTTACTGATTATAAAAAATATTTTACCGGAAAAGTGGGTCAAGTAAAGTTTCAAAAAATGCCCATTCCACAGCATTTTTCCTTTTGGAGTTTTAAAGCAGTACATATTTTGCTTTTTGCTATCTTACCGATTTTTATGATTGGATTTTTACCTTGGTTGGTTGGATTTTTAATCTATGTGGCATTTACAGGAATTATTTTAAGTGTAGTTTTTCAACTAGCGCATACCGTAAAAGAAACCCAGTTTCCAAAGCAGGATGCTTTAACAGGTATGGTAGAAGATGAATGGGCCATTCATCAGCTAAAAACAACGGCTAATTTTGCAACAAAAAGTAGATTTTGGATATGGTTCACAGGTGGCTTAAACTTTCAAGTAGAGCATCATTTGTTTCCTAATATTTCTCATGTGCATTATCCTGCTATAAGTAAGATTGTAAAATCTGTTTGTGAAGAATACAATATTCCTTATCTGGAACATGCTAAAACAAGGTTTGCGCTTGCCTCTCATGTTTCTCATTTGAGAGCGATGGGTAGGAAATAAATAAATTTTGGTTTTGTGCACATGAATGGCCTACGACTATTTTACATTCTGGGCATAAAGTCTAAGTTAATTGTATTTCTTTTCCGTTTTCCGTCTTTGTGAGTGTAGCGAAACAATCTCAAAGGAATCATTTGTCTATTTTTGAGTTTGCTTCGTCATTCCTCTGCACTTCATTCCTTGCAAGGACGGTTTTTGTTGGCATAGTGGTAGATGGTAGCATAGCTTTTTTTGGTTAATATATAACTGCAAAAAATAGTGGTTGGTAGTCTGAAGTAGTATTTCTAAAGTATTTGTAATGCGTTCTCGTTTTCCGTCTTTGTGAGCGTAGCGAAACAATCTCAGAGGGAATCATTTGTCTAGTTTTGAGTTTGCTTCGTCATTCCGCTGTACTTCATTTATCGCATGGACGGTGTTTTGAGCGCAAGCGGCACTTAAAAAAAGTACCTTAATAACCTAATTCAATAATAGAACAGAGCCATAGTAACTGTGATATTCACCATCCAAACCAACGGCATTCATGCGCCATAGATATGAACCAGGCATGCATTTTTTACCTAGATAGGTTCCATCCCAACCCCCTCTTACATCATCTGTTTTATATACCATTTCTCCCCATCTATTGAATATCTCAAAGGTATAACCGTATAAATTATTGGTTTTGTCATTGTGTAGAAACAGGCTTACAGGTTTAAAAACATCATTTTTGCCATCTCCATTTGGAGAGAATGCGGTTGGTACATAAACCCTTGATTTAGGTGCAATACAGCGGGTATTGCTATAACTAGAGTCAGCAACGGTACTGTCTTCTATCGCTATTACTCTTAAACATAGGCTATCGGCAACATCCAATGATAAACTTGGCACATTATAGGTAGTTTGACTGGCATTTGTTGTGCCTAATGGCTGAAAAATACCATTTTTATCCTTCATTTCAATTAGGTATTTGGCAACACCTTTTTTCCAATTGATATAAGGATTCCATGTAAGTTTTATGGTATCTTTATCATTGATGCCATCTAAAAATATGCTATTGGCAGGCAAACTGAAACCGCTGTAGTTTCCACATATATCTTTTACTCTTATACTATAAGTATATGGATTTATTTGTGTTTTTACTTTAAAATCAAAGTATGGGGAGGCACTTGCATTATCCACTTTGTTCATATTCAGACCTCCCAATCCAGTTGATCGATATATTTCAAAATTTGATAACAACGCATTGGTAGGGGGTAGGTGCCATTTTAATTTTGCTTCAGCATCACTTTGTACGGTAACAACGTCAATAATTGGAACATCTTTTAATGCTCCAACTTTAGGGGTATTGCAGGCATTGTTACTTCTAGATTTCCAAACTCCATTGGGGTGAATACAAACTACATAATAGCAATATTCTACATCACACAATGAATCATCAATATATACATTTACATCTCCTTTTAAAGTAGCAATACGCTTAAATGTATCGTTTGGAGCTTTTCTGTAAACTTCATAAGCTGCTCTTTGCGGCCATCCTTCATAATGAGTCCATCGGAGTTGCGTTGCTCCCAAAAAGGTATCTAGTACGCGCAAAAATATATTGCAATGCGCATCTGTTCTTGCACCCGTTCTTAAGCATGTATCCGTAATTTTAGAAACATAACAATACCTTCTTGCATTGACATCAATATTGGTATTGACCAAGAAATTGGTGTCACTAATATTTTTGCTATTGTATAAATTGGTTAAAACATTGGCTTCATCTTGGTAAATATGGTATTCTCTAAAAATTGATAATTGAGATTTACGCCAGTTAAGGCTAATGTCCTTATTGTTTTCTACACTGATGTAACTAAAACCATTATTCAAAGGGTCAATTGTATCTCTGATATAAACCACTTTTTTAACAGAGTCCTTGCAGCCATTGGCATTGGTTACACTGAAGTTGATGACATTGCCATACAAAGTGGTGTATATGTTACTGGCATTTGGAAAAGTAGAGGTATCAGTCAGTTTAAATTCTTCTCCAAAATCATAATACCACTTGACGTTTTTTGCCGAGTCTTTACTTTTTAAACTTTTGTCATACACATAGATTGGAAAATTATAGCATGTAGAGTCTGGAAAAGTTTCAAAAATGGCTTTTGGTTTGGGATGTACAAATATTTGTTTGCTGCTTTTCAACGTATCATGGCAGCCCGTTGCATTTTTTGCAATAAGGGTGGGAAAATAACTGCCAGCATTGTAAAAATGAAAAGGATTGATATCGGTATTGTCGGTTAGTCCGTCTGCATTAAAATCCCATTCAAAAGCATTGGATCTTTCAGATTTATTAATGAATTTAGCTTTAAAAAGTTCGCAACCAGTATCTTTTTCCATTTCAAATTTTGCAATTGCATTTTGAATAACAAAAATACTGTCCTTGGGTATAAACTGGACAAAACAGCCCAATTTATCATAGAGTATAAGTTGAGGTTTAAAAAATTGACTCAACTTATTGAGGTCAGTAAGTTGATAGATATGGTTTGAAAAACTTGTAGAGTCTAAAACAGAGCCATCTCCGAAATCTAAATAAAAACGAGAGTAGGCACTACTTTTGTTAATGAAGGTAACATCCAGCTTCTCACAGCCTTTAATGTTTTTCATTTCCATATCTGCAATGGGGCCAATAATCTTTATGTAATTTGGTTTGTAGAGCGTATCTATACATCCATAATTGTTCTTAACAATCAATCGTGTATCAAAACCAGATGCCGGACTATTTTTGAAATAAACATGGCTAGCCTTTCCAGTATTGGTCACAGCACTATCTCCATCTCCAAATTTCCAATTCCAAGATGTTACATTGGCACTGGTAGACTCAAAATCTACCAATACTGGTGCGCAAAATGAGTTGGAATCTTTTGAGCTGTATTCGGCTACAACCTTTACAGATGTAACATTGGTTGTCATTGTATCCGAACAACCTTTTTTATACGCCACCATTGTTACGGGAAACCTGCCTAATCTGTTGATGACCAAAAAGGGGTTTTTACTGGTATCATTGGGGGTAAAACTAATGCCAGTACTATCAGAAAACCATTTGTATTTGGTGGGGCTTAGCGTTGAAACATTGATCAATGTCGTTTTTTTATCCAAACATGCCAAGGGAGCTACAGAAAAACTAGCTACTATACCCGCGTCATGATAAATAATATTTGAAGAGTCTTTACATCCAGCTCCATTTGTATAAACCAATTGAACTCCTCTTCTACCAGTTGTTGTAATGGTACATGCCGTGTTTGCCGCTGTTGCCGAGGTGAAACTAGTGGAGGGTTTGTCCAATGCTTTCCAACTATAGGTAATGGAACTGTTACTATTTTTATAGTTGTTATTTCTTAAAATATTTGATGTTAACTGCGTTTGTAATGGTAAACAATCATCAACATTACTTGAAGCAATACTAATACTTGTTCCACTTACTTTTATTTTTGCTTTGCCAATGAAAGTATCTTTGCAAGCAGGACCTAATTTGGCGTAGTAGGTATAATTGAAATCATAAATACCCGGTTCTGATAGAAATATGTCACCACTATCAGTTAATAGTGATGCATTAAATAAAGGGTTTGTATAACTTGTATTGGTTAATACCCAATAGGGTACAATGCCACTTAATTTGGGGATTTGCTCTGCCCAAATGGTAACTTTTTCTCCAGCGCAGGGAGTGCTGTCTGAAATATGAAAAATAACTTTTGGCTTCAATATCAAAACGCTATCTTTTTTGTACAAACTATCATAACAACCCTGCTGATTGGACACCACTAAACTCACTGAAAATTTTCCTGTATCAGCAAAGTTGCTGAGAAAGCTATCTTTTGTAGAGCTTCCAATTTGATTGTTGTTTTTGTCATAAATCCGCCAACTATATTTGTTAGGGCTTAAACTTGATCCTGCACGAGTTCTGTTAACAAATGTCACGTTTTGGGAGATACATGCTGGTTTTGATGCAAAATCAAAGTTGACATTCAACTTATTTAGTTCAACGTAATCTTTCATTAACAAGGTGTCCACACAACCACCTGTATTTGATTTGGCTATTAACCTTACACTATAAAGGCCATAGTTCTTAAAGGTATAAGTATGATTTTTAGTTGTTGCTGAATCCAGTCCATTCCCATTTTGGTCATAGATATTCCAACGGTAGGTGATAGTTTCCCCTACTGGTTCGATACTCGTATTTGTAAAGACAATGGTATCTGTAGAAAAGCAACTTTTTACCTTGTTGGCAGTTAACTTTGCCTCAGGTCCAACCACGTTCACCTTTCCTCTAATGTCCGTGGTTGAAAGACATCCTTTATAGTTTTGCGTAACCCTTGAAACTTTGCTTCCAGCAGTCCTATGCTCACCAGTTATGCCGTAGTTAGAGGAAGCATGTTTGACAAAATCATCAGGAAAAAAATTCCAAGTAAGGTCGGTCGATTGCGCGTTGGTTACTTCATAAGTGATATATTCTCCAACGCATGGACTTTGTTTAGTAACATTTACTTGCAAAGCAATAGGATCTTCCAAAGTCATGAATTTTGATTTTTTTAGCTCATAGGTACAACCCTCGTTTGTAGTAACTTTTAAGGTGACATCCGAAGAATCTTTTTTGGTATAAAAAATATTTTTAGCGACACTGTCTGATTCATTGGTAGGGGAAGCATTCTGAAAAGTCCATAGAAAACTTGAGGGAGTTTGGCCTGTATCAATACTTTTGAATCTAAAATTGGCGTACCTGTTGGTACATCCGTTCATGCTATCCGTTGTAAAATCGAAACTAAAAAGAGCAGGAATTGTTACAATATTTTTAAATTCATCTATCGCTTCACAACCCAAAGTATCTTTGATAATTACCGAAATATTTCTTGTGCCCACATTGCTAGAAAACTGATGTTTATAAGCGGCTGGTAAATTGTCGTATTTTACACCTTCAATAATGTAGGTACGTGTCTTACTTTTTAGCGTTTTATCTGTTATTAAAACCGTATCATTTGGAATGCATATAATAGCTTTATCAGTAACAATGTCGGCTTTGGGTCTAAAACCTGCCTCAATAAAGCCTTTTTTAGTAATAACACATTTGGTGGCATTAGGGAATGACAATTCCACAGTAACATCAAATTTACCTGAATTGGAATACAAAAAAATTGCTGAGTCAGTTCCAGTATTATAACCTGAGCCAAAATCCCACCGATAGGTAGTGCCAGCTGGAGGAGAACCTGTTACCTTAAATTTAATTACTTGGGGAATACAGGCGGTAGAATCGTTGGCATAAAAGTCAAAACTACCGCATTGTCCAAAGCTACTAGTATTGTTTAACAATAGTAACAAAAATGCAACAATACATAGGTATTGTTTTCCTGTTTTGTTTAAAAAAACCATTTTATAATATGCAAAAGTACAACAAAAATATTGTACTTTTGTAATTACATAGACACTTTTTAGTGTTAAAACGTTGCCTTAGCCTGCAATATTTTTTGTTTTATCGCAATTTTAAAATTAGGTTTGCGCCACAAATGAGGAAAAATAAGATAGTTTTATTATGTACAGTTGCCGTTGCAGTTTTTGCCGTAGCCTGTCAGAGCAAGGATAAAACAAAAGCAGATTTGATTAAAAAATATGAAAAAATGATTGATTTAAATGATTATCAGTCGGCATGTTTTTATTTACAAGAATATTTGTTTTTGGACAGCAATAATATAGGATATATGGACAGCTTGTCGAGGCATTATATTGCATTAAATAACCTTTTAGCAGCTGAAGCAATGGCTAAAAAAGTTGTTGCTAAACAACCCAACAATGAAGATATGCAGGGAGTTTTAGCGACCGTTGCCATGCAAAGAGGTGATGTGCCGACCGCTCTTGGGATTTATGAAAAATTGTATAGCAATACCAAAGATTATAAATATTTGTACGCTCAAGGAATTACCTATGTTGAAGGTGGTGCAAATGAGAGGGGATTGGCTATTGCAGAGGAATTATTGGCGGTTCCAGATGCTGATATAAAGACATTAGAAGTAAATAAACTTAGTTCAGATGGCAAGCAGCAGATAAAATTAAAAGCTGCCGCATTATTGATTAAAGGTGCTGTTCAGTTGCAGACAGAAAACCCAAATACTGCGAAAGCGTATGAATATTTGAAAGAATGCTTAGCCATACAGCCAGATTTTGAAGTAGCTCAGAATCTTGTTAATCAAGTTTTTAAGGGAGGTAAGTAATTGTCTTAAAGCTGTTTTGGGGATTAGCTTGGTTTCCAAACTATTTCTTCACTTCCTGTTTTGAAAGTTATCCATCTTGAAAGTGTAAACAGGTAATCTGAAAGCCTATTCAGGTATTGAATAATTAGCGGGTCAACCATATCCATGTGATTCAAGGCAACACATAAACGCTCAGCTCTGCGGCACATGCAACGTGCTAAATGGCACTGCGCATTGGCAATATCGCTACCGGGTAAAACGAAATTTTTCAGTTCTGGCAGTTCTGTTGTCATGGCATCAATTTCATTTTCCAAAATTGTAATCCAATTATTATCCATCGCAGGTAATTTAAAGTTACTCTTTTCACCGGTTGCAAGATGAGAACCAATATTGAACAACTGATCTTGAATAGATTTCAAAAATCTCGCCTTTTCAGTAAATAGACATAAAACAACGCCAAGTTGGGCATTTAGTTCATCAACAGTTCCGTAACACTCTATTCTAATATGGTTTTTGGCCACTCTTTGCCCACCTATTAATGAGGTTTCTCCTGTATCTCCTTTTTTGGTGTAAATTTTCATAAGTTTAATGTGTTAAATGCAAGTTGGGTTTATCGCTGCTTATTTGACCATCCAGGAGTCTTACTATCCTCTTAGCATTTTGAGCAATATCCTCTTCATGTGTTACCAAAACTATGGTATTCCCTTTTTGGTGTAATTCATTAAATAGCAGCATGATTTCTTCTGAGGTGGTAGTATCTAGATTTCCTGTTGGCTCATCAGCAAGTAAAAGTGAGGGATTATTTACCAAAGAGCGCGCTACAGCAACACGTTGTCTTTGTCCTCCTGATAACTCATTGGGTTTATGCTTCATGCGATCTTTCAATCCCACATTTTCTAGTGCCTTTTCAGCTCTAGCTATACGCTCTTTTAATGAAACCCCGGCATAAATTAAGGGTAAAGCTACATTTTCCAAAGCGGTCATTCTTGGCATTAGGTTAAAATTTTGAAAGATAAAGCCGATAGAAACATTTCTAACCTTTGCCAAATCATCATCTTTTAATTTACTAACATCTTTGTCTTGTAAAAAGTATGACCCAAAGGTGGGTGTATCCAGGCAACCAATAATATTCATTAATGTAGATTTTCCAGAACCAGATGGGCCCATTAAAGCAACAAATTCACCAGATTTTACGGTCAAATTTACCTCATTCAAAACCCGCAATTTTTCTGTTCCTAGTTTATATTCTTTTACTATATTTTTTAGCTGAATAACGTCCATTAACCTCTATTGGTTTTAATAACTTTTGGCACTCTAAAAAAATCTGTGTCTGCTTTGGGTGCATTTTTTAAAGCTTGCTCCTTAGTGAAATTGCTCGTTACATCATCTTCTCTCATGGTGTTTACATTGTCTGTTAAATAGATTAATGGTTCTACATTCGTGGTATCCAATTCCTTTAACTTTTCGCAAAAACCAGTAATCTTTTCTAAATCAGTTTTAATGGCTTCCATTTCCTCTCCTGCAAATTCTAGTCGAGATAGGTGAGATAGTTCCATGATTGTTTGTTGATTTATTTTCATATTTCAATGTTTTAAACGGGGTAATATTCTTTTAACTTGTTTTCAATTATACAATAAACTTCTTTCATAAGTTTAGGTGCATCTTCTGCTTTTAGATTTTCGGTATAAATAGGACGATGAATGAAAACACGCAATTTTCCAGGAGTAGCGGTCAACGGTTTTTTATCTGGAAATCTTTTGCAATTATCTATCATGGTTACGGGTACGATTGGTACTTTTCTTTCAATAGCCAATTTAAAAGCACCAATTTTAAAGTCTCCTAAATTTGGTGCATTTTTAGGAATTGTGCCTTCAGGAAAGATTAATGGAATTTGATGACCGCTATCAAGCCTATTGCCTGCCTCCACAAACGCGTTGTAAGCATTAACGGCACTTCCTCTATTTACAGAAATATCAATGGTTTTAAAAAAATAACCGAAAACTGGCACTTTGGCCAATTCAACCTTAGCCATAAAACATAAAACCCCTGGCAATGCTAGGGTTGTGGCTGGAATATCAATATATGAGCTATGATTTGGGGTATATATCCATTTTTTTAACCCTTTTAGGTTTTCTTTACCATGTACTTTCAGCATCATACGATTTGGAATAAAGATAAAAACAGCCCAAATTTTACGCAAAAAATGTGCAATGGGGTAGGTTTTTTTGAAAGAAAGAAAAATTAAATTTAATGGCATGGTAATCAAGAAACCAGTTAATACCCAAAATACTGCCCAAACTAAATAAAGTTTTTTCAACATTTAAGCTTGTGTAGGAGGATCTTTTTGCAGCATCATACCAAAAGAAATAGACATTACCAATCCTATGCCAAGGTATCCTACCATATCTCCTTTCATATGGTTTTTAATGGTATAAGTTCCATCGATGGCTTTGTACCTTTTCCCTAAATAGTCTTCTTCCAATTTGTTGGCATTTTCTGGTTTATTAGCAAAGTTAAGGGTTCTAGCTTTGATGCTGTCTTTTAGTTGTTCCATAGCCATTGGGTTGCGGTTGACATAACTGTAAAAAAATACATTGGCAACAATTGCCATTACTACAGAAGTGATAATTCCGCTAAAAACCGCTCTGCCAACATGAATATATCCTTCATTGGCTTTTCGTATCGCTTTTATGACAAGCCAAATACCAGCAACTTGAATTATTACAGGTAGCAGCCTAATTAAAATGGTTTCTGCAACAACATCGTTAAACATCTGCCTTTCAAAATAAATGAAAGTTGTTAAGGCAATAAGACTGCCGAAAGCAAATCCATACATTAAAATCCTCTTGGTCATATTGCCGCAAAGGTAAACAAAATTGGTTTATTGATTATGTGGTCATATCCCAATACCTTTTACTTAACCACCAAATGAATAAAAGTATTGAGAGCACGAAAATAAGAAAGGTAGCGCAAACCACCCATAAGCAGTACCAATCACTATTCGTAAACTATTCGCTAAAAAAAACTACCTTTGCAACCATGAAAATTATTTCTAATTCATTGCTTTTAATGATTTTAATGCTTTCACTCTCTAGCATAAAAGCGCAAAATGGAACAGATAAACCCCCGGGCCCTGTAAAAGTTAGTGATGACAATTATTACACATTGGCATTGAATGAGTATCAAAGTGAAAAAAATAAATTTTATTGGAAGTACAGAAAGCCTTTTGTTGGCTATTGGCAGCAAGATGTCAGTTACCAAATTGAAGCTGAGTTGGATGATGTTAAAGAAACAATTGTAGGTGTTGAAAATTTAACTTACAGTAACAATAGCCCTGATACATTGTTCGAGCTTTATTTTCATTTATATCAAAATGCATTTCAACCCGGATCCTATTATGATAAGTTGGGTAAAGCGAACCATGTAAAATATAAATATGGTAACTATGAATCTCAAAAATTAGGTACAACCATTGAGTCTTTTAAAATTGATGATATCGAAGTAGTTTATGAAATTGACAATACCATTATGAAAGTGAAGCTGGCAAAACCACTTTTACCAGGAACTAACCTGACGATGACCATAAAATTTACGACTTATTTTGATAATAAGGGTACCATGCGCAGAAGGATGAAGACTTTTGAGCACGATGGAGTAAAACAATTTGATGGTGTTCATTGGTATCCGAGGATAAGTGTTTATGACCGTAAGTTTGGTTGGACAACAGACCAACATTTAGGACATGAGTTTTATGGAGACTTTGGTCAGTTTGATATCAATTTAACTATCCCTGGCAATTATATAATGGAGGCAACAGGCGTTTTGACCAACGAAAGCGAAGTATTGCCCGAAAGTTTAAAAAAATCTATCGATATCTCTAATTATGCAATTCCCAAATCGGATGAGTCATCAAAAGTAAAGACCAATACCTATAAATTTGTTGTACCCAACAATGGAAAAAAAACATGGAAATACCATGCAATCAATGTACATGATTTTGCATTTACTTGTGATCCAAGTTATCGCAGAATGGTAACTGTTATTCCTGAACCGCAAAACCCATTTGGTAAAATTGAGTGTATCGCACTTTGTCAAGAGGTTAGTGCACCCTATTGGCAACCTACCAGTTCTTTTATAGCCAATGTTGTAAAAACATATAATAATGATTTTGGGGTATATTTATACAATAAAATAGTGGCAGCTGATGCAAGAGATGGTATGGAGTATCCGATGATTACTTTGGATGGGGGAAGTTGGCCAAGCCATCAGTATCTTATCGCTCATGAAGTTGGTCACAATTGGTTTTTTGGACATGTAGGTAATAATGAAACCTACCGTGCCTCATTGGATGAGGGCTTTACACAGTTTTTAACCGCATGGAGCATTAAAAATTACAGAAAAGATAAAAGTTCACCAAACATCACAGATTATGAAATGGTTTACAGGGGATATTTGGGAGATGCACAGGATTTTGAACACACTTGTCTCAATACACACAGTGATGATTTTGAGTCGGCTTTAGGCCATGGCGGAGGCTACAGGCAAGTTTATTACAAAACGGCAACCATGCTGTACAATTTGCAGTATGTTTTAGGTGATGAGCTGTTTACTTTGGCAATGCAAAATTACTTTGATGAATGGAAACTGGCACATCCATATTTTGAGGATTTTAGAAATAGCATAATCCACTATACCAAAACTGATTTGAATTGGTTTTTTGATCAATGGTTGGAAACGCAAAAGGATTTGGATTATAAAATAAAGTCTGTAAAAAAGAAAAAGAACGGGAGTAGCAGTTATATTTATAGCATACAGATAAAGAGAAATGGAGCGATGACCATGCCCATTGATTTAACTTTAACTGATGCTAATGGATCTGTTCAAGAATATATTATACCAAATAGTAATTTTGCTAAAAAAAGCACAGCAACTGTATTGCCACAATGGTTGGGATGGGGTAAGTTGGAACAAACTTATACGGCTAAAATTATTACTACTGAAAAAATTGTTCAAGTAGAAATTGATAAGACACAAAGACTAGCAGATTTTAACCCTAGAAATAATCAATGGAAAAAGAACCCCGTATGGTATTTAGACAAAGGTAAATATCCTACTGCCGATATCAGAAAGGTTACTTTAGGGATAAGGCCTGATGTTTGGTACGGAGTAGTTGATGGTGTAAAAATTGGGGCAAATTTAGAACGCAATTATGGTAAACTAAGCAATCTTAACATTGCTGCTTGGTATGCAACTGGCTTTGGAGGGTATCCTGAAGAAAATATACAAAGAGTGCAAGCTCAACTAGATTATAGACGTTTGTTGGGGAAGGGGCTTTTTTTTAACACCAATTTGAGGTATAAAGAGGGCTTGCAGCATTATAAAGTGGGTATTGCAAAACAACACGGCAACAGTACCTATGCCGCTACATTAAAAGCCATGTACAGAGATGGGCAATTTAGTAAATTATATGCCCCTTTTGATTCTGCATGGTTGGCTAATAAATGGAATAACTCTTTGTTGCTGAGTATTGAACGGAGGTTCAATTATGTTGGGGGTTTTGCCTTGGCTAAATTACATACCAAAAGTAATTTGTTGTTTTCTGATTATGATATGTCAGAAGTAGGATTAGAAATAAAAAATTACCTGAGCAGTGCAAGTTTTCCCTTAAGGTTGAGGGCTTATGGTGCATATCAAACAGGGAAAAATATACCACTTGAATCTAGGATTTATTTACAAGGAGCAAATCCAGAAGCATTGATGGATAATAAGTACACTAGCACGCCATTTTTTTGGAATCAAACAGGTTTCGGTAGTAACATTGGTCAGTACCAGTGGATGTCTGGTGGGATGAATATAAGGGGGTTGTCTAATTATGCTGCTCCTGTTGCGGATTCTGGTTTTGGAACTCCCTTGTTTGCAGGAAATAAAGGGGTATCAGTAAGTGGAGAGCTAGATTTCGACCAATTTATTGGATTTAGACCGCCTTGGTTTAAAAAGTGGCTCCATGTTGATGCCTATTTGTTTTCAGATGCTGGGGTTTTGTTAGGGCCTGGATTAATTGCAGAGCAGCTTAGCAGTGGTTTATCTATTGATGCTGGAATTGGAACAGCATTTACGGTAAAAAGTTGGGGGAGGTTTAGCAAGGCAAAGCCATTTACTTTCAGGATTGATTTCCCACTTTTTATCAACAGACTTCCTGCTACTAGCACTAAGGATTACATAGATTTTAGAATGGTTTTTGGAATCAATCGATCCTTTTAGACCATAAAGTTAAACAATTTTTATTTTTGTGGATTGTTTGATGTGAAAGAATCGTATGTTTGCATCATTAGACTTTGAAATGTCATGCGTACATATTATTGTTTCTATCGTTTGTATCACAATCAGTTTGGTGCAATGATTCGTTAAACAAAGTTGGTATTGATGTAGATAAGAGGCAACAAGGTGCCGATATTGTCTCTAGATTGATAGAAGAAAACCAAAAAACTTTGTCGGATGAAGAAGTGGAAGCCGCCCAGAAATTGGTCAATAATGCCAGTTATCCTGTAATTCAAAACCCTGAAAATTATGAAATTGCTGTAGCCCACAGAAATAAAATTGTCTCGAGATACTTAAGAGAAGGCGATGTGGATAAAGCGAAAAATTTTTTATTAACAGACCAAGATTCAGGTACCTTAAGTAAAAATTTAGTGAATTTTTTATGGACAGATGCACTGGATGGTATTACTGATAAGAACAATGGAGAAGCGGTATCCTATTATTATTCTGCATGGATTTTGGCATTGGAGAATAAACTTAAACCATCTTTAATTGCTGCTGAAAATGCCTTGCATTCGGCCCAAGCAGAAGGCAATGCACTTATAGAAATGCGATCGCATTTACTTTTATCAAAGGTTTACGCTGAATTAGGCATAGCTAGTTTGGCAATTTATCATACAGAGGAATTGTCCAAGTTATTGCAGCAAAAAAATGGGGGCTTTTCTATTGGTAATTTTTGGAGTAAAAATTTACCCTTGCTAGGTTCAGTTTTGTTTGGTATGTTAACTTTAGTTGTTTTGGGGTATTTCTTTGTTTTCAAGGGTGCCAAAGTTAAACGCCAAAGGGAAGACAGCGAAAAAGGCATGTTGAACCAAGAATTGGTAAAAAGTAATCGAATTAAAGATAAATTGTTTGCAGTTTTGGCTCATGATTTAAAGGCCCCAGTAAATTCTTTAACTGGCTTGTTGGATATAATCAATAGTGATTTTGTGGATGAAAATAGAAAAAAGGAATTGTTTAAGAAACTGAATGTGGAACTTGCCAATAGCACCACTTTACTCAATAATCTTTTAGGATGGGCAAAAGGTCAATTGTTAAACCCCGAACCCAAAATTGAAGCAATTGATATACGAGAGTTGATTGATGGTAATATAACCTTGTTAAAATCTTTTGCAGATACCAAAGGAGTTTCCTTAAAAAGTAGTTTGACCTCTGCCATTACTGCAAAGGGAGATAAGGAAATGATGAATATCATTGTAAGAAACCTAGTTCAAAATGCTATCAAATTTACCGATAATGGCGACAAAATTACCTTAGACTCAGAGTATGACGAAAAGTCTAAGGAGATAAGAATCAAAATTATGGATACGGGTAAAGGAATGAGCGAGGAGAAACTCAGAAAATTATTTGATCTTGAGAGTTACAGTGAGCCTGGAACACGCAATGAAACGGGCAGTGGTTTAGGCCTAATTTTGTGCAAAGAGTTTGCCGAAGCTCAAGGAGGTAGAATCTGGGCAGAAAGCAAAGAGGGGTATGGCTCTGTATTTGTTGTGGCTTTGAAAGCAGCGTAAAGAAGGAGGATAAAAATAGTAATATTTAGACTGGTTTTAGTCCAATATTTTTGGTTATCATCACCTTTTCAACACCAAGAGTTGCTTGCAAACCGAGAAGCTAAAAGTCTCATTGGGATGGTTTTCATAAGCAATGACCATACTCTTATCAAAAGTTTCAATTTTCTTAATCGTCAATAGCAGTCCTAAACTTAATGTTCTGCTATTTAGGAAGTTTAGAAAATCAGTACCACTTTGTTTCAATGCGCAAAATTCTACAACATCTCCTTCTAAACAATCACTTAGCTGTTTATAATTGGGCTCAATAATTTTTCCTTGCCTGTCTGGTATGGGAGAGCCATGTGGATCAACTGTTGGGTAACCAAGAAGTTCATCCATTTTATCAAAGAAAAGAGGCGATTGTATATGTTCCATTTGTTCGGCAATTTCATGCACAAACTCCCACCCAAATCCCATTTTTTCAACTAAATACATCTCTGTTAATCGATGTTTGCGCACAATAAATGCCGCTTGAATCAATCCAGCTTTACTTAAAATTATGGGTTTGTACTTTTCGTAAACGACCAAATCTTTATCATGTAAATTCTTTACCATGCTGTTGGCCGTTGGCGTACTTACAGATAATTTTTTACTCAATTCAGAAACATTGACCTCAAAATTTTCATTTGCCAAAATGTACATTGCTTTTAAATAATTCTCTTCGGTTTGACTGAGCGCCATAAATATTTGCAAATATATAAAAGATTTATCTAATTTAATTTGTTAGATTAGTCTAACAAATTATCTTTGTACGCTCTAATTTACAATATTGATGACAAAATTCATTTTATTTTCGGTTTTAATAATATGCTTTGCTAAGGTCAATGGACAAATAGATGTTAATGGGTATGACGGGAGAACAGCTGCGGTAAAGGGAGTTGTTTCATTTGAAAGTAAGCCGCTTCAAATGGTGAAAGTGCAATTGAATGGCAAAACAAAATATACGGATAGTTCGGGCTTTTTTTTGTTTTCCGGGATTGATTCAGGTAATTATCGGTTGGATATTACCTTTTTAGGTTACGATAAGCAGCGCAAAATTTTTAGACTTGAGCAAAATGATTCAATACATTTTGAAATTGAAATGGAGAAGAATGCTTCGGTAATAGAGGCGGTTGTTATTTCTGGAACGTTAAAAGAGGTTTCAAAATCAAACAGTCCGGTTCCTATCGAGGTTTATGCTCAGGCATTTTTCAAATCCAACCCTGTGGTATCTTTGTTTGAGTCTTTGCAAAATATCAATGGTGTTCGTCCACAAAATAATTGTAATGTATGCAATACTGGCGATATACACATTAATGGATTAGAAGGACCCTATACCATGGTATTAATTGATGGTATGCCAATAGTGAGCGGACTTGCTGGGGTTTATGGACTTTCTGGTATTCCACAAAGTTTGATTGAGCGATTGGAGGTTGTCAAGGGCCCCGCATCTACTTTGTATGGATCAGAAGCAGTGGGGGGCTTGTTAAACGTTATTACAAAAAAATCATATTATAAACCATTTATTAGTGTCGAAACCCAGACAACTTCATGGAGCGAAAATAATTTGGACATTGGTATTCAAAGGAATTTTTCAAAGAAGATAAGTTTATTGACGGGCATTAATTATTTTAAATTTAACAAAGCCATCGATAAAAATGGTGATAGCTTTACTGACTTAACACTGCAGCATCGCATTTCGATATTTAATAAATTAAGTGTGGAACGCAAAAGTAAAAAACAATTTAACATTGCTGGTAGATATCTTTATGAGGATAGATGGGGAGGACAAACTAATTGGGAGCGAAAGTTTAGAGGAGGGGATAGCGTTTATGGAGAAAGTATTTTTACCAAAAGATGGGAGATTTTTGGCTTGTATGCTTTGCCCACGAAAGAGGAAATTACTTTTCAATTCAGTTTAAACAAGCACCATCAAAACTCAGTTTATGGAACAACAATTTTTAATGCCAATCAGGCTATTGGTTTTGGTCAGTTATTGTGGAATAAAAAACTGAACTCTAAAAATCATTTGCTTTCAGGAATGGCATATAGGTATACTTATTTTGACGATAATACTGTGGTTACTTCCAAGATGCTTGGTTCAGAAAGGGTCAATGCACCTTCTATAATTAATCTTCCAGGTACTTTTATGCAATGGACACATGATTTTACGAGCTTAAAAACTGTTCTGTTGGGTATGCGGTATGATTACAATTCTATTCATGGCTCAATTGTTACACCGCGTATCAACTATAAATGGACATCAAAGAGTAGAAGGAATACCTATAGATGGGGTGCTGGAAATGGTTATCGGGTTGCCAATGTTTTTACTGAAGATCATGCAGCTTTAACGGGAGCAAGAACGGTGGAATTTAAAGAGAAATTGAAACCGGAAAAATCTTGGAACACAAATATTAACTGGGTTCATAAAAAATTTACCAAAATGAACAGGTTTATTGGACTTGATGCATCTACTTGGTTTACTTATTTTACCAATAGAATTATACCAGATTATCAAAGCAATGTCAACAAAATAATTTACAGCAACTTAAATGGTTATGCACTATCTAAAGGTGCTTCATTAAATATAAGCTTTAATTACAGCAGTCAATTCTCCGGGAATTTGGGTATGACTTTAATGGATGTTTCATTTATTGAAAATAACATTAAACAAAGGCAGCTGTTGACTGAAAAATTTTCTGGTGTTTGGAATATTGGATACTCATTTATTAAAAGTAACATTAAATTAGATTACACAGGAAACCTTTATTCACCAATGTTGCTCCCATTGCTTGGTGCTTTGGATGAACGCGCTGCAACTTCTCCCTGGTATAGTATTCAAAACTTTCAAATTACGAAAGGTTACAAGCGTTTTGAGTTTTTTACTGGAGTGAAGAATTTTTTAAACTTTACCCCACCAGCCAACAGTATTGCTAGGGCTAAAGATCCTTTTGACAAGGATGTAATATTTGATGCGAATGGAAATGCTCTTCCAACTGTCAATAATCCTCAAGCCTTAACCTTTGACCCAACTTATGTATTTGCATCCAACCAAGGTAGAAGGTTATTTTTAGGTTTGCGATATAGATTGGAAAACTAAAAATGGGATATAAAAAATCTATATTTGCCGAGCATGTTAAGCGCATCTCCAAAAATATTAATCATTAGACTAAGTTCTATTGGGGATATTGTTTTAACTACGCCAGTAATGCGCTGTTTAAAGCAAGATTTGACAGGGGTAAAAGTTCATTATTTAACAAAACCAGCATTCAAAAGTGTTTTAGATAGCAATCCCTTTATTGATAAAATTTGGTATTGGGAAGGCAATAAAACTTTAAAAAAGCTGAAATTAGAAGAGTTTGATTGTGTAATTGACTTGCACAATAATATAAGAACACGTAAGATTAAGTGGTATTTTCGTATAAACCATGTTTTGAAAAAGTGGGTAAGTTTTAATAAAATAAATATTTTAAAAATGCTTGCTGTTCTAACAAAGTCACCCCGTGTTTTGCCGAAAAAACATATTGTAGATCGCTATATGGAAACGGTTTTGTCTTTGGGTGTAAAATATGATAACAAAGGATTGGATTTTTTTATCTCAGCCGAGAATAGAATTGACATCCAAGATTATTTCAGCAACTTAAATCCCTTTAATTACTATGTTTATGCTATAGGCGGTCAGCATAATACAAAGAAATTACCTTTTCATAAGAAAAAGGAGCTTTTAAAGAAGTTGAAAATGCCAGTTATATTGTTGGGTGGTCCTGATGATATAAATGAGGGAAACTTAATAGCCAGTGCTATTCCAAACTGTTACAATGCTTGTGGAGATTTTAATTTGCAGCAAACGGCTAGCATTATAGAGCAAAGTAGAAAGGTTTTTACGCATGATACTGGATTAATGCACATAGCGGCAGCATTGTTGAAACCGATTGTAGTTATTTGGGGCAATACCATTCCTGAGTTTGGAATGTATCCTTATTACCCCAAAGGGTTTCATGATTATGAAAATCAAAGTTTAGAAGTAAAAGTTTATTGCAGACCTTGTAGTAAAATTGGCTTTAAGCAATGTCCTTGGGGGCATTTTAAGTGTATGGAGAATCAAAATTTTACTTTGATTAAGTAAATAATTATTTTAATAATTGCCCTAGCGTTTTTCATTTCCTGTTTAACTCCTATTTTCGAAATTTCAATTTTTTATTTTGCCAGCTATTTTTAATGAATGTTTTGTTTAACGGTTATATTTAAACAAAATAATTTAGTTGTTTAAACCAATTATATGGATTTAGTATCTCTATGATTCCCTTTGATACTCATTTTTTAGTTTATTTTTGGTATTTTTGTTCAAAATTATTCTCACCAAAGGGGCATGTTCTTCAACAAAATATACTTCAAAATCAACAAAAGCTATTGTTTTATTCTTTTTTTTGTTTAAATTTGCATTGTATATTTTAACTTTAGGTCAATAAGTTGATGCTGGCAAAGGATTTTCCTTTAAAAAACTTATTGAACTTTTGTTTATATTTATAGCTAAAAGGTAAAACAAAACATTATGCCAAAAGTATTAGACGAAACAAAAACAGAAGAAAGTGTTATATCAAAGCACGATGTAAAAAATAAATTTTTTATAAAGGATATTGAAAATATAACTGGTATCAAGGCTCATACTATTAGAATCTGGGAGCAGCGATATAATATTTTGAAACCTAAGCGAACTGATACAGCTGTTAGATATTATGAAGAGGATGATTTGAGGTTCATGCTTAATGTTGCTATTTTAAATAAAAATGGCTACAAAATTTCAAAACTGGCACAACTTTCTAGATTAGAAATAGCGAAGAAATGTTTAAGTGTTTCTGAAACGAGCCCTGAATTTGAAAGTCAAATAAATGCTTTGACCGCAGCGATGCTGGAGTTTAATGAACGTGAGTTTAACAAGGTTATGTCTATCAATATGCTTAAATTGGGTATTGATGACTGTATGGTTAAAATTATTTTTCCTTTTTTGGCACATGTTGGAATTTTATGGAGTGCTGGAAGTATACACCCTGCGCATGAACATTTTGTTATAAACTTGGTTAGACAAAAATTATATGTTGGTGTAGAAAGCCTAAGTGCTGTGCAGCCTACTAGAACGAAGAAGTTTTTACTTTTTGTTCCTACAGGTGAAACGCATGACTTGGGGCTATTGTTTGCGAATCATGTTTTGAGGTCTCAAGGAATGGAGGTAATTTTCTTGGGTTCAGGATTACCAATTGAAGATTTACACAATATTTTTAAAGCTCAGGAGCCTGATTATATTTTTACATCTTTAACAAGTATGAACTCTCAATTGCCTACTCAAATATTTATTACGGCAATCTCAAAAAGTTGGCCTAAAAAAACAATATTTATTTCGGGTCCGCAAATTACGAAGCGGAATGACCTAAAATTTCCAGAAAATGTTATAAAAGTTGAAAGTCCAGCTGATTTTATTAACATTGTAAGGGATATTAAAGTAGCATTGGACTAGTTTTAATCTCGCTTTTACCTATATTTGGCACTTGTGAAATCGAGTGTTCTAAGCATTGAAAATTTATCTGTTTCTTTTAAGCAAGATGACACTTGGTTAGAAGTTATTCATAACATTAGTCTTGAGATTGAATCAGGAAAATGTACAGGTGTTGTTGGAGAGTCGGGTTCGGGCAAGTCTATTACTTTCTTAACAGCCATTGGTTTACTATCTTCTAATGGACGCATATCAAGCGGAACAATTTCATTTTATAATCAAGAAAAATTGCAAACCATCAACAAGGACAGCAAAAATTGTCCGTGGCTTGGTACGGGTGTTGCTATAATTTTTCAAGAACCACTAACTGCATTAAATCCTACTATGCGGTGTAGTAAGCAAATTGCTGAAAATTTACCAAAATCAAAAAGAAGCAAAGAATCAGTAATTGATTTGCTTAAATTGGTTAAAATCGACAATCCTGAAAAGGCCTATAATGCGTATCCACATGAACTGAGCGGAGGTCAAAGACAACGCATAATGATTGCATTGGCTATTGCTGCCAGTCCGCAACTGTTAATTGCCGATGAACCTACCACAGCTTTAGATCCAAAAATACAAAAAGATATTTTAAGCCTTTTAAAGTCAATATGCGTTCAACACAACATTGCATTAGTGTTGATCAGTCATGATTTAATGGCGATTGAGTCGTATGCGGATAATTTGTATGTTTTTAATCAGGGAAAAGTAATGGAGGGAGGTCTGGCCGAGGAAGTTTTAAACAATCCTAAAAACCGTTATACCAAGGCACTTCTAAAAGGAAGGTCTGCTTTTTTAAACAGAGATTTGATGTTGCCTGAAATGCAGGATTTGTTGCAGGGTAATACTGACAATCAGCCAAGACCCAAGGTGGAAATAGGGGAGGAAATACTTCAAATCAATGGTTTGTCTAAACTTTACAATCAAAAAGAAGGTTTATTTCCCATTCATATTTCAGTAGCTAAAGGAGAAGTTTTGGCAATTGTTGGACACTCAGGTTCAGGGAAAAGTACCTTTGCCAAGTTATTGTTGCAAATAGAAAAAGCGGATAAGGGTATAGTTCAATACAGCGGCACGGATATTTTGAACAATCCGCAGCGTTATCGATGGATGCAAATGGTTTTTCAAGACCCTTATTCCAGTTTACACCCATCAAAATCCGCCAAGTCCATTATTGCTGAGGTAATTGCTTTTCATAAACTTAGGAAAACAAAAAAAGAAATTGATAAAAGAACAACAGGATTATTGGAATTGGTCGGAATACCGATAGAACAACAAGATAAATTTCCGCATCAATTCAGTGGCGGTCAAAGGCAGCGTATTGCTATCGCTAGGGCCTTGGCGGTGGAACCTCAAATTATTGTTTTAGATGAAGCTGTGGCGGCCTTGGATTTATCGATACAAGCAAAAATTTTGAACTTGTTAACGGAACTGCGTGTTAATTTTGGATTAACTTTTATTTTCATAACGCATGATATGCATGTTGTGGAGTATTTTTCAGACCGAATAGCTTGGCTAGACAAAGGTAAATTAATAAAAATTGGGAATAAGGATGAAATAATGCCTTTAATTGAATAATAGTATATTGAAAAAACAAGAAACAATACTTTCAGAGGTTATTGCAACTTTTGAACAAGGAATGGGAATACTGAACCCTAAGCAAATAAATAGTCGTTTGGTTGCCAAGGGATTTAACATAGACATTACAACCTTGGAAAAGATGTTAAATAAACTGGTAAAGCAGGAAAGACTTATTAAAATGGGTAGAGCGCGTTATAAAATGGCATTTAAGGATGTTCCGCTTACTGGTGTAATGGATTTTACAAGAAGTGGTAGTGCATATTTAATCAATGAAGTGGGGGACGACATTTTTATAAAAAAGGAATATGTTTACAATGCGCTGAGCGGTGATACGGTGGCGGCAAAGTTAGTTCAAGGTAGAGGTAAGAAAAAGGAGGGTCGTGTATTGCGGGTAATTAAAAGAGCCAATCCGGAATTTACAGCAATGATTACTGTTAAGAATGAAAGGGCAAAAGTTACACCTAGAGGCAATGGCTTTTTCCCTAATCATCAATTACAAGTAGATTTAAAAGATTACAAGCCCAAGGATGGAGATTTGGTTATTTTAAGGATAGATGATTCACAATCTGGAAACAGAATTTTTGCAGAAATAAAGGAGGTTTTAGGTAAAGCGGGACAAAATAATGCAGAAATGCACGCAATCATCGCGGAGTATGGGTTTGCTACTAAATTTAGTGATCAAGTAGAGGTGGCAGCCAATAAAATAGACCATAATATAAGTGCAGCTGAAATCAAACAAAGGTTGGATTTAAGAAATCATTTGACATTTACAATAGACCCTTTAACTGCCAAGGATTTTGACGATGCACTTTCGTATAATGAAACGAAAGATGGTTATGAAATTGGAGTACACATTGCGGATGTTTCTCATTATGTGCAAGAAGACTCTGCAATTGACCAAGAAGCTGCCCAAAGAGCCACCAGCGTGTATTTGGTGGATAGAACAATACCCATGTTACCCGAAGTTTTATCCAATGACTTGTGTTCTTTAAAAGCCCATGTGGATAGGTTGGCTTACGGTGTAATTTTTAAGTATAGTAAGCAGGAGCATTTGATTGACTATAAGATTTCTAAAGTAATTATCCATTCTGATAGAAGGTTTACCTATGAAGAAGCCCAAGAAATTATTGAAGGGAAAGCAGATGATAAATTTTCAAGGGCGATTTTACAATGCAATAAAATGGCCAAAACAATGAAAGTAGCGCGCTTTGAAAATGGAGCAATCAATTTTGAAACACCCGAAGTAAGGTTTGTGTTGGATGAAACAGGCAAACCAATTGGTCTTGAAACCAAAGTGAGAAAGGACGCGCATAAAATGATTGAAGAGTGGATGCTGCTTGCCAACAGAACAGTTGCTAGGTATATGCATGAAAAGGGAAAAAGTAAAAATGCTCCTTTTGTTTATCGTGTACATGATGAACCCGCTTATGAAAAATTGGTAGATTTGAAGGATTTTGCTAAGAAATTTGGCTATTCTCTGCAAATTGACAACATTAAAAATGTTCCCAAAGAAATTAATAAATTAATGGAAGCGGTTGCAGGTAAACCAGAAGAAAGCTTATTGAGTACTTTGGCTATTAGAAGCATGGCAAAAGCGGTTTACACCACAGAAAAAACTTCGCATTTTGGTTTAGCATTTGATCATTACGCGCATTTTACATCACCCATCAGAAGATATCCTGATTTATTGTGTCATCGTTGGCTATTTAAGTTTATGCAAACAACGCCAGTGATAGCGGACAAAAATAAACTAGAGGCTTTGGCTAAGCACAGCAGCATGATGGAACAAAAGGCATCTGATGCGGAAAGAGCCTCTGTTAAATACAAGCAAGCAGAGTTTTTGCAAGACCATGTTGGAGAGGTATTTACCGCTATTGTTACTGGACTAACGGACTGGGGAATTTACGCTGAAATACCGCAGTTTAAAGCCGAGGGAATGATCCGTTTATCCAATGTAGAACACGGTAACTACTATTACAATGAAAAAACTAAAACAGTTTTTAGCAGAAAAGGTGAACAGGTTTTACAATTGGGAGAGTCGCTCAATGTGCTTGTGGTGAGTGCCAATCCTTTTGAAAGAAAGATTGATTTGGAATGGGTTAAATAGTACTTAACAATACACTTCTTTAAATGCTTAAAGGCTATTCATTTTGATAGTAATGATTTATACCGATTGAGGCCATTTCTTTTTCTCCCCTTATGATGGCTTCAACCTCCAGTATAACTTCTTTTGATAAAAACTCCAATAAGGGTTGCTTCAATGTAGTTATCCGATTGAATACTGAAAGAAGTTTTGCATCCCAAACCTTGGCGTAATTTAATAAATCATCTGGATAAACAATTTTTCTCTCCGTCCCTTCATCCATGGCCCTAAAAGGTTCCTGTATATTTAAATACCCATAATCATCCGTTAGCTGCTCGCCAATTTGAATATCTCTAATGGCAATTTCAAAATCGTAAGCAGTGCTGATACAATTTGAATTAAAACTGTGGTTAACATATCTGCCAAAATCCCAGCATAAAATTAAATTACCTTTGTTGTTTCGATAACAATAGGTGTCCAAAATTTTTTTATATGCATCACCCATGGCGGCTACTTGCTGTGGAGTAAATTCTCTATCAAGGTCATCCAAAGCCCAGGTTATGGTACCGGCAGGAATAAATTCCGTTGCCACCACACCATATCCGATTTGTGGTGATATAAATTTTAATGCTGTTTTTGGGTGGATCATTGACTTTAATTTTGTTTCAAATTTATAAATGTTGAGACAATTATTTAAAAGTATTTTTTGTTATCATAGAGGCATTGTAGATGCAGGGTATAGCGTTTTGTTTGACAATTAAAGATTCATTTTGAGCTAATCAATTGGCATGTTATAAAATGCACAATAAACTTTTTCATCAGCCTAAGTGTTCATTTTACACAAAGTCCCAATCCTTTTGAAAGTATAACCAAAACAAGGTTCCTAATTTTTTAAGTCATAACGATCTGCATTCATAACTTTTGCCCATGCTTTTACAAAATCCTTGACAAATTTTTCATTGTTGTCGTCTTGTGCATATACTTCAGCATAAGAGCGCAATACGGAATTTGATCCAAAGAGCAAATCTACTCTTGTAGCGGTCCATTTAGCAGTGCCACTTTTTCTATCGATGATTTGATATAAATTTTCAGCGATGGGTTTCCACGAATATTTCATATCTGTAATGTTCACAAAAAAGTCATTGCTTAGTACGCCCTCTTTATCTGTAAGCACACCATGTTTGGTACCACCATAATTTGTCCCTAAAACGCGCATACCACCCATTAAAACAGTCATTTCTGGAGCGGTTAGACCCATAAGTTGCGTCCTGTCCAAAAGTAATTCTTCAGGTTTTGCCGCATAATCCTTTTTAAGCCAATTTCTGTAACCATCATGAATCGGTTCAAGATCTTTAAATGATTCTGCATCTGTCATTTCCTGACTGGCATCGCCCCGCCCTGCGTAAAACGGAACTTTAATGGTTACTCCGGCATCTGCCGCTGCTTTTTCAATGGCAGCGCTTCCTCCTAAAACTATTAAATCAGCAATGCTTACTTTCTTCTCCAATGCCGCCTGAATTTCTTTTAATTTAGCAAGCACTTTATCTAAACGTTTGGGTTCATTGCCTTCCCATGTATTTTGTGGGTTCAAGCGTATTCTTGCACCATTTGCGCCCCCTCTGTAATCAGAGCTGCGAAATGTTCTTGCACTGTCCCATGCTGTATTGATCAGTTCCGTTTGTGTCAAACCGCTTTGCAAAATTTTTCCTTTTAATGCTTCAATTTCAGATTCGGATAACATATAATTAACAGCAGGTATAGGGTCTTGCCAAATTAAATCTTCTTTGGGGGCATCAGCGCCCAAATATCGGCTTTTAGGACCTAAATCGCGGTGCGTTAATTTAAACCATGCTCTGGCAAAAACATCCTCAAAGTAGGCTGGGTCTTTATAAAAACGTTCCGCTATTTTGCGATACGCAGGATCCATTTTTATTGCCATATCCGCATCTGTCATTATTGGATTTCTGCGAACACCAGGGATATGAGCATCAAATGGTTTGTCAGTTTCTTGAATGTTGATAGGTTCCCATTGAGAGGCGCCTGCGGGACTTTTTTTAGACTCCCATTCATGATTTAACAATATGTGAAAATAGGTGTGATTCCACTTGTTGGGTGTAGTTGTCCATGCTCCTTCCAATCCACTTGAAACCGTGTCTTCTGCATTGCCTTTCCCTGTAGGATTCATCCATCCAAAACCTTGGGTTTCAACATCAGTACCTTCTGGGCTTTGTCCTAAAATGGAAGCGTCACCATTTCCATGCGCTTTACCTACGGTATGCCCTCCTGCAGTTAGGGCTACCGTTTCCTCATCATTCATTGCCATGCGCTTAAAGGTTGTTCTTACGTCCTTTGCAGTTTTTAAAGGGTCAGGTATTCCACCCACCCCTTCTGGGTTTACATATATCAATCCCATTTGAACGGCAGCCAATGGATTTTCAAGCGATTCGCTATCTTCACTATCGGCATAACGTGATTTGGCAAGCCACTCTTTTTCCGCACCCCAATAGATGTCCTTTTCAGGATGCCATATATCTTCTCTGCCTCCCGCAAAACCAAATGTTTTAAAACCCATTGATTCATAAGCCATATTTCCAGCCAAAATGAACAAATCAGCCCATGAAATTTTGTTGCCGTATTTTTTCTTTATCGGCCATAATAGTCTTCGCGCTTTATCAAGATTTACATTGTCTGGCCAGCTGTTAAGTGGAGCAAATCTTTGGTTTCCTGTATTACTCCCACCGCGTCCATCAGCTATCCGGTATGTCCCAGCACTGTGCCAAGCCATGCGAATCATCAATCCACCATAATGATCCCAATCTGCAGGCCACCAATCTTGACTTTCGGTCATTAGTTTTTTAAGATCACTTTTTAATGCTTCAAGGTCAAGTTTTTTAAATTCTTCGGAATAGTTAAAATTGGATTCATAGGGATTCGTTTTTGTATCGTGTTGATGCAGAATATCAAGATTGAGGGCATTGGGCCACCAACTGGTTACTGAATTATTTGTTTGTGTATTTGCTCCGTGCATTACTGGGCATTTTCCTTTTTTTGTAGTATCCATCGTCATTATTTTTTTAAGTTTGTTGTATTAGGCTATACAGCTAGTTCCATAAAATTGAAACTAAGCAAATATAGGTTACCCAAATAGAATGGTCAATGTAAATTTGAATTTTATTTTTCCGCCAACTTTTAGATCATCCGATTGACCTTTCAAGTTTTTTTTTTGAAAAAATTGGCTTCAATACTAAGGGGTATCTATATAAAAGTTATTGTCTATTAACCTATTATGATGTATTTGAATGAATGATAAAAGTTTTCTAAGCATTAACTTTCTCATGGCATACTCTTCTGGAAACAAATCATAATGTCTATCTGTAGATTCTTTATATTGTTTGAAAAAGATAAACTTTCCATTGTGTTTCATTTGTGCAACATACGGATATGAAATGACTTGGTAAACGCTACCATTTTTTTGATATGCAAATCCAATGTTGGTATCCAATACACTTTGCCCTAATGCAAAATAGGGGTGAGGAAAATTTACAAGGTCAAGCACAGTGGGCAAGATATCAATTTGATTGACCGTTTTGGGTATGGTTTTGGGTTTTACATATTTTTTGCCGGGGTCATAAATAATCAAAGGAATTTCATATTTACCTGATGCCGTATAAAAATATTCTTCCTTACTGTGGCTAGAGTGATCAGCAGTAATAATAAAAATAGTATTTGTAAACCAAGGTTCAAGTGCTATCTGCTTAAAAAATAAACGCAAGGCATTGTCTGTATATTGGATGGTGGGGTGAATTGGGAGTGTACCCGTTTTAAAAATGCCATTGTATTCTTTTGGCAGGGGATAGGGGTCATGTGAGGTTAAGGTAAACAAACCAGCCACAAATGGTTTTTTTGTATTTTTAAGACTGTTTGCCACGTATTGCAAATAGGGTTCATCAAAAATACCCCAACTGTTATCAAAATCTTTTTTGCTGTTGGGGTACTCTGTTATGCCATAATAATTATCCCAACCAGATATTTTTAAAAAGTTTCTGAAGCCCATGGTTCCGTTATCTGCTCCATGATAAAATGAACTTTCATAACCCACAGCACCCAAAAGCTTTCCAATATTTTTGATTTTATTATTTTGGTAGGAACTATTGATGTAAGGAACTTCCATAAAACTGGGTATTCCTGCCATAATAGCTGGCAAGCCTTCCATAGAGATACTTCCATTGGCATATGCATTAGAAAAGTTTAAACTCAATTGGCTAAGAGAGTCTAAAAATGGGGTGTAAAGTTCCTGACCGCGCAACCAACCACAATAATCACGAGAAAAACTTTCTAAAATGATAATAACAATGTTAGGGCTGTTGGGTGGTTTTTTTGTGGAATCATTAATTTTTTCTGCACAGACAATGCTATTTGCAAAACTGTCTTCAAAATAACGGATTCTATCCAACTTGCTGCCTTGAAGGGTACTGATGATATTAAAAGGAGTGTTGACCGTAACGGGCACATACTCAGAACTGACAAATCTGGCTGCATCAAAAGTTTTTAGCGGTTTTAGTCCGATACTGCCGCGCGCTGCCAGGGCAACACCTAACAAAACCACTGCATAAAACCACCATTTCTTTATGGATTTTTTAATATCTGGATAACCAAATACATACAGATAGAACGTTAATCCAACAATAGCGAAAATGACCAGCAACCAAGGCCAATAAGTGGCTGCATAATTCCCTACAGGATTTCCCTCGTCTGTAAGCATGGTTAGTGCTTCAATACCAGAGCGTTTTCTCGCAAACTTAAAGTAAATGGCATCTGCTAAATTTGCCGTTACAGCAAGGGTGATTGTTGACAGAAAAAGGATGCGCAAAACCTGCTGATACCAATTGCTTTTTTGCCATTTTATGGGCAAGATAGAAAGCAAAGTAAATGGAAGGAACAGGTAGGCTATTGTTGAGGCATCGAACAATATTCCGAAAATAAGAGACTTTGGAATTTGCCAAAAATCATCCGGAAAATAATTCGCATTGTAAAAGTAATAAATGATACGACAAACCGTGAATACACCAAAGGCAAGCCCTATTCTCTTTAAAAGTAAGGTAAATAGGGTATAATTTCTTTTAGTTTGCAATGTTTACAAATGGAATAGTTTTAAGTGCCAAATAACATACAATAATAAGGTAAAGTGCAATAAGGGCTGTTACCAAAAAATCAAATTTGATTAAAATTTATATCCAATAGACTAAAATTGCCTTATTGGTTATACCACAGGAGCTATTTTTTACAAATGGATACACTCGCCATAGGCTTGTGCAACCGCTTCCATTATAGCCTCACTCATTGTAGGATGTGGATGAACAGCTTTTAGTATTTCGTGTCCTGTGGTTTCTAACTTTCTAGCAACAACTGCTTCTGCAATCATATCTGTAACCCCAGCACCAATGAAATGTGCACCTAACCATTCGCCATATTTTGCATCAAAAATTACTTTAACAAAACCTTCTTTTGCGCCACTTGCAGCAGCTTTTCCACTTGCTGAAAATGGGAATTTACCAACTTTTAGTTCATACCCTTTTTCTTTGGCTTGTTCTTCTGTTAAGCCTACAGAAGCAATTTCTGGACTGCAATAGGTACAGCCAGGAATGTTGTTGTAATCCAATGGCTCTGTATGCTCTCCTGCAATTTTTTCAACACAAATAATGCCTTCTGCTGATGCAACGTGTGCCAAAGCAGGTCCAGGAGTAATATCTCCAATGGCAAAAATACCTGCTACATTGGTTTGGTAAAACTCATCTACCATTACTTTCCCCTTTTCGGTTTTAATACCCAAAGCTTCCAAGCCTAAGTTTTCTAAATTGGTTTGAACACCTGCTGCTGAAAGCACAATATCACACTCAATTTTTTCTACCCCTTTGGCGGTTTTTACGTGTGCAACACATCCTTTTCCGCTGGTGTCAACAGACTCTACAGATGAATCGGTCATTATTTTGATGCCTTTCTTCTTGTATATTTTGGTTAGTTCTTTAGAAACATCAATATCCTCAACAGGCAAAATTCTTGGCATAAACTCTATCACCGTAACCTCTGTGCCAATGGCTGCATAAAAATAGGCAAATTCAATACCGATGGCCCCAGAACCAATGATAACCATCGATTTTGGTTGTTTATCCAAAACCATCGCTTCTCTGTAACCAATTATTTTTTTACCATCCAATTTTATACCCGGTAGTTCTCTGCTTCTAGCACCTGTTGCTAAAATAATGTTATCTGCCTCTACTGTTTCTTTTTTACCATCATTATCAACCTCTACTTTTCCTTTTGCCAATATTTTTGCATGACCTTTGATAACGGTAATTTTGTTTTTCTTCATTAAAAACTCAACGCCCTTACTCATCCCACCTGCAACTCCTCTACTTCTGTCAACCATTGCGCTAAAATCTGCTTTTGGCTCTCCAATAGTAATACCATAATCTTTGGCATGTTGGGTATATTCAAAAACTTGTGCTGATTTAAGCAACGCTTTGGTAGGTATACAGCCCCAATTAAGACAAATACCACCTAACTCTGCTTTTTCTACAATGGCAACATTTTTTCCTAATTGAGAAGCTCTGATTGCAGCAACATATCCTCCAGGACCGCTACCAATGATTAAGATATCGTATTTCATATTTTTTAAAATTCTGTTATTTAATGGCTCATTGAGCGGGGCAAAAATAAACCTTTTTAGGGTAACCCCAAATTAAAATACTGCGGAGTTGAAAAGTGATTGGTTGGTAGTTTTGAGTTTGTGTTCAGTCCGCTCCACGCATGATAATGGTTTACCGTTAGGGTTTTTATGTGTCAAAATAGCCTTAATCAGCTGGTCTTTATACTACGCTATAAAACATTTACCGAATGCACAACCCTTTAAAACAAGTTGGTTAAAAACATTAATGCCTAATTATTTGGTACTATTTAATTTTTGGTGCAACTTGCGTATATATATGTATATATATGTTACACATCATAAATTAAAAAGATAATGAAATATTTTATTGCACTAATCGTCTTAACGATTTCGACACAATTAATTAAAGCTCAAAGCAAATTTGAAATTAGTCTAACAACAGGAATTGGGTATGATTTCCAAACAAGGTCTAATGATTATAATTTAACAGGACCGCTGTATATCCCAGCCTTAAATGGAAATTCAATTTTGCATATTGAAAAACCATATCAATACACTATAAAAACTGCGTACAGAATTAAGGATAATTTTGGTGTTCTATTGGGTTTAGGAACAACAAATAGGGCATTGAGATATTGGAGTTTAGACCAACAAATAGAGCCTTATACTTATATTAATGACAAAATAAAATTAGGAATTAGAACATACAATATAGAGCCCGGAGTGAGATTTCAAAGTCAACTAGACCGTAAGATAAACATATTTTGGGATCAAACTTTTGGAATTGGTTTTGGGAAATCTAGTCCGCGTTTTGGATTAACAAAAGATCATTCACAAGCTGAATTAATATATTTAAACGATAAGCAAGTTGGTGCATTAGTTAATGTGAGCTTTGAAAACCCTATCATCTCCATTAATAGTAATTTTGGCATAGAATACAAACTGTTCAAAAATATTTTTTTAACAATCGGATTAAAATATATTAACGAAATCAGCAATGGAAACGATTTGATAATTTGGCAGTATGACCTAATTGAAGACAGGAAAACGGAATCCTATTCTCCTTATGATTTAGAATTTAAAACTATATTAACTGAAATTGGCATTAGATATAGACTTTAGAATATTACGAGGTGTAACATCACCTTTACGCAAGCAGGGGTTTCGTGCTTCGTTTGAAAGGAAAGGGGTAAATTTAAAGTTCAGTTCTTCACAAGAAGTTCAGTGGTTAAAATCCCTGCCTGCGTATAGCTAAATACCGTTAGCGGACATGCTATAACGACCGTGCGAACTATTAACAACTAAGAAATTGAGTAGATTATTTTACATATTATTTTGCTTATTGACACCGACAATTTTGTTCGGACAATATCTCACTCCTGACAATTCAGTTTTACGGACAAACAAGGTGAAAAAGTTGACTGTAATTAACTGCCTTGATTCATCCTTTTGCTTCACAGACGAGTTTGAATTCAACAAGAAGGGACTAATGACAAAAGAAGCTCCTGGCATTGTTGGAGTTTATTCAACTTGGGACTATTACGACAACGGAAAACTTAAAACATATTACTCCAAAATTCATGCACCGAGCAATGGCGACTCCATTTTTATAGCCGACCATTATCAGTATGACAAGAATTGGAAATTTAAGTGGATTATTTCCGACCATTACGAAAACGCAAAAGTTATTTCTTCCGACACAATATACAAGCCCCGACCGACTAAAAAATTAGAAGGTAAACGAAATCAAAAAGGACAAATTGTTGAGCAAGAGTTGGGTGACTTGTATTTCCCTTGTACAATAATTTTCAAAGGCAAACACAAAATTCATTATGTGTATTTTGACAATGGACTTCTGAAAAATGCAAAAGTTTTTGACGACAATGAGAAACTAATTATAAACTTCGCATACAACTACGACTATTATTAGTATGATATTAATTATGCGACATATTGACCAGAGAAAAGCACGAACCGCTAACAAGGGGTTTGCAATAGCGGGTGTTCAGTGCTTCGCAGACACATTTGTGGATAATCAAACATTGGTACTCCGAATCAACATTTATGCTGAAAAGCCCACCCATCGCAAACCTGCAAACCGTTATAGGCAAGCATTACATACCCGATACAGATAGAAAACAGAATGAAATTAACAAGACTTTTCAACGATTTTTTTGACAGCGAAAAGACAGGCGCACTAATTTTAATTTTGGTGACAGCTCTTTCACTTTTTCTTGCAAATACTGCCTGGCAGACAGACTATATTAACTTTTGGCATTTTAACTTGGGTGGGCACAGCATTGTTCATTGGATTAATGACGGACTAATGACCCTCTTTTTTCTACTCATTGGTTTGGAATTAGAACGAGAAATTTATAACGGAGAACTTTCTGACATAAAAAATGCTTCATTACCAATCTTTGGTGCTATTGGCGGTATGCTTGTTCCGGCAGGACTATTTCTATTGCTCAACTTCGGCACAGACACTCAAGCAGGTACCGGTATTCCAATGGGGACAGACATTGCTTTTGCTATTGGCATTTTATCTCTTTTAGGTAAGCGTGTTCCTACCTCTCTAAAAATATTTTTAACAGCGTTGGCAGTTATGGACGACTTGGGAGCAATTATAGTTATTGCAATTTTCTATACGACCTCAATAGCATTTGTAAATTTATTTATTGCATTAGGTGTTTTCGGTTTTCTACTCATGCTAAACCGACTGAAAGTTCACAACCTAATTCCGTATTTAATTGGCGGTGTAGTAATGTGGTATTTTATGTTGCATTCAGGTGTTCATGCTACCATAACAGGCATTTTGTTAGCATTTGCAATTCCATTTGGAAACGGTGGAGAAAAATCATCTTCATATATTCTTCAACATTTCTTACACAAACCGGTTGCTTTTTTTATTCTGCCATTGTTTGCAATGGCCAACACTTGCATTGTGATTGGCGACAGTTGGCAAAGTGGTTTAGGACAAACAAACAGTTTAGGAATTATGGCAGGACTTGTAATCGGAAAACCATTAGGCATTTGGCTCTTTTCATTTATCGGTGTTGGTTTGGGACTTTGTGCATTGCCGACAGATTTGAAATGGAAAAATATAATTGGTGCGGGTTTTTTAGGTGGTATCGGTTTTACAATGTCAATCTTCGTTACGCTTCTTGCTTTTGACAATGCAGAGATCGTAAACAATTCAAAAATTGCAATTCTAATTGCTTCACTTATTGCGGGGACAATTGGTTTTATCTTTCTTAAACTTACTCTTAAAACTCAAGTAGAAAATGACGAAACAACTTGACGGCAGAAAAATGCCTGCTTCGCCTGCGTTATGTTTTTTTTACCATGCAGGGCTTAAAAAATACATGACCTATTATTTGGTACTATTTATTTTTTGGTGCAAATTGCGTATAGATAAGTGTTAGTACAATATTATGAAGACACGAACTGACAAAATAATTGAATGAAAAAAATTCTGATCATACTTATTTGTTGCTTGACAATTTGGTCTTGTTCTAACCGGACAGCTGACAATTCAAATTCCGCAGACACATCTCCAACTAATGACAATTTAATTTCACAAACCGACACAAGTAATATACAGATTAATATAAATTTTCCATTTGGTTGTGCCGACCTGACTAAATATAAATATCCAAAGCATTGGGACGGGGACATAGAAAATTATGGACAACTCAAACAATCTAGAGGGAAAGAGTTTGAAAATATTGGACAGTGTTTTGGGAAATTAAATGGAATTATGACGAATAAAGTAAAGCCCGAAATTCTTGAATTGAAACATATAAAAATCGGCAAAGACTTTCTAAACACTGTTTATTATGACACTATTTCACAACACAAAATTGACAGTTTGAAATATAGGCTTCCAGACATTGGAGATTATCAGTGTTATTACTTTTATGAACAGAGTAAAAAAATTTACGGACAGTATGGAAATCTATTGCTTCTTGACCCGAAATCAAAAGCAGGAAAAACACTAAATATTTATTACGAAGTTGGCGGAGACCAACAAGTGAACTTTAGATATTTTTATCTTGATGAAGGGACAATACGAATTTACGAAGGTTCTTGCTATGATGACGGTTGTGGTTTAACAGAAAGTTTCAATGTAAAGATAAAGTCGGACGGACAAATAACTATTGACGAGCTGAAATGATGAGAACCAATGGCTTCTCTATGTGTTGTGTTTTTCACCACACAGACCAGCATGTTTGCTTATCTGCTATTACTTTTTGATAACAAAATAAAGAAATTGGTATACATCGTTAGGGCTATTTGGCAAAAACAAATAGGTAAAAGGCCATCCTTTTTTACAAATGCCGTAGTGTATGCTTTTGATTGAAGATGAAAAGTTGAGCTAATTTGAGATTATTGGCTGCGAGGTGAAACACCACAGGAATAATGAATGTGAGTAGTGCTAAACTCTTCGGGTCGTGCTAGGGCACAGACCCAAAGATGGGGTAAATTGGAGTTGGGCTTATTGGATACGTAGTGTGGAATAAAAACAGCCTACAACACCGTGTATAAGTAATTGCAAGTACACACCTACAAAATCTAATTCCCTAAAAATCAAAAGGGTCATCCTCTACAATTTCTGCATCGGTATTGAAGTCATCGTGGTCATTGATATTGCTAGGGATTAAATGCATGGGGTCTTCTGTATCTTCATTCATCCTTGAGCTCATGGTTATGCCACCCGTTAATGCCCCAAAATCTTGATACTCACTGCTGTTTAGATCTCCAAATTTGGCTAAATGCGGTATAAACCTAACCCTAGCAATACCCGTTGGGCCATTTCTGTGTTTTTCTAAAATAATTTCTGCCATTCCAGCCGTATCGTTGCCGTCTGCATCGGTGTTTATTTTATAGTATTCTGGTCTGTAAATAAACGAAACCATATCCGCATCCTGCTCAATAGAACCAGATTCCCTCAAATCACTCAACATGGGTTTTTTATCCGTTCTTTTTTCCACCTCACGACTCAACTGTGCCAAGGCAATTACTGGTATTTCCAGTTCTTTTGCCAAACCTTTTAGTGAGCGAGAGATGTATGAAATTTCCTGCTCTCTGTTACCTGCATTTTTATCATCACTGCGCATCAATTGCAAGTAATCTACAATAACCATTTCTAAATTGTGTTGAGATTTTAACCTTCTGCATTTTGCCTTAAATTCTAGAATAGAAATACCTGGGGTATCATCTATAAAAATACTGGCGTTGGAAAGCGCGGTAATTTTGCTGTTAATTTGCTGCCACTCATAGTCTTGCAAATCTCCACGTTTTAGTTTTTCGGATGAAATTTCACTTTCCATGGCTATCAACCTTGTTACCAACTGCACAGAGGACATTTCTAATGAAAAAATGGCAACAGATTTTTTATAATCAATGGCTGCATTTCTAAGCACTGCCAAGGCAAATGCTGTTTTACCCATACCGGGTCTTGCAGCAACAATCACCAAATCAGATTTTTGCCAACCAGCCGTCAATTTATCCAAAGAACTAAAGCCACTGCCAATGCCAGTTACCCCTGCTTCATTATCTTTTAGGTTTTCTATTTGATGGATAGCATTTTTTAGTAAATCATCAATTTTTGCAAAACTTCTTTTGATAGACTTTTCTTTAATTTCAAAAAACTTTTTTTCTGCATTATCCAATAACTCAAAAGCATCTGTACCGGGTTCAAAGGCTTGTTCAGCAATGGTATTGCTAACTTTTATCAGCTCTCTTTGGATAAATTTTTGGGTGATGATGTGCGCGTGGAACTCAATGTTTGCTGCCGAAGAAATTCTGTTTGTTAACTTGGCAATGTAATACGCTCCGCCTACGGATTCTAACAGTTCACTTTTGCGTAAATGGTCTGTAACTGTTAAAATATCAACCACATTTCCTTTGGCAAACAAATCACTAATGGCTGCAAAAATCTTTTGGTGAGCAGTAATGTAAAAACTTTGAGGACTCAATATGTCCACCAATTTTTCTACAGAATCTTTTTCGAGCATCAATGCACCCAATACTGCCTCCTCTAAATCGGGCGCTTGTGGAGGAAGTTTACCACCAGCCAAAGCAGGAGCAAAATAATCTTCGTTTTCTATTTTCTTTTTAAATTGATTGTTTTTGAAGTTTTCAGACACAGCACAAAGGTATCTTTTCTCGTCATTTTTGAATTGTTTTGTTTGTAGGGAGTTATCTACAATCAAGTTATCAACAGTCAAAGCGTAGATTGTTGTTAAGCTGTTAATAATTAAAAATCTACTTGCAAAGAATACTGATTTCATTCAAAAACTAATGAACATGACAGAATGGCTATTCAAAATGGAACGCCTAATTTAAGTGTATTTTAGCTAACTATATGATTTTTAGCCAATAAAGCGATAACAAGCCTTTTGAATTTTGTTTTCCGTTAGATGGACTGTCAAAATGTAAAGCGGAATGAAATATGCATGGTTTATATAAAATACTCAACAGGCAATCGTGTATAAGTAAAGTAAGATTTTAAGTAATAAACACAACATTAGTACCATTCGCTTTTTGAAGTTCAATTTTTATCTTATTTTTGAATAGAATATAATAGTATGGAAGCAAAATTTTCACCACGCGTTAAAGAGGTAATACAATACAGCCGAGAAGAAGCAATTCGTCTTGGACATGATTATATAGGCACCGAGCATTTATTGTTAGGGATTATAAGAGAAGGTGATGGCAAGGCTATTCACAATCTGAAAATGTTGGATATTGATTTGTTGCGCTTAAAAAAATCTGTTGAAGACCATATTAGAACTACAGGAGGGCATTCTTCTAATTTGGGCAATATTCCATTAACAAAACAAGCCGAAAAAGCATTGAAAATCACCTATTTAGAGGCTAAAATTTTCAAAGCAGATATCATTGGTACTGAGCATTTATTGTTAAGTATTTTAAGAGATGAAGACAATATTGCAAGTCAAATATTGAATCAATTTGCGGTTTCTTATGAGGTTTTTAAAGCCAGTTTAGATGAGGTCAATCCCTTTGGTATTGAAGAGGATACGGAAGATGATTTCTTGAACAATATTAACAATGAGTTGCCGAATGAAGAAACGCCTGAAGATTTTTACAACGAGGAAAAACGCAAAGAAGACGAGCGCAAAAATATTGGAAAGACAAAATCTAAAACACCAGTTTTGGATAATTTTGGTAGAGATTTAACCAAATCTGCAGAAGAAGGGAAATTGGATGCTATTGTTGGGCGTGAAAAGGAAATTGAACGTGTTTCACAGATATTAAGTCGCAGGAAGAAGAATAATCCTGTGCTTATTGGTGAGCCGGGTGTTGGTAAAACTGCCATTGCAGAAGGTTTGGCATTGCGCATTGTGCAAAGAAAGGTAAGCAGAATCCTTTTCAATAAGCGGGTAGTAATGTTAGATTTAGCTAGTTTGGTTGCTGGAACAAAATACAGAGGGCAGTTTGAGGAGAGAATGAAAGCGGTAATGACAGAGTTGGAAAAATCTGACGACATAATCTTATTCATTGATGAAATCCATACGTTGGTGGGTGCTGGTGGAGCTTCGGGCTCATTAGACGCTTCCAATATGTTTAAACCTGCTTTGGCAAGAGGTGAAATTCAATGTATTGGAGCTACTACATTGGATGAGTACAGACAGTATATAGAGAAGGATGGAGCTTTGGAAAGACGTTTTCAGTCCGTTTTAATTGAGCCTGCATCACCAGAGGAATCTATTGAAATTTTAACAAATATCAAGGATAAATACGAAAGTCATCATTCAGTAACGTATACAGAGGAAGCGATTAAAGCTTGTGTAGAAATGAGTACACGATACATGACGGATAGACATTTACCCGATAAGGCGATTGATGTTTTGGATGAGGTAGGAGCAAGGGTGCATATTTCTAACATCCACGTTCCAGAAGAGATAGTTAAATTAGAAGCGCAAATAGAGGAAGTTAAAGAACTTAAAAATAAGGTTGTAAAAAGCCAAAAATATGAGGAGGCTGCCAAACATAGGGATAGTGAAAAACAACTGCTAGAAGAACTAGAACGTGCCAAGCAAAAGTGGGAATCAGAAACCAATGGTCACCGCTATACCGTTACAGAAAATGAAGTAGCAGAGGTAATCAGTATGATGACTGGCATACCCACCAAAAGGATTGCACAAAGTGAAGGAAATAAATTGTTGCACATGGGCGATGATTTAAAGAATCGCGTCATTGGTCAAGATGGGGCGGTGGCTAAATTGTCAAAAGCCATACAAAGAACCAGGGCTGGATTAAAAGATCCCAACAAACCCATTGGAAGTTTTATTTTCTTGGGTCCAACAGGTGTGGGTAAAACAGAGTTGGCAAAAGCATTGAGTCAGTACATGTTTGACACAGAGGATGCCTTGTTAAGGATTGACATGAGCGAATACATGGAGAAATTTGCGGTGTCCAGATTAGTGGGTGCGCCTCCAGGATATGTGGGGTATGAGGAAGGCGGAATTCTTACAGAAAAAGTAAGAAGGAAACCGTATTCAGTCATCTTATTCGATGAGATTGAAAAAGCACATCCCGATGTATTCAATTTAATGCTTCAAGTATTGGACGAGGGCTTTTTAACCGATAGTTTGGGTAGGAGAATTGACTTTAGAAATGCGGTTATCATTATGACCAGTAACATTGGTAGTCGTCAGTTAAAGGATTTTGGTCAAGGGGTAGGTTTTTCTACCAATACCAAACAAGATCAAACAGAAGAATACAGTAAAAGTGTTATTGAAGGGGCTTTGAAAAAGTTTTTTTCACCAGAGTTTTTGAATAGGATAGATGATGTAATTATTTTTAAATCGCTTGAAAAGGATAGCATTATTAAGATTTTGGATTTAACCATAGCAAAGATGTTAAAGCGTGTTAAAAATCTAGGGTTTGACATTGCTTTAAGCAGTGCTGCAAAGGAGTTTTTAGCGGATAAGGGTTTTGATAAAGATTTTGGTGCGCGGCCATTAACAAGGGCTTTACAAAAGTATTTGGAAGATCCATTGGCAGAAGAAATTTTGAAATCAAAGCTCAAAGAAGGTGACCTCATTAAGGCTGATTACAAAGAGGGAAGTGAAGAGTTGATATTGAAAACTGTTGCTAAGAAAAAGGATAAAAAAGAGGAAAAAAATGAAGAGAAATCTTAATTATTGTCTTTATTTTGCTCTCGATTAAATGACATTTCCTGAAATAAAAAAGCTACAAAATCATTTTGCGGGCTATTTAGATAAACATCCTTTTTTGGGAGAACCAGAAAGTTTGTATGAAGCACAAAACTACATATTAAATTTAGGGGGAAAAAGAATTAGACCAATCGCTCTGCTTGCTGCTTTGCAGGCCGCCACGGGCAAATACCATGACGGACTTCCTGCGGCATGGACATTTGAGATTTTTCATAATTTTACATTGGTGCATGATGATATCATGGATAAGTCACCAAAAAGACGTGGGAAACCAACCGTTCATAAAAAGTACAATGTACCCTCAGCAATTTTAGCAGGGGACAACATGTTGTTGGGTGCTTACCAGCATTTAGCGTGTTATGATGACACCAAATTTCGTGCTTTGACAAATTTATTAACCAAAACAGGAATTTATATTTGTGAGGGACAGTTTTTAGATATGCAGTTTGAAGATACCACTGCTGTGAATGAAACAAACTATCTGAAGATGATAGAATTGAAAACAGCTGTTTTGTTAGGTGCCAGTTTAAAAGCAGGTGCAATTATTGGTGAAGCAAGTAAAGAGGATGCTGATAATTTATACAATTTGGGCATTAATTTGGGTATTGGGTTTCAAATAATGGATGATATTTTGGATGCCTTTGGAACTAATGTAAAAGTTGGTAAAAGAAAGGGAGGAGATATTATTGCCAATAAAAAAACATTGCTTTTAATCAATGCAATGGTTTTGGCAAATCCAGAACAACGTGAAAAATTGGATTATTGGCTTGGCTTACAGCACTTTGATGAGGAGGAGAAAATTTTGGCAATCTTGGACATATTTTCAGAATTGAATATTAAAAAATTAGCTGAAAAAAGAATGACCGCTTACTATAAAGAAGCGCAAAAGTGCTTTGATAAATTAAGTTTTAGCAGTACTTCAAAAGCTGCTTTAAAGGAACTCATTGAATTAATACAAACTAGAAGCTTTTAAGTGTGAAATTATTAATTACCTACCTCAAAAAGAACTGGAAACTTGTTATATCTGCGTTATTTTTTGCAGCCATCAATCAAATATTTTCTTTGTTGGACCCATATATTACGGGTAGGGTAGTTGATGAAATTATAATTCCTATAAAGGATTTATCTAGAGAACAATTTTTTAAACTTGCACTTTATTGGTTGGGTGGTAGTGTGTTTGTTACCTTGGTTAGTAGGACTGCCAAGAATATTCAAGATTATGTTACCAATGTCATCATCCAAAAAACGGGTGCATCTATTTACAATGATGGCTTACAACATGCCTTAAAGGTTCCATACAATCTTTTTGAAGACCAAAGTAGTGGAGAAACCTTGTCGGTTTTGCAAAAAGTTAGAATAGACATTGAACGTCTTATTAACAATGGTATTGGTTTATTTTTCACAGGTATTGTGGCCATTGTTTTTGTTTTCGTTTATGCATTTAGTGTAAGCCCAATTATTGCACTAGTTTTTTTTATTGCGATTGTTACTATTGGCTTGGTTAGTGCCTATTTGGGTAAGAGAATAAAAAAAATGCAGCAAACCATTGTCAAAGAAACTACGGGTTTAGCAGGTGTCACAACAGAGTCGCTTCGCAATATAGAGTTGATTAAAAGCTTGGGATTGGTTGGGCAAGAAGTTAAACGTTTAAATAGAGCAACCCTTAAAATTTTAGGTTTAGAGCTAAAAAAGATAAAATTTATTAGAAGTTTGAACTTTGTTCAGGGTACTACAGTTCAGCTTACAAGAACCACCATCATTTTTTTATGTCTTTATTTAATATTTGGGGATAAACTTCAGGCGGGGGATTATTTTACATTCTTATTTTATACCTTTTTTATTTTTGGCGCTTTACAGCAGATTGGGGATATTATTATTATATACCGTGAGGCTGAAATTTCATTGAATAATTTAGATAAACTACTACAGACTCCGCTGGAACATGAGCCTGCTGATGCCGTAAACATCGACACGGTTGAAAATGTAATTTTTGAAAATGTTAGCTTTATCCATAAAACGGCAGGCAGTTATGCTGTCAAGGATATATCTTTTGAAGTAAAAAAAGGAGAAACCATTGCCTTTGTGGGGCCAAGTGGTGCAGGAAAGTCTACTTTAGTCAAACTATTGATGGGTTTATATAAACCTGCCCAAGGAAAGGTATTATTGAATAAATTACCCAGAGAAAGGATTAGGCTAGAAAGTTTGCAGCAAAAAACAGGTTTTGTAACCCAAGATGCACAACTTTTTGCTGGTAGTATCAAAGATAATTTGCGTTTTGTCAACCCCAATGCAACGGATGATCAAATGATTAAAGCCTTGAAAGATGCAAAATGCTTTAACATTATGGATAGGGCTGAAAGTGGTTTGGATACATTGATAGGAGAAGGGGGTGTGAAAATTAGTGGCGGTGAGAAACAGAGATTATCCATTGCACGTGCTTTATTAAGGTCTCCTGAGTTATTGGTTTTTGATGAAGCTACAAGTGCCTTGGATAGTTTGACAGAAGAGGCAATTTCTGCAACGGTACGCGAAGTAAGCAAAGGTGGAGATTTGTTGGTAGTTTTAATTGCCCATAGGTTAAGCACCATTATGCACAGCGATAGAATCTATGTCTTAGAAAAGGGTGAGATTGTTGAAGAGGGTTCTCATGATACCTTGCTTGAGCTTAAAGGGCTTTATTATGCTATGTGGAGACAGCAAATTGGTGAAAGAAAACACCATGAATATGCATTGTGACAGGAGCATATCCCATCAAATCATTTAGTTTAAGCTAAATGGAAATTATTTAATTCTAAGCTTCTTCCCCAAAAACAATGTGGTATTTGCGGACATTTTATTCAATGTGCAAATTGCCTCAACGGTTGTATCATATCTTTTAGATAGATTATACAGTGTATCACCTTTTTTTACAGTGTGGTATTTGGAATTAGAAGTTTTTACAACTTCTGGTACTTTTACTGCTTCTTCTTCACCTGCATCAGTACTTTCATCCAGTTGACTTGTGTTTTCAACCTCTTCTTGTTTGCTATAAGGGTTGTATGCTTTGGCTTGGGAACCTGAAATAACAAGGTAATGTGTTTTGATAACGCCTTGTTGAAAGTTAAAAATCAATTCAGGGTTGATAGCTCTACCCATAAAATGCACTTCAAAATGCAGATGAGAACCCGTTGAATGCCCAGTTGTCCCTCCCAAACCTAATTCAGCGCCATGATTTACAACATCCCCAGAACTAACTGAAAGTTTAGACATGTGGGCATATAAGGTTTCTAAACCATTCATATGACGCATAAGAACGCAATATCCAAATCCTTTGTAATATCCAGCAAATCGCACAACTCCGTTCATCACTGCACGCACTTGGTCTCCAGTTTCCAAATCAATGTCCGTACCTCTGTGCATTCTTCTACCTCTCCATCCATAGTGCGAAGTTACAGGGTTGCCAATACACGGCATGGAATAAGAAAATGAATCAGGAAATAAAAGTAATTTTACACTTCCCTTTCCTGGGTAGCTTGCATACTTATAAACCATAGGATTTTCACCGTCCCATGTATTTAAATATTGTTGGAATGAATAGTTAAAGTCACTGTCTGACTCTAAAACTTCTACGTTGTATAGGTAATATGCACCTCCGTCACAGGCAATAAGCTGGTCATGTTTCATTTCAAAGCCAGAACTGTCTCTGTCTCTTGCAGATAAAAATGAGTAGTTGGTAAATACCAATACCAATAGTATCAACGTTTTTAATGAAGTAGAAATTGCTATTGATTTATATTTTTTTACCACGTATTCAGATATTGTCAAATTGTGTACCAAAGTACAATTTTACAATAAAAGTACATAGATTATGTAATTTTACCGCTGATTTAGATGCACTTTGCTCATTTAGTGTTTACTGAATTGGTCAGAAGTATAGTTTATTGGTCTATTTGTTTTTTTTCTGTTTCAGTTAATTTACCCTCTTTGATAATGAATTTTTTTATGCGATGGTAGTTGCTGTGATTGGTATTGAGGTTAATTAGTATAAAATTTTTGTCGGCTTCAATGTGATTTTCAAATGGTAAGTATGCCGGTAAATTGACTTCAACAGAAAACCGAATATACCTTATTTCTACATTTTGCTCAAAGTTATTTACCAATCTATTTAGATTTGAAAGTGCATTTTTACATAAAGTATACTTTTGCCATGGGTTTTTAGCAAATTTTGCTTGTATACATTGCCCAGCATAAAAATACCCTTTGATTTCTGCTACAGATCCATTTTGATTGCAGATGTTTAAAAGAGAATCAAGGGCAGTTTCGTTGTTTGGTGCTAGTTCGTAATAGTGCCTTATCTTTTCAATTGGACTTGATGCTTTGAAGGCAAACAAACCCGTTAAAATACATGTTGAAAGCAGTGCAAAATTTGATTTACGCATTTTTTAAAACTCCAGACTTAAACACAAAATAGGATCGCAACAGTAACCCCACTTTCTCCGTATTTGGCACACTGATACGGTTCAGTTTTATATATGCGATAGGCTGATGGGACAATGCTTTTAAAAGTCTCTTGTAGTATTGATATGCCGTATAAACCCCAAATCGGCAATTCATTGGTAAAGCTACAATTCCTTTGTAGGCATCGTCAAAATCTTTTTCAATATCCTTAATAATGTCTTCCTTATTTTTATCAGTAATAGCTTCAAAATTGAGGCCTGGAAAATAAGTTCTACCCCTTTCTTCAAAATCACTTTGTATGTCTCTTAAAAAGTTCACTTTTTGAAAGGCTGAACCCAATGATTTTGCTGGGGGTTCAAGTTTGGTATACAATGCCTGATCATTGTTGCAAAATACTTTTAGGCACATTAGACCAACCACTTCTGCACTCCCAAATATGTAGTTTTCATAACTTATTTGGGTATGTTTTGTTGCATCAATATCCATTGCCATGCTTTCAAAAAACGGGTCAATCAATGCTTTATCGATTCCAAATTGATGCGCTGCCAATTGAAAAGCGTGTAAAATTGGATTTGTACTCATTTTGTTATCCATTGCCTGATAGGTTTGCTCGCGAAATTCAAACAACAACTTGGTTTTATTTTGGTCATGAAATGTATCCACAATTTCGTCAGCAACACGCACTAAACCATATACCGCATAAATTGCCCATCGGTACTTTGTATCTATCATCCTTATACCTAGCGAAAAGGATGTACTGTATTTTTTAGTTAATTTTTTGCTAATGTTTTGACAAACATCATTGTAAAGTGCTATACTCATCTTTTTATATTAGTAACTAAATATTCGCCATAAAATAAAGTCATAAGACAAGAATATATACGAAGCAAAAGTGTTTTTAGATTTTCTATTGTTTCAAATATACTTAAATTTTGTGAATCTTACAAAATCAATCAAAAATGCAGGGCAAAAAAAATTCCTGTATATTTATTTATACAGGGATTTTTAATTAAATATTTTTTTATTAAAATCCTCCTGAATTGTCAATTTCAAATGGGAATCTCCAATAGCTTCTTACACCTTTTCCTAATCTTGATGCAGGTTTCCATTTGCCAGAGCTTAATTTTAAGATACGCATACACTCTTGCTCTAGTCCATAGCCCAATCGTCTAGATTCTGGAGCCACTGCCCTTACATCAGAAATGGTTCCATCCTTTTCAACAACAAATTGAATTAAAATTACACCAGAAATTCCAAGTTCTTGCGCGGCTTTTGGCATTTGAAATTGGGTTCTAACAAATTCGTGTAGTTTAGAAGTGCCACCAGGAAATTCTGCTTCAATATCCACATCGGTGTAAATCTCCATGTCAACTTTGAAATCTTCTTTACCTTTACCATCATCTTTCCCATCATTGGGATTATCAGGAATTTTAAAATCTTCTTTTGCATCATTTGCTGGTGGTGGCTCTTCTTCAACATCAGAATCATCATCAATTTCCTCAATATCGGGACTTGGTGGTGGCGGTGGTGCCTTTGGTGGTTCTTGTTCTGTTTGCGGAATTTCCTCGATAGTTTCCATAGAAACTTTTTTCTTTGCAAATTTAACATCTTCTGGTTTGTTGGTAAAAGACATCAATCCATAGGTTAGCAACAAGGCAATATTCAGCCCTATCAGTAGATTGCGAGACTTTTTCTGCTCTACATCAACGCTCTCATTCTTTTTAACTTCCATAGTTGTTTGTTAGTTGGTACAAAAATATAAAATTATTATCATTAAATACCACTGTTTTTGAAAAGGTAAACGAAAGGTGTTAAATTTTTTACAAAAGGATGAAGCACAATGAAAGATTATACAACCTTACACTTTAAACTCGCTGGTAAAATGGAATTGAATATCTGGATTATTTTGAATAGCCATTTGGAGTGTAAAGGCGGTTTCCGCTAAATATACAGGTGTGCCCTCTTTATCAAAACCAATGTTATTCTTAAATCGGCAAAATTCATCTATTTTTTTTGCATCACCAGTCATCCAGCAGGCTTTGTGATATGCCTTCCTTTCAAAACGGCAAACAGCACCATACTCATTTGCCAAACGGTATTGAATTACTTCAAATTGCAATTCACCAACGGTACCAACAATTTTCCTATTACCAGGTTCTAGTCTAAAAAGCTGGGCTACCCCTTCATCCGTCAATTGTTCAATACCTTTCTCTAGTTGCTTGCTTTTCATAGGGTCAAGGTTTACCAATTCTTGAAAAATTTCAGGACTAAAGCTAGGTATACCTTTGAATTGCATGGTTTCTCCTTCGGTTAGGGTATCTCCAATCTTAAAACTACCTGTATCATATAGTCCTACAACATCACCTGCAAAAGCATCATCTACTATCTTTTTATCTTGTGCTAAAAAGGTATAAGGGTTGGCAAATCTCACCGTTTTTTTTAAGCGGGTATGGGTATAAAACTTATTGCGTTCAAATTTTCCGCTACATATCCTAAAAAAAGCTATTCTATCGCGGTGCTTGGGGTCTAGATTTGCATGTATTTTAAATATAAATCCTGATAATTTATTTTCCGTAGGCAAAACTTCTCTGGTATCTGAGGATCTCTTTTGGGGAATAGGTGCAAATTGAATAAAATTTTCTAGAAGCTCTTGCACACCAAAATTGTTCAATGCACTGCCAAAAAAAACTGGTGCTAACTTTCCTTCTAGGTATGCTTTCGTATCAATTTCTTCATACACCCCTTCAATTAATTCAACATCTTCGCGCAACTGGTCTGCATTTTTTTTGCCAACTTTTTCATCCAATTTGGGGTCTTTTAAATCATTTATAGGTAGGTAATCATCACTTATTTTGGTTTTATTGGCCTCGAATAAATTAAGATTTTTGGCAGTCAAATTGTAAACGCCCTTAAAATCTCTACCCATATTAATTGGCCAGCTTAAAGGTCTAACATTGATTTGAAGTTTTTCCTCTAATTCATCCAATAAATCAAATGGATCTTTACCATCCCTATCCATTTTATTGATAAAGATGATTACGGGTGTGTCTCTCATCCGACAAACTTCCATCAATCTTTTGGTTTGCTCTTCAACACCCTTTACACAATCTATCACTAGGATAACACTGTCCACTGCTGTAAGCGTTCTAAAGGTATCTTCCGCAAAATCTTTATGACCAGGGGTATCTAATATATTGATAATGGTATTTAGATATTCAAAAGACATTACAGAAGTAGCAACAGAAATACCTCTTTGCTTTTCTATTTCCATAAAATCACTCGTTGCTGTTTTGGTAATTTTATTAGATTTTACGGCACCTGCCGTTTGAATGGCTCCCCCAAAGAGCAATAGTTTTTCCGTCAAGGTTGTTTTACCCGCATCTGGGTGACTTATAATAGCGAAAGTACGTCTTTTAGAAATCTCTTTGAGTAGCGTAGAATTGGACATTGAAAGGGTAAAGTGTTGTAAAAAGGCTGCAAATATAGGCAAACTATAGAGTAATTATGAGGGGTGTTTAGGAATTTGAAGAAAGCGCATTATCAAAAATTAAATCTAAAACTAAACATTAAAAAGGAGATTGCTTACTTTCGTGGCTGTTTATGATTATTATTACAGGAGCAGCAGGTTTTATAGGTAGTTGTTTGGCAAAAAGACTGAATACCGAAGGGTACAAAGATTTGGTGTTGGTTGATGATTTCAATAATCCTGATAAGCACACAAATTTGACGGATGTGCATTTTCATTTGAAAATTGATCGTTCCATTTTTATTGAATGGTTGAAAAAGCATTGTCAAACGGTTCAAGCAATTTTGCACATTGGTGCCAGAACCAATACTGCGGAGTTTGATGTTGCGTTATTGAACAAGCTCAACACCGCTTATACCCAATCGCTGTGGCATATTGCGGTGGCGGAGGGCATTCCTTTCATTTATGCTTCAAGTGCTGCCACTTATGGTTTAGGCGAGCATGGTTTTAAAGATGACGAAAAATTAATGCCACTTTTAAAACCGCTCAATCCATACGGACAATCCAAACTTGACTTTGATTTATGGGCCTTGAAACAAGATAGAAAGCCTGGATTTTGGGCAGGGTTTAAGTTTTTTAATGTTTATGGCCCCAATGAATATCATAAAGGTAGAATGGGTTCTGTAATAATGCATGCTTTTAATCAAATCAAAACAACTGGCAAACTCAATTTATTTCAGAGTCATCACCCAGACTATAAGGATGGTGAGCAATTGAGGGATTTTGTCAGTGTTTTGGATGTCGTTAACGTTTTACTTTACTTTTTAGAAAATAGAAAACACAGCGGAATATACAATTTGGGAACTGGAAAGGCTGAAAGTTTTAATACTTTGGGGAATGCTGTTTTTGAAGCCTTGGATAAAAAACCGGATATCAGTTATATCCCAACGCCATTGGATATTAGAGACAAATATCAGTATTACACCTGTGCAGATATTGACAAATTAAGAAATGCAGGATACACTGACAGTTTTATTGGATTGCACGAAGGTACAAAAAGTTATGTTCGTCAGTATTTAAACAAAAAAGCCTATTTTTGATAACGGTTAATGGCTGTTAAAGTTAAAATAGTTCTTGTTTTTTTACTCCTTGCTGGGTTAATAACGTTTTCTCTTCAACATCAAAAAATGTTGGCGCTACTACGAGAAAATGCCTATCAAGATTTAGAAGAAAATATTTCAAATTTCTCCAATCAAGTCAATGCCATTGATATTTCAAAATTTGACACTGCCCAACCTTCACAATTGTTCAAGCCGCTTTTAAAGGACAAAAATTATCAAGTTTTTTTAAGCAATGGAGACCGCTGGATTTATTGGAGCAGTATTGAGGTTAACCCTAAAATACCTACAGATATTTGTGACAGCTTTACACGGTTTTTAAAATCTCCAACGGGTTATGATTTTGCAATTTACAGGAGTTATAATAATTATAATTTTTACTTCATTAACCATTTAAAAAATGCTTCTGAACAGCATGAGGAGCTGTTAAATTATAGAACCAATACTAAATTTAATGATTGGAAATTCAATGCCATCCCAGAATCAGGGTATCGGAATGTTTATAATATTCATGGAGATTTTATTTTTGCGGCAAAGGTTCCTAACAAACCATATTTTAACTTTTGGCTGATTGATACTGTCATCATGCTGGTGATTTTAATATTACTTTGCTTGATATTTTTAACCCGATTTTCAATTGGTTTTAGCATTTCAGTGAGTTTATTAATTACCATTGTATTGTATAAAATATTGGTGTTGTTGAAGATAGGATTTGTAGATTTAGACAGCCTTTCCTTGTTTTCTGCATCTTATTATGCCTCCTCAGATTGGTTGCCCAGTTTGGGAGATTTATTGATCAATGCCATATTTTTTATGTTGCTAACCTTTGTTTTGCTTCAAAAAGGTGAGCGGGCATTAAAAAAATACAAGGATTTGTCTTGGCTGTATGGCGGTGTTATACTCTTTTTTAATTGTATTGTTTTTTATTACATCTCCTCTTTATTTAAAGACTCCCAAATATCGTTTAATTTCAATCAACTGAACACAATCAACATTTATACCTTTGTGGGGATTGTTGTTGTTTTAATTTGGTTTATCACATTGCATTTTATCAATGCCGGATTGTTCAGACAATTTAATGTAAAAATATCGCAGATAGTAGCAGCCTTATTATTATTATTATTATTAAGCCAGGTAACGCATTTGGGCATCTCTATTTATCTTTTATTAGGGCTTTTGTTTTTTGTATTCTACTACTTGTTCTACTATTTTATGCAAAAAAGCGAGGTTAAAAGTGTTATTATAGTTGAGTTTATTGTGTTTAGCATATTGGTTTCTTTTCTCAATCAGAAAATTTCTGTCGACAAAGAAAATGATTTGAGGAAATTTTATCTGGATGAAGTATTGGTAGAACACAAGGCGAGTGTTGAGGAGCAGTTGTCTGAAATTGAAGGAGTTATTGCAGATGATACCTTGATTTTGAGAAATTTGGATAAAAGCTTAATTGTCAATTACTCAACATTTAAGAACCGAGCACAACAGTTGTACTTTAACAACATTATCAAAGACTACGAAATATATTTATTGGCTTTTGACAAAGACGGAAACGCAAGTTTTGGGTTTGAAAACATGACCAGTTATGACAGTTTAAATAAACTGTACAACACATTGCCTTTTGATGAAAAGCTAAACTACTTTAAACAAATTGACAATGCCACCTATCCTGTTGATTATATCAGTAAATATGAGGGTTGTGGTGCATCAGGGGAAACTGGGCAACTTTTTATATTGTTGAAACACAAGCTTTTTGCAGCTCAGGATAATCAAAAGGGAACGTTTTACTCATGGATTCACAATGACCATCATTTTGTTTCCTATTCATACGCCATTTATGACAATAACGATAAACTAAGAAAACGTGTAGGTGTTTTTGATTACAACGTCAATTTACCAAAAAAGTGGCTGAATAAATCGGATACGTTTATCAATGTTGAAGCGTATAACCACTATTTCTTTAAAAATAAGTTAAAAAATATAACAGCCGTTGTTACCAAGCAGCGTGAAGGAATTGGAAACCTGATAACCAACTTTTCTTTCTTTGTTCTTATTTCATTGATAACGGCCATATTTGTTATTCTATTGCTTTATTTTATTATCAAAATATTGGGCTTAACATTAACTAAAAAGGCCAATGCAAATCTGAACCGGTATATTGTAACATGGTTTCCTTTTTTGGGTTATGAGCGGCTGTTTCTAAGTCGCAGAATTCAAATAAATTTGATTTCTATTGTTGCTATTGGTTTTTTGTTCACTTTGGTAGTAGTGCTGCGCTTTATTCAAAATGGTGAACGTGAGCGTAGCAGCAGAGAGCATTTTCAAAAGGCAGAAGTAATCATCAATAGATTGGAGGGAATGCCATTTAAAGATATTTTAGATGAGAACTCTAGAAACGGATTTCTTTTTGGATTGTCAGATGAGTTGGACAATGATATTTTGATTTATGGCAAATACGGACAATTGTTTTTGGCAACCGCAAAAAGTATGGCCAACGGAAAGTTTTTTGCACCATTATTGCCATTTGAAACTTTCCAAAAGCTAAAGGCAACAAGCAGCAGCACTTTAAAGGAAGAAAACAGTATTGGCACCATGCATTATAATACCTATTACTACTCTATTTTAGACGAAAGGGGCAACTTTGAGGGTACTTTGGCCATTCCAAATTTTAGAACCGGTACCATGTTCAATGCCAGCACCTCTGACTTGGTTAAAACATTGGTAAATTTGTATGCTATTTTAATACTACTTGGAACCTTGGTGGTTTATTTTATTTCACAGAGTATTTCTAAACCACTAACCTTGTTGCGTAGTAGATTGTCTGCTTTAAATTTAAGTGAACACAACAAAACCATTGTTTGGAAAGGTAGGGATGAAATCTCTCAATTGGTAAAACAGTACAATAAAACGGTAAAGGCTTTAGAAGCAAGCACCATGCGTTTAGCAGAAACAGAGCGAGAAGGTGCGTGGAAAGAAATGGCAAAACAGGTGGCTCATGAAATTAAAAACCCTTTGACACCCATGAAACTTAATTTGCAACATTTGCAAATGAGCTTGCGAAGGGGTGATGAAGATGTTCAGGAAAAAACTACAAAAATTGCAGAGGTGCTTTTGAATCAAATTGACAAACTTACCAAACTGGCGGATGATTTTGGTTCTTTTGCAAGAATTACTGAATCCAATCCAGAGGTTGTAGACCCTGGTGCAATGTTAGAGGAGTTGGTATTGCTGTATGACAAGGATAGTGAAATTACAATTGATAAAAGTTTGAAAAACAAAGAAGCACGACTGTATATTGATAAAGTTGGATTTGAGCGCGTTTTAAACAATATTCTAAAAAATGCAGTACAATCCTTAGATGAGAAAGGAAATATCAAGGTAAAAGATAAAGTGGAGGGTGATTTTTACCTCATTTCTATTGCAGACAATGGTAAAGGAATTGACCCTGCTTTGCATCATAAAATATTTAGTCCTAATTTTAGTACCAAAACAAGTGGTATGGGCATAGGCTTGGCATTGAGCAAAAAAATTATTGAAAATGCAGGAGGGCAGATATATTTTATTAGTGAATTGGGAAAAGGCACAACTTTTTTTGTGCGTTTGCCATTAAATGATGCCATGGATTAATGTCCCCTTGTTTGAGAAATATTATTCTGACAATCGGTTTAACCTTTATTGGTGGTTTATTGAATGCGCAAAATAGTAGTCTCCAATGCACTAATTATAGATATACCACAGATACCTTTATATTGACTGATTTGCCTGTTCTAGCCAATTCATTGGACAGCAATTTGGTTTACTTTATTGCGCCAAACAAAGCTATTTTTAAAAAGAACAAATTGGGGCAAGACAGCATTTTATTGTGCTTTAGGGTATTGACCAAAGAAAGGTTTAAGACGGAATACCAGGTGCATGACCAATTAGAAAATGACCAAACCCCAAGACCCATCAATTACAATCCCAATAGCACAGCATCTGTTCAAAATACAGAGAAAATATTTTCCAACGGCTCCGTATCACGGGGTATTTCGGCAGGCAATAACCAAGGCTTGTTGGTCAATTCTGACTTAAACCTTCAAATGCAAGGTGATTTGGGAAAAGGAGTAATGCTTACTGCTGCTGTTTCCGATAACAATTCGCCTTTACAGCCAGATGGTACCACTTTGCAAATACAAGATTTTGACAAGGTTTTTGTAAAGATTGCCAAAGACAGTTGGTTTGCCGTGGCTGGAGATTATTTTATGAAATCTGCCCCGCAAAATCATTTTTTGGCGTTCAATAAGAAATCAAGGGGCTTGCAATTTGAGGGAACTTTTAATACAAAAAACGGGTACAGCATCATCAACCAAAGCCATGCTGCTGTTTCAAGAGGTCGGTTTGCCCGAAATGAAATTCAGGGAGTTGAGGGATTGCAAGGGCCATACCGTTTAAAAGGAACCAAGAATGAGGCTTTTATCATTGTTATTGCTGCCACAGAAGTAGTTTATTTAGACGGTATACCTTTAACCAGAGGAGAACAAAATGATTACGTCATCAATTACAATGCTGCTGAACTTTCTTTCAATCCCAACAAGCAAATAACCAGAAATAGCAGGATTGTAGTTGAGTTTCAGTATGCAGATCAAAGCTACAGCAGGGTATTATTTAACGAGGGTATTGGTGTAGAAAAGGGTAGGTTAAAACTCAGGGCAAATTATTTTATAGAACAGGATAACAAGAATCAACCTTTTCAGGCGGAAAATGCATTGAGTTTGTTTGACTCTTCCTCAAACCAAGATGCCAAACTCATCTTAGCAAATGCAGGTGATGATCGATCAAAGGCAGTTATTTCAACAACAAAGTTTGTCAAAAATTTTGACAACGGAAAAATTCTTTACCGCAAAATAGACAGTTTATCATACAGCGATGTTTTGGTTTATCAGCCCAAAGACTCTGCTGATGTCAACTTATATACCGCTACATTTTCTAATGTCGGTTTGGGCAATGGTAATTATATACAAATTAATTCATCTGCCAATGGTAGGGTATATGCTTGGGTAGCGCCTAAAAATGGCATTCCGCAAGGCGAGTTTGAGCCTGTTGTTGCTTTGGTTGCTCCAATTAGACAGCAATTTGCCACCCTTGCTGCAAATTATCAATTAGCGACAAACACCACCGTCAATGGAGAGGTGGCGTACAGCCAATTTGACAACAACACTTTTTCTGATTTGGATAAAAAGGATGATGATGCCTATGGCTCTTTTATTGCAATCAATGATTCAAGAAAATTGAAAGACAGTACTTTCATTGAGCATAATTTTTCATGGGAGCAAGTAAGCAAGGGTTTTGCTTTTATAGAAAGGTATCGAAAAGTAGAGTTTGATCGATTGTGGACTAGGGGTTTATCCAATCCCAACACAACCAGAATCAACGGTCATGAAAATATTTTTAACCTACAAGGCAAGTTCAGGAAAAAGAATAACAATTTCAGTTATGAATTGCCCATTTATACCATTGACAAACAGTTTTTTGGCTACAGTCCTACCATATCAGGACAAAAGCAGTTGTTAGAGAAATTACAAACCAATTTTTTAGGCAATGTGATGGCATCTGCAGTAAAAGATAGTTTAAAAAACAATGCCTACTTAGCCAACTTGTCTTTTGCTTATGCCATTAACCCCTTATCCAGTATTAGTTTATTTGGCAAGGTGGAAGAAAATCAATCTGTTTTGACACAGAATGACTCACTCACTAGCAATGCTTTTCATTATGAAAATGTAGGCGTTAATTTACAAACAGCCATTGATAAAATTTGGAAAATTGGTTTGCAAGCAGATTACAGAAAAGACAATTTACCCATAAACAACAAATTTACTTGGGCATCTGATGCCTACAATGTGGGATTGCAAGTAAATAGGCAAAGAGGTAGCAAGCGCATTGCCTTGGTTTCTAATGCCCGTTTTTTAACCCAAAATACTGCAGTATTTGGCAAGGCCAATGAGCAGTTTTTGTTACAGCGCTTAGAATATCAAGACAATAACGTAAAAAAAGGCTATCAGCTCAATGTATATGTGCAATCTGGAACCGGTAGGGAGCAAAAAAGAGAGTTTGTTTTTTTAGAGGTTCCTGCAGGGCAAGGGCAATATGCTTGGATAGATTATAATGGCAATGGTGTTAGAGAGCTGAATGAATTTGAAATATCCGTTTTTAAAGATCAAGCAAAATTTATTAGGGTGTATAACCTTACCAATGATTTTATTCAGTCCAATCAACATGAAACCAATTTAAGTTTAAAGTTAAGACCTGCGGCATGGTTTAAAAATTCGAATGCTACGTTTTTACAGAACATTAGCAATCAGTCCAATGTCAGAATTGATCAACAAAATACATCCAAGCAGCTTTTTTTACTGAACCCATTAAAAGCAGATACCCAAATATTGAGTGGAAACAACTTGATAAGAAATACCTTGCTCTACAATGGTAGCAATGTTGGTGTAGAAATTACCGATAAAACCTCTTCACTCAAACAATTGTTGACCTATGGTTCTGAGCAAAACACGCGTACCGAGCATATTTTAAAAACACGATATAACATTACCAGTCAATGGCAAATAGATGCAGGTGCAACGTATGGAAAAAGAAAATTGGAGAATAAATTTTTTGAGAACCGAAACTACCAGTGGCAAGAAATGCAATACACCGGAACGCTTACAAGGCAAGTAATCAAGCAGCGTTTGAGTTTAATTTACACCTATGTTAACGGTGATGGCAGTGAAAATGGGGCCGATAGTTTGAAACTGAAAAGTCACAATGTACAGGTCAATTATTTTTACAATGTAGACAAAAAAACCAGTATGGATGCCATGGTAGGCAACACCAATATAGCATTTAATGGCAATGCCAGTTCTCCTTTAGGTTTTCAAATTTTAAGTGGGTTGGTACAAGGAAAAAACTATAACTGGGCATTTAATTTAAGAACCTTAATCAACAAAAACATTCAGTTTACCTTTGGGTATGAGGGCAGAAAACTGCCTGAATTAGCCATTATTCATATTGGTAGGATGGAGGCGCGGTATTTGTTTTAGGAGGGTGGTTAAGTGGTTTGTTGGTTAATTAGTTTTGTGGTTAAAAAATAAGATTGGCATATTTGGTGAATTTTTTTACAGTTTAAATTTATTAATTGTAAATATTGTAAAAAAGTGAATAACTAGCAGCCATTTGTGTGTGGCAATTACTACCACAATTTTTATTAAACTATTGCTTTAAAATGCTTTTTTTTAATTCTAGTATAGTAATATAAAATTAGCACACCCCTAATTTACTCACCCCCCCTCATCGGCATCGTTGGCAACACCGCCACTCAAAACAAATTTCATCACTTCTGATGAGTTCATGCCCTCTACGGGTTTTACGTTCGTGGCTTTTACAACTATCAAATCGCCTAAAAAACCATAAGATTTTGGGCAATACACCGTTACGTATTCCGGTAATTGAATGTGCGACAAATGCGATTGAGTAACAAAACCAAATTGCCATATTTCTGGGTCGTGGGCAATTTTTACCAAAACGGGATGAGAAAATTTCTTTTTTTCACCCACCAAGGCTTCTAAAAAATCTTTGATGGCCTTGTAAACCAATTTTACGCCTGGTGTGCGCTCTATAAAATGCTTGAAAAGTTGTCTAAATGGGGCGAGAATAATGCTTCCTCCAGCCATTCCTATTAAAGTAAGACCCGCCACGATGATAACCAACCCTGTACCCTTGGGAAAACTTTCAAAATTTGCAGTGATAATATTGTCTATACCAGCAATGAGGTTAAAAATAAGGTACAAGGTAAGTGCCGTTGGCAAAACCAATAAACAGCCACGCAAAAAGTAACTGGCAAAAAGACTAAGGTAATCTTTAAAGATTTCTGAATTTTGTTTTTTGTTGTTCATGGTTTAAAATTTTAACAAATCTTGTCCAATATCCTTGCGGTATTGCATCCCCTCGTATGTTATCATGTCTAGGTTTTGATAACTGTTTTTCAGCGCTTCTTCAATATTTTCACCCAAACCAGTTGAGGCAATTACACGGCCACCATTGGTTTTAAGTTGCTTGTCTGCAATATGCGTACCTGCATGAAAAATAATTCCGTTAATTGGGTTTTGCTTGATTGTCAGTATTTTACCTTTTTCATATTCCTCTGGATATCCTTTAGATACCGCTATCACGGTAGTACAAGTTTTTGCACTGAATTGAATGGTGTAATCGGCTATTTTTTGATCTTTGGCTTTAACAATGGCCTCCAATAAATCTGATTCAATTCTGGGTAAAACCACCTCCGTTTCTGGGTCACCCATTCTGCAATTGTATTCAATTACCTTAGGCTCATTGTTTACTTTTATTAAACCGAAAAACAAAAATCCTACATAGTTTATGTGCTCTTTTTTAAATCCTTCAAAGGTGGGTTTAATCACTTGTTGGATTACTTTTTCTGTAAATGCTTCATCCGCAAAAGGAACAGGAGAAACTGCACCCATGCCGCCCGTATTGAGCCCAGTATCACCTTCGCCAATTCTTTTGTAATCTTTGGCTTCTGGCAAGATAACATAGTTTGCTCCGTCAGACATGGCAAAATAAGAAACTTCAATACCGTCCAAAAATTCTTCAATCACTAATTTTGCACTGGCTTCGCCAAACATGCCGCCAAGCATGGCATGCACATTTACTTTGGCCGCTGTTAGTTCTTTTACTATCAAAACGCCTTTGCCAGCAGCCAAACCATCTGCTTTTAATACGTATGGGGGACTTAATGTTTCCAAAAATTGGATGGCTTTGTCTTCTTCACCTTTTACAAAAGTTTGGTACTTTGCCGTTGGGATTTGGTGGCGAAACATAAATTGCTTGGAAAAATCTTTGCTGCCTTCTAATTGAGCAGCCGTTTTGTCAGGCCCAAAAACATAAATGTGCTGTAGTGCTTCATGCTTAGCGAAATAATCAACGATTCCTTTCACCAATGGGTCTTCTGGACCTACTACCACAATGGTTATTTTATGTTGTAAGCAATAATTGGCAATGCCATCAAAATCATTGACCGCAATGTTAACATTGGTGCCAAAAGCATCGGTTCCACCATTGCCAGGTGCAATGTGCAGTGTGTTTAGCAATGTACTTTGAGAAAATTTCCAAGCCAAAGCATTTTCTCTACCTCCATTACCCAATAACAATACATTTACTTTTTCTGACATCATTTTAGACTGCAAATGTAAGTCTGTCATGTTGATAATTCTTTATGTTCAATGGCTTAGTTTTTGACTTATTGTTCACATAAAATTATTAAAACAAGGTTAGTTTAAGAAAATTATTGGTAACCAAGGTGAATGAGTTTTGCGGATAATAGACAACTATCTGTAATTATTGAAAAACTTTGCATTAATAATAACCATTTTTTCAGCTATCCAATTAAATTTGCATCCATATTTCACTTATGATTAACAAAGTAATATCGGGTTTGAGTAAATTATTTGGCAACAAGTCAGATAAGGATATTTCCTCACTACAACCCTTGGTCCTAAAAATTAATGAGTTTGCTACCAGTTATGCGCCCATTTCTGATGATGAATTGCGGTCGGTAACGGATTCTTTGCGGAGCAGAATAAATGAACATTTAAAATCCATTGACGATCAAATTGCAGCTATAAAACATCAAATTGCAACCATAGATTCTGATGATTTGTCGGCAAAAGATGAATTTTTTGAAGAAATTGACAAACTGGAGGAGAAGAGAAATGATGCATTGGAAGATATTTTAGAAGAACTGTTGCCCGAGGCTTTTGCGGTAATGAAAGAAACCGCCAGAAGGCTTACGGAAAATAAACAATTGGTAGTTACTGCCAATGAAAATGACAGAAATTTGGCTGCGCAAAAACCACATGTTAAAATAGAACGCAATCAGGCTATTTATAGCAATAAATGGACTGCGGCAGGTGCAGAAATTACTTGGAGCATGGTGCATTATGATGTGCAGTTGATTGGTGGAATTGTGCTACATCAAGGTAAAATTGCTGAAATGGCAACTGGTGAGGGTAAAACATTGGTTTCTACCTTACCAGCATTTTTAAATGCTTTAAGTAACCGTGGAGTTCATCTGGTTACGGTAAACGATTATTTGGCAAAAAGGGATAGCGAGTGGAATGCTCCGTTGTTTGAGTTTCATGGGTTAACCGTGGATTGCATAGACAAGCATTCACCCAACAGCGAGGAACGTAAAAATGCTTATTTGGCAGATATTACTTATGGAACCAACAATGAATTTGGTTTTGATTATCTAAGAGATAACATGGTGCATAGCAAAGATGAAATGGTTCAAAGAACGCATCATTATGCTATGATTGACGAGGTAGATTCGGTTTTGGTAGATGATGCAAGAACACCCTTGATTATTTCTGGACCGGTTCCAAAAGGAGATGTTCATGAGTTTGCTGAGTTAAAGCCAAGGGTAGAAAAAGTGGTAGCAGCTCAAAAGAAACTGGTAAATACACTGCTAAGTGATGCCAAAAGGTTAATTGCCGAAGGAAATACCACTGACAAAGAAGGTGGTGGAGGATTGGCACTTTTTAGAGCCCATCGTGGTTTGCCCAAGAACAAAGCCTTGATAAAGTTTTTGTCAGAGCCAGGGATGAAACAATTATTGACGAAAGTTGAAAATACCTTTTTGGCTGATAACCAAAAGCAAATGCCTTTTGCAGATGCACCTTTGTTTTTTACCATTGAAGAAAAGCAAAACTCTATTGATTTAACGGATAAGGGAATTGATTTAATCTCTGACGGCAGCGATTCGAGTTTTTTTATTTTACCTGATATTGGCAGTGCAGTAGCGGATATTGAAAAATCAGGTGCAAGTGCAGAGGAGCAAATTGCTAAAAAGGATACCATTATAAGCGAGTATTCAGAAAAATCAGAACGCATTCATTCTGTTAATCAGCTACTCAAGGCATATACTTTATTTGAAATTGACGATGAATACATTGTGCAAGATGGAAAAATAAAGATTGTTGATGAGCAAACTGGAAGGGTATTGGATGGTAGAAGGTATTCTGATGGCTTGCACCAAGCAATTGAGGCAAAGGAAAATGTAAAAGTTGAGGCTTCTACCCAAACCTATGCTACCATTACCTTGCAAAATTATTTTAGAATGTATCACAAACTTTGTGGTATGACTGGTACTGCTGAAACTGAGGCAGGTGAGTTTTGGGAAATTTACAAACTGGATGTGATTGTAATTCCTACCAACAAGCCAATTGTGCGGGATGATAGAAATGATTTAATTTACAAGACAGTACGTACAAAGTTTAATGCCGTTATTGAAGAAATCATTAAATTAACAGAAGCAGGAAGACCAGTTTTGGTAGGTACTACCTCTGTTGAGATTTCTGAGTTGCTTTCTAGAATGTTGAAAATGAAAGGCATCAAGCACAATGTGTTGAACGCTAAACAGCATCAAAGAGAGGCAGAAATTGTTGCAGAGGCTGGTCAACCAAGAGCAGTAACCATTGCCACCAACATGGCGGGAAGGGGTACGGATATCAAGATTACAGAAGAAGTTAGAAAAGCTGGTGGTTTAGCCATTGTGGGTACAGAAAGACATGATTCTAGACGTGTTGACAGACAGTTGCGTGGACGTGCTGGAAGACAGGGAGACCCAGGTTCTTCTCAGTTTTTTGTTTCTATGGAAGATGAGTTGATGCGTTTGTTTGGTGGCGAAAGAGCTGCAGGACTGATGGATAAATTTGGTTTTAAGGATGATGAAGTAATTGAGCATCCTTGGATGAACAAAAACATTGAAAACGCCCAAAGAAAAGTTGAGCAGAACAGTTTTGCAACCCGTAAGCATTTATTGGAATATGATGATGTAATGAACAAACAGCGAACTGTTATTTATAAGCGCAGAAGAAATGCATTGTTTGGAGATCGTTTAGAAACAGATTTGAGTGATATGCTCTATGATTGGTGTAATAGTCACATCGATTCATATCACAAAGACGGTGATTATGAAGGATTTTCTATTGAACTTATCAGAGAGTTTGCTGTTCAAACCGCGATTGATGAAGAAACATTCAACAATTTAAAGCATGATGAGTTGGCAGAGAAGCTTTATATGGAATTGAAAGATGCTTACAAGCGAAAGTCAAAGTTATTGAAAGAAGAGGCAATGCCTGTTTTGAAAAACATACATGCCGAAAAAGGTGCTCAAATTGAAAATATAATTATTCCGTTTACGGATGGAAAAGGTGTTTTTCAGTTGGTTACCAATTTAGACCAAGCCGTTGCATCAGAAGGAAAGGACATGGTATTGTCATTTGAAAAAATGGTCACATTATCTATTATTGACGATGAATGGAAAGATCATTTAAGAGAATTGGATGATTTGAAACAAGCAGTTAGAAATGCCTCATACGAGCAAAAAGACCCTTTACTGATTTATAAATTAGAGTCATTTGACTTATTTAAGGCATTGATTGATAAAATAAATAGCCATGTATTGACAAGGTTGTTCAAGAGTAAAATACACAGTACCAATGAAGGCGAAGTAAAAGAGGCACGTAATTTGCCTAAATCAGATAATAGCAAACTGCAAACTTCAAGAAATGAAAACCTTTCTTCCAATGCAGATGGTGGTGAAAGACAAAAAGCACCCATAAAAGCAGATTTAAAAGTTGGAAGAAATGAGCCCTGTCCTTGCGGTAGCGGTAAAAAATTTAAACAATGTCATGGCGCATAATAAAATAAAAATAATTTTTTCTTTTGGAGTTTTTACTGCCTTGTTCTTTGTTGGCAACATGATCAATGCCCAAAATGGTGAGGTAACAGTAGAGGCCGACAGCATGTTGAAAGTTATTACCAATAATAGGGTATGGAATCGTCCAGATAAAATTGCAGGCTACAGAATACTATTGCACAATGGCAATAAACTAGAAGCAGAAAAGGTGGCTGCAGATTTTAAAGCTTTATTTCCAAATCAACCCTTAATTATGAAATGGGATGAACCCAATTTTAAAGTTTTAGGAGGCATGTTTTATACCAGAGCAGAAGCAAAGGAGTATATGAGCAAATGTGGTCGTAAATTTCCCATGTTGATTATTGTCAATGATTTGGTGGATTTACCTCCTGTTGACCCAAGAGAAGAGGAAGAAGAAAAATAAAATGCATTATGGAAAAATAGTCTTTGGAATTACGCTGTTATGCGTTGCAAGTGCTTGCCGTATAAGTAATTCCAATACAAAAGCTATCACTTCAACACCTCCTAACATCATTTTTATGATAGGAGATGGAATGGGTTTAGCGCAAATATGTTTGGCGCAACACGCACAGGACAATCTTGTTTTTAATCAATGTACCAACATTGGTTTTATTAAAACAAATTCCTCAGACGATTACATAACCGATAGTGCAGCTGGCGCAACCGCTTTCTCTATAGGACAAAAAACCAAGAATGGAGCAATAGGCGTTGATTCTAATGATGTCAAGGTTCAAACAATTATGGAATGGGCGATACAAAACGGTTGGGCGACAGGCATTATTGCCACTTGTAGCATCACCCATGCAACACCAGCTTCTTTTTTTGCGCACCAACCCTCTAGAAAAATGGATTCTGCGATTGCCAATGATTTCTACGCGCAGAACATTGATGTGGCTATTGGCGGTGGAAAGCCTTACTTTAATGAAACCAGGTTAAAAGCAAATGGTTATTCCGTGATTACTGGAACCAAAGCTATTGAACAAACAAGCTATGAAAAGTTTGTAGGCTTTTACAATGATAGCATTCACCCTCCCTCAATAGGACAGGGTAGAGGTGATTTTTTACCCATCGTTACGCAAAAAACCTTGTCTGTGCTCTCCGCTAAGAAAAAGCCGTTTTTTTTGATGATAGAAGGCAGTCAAATAGATTGGGGAGGACATGCCAATGATGCACAATATATCATAGAGGAGATGATGGATTTTAATGCAAGTATTCAAAAAGCGTTAGATTTTTTAAAAAACAATCCCAATACATTAATTGTTATTACTGCCGACCATGAAACGGGTGGTTTATCATTGATTGCTGATAAAAAGAATCAGTTTGTACCAACCTTTAGTTCAGGGCATCACAGTGGAATAATGGTACCCGTATTTGCCTTTGGCAAACAAGCACAACTTTTTAATGGCATTTATGAAAATACAGCCATTTATGATAAGTTGATGGGGGTGATGAGGTAGATGGGATAATTTTTTTTTCTAAACCTAAACTTTCAATCTACTCTTTGGGAGTAACAAATTCTATTTTATTGATAAAATCATCACTAAACTCAGATGAATTTTGAGTTATTTTTCTGCCATTGAGATAGAAAATATATTTGCAATTGTTTGCAATGGTTATCTCACAATATTTCTTATTATTTGCAACCACCAGTTTGTTAGGTAAACTAAATGCACATTGAAAATTTTGCAGCATATTAGCCATTGAGGTTGAAAAGAATTGTTCAATGAAAATAGAATTGTTTTTTATAGGATAGAAAATTGTTTCATCCTTATTTGGGTATTTACTATTGATTAGACAATTAGTTTTTTCTATTAGTAAAGAACAATTATTAAATTTAGTAATGCTTTGGTTATTCAAAGTTAAATAAATATTATATCTATTTTCAGCACATTTATTGGTAAAAACCGCAAAAGTTATACTATCAATAGTAATCTTCTTTTCATAATTATTATTGCAACTAAAAAGTATTAAAACTATTATTGAAAATAGGATGCATGATTTCATAAAATGAATTTCAAATATAGTTTCTTCTTCTTATTTTTTCATTAATTTTGTTTTTGCGCCAAAAAATTAAGCTGTTTAAAATAGAAGAATGAAATCCCAATACAATCCAAACAAACATCATCGCAAATCTATTCGTTTAAAAGGTTATGATTATGCAAAAGAAGGATTGTATTTTATAACAGTATGTTGTCAAGATAGGATTTGTCTCTTTGGAGAGGTTAAAGATGGAAAAATGATGCTCAATGATGCTGGAAAGGTTGCAGAGGAATGCTGGTTGGCAATTCCAAATCATTTCCCAAATGTCGTTTTGCATGAGCATGTGGTCATGCCCAACCACATACACGGTGTCATAGAAATAGCGGAAGATAAACGGCTGTCGTCCACAAACGCAGTAGTAAGGGCGAAAAATATTTCGCCCCCTTCTTTTGAGGATGAAGTGCAGAATCTTTCGTCCAAATCTTTGTTGGGTGGGGCGAAAAATCTTTCGCCCTTACGAACGGTGGGGTCTATTGTTAGAGGTTTTAAAATTGGGGTAACAAAATGGATGCGTCAAAACACTAAAATTTATGATGTTTGGCATAGAAACTATTATGAACACATTATTAGAAATGAACAAGCATATAATAACATATCCAATTATATAATCAATAATCCCACTAATTGGGAGAAGGATAAATTTTACTATAAGGTTTAGTTAAATTATATAAATTAGCATTCTCAATATTTTACAATCTCTCTAACTTTTTACAAAGGTATATTTTCATATTTAATCGGAAAATGCCATAATTTTAACAAAATACAAGTAGAGTGCAGTAAAGCAGCACTTAGATTTGTTTCAAGTTTAAATAATTAAAAAACGAATATGAAACAATTTGTCAAATATGTTCTTGCTACAGTAACCGGTATTATTCTTACCTTTATTGTTTTCTTTATTTTTATTTTCAGTGTAATTGTGGGTGTTGCGGCTTCCTCAAAAAAAATACAACCTATAACTGACAACAGTATTTTAGAAATAGAAATAAAAAATAGAATTGTTGAGAACGATGATGACAATCCATTTGAAATGATATTAGCAGGTGGTGCTGATTTTTCTTCAACGAGCATTGTGAAAATTAGTCAGGCATTAAAAAAAGCTAAAAAGGATGATAAAATTAATGGTGTATTTTTAAAAATCGGATTTTTTGAAGGAGGGTTTGCTTCTTTACAAGAAATAAGACAGGATATTCTTGAATTTAAAAAATCAGGGAAGTTTGTTTATGCGTATGCTGACATCATTGATGAAAAGGGGTATTACTTGGCAAGTGCTGCCGATTCTGTCTTTTTGAATCCTGCAGGAGATTTCTTTTTAAATGGTTTTTCAAGTCAGATTATGTATTTGAAAGATGCCTTTGACAAATTGGGTGTAGAAATGCAAGCAATTAGGGTTGGAGAGTTTAAAAGTGCTGTTGAGCCATTTACAAGCAATAGTATGAGTGCTGAAAACAGAGTTCAAATGGAAAGTTATATGAACAGTTTGTTCAATATATTTCTAGAAGAAACTGCACAAGCAAGAGGAAAAACGGCAGTAGAAATAAAACAATTGGCCCATGATTTTAGCATTCAGTCTGCACAGGATGCTACTTCAGCTGGACTGATTGATGCTGCCTTTTTTATGGATGAAGTAAAAAGTCAGTTTGCAAAAAGAACCAATATTAAGGATAAGGACCTAAAATTTATCGGTTACAAGCGCTATGCTTCTGACGATGATAGAGGCGTTACATCAGGCAACAGAATTGCTGTTGTTTATGCCTGTGGAGAAATTAACATGGGACAAGGAAGCGGAGAAAGTATTGGCAGCGATGGTTTGGTTAAGACTTTAGAGAAAATTAGAACCAATGACGATATCAAGGCAGTTGTTTTGCGCATCAATTCTCCTGGTGGCTCTGCATTGGCATCGGACATTATCTGGAGAGAGGTTAAATTATTACAAGCAAAAAAACCTGTAATTGTATCTATGGGTGATGTGGCTGCAAGTGGTGGTTATTATATAGCCATGCCTGCAGATACCATCATTGCACAACCTTCAACCATTACAGGTTCAATTGGGGTATTTTTATTGTTGCCCAATGCACAGAAATTGTTGACTGATAAACTGGGCTTGCACTTTGAAACGGTTAAAACAGGTCCTTTAGCTGATTTTGGAAGCATAGACAGACCTATGAGCGATAGGGAAAGACAAATATTGCAAGGTTATGCCAATAGGGTTTATGGAGATTTTTTAAGTCGTGTTGCAGAAGGTCGGAACATGGACACTGCCCAAGTAGATAAAATAGCCCGAGGAAGGGTATGGGTTGCAACAGATGCCAAGGAGGTTAACTTGGTTGATTTGTTGGGAAACATGGATACTGCCATTAATATTGCTATGTGGAAAGGTGGAATCAAGGATAAAAATCAAATAGACATTTATCCTAAATCTAAAAACCCTTTTGAACAAATTTTGCAAATGCAAGGCCAGGTTAAAACCAATGTTTTGAAAAATGAATTGGGGCCGATGTACACTTTTTGGAAAACATTAACCAATTCTGCCAAATTGCAAGGAGCGCAAATGCGTTTGCCCTTTGACTTTTCTTTCTAAATCACATACTTTCCAAAGTACGGAATGATTAACTTCCTTTAGGTCTGTTCTGGTCATTGACCTTGAATGGGAAAAAGGTATCTTTTTAACCAGTATTATTATATAATTGGCAGTGAGCTATTTTTAGTTTAGTGAATTTTTTTACATGCAAAATATTAAGAAAATAAGCCGTTAAGGTAAAATATAATAAACTTTTCATCTTTTGAAATCCAAAATCTGTTTTGCTCCGTATGTAAGGGTAACAATTTAAATTCAATAATATGATGAAAACAAACATTTTAAAACAATTAAGTAAAAGATCCTTGGCTATGCTTGGGATTTCGATGTTTTTCTGCGGGAGCAGTTTTGCATCCAGTCACAGAGAGGCACCTCTCATTTCAAACGACCCATTAGCAGATAATACAGATTTGTATGCTTTTAGGAGTCCTGACAACAACAACACCATTACAATAATTGCCAATTACATTCCATTTCAATTGCCAGAAGGAGGTCCAAACTGGACATCATTTGGTCAAAATATTCGTTATGAAATTAAAATTGACAATGATGCTTCTAAACCAGGTGCAGAGATTATCTACCGTTTTACTTTTAGTAAAGTAAATCAAGATGGTTCAACTTTTTTTAACATTAGATTAGGACAACAAAACCTAAAAACTACGTATGTTTTAGAAAGAAGTACCAATGGTGGTACATCTTTTACCACAATTATAACCAATGGGATTGTTCCTCCTCCAAATATTGGACCTAGATCCATTAACAATGCAACTGTTGGTTTAGGAACTAACTATTCTACTTTGGTTAACAATGCTATTACTACATCAACAACACAGGAAAAAGTATTTTGCGGACCTTCTGACGATCCTTTCTTTGTAGATTTAGCTGGTGCATTTGACTTAGGAAACTTTAGACCAACAGGAAATAACACCAATGCTCCAAAAGATGGTGTTGCAAGGTTCAATGTGCATTCTATTGTACTACAAATTCCTATTTCAACCCTTCAAAAAGATGGTAAAGATGTAACCCAAGCAAAAAATATCTTGGATGGTGACTACGTAATTGGTGTGTGGGCTACTGCGAGTAGACAAGCAATGACTACGCTAGGTGCTCCTGGAGCTAGTCCAACTTTTTCTGGTAATTGGGTTCAAGTTTCTAGATTAGGAATGCCTTTAACCAATGAGGCGATTATCCCAATAGCAGATAAAGATAAATGGAATGCAACTGACCCAAGTGGAGATTTGGCTTTTGCTAAATATTTTTCTAATCCAGAATTGGCTTTATACATGGATCATACCCAATTTGGTGGTGCGGTTCCTGCATTAAATGAGCTAAGAATTCAAGGAAGTTCTTTGGGCTTGTATAACTTTAGAAATAAAAAGAAAGGTTTATATGATTTGAAAGGAAACCCTGCATTGGACGGAACTGCTTTGGCAGAAGCTGCATTTGGTAGCATTTTATTGCCTAATGATTCAAGCCCAAGAGCGGTGGATCTTTTGCCAATATTTTATACAGGAGTTCCAAACTTAGCACCCTATCAATTGGCTACTGGTAAAGCTGGTAACCCATTGGCAGCAGGTAAGCCATTTATCAATAACTTTTTACCATCACTTGGTGATATGTTGAGATTGAACATGGCTGTGCCATCAACTCCAAGAAATAGCATGGACTTCAGCTCTTTGGGATTGATACAAGCAGCAGTATTGGGATTGACGGATGCAAGGTTCAATACAGACATAACTTTACAAAATATTCCGAATATGGATGGATTTCCAAACGGAAGAAGGTTAGAAGACGATGTTACAACCATTGAGCTTCAAGCAGTAAGTGGCGTTGTATTGGCTGCCATTGGTTTGTGGTATGATGATTATGATGGAAGTAATCCAGTTACACCAAGGTTGTTAAAAGTTTTATCTTTTACTGCTGGTCCAACTAAAAATGATACTACTTTCAAAGCAGCATTTCCATATGTTCAAGAGCCTTGGAGAGGTTATGATTACACGCAACAATCAAGATTTTAATAACAGTATTGTAGCAAAATAAAAACGACAAACTGATACAAAAACAATTAATAAATAATAAAATGAAAATTAATAATAAAACAATAAAGACAATGATTACGGCATCCTTTGTGGTGTGCAGTAGTCTGCTTATGGCATCAAGCCACAGAGAAGCGCCACTTATCTCAAACGACCCCTTGGCAGATAATACAGATTTGTATGCATTTAGGAGTCCAGATAATCCCAATACCATAACCATTATAGCCAATTACATTCCGTTTGAATTGCCACAAGGAGGTCCAAACTGGTCTACATTTGGAACCAATGTGCGTTATGAAATTAAGATTGACAATGACGCTTCAAAAGCAGGTGCAGAAATTATTTACCGCTTCACATTCAGTCAAATCAATGAAGATGGAAGTACTTTCTTTAACATTAGATTGGGAAAACAGAATTTGAAAACTACCTATAAATTAGAGAAAAGTATTGATGGTGGGGCTAATTTTACGACTATCGTAAATGCAGGAATTGTACCTCCAAATAATATTGGACCACGTTCAATTGAAAGTGCGGTTGGTTTAGGAGCTTCAAATTACAAAGCCCTAATGCAAGGTGCTATTACTACTGCAACCACTAATGAAAAAGTGTTTTGTGGACCTGTAGATGATCCTTTCTTTGTAGACTTAGGTGGAGCATTTGACGTTGGTGGTTTCAGAAAAAATGGTTCAAGAGATGGTGTTGCTAAATTTAATTGTCATTCAATTGCATTGCAAATTCCTATTGAATTGTTGCAAAAAGGTGGAAAAACAGTAGCCATGGCTGCTAATATTTTGGACCCAGAATACATCATTGGTGTATGGGCAACAGCTAGCCGTCAAACTATTACTACACTAAGTGCAACTGGTGGTGCAACCGTAAGTTCAGGTAATTGGGTTCAAATTTCTAGATTGGGAATGCCTTTAACAAATGAGGCAGTAATTCCAATTGCTGATAAAGACAGATGGAATGCAACAGATCCAAGCAATGATTTGCAGTTTGCCAAATACTTTAGCAATCCAGAATTAGCTTTATACATGGACGATTCTCAATTTGGAACGGCCGTACCAGGATTAGCTGATTTAAGAATACAAAGAAATTCTTTGGGTGCTTTTGATTTTGGAAACAAAAGACAAGGTTTGTGGTCATTGAAAGGTTCTCCTGCTGTTGCAGGAACGGCTTTGGATGATGCCTTGTTTGGTACAATTTTATTGCCAAATGATTCAAGTCCAAGAGCAGTAGATATTCTGCCAATTTTTTATACAGGTGTTCCTAACTTGCCTCCATACCAGTTGGCAACAGGTAAAGGAAAGGACAATCCATTGTCAGTGGGTAAACCATTTATCAATAACTTTTTACCAACCTTGGGTGATATGTTAAGATTAAACATGGCAGTACCTCCAACTCCAAGAAACAGTCCTGATTTTAGTCCATTAGGTTTAATTCAAGCAGCTGTTTTAGGTATAACTGATACAAGATTCAATGCCAACGCTAGTTTACAAAATATTCCTAATATGGATGGATTTCCTAATGGAAGAAGATTGGAAGATGATGTAACAACGATTGAACTTCAAGCGGTAGGTGGAGCTGTATTGGCTGCAATTGGTTTATTCTATGATGATTATGATCCTAATGCGGTTGCACCTTTACCTGGTTCAAACCCTGTTTCTGCGGATTTAGTAAGGGTACTTAGCTTTAGAGCTGGTCCAACCGCAAATGACACTACTTTTGAGTCTACATTCCCATATATGCAACAACCATGGGAAGGATTTAGAGGAGCAAACTATTCTGCTCCAGCTTTATCAACGGGTGTTAAAAGTTTAAAAATTGGTTCAGAAACTGGAATCATTGCAACAAACTATCCTAACCCTTTCAACGGTAAAACTGTGATACGTTACAATTTGAACGCTGATGCCATTGTTACGATTAAAGTAATTGACATCAATGGTAAATTGATTAAAACATTGGTAAATAATGTAAATCAAAATGCAGGTGTAAGAGAAATTAATTTTGATGCAGAAGGATTAGAGCCTGGGTTCTACTTTGCAAACATCAAAACACAATATGGAAGTACAACGGTTAAAATGGTTGTAAATAAATAGCAATAAACAATCGATTAGCAGTCGGATTTTGCGAAGCAAAATCCGACTGCTTCTTAAATTGATATAAAATGAATACTTTGGCTGCAAAGCCACAAACGAAAAAAATAATGAAAACAATACTATTACCACTAGCAATTGCAATACTTTCCTTAACAATAGGATGCAACAGCAATAAAACAAAAGTTGAAAACACTAAAGAAAGCACATATGCTGCTTTATTAGATCGAAATGAAGTACTGGCTCAATCCGCAGAATGGGCTGTTGTTAAATCAAAGGCAGCAGAACTGATGATGAAAATTAATGCAGATAGCATGGATTCAAAATCTCGGCTTCAATTAGCTCAATTATATATGCAGGAGGCAAGGATAACAGGAGAGCATCCATATTATTATCCAGCCACCCTGAAAATTTTAGATGATGTCATAAAAAGAGAACCCGGCAGTTTTGAGGCACTTGCCTTTAAATCATCTGTACTTCTTTCACTCCACCATTTTGAGGAAGCCAAGGAAGTAGGACAAAGAGCTTTGACAATAAATGCCGACAACGGTTTTATATATGGAGTTTTGTGTGATGCGAACGTAGAGTTAGGCAATTATGAAGAGGCGGTAAAAATGTCGGATAAAATGCAGGTAATTAGACCCGGATTAGAGTCTTATTCTAGGGCTTCTTATTTGCGAGAAATTTATGGACAAAATGAAGGCGCCATTGAAGCAATGAAATTGGCCTTTGAAGCTGGTCTTCCAGGTACTGAAGAAGCTTCTTGGGCAGGAAATACCTTAACACATTTGTATATCAATGCTGGAGATTATAAAAATGCCAATCAAGTAGCGGATATGATTTTGACACAAAGACCTTCTTATGCTTTTGCCATTGATGCAAAAGGACAAGTAGCGATGGCTGAGGGAAACTATGATCAAGCCATTAAATTATTTGATCAAGCCATAGCAATAATGCCTGAGTTTTCATTCTATGAGAACATGGCAGATGCCTACAAAGCAAAAGGAGATGATGCCAAGTATAAAGAAATTTACAAAAACGTTATTACAATGTTAGCAGAAGATGCAGCAAGTGGGCACTACACGGATATGGAATTGGCCTTGGTTTATACAAAACTCAATGAAATGGATATGGCTTTAGAACATGCCCAGAAGGAGTATAATAGAAGACCATCAAATATTGATGTAAATGCAACAATGGCTTGGGTTCTTTACAATAAGGGAGATATGACCAATGCCAAAAAACACATGGAGGTAGCCTTGAGAACAGGAAAGAAGAATAAAGAGCTGATTAAAAAAGCGGAGATGATTAAGAAAGGGTAAGGTTTTTTATAAATAATCATTGTAAAATTTGCTGTAATGCGAGCTGATTGTGAAAAATTATTTCAGCACCTAGATTCAGCATTCAATTTTCAAACTAAAAAAGTTTTCATTTATTTGAGAACTTTTTTAGTTTTGGCATCATTTTAGAACATATTATTGCCAAATGAAAGCAATAACGAGGAATATAGATAGAATAAAAAAAATAAGCTTACTGGTACTGTTCAGTACGATGGCAATTTTTGGTTTTTCCCAAACAGATGCTAAAAAACAGGATAGTACAGTGATGTTCAGTACCAAAATGCATGCAAAAATTGTTCGTTACATGATTATTGATAAGGATACTATTCCTATTTATCAAATTGATGAAGTAGTTGTTAGACCCCTTGCAGACAGTTCAGAAATGGAACGTTTCAAGAAGTTAAGACGAAATATCATTGCGGTATTGCCATATGCTAAATTAGCAGCTTTCAAACTTCAGTTAATGGAGGATAATTTAGCCAAAATTGAGAGTAAACGGGACAGGAAAAAGTATATCAAACAGAGTGAAAAGGCCATTAAAGAAGAATTCATGAAAGAGTTGCAGAACTTAACCATGTCTCAAGGAAAGCTACTCTTAAAATTAATACACCGCGAAACTGGTAAAACCACTTGGGAAATAATGAACAACTATTCTGGTGGTTTAGAAACCATTTTTTGGCAGGCAATGGCAAAATCGTATAACACCAGTATGAAAGAAACCTTTGACCCTGTTTATGATTGGGAGGTTGATTTTATTATTAAAAAGCTGGAGTTGGAGTAATTTGAAAGTATCGCGAGTAGTTTTTAGTAATTTAATTTTTGACTAGATTTAGTGTGATATTTAAGGTAGAGGTTTTTTGTGGCAACCAATAAGCATAAAAAATTACCTTTTTGAGAGGAAAAATAATTTGATAAGTAGGGCACTGAATGTCCAACCTCAGGATGATGTCATTTCATTGGGACTTTAAGAATGAAAATTTTATTTGTCAAATTTATTAAACATTAAAAATTCAACATTAAGCATTGCAAATAAAAATTATTCATCTGGATTTGCTCTGAGCTTTTTGGACAAAGGGATGAGATACAAAAATATTGTCAACAATATTAGCACTGCATATATCCAAAGAATGGTAATGTACTCTGTTCTTAGCCATTCATAAAATGGCGAATAGCGTTCTATGCTGAAGGCTTTTTTAATACTTCCGTAAGTATAAAAGACGGCTTTTGATTTAAAAATTTCATACAAAGAACCATACAAAACAAACCACATCATTCCGAGTGAAAAAGTACCAATATTTAGACATATAGCGGCCCTTAGTTTTACGAATTTGGTTTTTATAGCAAGGTAACCAAGTAAAGTTAATCCAATTCCAATGGTGCCAAAAGTGTACAAAGCTTCAATACTACTATTCATTTTAGCCAAATACATAAATAGCCCGATTGCTAAACTTAAAACACCACCTGCAACAATGCTTAATAAAAACTCTTTTATACCATTTAACCTGAATAAGAAAATAGCGAAAGCCAATGCCAATGAAGTAAATATAAGTGCTAAAAAGCTCAACGCATCACCAACTTGTTTTGAAAAATTAAATTGTAATTTGGTGGTATTTTCTATGAAGTAATCCAAGTCAGTAGTGGCAATATAATTATTGCTCTCACTTGCATACTGCGCGTCATAATTATATTTATCGTAAAAACCATTGTAACTTTCTAAGGTATAATTACCATTTTTTCTCAAAATAGAGTCGCGTATGGCTTGTTGAACATAATGGCTTGTATTAAATGTATGATGTATTTTGGATTTAATTAAATCGGCTTTAAAATCATCGATGATGTTTTCAATGGCTTTAGTATCTTTAGCTTTTATTAGTGCTATTCCTTTTTGAGAAATGCTTTTATTGCTGTCTATCAATGGATACAATGCTTTCATTGTATTATGACCAAAGTCATCCAAAGAAAAGTATTGTCTACAATAAAAATAGTAGCTGTATTTTCTAGGTCTTTCTTTGATAGGGGCGATTTCCCTGGATTTAACATCATCTTCGTTAACATTGTATGCTACTTCGGGTAATGTTTCATTGTCATCATAAGTAGCAACAGGTTTTGGGTGAAATTTTTCATAGTTTACCCAAATTCTGTCCTTTTCATGAAGATTATCTGCCTTTCTAATAGAATCAGTAAAATGGGTTACAAAAACTTGCCACAAAGAGTCTTTTGTTCTTTGGTCTGCTATTGATATTCCTTTATGAACATTATGGTATGCACTTTCAACCGCATATTCAACTTCTTCAAATTCCCCATTATTAATGTTGTATTGGCTTCTATATTTGTTGAGACTGTCACAACTATTTCCAATTTCATAATCATCTTGTTGAATAGGCAGGAACATCATGGCTTGGTTGGCCCGGTTTATTAACTTAACCAAGTCTATATCTTGAACAGATTGTTTTGCATGGCTGGCATGACCAAATCTATAACTAAAAATATAGCTGCAATTAAAAGTTATAATGATAACAATTAGAAAAAATTCTTTTACCAAATATCCCTTTTTTAAAGGATAAAAATTTTTGAAGGCATTGTTTTTGGTGTAATAAAACAACCAAACGATAAAGAACAATACAGATACCAATACGGATGGAAGTATAAAGCTTTCCTCACTGTTATAAATTTGATAATTTTGCAATTCTTGCAACCCACCATAAGCACTGTACCCTATCAAAACAAATATAATATTAATAAGCAAAGCAGCACTACAGGCAATTACAAAGCGTGTATTCCAAACTAAAGGATGATTGGTTAACAGGTAGTTTTTTAATTTTTTAAACATGGTTTTCTTCTATTATCAATTAAGCCTCAAAAAATCTACGTGAACTTTTAGAAATATTCCGTACTGCTAAAACATTGAGATTGCGCTGTGCCAATGTTAAAAGTAGCAAAGACATATCAACCTCAATTGGAAAACTAACTACAAAAACACCACCATTAAATTTTACTTGAACAGGGTTTAAGGTCGCTAAAGCTTGGGTAACAGCTGCTCTGTTTTCTGGGCTTTCAATTTCAAAAACTGAATACAATTGTGCTGGCTGATTGATTTCAGCAGTTTCGGTGGCAAGCATAGATTGATATTGAGGTGTTCCATTTTTAAGAAAAATAACCTTGTCTGAAATTTTTTCTACCTCATACAGTTGTTGTGAGCTTAAAAATATACCAAAGGGATTGCGCATAGATTGTGCACGGTATTTTAAATCTTGTAGAACGGTTTGCTGCGCAAAAATATCAAGGTTGGCAAGGGGTTCATCCAACAATAGTATTTTTGGTTTTTGTAATAATACACGGGCTAATTCAAATCGGGTTTTGTACCCACTGCTAATGCGGTTCCAATTCAAATCCTTAAAGGCACGCAAACCCAATCGGGCAATCATAATTTCTGCCCAAAGCTTATTGTCTTCATTTTTTCTGCCGTAATAGGCATTGGTAAACATTAAATTATCCATCAGACTTCCATACCATTTGGGTATATTTTGAGGAACAAAAACTATCTCACTTCTATGGTTATAGGTGCCTTTTTTTTGGTTTGTATAGTGATAATTGATTGTGCCAGCACTGGGACTGAGCTCACCACCTAACATCCGGAGTAAGGTCGTTTTACCATTCCCATTTTCTCCAACTAGGCCAACAATCTCTCCTTGTTTTATTGCGGTATCAATGTTTCTAATGCCAAAACCTCCCGTACGATACGTTTTACCAAGCTGCTTTGTACTTAACAATAAATGGTTTTCAAGCATTACATTCTTTAAATGTTTCTCCAATAAAGGAATGAAATTTTTAACTTCTTGTTCAAAACTGGCAAAATCTTCTTTGTTTTTATCGACATTTTCAAAACTAGCATGAATATCCAAACAGGTTTTAAAAATGGATGTATTTTCTGTATCTATTACACAGTCAGTGAGTCTGCGCAGCGCTAGACTATAATCTCTACCTTCTAAATATTGCGTAATTTCAGCGAGTCGTACTTGAACTGTATTGCTTGTGCCAACCATATATGGGGCAATTTACACCTTTTTCAATAAAAAAATAAGGCTGCTGAGGGTTTTTTAAACAAGAAAACCTGGTCTTTTTCCACAAAGGTGTGGTAGCCCTAAGGAACAATTAAACCTACATTGTTGCTAAACAATTTAATTGCTATAGAGAGCAAGATAATGCCAAAGAATTTACGCATAATGGCCATGCCAGTTTTGCCTAATGCTTTTTCTATAATGGATGAGGTTTTTAAAACGATAAATATGACTAATAAATTGGCAACAATGGCTACTAAAATTTGCCAGTTTTCATATGCTGCTTTTAAGGATAAAATGGTAGTTAATGTTCCAGTACCAGCAATTACTGGGAAAGCCAAAGGTACAATTGTTCCAGCGGAATTAGAAGGGTCTGTTTTAAAGAAATTGGCTCCCAATACCATTTCTAGTCCAATGATAAACAGAACAATAGAACCTGCAACTGCAAATGAATGAACGTCTATGCCCATCACATTTAAAAAAGAATCTCCAATAAACAAGAACAATATCATGATAAAAGCAGCTGAAATGGTAATGCTTGCCGCATTAATGGAACCGTGTTTTTGCTTTATATCAATAATCAATGGCAAAGAGCCAATAATATCAATTACTGCAAAGAGCGTAAGAAAAATACTCAAAAATTCTTTAAAGAGATCCATGCTGCAAAATTAGGGCTTTTAAATTTTGAAAGATTGTTTATTCAAAAAATAATCAGCAATTTTTTACCAATTTAAAATTTTGTTAAAGCGCTTTTAACGCCAAATCAATTTCTCTATCGCAAAAGGCAAATTCATTTTCATTGTTGCCGGCTACTAAAACAGTAGCATCTTGTAGATAGGTAATGCCCAACTCTTTATACCATTCCATTCCTTCTGCATCCAAATTGGACAAGGGTTCATCTAAGCACACCATTGGTACTTCTGCCAACATGCACAGCAATATTTTTACACGTTGAACCATACCTGAACTCAATAGGTATAACGGTTTGTCAAAGTTGCGTTTGTGTATGGGCAACAAATTTGCCACAGCTTGGTTAGTCAAACCCATGCGCCAAGGCTTAAAATGACTGGCAAAAGCAATATTCTCTAAAGTAGTGAAATCCATGATTGGGTGGGTATATGGAGCAGCAAAACTGTATGCTTTCTGATGGATTGCTCTTTCAGTAGTTGAAATACTATTGGCAATCAATTTCCCTTCGTCCAAAGACTCAAGTCCGCAACAAATTTTGAGAAGGGTAGATTTTCCGCTTCCATTTTGACCTTTTATGGCAATTTTGTCACCCGGTTGAATGTCTACATCAACATTTCTAAAGACCCATTGGTATTGATAGTGCTTACCTACATTTTGGAGCTGTAAGCGCATTCTTATTTATTGAAATAGCCTTTCATTACACCTCTATCACTTGCTTTGATAAATTGGAGTATTTCATCTCTTTCTGGGGTTGCTTGCATATCAGCTTCTATTATTCCCATTGCCTTACTGGTATTGAAACCCCTAACATAGAGAATTCTATATATTTGCTGTATTTCAGCAATTTTTTCACTACTAAAGTTTCTTCTTCTCAGACCAATAGAGTTTACACCTTCATAACTCAAAGGCTCTCTGGCAGCTTTTGTATAGGGAGGCACATCTTTTCTTACTAAAGAACCACCACTAACCATTGCATGTCTTCCAATGTGCACAAACTGATGCACCAATGTAGAACCTCCTAAAATGGCAAATTCACCCACGTTAACGTGTCCTGCAATTTGTGTGGCGTTTGCCAATATTACATGATCTCCGATATGGCAATCATGTGCAATATGGCTGTATGCCATCAATAAACAATTACTTCCTATATAGGTCTCTCCTTTGTCAACAGTACCTCTATTGATAGTAACACATTCTCTGATGGTTGTATTGTCACCAATTACCGTTTTAGTCATTTCCCCACCAAATTTTAAGTCTTGCGGAATAGCACCCAAAACGGCACCGGGAAATACTTTGCAATTTTTGCCAATAACTGTTCCTGGGAAAATAGTTACATTAGAGCCAATCCATGTTCCTTCACCAATTTCTACACTGTTGTGTATGGTTACAAAAGGATCTATTACCACATTGTTAGCAATATTAGCTTGTGGCGAAACGTATGCTAAAGGTTGTATCATATTAGTTGTTAATTTTTACTATTTGTGCCATCATTTCTGCTTCAGAAACCAATTTATCTCCAACGTAAGCTCTTCCTCTCATCACACAAATTCCCCTGCGAATGGGTTCAAGTAACTCTAAGTGCAAAATAAGGGTATCACCGGGTATTACCTTATCCTTAAACTTTGCATTGTCAATTTTTAAGAAGTAGGTGGCATAATTTTCTGGATCTGGCACTTCGCTCAAAACCATTACACCACCAGCCTGTGCCATTGCTTCCAATTGTAAAACACCTGGAAAAATGGGATTGCCCGGGAAATGACCTGGAAAGAAGTATTGGTCGCCACTAATATTTTTAAGGGCAATAACTTCCTTAGCCGATTTCGAAATAATTTTATCAACCAATAAAAATGGATGTTTGTGTGGCAAATAACGACTTATATCTTTGTGCTCATATAAAGCAGGTATTGACCAATCTATTTTTGGGGCACTCGATTTTTGTTTCCTCTTATGCTTTTTAATGGCCAATTTTATTTTTTTAGCAAAAGCAACGTTGGCGGCATGACCAGGTCTTGCTGCCATAATTTGTGCTTTAATAGGCATGCCTACCAAAGCCAAATCACCAATCAAATCCAATAATTTATGCCTAGCTGGTTCATTTTGAAAACGCAACTCTACATTGTTTAAAATACCTTCCTTGCGTACCTCAACTTTAGGTTTATTAAACATTTTTGCCAATTCTTCCATTTCACTGTCCTCCACAACACGGTCAACAATGACAATGGCATTGTTTAAATCACCACCTTTGATGAGCCCAGCTTTGTACATCATTTCTAGTTCATGTAAAAAACAAAAGGTCCTGCAACTGCTTATCTCATTTTCAAATTCATTGATATGGGTTACACTGGCATGCTGACTTCCCAAAACTGGTGAATTATAGTCTACCATAACGGTTAGTCTGTAATTATCCAACGGCATAGCCACCATTTCAACATTTCCATTATCATCATCATAATGAATGTTGTCTGGTATGTTGAAATATTCTCTTTCTGCATCTTGTTCTTGTATACCTGCGGATTTTAATGCATTTACAAAATCATGCGCACTACCATCCATGATGGGTGTTTCTACCGCATTCATTTGAATCAAAATATTGTCCAACTGTAACCCAACACAAGCTGCTAAAACATGCTCAACAGTACTCACTTTACAACCATTGTGTTCCAATGTTGTGCCTCTTGAGGTATCGGTAACATAATCACAGTCGGCATCAATAATCGGTTGGTTAGGTAAATCAATCCTTTGAAACTTATATCCATGATTTTCTGGAGCTGGATTAAAGGTAAGTTCAACCTTGTTACCAGTATGCAAACCAACACCTGCTAGTTTTACTGATGTTTTTATTGTGGTTTGTTTTTCATTCATATCTATAGTTTTGATAGTCATTATTTGTCTTTTTCCAATTTATTGAGACGCTCATTAATCTGTGGCAAATTTCTAACTAAAACTTGGGTTTTAAAAGCCTCTCTTAAAGGCATTATTGGAGAGCCAATAAACTGTTGATTCTCTTGTATTATTGCCCTTTGTACGCCACTTTGTGCACCAATTTGTGTTCCGTCTGCCACGGAAATGTGTCCTACAAAACCCACTTGTCCGCCTATTACACAGCGTTTTCCTAGTTTAGTACTTCCACTAATTCCGGTTTGAGCGGCAATTACGGTATGCGCTCCAATTTCTGCATTGTGCGCCACTTGTATCAAATTATCTAATTTTACACCTTTTCTAATGATTGTACTGCCCATTGTTGCTCTATCAATACTACAATTGGAGCCAATTTCCACATTTTCTTCTATTATAACATTGCCTACTTGTGGTATTTTAGAATAGCTACCATCAGGCATGGGAGCAAAGCCAAATCCATCACTGCCTATCACCGTGCCACTATGGATAATGCAATTGTTGCCAATTTTGCAACCTGGCATGACCTTTACACCAGGATACAACACAGTATTGTCTCCAATTTCGCAGTCATTGCCAATATACACTTGCGGATAAATTTTAACACCTTTGCCCAATTTTGTTTCATGGGCTACATAACTAAATGCACCAATATAGCTTTCTTCGTCCAAGGCTAAGCCAACGGCAGCTGCTACAAAATTGGGTTGTTCTATGCCTTTTGGGTGTATGTTTGGGTTGAAATATTTATCCAAACACATACAAAAACTTAAATACGGATTATCCGTTTTTATCAAAGTGCAATTAACCTTCTCTTTGGGAATAATATTTTTGTTAACGAATACAATGGCTGCTTTGGTTTTGTATAAAAAATGCTCATATTTTGGATTGCTCAAAAAGGCCAAATCTTTATCAGTAGCTTCTTCAATTTTTGCAACACTTTCAACTGTTGCAGATTCATTTCCTTGAATGGTTCCACTCACAAATTGAGCAATTTCTTTGGCAGATAACATCTTGGCAAAAATAGATTATTTATTACCTAATACAAATATTATGATTGTTACCCCCAAATAAAACTATAAATCATTTTTTGACGAAATATTATTTAAGTTTGCTCGTTTTATAAATTTATGAAAAACAAGTCTTTATTTTTACTGCTAGTATTGGTAATGCTAAGTGGTATGGTAAAAGCTATTCGCTTTAAAGATAGCACTACGGCTTTGTTTTTGAGATTGGAACTAAAACAATCCGGTGGACTTTTTTATTATGGAGAACGTGATAGCACAAATTCTTATAGAGGTTACAAAGAACCTGGACCTTATGGTTTGATTTTAGGATGCAGGTATTCTTCTACCTTCAAAAAAGTAAAAAATAACCTACTGTCTTACTTGTTCACAGGAGATTTGCATTTTGACAAGCAGCATGCTGAAATTACTTTTGACTCATTCAGAAATTCTACCGATTCACAATATCTACACAATAGCAGAGGGTTTATATCTGAAAACGTAGAAATACACCAATTAACTTTTATGTTTCAAGCGGGCTTAAAATATAATTTCAGAGGAATAAGACCCGCTCTTGGTTATTGGATAGGAACTAATATTTACAGTCGCACAAAAGGAGCAGGTCCTATCGCTGAAAAAACAAGTCTCTTTAAAATGAACCAAAGGCACAGTTTTGTAACCTACATACAACATGGATTAAAACTAGATGTCTATGTGCCACTAACTAAAAAAATGGGTGCTATTGCAGGTGTATCAGCAGCTTTCCCAACTAAGATACCAAAAACAAAAGAATATTTTGAGTCAAATGGATTTTATTGGCACATTGGCTTTGACTACAAAATCAGCAAGCAAAAATTTAACTAAAAAGCATAGAAACATCTTCAAGTTTATCGGTGCTCAATTTCTCTTTTAAATCTTGCTGAATAATTTGGGCTTTTGCCTTGTCCAATTGTTTGGTTTCGACAATTAAGATTTTTTCATTCATTTCATTTTGAATAAGCTCTGCAACAGCTAATTTTTCTAAAATTAAATTTACCAAACTGATGTATTTTACTTTTATCAAGCGTTTACCCATCTGATAAGAAATGCCAGAGGTTTTGTAGCAGACTACTTGTGGGCAGCCAATCAATGCTGTTTCTAAAGTAGCCGTACCGCTTGTTACCCAAGCCATGGAGGCCATTTTTAACAAGTTCCAGGTGTTGTCAAAAACTAATTTAACATCATAATTTTCTATAAATGTTTGATAAAAGGCTGGGTCAATACCTGGGCTACATGCCAAAACCATTTGTGTATTGTCAAGTTTTTTTCCTGCTGAAAGCATGGTTGGTAACATTTTAACAATTTCTTGCTTTCTACTGCCGGGGAGCAGCGCCAACAATGGTTTTTCAATGTTCATCAGCTCCTTAATGCTTTCAAACTCAAAGTTTTCTATTGCATGCAAAGTTGGATTGCCCACGTAATATGCCTTTTCAAATCCTTTTGACCTAAAATATGCTTGCTCAAAAGGAAGAATACAGTACAAATAATCAATGTATTTCTTGATTTTTTTAATGCGCCATTCTCCCCAAGCCCAAATTTTAGGAACGATGTAATAGTGAACAGGAATATTGGTTTTTGCCTTTATTTTTTTTGCAATGCGCATATTCAAACCAGAAGAATCTACCAAAAGCAACATGTCAGGTTCAAAACTTAAAATTTCTGCCGCGATTTTATTAATCAACAATTTAAACCGCTTGGCATTTTTTAATACCTCCCAAAAACCCATTACCGCAAAAACATTGTATTTTAGAAATATTTTAGCTCCTGCTTTTTCAAGTGCATCGCCACCAACAGCCAATACCTCAACATTGGCATTTTTTGCGCGTATTTTTTCAATAAAAGCGGCAGCATGCTGATCTCCAGAAGCTTCACCTGCAATGACAAATATTTTTTTTGTCCTTGCCAATTATATCAATTCAAATTTTAAAAGTAATATCAAAAAACCAATTGCAAAAGTTGCCAAAATAACACCTCTAGCCAAGTAAATAGATTGACGGTTTATAAGCAACCAAAAAGTAGCCAAGTTGATAATTACAGCCAAGCTTAAAAAAATCGATAAAACATAGTTTTTATAAGCATTTTCAATAAACTCATAGAATGTAAATATGTTATATTTAACAAGATATATTACTAACAAAACCAACAATGGTCCGATAAGACCAATCAGGAAACCTAGACTCAATTTTTTTGCAACATTCATAATTTAAAATCCCACTGATTAATAAGGGAAATGGCGGTGTGGGCGGTTAAATCAAATTGGGTTGGCACAACACTCACATATCCTTTAGAGAGTGCATATTCATCCGTATCCTTGCCTTTGTCTTTGTTTACAAAATCCCCTTTCATCCAGTAGTATTTTCTTTTAAAGGGGTCTTCTCTTTCCAGAAAACTTTCGTCCCAATGGGCATTGGCTTGTCTGCAAATTCTAATTCCTTTAATTTCTTTGCTTGAATGAGGAAAATTTACGTTGAGCAAAACACCAGAAGGCAAACCATTTTTCAGCGTTTGTATGGCAATTTCTGAGACATACTTTCTTGTGTGGTCAAAATTTGCGTCATACGTATAATCACACAAAGAAAAGCCAATGGCAGGAATATTATCAATTGCGGCTTCCACTGCAGCAGACATTGTTCCTGAATATATTACATTGATAGAGGCATTAGAACCGTGATTGATTCCAGAAACCATCAAATCTGGTCGTCTAGGTAAAAACTTATCCAAAGCCAATTTCACACAATCTACGGGCGTTCCACTTACTTCAAAAGCAGGTATGTCTCCAAATATTTTGGACTCCATTACCCGCAAAGGATTGTTCATGGTTATTGCGTGTCCCATACCGCTTTGAGGACTATCGGGTGCGACAACAAAGACATCTGCAAAGGCAGATATTTCTTCTACCAAAACCCTAATGCCTTTGGCGGTTATTCCATCATCATTGCTGATTAAAATTAGCGGTTTAGACATTCAGTATATGTATAAATTTGGGGGTGCTTAGAGGTTTCCTCTTAAGTCCTGTTCTCTTTCTATGCTTTCAAACAAGGCTTTAAAATTACCAGCACCAAAACTTTGCGCACCTTTCCTTTGGATAATTTCATAAAACAAAGTAGGTCTGTCCTCTACTGGTTTAGTGAAAATTTGCAGCAAATAGCCTTCTTCATCGGTATCCACCAAAATACCCAACTCTTTTAGTGGTGAAATGTCTTCATCTATGGGGCCAACACGGTCAAGGAGATCAGTATAGTATGAATCAGGCGTTGGTAAAAATTCAACACCCCTAGCTTTCAGTTTTCTTACAGTATCAATGATATCATTGGTTGCAATAGCAATGTGTTGAACACCCTCTCCTTCATAAAAATTAATATATTCTTCGATTTGAGATTTCTTTTTTCCTTCAGCAGGCTCATTGATTGGAAACTTAACATAGCCGTTGCCATTGCTCATTACTTTGCTCATCAATGCAGAATATTCTGTATGAATTTGCTTGTCATCAAAAGATAAAATATTGGTAAATCCCATCACGTCTTCATACCATTTTACCACTTCATTCATTCTGCCCCAATCCGTATTCCCCACACAATGGTCAATGTATAATAATCCAACAGGCTCTACTTTAAATGTATTTGGGCGCTCAACATATCCGGGCATAAAAGGTCCTGTATAATTATTGCGCTCCACAAACAAATGAATGGTTTCACCATAGGTGTAAATACCAGATGTGGTAACTTTACCAAACTCGTCTTCCTTAGTAATGGGCTCTTGGTAAGATTTTGCTCCCCTTTTTACAGTTTCATTGTAGGCGTAAACAGCATCATCAACCCAAAGGGCTAAAATTTTAACACCATCACCATGTTTTTTAACATGTTCGGAAATGGGATGCTCTGATTTTAACGCTGTAGTAAGAACAATTCTAACTTTTCCTTGTTGTAAAACATAGCTTGCTCTATCTCTTACCCCTGTTTCTGGCCCGCAATAAGCAACCTCATTGTACCCAAAAGCTGTTTTGTAATAATGTGCGCACTGCTTTGCATTGCCAACGTAAAACTCTACATAATCAGTTCCTTTTAAGGGTAAAAAATCTGTTTTTTTCTCGGCAAATGCTTTTTCCAATATTTCTGTACTCATAGGTAATTTGTGGTTAGTTTTTAGGGATTAGTTGATAATTCTGACAAATCACACATCTCCCATAATCAAGTGCAAAATTAAGTAATTATATGTTAAAGTGAAAAACTAAAGTGATAAACTAGCAACTTGATGATTAATTAACTAAAATATGAACCCTTTCGAAAACTTTCGGAAAGGTCAACGCTATTTAGGAATTGTTAGAAAAACTAATTACTTTTTACTAACCACTATTCACTATTTACTATATTTGCGCCATGAATCAAGAAGTGGAACAAGTTGAATGTTTGATAATTGGGAGTGGACCTGCAGGATATGCAGCTGCGATTTATGCTGCACGTGCAGATATGCACCCAGTTTTATATGAGGGAATGCAACCCGGTGGTCAATTAACCATCACTACGGATGTAGAAAATTATCCTGGATACCCCGATGGAATAATGGGACCGCAAATGATGGAGCATTTTAAGAATCAAGCAGTTAGGCTAGGTACGGATGCAAGGTACGGTATGGTTACAGAGGTAGATTTTAGCGGAAAACCACCTTATTCCATTACAGTTGATGCAAGTAAAAAAATATTGGCAGAAACCGTAATCATTTCAACAGGTGCCTCAGCCAAATGGTTGGGTATTCCGTCAGAATCGAGACTAAATGGAAGTGGCGTATCTGCTTGCGCTGTGTGTGATGGCTTTTTCTATAAAGGTACAGATGTTGCCATAGTGGGAGCGGGTGACACAGCAGCAGAAGAGGCTACTTATCTTGCCAAAATTTGCACCAAAGTTTATATGATTGTAAGACGAGATGAAATGAGAGCCTCAAAAGCCATGCAGCATCGTGTTTTCAATACGCCAAATATTGAAGTTTTGTTTAATTCAGAAACGGACGAAATTCTTGGAGATAAGGCTGTTGAAGGAGTTAGGGTTAAAAATAATGTTTCAGGTGAGACAAGAGAAATTCCAATTCAGGGATTTTTTGTAGCCATTGGTCATAAACCGAATACGGATATTTTTAAGGAGTATTTGGATATGGATGCAACTGGTTATTTAATCACACAACCAGATAGTACAAAAACCAAAGTTGAAGGAGTTTTTGCCTGCGGTGATGCACAAGATAAGATTTACCGTCAAGCGGTAACTGCAGCAGGTACTGGTTGTATGGCAGCTTTGGATGCAGAACGCTATTTGTCTGCCAAAAAACATGGCGTTGCTCAAAACTAAACCAAAAGCTTTTGTAACAATTGTTCTGTTTTCAATCTACTATGGAGCAATGGGTCAAAGTATTCCACAATATGGCCTTTCCAATAAATTGGATGTAGCATGTTGGAATGTGGAATGGTTTGGAAGCACTACAAATGGTCCTTCAAATGAAATTTTGCAATTCAATAATATTTTGAATGTTTTAAAATCGACTAAAATTGATATTTGGGCTTTAGAGGAAGTTTCGGATGTCAGCGTCTTTAATCAATTAATGGATAGTTTACCTAATTTTAAAGGCCTTGTTGCACCTATTGGTCAAACTCAAAAAACAGCGTTGCTTTATGATACAATTCAGTTCAAGGTGCTGAGTCAAAATTTAATTATTACCAACCAGTACTACGACTTTTCTAGTGGTCGATATCCTTTTGAAGTAGTGTTGTCAGCCAAAAATTCAAACGATACACTTGTTTTAATTGTTGTTCATTTAAAAGCCAACGTTGGCACAACTGTGGAGAAACAAGAATCTTGGCAGCGCAGAAAAAATGCCGCTAAACACCTTAAAACGTATTTGGATACTTATCGCGCGAATGACAAGGTTATCGTGTTGGGAGATTTTAATGATGATACCGATACTTCCATATTCATTGGCAATGCTACCCCCTTTGATACTTTGTTAAATGATTCAGGATACTATCAATTTTTAACAAAGACCTTAAGCCTTCAAAAAACCAGTTCAACGGTAGGTTATACGGATATGATTGACCATCAAATGATTAGCAATGAGTTATTTATGCAATACAATTCGGCATCATGTAAAGTGTTGAGATTAGACTCTTTTATTTCCAATTATAGCAATACAACAAGCGATCATTTTCCTGTTTTTGCTTCGTATAATTTTTCTACCATCACAAATGTTTTTAATATATCAAACCATGCTGCATCCATATATCCCAATCCATTGAGAGCATCAGATATATTAACATTTTCTGAAAAAGTAGCAGACTTTTCTATTACAGATTGTATTGGTAAAAAGTATCAAAATAGTCTTTTCACAGAGGTTAATCATTTAAGACCAAAAGGTATATTTTTGGTTCAATTTAATAAAGACGGTGTGGTTTATAGCTATAGGTTATTGGCGGAATAGGAATTAAGCGCAGAATTACTTGGCTACTCTTTGCGTTAAACTTTGAGAACTTTGCGGTTGAAAAAAGGGACTTAACCGCAGAGAACGCTAAGGTTTCTCTAACTAAGTACTTAGTTAGGTAAAACCAAGTTTTTTGTTTCAATTCTTAGCGAACTCATTGCATTAATCTTTGAGAACTTTGCGGTTGAAAAAAGAGACTTAACCCTCCGACCCAATAAAACAAATTTACCTTATTTCAATTTTTTGATAATCAGTTCCTTCCAACCCGCTCAATGCTAAAATATAAATACCATTTTGTAAAAATTGAGGGAGTACCAATTTTTCAGCCATTGTAAAACTCCAAACAGATTTTCCATTCATATTTAGAATTTGAGCTGATGCAAACGCTTGCCAATTATTTAACCAAATAGAACCACCATTTTCAATAGGGTTTGGGTAAATGTTGTACTTTTGGGATGGTATAGTGGAAGTTGAGGAAATATTGAAATTAAGCACCGCAACTGCATCTAAATCAAAGCCACCCGATGGAAATGCAGTAGGATAAGGGTCGTTGATGTAATTGCCAGCGGTATCTTTTTGGCCATAATTGGGATCGATGCTTCCCACCACATCAATAATTTTGACATGCGTAATGTTATCAATATCCAGTAATGGAATATTTTTGAGTTCTTCCAAGTCAAAGGGTGTTCCATAAGTTGCACGATATTTTCCAGCCAAGTTGTTGATATTGGTAGGCTGGGTATAGTCAAAAGAACCGGTTTGTTTGGCTGTGGGTGTTTGGCTATGTGCCGGAAAGCGATAAAAATCTTCTCCATTGCTGCTCACCTCAACAAAAGCCAGTTCAAGAAATGAATCAGAAAAGCTATTCTCAAAAATGGCAAAATCATATCCTGCACCATTTTTAATAGGATTGGCAAATTCAAGTATTGCGACACCGCTATCTCCAAGACTTACAGTGCCATTAACTCCTGACGCGCCTATTGCAGAGGTGCTGTCACCAACGCTGGCAAAACCATCGTTTTTATGAGCAATATCTAAATATCCCCTATAAATATGGCATTTGACTGCCCAGCCTTTTATACGACTATCAGTTTTACCAATAGCCGTACTACCTGTCATGCCAGCTGATGGCGCGTATTGAGCCTTGGCACAACAACACAAAGCCATAAAAAAGATTAGGATAGGGAATTTCATACAGCGGCAAAAATAGTAGTTTTAATCTTTAATGCTTGCTTTTAAGGTGGAGTAAATAAAAAAAAATTGTAGGTTTGCATACCAAATTTAGAATATAGAAATACATGAAAAATATTGCGGTTATTGGCGCTGGAACAATGGGAAACGGAATTGCCCATGTTTTTGCTTTAAAGGATTATCAAGTTGGTTTAATTGATGTGAATGATAATGCTCTGGCAAGGGCATTGGTTAATATTGAAAAGAACCTTAACAGACAAGTTGAAAAGGGTTTGATAAAAGAAGAAGAAAAGAATAGAGCTTTAAGGAATATTCAAACTTTTAATACCCTTGCAACTGGTGTAAGAAATGCTGATTTGGTTGTTGAGGCAGCAACAGAAAATGAAACTTTAAAAATGAATATTTTCAAAGAAATCGATAATCATGCCCCGGAAAATTGTATTCTAGCCACCAATACATCCTCTATTTCTATAACAAAATTGGCTGCGGTAACCAGAAGACAAGACAAAGTAATTGGTATGCATTTTATGAACCCTGTGCCTGTTATGAAATTGGTTGAAGTAATACCCGGTTACAATACTGACAAGAAAATAACGGAAAGCATAATGAATTTATCAAGAGGTATTGGTAAAATTCCTGTTATGGTCAATGATTATCCCGGATTTGTAGCAAATAGAATTTTAATGCCAATGATCAATGAGGCAATTTTTACTTTGTTTGAAGGCGTAGCAGGAGTGGAAGAAATAGATACAGTGATGAAACTAGGTATGGCGCACCCTATGGGGCCTCTACAATTGGCAGATTTTATTGGTTTGGACGTTTGTTTGGCAATTTTAAAAGTATTGCATGATGGATTTGGAAATCCTAAATATGCACCTTGTGCTTTGTTAACAAATATGGTGGCTTCAGGTAATTTGGGAGTAAAATCAGGGAAAGGATTTTATGATTATGCCTCTGGCGTGAAAGATGCTAAAGTGGCATCAAGTTTCACCCTTTAATTTTTAAAGATACGTAGTTAGAATGGAAGCACAAATATCATATCAGCCTAAAAATAAAGTAAGAATAGTTACAGCTGCCTCACTTTTTGATGGTCATGACGCAGCTATCAATGTAATGCGTAGAATTATCCAAGGTACTGGAGCAGAGGTAATACATTTAGGGCATGATAGGTCTGTTCATGAAGTGGTAAGTGCTGCTATACAAGAAGATGCACATGCAATTGCTTTGACAAGTTACCAAGGTGGACACAATGAGTATTTTAAGTATATGCATGACTTGCTGGTTGAGCATGGTGCTGGGCATATAAAGATTTTCGGTGGTGGCGGTGGTGTGATATTGCCCTCTGAAATTGAGGATTTAATGCAACACGGTATTACCAGAATTTATAGCCCAGATGATGGTAGAACAATGGGTTTGCAAGGGATGATCAATGATTTGGTGCAGCAATCAGATTATCCTATTGGCCATGAAAATACCTTTGATTTAAAAAGCTTAAGTTTTGATAACAGTCATGCTATAGCAAGGTTAATTTCAATTGCAGAAAATAATCAAGAAGGTTTTGTGCAATATAGAGCTGCGCTTAAAGAGAAAGCTGCAAAATACAAAACACCTGTTTTAGGTATTACAGGAACAGGTGGTGCAGGAAAATCAAGTTTGGTAGATGAGTTGGTAAGAAGGTTTTTAAAAGACAAGCCAGAAAAGAGAATAGGTATTATTTCTGTTGACCCCAGTAAAAGAAAAACTGGTGGTGCGTTGTTAGGCGATAGAATCCGGATGAATGCTATAAGCAATGACCATGTTTATATGCGCTCTTTGGCTACCAGACAAAGTAATTTAGCATTGAGCAAACATGTTGATGATGCCCTGTTGATATTGAAAGCCATTGGTTTTGATATGGTTATTTTGGAAACTTCGGGCATAGGGCAATCTGATACGGAAATTATAGACCACAGTGATCTTTGTTTATATGTTATGACCCCTGAATATGGTGCTGCCAGCCAGTTAGAGAAAATTGATATGCTTGATTTTGCAGATGTGATTGCGCTCAATAAATTTGATAAAAGAGGTGCGCAAGATGCGCTGCGTGATGTTAGAAAACAGTATCAACGCAATCATAAGTTGTTTGAAGAAAATGCTGACACCATGCCCGTTTTTGGGACAATTGCCAGTCAATTTAACGACCCAGGAATGAATGCAATTTACGCTACTTTGTTAAATAAATTAGCAGATAAAACAGGAGCCCAAATTGCCACAGATTATCATCCTGGGCATGAAATGAGTGAAAAAATACACATTATTCCACCTTCTAGAATTCGTTATTTAAGCGAAATTGCTGAAACCGTGCGAGGCTATAATCTTAAAACAGAACAGCAAGCAGAGATTGCAGAAAAAATGTATCAGTTAGATGGTGTCATAAAACAATTGGAAAACAATTAAAGGGGTTTACAATAGCTTTGCCTTTTTTTCATACGTGCGCAACGAAAAATTCATTCCAAAGACAATATTTGATTGTCCAAATGTGAAATGCTGTGATGCTTTATCGGATTTTGAATAGGTGGTTAAAATATCAGGCATGTTGATATAGCCCTCCTTCAATTCAGATTGAACGAAAAAGTATTTACCTAAGTTTAGTTTTAGTCCAACAACGATATCTGCTCCCCATCCAGAAAGATGAAATGCATCATGCCGCGCATTTGCCATTAATTTTACATTAGATTTTGGTACCAAAACCCCTAAACCTACACCCATAAAACCCGATAAAACAATTTTTTTATAGCTTATCAATTGTTGCCTTCTTCTTATGGCTGCATTGAGATAATTTAACCCATCCGTATGCTCAAATGTTAAAAAATCTGTTTTTACATTAAAGTTTTGATGATTATAAATCCCATTGTATTTAACGCTATCTACCGCTATTTTACCATCAATAACAGCAGTTTGATTGTCTATCATTACATATTTCATATGATCTGCACCCACAGAAATATCCCATTTTTGGCTTATGCTGTAACCTAAACGCATATTGTATTGCGGAATGGTAAAATGCTGAATCCCAAAGTACTCCTCAATAGAAAATACGCTTTGCCTATCTTTGGCTTTGATGTCATATAGCGTAAAATCATAATTCTTCCCTTTAAAATGAATATCAGATTTAGAAAAACTACTTCTGTTCCATCCCCAATAGGCATAAAACTTGGCATCTTTGCTTATTTCGGTATTGGGTATTTGGGCTTGGATGTTATGTACAGAAACCATAAAAAGTATTGTGTAAAACAGTATTCTCATGGCTTTAATAGGAATGGCTTAAAAAAGGGTTAGTGGTGCTTTTATCCAATTGGGTTCTAATATATTTATAGTTTTTTTTGTGTGGCAAATGTAAGCAATGGATTGGATAGAAAGTTGCTGAAATGTATTTTACTATTATTTTTCACCCCCTTATTTGGAATGTTTATAAATTGCGTTAATATTGCACCTAATTTATAATTAGTCTAAATAGATAATGAATTTTCAATCAATATTAACTAAAATAACTGCTGTTGTTGCTTTATCAGTACTTTTCTTCTCTTGTAAACCAGAGGAGCCTAAACCAAAGGATGAAAAAAAATACACCGTTCCTACCACTTATAACTTTGACAATGTGGACTTTTCTGGTCAAACCACCAGAATTTCAATGCTGGATGAAATAATTGAATACTTAGAATTGGCAAATACCCAAGGTACTGCGCTTGATGCCTCAAAAATTAAAAGTATGTATGCCAATTCTGGTAATCCTTTTAGCACCGCAGATTTGAACAACAGCGGCAAACAGCTAAAAGATAAAACCTTTATCACAGACCAATCTTTGATTGAATCTTATTTTGATAGTATTGTACTTGCAAGTCAATCGACAACAGCAGGCTCAAATGGTACTGCAGGTGTTGTGACAAGCCCAAGCGGTAAAAAGTATCTTTTGTCTGCCAATGGCATCGACTATGCTGAATTGACTGAAAAGGGAATTATGGGCGCTGTCTTTTATTATCAAGCAGTTTCATATTACTTAGAAAATATTGCTACAAAAGATAACAGCACAGCAACAGCTGGAAAAGGTACTGATATGGAACATAATTGGGATGAGGCATTTGGTTATTTTTCAGTCCCTAAAGATTTTCCAACAGCTGTTGCCACTGCTTATTGGGGTAAATATTGTAATACCAACAATGCTGTTTTGGGAATAAATAAAACAATAATGGATGCATTTTTAAAAGGAAGAGCTGCTATTTTAAATAAGGATTATGTAGCCAGAGACGAGGCTAAAAGAGTTGTTACCGAAACATGGGAGAAAGTTGCTGCTGCAACGGCCATTCATTACATTAACAGAGCCAAAGCAAATTTTGCAGATGATGCCTTGAGAAATCACACCTTGTCTGAGACGTTAGGATTTATTCAGGCATTAAACTACAATGTAAATAAGAAGATAACTGCTGCACAAATCACAGAGATAAAAAACTATATAGGCAACAACCTTTACAATGTTACCACAGCAAATTTGGATAAAGCCAGAGACGTACTTAGTTCAGTTTATGGTTTTGAAGCTGTTAAAACTACGCTGTAAATGCGATTGATGAAAAGTAAAATTATTTCAGTAGGTTTAATTAGCTTGGCAATTGTTGCATGCTTGCTTTTTGCGGCATGCGATAAAACAAAAGGCAACAAACCCCCTGTGGATGATTTTGACAGAAAGGTAATGCTGAGCAATATTTGCAACAACCTTATACTTCCATATTACTTGGACTTTTCAGTCAAAACAGCATCATTAAAAACGATGGTTATTAATTTTAATGCTGACCCTAACCTTAACCAATTAGAAACATTACAAAAGCAATTTAATGAAACGGCAATTGCTTGGCAGTATGTTGCAACCTATGAATTTGGACCTGCACAAGAAATTGCTTTGTATGCAAATACCAATACCTTTCCTACGGATACTGCGAATGTAAAAAAGAACATTGCTAATGGAACTTATAACCTCGCAACTGCATCAAATATTGCTTCTAAAGGTTTACCTGCCATTGATTTTTTGTTGTATGGGGCTGCAAACACAGATACTGAAATTGTTGCATTATATAAAACAGGAGGTCTACAGAAAAATTACCAAAATTACCTATTAGATTTGGTTACAGAGATTGATAACCATGCAAATTTCGTCTACAACAACTGGAATAACAGCTATAAGAATGAATTTATCAATAATATTGGAAATAGCGTTGGAAGTTCTTTGGGAATGCTCGTAAATCAATTGAATTATGACTGGGAGTTTCTGAAAAACTATCAAGTTGGAATTCCATTGGGTAAAAAAACTTTGGGGAATGCATTGCCAGAAAAAGTAGAATCTTACTATGGTGGATTTTCTTCAGCATTGGCAAAAGAACACCAATCCTCAATTCAAAACCTCTACTTTGGCATTGGAAAAGACGGCATAAATAGAGCAGGCTTTGATGATTATTTGGTTTTTTTGAAAACCAATTACAATGGTCAATTACTGGCAGATGCAATAAAAAAACAGTTTGAGATGGTGAAAACCAGTTTAGCTTTAGTGCCCGATCCACTGTCAGAAGCAGTTATAAATCAACAAAATTTGGTAAACGCCACTTACAATGAAATGCAAAAACAAGTGGTCTTATTAAAAACAGATTTACCTTCTGCTTTAGGCATTTTAATTACTTACCAAGACAATGATGGCGACTAAAATTTGAAAATGAATAGCAGTATTCCCTATTTTAGACGCCAAGCACACATTGCTCCTTTAGCCATGTTTAGGATAGTTTTTGGAGCAATTATGTTTTTAGCGATAGTACGTTTTATGGCTAATGGTTGGGTTCATAGTTTGTTTGTGGAACCTAATTTTTTCTTTAAATATCAATATTTTGAATGGGTAAAACCACTAGGTAACATAGGCACTCATTTGCTTTTTATTGGCATTGCCATTGCGTTTCTCTTAGTAACATTGGGTTTGTTCTTCAGAGTTGCCAGTATTGCTGCCTTTATACTATTTACCTATGCTGAATTGCTGGACAAAACAAACTACTTAAACCATTATTACTTTGTAAGTTTAATGCTTTTCTTACTTATTTTTTTACCAGCCAACAAAGGATTTTCCTTGGATATAGTGAGAAAAAAAAGCATCAAACAAATGATTGTTCCAAAATGGAGCATTGATGCGATAAAATTACAATTGGGTTTGGTTTACATTTTTGCTGGTTTAGCAAAGCTCAATTACGATTGGTTGTTTAATGCAATGCCGCTAAAAATATGGCTTTCTGCAAATACACACCTACCTATTATTGGTGAATTAATGAATCAATCTGCCACTGCGTATTTTTTTAGCTGGGGCGGAGCTTTGTATGATCTAGGTATCGTTTTCCTATTGATGAATTACAAAACCCGCAATTTTGCTTTTGCTTTAGTCGTATTTTTTCATCTAACAACTTGGTTGTTGTTCCCTATCGGAATGTTTCCATTTATTATGATTGGTAGTACTTTGATTTTCTTTTCCGCAGATTTTCATTTGCGTATTTTTAATTACTTCGGCAAACAAAAAGTAAAGAGAATTGCTTTTCCAAAAGCTTCTCAAACATCATTAATTCCCAGGGCTACATTCATCATTTTTGCACTTTATTTTTTGATTCAAATAACGATGCCTTTTCGATTTATGTTACATCCGGGCAAGTTGTTTTGGACAGAAATGGGTTATCGTTTTTCTTGGCGTGTAATGCTCATGGAAAAAGCAGGAACCGCCTTTTTTTATGTTAAAGATAAAACTACTGGCAAAGAAATTGAAATAGATAACAAAGAATATTTAACCCGAAACCAAGAAAAAATGATGGCTACCCAAGCTGATATGATACTTGATTTCGCAAAGTACATTAAAGAAGATTTTGCGGGTAAAGGAATGGATAACATTGCAGTGCGGGTAGAGAGTTACGTAACGCTGAATGGCAGTGGTAGCAGGTTGTTTTTAGATAGTTCGGTTAATCTATTAGCGATTGAAAACATTGAAGATAACCCCAACTTAATTTTAGCTTTTGAAGAAAATGAAAATTAACCTTATTTTCATAATGGGCTTTTTGCTAACTGTTGGACAATCTGCCCTTGGGCAAAATACAACCATCAGAATTATAGATTCATTAAGCCAAGAGCCAATTGAAAATGTATTTATCCAAAATGCGAGTTTTTCTGAATTAACCAATAAAAACGGAGAGATTTTGGTAAAAAGCGCTAATGAAACATTCCTTATTAGCAAAGATTATTATGTTTCAACCCAGGTTAAAATTGATTCAATCCAAAAATTTTATGTGGTGAAGTTGGTGAAGATAAAAGATCAAACCAAAGTGATTAAAAAAGTAATTGTAAACGGAGGTTTAGACATCAGTTCGTTTTTAAATGGGGTGGGGGATATGAGTATTTACGCAAGCAAAAAAAGCGAAGTAATAGTTCTTGATAGCCTAACGGTAAATACATCAGCAAATACCGCGAGGCAAATTTATAGCAAAGTGCCAGGGCTTAATATTTGGGAAAATGATGGGTCAGGACTGCAATTAGGGATTGGGGGAAGAGGCCTGAGCCCAAGTAGAGTTTCTAATTTTAACACACGCCAAAATGGGTATGACATAAGTGCTGATGCCTTGGGCTATCCAGAAAGCTACTATACTCCTCCGGCCGAAATGGTAGAGCAAATACAAATTGTTAGGGGGGCTGCCTCTTTGCAGTTTGGGACGCAGTTTGGGGGGATGTTAAATTTTAAACTAAAATCTGGTAGCTTAACCAAAAAAGTTGAATTAGAAAGCAACCAAACCATTGGTTCTTATGGTTTTTTTAATACAAGTACCAGTTTGGGAGGTACTTTCAAAAAGCTCAATTATTTCAGTTTTTATCAATACAAACATGCTGATGGGTATCGTAAAAATGCTGGTTTAGATGCCCAAACTACATTTCATAGCTTAAATTATCAATTTAGTGAAAAGTTAAAAATCAATGCAGCTTATACTGGCATGAGCTATTTAGCGCAGCAATCAGGAGGGTTAACTGATGCCCAGTTTATGCAAAACCCAAAGCAATCTTTACGAGACAGAAATTGGTTTAAAGTAAATTGGAATATCTTCTCGCTTTCTGCAGATTATATCCTTAACCCAAAGGCTAAATTGAATTTACGTAATTTTGGTTTAGTAGGGAGTCGTTTTGCATTGGGGAATTTGCAACCGGTAAATAGACAGGATGCGCTGTTAAATAGAGATTTATTAAAAGACAAATATATTAATTTTGGATCAGAGCTGCGGTATATGAACCGTGGTCATATATTTAAGAAAGATGCTGTAATGCTTTTGGGTGCAAGGTTTTATAAGGGGCTGACAGATAGGAAACAAGGTGAAGGAAGCAATGGAAGTGGTGCCAATTTTAGGTACAATCAACCAACCAATTTAGAAGGCTCAGACTATGATTTTCCCAGTCAGAATATTGCGCTTTTTAGTGAAAATATTTTGTATTTAAACCCCAATTTAAGTCTAATTCCAGGTTTAAGATTTGAACATATTACTACTGCTGCCAATGGGTATTACAGAAATACCTTTCGGGATTTGGCAGGAAATATAGTTTATGATCAACGTATTGAAGAACAAAAGGAGTCTAAAAGATACTTTTTGTTGGCGGGCTTGGGTTTAAGTTACAAGCACAAACAGCAGGAGTTTTATATTACCTTTTCTCAAAATTACAGAGCGGTAAATTTTAATGACTTGCGTGTAGTCAATCCTAGTTTTAGAGTTGACCCAAATTTGGCTGATGAAAAGGGATTTACAGCAGACGCTGGAGTAAGGGGAGTTTGGAAGGAAAAGATAAAATACGATTTCAGTGCGTTTTTATTGGCATATAACAACCGCATAGGTTCTGTTTTACAAGCAGACACCCAAACTTTCACAACCTATAGATACCGCACCAATATTGCTCAATCGCTCAACAAGGGTGTAGAGTTATTTGCAGAAACCAATATTTTTGATTTGCTCAATATCAGTAAAAATCATCAACTTAATTGGTTTGTCAATACCTCTTTGGTGGATGCTCGTTACATAAACAGCAAAGAAATTGCATTTGCTGGAAAAAAAGTAGAGTTGGTGCCAAGCATGATTATCCGCTCTGGATTGACCTACGTGTATAAAAAATGGCGTATTTCCACCCAGTATTCCTATACCAGTAAACAATTTACCGAAGCAACCAACACGCAGTTCACACCAACTGGTATCGATGGAATAATTCCCTCATACCAAATATGGGATGCCACTGTAAAATATGAATTTAAAAAGATTAGACTTGGCTTTTCGGTGAACAATCTACTGAATACACAATACTTTACCCGCAGAGCAACGGGCTATCCAGGTCCTGGTATTTTGCCTTCAGATGGTAGGGCCTTTTTTATAACTTTAGGGGTTAAGATTTAGGAAAAGGAATTAGACCGGCTTATTCATAGTCATTATTGCTATTCATTAAAAAAAGAAAGTAATCTTTTTAATCAATTCACAGTTTTGGGTAATTTCCTATTCAAACTGTTTTTTTTCGTCCTAAAAAGCAGTGTAAATAAGCGGGAATTATCAAATTAATCCTATATTGCTTTCCGATCATTTAAATGACCTATGAAGTTTAGAGCCAAATTAGAAAAAAAGTTTCTCAATATTGAAAAAAAGGGATTGCTGTCTTACGCTAAATATTTGAATAAAGAATATAAAAATAGCAAGGGGAAAAAGATTAAGAAAAAGTACAATACCTATATTGCCAAAGAGATTACACGTTGTCAAAAGAGATTAATGAAAATTGAAGCGAAGGTGAGCGGTTTACGATAGTCTATGTATAAAAACGCTATTTTCATATGCACCTATCTAAGGTGATAATAGATATTTTAAAAGAGCTGACTTTCCTGAACTAGATTAGGTTTGAATAGTTATCTATAAAAGAAGGTTATTAGAATAACCTAGCTCCTATAGTAGCTTGATACCATACATTTTTGTATTGAGGTGTAGATGATGTACCATCACCCCTATTTGTTTGCACGTCCCAACCAGCTCTTAAACTTACCACTATGCGTTCAACATTAATATCTACACCACCAATAAAACCAAGAATATTTTTTCTAATGTTGTCATTTTTAAATTGTTGTTCTTGCAAAAGGGTAATATTGCCATTATTTTCTAATTCATCTTTTTGTTTCACCAAATAGGCATATTGGGGTCCCGCTAAAATAGAAATAGAACTCGTTGGGCGAAATGCAAATAAAATTGGTACATCAATAAAGGTAGTAGTTCTAGATAAGTTGTAGTTGCTGCCTAAGATACTACCAGTTGATTGAAAGCCTTTTTGAGACAATAATACTTCTGGTTGAATAGCAAATGTCTTTCCTATTGGTATTGTTAAAAATCCGCCAAATGCTAATCCCAATTTATTGTTTGCAACAAAATCATCTCCATTAGAATTATAAACATTGGATAGGTTTAAACCAATCTTTGCTCCTAAGCTTACGTTGTCTCTATAATCATCCTCTTGAGCAAATAATAGTTGTGTAAATGCTACTGTTAGTGTTAAAATTAATGTCTTTTTCATGTTGTATTTTTTATGGTTTGTATTGCGGTTATGTAAACCTTACTTCACCAAACAAAAAAACAATGGGTTTGTTTTAAAAATGACTTTTTTTATGCTAAAGAGGAGTAACTTGTCCTGCACTTGTTGCAGTGCAGTTTGATATAATTGGTTTTCCAGCATACTGAATAACACTAGCCGAAGAAGCCTCTGCTGTAATGCTTTTAAGCACATTTACCCGCACAGTAGCAGCACTGGAAGTCTCAATTTCTGCTATATCCAAACTTAAGTCTAGGGCATTAATGGTGGCAGAAGATGAAGCATCAAATTTTCCAATTTTTGCCATACCTTTTAAATTGCATCTGGCTGAAGAACTAGCCACCAATTCCAGTAAATTGAAATTGCCTGTTAAATCTAGTTTTCCGCTAGAATTCAAATCAACTGCTAAATGTTCTGTTTGGATATTTGCTTTGCAGCTTTTACTACTACTGATAGATAATTTATTAATTTGAGGACAGTAAATACGCAACATAGGTTTGCTTTTATAATGATATTTACCATTTTTGATTTTTAGTCGTAACGTATTATCAACAACAGTAGGAGTAAAGAATTCAACTAAATTATTGTCAATAAAAATTTCGGTATAGAAACTGTCAGAAGGTATAATTTCACAGTCTATCATGGAAATACTAACAGCATTGAAAGAGCCTGTTTCAATTCTTGTCCATTTTACTTGGTTATTGCCTTTAACACTGACGCTTTCCTCTGCATATTTATTATAGAACATAAAAGAAAGGATTAGAAACCCAATGACGATGGTTCCCGTGAGCAAAATTTTATTACTGGTTTTCATAGTTTTTTAAGTTGGTTATAAGTTCTGATACGCTAATATCTAATTGTTTCAATGATTTAATAAGTTCGGGAATAGCATTTTCTAAAAATGATTTTTTTCTAAGGTTGATAAGGTTTTGTCTTGCATCGGGCATTAAAAAATAACCAATGCCGCGTTTGTTGTCAATCAAATTATTTTCTTGCAATAGATTGTATGAGCGCATTACCGTATTGGGGTTTACTTTAAACAGCACAGCAGTATCACGTACAGAAGGTATGCGTTCTTCATGATTCCATTCATTTTGTAAAATTTTATCTTCAATGGCCTCTGCTATCTGAATAAAAATGGGTTTCTCTTTGTTAAAATCCATTATATATTCCTTTCTTTTAGTTTAAAAAATGCCACTAGCATAAAAAAGCCAGACAACAAAGTAATTAATACCATACTGGTTGCAGTATCTTCAATGTTAATTTGGGTAATGTTGTCGTTGATTATTAATGCTGTTCCATCTGTGGTACTAACAGATTCAAAAAGTCCAAATGGTCTAATAAAATAGTACATCACCGCAATTCCAACAAAAAATAGTGTGGTTGTAACGGTGGAAAAGACCATATTCATTACAATGGGGTTTTTCTTAAACCAACTTGCACCCATCAAACAAAAAGCATTGGCTAAAACATAGGCCTGAATGGCTTCATTGGGTATAAAATGATAGGATAAATCTTTAAAATTTAAACCAATGGGTTGTAATAAAGTAAAAACAGTTAGTCCTAAATAATACAAAACCACCATTGCCAAACCATATAATATGGTGCTGACAAACCATGCACTAAATAGTTTTTCGACAATAGAAACGGGTAAAATAGCCATTAAGTAACCTTTACTTATTTCTGATGTCTCGTGAAACATAAGGCTGGAAAGTACAGTGCCTCCAACTAATAATAGTAAAGTCATAAATGAATAATAGAAGCCAAGATCAATGAAAGGATTCCTTATGTCTTTCAAAATAGTGATAATGATTATGAGTAGCCAAATAGCAGAGAGACCCATAAAAACTTTGAACCCGTCTTTGATAAAGTATCTTCTGATAAGGAGTTTAATGTTATTCAAATTCATAATTTTATTGGTTTAAGTTTATTGATGGATTAATGGCAGCATTGAACAAAAGCGCAAGGTTTACAGTACTTGGTGTTTTTAAAGGGTTTTTTTGTAGCGTATTAAAAGCCATGCCCTGTTTTTCATGATAAATTACTGCGTATTCATCCAAATTATTCGTGTGCGTAAAGAAAAACTTATTTTCAATTTCTTCTAAACTGTGGTTAAACGCTATTTCTTGGTTGTTTAAAATTAAAACTTGGTCAATAAGATTTTCAATGTCTTGTATTTGATGGGTAGAAATAATTACACCTTGGTCTGGATTAAAAAATTCGGTTAAAAGCCTTTGAAACTCTTGTTTAGAAGGAATGTCTAATCCATTGGTGGGCTCATCCAGTAAAAGCCAAGGTGTTTGCGTTGCAAGTCCAAAAGCAATGGCAGTTTTTTTCTGTTGTCCTTGAGAAAAATCGGACAGTTTTCCTTTAGTGGGGATGTGCAATTGCGCTAACATGCTATAAAAATTTTCATAACTAAAATTGGGATAGAAGGGAGCATTCATTTTTAAAAATGCAGCACAATTAACATTGGGTAGCAACACCACCTCAGGCACCAAAGTTATTTGTTTAAAAGCCGCAGTATTTCGCTTTTTCATGTATTGTTGCTGCACAAATATTTCACCGTTAATGGGATTTAATCCACCACACATTAGCTTAAGCAATGAGGTTTTTCCTTCTCCATTTTTTCCTAAAAGACCGTAACAGTGGCCTTTTTCTAGCTTTAGACTTATATTTTTTATTACAGGATTTGATTTTTTGTAGTAAAAAGAGGTGTTATTGATTTCTATCATAATTAGTGTATTAGTTAATTAATACACTGCAACAATAAATGTAATTTAATAAATTACCAAATTTATTTTAATATTTTTTGTCAGTTTTGTACATCCTGATGTCGAGAATAACAAAAATATTCCAAAATGTACAAAGCTTTTAAACTGCTTTAAGGCTTATCACTTATTAAATCAAAAATATTTTGTAATATTGACTACCCAATTACTCAACAAGAATTGAACAGTTACAAAAATTTATGAATAACTATCAACTAATTTGCGATGCCACCATATTTTCATACTTACTGCACAAATTTTTCCAATTCATAAATACATTTTAAGCAATGACTACATTTCAAACAATAAACCCATATAATAATGAGGTATTAGCTACCTATCAGTCAATTTCGGTACATGAATTAAAAACAAAGCTAGACAGGTCGGAAATGGCTTTTCAGCGCTGGAAACTAACTTCATTCGCAGAGAGGGCAGCCTTAATGATGAAAGTGGCAGATTTATTGAAAAACAATACAGAAGAATATGCTAAAATAATAACCCTTGAAATGGGGAAGCCAATTACAGAGGCAAGAAGTGAAGTTAAAAAATGTGCTTGGGTATGTGAGTACTATGCAGAAAATGCAGAAGGCTTCTTGGCAGATGAAATTATTGAAACAGATGCGCAAAAGAGCTTTGTAAGTCACAACCCAATTGGGACTGTGTTTGCAGTAATGCCTTGGAACTTTCCATTTTGGCAGGTGTTCCGTTTTGCAGTACCAACTTTAATGGCAGGGAATGTGGGCTTACTAAAACATGCAGCCAATGTTTTTGGTTCAGCCATTAAAATAGAAGAAATTTTTGCTAAAGCAGGTTTCCCTGAAGGGGTATTTCAAAACCTGATCATCCACCATGATGAGACGGAGAAAATCATAGCGCACGAAGCCGTTAAGGCTATTACTTTGACGGGCAGTGAAAGAGCAGGCTCTGCGGTGGCAGGATTAGCAGGTAAATATATTAAAAAATCCTTGTTAGAGTTGGGTGGGAGTAATGCGTTTATTGTTTGGAAGGACGCGGATATAAATAGCACTGTAGAAACTGCCTTGACGGCAAGAATGCTAAACGCAGGACAAAGTTGTATTGCGGCAAAAAGATTTTTAATTCATAAGGATGTGTATGATGCGTTTGTTAGCAAATTTGTTGAGGGAATAAAAGCAATAAAAGCTGGAGACCCGCTAGCTGAAGACACCAAAGTAGGACCTTTAGCAAGGAAAGACTTAGCCGATCAATTGCAAAAGCAAGTGCAAGATTCTATTGCACAGGGAGCAGCACTGTTGCTTGGCGGAAAACAAACAAATTGTTTTCATGAGCCTACTATTTTGGGAAATGTAACACCAGGCATGGCTGCTTTTGATGAAGAAACATTTGGTCCTTTGGCTGCAATGATAAAAGTAAGTAGCGAAGAGGAATCTATCAAACTATCAGAAATGTCTAAATTTGGATTGGGGGTAACAATATGCACCAAGGATATTGAAAAAGCATTGTCTTTTGCACCACAAATAAGTGATGGAGCTTTGTTTATCAACGAAATGGTAAAGTCTGACCCCCGTTTACCCTTTGGTGGCACTAAACTGTCTGGTTATGGTAGAGAGTTGTCCAAAGATGGGATCTTAGAGTTTGTGAATAGGAAGACGATTTATGTGAAGTAGCAAGTTGTCAAAATGTTTATTGCTGAATAAAAAGAATATAAACATATCTTTGACCCCTATAATTTGAAAACTCCTTCTAAAAAGTTTTTGTTTTTCCTTATTGTTTTGCTGCTGACAGTGCTTCTTGTTGTGCTGGATAAATATGATGTGCCAAGTGATGCAAAAAATGGGATTAGTAATTTATTTCAAAAGAAAACGGTTAAAATAAACTTTTGCGATACCACATCATCGCTAGTACGTTACAATGAATTAGGTTATCAATGGGAAAAAGTTACTTGTAATGCAAACTTTAGTCCGCGTGATGGAGCTGGAGCCTTAGTTTTTAATGATACTATGTGGCTGATTGGTGGTTGGAATCCATACGATAACGCTAATTTCCCCAAAATTTGTAGCAATGATGTTTGGAAAAGTGAAAATGGGGTAATTTGGCAATTGGTAAAAGCCAATACTTTTGGAACTAGTTCTTTTGACTCAGTGAATGATTGGGAAGGAAGACATGGTGCTGGTTTTTTAACGTATAATGGAAAAATGTGGATTATAGGTGGTGATTTCAACCAAGGGCATTATCAAAATGATATTTGGAATTCTGTGGACGGAAAAAATTGGACTAAGGTCCTGGATAAGGCTCCATGGAGTCCAAGGGTTTTTTATACTACTGCTGTTTTTAATGATAAAATGTGGGTTTTTGGTGGACAAACAACGGATGACGTGGATGACTATAAACAGCAGTATTTTGCCGATGCCTGGAGCACCGAAAATGGCGTGGAATGGGAACATCATTTGGCATCAAACAACCATTGGCTTCCGAGAGGACTTATTGTTGGTCATGCAGTTTTTCAAAATAAATTGTGGATGCTTGGTGGGGCAACTGCTAGCACTCAAAAGCGAATTGTAAAAAATTACTATAATGATGTTTGGTCAACAGATAATGGAAATACATGGCAATGTGAAGTATTGCAAGCACCATGGGAGCAGCGTTGTTATCAAAATGTAGCTGTTTGGGATAATAAATTATGGGTGATTGGAGGTGGCAATGGTCAGTTTAATGAAGCTTGGAACAGGAATGACGTTTGGTATTCAAAGAATGGTTTGGATTGGGAAGAATTACCAAACACACCATGGGAGTCGCGCCATGCAAGTGGAGTTTTTGTTTATAAAAATGCCTTGTGGCTTGTAGGTGGAAACAACATGGCTGCTGATGTTTGGAGATTGGTTAAAATAAATTAATTATGCTCCCTTCCTATTCCTTTTTAAGATTGGATTTTCAATAGTTTTTAAAATAGCCGCAAGCGCCAACCCAAAAAGTACGTACCCAACAAATAACAATACCCCTGGCTGCAATGCTGTTTTATTAGTAGCAATTGTTGAAAGGTATTCTCTTTCAACATTCAGATGTTGAAGTTGTGTTTCAAAAATACCATTAAAACCAATGTAGGACATGAAAATGGCAACAACTAAAACATCAACCATTGACCATTTTCCTGATTTGAATACAAAAAAATTAATAACCTTGTTATCTTGAATTTGCTTCTTGCCTATAAAGTAAATTCCTGTGGAGATAAGTTTGGTAATTGGAAATACAACACTAAATAATAAAATTAGTATTCCTACCAAAACGGAATCAAATTTATGATTGTTTATTAGTACTTTGACCACCTCTAAAATACTTTTACTTTGAAAAAATATAACTTGATTCTCGAATATTAGTGGTTCACCAATTAAAATAAAATTAAGCTCCTTTATTCTTGCATCTATTTCTATCATTGGTGCCATTAAACCAGCCACAAGGGCTAATACTGCTGCAATAATGGAAGCTGTAAAAACAATTTTTCTGTAATTTACCTTTTTATAAAAAAATATCCAGAGTAAAAGATAAAAAACAAGTATGCCTAAAATTACATAGGTATAGAAGTATGCCTTTTCCTGCAAATTTTCAATTTCATCAATAGTACCAACATTAAAGTCTTCAATGTTGGCGTATCCATAATGAGCTAAAAGACTATCAGCACGCTCATGAACATCCATACTGTCTTTGGTATTTGCCGCCAATTCCATAAACTTATCCTTGGCAATAAACTTTAAACGTGTTTTGCTTTTGTTTTTATTTAATTCGTCAATGATGGTTTGGGAATATGCGGGAATGCTTTCTCTTACCTTGTCGAAATTTACAAATTTATCTATGGCTTTGTTCTTCAAACGTGCTTTCAAGGGTACATCCTTTTCATTTAGGCTTCCCTCGGCTTGACTAATTACAGCATTCAATAGGTCATTAAGTTGAGCTCTAAGTGCGTCTTCCTGTTTAGCATTAAAGTCAAATTCATCAATTTGGGTACTTACAATTTTTATAACATGGTCTCGCCAGATATTTACAGAAAGTAAACCATGCTTTATGTTGTTGATTTCACTGTAATCTTTTCTCATATTACTTCTTAAATTAGAAGCACCTACTACGTTGTAAGCCGCGTAACTCAATATGCCTGAAAGTGCAATAGTTAAAAGAATTAATAAAATTTTAACAAGAATGGTGATTCCTCTCATAAGGGTTAATTATGAATACCTAACAAAGATGTTGTTAAATAGATTGTAATGAAAAAAACTTACTTCTTGTAAATGAAGAAAAACCCTATCAAATTTAATGAAATAGGTTTAAATTTACATTCTTTCAGGAGCATTTATACCCAAAATATTTAAACCTGCTTTCAAAACATATGCTGTAGCATGGCAAATAGCAATTCGATTTTGCTTTTTCACGTTATCAGGTTCTTTTAGTAAAGGTACTTCTGCGTACAATTTATTAAAGCTTTTTGCAATATCATACGTATAATTTGCAATAACTGCTGGGCTATAGTGAAGAACCGCTTTTTCAACCGCATTTTCAAATTGATTGAGTAATATAATTAAGTTGCGTTCTGTTTTATGCAATGTGCTAAATGTTTCAATATTACCCGGCTGGCTTTGTCGTAATATTGACTGAATTCGGGTGTAACTGTATTGTATAAATGGTCCCGTATCTCCTTGTAAATCAATTGATTCTTTAGGGTCAAATAACATGCGTTTTATGGGGTCAACTTTAAGAATAAAGTACTTTAATGCAGCCATGCCAATACTGTAATAAAGCTGTTGAATCTCTTCTTCTGGCATGCCATCTGTTTTTCCCAATGCATCGGTTTTTGCTTGTGCCTCTGCAATCATTTCTGCCATTAAGTCATCAGCGTCAACTACCGTACCTTCTCTGCTTTTCATTTTGCCACTTGGCAAATCAACCATGCCATAAGAAAGGTGATAATTACCTGCTGCATAAGGTCTCTCAAGCTTATCCAAAATGCTGAAAAGTACTTTAAAGTGATAGTCTTGTTCATTGCCCACCACAATAATGCTTTTATCCGCACCAAATTCTTTGTATTTAAGGTCGGCTGTACCCATGTCTTGTGTTATATAAACGGAAGTACCATCACTTCGCAATAAAAGCTTGTGGTCTAATTTTTCCTTTTCTAAATCAATCCATACAGAACCATCTACTTTTTTATAAAAAACACCTTTTTGCAAGCCTTCTTCCACCATCTTTTTACCTAAAAGGTAGGTGTCTGACTCATAATAGAACTTATCAAAACTAACCCCTAAGTTTTTATAAGAAATTTCAAATCCATCATAAACCCAATTGTTCAGTTTTTTCCATAGTTCAATGGTTTCGGTATCTCCATCTTCCCATTTTTGCAGCATTTCTTGTGCTTCCAAAATTAAAGGTGCTTGTTTTTTTGCATCCTCTTCTGCAATGCCTTTTTCCACCAAGGCATGTATTTCTTTTTTATAAGCAGCATCAAAAGCCACGTAATATTTACCAATTAGATGGTCTCCTTTTAAACCCGATGTTTCTGGTGTTTCTTCATTGCCAAATTTTTGATAGGCCAACATGCTTTTGCAAATATGGATTCCCCTGTCATTGATAAGGTTTACTTTTTTTACTTCATAACCATAAAATGCTAATAAATTACTTACACTATGGCCTAAAATTATATTACGGATATGCCCTAAATGTAGCGGTTTGTTGGTGTTGGGAGAGGAATATTCAACGACAACTTTTTCAGTAGGTTTTTCCTGAGGTTTACCAAATTCAGAAATATTTAACTTTTTTAACCATTTAAACCAATATTCGTCCGCTAGACTCAAATTTAGAAAGCCTTTTATTACGTTAAATTGTGTAAAAATGGCGTTAATTGATACAATTTGTTTACCCAATACTTCCGCAGTTTGTTCTGGTGAGCTTTTACTAAATCTCACAAATGGAAAAACAAGTACTGTAAAATCTCCTTCAAAATCTGGATTGGTTTGCTCAATTTTTATTTGATTTAGAGCAACTTCCACCTCAAAAAGCTGCTTGATGGCTTTTTGTACTTCTTCTCCAATAAACTGTTCTACTTGCATTTGCTGCTGCAAAAGTAGGTATTTATTATAGAAGAAAGAATGTAGGTTTTATGGATAATATTCTTGAATATACTTTTCAAGCACCCTTTTGGTTTAACTGAAACTTTAATCCAAAATTAAGCGAAACTCTATGCCACAGTGCTTGATTATTGAATGGTGGAAGATAATAATTAATTTGGCTATGAAGAAAAACTGCCTCTTTTAATAAGTTTAAATTTGCCTCTATTCCTGTGTTTAGTTGAAGATTATATTTTTTATATTGTCGGTTATCATGTGACGGATAGTTTATATAATTTGGTTGATTGGGAAATTTTGCAATGGTTCTGCTTTCATCGTAAACAGACCTTAAAATGTTTAGACCTAATGGTATAGAAATGTTTATTAGCTTAACTGTATAGATGTTTCTCTTAATACCCAAAACACCTGCCGTGTTATAAATTCCATAAGTTTTTGTTGAAAAATAATACCATGAATCATTGAGGTTGCCACTAATTTTCTCAATATCCTTTGCTAAACTATGGCTGAATAAAAACTTTCCGAAGTAGGTGATTTTTCCTTTTGTAAAACCTATTTCAATGGACGGCTCATAATTTATTTTAGGGACATTAAAAGGTTCAAAATTTCTACTAAAACTATGTGTTGGCGCAATGCTAAATGCACTGTAAGTGCCATTTTGACCTTGTAGCGTTGTTGTTAAGCACAACAATAAATACAATTGGACAAAATTCTTAAAGACCATAATAGTTTTACAAAGTTAATATAAGGTTTCGTATTTTTTGGACATCTATTATTGGAGATAAGTTAGGTAGTTTTTTTTAATACATACGTTACATCAACGCTTTAATATTGATAAAATTATCTACCACTTCAAGAGAATAAGGGCTTTCTAAAACATCTTCATTGGCAATAAAAGTATTGAGCACCAATTTTTTTGTATTGGTAAATTTAATAAATGCAGCTTTTCTCTTTTTAATTTCTTGCGCATATTTCTTTGTTATTTCAAAATTGCTTTCATAAAATTTACATTCGCATATATTAATGGTAGCATCTTTTCTATCTATTAAAATATCTATTTGAAAACCACTTTCTTTTTCATCTCCTTGTTTTGAAAAACTGTCAATTTCTGTATAAACATTGCGTATACCAAGGGCATTTTTTATTTCATCAATGTGTTTTAGACAAAGAGTCTCAAAAGCAAAACCTCGCCAAATTTTATATTTCTGACTATTGGCAATGGTTTGCCAAATTGCCGAATCTTTTTTCTCATTCCCTTTAATAAAGCGATGATAAAAAACAGAATATTCATCAGCAAGCCGGTATAAAGTACCTCTTTTTCTTTTCCCAAACGGGGCAGTTTCCGTTACAAATCCTGTTACCACTAAATCGTACATGGCACGTGTAAAAGGTCCTCCGGCTTGCACTTTAGATTTTTGTATCAATTCTTCTCTTGTTAAACCTTGGTGGCTCAAAGCTAAGGTCCGTACGAGTGCCTCATGGTTTTCCCAGTTATTGAAGAGAGCTTTGTAGAGGTTTTGAAATTCATTTTTTAGAATGCCTGTTTCTGAGAAAAAAAGTCTTTCTATCGTTTTAGAAACACTTTCTCCTTTTTCAATTTGTTCTAAATAGTAAGGTAAACCACCCATTATCATGTATATTTCTGCAATGCCCGTAGGCGTATGATTGATATTTTTTGATAGTAGAAATTGCTTGGTTTCTGCTATTGTAAAGGGTTTTAAATGTAAAGGTAAAGTAACTCGGTTATGGAAACCGCCTTTGTCATTGATTATTTTTTGAGTAATCCATGAGGTGGCAGAACCACAAATTACGAGTACAAAATGCTTTTCTTTTGATAAATAGTCATTCCATAAATGCGCTAAAAGTTGGATAAATCCACTTTTAGCGGTTGCCATCCAAGGAAGTTCATCAATAAAAATGACTTGTTTTTTGGTTTTGGATAAACTCTCTAGGTATTTTTTAAAGAGAATAAACACATCTTGCCAACTATTTATTTTTCCTACGATTGGCTGTTTTGGACTGTATTCTTTCAGCTTATTCAAAAAATTATTTATTTGTGTTTGTACTGCTGTATTTTGTATTCCAGTAACAGTAAAACAAAAGTTTTTTTCGTAAACCTGACGGATTAAAAAGGTTTTTCCTACCCTTCTTCTTCCTGTTATAGCAACAAATGCAGAACGCTTTGCAGTTATTGATTTTTCCATGGCTTTAGTTTGCTCAATTCTACCTATCATTAATATAATTGTATTTATATTGCAAATATACATAGATAAGTACAAATATAAAATTATTATAATTGTATTTATGTGCATAATATATATAGATAAGTACAATTACAGGTTTAATGTTGACAGCTTTTATAGGGTTTCTGTAAATCATATTTCATACTACAAGCCTTATCCACATGATATGTGCAAAGTCTTTTGGTGCACTATGATTACCAATGGGCATTTATTTTTACATTTGTAAATTCTATGGAAACCAATAACAGCAATCACAATTACAATGAAGATAGTATTCGCTCTCTTGATTGGAAAGAGCATATCAGGCTGCGCCCCGGTATGTACATTGGTAAATTAGGGGATGGTACAAGTGCGGATGATGGAATTTATGTGCTTGTAAAGGAGGTGATAGACAACAGTATTGATGAACATGTTATGGGCTATGGCAAGAAAATTGAAATAGCCATTGTTGATAATAAAGTGAGTATACGTGACTATGGTAGGGGTGTACCATTGGGAAAAGTAATTGATTGCGTTTCTAAAATTAATACTGGGGGGAAATATGATAGCAAAGCATTTCAAAAAAGTGTTGGTTTAAATGGGGTCGGTACCAAAGCCGTCAACGCGCTTTCTGAGTATTTTTGTATTCAATCTTTTAGAGAGGGAGAGACGAAAAAAGCTGTTTTTGAAAGAGGAAATTTGATTGAGGATTGTAAAATTGAAAAAACCAATGAACCCAACGGAACCCTTGTAGAGTTTGTTGCAGACACCGCAATTTTTAAGCATTATCGATACATTAGCGATTATTTAATCAATCAAATTTGGAATTATGCCTACCTTAACTCTGGTTTAACCATTCATTTTAACAAGGAACGTTATTTTAGTAAAAATGGTTTGTTAGACCTGTTAGAAGGTAAAACCAAAGTAGAAAACTTGCGTTATCCTATCTGTCATTTTAAAGGTGAGGATATAGAGGTTGCAATTTCTCATACTGATCAATACGGAGAGGAATATTACTCATTTGTAAATGGTCAGAATACTACACAAGGAGGCACACACTTGGCTGCTTTTAGAGAGGCTTTGGTTAAAACCATAAGAGATTTTTACAAGAAAGACTTTGATGCTTCTGATATACGGGCATCTGTCTTATCAGCTATCAGTTTACGCGTGCAAGAACCAGTTTTTGAATCCCAAACCAAAACCAAATTGGGGAGCACAGATATGGGACCTGAAGGGCCAACATTGAGAACTTTCATCAATGACTTTTTAGGAACAGAATTTAACAATTACCTTCATAAAAATCCTGAAACAGCTGATGCTTTGTTAAAGAGAATTGCACAATCTGAAAGAGAGCGAAAGGATATGGCAGGGGTGAGGAAATTGGCAAAGCAAAAGGCAAAAAAGGCCAATGTACACAATAAAAAATTGCGTGATTGCAGGTTTCATCTTACGGATGAGGGACATGAGAAAGCCGGTGAAAGTACCCTTTTTATTACAGAGGGTGACAGTGCAAGTGGATCCATCACCAAGTCAAGGAATGTAGAAACTCAGGCAGTTTTTAGTTTAAGGGGTAAACCTTTAAATTGCTTTGGACTAAAAAAGAAAATTGTCTACGAAAATGATGAATTCAATTTATTGCAGCATGCGCTGAACATTGAAGAGTCCATTGATGATTTGCGTTACAATAAAGTGGTGATAGCAACAGATGCAGATGTGGACGGAATGCATATTCGTTTGTTGTTAATGACTTTTTTTCTTCAGTTTTTTCCTGATTTAGTTAGAAATAATCACCTTTTTATTTTGCAAACGCCCTTATTCAGGGTTCGAAATAAAAAGGAAACCATTTACTGCTATTCTATTGATGAAAAATTTGCGGCTATTCAAAAATTGGGTGGAGCTAGTCCAGAAATAACGCGTTTCAAAGGATTGGGTGAAATTTCGCCAGATGAATTTGCTAATTTTATCAATGAGGATATAAAATTAGAGCCTATTGTTTTGAGCAAGGAGACTTCAATACCAGACTTGCTTCTTTACTTTATGGGTAAAAACACCCAAGAACGTCAAGATTTCATTATTGATAACTTACAGGTTGAAAAGGATACGGACGGGTTGGACTTTGAAGAAACACCGCTAGAAGATGAAGAAGAAGTACTTGAGGAGACTGCATAATCATTTTAATAAATCAATTTAAGCTGCATTTTGCATGCATAAAATTATTCCAACCTGCTTGCCTGCTCTTTTGCCTTATTAATTATTTCATCCGCACGCTTATCGGCTTCAGCAATTGTTTGCTGTTCCCTTTTGTCCGCCTCTTCCTTTAGTCTATCTGCAGTTCTTTTAGCAAGTGCCTTTTCTACGGGTCCATTTACTTTGTCAACTTGTGCATCGGCTTCTTGATAAACCTTAGCTTTGACTTCAGCCGCATTTCGTCTTGCTTCTGCTCTGATTGTTGCTGCTCTGGCTTCGGCCTCAGCAATAATTTGGTCTGCCTTTACTTTGGCTTTAGCTTTTACCGCTGCTACACTGTCAGCAGCTCTTTGTCTAGCTCTTTCTTTCTCGGCTTCTAACTTAGCTTTAGCAATATCCTTTCCTTCATCAATTTTGTTGTTTACTTCATCCTTAATTTGATTTTTAACATTATCAACCAAACTGCTTTTTGCACTGCGCAAGTCAATATCTACTTTAGGATTTGTAAAAGTTCCAGAAATTAAGGCATCTAATGGAACCATCTCACTTACATCTATATTAATCCCCTTTGCTTTGGTTTTGCTTAATAAATTATTTAAAGCATCATTGGCCGTTCCAAAATCTTTGCGAGGAATATCAATTCTAGCGTAATAGCTAATTTTTTGGTCAAGGCTACTATTCCCTGTCAAGGTCATTTTTGCACCTTTGTACAATGGCAATATTAGCGAGTCTAATAAGGCAAAATTTCCATCTTGAATTCTAAAGCGCAAATCAATATCTTTTACATTTAATGTTTTTAGTTTTTCAATTTTTAGAATATCGCCAATTTTGTTTAGAGAACTCAATCCTTTAACTACTGCTTCAGAAATTCTTATCCTTCCTTCTCCATCAAATGTAGGGTATTTTGGAGATAAATCGTTGTTAAGATTTGTCCCCATTTTAAAGTCTAATGAAAATAATCCATTAACGTATTGTGCCACAGGGCCTAGTTTTTTTAGGATATCCAAATAAGCAAAACTTTTAAGAATATCAAACTTTTCCATTTTTAAATCCAATCCAGCAAACGGATTGCCGGGATTGCTAGCGTCATAAGAACCTTCTTTTATAACCAACGAACCACCTAGCATTTTGGTAGTGATGTTTTCAAAATACAATTTTTGTTCTAACAGGGCTATTTTTCCATTAAAATCATTCATTTCAAGATTGTCATAAATCAATGTTTTAATATCCGCAGTAAAATTAAAATTAATATTTTCTGGCAAGTCTAAAACTTGCAATGGCACACTGTCCGAAGGTGCTGGATTGGTTATTTCTTCAACAGGCGCATCCGTCATAAACGGATTAGTATTTAAATAATTTGATTTTAAATTGACTGTACCATCCAGTGTTTTATTGGCAAAAACATAAGGTATGATGTTGTTAATGCTTCCATTCATTGCGAAATCACTTTTCCCAATTGAACCGTCAAATTTACTTACGGTTACATTTTTAGGGTTAAAACTCATGGCAACTTCGTTTAAATTAAGTATTTCTGGTATGCTAGCGTTTTTTACCATTAGGTTTTTTGCCTTAAAAACCCCTTGTGTTTTTACTTTTTCATAATTTTCATTTTCAATAGAACTCATGTAGGTTTCAAAATCTACATCGGCTTGTACTATACCGCTATACTCATCACCTTTCTCCAATGGATAAAATTTTCCAATATCTGCCAAATTCAATTTTCCTTTCAACATTCCTTTTAAGTATGGGTCAGACACCGGGTTTTTTATTAATAGATTTGCCCTTATTTTTTCACCCATAGCCACAGCACTAAATTGCGAAAGGTTAATTACAGTATGGTCTGGTAAACCGTCATTATTGTCAATATTAAGGTTTAAAAAAATATTGCTAAAGGCCTCTGATAAATTTGGATATTTAAAGTAGCCATTGTCTACGCTCAGGTTGAATCCGAAAGCAGGATAGTTGGTTTCAGTCATTTTACCTTTCATAAAACCATTAAATGCCATTTTACCTGAAGTTTTTATTTTATCAAAATCTTTGGCATAAATGGCTGGGATTATAGAAAGAACGTTTTTGAAGTCACTTTGAGGGGTTGCAAACTTTAAATCAAAATCTATATCATCTTCATTTAATTTTACAAAACCTTCTGATGTCAAATCTAAATCATTTAATTTTGCTATTCCGTCCTTAAAAGTAAATTTCATGTTTTTCATGTCCATATCCATTAAAACATTTACGGTTGTTTTAACACTTGAAAAATAAGGTATTCCAGCATATGTCATGTCCAATATAGGTGTTTTCATGTCTGCCTTTAAAGTAAAATTATCAGCCTCTAAATCACCGCTTGCATTCATGTCAAAATTTTTCGCGTTTAAAGTAAAAGGCATTGTTCTGTCATCATAATCAATGCGTGCATTTTGAACCGTAATTTTCTCTAACCCAAAACTAAGTTTACTAATGGTATCACTATCTAATAATGCTGTATCTGGTTTAATAATATCCCAGTTAGCAAGCCCTTTTTCGTTAATTTTTAAATTAAAGTATGGATCTTTTAAGTATATATCTTTGATATTTGCCCTTTCATCACTCAATATATTTTTCAAATCTAGTGCCACTTCCAATTCTGGGAAATAGGCTAAGGTGTCATTTAAAAATGAATCAATCCCAATCACTGAAGTTTCATTGAGTGTAACAGTTAATCTTGGGAAATGGGAAAATATTTCTACACCAATATCATTGTTAAAATCAACTTTTGCATTGAGCATTTTATTGGTTTCATTTTTTAATATTTTAATAATCTTCCCTTTCAGTAAGAAGGGAGCAGCTATCAGTGCAATGATTATTACCAATAAACTGATACCTGTAATTTTAAAAAATTTTTTCATAAGTAAGTGTGCTATCCAATATACAGCAAAGCTAATACCAAAATCAATTTGTTTTGGTTACTACCTGATAAATAATAAAAGATTAAAATTGGATTATACCCACCTCTTAATGCTATAAAGATGATGTGTTAATTGGTTTTTAGCGTTAACAATGCCTTCTACTGTTAAAGTATCAATGTGGACAGTACCTGAGGCATGAATTATTTCATTTTTTTGCAAGGCGATACCCACATGGTTTATTTTGTTCTCTTTATGAAAGAAAACTAAATCACCGCAAGCAATATCTTCAAAATTAACAGTTGTTTTGAGGGCTGCGGCCTGTTCACCACTGTCTCTTGGCAACAGCAGTCCCATTGCTTTAAAAACCATTTGTACCAAACCGCTACAATCAATACTATAGATACTTTTCCCTCCCCATAAATATGGAGTACCTAAAAACTGTTTTGCAATAAATGCTATGTTTAGACTGCTTTCTTCCTGTGTATTAAGTGTTTTAAATTTATTGTTGTTAAAAAAGAAAGCTTCTTCTTGTGGAAGTTTACAGCCAGGCCCTAGTAAAATGATTTCTTGAGTAGTAGTATTTTTAAGCAAGATTTGTTTTTGGACTGTTACTTGCCAATCTTCAAAATCTTTAGCTATTTCAGTATGGTTACTTTTACTTAACCAACCTTCATAAGCATCATATTTCAACTTTACTTGCAGCCACTCATCATTTTCTTTTAAAATTTCATAAGTTTCACCAAAAATTGCAGCAGAAATCATTTCTGCGCTGGATTTTGGCTCTTTTCTAATTGCTGTAAATCCAGTTAAACATATTCCATACCGGGCCATAACTTAAATATGCAGTGCTGATTTTCTTTCAAGCAATTGTTCTTCTGTTTCTATTCTATCAGGGTCTTGAACACAACAATCTACTGGGCATACTGCTGCACATTGTGGCTCCTCATGAAAGCCCATACATTCAGTACATTTATCAGGAACAATATAATAAACCTCTTCAGAAATGGGTAATTGTCTATCGCTAGCAGCCACCTCAACTCCGTTTTCTAACTTATATGTACCCGTTAAGGTAGTACCATCCTTAATAGCCCACTCAGCCCCAGCTTCATAAATTGCGTTATTTGGGCATTCTGGCTCACATGCCCCACAATTAATGCATTCATCTGTAATAATAATTGCCATGCTGCAAATATCCAATAATTTTTACAAAAACGCTTAATACAATTTACAGTTAATTTTTGAATTAGCTTTTAACTATATTTTTGATTAGGACAATTCCCATTTTTGAGGATCAACAATTAACAATATCAACGGTATAGCAATTTTTAGATTGATGAAAATTCTTTTTAATTTGATATATATTTATGCGAAATAACCTGTTCCTAGCAATAGCCGTCTTCACATTGGGAGTTCCTTTTGTTATTGATATTCCTTGTAACAGTGAATATGCACTTACGCGGATACCTTTAATTTTGTATAGATTTTCATTCTTTATTTTTAGTTCTTATAAAAATCATTGCAATAGCTGAAGTTATAATCCCAATAAAAAACATGCCAATGGCCCCTTGTTTTGCATAATTAAGGTAGTTGAAATTAGCTGCTGCCACTTCTGTTGTTGTGTAATAACCCAGTTCTACAGAGCGTTTAATTACATTAGGAAAATACTCAGGTGAAATTACATAACTAATAACCCATTGTGATAAGGGACTCAACAACGCAATGATTATTGATAAAACAATACCAGAAATTAACCCTTGCTTATAGGACATTTGCCTATTATAAAAACTGTTTTTTTTGTCTTTCAATGCTAGCACGATAACCCAAGCCGCAGGAATTAAGAATAAGTTTGTTAAATAAAGGTGATAATCAATATAGGTACTGTGCAAACCGCTCAATTTTTCAAGTACCATCCAAAGCAATCCCATTAAGGTAAATAGAATAGCCCATTTTATTTCTATTTTAATATTCCCCATTAGACATATAATTTAACTTCAAATGTACATTTTTTTTCATTTCGCCCTAAAATTTATTATCAACTGAGATTTGAAATATTAATTAAATCAATGGAACGATTTTTGGACTTCGTTTAAATATTCAATGTATTTTGTCGGTAACACAATTCATCCATTTATTTTAATTAATTTTGCTCATTCATGGTTAAAAAGCTGCACTTACGTTTAATAAAGGCCTTTATAGGTCCTTTTTTGGCGAGTTTTGCTATTACGATGTTTCTTTTCTTAATGCATTTTATTTGGCTTTACATTGATGATTTAATTGGAAAGGGTCTTAGTTCTTGGATAATTATAAAATTATTGGCGCTAACAACAGCGACTCTTGTTCCAATGGCCTTGCCATTGGCAGTACTTTTAAGTTCATTAATGGCCTATGGAAACTTGGCAGAACATTTTGAAATTGTAGCTATTAAATCTAGTGGTATATCTTTGTTCAAGACACTTTGGCCTAATTTTCTTTTAATTGTATTTCTCTCCATAGGGGCATATTTTTTTGTCAATTATGTTATACCAAGAGCGCAGTTAGAATCAAAAAGTTTGCTTTGGGACGTGCGCCAAAAGAAACCTGCATTCAATATTGAAGAGGGGATATTTTATAATGAAATAGATGGATATAGCATAAAAGTAGCGCGCAAATTGGAAGATAATGAGACGATTGAAGATATTATAATTTATGTGCAAAATCCTGCTTCAGAACAAATTAGTGTTGTAAAAGCAAAAAGTGGTAAAATGTATCTTTCTGAGGATAAAAAATTGCTCTATTTTACTTTACAAGACGGAATTAGGTATGAAGAAATGAGCGATCAAGAGAATTATAACCAAACATTTCCAAGCAATATTACCGCTTTTGACAAAGAAGAAATGGTCTTTGACTTGTCTACTTTAGACTTACAAAGTACGGATAAGGAATTATTTAAAAGTGATTATCGCATGATGAGCATGGAGGAATTGAAAATGAACCGAGATAGCATGCAGAAAAACATCAGGCAACGCAATAATTACCAAATTGATTATATGAAAAACTATTATAAAGTTTTTGATACAGGACAAGTTTATGACACTGGTTATAAAGCAGATCTTTTTACTTATAAGAAAGATAATTTATTAGCAAATTTACCAAAAGAAGAAAAGGCTGACATTCTTTTAACTGTTAAAAGTGCATTGCGCATGCAGAATGATATTTGTGAAAATACAATGAGTTCCAATGAAGAGTATCTAGACGATATTGTTATGTATACCAGTGAAATGCATAAGAAAATAACATTATCAGTATTAATTTTAGTGCTTTTTTTTATTGCCGCTCCTTTAGGGACAATTATTAGAAAAGGAGGATTAGGGATGCCATTGGTTATTTCTGTTGTTATGTTTATTATTTACTATGTAATAAGTATTGTTGGCGAAAAAATGGCTAAAGAGGAGGTTTGGAATATGGGAATAGGTATGTGGTTTGCTATTATTGTGTTTAGTCCAATAGCAATTTTTATTACCTACAAGGCGTCTATAGATTCAGCGCTATTTGATGCTGATTGGTATATTCGTATGTTTAGAAATTTTAAAGCTAAAAAGTATGGGAATAAGAATACTGTTACTTAACAATAGAGTTCCATATCCTTTAAGAGATGGAGGGGCAAGGGCAACTTATACGCTTATTGAAAGTTTGTGCAAGCAGGGCGCAGAGGTGTCTTTGTTTTTTTTAAATACGCATAAACACTATATCAGTCCAGATTTAGTGGTCAAGGAATTCTCTTTTGTAAAACACATTACTATTGAAGAGATAGATACTTCTGTAACAAAAAAAGGGGCATTAAAAAGTGCTTTGGCAGGTACTTCTTATAACATTGACAGGTTCTATAAACGTGACATCGCCTATGACTTAGGTTTGTTTTTGAGGGATAATGTTTTTGATATCATTCATTTTGAAAGTCTATTTATGGCACCTTATTTAGACGTAGTTAGGAAAAACTGCCGTGCGAAATGCGTTTTAAGAATGCACAATGTAGAGTTTCAGATATGGAAAAAACTTGCTATCAATGAGCGGTTTTTTGTCAAAAAACATTATTTGCATTATTTGAGCAAAAAGTTGGCTCAATATGAGAAGGGAATGGTGCCTAAATTTGACGCTATCTTGCCAATAAGCAGGACTGATGAACAATGGGCAAATGAGTTTACCAAGAAGCCCATCAAATATTTGCCGGCTGGTTTTTATTTTGATAATGAAAAAATTAAATCAAAAAACGGTAAAAACTTTTTTCACATTGGCTCAATGGAATGGCAGCCCAATATACGGGCCTGCGAATACTTGGTGAAGGATATTTGGCCGAAAGTAATTACTCAAAACGCTGAATTACATTTACACTTGGCTGGAAAAGGGATGGATGAAAAATTTAACAGTTGGGCAAATGAAAATATTCATATTCATGGGGAGGTTGAAGATGCCGTAGCCTTTATAAAGCAAAACAATACCATGCTTATCCCTTTGCAATCTGCCAGTGGCGTTAGAATGAAGGCCATTGAGGCAATGAAATATGGTAAACCTGTAATTTCTACCAGTATTGGTATGAGTGGTTTGGATGCTATGCCGAATGAGAATTGTTTAATCGCAGATAATTCAGAGCAGTTTGTCAATTCAATATTGTCTTTAACGGAGGATGATGAACTGTATCAAAAAATTTCTAGCCAGGCTTTGATTTACGTCACAAAATATTTTGAGGCAAATGAAATTGCCAATGAGTTAATTCAATTTTACAAACAAATATTAAAACCACTAAACAATGCAGCTAATCAATTCTAGATTACGATACTTTATATGGGCTGCTGTTGCAGTTTCGACCATTTTTATGGGTTGTTCTTCTTGCAACTCTCAGAAAACCAAGTCTGATAATGAAAGTAATTTGCAAAGCGAATATTATAAAAATATACAATCCAACGTTAACGGGTATCAAACACAAGGATTCAATAAATTGCCATTTGATATTGTTAAAAAAACCGACTGTTTTAAAATAAGTAAAAATGACAAGGGTCAAATAGTGGAAGTTACTTTTGTTATTAAAAATAAAAAAGAAAACTCTTATTTGTATGGATTTTCAGTAAAAAAGTTCTTGTATACTGATAGCAGTATACAAACAAAAAGCTTTGATAAATATGGGAAACAGCTTGCAGTGGGGAAGCCATCAAACGAGAACACTATTTTTATAAAGGAAATTTTGTTAAAAGATGGTAAGCCATTTGCTGAGAGGGGTTTAGATTTTTTTGGTAATACAATTAAAGGATTCTCAGAAAAAAGATTTGAGTGGGATGATAAAGGCAGAATAATTTGGGAGTGGAGTGTCGATAATTTTGAGCAACAATTGGACTATGCCAGCGGAGGAAATGTGCTATTCAAAAAATATGATTACAACAACGATGGATTACTTACGACAACAGGTTTTTACAAGAATAGGACTGCTAAGGCGGCATTAGGCGGCATTCATGCAGTGGAATATGAGTATAACCAAAATGGGAATATAATTAAAAATAAATTTGTAGATACGATGATGGCCCTGCATCCGGATCCCATTTCTGGAATGGCTTTTAGGCTTATGGATTACAATAGTTATGGGAATATGACAAAACAAACACTTTGTGATAAAGATGGAAACCCTGTTAACAATATTTCAGGCTATGCCATACAAGAAAGCACCTTTGATCAATTTACCAATAATACGCTCAGTATTTATTTTTCAAGCAACAGAAAGCCCGTTGATAATAGTGAGATAGGGGCTCATGGAGAGCGTTTTGTTTATGATGAGCTTGGCGATATGGTTTTAAAGGAATATGTGGATGAAAATATTAAACTCACCAATTCATCAACTGATGGGTATGCATATCAAGCAATGGAATATAACGATTCAGGTTGGTTGGTAAGTGAAACCTATTTTAATAAGAATAACAGTGCAGCTGAACCAATTTGGTTTAAAGCGCATCAAAAAGTTAACACCTATTTTGACAACGGTATGTTAAAACAAACAACATATTATGATAGCAGAAACAAGCCTACTGTCATTGAAACTTGTGCATGTTCTTCCGTAGTTTTTAAATATGATAGTATTGGCAATGTGATTGAGGAGACCTATTTGAATTCAGCGGGGAAACCAACTACTGAAGGTAAACAAGGAGTGGCAAGCCGACATTTTAAATATGACATTTATGGTGAGGTTTTGTTAATGGAATTATACGATGCCAAGGGTAATGAAATAACCATCAATGGCAATAGAACTATTCAATAAATTAGGAATTGAAAAAAAAAAGGTTATTTTTGTAATAAATTTAGCAATTTAAAAATCATGAACACAATCACAAAAATTATTCCTTTAGTGGCGATTATCGCTCTTTTTGGGTGTAAGGACAAACTCACTACCTTAGACATTGATCACAGTAGTGCAACTTCAGAATTTACAATTGAAGCTGGAGCAAAAGCAGGCGAAGTAAACGATGAAGTAACATTAAATTACGATTTCAAACAATTAGCCAAGGACAATGGAGTTAATCCAGATAATTTTAAGTCTTTAAAGTTAAAAAGCGCAAATGCAACGATAACCAATGATGCAACTTTTGAACCATTGACTAAAATTGTTGTAAAATTTACCGCTGATGGTTTAGCAGAAAAAACAGTAGTAACCAAAGATCCTGTGGTAGGAGCCGGTGTAACTAATTTGGCTTTGGATGTAGACAATTCACTAGACATTTTACCTTATTTTAAGGCAAATAATCTTAAAGTTCATGTGATGAGTGTTTTAAACTCTGATATCACAAAAGAGATAAAAATGAAGCTAGAATTTAAGTATACCATTGAAGCTGGTTTATAATTAAATTTTAAGTAAAATATAATTGAATGGCTTATCCAAAAGGATAAGCCATTTTTTTTCTAGTCCATACTTAAAAAAATATACTAATTGGATTTAAACGGACTTTCATAAATACTGTTTAATTTCAAAGGAGTAGCGCTAAATAAGGTAGTTAAACTATTTCAGTGTGTGCTTTGGATAGTATTGTAAATAATACTACCTTTGCACCCATTTGTCGAAATAGGAAGGAGATTCGACATGTAAAATGTAAAAATAATTATGGCAACAAAAATTAGATTAGCGCGACATGGTCGCAAAAGAAAAGCATTTTACCATATTGTGGTGGCGGATAGTAGAGCTCCGAGGAATGGTAAGAAAATTGAAAGAATTGGTAGTTATGACCCAAACACAAATCCAGCAACAATTATTCTGGACGTGGAAAGGGCAGTAAGTTGGATTGAAAAGGGAGCGCAAGCAACCGATACAGCCAATGCAATACTATCTCACCAAGGAGCATTACTACAAGTTCATTTGAACAAAGGGGTAAAAAAAGGTGCACTAACACAAGAACAAGCAGATGAAAAATTTGCTGCTTGGAAAACTGAAAAAGAAGCAAAAATTGGTACTAAAATTGACACAATTGGAGCAGAAAAAGCCGCAAAAGCAAAGGCTAGTTTAGAAGCTGAAACAGCAAGAAAGGAAGCAAATCAACAAAAAATTGATGCTAAGCTTAACCCAGAGGTTGAAACTGCATCGGAAGATGTTGTTGATGCTACCGAAACAGAGAATGAAGAAATTGCTACTGAAGAGGAAGTAGTTGCAGCGGTAGAGGTTACTGAACCAGAAGCATCAGCTACTGAAGAAAGTACTGAAGAAACTAAAACGGAAGAAGCTTAAGCTAAAACATCATGATATTTTCTCCCAATTTTATTGAAATTGGCTACGTAGAAAGAACTCATGGTACGGCTGGGTGGATTAAGTTAAATTTATACAATCCCGAAAATTCCATTCCCAAAAAGGGGATGGAATTTCTGTTTTTGGAAATGGATTCATTTCCTGTTCCTTATAGGATTGAAAAGCTTAATGCGGAAGCTGCACTGGTAAAGTTATTTGATTTTGATGATCCAGACAAAGCGCAAGCATTGGTTGGAAAAACAATATTGGCAAATTCAGAAACGTTACAAGTTAAAAGAACTTCGGTGTGGCAACCCTTAAATTATTTCGTTTACAGTCAGTCTAATGTGGCTATTGGAAAAGTATTGGATATAAATGAAATACCAGGAAATCCCTTGTTAGAAGTTGAAACGGAGCATGGAATGATTCAGTTACCATGGAACGCAGATTTTATTATCTCTACAGATAAGTCCAAGAAAACAATTGTCTATGATGTTCCTGAAGGCTTGTTAGCATTATGATACACTTTGATATAGTTACCGCTGTTCCAAAGGTTTTTGGTGCATTCTTTACTGAGTCTGTCATTGGGAGGGCTATTAAAAATGACGTGGCAAGTGTAAATATTATTAATCTTAGAGACTATGGTCTCAATAAATATCAACAGATTGATGACGCACCTTATGGCGGAGGTGCAGGGATGGTTTTAATGCCAGAGCCACTGGATTGTGCCATTAAGGATTGTCTGCAAGCAAGAAAATATGATGAAATCATTTTTTTTCTTCCAGAAGGAGAAAAGATTATTCAAAAAATGGTAAACAGCTATTCTGTGGCGCAAAACATTTTAATTATTTGTGGACACTATAAGGGTATAGATCAAAGAATAGTGGATATGTATGCCACCAAAATTATAAGTATAGGAGACTTTATTATTACAGGTGGTGAAATAGCAGCAGCACTCTTTGTTGATGCGGTAATCAGAGTCTGTCCAGGTGCAATAGGCGATGAGCAATCTGCATTAGAAGATTCATTTCAAGATAGTTTGTTATCGCCACCAGTTTATACACGCCCCGAAACTTTTAACGCACAAAAAGTGCCTGCTGAGTTACTTTCAGGTAACCATCAATTAATAGCTAATTGGAAAATGGAACAAGCCATTGAAAAAACCAAGAAATTTAGGCCAGATTTGCTTGATGGCGATGAGTAATTTAAAATCGATTACTAATAATACCTTAAACAAATTTTAAACTTCTATTACCCTTTTCAATCGCGTTTAGTTGAATTGCATGGTAATTTTTTGGTAAAAGTGGAATGGCAGTTTCAGGCCACTCTATAAAACATAAACTTTCACTGTCTATGTACTCTTCAAAACCAATGTCCAACAGCTCTTCTATTGCCTTTATGCGGTATAAATCAAAATGATAAATGGTTTTATTTGTATGGGTCCGGTATTCGTTGACAATGGCATAGGTTGGACTACTCATTGATTGTTGAACACCAAGTTTTTGACAAATAGCCTTTATTAAGGTTGTTTTCCCCGTACCCATTTCACCATTGAAAATACAAACGGTATAATGCAAACCAGCAACGATTCTCTCAGCTATAGCAGGAATATCTTGTTCTGAAAAAACAATTTCCACGGTTAATTAGGATTATTTATTGGGTTCTAAAACAATAAATGGGATAAGCATTTCTTCCAAAGATATTCCACCATGTTGTAACGTATTTTTGTAATAATTTACATAGTGATTGTAATTATTGGGGTAGGCAAAAAAATCATTGTTTCTTGTAAAAACATACCCCGTACTTACATTGCTTTTAGGCAAGTATGCTGCTTCTGGTTTGGTAATTTCAAATACCTCTTTTGCATTGTAGCTTAAATTTTTACCTTGCTTGTATCGCAAATTGGTGGTGGTGTTTTTATCTCCTACAATTTTAACAGGATTACCCACTTTTACTGAGCCATGGTCAGTGGTAATTATAACTTTACAAGGTTTTTCTGCCAATTGTTGAAGCGTATCCCAAAGTGGAGAATGTTTAAACCAGCTCAATGTTAAACTTCTGTAGGCTGCTTCGTCTTCAGCCAGCTCTCTAATAACATGACTGTCTGTTCTAGCATGAGAAAGGGCATCAACAAAGTTATATACAATCACATTTAAATCATTGGTAAACAGATTGTTGATACTGTCATTTAGTTCTTTAGCTTGGTGCAGTTTAACAATTTTGTGATAGGATGTTTTCTTATCAAAACGCAACCTTTTCATTAAATCTTCCAAGAAGAAGTCTTCAAAGTTGTTTTTTCCACCTTCATCTTCATCAAAGCTCCATTTATCTGGAAATCTTTTATAAATTTCGCTAGGTAACAAGCCGCTAAATATGCTGTTTCTACAATATTGTGTTGTGGTTGGTAGCGTACTTAAATAAATATCATCACTTACTACATTAAACTTTTCGCTAATTAAAGGAGCAAGTGTTTTCCATTGGTCATATCTTAAATTGTCAATTAAAATAAAGAATACGGGCACATCTTTGCACAATGGAATAACATTTCTGCGTAGCAAATTGTGACTCATTACAGGGTTTTCGTCTCCAGTTGTATCAAGCATGCCAACGTAGTTTTTTGCGATGAACTTGGCGAAATTATTGTTGGCTTCCGTCATTTGTGTTTCCCAAACGCTTTTTAGACCTTCCTCATCCGCTACTTCCAATTCTAATGCCCAAAAAACTAGCTTTTTGTATATGGCAACCCATTCAGGATAGCTTAGGTTATCCATCAACGACATGCTGATATTTCTAAATTCCTGCATGTATCTTGAGGTTGCCTTTTCGGTTACAATTCTGTTTTTATCAACCAACTTTTTAATAGCCAATAAAATTTGATTAGGGTTTACGGGTTTGATAAGATAATCACTAATCTTAGAGCCAATCGCCTCTTCCATTATATGTTCTTCCTCATTTTTGGTTATCATCACCACATGCAAGTCAGGTTTGTTTTCTTTGAGTATCAATAGGGTTTCTAAACCACTTAACCCAGGCATATTTTCATCCAATAACACCAAGTCTGGATTATTTTCTTTAGCCAAAGTTATCGCATCGTGTCCGTTATTGGTGGTTAATATTTCATAACCCTTGTTTTCTAAAAATATAATGTGTGGCTTTAGTAAATCAATCTCATCATCTGCCCAAAGAATTTGTGTTTTATCCATGCTTTGCAAATTTAGCTTTTATAACGGTTTATTTGCTGCTATGGTATTTAAAAAAATGGATAATATATGAAGAGGTGTTTTTAGCGGATGAAATGAATTATTTAAAAATGGATTCTGTTATTTTCCATACTATAATCCACCAAACTTTTTCCATTTTGGATGGTTAAGTAATTATTTACTACATTTGCAGCCCAGTTTAAATAAAATTAATGGAAGTCTTTTATATCATTCTCTGCTCTATTCTCTCTTATCTATTGGGTTCTGTACCTACTGCCGTTTGGGTTGGTAAAGCATTTTTTGGTATTGATGTTCGAGATTATGGCAGTGGAAATGCAGGTGCCACCAATACTTTTAGAGTATTAGGCAAAAAAGCAGGGATTTTAGTGCTGCTGATTGATTTAATGAAAGGCTTCACTGCAGCTTCTTTGGTGTATTTCTTTGGAACTATCGATCCGGAGGGTGTTAGATGGGTTAACATTCAACTTTTGTTCGGGATTTCAGCGGTCTTGGGACACATATTCCCGCTTTTTGCTAATTTTAAAGGAGGAAAAGGTATTGCAACACTTTTTGGAATGGTGGTTGCCATTCATTATGCACCTGCATTGGCATGTTGTGGAATATTTATCTTATTTTTGTTGGCAACACGATATGTCTCGCTAAGTTCTATAGTGGCAGTAGTGGTTTTTCCACTTTTGTTAATCTATGTTTTTAGAGAAGATGCAAAACTTTTAATTGCATTTGGAATTACCGCTGCAATTATGGTAATTTTGACACATCAAAAAAATATTAAGCGTTTAGTTAATGGAGAAGAGAGTAAAGCAAATATTTTACCAAAACACCGTAGAAACAGAGATATCTGAGGATTTAGATATCCTATTGGATAGTATTGGTTTTTGGCAAATATTGTTGCACAACGATGAAGTAAATACCTTTGATTGGGTAATTGATTGTTTAATAAAAATTTGCGATCACACTAAGGAACAAGCGGAACAGTGCGCATGGTTTGTTCATTTCAATGGGAAATATGCCGTAAAAGTGGGCGCTAGAGAAGATTTAAAGCCTTTGTGTGAGTCTTTACAAGAAAAGGGTTTGAGTGCGGTTTTGATAAAATCTGAATAGATGAATAAAGTTTATAACAATGCTGCTGAGGCGGTTGCAGATATCCAAGACAATACAACCATCATGTTAGGAGGATTTGGACTTTGCGGTATACCAGAGAACTGTATCAATGCCCTTGTAAAAAAAGGAGTAAAAGGACTAACTTGTATTTCTAACAATGCAGGAGTTGATGATTTTGGAATAGGTTTGTTATTGCAAACCAAGCAAGTAAAAAAAATGATTGCCAGCTACGTGGGAGAGAATGCAGAGTTTGAAAGACAATTGTTACAAGGAGAATTGGAAGTAGAGTTATTGCCACAAGGTACTTTGGCTACCCGATGTTTAGCCACGGGTTATGGAATGCCTGCGATATTTACACCTGCTGGTGTAGGAACAGAGGTTGCAGAAGGAAAAGAATTAAGAGATTTTGATGGAAAAACGTATTTATTGGAACATGCCTTTAAATCAGATTATGCTATCGTAAAAGCTTGGAAAGGTGATACACATGGCAATTTAATTTTCAGGGCTACTTCTCGTAATTTCAACCCAATGATGGCAATGGCAGGTAAAATTACCATTGCTGAGGTAGAGGAATTAGTGCCAGCGGGTGAGTTAGACCCCGATATGATTCATACACCAGGAATTTTTGTAAACCGCATATTTAAAGGTGTAGCTTATGAAAAGCGCATCGAGCAAAGAACTGTTCAAAGCAAATCATAGTTTTATATGATACCCAATTTTAAGCAAATCAGTGCTGAGGATATTCAATTTTTCGAAACGATTTGCGGAAAGGACTACGTGCTTGTCAATGATGAGGACATGGTGCCCTATGGAAGAGATTATACAGAAGATTTACTTTTCATGCCAAATGCAGTAGCAATACCTGCAAATAGTTATGAAATTAGTAAATTACTTGTCTATTGTAATCAACATACCATAGCAGTTACCCCTAGAGGAGCAGGTACGGGTTTGAGTGGAGCTGCACTGCCAGTTTATGGTGGATTGGTTATTGCCACGGAAAGACTCAACAAAATATTAGAAATTAACCAAGCAGATTTTCAAATAACCACCGAGCCAGGAGTTATCAATCAACAGATAAAAGATGAGTTAGCCACTGTTGGATTAGCTTATCCACCTGACCCAGCAAGCAAGGGCAGTTGTTTTATTGGTGGAAATATAGCCCACAGTAGTGGTGGCCCTCAAGCGCTTAAATATGGAACTACTAAGGACTATGTACTGAACCTTGAGGTGGTATTGCCCAACGGAGCAATTATCTGGACGGGAGCAAATACACTAAAGAACAGCACTGGTTATAACCTTACGCAATTAATGATTGGAAGTGAAGGAACCTTAGGCATAGTTACTAAAATTGTACTAAAAACAGTGCCACTTAACCCAAGTCAAATACTCTTGGTTGCTGGATTTGATACCGTTCATGATGCGTGTAAAACGGTCTCACCATTATTTATGGCAGGTTTAGAACCTGCTGCGGTGGAGTTATTGGATCAAAAAGGAGTGGCAATTGTCTGTGATAAGAAAGGCATTGCCAATCCATTTCCAAACGCCAAATGCTATTTGATGATTGCTTTTGACGGGAAAAATAACAGTCTTTTTGAAAGCCAATGTGCCACAGCTTATGAGATTTGCGAGAAATACAATGCTGTGGAAGTGCTTTTGGCAGAAAGCCATGCGGAAATGGAAATTTTTTGGAATATTAGGCGCAGTATTGGCGAAATAGTAAAGCAGTACAGTATTTACAAAGAGGAGGATACCGTTGTACCAAGAAGTAAGTTACCAGCTGTAGTGGAAAAGGTAGCTGAATTAGAAAAGCAGTATGGGTTCAATACGGTGTGTTATGGTCATGCGGGCGATGGTAATTTGCATATCAATATTTTGAAGGAAGATTTATCTGATCAACATTGGAATGATATTTTACCAATAGCCATTCGTGCGCTTTTTGAAGAATGCAAACGATTGGGAGGCACTATAAGCGGAGAACACGGGATTGGATATGTTCAAAAGCCTTATATGGATATTGTATTAACCCAAATACATTTTGACATCATGCGGGGCATAAAGCATGTTTTTGACCCCAATGGTATCATGAATCCGGGGAAGATTTTTAATGCCATAGCATAAGTTACATGCTTATTCAAAGGGATTCTACATAGGTTTTAAAGTTGTCTAAGATTGCTAGCCAACCAGTTTTTTGCATTGCTATCGGATTTTCTTTTTCTGGCTCAAAAAGCTCTTTAACAAGTGTAAATTGATCTTGTGGTTCAAACTGTACTTGCATTTTTCTATTGTCACCTAAATTAATTGCAATGAGTTTTTCTGTCACGACATGCGTAAAAACACCCTCAAAATCAAACCCAAAACTTCCATCTTTCGCCTCCATTCGGTATGAAAAAATGCCACCGTCAACTAAGTTACTTTCGGCTTTGGTGGTATGCCAATCTTCTGAAGCATGATTCCATTTAACTATGTGTTTTGGATCTGTCCAGCAATTCCACACCATATTTAAAGGCGCCTTTACTAGGGTTTTAACTTCAATTTGATTTTGCAAGGTCATGGTCTTTAATTATTGCAAAGTTCCTCTTTTTCTCTCAAAAATTTAATTTTTTTTGTTGCCTCCATTAATCTCAACATTAAAATAGGGCTAATATTAAAATAGAAATTATCTTTGCCCACATATCAAATGATTACTGAAAAAATTTTAATCCTAGATTTTGGTTCACAATACACGCAACTAATTGCTAGAAGGATAAGGGAGTTAAATGTTTATTGCGAAATTCACCCATACACGCATTTACCAGACTTGGATAATACCATAAAAGGGGTGATTTTTTCAGGCAGTCCATTTTCTGTTCGGCAAACAAATGCACCTCAAATTCCATTAAAAGAAATTCAAGCACTCAATGTGCCTATTCTAGGGGTATGTTATGGTGCTCAATGGCTAGCACAGCACTTTGGTGGTATCGTTGCACCCAGCGCGCATAGAGAATACGGTAGGGCTATTTTAGATATTCAACATGATAATTGTAGATTATTGCATGCAATGAGCGCAACTTCTGAGGTGTGGATGAGCCATGGTGATACCATATTAGAAGTCCCTGATAGCATAGAAGTGGTGGCAGGAACCACGGATGTAAAAGTGGCAGCTTTTCAGGTAAAAGGACAAGAAATTTATGGTATTCAATTTCATCCCGAGGTTACACACAGCCAAGAAGGAAAAAAATTAATCAATAACTTTGTTTTAGATATTTGTCATTGTGATCCAACATGGACCCCAGAAAATTTCATCACTGAAACTACAGCAGCCTTAAAAAATCAATTGGGAAATGATGAGGTAATTTTGGGACTTTCGGGCGGAGTAGATTCATCTGTTGCTGCAATGCTTCTGCATCATGCTATAGGCTCAAAACTAAAATGTATTTTTATAGACAACGGACTTCTTAGAAAGGGAGAGTTTGAACAAGTACTCCATACTTTCAGTAAACTAGGTTTGAATATAAAGGGTGTAGAGGCTGCTGCAGAATTTTACGCAGATCTTGCTGGAAAATCCGAGCCAGAAGCAAAAAGAAAGAGTATAGGAAAGGTTTTTATTGATGTTTTTACAAGAGAAGCAGCTTTGTTTGAAAATGCAAAGTGGTTGGCTCAAGGTACAATTTACCCTGATGTAATTGAGAGTATTTCTGTTAAAGGACCGTCTGCAACCATTAAAAGTCACCACAATGTTGGGGGCTTGCCTAAAGATATGAAAATGAAAGTTGTAGAACCTCTGCGCAATCTTTTTAAAGATGAAGTACGGGAAGTAGGAAAATCTTTGGGTTTGAGTAGTGAAATTTTGGACAGACATCCTTTTCCTGGACCAGGTCTTGGAATTAGAATTTTAGGGGAAATTGATGCTGAGAAAGTTAGAATTTTGCAAGAAGCTGACTACATTTATATGGAGCAATTAAAAAAACACAATTTGTACCATCAAATTTGGCAGGCCGGTACTATATTTTTACCAATTCAATCGGTGGGTGTAATGGGTGATGAAAGGACGTACGAAAATGTTGTTGCACTTCGTGCTGTTACAAGTTTTGATGGAATGACTGCCGATTGGTTTCCTATGCCCTATAATGTTTTGGCTGAAATATCCAATACCATAATCAATAGAGTCAATGGTATTAACCGTGTAGTTTATGATATAAGTTCTAAACCTCCTGCTACTATTGAGTGGGAATAATATGGCATTAAAGTTGTTTAATATCAATTGAATTGAAAAAAATACATTACATATGCTTGGCAATAACCTTATTTGTAAGCTTAAGTTTTAAGGTTCAAGAAGGTAAACTGGATACCATTCCACCTGCTTTGCAGGAGTATAACGTTGCTTTGTTTTTGCCGCTTTATTTGCATGATCCAGTAAAAAGGAAAAATGATACAACCAGGGTAATGTATGATTACTATGAAGGGGTTCAGATTGCCTTAACAGAATTAGAAAAACTTGGAATGAAAATGCGTTTACACGTTTTTGATGATGAGGGAGATAAACACATTGTTGACAGTATTTTTAGCTTGCCTAAAATGATGACCATGCATACCATTGTTGGCCCTTTATTTAATGATTGTCATCAAGTTGCGGAAAAATTTTGTGGGATATACAAGATTCCACTGATTTCACCCATTAAATTTTATAAGAGAACAACAAAAGATACTTTTCCGCATATAAACATGATTCCTTCTGATAGCGTTAATGCATACGGTGAAGGATTGGCCATTTCAAGGTGCTATCCAGGTTATGAATTGGTGGTGGTTTCAGATAATGGAGCGCGCTTTTTTCATGAACGTAAATTGTTTAGAGAAGGCTTTTCTTTGTTGAATAAAACTGCCATAACCAATATTTTGGAAACGGATTTGAGTAAACTCAATGAAATGATGCTTAAAAACAAAAAAATCATTGTTTATGCGCCCACTGAAAATGTTGGAGTGCTTACTAGGTTAGCAGATCATTCTAAAAATGGCAAAATAATTTTGTCATTGCCCAAATCTAGTAAAAATATAACTGGTTTTGGTAAAGGCCTCATGGTTAGCGGTAAAGTGCATTTTGGTGATGACAATGTGTATGATATCTATGAGGATGGGATTTTAGCCTTCCGTAAAATTTATAGAGAAAGATTTAGGTGGGAAGCAAATATTTATCATTTTACAGCGTATGATCAATTTATGTTTATTGGACAAGGGCTGATGACCTTTCATCAACTATATCCAGAAAGAATGAGTGATTATAGGTATTTTGGAATAATGAATCACTTTTTAATGCGCAATGTCTCTAAAGGCAGTTTTGAAAATGCGGGCTGTAAGATAGTACGATATGCAGATAAGGACACCAAAGTTGAGGTGCCTCAGCGATAATATATGCATGGCAAACTCTTTATTAGGCTAAGTCAGCTAAAAACGCTGATTGAAAATTACCCATATCCTGCTCCGCTGTCGCTTTATATTAAGGAATATTTTACCGCACATAAAAATTTAGGAAGCAAAGACAGAAAGGAGATTAAGGCATGGCTTTATGCCTTTTTTAAATCTGATTTTTTGAATGAAGGTTTATCGTTGGAGACAGAATTACTGCATGTTTTAAAGAATGATGCTTCCGCGATATTACAATCTTTAAAGTTGCAATGTCAATACGAAACAACAGCGCAAGCAAAAGTTACGTTTCCATTATCAGGTTACATTTCTCCAATGGTAAAAACTACCATAGATGAACTGAAAGAAGAAAAATTAGTATGGCTTAGGTTTTTACAGCAAGATTGTATGATTGAAGAGGAAAGCATAGTACTAGAAGCCGATGGATTATTTGGATTAAAGCCCAGTACTGCAATTGCAATACCTGATACAAGTTATCAAATTCAAGACTGGGCATCATACATGGCTGCAAAAAAATGTGCTGCACTTATTAAGGGTTCTATGGTTTGGGATATTTGCTGTGGGGCCGGAGGCAAGGCATTGACAATATTAGACCATACCGTTGATTTGCAGTATTACGCCAGTGATATTAGACCGCAAATTGTTGAAGCACTAAAGGGCAGGGTAAGAGATAGAAAAGTTATTACAGGAGTGGTAAATTTGAACAATCCTTTACCACACCTTAATTTTGGGGGCAATAATGTCACACAGGGTAGTTTTGATTGTATCATCGCTGATGTGCCTTGTAGTGGGAGTGGAACTTGGGGAAGAAACCCACAGCATTTGAGAAGTTTTACTGAAACTCATTTGGAACGTTTTGTTCAATTGCAACGTACAATTATTAGCAACGCCCTTCCTTTTTTGAAACCAGAAGGAAGGATATTTTATATAACTTGCTCTGTTTACAACAATGAAAACGAAGAACAATTGGCGTATTTTAACAATGAACACAACCTTATTGTTGAAGAGAAATGCTACCTTAATCAAAAGGGAAGTGACACCCTATTTTGGGCTGTTTTAAAACGGGCAACGAATACTTAAAAAGTTTAGGGCAAAATTCAGCGTAAAATTTATTTTACGCTGCTCAAAGCCAATGTTTGCTACTATTATCAAAATGTTTTCGAAAAATAGATGCAGTTTTAGCTGTATTATTTCCGTTGTAAATTGTACTTTTCCAGTGATGTTCTTTTAACACTGGTCGAATGTATTGGTGGATAATTCCAATCTTTTTTTGAATTGGAATAATGAAAAATTATATTGCACCCCTTTTTAAAACAATAATAACAATCAATGAAAAAAATCTTACAAATTACAGTATTTGCAGTGATAATGGCTCCAATGAGTCTGCTAGCAGATGAAGGCATGTGGCTGCTAAACATGATGGAACGCATGAATTACAAAGACATGCAGAAATGTGGTGTAAAACTCACCGCTGAGCAAATTTATTCCATTAATAACTCATCTTTAAAAGATGCAATCGGCTGGTTTTCTAATGGATGTACAAGCGAAATTGTTTCTGATAAAGGTTTGGTTTTGACGAATCACCATTGCGGATATGATGCCATTGCTGGATTAAGCACACCAAAAGATAACATTTTGGATAATGGATTTTGGGCTAAGTCAATAAATGAAGAAAGACCAGCACCGGGGGTTAGTGTAGCATTAGTGAATAAAATTGTTGATATCACTGCTGAGGTTATGGACTCTGTTAAAGGTATGAGCGTAGTTGAAAGAAACAATGCTTTGGCAAGAATTTATGGTCACATTACCAAAAGAGTAACAGAAGGAAATCACTATGAGGCACAATGCCGTTCAATGTTTGAAGGAAATGCATACTATCTTTTTGTTTTTGAACGTTTTACAGATGTAAGGTTGGTTGGTACTCCACCACAAAATATTGGTAAGTTTGGAGGAGAAACAGATAATTGGATGTGGCCTCGTCATACCGGTGATTTCAGTATGTTTAGAATATACACTGATAAAGATGGAAAACCTGCCAAATATGCAGAGACCAATGTCCCTTATAAACCAAAAACATTTTTAAAAGTATCTAAAGAAGGTGTTAAAACAGGAGATTATGCCATGATTATTGGTTTTCCTGGAAGAACTAATCGCTATATGTTTTCTCAAGGAGTTCAACAAGCCACAGATTTGGTGGATCCAACAATAGTAAAATTGAGGGATGTAAGGTTAAACGCTTGGAAAGAAGAAATGAATAAAGATGTGGATGTTCGCTTAAAGCTTTCTTCAGATTATGCAAGTGTTTCTAACTATTGGAAGTATTTTAAGGGTGAGGGGCAACAGCTAAAATCTAACAAGGTTTATGATAAAAAATTAAGCGAAGAAAAGAAGTTCTCGAAATGGGCCAAGGGTAAACCAGAATATGAAAATGTGATGAATGATGTAGCTAAAATTTATGCCGCTTATGAGCCTTATGCTACACAATCTTGGTATTGGAGAGAGGGTATCATTTCGCCAACAATTTCTAAGCTAGCCTATTATGGTCTTTTAATGCAAGAGGCTATTGAAGGAGGTAATCAAACAAAAATTGATGGATTAAAAAAGAACCTTTTGCATGCCGTTGAAGATATTCCGTATGAAGCTGCTATGGTTAGAGCCGATCAAAGAATTTTAGACAGTCTTTTATTGTTGTATATGGCAGGGAATGACAAAGATATGCGCCCAGCATTTTTTAATGAGCAGATTGCCAAATATGGTAATGGAGATAACAAAGCCGGAGTAAAAGCTTATGTTGCCAATGCTTTTGCAACCAGTATTTTTGCTGATAAGGATATGTTTGTAGCCTGGGTAAATAACCCTAGACCAGAGTTGATTAAAAACGATATTATGTATTTACACGTCAAAGCTTTTAAAGCAAATTATGACGATAACTTTAAAGCGAAAATAGATTCTTTTAATGATCAGGAAACGGAATTAAGCAGAGTTTATATTAAAGGCTTGATTGAAATGAATCCCAAAACAAATTATTATCCAGATGCAAACTCATCTATACGCTTAACCTACGGTAAAGTAAAACCGTATATGAATTTTGAGGTAATGACTTATTTAGATGGAGTAATTGAAAAAAATAAAAAATTCAAAGACAACCCTGAGTATGATTTGCCACAAAATTTGTTGGATGCCTATAATGCTAAAAACTTTGGAAGTTATACGGATAAAACCGGAAAAGTACCCGTATGTTTTTTAACAGATAATGATATTACTGGAGGAAACAGTGGTAGTCCAGTGATGGATGCTGAGGGCAGATTGATTGGTTTGGCTTTTGATGGAAACTGGGAAGCCATGAGTGGTAATATTCACTATGAACCGTCTAAACAAAGAACCATTGTTGTTGATATTCGCTATGTATTATGGATTATTGACAAGTTAGGAGGCGCCAATAATCTTATTGAAGAAATGAAAATTGAAGGTTAATTTAAACCAATGATAAAAAGCCCCATTTGCATAGCAAATGGGGCTTTTTTAGTTTAATCTTTTTTAATGGGCTTGCGTTTTAAAAACTCATAGAACCCCACTACCATTAATAACATAAGCAAATTATACAAAAAATCTTCCCATGGAATACTTCCAATTCTGAAAGAAGTTTTTTCTAATTCATTGTAAATAATAATGGGTTTAGAAGTTAAAACTCCATCAATGATTAGCATTGGAATAATGCATACCAAAAATGCCCTATAAAAATTGCCCATGTATCGATTTTTTCTTAAAAAAAGCAAATGAATAAGGAGGGCAAATGCTGTAATGATTGCAGTATATGCTGTATAAATCTTATGGACATTAATGATATAAACACAAACGGCAGCTATAAATAGCAACAATGTTACCAAACGTGCCCTTTTCTTAAAGTAATCATGCGGAAAATACAGATTGAGGCATGTGTATACAAATACGCAAGCATAAGGCACTGTGATAAAGAAAAGCCATTCTTCTATCGGTAAATTAAAAACATAGAACCCTGTTAAATATGCAGGGTTAAAATGCCATACATTGAAATACGTAAAAGCAATATCCCATGGTATAAAAAGTAGCATCATATATAGAATGGCAGGAAACAAATATTTCCAATGCTTATAAAAGGCTACTTTTTTGTCAAATGAAAGCGCTAAGGGTCCTGCTAAGGTGAGTAGGTTTAAAATTAAATAAAGGTATTTCAAAAAAAGATTATTTGCCAGTTATATGGCAACAAATATAATTTTTTATTGTGAATTATGCTTTTGTTTTCAGACCCATATAGGACTCATACTCCCATAGCATTTTTTTCAAGAGTTTTCTTGCCACAAAAATTCTAGTTTTAACTGTTCCGATTGGAATATTCAATTCATCACCAATTTCGTGGTACTTGTAACCTTCCATATTTCTTGTAAATGCATATTTAATATCCGTAGGTAATCTTTCTATTGCATTTTCCAAATCTTCTCTTATAAATCGAAGTTCACCGCCATTGCTTACTTTATTTGCAGCGGAATTGATATAATAGGTATTATCGGTGGCATCTAAAAAGGTGTTTCTTTTAATATTTCTTCTATAATCATTGATAAATATATTTTTCATGATTGTAAATAACCAACCTTTTAAATTGGTGCCGCTTTCAAATTTGTTTTCATAACGCATTGCTTTTAAAACGGTTTCTTGGGCTAAATCATTAGCTCTTTCTGCATTACTGGTTAATTGTAAACCATAATTTTTTAGAGCACCCATGTGTTGTGTTAATTTAGTCCTAAAATTGTTATTATATACTGCTTTCATGATTATTCCTTTTTATTAATACACTAATACACAAACAAATATCATTCACTATTCTATTGAAGCTGGTTGCTAATGGTTTAACAAGGTAAAATTGAAAGTTTGGAGAATAATTATTTTTTCTTATTCCCTTTTATTTATGCCAGTTTTAAACATTAATGCATTATTTTTGTATGATAAAACAATAAACAAAAAAAACTTTTAATGATTACAACTGTTTGTAGAAAGGAGAGTTTCAATGCTGCACATCGCCTACACAATCCTGCTTGGAGTGTAGAAAAAAATCACGAATATTTTGGTGCATGTAACAATCCAAATTATCACGGGCACAATTATGACCTAATTGTTAAGGTTACTGGTAAGGTCGATAAGGAAACGGGATATTTAATTGACATGAAACTGCTCAGTGATTTGATTAAGCATGAGGTAATTGAACCCTTTGATCATAAGAATTTAAATTTAGACGTTGATGCCTTTGCCTCTTTAAATCCCACCGCTGAAAATATTGCCACGGAAATTTATGATAGAATTAAGCGTAAGCTTGATGATGTATATCAACTAAGTATTGTTTTGTATGAAACCCCAAGAAACTTTGTTGAATACAATGGACAATAAAAATAAGGAAAACTTTAATGTCGATGTAGATGAGGACCACATCATTTATAGTGACAAAACCCCAATGAGAGCTAATGCGCATGTCATCAGTGATGAGGAAAAAATAGCGCAAATTGAAAAGAGTATGAGGTCAATTCTAGAAACTTTGGGTCTAGATTTAACGGATGACAGTCTGAAAAACACACCACTAAGAGTGGCTAAAATGTATGTAAAGGAAATTTTTAGTGGGCTTGACCCAAAGAACAAACCAGCAATAACCTTGTTTGAAAATAAATATAAATACAATCAAATGTTGGTGGAAAAGGATATAACAGTTTACAGCGTTTGTGAACATCACTTGGTACCTATTATTGGCAAGGCTCATGTTGGTTATATTTCAAACGGTGAAGTTATTGGATTGTCAAAAATTAATCGGATAGTGAAATATTTTTGCCAAAGGCCGCAAGTGCAAGAAAGACTTACAAAGCAAATAGCCAACGAATTTAAAAAAGTGCTAAATACAGAGGATGTAGCTGTGGTAATTGAAGCACATCACATGTGTGTATCATCTAGGGGAGTAAAGGATGTTAACAGCAGTACGGTAACCGCAGATATTAGTGGTGCTTTTGAAAAGGAGGCAACAAGGATGGAGTTTCTGAAATACATTGGTTCTGGTTGGCATTGATACTTATCCCAATTTTTTATCGTTTACGATAGTTAATACGTCAGCAACATAATAATTTCCATTAGAAAAGAGTTTAATTTGAAACTGGCTTTGAGAAAACTTTGTTTCATTTTTATTTTCCTTGCCTTGTGCAAAATTGGTAAAGCTCAATTTTATGAAGTATCCGGTACCGTAAAGGACTTAACTGGCAACCCGATTGAAAATGCGGGCTTATTCATTAAAGGAACCCAATATTTTACGTATGCCAATGATACGGGCTTTTATAAATTTTTGTTGCCCAATGGTACCTACACCATAATTATTCAAAAGGAGGGCATTGAAAATTACATCACCAGTTTAAAAGTTTTGGACAGCAGCCTTGTTTTAAACATTAGGGTTAAAACTTTGGTCAAAGATATTTCTGCACTCAAATTGTCATCAAAAAGAATAGATATATCCAAAGATATTATTCGTTCTATTGTTGAATCAAAAGAAAAATATAGGCTAAACAATGCCTATAGTGCTAATTTGTATATTAAGGCCTCAGAAAAAAAGCAAACGCAAAAGCTTGATAGTATAACGCTCAAAAAGTATGACGATACTACTCAAACTTCATTGACCGAGATTTTTTTGAAATTGGATGTTGCTGCCTCTGGTGAAATCTTGGAAGAAAGAGTTGCTGTCAAAAAACAGGGCAACCAAGATGGTTTGTATTGGATCAGTGCTACTGAAGGCTTGATCAATGTTTACCAAAATTTATTGGTATTGGATGGTGTATGTGAAGTGCCTATAATTTCACCCATTAGCAATGCAGGTTTAATTTCCTATAAATACCGAACAGAAAATTTATGGTTTGATAATGGTAAGAAGTATTATAGAATAGGAGTAGAGCCTGTTGCTTTGGGTAATGCCCTTGGAGAAGGTTATTTAATTGTGGAGGATACAACATTTAGAGTTTTGCGGATGGAGCTAACTTTTCCCAAAATGCACATTCCAGAGTATGACAAATTTACCATCGGGCAGGATTACATTTACCCAAGTGATTCAGTTTTTTTAATAACTAAACAGCATTTTTACTACAATAGAAAAATTGGAAGACATACCAATGCATTTGGTGAGACGAATGTTAGTTTTGATTCTTTCATTTTAGACAAAAGTTTTAATAAAAAGCATTTTGGAGCTATGCTTAGTATTACTTCAACAGAGGCATATAAAAAGGATACAAATTTTTGGAATAGTGTAAGGGCAGATTCTTTAAGCATTCAAGAGTATAAATATTCTAAACAGCGGGATAGTTTTAAAGCCATTTTTGAAAGTGATGTGTACAAGGATAGTATGCAAAGAATTAACAATAAGTTAACGCTCATGAATGTGCTATTTTGGGGTCAAACATATGGCAATTACAAAAAGAAAAAACTTTGGTCATTTAATTCACTGTTAGAGGTTTATAAACCCATAAGGGTAGGAGGGGCAAGGCTGGGATACGGTTTCTCCTATTTTAAAAAATTTGATAATAAAACCAATCTGTACATTCGACCAAATATCAATATTGGAATTAGAAATAAAGATGTGAAAGGAGGTATTTATGCATACAGAATGTTTGATGCTGTAAAAAGTAGGCAAATAGGAATTATGTTTGATAGAGACTTTGAGTTTATCAATAATCATGATGCTTGGTTGAACATATTTAGACGCTCAAATTTTTATGAAGTAGATAGGGTAAGAACTTATTACCGACAAGAGTTTTTTAACGGGTTTTATGCCACACTTGGGTTTTCGGCAAGTGATCGAAGAAGCATTGATAAGTATGAATTTAGTGAGTTGGGAGATAGCTTGTTTGCTGGTTTAGGAGATACAACTAGGAATAAGCCAGTCGAATTTAAGCCCTATACCGCTCTTTATGGGGATATTTATGTCTCCTATACACCAGGACAAAAGTATATGTTAGAACCGTATGAAAAAATCATTCTAGGTTCAAAATGGCCAACATTTGGGGTTACTTATAAACGTGGTATCCCAAGATTAATAAATAGTACCATCGATTTTGAATACCTTAATTTTGAAATTACCCAAGTGCTAAAAATGGGCTTGGTAGGTAAAATGAACTATCGATTTAGTTCTGGAAAATTTTTACAGAAAAAAGATTTGCGTTTAGTTGATTACATATTTCAGGCAAATGGAAATCCATATTTTTTCTCAAACCCCAACTATACCTTTCAAAGTTTGGATAGTGTTTATCGTACATTTGATTGGTTTTTTGAAGGACATGTTTTGCACCGCTTTAATGGTGCAATTCTAAATAAAATCCCATTGTTAAAAAAACTGCATCTGGTAGAGGCTGTTGGTGGAGGATTTTTAATTTCTCCAGAAAATAGATTAAAGTACTTTGAAGCCTATGCCGGATTGGAACGCAGTTTTAGGTTTTTTAGTCAGCAATTAAGGCTTGGTTTTTACCTTGTTGGTGCGCAATCCAATCGATTTGAGGTTCCTTTAAGACTGAAATTTTCTTTGGAGTTTTATGATAAGGAAAATAATCGTTGGAGCTTTTAAAATTATTTATTTAATCTACCCAATCTACCAAAAATAAATTGGTATCTCTTGTGCCTCCATTGTCTCTGTTACTGCTGAAAATAAGTTTTTTACCATCAGGGCTAAACATTGGAAAGGCATTGAAATAACTATTGAAAGTTATTTGCTCAAGTCCTGTTCCATCAATGTTAACCATGAATAATTGAAAATCATAACCCTTAGAGGAATGATGATTGGAAGAAAAAATTATTTTTTCACCAGTTGGGTGAAAGAACGGAGCCCAATTGGCTTTGCCTAGATGGGTAATTTGTTTCAAATCTGAACCATCAATATTGCAGGTGTATATTTCCATGTTGGTTGGAGCTACCAAGCCTGAATCTAAAAGATTTTTGTACTCTCTTATTTCTTCATCTGTTTGAGGTCTACTTGCTCTAAACACCAATTTTGTTCCATCAGGTGAGAAAAAAGCACCCCCATCATAACCTAAGCCAAAAGTAACTTGCTTAAGGTTTTTGCCGTCAATATCCATGGTCCACAACTCTAAATCCCCACTTCTTGTTGATGTAAAAACAATTTTATCTCCTTTTGGAGAAACCGTAGCTTCAGCATCGTACCCCAAGGTATCCGTAAGTTTTTTGATAATTGTGCCTTTTTCGTTCGCGATTACTATATCAAAAGATGCATATACGGGCCATAAATACTTGCCATGAGAAACAGGAACTGGGGGGCATTTTTTGTCAGCACTTTCAGTAGTTGCATACAACACATCTTTATTATTGGGCATGTAGTAGGAGCATGTCGTTCTGCCACTTCCGCTACTAACCAATTGAGGTTTTGTTCCTTTTTTTTGAATGTTTTCATCAAGATGCATTTTGTAAATTTGGTCGCATTTCAGACCCCAGGCAGGGTTGTTACTTTGAAAACATATTTTCTTTCCATCTGGACTAAAGTAGGCTTCGGCATTGTCACCGCCAAAACTAAGTTGTTTGATATTTGTAAAATGCTTTTCTGTAATTGATGTACTGTCAGTTTTTTGTGCAAAAAGAGAACAGTACCATACCACCAATAAGGGAAGTAAAATATATTTCATATAAATTTATTATTTAAAACTAATGTATTCAAAAGTTGGATAGCCACTTATGCCTTGATTGTTATAAAAACTAATGAATCTAAATTTATGATAAGTTTCTTCATTGTCTTTTATTACCCAAGCTAAATGGGGGGTTAATGAATATTTCGCCAAGCCTAGGTCATATGATTTCCAATCATAACCAATCGTATTGCTAATGTTACAAAGAGGAGCCTTCGTGCAGAAATTATAGTCGATATTATCAAAATCTTCTGTAGTAATTTTATGAACAAGGGTATTGTATGGGTTTATTAAAACACCTAGTACTTGATATGGGTACATTTTATTATCCGCCTTATTCAAAACCATATCTCGGTATTGGGTAAATTCAATATCCCAATTGCTTTTAGGTGGTTCAATTTTAAGGATTTTTCCCTTTTCGAAAAATGAAAAATAAACATAGTTGTATGCATCGTTTTTTTCAATGGTATGATAATAAATGGTTTTATCCGTACTTTTTTCATCCATGAACTTTATTTTGTAGGCCTTTGTGTTGTTATCAATTAGTTTAAATTTAAATTGATGTTCACCTTCACCTAATATGTCCGCTGGAATATAATAAACATAGGTTTTATTTGATTTATATCCATTTCTCCACCAATCCCCAATGGCTGTATGCGCGTTCCATGAACTAACGCTATCCATTTTTGCGATTCCATTCTTAAGAATTTCATTGGCTGAGGTGCTAAATGCAGTATCCTTGCTTTCATATATTTGACGCCCTGCAATGCTGTGATTTATTCTTACATTAAACCCACCTTTTGAGGCATCAAGGGCAAGCATCCATTCTTTATTGGATGCTGTAACATAATTTCCTGTGCTAAAATCAAAAAATATAATGTTTTCATTTTCTGGCTTGGCATCTAAGCTAATATATTTTGAGTTTAAGTTTTTTTCAGGAATTGTTACAGGTTTTTCTTCCTTTAAACAAGCAGTAAATGACACAGAGATAAAGAAGATACAGGTAATGGCTATTTTCACTTTTTAATGGTATAAATTAAATTGATTGCATAAAATCGACCCAGTGCTACATTTGCACTATTGGAACCGGTGCTGTGCGTAGTTCCAATATTTCCGGTATTTTGTATATTATTAATATTAAAAATGTTTTTCACTGTCAATGTGATTAATAATTTATTATTTGCAAAGGTACGCATAGCGCTTATATCTGAAAGTAAAAATGGGGTGGAGTATTGTAATTTTACGGTATTATTTTCTTTTAAATAATTTGGTTGAGCCCCATTTAATTTATTCAGGAAGCTAAACTTTGTTTTTATCTTATTAAGCATATAAGAAACGTTGAATTGTGCATCTGGTCGGTAAAGGTAACTCGCCTTAGTTTGTATACTATCCGTTAATTGCTTGTTACCAACAATGCCAACACCCGTATTTATTTCCAATTTTTTGAAAGCAAGGTTTAACCGAAAGTTTATTCCCTTATTATAAAATTGTTCAATATTTTGGTATTCATAGCTAAGTGTGTTGACGTCCTTTTGAGCTAGAATAATTTTGTGTTTTATTTGGGTATAAAAGCTGTTTACTTCTAAAAATGTGCTGTATTTTTTAGACTCTCTTTCAATGTGAAAACCTCCATTGAGTGTATGTGATTCTTCTGATTTTAAATTTTCATTGCCTGAAACATCATGTGATTGATCTACAAAGTCTAAGTATCGCTCTTTGATTGAGGGTGCGCGATATCCCTTCGCATAGGAGCCAAATACAAACCAATTTTCTTTTAGTTTATATTTTACATGGATAGAAGGAATGAGCGGTACATTGAATTGTGAATTATAAGATGCTCTCAACCCTTGCTCTATTTGTACATGTTTGGTGTTAAACTGCAGGGCATAAAATAGTGCTACATCTGTATAGGTTGCATTTGATTTCAATCGAGAACTATTGCCCATTTCTGTGTAGATATCGTATCCAAAGCCTAGATTAAATAATTTATGCAGTTTTGTACCCCCCAAACCCCTGCTATTAAAGGCACGGTACTGTTGTGTATCTTGATCATTTGCTGCAGTAGATATTTGCTCTGACAGATCCAACAAGTTGATTACTTTTCGGGTTCTTACGCGTTTATAATAATTGTAAGCATTAGTGATGTTAAAATGAAACGATTTTTTCAGAGATCGAATGCTTGTTTGACTGCTTAGATTTACTCTATTTGTGTTGAAAAAATCGTCAAATGCAAATGCCTGAAAGGCGTTAATTGTTGGGCTTCCTTTGCTAACCAAGTATTCATCGAAGTAACTTGCTGTAAACCGTTGTTTAATTCTTTTGCCAAAGTAAGTGGTGTAGTTTCCATCAAGAATGTATTGTCTTTTTGGTTTCCAAGTTTGATTTCGTTTGTCTTTTTCAATATCATAGCCTTGAAAAAGATAACGTGTGATATTAAAATTGAACAGGTGTTTTTGTCTGCCATATGAAATAGAGGCGTGAGTATTAAAGGTACCTAAACTACCAAAATACTGTTGCAACTTGATTTCTTTTGAGTTTTTAGTGGGTGCCTTAGTGATTATATTGATAACACCTCCAATGGCATCCGTTCCGTAAATAATAGACATAGGACCTTCTATAATTTCGATACGTTCAACATTATTCATATTAATTTGTCCTAAATCCAAAGCACCATCATTTCTGCCTATCATGGCAACACCGTCAATCAAAACCTTGATATGTTGACCTCCAATTCCTCTAAGGCTTAAGCCTGCACCCAATTGTGCATCCTGTGATATTTGAATATTGACCTCATTTACCAAAACATCTTGCAGACTAACAGCCGCTAGTGATTGAATTTTTTCTTGACTAATGGTTCTGACCCTGTTAACACTGTTTTCTATTGGCACTGGCTGACTTGTTCCAGTTAAAACCAATTTGCCAATGCTACTGAAATTATTTGGAAGTACAATGGTTTTGGATTGGTTTGGCAAAATACTATCCATAATTGTTTTATAGCCTGTAGCAATTATTCTAAGTTGCAATCTAACACTATCGTATATTACTGCCTGACCATTGTCATCTGAATACACCGTATAATAGCCACAACCTTTGATGATAGGCTTTACCTCAATCAAGGCGTTGGGAATAGGCAATGCATTGCTGTCAACCAATAGTATTTTTGATTGTGCTTGCGCGGTGAAGTTTACCCAAATAAACAATACCCACAGCAAAACAAAACTTTTGATAGCGGATTGCAATTGTATTTAATGTTTTAAAACTTTTATGGATTTGTAAGTTTTATTGTTAGCTGAGATGTTTAACAAATAAATTCCATTTTCTAAATGAGCAATATCAATTTGATTATTGCCTTTGGTTAAACTTGTCTTGAATAATTCTGTGCCTAATACATTGAAAAGAGATAAATTGGCATTTTCTTCAAGTTCAATATTTAAAAGAGTTTTGGCAGGATTTGGATAGCAATTGATGCTTGTCTGCTCAATATTTTTTTCTGTTGAGGTTATAAAACCTAAACGAGCCATATCAAATACAATTTCACCTGATTTTGCACCTGCAAAACTTACAAACTGAATGGCATAAACTTCTTCCATTCCATTGTCCATGGCTTTTGCAATAAAATAAACATTAGAATCTGCCAAGATAAATTTAAAGGAATCTCTATTGTAGTTTTTCCATTCATAACCTATGGTATTAATTTTTCTTGAATAGTTGCTGGTATCAGCCCAATCCATAAAAGTAACATCCTTTAATTTAAGATGTTCAACAACTTTGCTTCTAATTTTATAATTTTGGAGTACTCCTTTTACTGGGTAATAAAACTTCTCAACCTCTTGATAATCCATGTATGCGGTGAAAAGTAAATCCCAATCTTTTGTATTTGGCTCTCTAACCACTTCTTTGTGATTCATCATGTCAAAATACATAAAATTTCCTTGAGATTTGGCCAGGTCATTCAAGGTAATTGTGGTATCCCAAGAATTATCCAATGCACCATATTTAAAAGTCCATTCTCGGTCACCGCTTGTCGATTTTCTTTGAACTATTCTTAATTTGTAACGCTGAGTTATCGTATGATTTTCATCTTTAATAACAACAAGGTATAAGGAGTCACCTACCAATTCGCCATTGTTGGTATAAACCGCCCAAGTGTATCGTGGATGTTGCTCTACTCCAGTAGAAAAACCGCCTTTTCCCCAGCTGCTGTCAGTATTTTGTAGTTTACGCCAATTGTCGACATAGTTGGTGTCAAAATTATCCCATTCACCCGCTTTTTGAGTGGGATTTACATACACCTCTGTATTGTTGTCATTAATCCAAATTGAGTAGAAACGGTCATCTTGACTTATCATATTCGAAAATGACAAATGATAATTTGAATTTGCAATTGAAGTCTTGTTTTTAGGGTTTTTTAAAGTGTAAAAAACATCATTTGTGTAATTTGCACCCATTGTTACAGTGTCTCTAACTATTATGTTTTGAGAAAACAAAGCGAAGGCGCTACAAAAGCAAAAAATGAGTAAAGTGATGGAGTGTGTAATTCTAGTATTCATAAGATGGCGCAAAGGTCTTATTTTACCTAAATTAATTGCTACACAAAATACGCTATTGCAAACAAATGACATTAACGCACGGGCAGGACAATTTAGAGCGAATTGAATTCCAAATTATTCAGTTTCCAATCCGCTAGCAGCTAAGGCAAGTTCTTGTGTGTACCCATCAAATAAAACGGCCAAAATTATAGTTCCTTCAACATACCGGTTAAAGGCTCTTTTTGGAGTAAAATTATCCATCCCATTTATAGTATTTTGAACGGTTTCAATCACTTTATGTGGGTCTTTGTAGTTTTTATTTTCATCTGGTGAAAGCATTGTTCTTTTGATAACCTTACCCTCTTTATCGACTACTATTTCAAAAATTATATTGGTCTTGTAATGGTATTTTTTTACAGCTTTTAAATCGATGGAATTGGAAAGTGCTTTGTTTACTTCATCAATAATGGCTTCAGCACCTCCAGCATATTGATTGTTTTTTATCAAATCGCTTTCATTGCGTACCCGTTTACTCATTTCTTCCCCATCTTCATTATAAAAAGTACCATTTTCAAAAACTCCTTTTGTGAATATGGCTCTTGCAGATTGTTTTCCATTGGTATGGTACCAATTCCATGTGCTGTCCTTTTTATTGTTAAAATACTTTCCCAATGCTGCTTTGTTGCCATTGTCCCAATACTCGTAATAGTATCCGGTTAAACTATCACTTTCATAGGTAGCAATAATGTACGGTTTTCCATTTTTATGAAAGGTTCGGAAAAATCCATCTTTTCTACCCTGCTTATACCGTGCCTCTTTCTCTTTGCTACCATCGTCATAAAACCAACTCCAATCGCTGTCATATTCATCAACAAAATATTTTCCTTCACCCTTTATTTGACCATTTTCATGATATATAATCCATTCACCATTTCTTTTACCGCCAAAGTACTTCCCTTTTGATTTCTCTTTGCCATTTTTGTAATAAGCAACGTAATCCCCTTCTTCACTGCCTTTTTTAAAGCGTACTTCAAATTCTTTCTGACCATTGTCATAATATGCTTCAAAATTACCATCACGCTCATTAGGGTCTCCATCTGAGGATAAGTAAGATCCAACAGATTTTAATTGATCATTGGCAGCGTAATACTCTTTTACCTTGTATTTTGCTCCTACTTTTACAATGTCCTTATAATAAACGGCCTCATCTGCCTTACATCTTGTGTTTTCAGCATCAAAATAGTATCTTTTTTGAGCATTGACATTTGTTGCAAAAGTTAAAAAAACTAAAAAAATTATTAAATATTTTATTCCTTTCATACGTGATTTTTTATTTTGTAGTTGGATTATACTCCCCATTTTTCATATCCTCTTCTCGTGCTTTATCTGCTTTTTTTCCGCTGCCTATGCTAAAATATCTTTTTGGATACTTGTTGATATCAATAATTAAGGCATCTAAATCTTTTGAAACCTTATCCAAATCATTGTATAATTTTGGATCTTTTATTAGAAGCGATAAAGTACCCTCACCATTTTGAATATTATTTAAAATGGCATTAAAATTAGCAATGGCTGCATTGGCTTCTTTCACTGTTTTTTGTAATTCCAAGTTCTTTACCTTATAGGTTATAGAATCGACATTACTCAAAATCTTATTAATAATGGCGTTATTATTCTTTAAGTTACTTGTGATGGACTCAACATTGGTAAAAATGGCATTCAGCTTCTCTTGATTATCCAACAACATTTGGTCAATTTTTCCACTCACACCTTTAAGGTTTTTAGTAGTGATTTCTAAATTGGCAATGGTACCTTGTAAAGCACCGCTATTAATTGTCCCATTTAATGAAGCCACAAGGCTGTCAATCCTGGTGGCAATGGGGCCTAAAGTAGTGCCTAAAGACTCCACTAAACTAGACTCTGCATCACCTTTTAAATAGGCTCCATCCTGTGCTTCTTTTGTCCCTTGCTTAATGGTAAATGCAATCGCTTTCGAACCGAAAAAATCTTTGTCAGCAATAGAGGCAACGCTGCCTTCCGTTATTTTAATTTCCTTTTGGATATCCAATGCTACATCAAAAAATTGTCCTGACTTGTCCATCACTATTTTTCCAACTTGTCCAATTCTATATCCTTTATACATTATTGGATTTGATTTTTCAAGTCCTTTCAAATCATTAAATTTTACATGATATGTTTTTCCACTTGACCACAAAGAATCTCTGCCAGATAGGAAATTATAACCCAATACTAAAATTGTTATTGATAAGGCCGCCAAAGCCCCCACTTTTGTTTCGTTACTTACTTTAAACACGCGTTTTTATTTGGAAACAAAACTAAACTTTTTTTAGGAAATAAATAAGTTTTAAAACCCTATTTAATGACAAAACCAATGAATTTTACCTGATCTTACCATCTTATAACTGGATAAATGGCCTCTTTGCCGTTGGTTATGAGCAAATTAAGTGCATTCTACATCAATCTGTATTTTGTTTGGCAGCAGCTTTTTCTATAATTTCCTTTCTGCTTTTGATGGCTCTAAATATTGAACTGGCTATTGTTTTTTGTCCATCAGCGCCCGTTAATGCTTTTCTATCAGATGCATTGGTTAAAAAACCAATTTCAACCAAAACACTGGGCATTGAAGTTCTCCAAAGTACCAGAAAACCAGCTTGTTTTACCCCTCTACTTTTTAGGGACCCACTGTCTTTAAATTCCTTTTCAATAATTTCTGCTAAACTGGCACTTTGTTCAAGATAAGCATTTTGTAACATACTGAAAATAATATGACCAATGGGAGAGTTTGGGTCAAAGCCTCCGTATGCAGTATTGTTTTTATAATCTTTCTCTAAAAGAATAGCGGCATTTTCTCTTTTACTTACCTCTAGGTTGCCTTCAGACTTATGAAGCCCCATGATGTATGTTTCAGAGCCACTGGCTGAAGTATTGTCGTTTGCGTTACAGTGTATACTTACAAACAGGTCGGCACTGTTTTTGTTCGCAATGTTAGACCGCTCACTTAACTCAATAAACTTGTCAGTTTTTCTAGTATATATAATTTTAACATCCTTAAAACTGTCTTCTAGCATTTTGCCAACGGCAAGTGCAACTTTTAATGTTACATTTTTTTCAAATTCGCTGCCTCCTTTACATCCTGGGTCGTGCCCTCCATGTCCAGCATCAATTACAATGGTATTGATGCTCTTGCCTGCCACTTCTCTTTTATGCGCTGCAATGAGCATGAAAAATGTGCATATCAAAAATGCAGGTATCAATAATATTTTAGGTAATTTTGCCATCCTTAAACTCTTTTCAAAAATAAGACCCTTTTCTTTATATATCAGTAATTGTATAACGCACAAGCGCTTAAAACTATTGTGGATTCAAGGTTTTGTGCTTTTGTTGCCCCTGCTTTTCGCTATGAATACTAGTACTTACGCGCAGTCTATAAAAGTAGACAGTCCTAGTGTAGCTGTTGACACCATCTTAATGGATACCCTCATTCAGGGAAAAGGGGGTTTGGAAGATTTAGTTGATTATGAGGCTAGAGATTCTATTATTTTAGATTTAGAAAATAAGATGGCACATCTCTATGGTGACGCCCATGTGCTCTATACCGATATTGATCTAAAAGCGGATTATATCCGCATAAACTTTGAAACCAAAGAGCTTTTTGCTACTTCAACCAAGGACAGTAATAATATTCCTGTAGGTATACCGCATTTTAAACAAGCTGAAAATGAGTTTGATATTGACTCGCTAACCTATAATTTTGGAACCAAAAGGGCAAGGCTTTCTGGACTTCGACTGGTTGAAGGGGAAAGTTATATTATTTGTAATACGGTATTTAGAAATTCCGATGGTAGCATTATTACAGATGTAGGAAAATATACAACTTGTAATTTAGAACACCCTCATTTTTATTTTAAAGCCAGAAAACTAAAAGTTATTCCCAATGATAAAATTGCTTTTGGTCCCGCCAACTTGGTGGTAGAAGATGTGCCAACTCCTTTGTTTTTGCCTTTCGGTTTGTTTCCTGTTAAAAAGAATAAAGAAAGCGGTGTGATTTTACCTGCTCCAGAAATGGGCGGATTTAGGGGCTTTGGACTTACGGGTTTGGGATATCATTTTCAGTTGAGTGATTATTACAATTTAACACTTACGGGTGATTTGTATTTTGGAGGGTCTTACCGATTAAGAACCTTTAGTAGGTATGCCAAACGTTATAAGTATAACGGTCAGGTTGATTTGTCTTATGGCTACAGCATCATTAGTGGTAGCAAGGAGGAGTTTAATCTACAAGCAAGTAAAGATTACTCAATCAATTGGGTGCACAGCGAGAATGCCAAAAACCATCCAGGAAGAACCTTTTCTGCCAACGTGCAATACAATGGAAGAAATTTCAATAAAAATTTTACGCAGAATACTGATAATTTTGGTAACAATCAATTTACAAGTACTTTAAACTATTCTAAAGTGCTGATAAAAAACAGGTTAAATTTAAACCTGAATGCTAGAGCCTCTCAAAATACCACTGCCAAAAGTCTAGATGTGGTAGCACCGTCAGCCAATTTAACGATGCAACGGTTGATGCCTTTTAAATCGAAAAAAGAAGGGGTAAAAAGATTTTATGATAAATTAGGTTTGAGTTATACTGGGTCTTTTATAAATCCTATTTTAAGAAATGACAGTGATATTTTTAATTTGGAAACATGGAAAAAGCCATGGAGTGAGGCAAATAGAACGGTTAGGCATACAGTTCCTATTGATATGCCTTTTAATTTTTACAACAATTATTTTTCGCTGACACCATCTTTTACCTACAATGAAGAGTGGTTTTTTAAACTTTATAATTATGATTATAACGTTACGGAAAAAAAATATGACACTACTGTAAGTACCATCAATGGCATTGGTAGAATGTATGATTATAGTACTGCCTTAAATTTAAGAACAAGCATTTTCGGGACCTATAATTTTAAAAGTAAAAATTTAAAGGCAATGCGGCATGTAATTACGCCAGAAGTTGGTTTTACCTATAAGCCAGATTTTTCAAAAGAACTTTATGGCTTTGCCAAAAGGGTTACTGATACTTTAGATACCTATGTTTACAATAAATTTAATGGTGCCGAGTTTTCTTCGGGGAGAATTGGGACACTTAGTTTTAATATCGGAAATAATATCACTGGAAAGAAAGTGATGGATGATTCTGTAAAAACCGTCAATAAATTTTCAATAATAGATCAGCTTTCCGTTAGCAGTGGCTATAATTTATTGGCCGATAGCCAAAATTGGTCAGATATAAGGCTCTCCATGGCAACTACGCTTTATAAGACCATCAGGTTTACTTCTAATGCTACCTTTAGCCCTTATTACATGACCAAGGAAGGATTTAGAACCAATTATCTAAATATAAAAAATGGGGGAGGTTTAGGGCAATTGACTGGTTTTAATGCCAGTGTTAGTGCGCAATTGAATCCGGCAGTAGGTAAGCAAAGAGAAAGAGATTTAAAAGATATTACCGATGAAAATCGTTACATGTATGATGTTTTAAGAAGGCAATTGCTAGATTTTACAATGCCTTGGACTTTGGCAATCAATGGCAGTGCAAACCACAATCCGTTTATCCAAACAGGCAGCAAGTGGAGTTTTGTTCCTTCATTTAATGGTGATGTTAGTTTATCACCTATGTGGAAAGTTACATTTAACAGTGGTTATGATGTGTTGAACAAAAAACTTTCTGAAACAACAGCCATTGGTATTGCTCGCTCATTACATTGCTGGACACTTAAATTTGATTGGAACCCTGTGGGAACAAGAAAGAACTTTACTTTTGTTTTCCAACCTACTTCTACCATGATAGAAGATTTGAAAGTAACCAAACGCAACTACTGGTGGAATGAGATATAGGAAAATTTATCGTGACACCAGTTTTTTTTATTGCAAATTAGAATGTGTCAAAGTGTTGTTGGCGTGTTGTTGGCGTGTTGTTTATATCGCTTGCTTTTTTAGAAATCTCTCGAACAGTAGTATCTAATTCATTTGTGGAAATTGATAGGTAATCAAGCAACTTTTCTAATCCATTTTCATTGATTAATTTCTTCTTTATTAGTGGAATTAATCCCATGATTTTTGCTACTGATGCTCTAACAATATGAGATTGAATCCATGCTATTTCTCTAAACTTTTCGTTTTGATTTTCAATGGTTATAATATAATTCAATCGTTCAGTAATATCAGTGGCAATTATCACCTTTGCTTTTTTTTCATTAAATAATATGGTACTTGTTTGGATATCAACATTGATAATCTCTCCGTTTTTCTTTTTGTGTTTGAAAATTTCTTTATGGACTGTACTGTCCATATTTTTTGCTAATGTTTTTTCAAGTAAATGAATATCTTCTTGTGGTCTAATTTCTTTTATGGTCATGCTTAAAAACTCATCCAATGAGTATCCATAATTCTTGATTGCTGCATTATTTACATCGAGAAAATTTAATGTTTCACAATCGTAAACCCACATGGGTAATGGACTTAAATGAAAAAGGTCATTGTATCTTTTTTCAGACTCGCTAAGAGAACTTGTGATTCTCTTACGCTCAACACTATATAAAATGCTTTTATACAGAGAAACTGAATTTAATTCATCTTTTAATATATAGTCAGAAGCCCCCATAGAGAGGGTTTTTATACCAAATTCCAAATCAGAATATCCTGTTAAAACAATTATAGGAATATTATTGCAAATTTTAATTATTTCATGAATTAAGTCAACGCCTGCTTTGTCAGGTAGAGATAAGTCTAAAAGTATTATATCGAAATTGCAGTTTGGTTGGGATAAAATATTGCTGGCATCCCTGAAAGATTTAGAATTAGTTGTCCTTAAAGATTTTATTTGCTCAAATAAAAAATCTTCAATTAAAATAGCATCCCCTGGGTTGTCCTCAATAATTAAAACGTTATATTCACTATGTGCATTCAACATATTTTTTATATGGTAGGTTTTGAAACAGTGTTAATCCAAAAATCTTCAATTTTTGAAATGGTACTTGAAAAGTCTGAAGCATCAGTGGGTTTGGTTATATAGCAGTTAACATAATTTTTATAAGCAGACAGTATATCATTTTCAGCAGATGATGTTGTAAGCATGATTACCGGTATTTGTTTAAATGATTGATTGTGTTTTATATAATGCAGCACCAAGTGCCCATTTTTCTTTGGGAGGTTGATATCTAATAAAACTAGGTCTGGAGCTGCTTCAATATCAGTTAATTGCTCAAAAAAATCGATAGCTTTTTCACCATCTTTGATAACTGTAACAAGGTAAATAATCTTACTCTCCTCAAGTGCCTCTGTTGTAAGAAAGATATCACCTTCATTGTCTTCTATTAAAAGAATATGTAATGTTTTCATGGTTTATTGTTTTTTGGTATTGAAAAATAGAAAATACTACCTTTATCTTTTTTAGACTCCACCCAAATACTGCCTCCAAGGTTTTCAATCATTTTTTTGGTGATGGCTAAGCCAATTCCAGTTCCGGAGTATTCTTCTTTGATGTGCAATCTTTTGAAGATGATAAATATCTGATCAAAATACTCCGCTTCTATTCCGATTCCATTATCACTTACTGCGAATACCCAATGGTCTGGCTTGTCTTTGCATGAAATAGTAATTTTTGGAGTAGTACTTTGTTTTTGGTATTTCAAGGCGTTCCCAATTAAGTTTTGAAATACCTGTCTGAGCAATACTTTATCGGCATAAACAGTGGGTAATTTATTAACTTTTATGATTGCGCTAGACTCCATAATTTTATTTTTGTAAAGTGCAATTACATCCTCTATCAATGACTTAGGATTTGTATTTTCTGAATTTAATGTTATTCTTCCGACCCTCGAGTATTCAAGTAAATCCATAATTATTTGTCTCATGCGCTGCGCGCCATCTACAGCAAAATAGATGTACTTTTTCCCTTTTTCATCCAACAGCTCATGATATTTTCTTTCTAATTGGGTTAAAAAACTGGTTATCATTCTCAATGGCTCCTGCAAGTCATGGGAGGCAATAAATGCAAATTGTTCAAGTTCAGCATTTGATATCTTCAGGTCATTCGCTTGCTTTTGCAGATATTCATTGAGTAATGTGAGTTTGTTTTCAGCTTTTTTACGAGCGGTAATATCTATTCCAACACATTGTATTTCTTCTGGTTGGCCATTTTCGTTAGTTAATAAAATAAAATCCCAAAGTGTAGTTTTTACACTGTTGTTTTTACCTGGTTTATCAATTTCGATTTGGAATATTTTATTTGGATTGGAAAAGCATTTTTCTACCAATGCTATAACAGCTTGGTGATGATAAGGCATAATAGATGACAAGCAATTTATACCTATCAATTCTTCACTCTTACCCTTATGGAGCCATCCAAAATCAGTAATAAATTTTTGATTACAATAGGAATAATTACCAAGTAGGTCAGTCCTAATAACGTAATTGGTTTGAGAAGCAATAATACCACGCATTCTTGCTTCGCTTTGTTGCAGGGCTATTTCACTCAGTCGTCTTTGCGTTATATCTTGAGCAGTGCCAAATAGCCTAATTACGTTCCCTGATTTATCTTTCTCACCGTACCCAAATTCTTCTATGATTCGTTTTTCACCCTTAGCCGTAGTAATATTGTATTGAATATTAAATGGTTCACCTGTTTGTTGCGCGCGTTTACTTGCTTTTAAAGCCAATAGTCTATCGCTTTCGTCAATTAAATGAATAAATGAACCGTGTGTTTCTAGAAATGTTTTATTGTCTGTATCAAAAACATTAAATAATTCGTCAGACCATGTTAGTTTATCTGTTTTAAAATCAAAATTCCAACTCCCCATTTTTGCTAAGTGTTGCGCCTCTTTTAAAAAGGCTGCGCTTTCAGCAAGTTTTTTATCAGCTATTATTTTATCAGTATTGTCGCGGGCAATACAATACATAATTTTATATTTATTATCCCATTTGGCAGACCAAAGCATTGGAATAATCTCACCACCTTTACTTAAATAACGGTTTTCAAAATGCGTTGGTTGCTTCCCATCCATAGTTTCTTTAGCAAATTCAACAGTTTTTGAAATATCCTCAGGATGAACATGTTCAAGATAGCGTTTACCAATGAGTACATCAGGACTGAAACCCCAAATTTTCTCACAAGCTGCACTCAGTTTTAAAAAGCAACCATCTTTATCAATTGTGCAAATAATGTCTATGGACTGATTAAAAATATTCTCAAGCTCGGTATAAGCATCATGCATGCTCTTTTGGTAATCAACGTCTTCTGTTATGTTTTTTGAATAGCAAGCAACTCCATAAATTACTCCTTCCCTATACATCGGGTCAAAAGTGATTAGCTCATATTGCAGTTCATTCAATAAGGGGTTGTGCATCTGCTCAGTAACTTTAAATTTCTCTCCATTGAGCGCTTTATGGTAATATCTTTCCCAATTGAGGGATAACTCTACCCCAAATCCTTTGATTATTGCATTATCACCTACTTTGACATCCTTTTTTGAAAAAAGCGCAACCCTATTTTTATAGGAATTATTGAAAGAAATAAGCCTGTAATTTGAATCTATGGACCAGATGATATCATCCGTTGCGTTGATAAGGTTTTCAAAATCATTTCTAATCTTACGGATTTCAGCTTCATTTTTTTTATAATAAGAAATATCACTAAAAATCACAAGAACGCCAACTAATTGCTCATTATCAAAAACCTGATTTGAGGTGTATTTGATGGGCAGTGAACTGCCATCTGCCTTCCAAAAAATGGCATCATCAGCACGGTAACTTTCCTTGTTAAAAAATGTTTGACAAATAGAACATTTTGATTCTGGGTAGCAATCACCATTTGGGTATTTGCCGTGAACAAGCTCATGCATATTTTTGCCAATACATTGCTCACGTCTATATCCAAGTATTTCTAAAGCCGCATCGTTAATAAAAGTACATAAATGGTTGCTGTCAATAGTGAATAAACCATCGTTCATTGATTCAAGGATTAACTTGTTCATCAGCAAAGGTTGTTCAACTATTTTTCTTGATGGCATTAAGTGATAAATAAATGTGCGAAAAAACTATACTGTAATTGTCATTCTCTAAGTAGGAATCCAAACTTGTTTCAATGGTTAATACTATTTTTTTGTTATTGGTCATTTTTTAAGGTGTACACAAAAGGTTCGTTCCAAGTTGTTTTTGTAC
>Ga0209094_1000012_pt1 | contig 249492 bp, 221 predicted proteins | sample COGITO_mtgs_1004_2_FD_184790 | JGI IMG/M metagenome (GOLD analysis project Ga0209094, IMG submission 184790) | Pelagic marine microbial communities from North Sea - COGITO_mtgs_100430 (SPAdes) (version 2) | ecosystem: Environmental > Aquatic > Marine > Epipelagic ... | reverse complement strand
TCGGCGTCGGGGTCGGGGTCGGCGTCGGCGTAGGCGTGGGCGTAGGCGTGGGCGTCGGGGTGGGCGTCGGCGTGGGCGTCGGGGTCGGCGTGACCGGCGGTGGGCAGAGCACGCCACCGACCGGGGCGGTCGCACTGACCGACATGGGGAAGAGCTCCAGGTTGGCGACCGTGACGCCGCCACCCGGGATGATGGAGAGCAGGCTGAGCCTGACCTCGAGCACTGCCGCGGTGGCGCTGGCGGTCGTGCCGTCGGGGTTCTCGACGACGTCGTCGATCTGGCCCAGACGCAGGGTGAGGTTGAGCAGGGGGTTGTCGGGCGCCGTGAAGTTCAGGGGCGAGCCGTCCACGGGCAGGTCGAAGTCGGTGCCCATGACCGAGACGGTCACCAGGGGGGCGGAATAGCTGACTGCGGCGCCACCCGCGGTGCCGCTGGCCGTGGCGGTCAAGGTCGGCGTGTCGGCGACGCGCACGGCGATGCCGCCGAGGAGGTCGACGTCGACGGCCGAACCCTCGGCCTTGGCCTCGACACTGCGTGTCGTCGCCGACGGGGTCTCGATGAGGCTGGTCGTCTGGGTGACGGAGACCTCGTCGTCCAGATCCACGAGCGCCGTGTCGGCGGCGATCGGGACGGGGAGCACGTCTGCGTCGGCGGTGGTGATCTTCGAGCGGGTCAGCGGCACGTCGCCCGGCAGGCAGGTGTCGTCACCGGCCCAGCGCGCCGAAGCGGTGGCGTTGGACACGCCGAGGTTGAGGATGGGAGTGCTCGTCGCCGGGATGACGTCCTCGGCGGCGCCGTCGGGATTGTCCGGCGGCGCGGTCTGCTGGGTGGTCGAGAGGATGCCGTCCAGGGGGATCGCGGTCAGCAGGGTGCCGTCGAGGTTGGTGGCAGTGGCGACCGAGCGAGGATCAGACGCCAGGTCGGTGGTGCCCACCGCATCGTTGAGGCTGAGGTCGCCGGCGGTGAAGACCCCGGCGAGGTCGAGGAGCTGCAGGTCGAGCAGGCCGGAGGTCGAGGAGGCCTGGAACGCGGGAAGCGGGGCGGCCGCGGCGACGGGTGAGGCCGCGGCGGTGATCGCGAAGCCACTGACGCTCGCGATCGTGGTGACGGCGGCGAAGCCGGCCACCGGGGCCATCGCGCGACGCGCGACGCGCTTCAACGGGTGTGCGCTGCGGCGATGCCGGTGCTGAGGGTGCGTGGGCATGGGAGTGCTCCGTTCGTGTCTCGGAGGGCGAGACCGTGGGGGGAGGGGGAGTGACCGGAACCGCGACGGTGGGGCCGTCTGTGCTGCGGGCTGGTCATCTGCGTCCGTACCCGACATCGCGGGCGGTATGCGGCTCGGTTGGACGTCGTCGGGAGGCGCGGCGTACCCTCGGAGACTGCGCCTGTTGTCTGCCGGGTCCCAATCCGACGCGGACCACGGCTCGCTGTCCGACCGCGTCGTGCTCGCACGCCGCCCGGCAGCGAAAGAGGAGGACAGGCGCGTCCACACGACTTCTGCCCATCAAGGAATCATTTCCCCTATGACATCCACCCTCAACTACCCTCTTCCCTCGAGCTATGACGACAACGCGCCCCAGGTCGCGATCAACGACATCGGCTCCGAAGAGGACTTCCTCGCCGCGATCGATCTGACGATCAAGTACTTCAACGACGGCGACATCGTCGCCGGCACCATCGTCAAGGTCGACCGCGACGAGGTCCTGCTGGACATCGGCTACAAGACCGAGGGCGTCATCCCCTCGCGCGAGCTGTCCATCAAGCACGACGTCGACCCGTCCGAGGTCGTCTCGGTCGGCGACGAGGTCGAGGCCCTGGTCCTCCAGAAGGAGGACAAGGAAGGTCGCCTGATCCTGTCCAAGAAGCGCGCCCAGTACGAGCGCGCCTGGGGCACCATCGAGCAGGTCAAGGAGGAGGACGGCGTCGTCGAGGGCACCGTCATCGAGGTCGTCAAGGGCGGCCTCATCCTCGACATCGGCCTGCGCGGCTTCCTGCCCGCCTCGCTGGTGGAGATGCGCCGCGTGCGCGACCTGCAGCCCTACGTCGGCCAGACCCTCGAGGCCAAGATCATCGAGCTCGACAAGAACCGCAACAACGTGGTCCTGTCGCGCCGTGCCTGGCTCGAGCAGACCCAGTCCGAGGTCCGTCACGGCTTCCTGACCCAGCTGCAGAAGGGTCAGATCCGCAAGGGTGTCGTGTCCTCGATCGTCAACTTCGGTGCCTTCGTGGACCTCGGTGGCGTCGACGGCCTCGTGCACGTCTCGGAGCTGTCCTGGAAGCACATCGACCACCCCTCGGAGGTCGTCACCGTCGGCGACGAGGTCACCGTCGAGGTGCTGGACGTCGACATGGACCGCGAGCGCGTCTCGCTGTCGCTGAAGGCGACCCAGGAGGACCCGTGGCAGCACTTCGCCCGGACCCACCAGATCGGTCAGATCGTGCCCGGCAAGGTCACCAAGCTGGTGCCGTTCGGTTCCTTCGTCCGCGTCGAGGAGGGCATCGAGGGCCTGGTGCACATCTCCGAGCTGGCCGAGCGCCACGTGGAGATCCCCGAGCAGGTCGTCCAGGTCAACGACGACGTGATGGTCAAGATCATCGACATCGACCTCGAGCGTCGCCGGATCTCGCTGTCCCTCAAGCAGGCCAACGAGACCGCCACCGCCGCCGACGTCGAGGAGTTCGACCCGACGCTCTACGGCATGGCCGCGACCTACGACGAGGCCGGCAACTACGTCTACCCCGACGGCTTCGACCCGGAGACGGGCGAGTGGCTCGAGGGCTTCGACGAGCAGCGTGCGGTCTGGGAGGACCAGTACGCCAAGGCGCACACCCGCTGGGAGGCGCACGTCAAGCAGCAGGCCGAGGCCAAGCAGGCCGACATCGAGGCCAGCGAGGCGACGTCGTACTCCTCGGCCACCGGCGGTGACGAAGCTGCCGAGGGTGGCACCGACGCCGACGGCGGCTCGCTGGCTTCCGACGAGGCGCTCCAGGCGCTGCGCGAGAAGCTGACCGGCGGCGCAAGCTGATCGCCTAGCAGCAACCACGAAGGCCCGGTCCCCGTCAGGGGGCCGGGCCTTCGTCTCTTTCTTGGACGGTGGTTCGCCGTACTGCTCAGAGGCGGGCGGGCGGAAGGAATCGTTCGTCGACGGGGTGGGAGGCCGGTGGGGTGGTCGGACCCCGGTCGTCGGTTTCGACGAGGCGCAGGATCCAGAGCGCGAGGACGGTGCTGGCGGCGAGGAGGAGCAAGAAGTAGGTCATGGCAGTAATTCTGCGCTCGTTGATTTCCCGCCACGAGTGGCAGGAATGACGCAGTCCATCGAATTTCAGCCATCCGTGTGTCAGGATGGCCAGGTGCTCACCAACGTCGCCGCACTCGTCTACGACGGGGTCGCTCCCTTCGAGCTCGGGGTGCTCTGCGAGGCCTTCGGTATCGATCGCCGGGAGGACGGCGTGCCGCTCCTCGACTTCGGGGTGTGCGGCCCGGTCGTCGGTCAGGTGCCGACGTCGGTGGGATTCTCCGTCGGGATCGAGCACGGCCTGGACCGGTTGGAGAGCGCCGACCTCATCGGGGTCCCGGCGATGCCCCGCGGAGGAGTGGTGCCCGACGACGTCATCGAGGCGCTCCGAGCAGCCCACGCCCGCGGTGCGCGCATCCTGTCGGTGTGCTCGGGGGCCTTCACCCTGGGCGCCGCCGGCCTGCTCGACGGGCGCGACTGCACCACGCACTGGCGCTTCACCGAGGAGCTCCAGGCGCGTTATCCGGCCGCCTGTGTCGTGCCGGAGGTGCTCTACGTCGACGCGGGGCAGGTCGTGACGAGCGCCGGTACGGCGGCCGGGCTGGATGCCTGCCTGCACGTGTGGCGCCAGGAGTACGGCGCGGCCGTGGCCGGTGCCGTGGCGCGTCGCATGGTGGTCCCGCCGCACCGCGACGGCGGGCAGGCCCAGTTCATCGCGCGCCAGGTCGTCGACTGCCAGGCTGAGACCCTCGGCGCCGTGCTGACCTGGGCCAGCGAGCGCCTCTCCGAGCCGCTGGACGTCGAGACGCTCGCGCGCCAGGCGCACATGTCGTCGCGGACCTTCGCCCGACGGTTCCGTGACGAGACGGGGACGACGCCACACAGCTGGATCACCGTCCAGCGACTGGCACTGGCCGAGGAGATGCTCGAGCGCACCAGCAATTCGGTCGACGAGATCGCCGCCGACACCGGTTTCGGCAACGCGGCCACGTTGCGCCACCACTTCACGCGGGCACGCGGGGTCAGCCCCCAGGCCTACCGGCGCCAGTTCTCGTGCCTCACAGGTCCTGCCGGCGGACCTTCCCGGTGAGGGTGCGCGGCAGCTCTTCGCGGAACGTCCAGGTCTTGGGCCGCTTCGGCGGGGCCAGCCGCTCGCGGGCGTACGCCCGCAGCTCGTCGTCGGTAGCGGTGCCGACCACCGCGGCGCAGACGCGCTGCCCCCACGCGGAGTCGTCGGCGCCGTAGACCGCGACGTCGTCGACGCTGGGGTGCTCGCCGAGCACCTGCTCCACCTCCAGCGGGTAGACGTTGACGCCGCCGCTGATGATCAGGTCGGTGCGGCGGCCGTCGAGGTAGAGGTAGCCGTCGTCGTCGAGTCGGCCGGCGTCGCCGACGGTGAACGCGTCGCCGCGCCAGGCCGCGGCGGTCTTCTCGGGCTCGCGGAAGTAGGAGAAGCGCGCGTAGGGCGGCACGCTGCACCAGATGGTGCCGTCGTCGTCCAGCTGCAGGGTGCGTCCGGGGCGTGCCCGTCCGACGGTTCCGGGTCGCGCCAGCCACTCCTCGCTACGGCAGGCGGTGAACTGGCCCTCGGTCGAGCCGTAGAACTCCCAGGTGGAGCCGGGCGGGAAGAGCTCGATGAGGCGTCGCTTGACGTCTGTGGGGCACGGGGCGCCGGCGTGGGCCACCAGTCGGAACGAGGACAGGTCGGGCACACCGACCTCGTCCCAGTGGACGAAGAGGCGCTGCAGGTGCGTCGGCACGCAGAACATCGTGGTCGGCCGCTCGGAGGTGATGGCGGCGGTGACGGCGGCGACGTCGAAGGGGCCCGGGACGACCACTCGGCCACCGGCGAGCGCCGTCCCGAGCGCGAAGCGCAGCGGCGCCGAGTGGTAGAGCGGGCTCAGCACGAGGTTGACGTCGGTCGCGCAGAACCCCCACAGCTCACGTTCCTCGGCCACGAGGGCGGACGCGGCGTCATGGTCCAGCAGACCGCTGTCGACGCCCTTGGGCACGCCGGTCGTGCCGCTGGTGCAGTGCATCGGGCGGCCGAGAGGGAGCCCGCGGTCGACGGTCGTCACCGCGGCCAGCTGCTCCACCGTCTCGACGACGAGCGCGGGGTCGAGCGGGGTCAGGATGCGCTCGCGCTCGTAGGGCGAGAGGCGGGGGTCGAGCGGGATCGGGAAGATCCCCCGCGCCAGCAGCGAGTGGACGGCGTCGAGGTAGGCGTCGGACGCCGGCACGAGGAGCGCGACCCGGTCGCCGGCTGCCAGGTCGACCCCCTGGGAGGAGCGCACGTCGTAGGCGGCGCTGCGGCCGGTGCGGGGTGCGGACGGTGGCATGGGACGAGTCTGCCCGACCGACAGGAGCCGCACGCCGTGGGCCGAGATCTGCCGGGCGACGGCCGAGACCGCCGTCAGGCGATGAGGGTCCAGGTGCCGGGCTCGACCTGGACCCACACGGGTTTGCGTGCGGGTGGTGCGGTCGAGGTGTAGGTGTGTCCGGTGGGTGTAGTGGTGTCGACGGTGTGGATGGGCCCGGGGCGTGGTCTCGCGGTCCAGCCGCGGGCTTGTTTGGCGTGGTTGCAGGCCTCGCAGAGGCCTTGGGTGTTGGCGGTCGTCGTCGGGCCGCCCTCCTCGACGGCTTCGACGTGGTCGCTGTGGCGTATGGGGGCGTCGCACCAGGGTGTGCGGCAGATCCGGTCGCGGAACCGGAGGAACCGGGCCATCCCGGTTGGTACTTGGCGTCTGGTGGACTCCATCGCGACCAGGGCCCCGGTCTGTGCGTCGGCGTAGAGGCGCCGCAGCCAGGTGGCGCCGGCGGCGAGGTCGCGGGCGAGGTCGGCGGGGATCGGCCCGTAGCCGTCGACGTAGGCGCCGGCGTCGCTCTGCCCGGTCAGGACGCTGTCGGGCAGGATCACGTTGACTGTCGTGCCGGGATCGGCATCCTCGGCGAGCGGGTCACGGCCGGTGATCCGCTCGACGAGGGTGTCGGCCATGACCTGGCCGCGAGAGCGGGGATCGCCGATGCCGATCGCGGTGTCGGCCGCGGACTTCAGCGCGGCGAAGACCGCGACGCCGTCCTTGACCGGCAGCAGGGCCGAGAGTTGCGACATCACGTCGGGGGCGGGACGTAGCGAGACCCGTCGCTCTGATTCGGCGCGGCGGCGGCGTTCGGCGACGGAGGCGGGGTCGAGCTCGCAGGCGAGCTTCTGTGCGGCGGCGGCCAGCTCGGCGTCACCCATGGTCTCGAGGGCATCCGGGTCTCCGGCGAGCCTCTGGTCGACCTCGAGGCGTTGCTCGAGGGCCAGGCAGGCGGTCTCGCGGGCCATGAGTGTGGCGCGCCACTCGGTGATCCGGCCGGTTTGGAAGGCGGCCCAGGTGTGGGGGAGCTCGGTCTGCAGGATCATGGCGAGCCCGAGGTGGCGTGAGCCTTTGTGGTGGGACTCGCGGCGGGCCAGCGCGATCTGGGCGGCGATCCCGCGCGAACGACGTTCGGCCGGGACGCCGGCGTCGGCTGCCTGGGCGATCTGGGACTCGGCGAAGTCTGCGGTCAAAGCGGCCTGGGCTGCCTCGGTGATGCACTTGAGCTCTTCGAGTCCGCGCAGCAGGTCGATCCGCTCGGCGTCGCTCAGCGCAGGGGTCGGGAGGTCCCGTACCTGTGCCTGGGTTGCGCCGATGTCGAACATGTGTTCGATGATAGTGGTGGCCACCGACAGTGCTGCGGGAGCGCGTCGAAGGCGGTGGAAGGAGGTCAGTCGCACACCCATCCTCCCGCCGCTCACCAGGCAGGGTGGCAAGACGAGCATGCCGCGACCTCAGCAGTCTTCGAACCCCACGGGAACTCGCCGTGTGCTGCGGACATGAGTGGGTATGAGTCCACCGGAGGGCAGCGTGACAGACACGAGCGAGAGCAGCGAGGCAGCGGTGGCTGCTGCGTTGCTGTCCGGCGAACGCGACGCCGTCGCGACACTCTTCGACCGGCACGCGGATCGGATCCACGCCCACTGCTTCCGTCTGACCGGCGATCGCAGCGATGCCGAGGACGCGACGGCGACGACGTTCTTGGAGGTCTGGCGGCACCACGAGCGGGTGCAGGTGCACGACGGGTCGGCGCTGCCGTGGCTGTACGGCGTGGCGACCAACGTCTGCCGCAACCTCACCCGCAGCCGGCGCCGCCACCTGCGCGCCGTCTCGCGGGTGCCCGAGACCGGCGCGGCGCCGGACCACGCCGACGCCGTCTCCGAGCGGCTCGACACGGAGGCGCGGATGCGCCGGGTGCTCGATGCCGTCGCGCTGCTGCCCCAGCGCGAGCGCGACGTCCTCGCGCTGGTGGCGTGGTCGGGCCTGAGCTACGAGCAGGCCGCGACCGCGCTCGACGTACCCATCGGCACCGTGCGCTCCCGGCTGTCCCGGGCCCGCGCCCGCCTCGCCTCGACCGACCAGCCAGGAGCCTTCGGATGAACAGTGTGAACGACGACCTGACCCCTCCCGACGTGTCTCTCGACCCTGCCGCGAAGGCGCACGTGCGCCAGCGGGTGCTGGCCGGGCTCGAGGAGCCGGCGACCGTGCGGCGCTGGTGGGTGCCTGCCGGCGCCGTGGCGGCGGTCGCGGCCGTTGCTGTGGTCAGCGCGGTGGTGACGACCGGCGCGGACGACGACGGCCCCGACCCGCTGATCGGCGGGACCGTCGCCAGTGCCACGAGCAGCGGCTCCGACGCACCGACGAGTGCCCCCACCGAGACCGGCCCCGACCAGGCAGACGGTGCGGCAGCCGCGCTCGAGACCGCCTGCCGCCCAGAGCTCAGCATCAAGAAGGCCGAGCAGGTGCTCACGTTCTCCGACGACCTCGGCAGTGCAGCGTTCTACAGTGACGGCACTCGGTGGCAGCTGTGCAGCGTGCACGGGGACATCGTGACGGTGCAGGCGGACGAGACGATCGCCCGCCCGTCACGCTTCGACTCGGTCGATCCCTACCAGGTCAGCACCGACACGCGCTCCGCCGCCGACGGCACCCTCACGACGAGCTTCACCGCCGCCGGCGTGCTCTACAGCGACCGGGAGGACTACCGGTCCATCGTCTACACCTTCCCCGGCGGCGTCACGGTGCCGGCCGACTTCGCCGAGGGGCGTGACGGCACGGCCTACTGGGCGATGGACTACACGCCCGTCGACGGGCCGCTTGCCGACCCGACGGTCAACCAGACGAAGCTGCCGCAGATCGAGGTCGAGATCTCCTATGCCAACGACAGCGGGCAGGGGTTCCCGCTGGAGTGGGGGATCGACACCTGCGCCCAGGTCAACCACGGCTGCTGAGCCACGCCTCCGCTCATTCACCGGCCCCCGTACGGTGAGTCCATGCGCGTAGGACTCACCGGCGGGATCGCGTCGGGCAAGAGCACGGTCTCGGCGATCTTCGCGGAGCTCGGGGCGGTGATCATCGACGGGGACAAGCTCGCCCGCGAGGTGGTCGAGAGGGGTACGTCGGGTCTCGCCGCCGTCGTAGAGGCCTTCGGCACCGAGCTGCTGACCCCCGACGGTGACCTCGATCGTCCCGCGATGGGCGCGATCGTCTTCAACGACGAGGCCAAGCGCAAGCAGCTCGAGGCGATCGTGCACCCGCTGGTCTTCGAGCGCTACGCCCAGCTGGAGGCCGCCACCGGCCCCGACGACGTCGTCATCCACGACATCCCGCTGCTGGCCGAGGCCGGGCGGGCCGACGAGTTCGACGACGTGATCGTCGTCGATGTCCCCGAAGAGCTCCAGGTCGAGCGGATGCTGCGCGACCGCGGCTGGACGGAGGACGATGCCCGCTCGCGGATCGGCTCCCAGGCAAGCCGTGAGGACCGCCTCGCCATCGCGACGTACGTCGTCGACAACACCGGCACTCTCGAGACCCTGCGCACCCGCGTCGTCGAGATCTACCGCGAGCTCACAGCTCCAGCGTCATGAACACGCTCAGCGGATCCGGCCGATAGCTCCCGAACGGCTCACACTCCACGAACCCGTGCGCGCGATAGAGCCCGTGCGCGGCATGGAAGAACGCATCAGAGCCGGTCTCGAGGCTCACGCGGCCGAAGCCTGAGCTGCGAGCCTCGTCGAGCACGTGGACGAGCAGCCGCCGGGCGATGCCCTCGCGCGTGCGGTGCGGTGCCGTCCGCATCGACTTGAGCTCCGCGTGCCGCTCGCCGAGGTCCTTGAGCGCCGCGCAGCCGACCAGCTCGCGCTCGCCGCCCACCCCGTCGTACGCGGTGTAGAAGCGCATCCCGCGTGCCCGCAGGCCCGACAGATCGAGCACGTGGGTCGACTCGGGAGGGCCCATCGAGCGCAGCTGGGCCACATGGGCCTCGAGGAACGCCACCACATCGGGGTCGGTCAGGTCGCCGGGGCCGATCAGCACGAGGCAAGGCTACCGACCGCCGCCCTGGCCGGAGCACACGAAAGCCTCCGCCAAGGGGGTGGCGGAGGCTTTCGTCGGTTCGCTGCTGCGCCCGGGTGGGTGGGTCTGGCAGCGAGTCAGGGGGCGATCAGACGCTGACGATCAGGCGGCCAGGTCGGGGTCACCGATGCGGCGCAGCTTCTGCAGCGCCTCTCGCTCGAGCTGGCGGACCCGCTCGGCGGAGATGCCGTGCTTGGTGCCGATGTCGGCGAGCTTGTGCTGGCGTCCGTCGACCAAGCCGTAGCGCGAGCGGATGATGTCGGCTGCTCGCTCGTCGAGGTGCCCGACCAGCGCGTTGAGCCGGTCGCGGGCCTCTACGTCGAGCACGGTCAGGTCAGGCGATGGCGAGGTCTCCTGCGCCATCAAGTCACCCAGCGAGGTGTCGCCGTCCTCGTCCACCGGAGTGTCCAGGCTGACGTGCTCGCGGCCCCAGGCCATCAGGTCCAGGACGCGGTCGACGTCCAGGCCCAGCTCGGTGGCGATCTCCTCGGGCTCCGGGTCTCGGCCGAGCTGGCGCTCCAGGGTGCGACGGGCACCGCCGACCTGGTTGAGCTCCTCCACGACGTGAACGGGGAGCCGCACGACGCGGGCCTGCTGGGCGATGCCGCGGGTGATGGCCTGACGCACCCACCAGGTGGCGTAGGTCGAGAACTTGTAGCCCTTGGTGTAGTCGAACTTCTCCACCGCGCGGATCAGACCGGTGTTGCCCTCCTGGATCAGGTCAAGCATCGGCATCTGCGCCCGGCCGTACTTGCGAGCGATCGACACGACCAGCCGCAGGTTGGCGGTGATGAAGGTGTCGACGGCCTTGCGGCCCTCCTCGGCGAGCCACTCGAGCTCCTCCTCGGAGGCGCGCATCGGCGCACCGCCCTTCTTGCGTCCGACGCGACCCTCGGCGAGCAGCGCCTCGGCCATCAGGCCGGCCTCGATCGTCTTGGAGAGCTCGACCTCCATGGCTGCGTCGAGCAGGGGGTTGCGGGCGATCTCGTCGAGGTAGAGGCCTACGCTGTCGCGGCCCTCGATCTCGCGCGTCACCCGCGTCGTCTTGGTTGCGGTCCTGGTTGCCATGGGGACCCTCCTTACGTCTTGGCCAGGTCTCTGGCCACGTCTGTTACAACGGTGGCGGGGTGTGGTGGATTCCCACATCACCCCGAAGGCTTGGAAGTCCTTCGTGGGTAAAGACGCTCCGGATTGGCCCAGAGTTGCCGAGCGGGCCACATCTCAGGGACTTCTCAGGGCAGCCGCCGACTTCTCAGACTGAGGGCGTGGGCTCGGGAGCGACACCGAGCACGTCGAGGATCCACGCGAGGGTGAAGGCACGGTCCTTCCAGGCCTGGTAGCGACCCGACACGCCGCCGTGACCTGCAGACATCTCGATCTTCATGATCACGTCCGGTGACTCGACGACCTCCCTCAGCCGGGCCACCCACTTCGCGGGCTCGACGTAGAGCACCCGCGTGTCGTGGAAGGAGGTCTCGGCCAGGATGGCCGGGTAGCGGCGAGGTGCGACGTTGTCGTAGGGGGAGTACGCCGCGATCGTGGCGTAGGCGTCTGCGTCGGCCTCGGGGTTGCCCCACTCGTCGTACTCCGTCACCGTCAGCGGCAACGACGAGTCGAGCATCGAGGTGAGCGGGTCGACGAACGGCACCCCCGCCACGATGCCGGCGAAGTCGTCGGGCGCCTGGTTGGCCACGGCCCCGGCCAGCAGGCCGCCGGCGCTGGCTCCTTCGCCGACGATCCGGTCGTGCGTGGTCCAGCCTTGGGTGACGAGGTGGCGGGCGGCGGCGACGAAGTCGTCGAAGGTGTGCTGCTTGCGGGCGAGCTTGCCGTCGTCGTACCAGTGCCGGCCCATCTCGCCGCCACCGCGCACGTGGGCGATCGCGAACGCGACGCCGCGGTCGAGCAGCGAGAGCCGAGCGATCGAGAAGGACGGGTCCATCGACATCTCGTAGGCCCCGTAGGCGTAGAGGTGCAGCGGCATCGGCTCGCCGGTGGCCCGGGCGTCGCGGCGGCACACCACCGAGACCGGCACCGAGGCGCCGTCGCTCGAAGGGGCCCAGAGGCGGTGCTCCTCGTAGTCGGCCGGGTCGTAGCCACCCAGGACGGGGGCCCGCTTGAGCAGGGTCAGCTCGCGGCTGCGCACGTCGTAGTCGTAGACCGACGAGGGGATGGCCATGGTGGTGTAGCCGAGGCGCACCGTGGGTTGGTCGAAGCGGGGGTTGGCTCCCGACCCGACGGTGTAGACCGGCTCGTCGAACTCGACGAGGTAGTCGTCCACCACGCCGTGGGGGCCCGCGTCGCCGAGCTCCAGGATGCGCAGCTGGGTCAGGCCCTGGCTGCGCTGGTGGACGACCAGGTGGCCGGCGAACGCGTCCACGTCCTCGAGCCGTACGGCGGGGTCGTGGGCGATCAGGGGCGTCCACGCGTCGCGCGGGGTCGGGCTCGGCGGGGTCACGCCCAGCTCGAAGTCGGCTCCGGAGCCGTTGTGCATGACCAGGAACCGGTCCTCACCGGCGAGGACGGCGTGCTCGACGGAGTACTCCAGGCCCTCGGAGCGAGGAGCGAAGCACCGCAGCCCGAGCTCGGGGGCGTCGGCGTCGAGCACGTGGTACTCGCTGGTGGTCTTCGAGCCCGAGGCGACCATGATGAAGCGGTCGGTGCGGGTGCGACCGACGCCCACCCAGAAGCGGCCGTCGGTCTCGTGGAAGACGAGCTCGTCGTCGGCCTGCCGGGTGCCGAGGCGGTGTCGCCAGATCTTGTCGGCGCGCCACGACTCGTCCACCGTGGTGTAGAACAGGTCGCTGCCCGAGCGGTCCCAGGTGGCTCCGCCCAGGGCGCCGACGATCTCGTCCTCGAGCAGGTCGCCGGTCGTGAGGTCCCTGACCCGGATCGTGTAGCGCTCGTCTCCCACGACGTCGATGGCGTAGGCGAGCAGGGTGCTGTCGGGGCTGATGCTCGAGCCGCCGAGGGAGAAGAAGTCGTGGCCCTTCGCGAGCTCGTCGAGGTCCAGCAGCACCTCCTCGCCGGGCAACGCGGGCTGGTCGGGGGAGGCGTCCTCCGCGGGCTGCGGCGGTGTCCAGTCGTCGGGCCCGCTGACCGGAACCCGGCACGAGGCGCCGTACTCGCGGCCCTCGAACGAGCGGCCGTAGTACCAGTGGTCACGCAGGCGTGACGGCACGGACAGGTCGGTCTGCCGGGTCCGCGCCTTGATCTCGTCGAAGATCGTCTCCCGCAGGTCGGCGAGGTGGGCGGTGCGCGCCTGGGCGTAGGCGTTCTCGGCCTCGAGATGCGCGACCACCTCGGGTGACTCCTTCTCGCGCAGCCACTCGTAGTCGTCGACGCGCTGGTGGCCGTGGTGCTCGCTGGTCACGGGTCGCCGCGCGGCGGTGGGCGGCAGGGGCTGGCTCATTGGACGAACGGTAGCCGGGTGAGAGGCTCGGGTCGTGCACGCCCACACGAGCATCGAGCTGACTCACGAACCCGCACCGGCCGACGCGGCCGAGGCTCTGATCCGTGCGATGACCCATCGGCGGTTCCGCGCCGAGTACGCCGATGACGACCGGGCCGTCGAAGCCGCCCGCGCGTGGGCGCAGCGCGTCCTCCCGCGCGCGAGGCTGATGCAGGTGAGGGCGACGTCGTCGGGCGAGCGATGCGGAGAGGTGTGGGTGATCGACGAGGGCGAGGACCTCACGTTGCTCTCGCTCAGCCTGGACGACCACGCGGTCGCCCCCGACCTGCGCGAGCTGCTCCTGGACCTGGCCGGCGCCGAGGGCCGCAGGCGGCTGATGCTCGGCGTGGCCCCGGGGGACCCGGCGTTGGAGGCGTTCGTGGTCGGCCGAGAGTTCGAGTCGGTGGCCTTCCAGATGCGCCTGGACCTGGATCACACCCTGGCCGGTGAGGACACCGTCGAGCTGGTGCCGATGGATGCGGCGACGTACGACTCCTATCAGGCGCGGGGCGCCGCCGAGTACGCCGAGGCGCGCGAGAAGGCGGGAGAGACCCGCGAGCAGGCCGAGGCGGCTGCCCGGAGCCAGCTGGCCGCGTTGCTTCCGGCCGGGCAGTCCACCCTCGACCACCACTTCTTCTCGGGCGTGGTGCGAGGCGAGCGCGTGGGGACCTTGTGGCTGGGGACCGAGCGGCCGATGGCGTTCGTGTACGACGTCGTCGTGGACGAGGCGCAACGCCGCCGCGGCCATGGGGCGGGCCTGATGCGCGCGGCCGCGCTGTGGTCGCGCGATCGGGGGGCGCACGCCCTCGGGCTGAACGTCTTCGGCTACAACCACGCTGCCAAGGACCTCTACGACCGTCTCGGCTTCCACGTGGTCGAGCGGTTCGTCGCCCACACGCTGACGACGAGCGAGCCGGACGCGTGAGCGGGCAGCGGCGTACCGTCGACCTCAATGCCGACCTCGGCGAGGAGGTCACCGACGACGCGGCGTTGTTGGAGGTGGTGACCAGTGCCAACGTCGCGTGCGGCTACCACGCCGGGACGCCGGAGATCATGACACAGGTTTGCGCGGGAGCGGTCCAGCACGGTGTCTCGGTGGGAGCCCAGGTCTCCTACGCGGATCGGCCCAACTTCGGGCGTGTGGCCGTCGACGTCGCCTACGAGATCCTCCGGGAGCAGGTGGCGCACCAGGTCGGCGTCCTCACCGAGATCGCGCGGGCCGCCGGCACCGACGTCCGCTACCTCAAGCCGCACGGCGCGCTGTACCACCGGGTGCTGGACGACGAGGAGCAGGCCGCCGCGGTGCTCGACGGGTCGGGTCGGCTGCCGGTGCTGGGCATGCCCGGCCGGCTTCTCGAGCAGGCCTACGCCGCGGGCCGCACGGTGCTGCTGGAGGGCTTCCCCGATCGTGGGTACGGCGAGGACGGGCGGTTGCTGGCGCGGCACCAACCCGGTGCGGTGCTGGCCGACAGCGGCCGGATCGCCGCACGCGCGGTCGACCTCGCTGCGTCGGTGCGCTCGGTCTGCGTGCATGGCGACACCCCGGGTGCGGTGGAGCATGCCCGGGCCTGCCGGGCGGCGCTGGAAGACGCGGGGTTCGCGCTCGAAGGCCTCTGAGGCGGGGGCGTCGGCCGCGGCGCGGCTGTCCGGGATGGGCGACGCGTCTAGACCACTGTCCGGGATTGCGGCTTTCACTGGTCGCCGTCGAGGTGCCGTGGTCGAATGCGCCTGCTGGTCGTCAAGGCGTGACGACACGAAGCCCGAATGGTGGCACTCCATGCTCCCCCGTCTCATCCTCGCCGCATCGGCGCACCACACGTCGGTGCTGTCGACCAGCCGCGCCACCCGTCTCCGACATGCCCACCAGCACCGGCCTGTCCGGCCGGTGCCGAGCAGGTGCTGACGGCGCTTCCGTAGGCCTACCCGGCCTCCTGGGCTGCCTGCTCCACCCGCGCGTGAACGCCTGGTGGAGCAGTGGTCCGAACCCTCTCCCGTGGATCACCTGAAACATCCGGAGGAACGACCCCCTATGCACATTCGCGGTTTCCTGGTCAGGTTGCTGGCCTTCGTCGTCGCTGTCAGCGGCGCATCCCTCTGGGCGGCGACTCCCGCCCATGCGGCCCCGGTCTCGGTGACCGGCTCGGTCGTCGCCGCCGACGGCGGCGCCGCCATCGAGAACGCCTACGTCTACGCCGACGGCGCCGACTACGACGAGGACTACACCTCGTCCGACGGCAGCTACGGCCTGGACCTCGAGCCCGGCGTCTACGACCTGTACGCCGAGGCCGACGGCTACCTGGACGGCTACCTCGAGTTCGAGGTGACCGCCGGCACCACGGCGCTGCCGGACTTCGAGCTGGAGGCCCTTCCGGACCCGGTCACCGTGACCGGCTCCGTCGTCGACGCCGACGGCGGAGCCGCCGTCGAGGGCGCCTACGTCTACGCCTACGGAGACCTCTACGACGAGGACTACTCGGCGTCCGACGGCACCTACAGCCTCGACCTCGCGCCCGGCTTCTACGATGTCTACGTCGAGGCCGACGGCTACGAGGACGGGTACCTCGAGGTCGAGGTCACCGAGGACACCACCGCACTGCCGGACATCGAGCTGGTCGCCCTGCCCGACCCGATCACGGTGACCGGGTCGGTCGTCGACGCCGACTCGGGTGAGGGCATCGCGGGAGCCTCCGTCGAGGCGTATGGATACACCTCTGCGGAGGCCGAGACGGTCGGGGACGGGACCTTCACCATCGACGTGCAGCCCGGCTACACCGAGTTCTACATCTACGCCGAGGACTACGACAACGGCTACGTCGAGGTCGACATCGCCGAGGATGCCACCACGCTGCCGCCGTTCGAGCTGACCGCCCTGCCGGACCCGGTCACGGTGTCCGGGTCGGTCGTCGACGCCGAGACGGGCGAGGGCATCGCCGCCGCCTACGTCGAGGTGTACGGCGAGTTCTCCGGCGCCGACTTCGAGACCGACGAGGCAGGCGACTTCACGGTGGAGCTGCGCCCTGGGTTCACGGAGTTCTACGTCTCGGCGGAGGACTACTTCGACGGCTACTTCGAGGTGGAGATTACCGAGGACACCACCACGCTGGACCCGTTCGTCCTGAGCAAGCCGGTGGAGGGCATCAACGTCGCCGTCTACGACGACCCGTTCGGTCAGCCTGTCGCCGGCGCGCAGGTCTCGGTGGAGGACGAGGGCGGCGCCGTGACGACCTCGCCGACGGGCGAGGACGGCATGGTCGCGTTCGGCGACCTGGCCGAGGGCACCTACCTGGTCGACGTGACCGCCCCCAACGGGTACGACGACAGCTCCGTCGAGCCGGTCGAGGTCTTCTACTCCGGGGGATTCGAGTACGTCGACTTCAGCCTGCCGGTGGACTTCAGGTGCGAGCCCGATGCGGCCAACCCGAACCTGACCAACATGGGCTTCGAGGACGACCTGACCGGGTGGACCCTGGGGTACCAGACCGAGGGGACCGAGGTGACCGGCGCAGATGCGTTCACCGACCCCTGGGAGGGCGCCTCCATGGCTCGCATGGGTTCGTCGCAGCCCAGCAGCGGCCAGAACCAGCCCGAGGGTCCGAACATCATGTGCCAGGACTTCGTGGCCACGCAGGAGGAAGAGAAGTTCGCCTTCAACTTCTTCACCTACGACTACACCGGCTTCGACGAGTTCACCTTCGACCTGGTGGTCAGCAACCCCGACACCGGCGAGACCCTCGCGGCCTTCCAGCAGGGCGCGTTCGGGGAGGGGACCGCGTTGAAGACCTCGGGGTGGCGCGGTGTCCAGCTCGACACCTCGGACAACATCGGCGACACCCTGCGGCTGTCCTTCCGAGTCGGAGGCACGCAGGACGACCTGTACGCCTTCTGGGGCTACCTGGACTCGGCCGACACCTTGCCGCCGACGGTGCAGACGACTCCCACCGAGGTGGAGACGACGTCGGGCAGTGTGACGACGGACCCGACCACCGGGCTGCTGACGGTGGCGATGCCCTACAGCAACCCGTCCGACCTGACCATCACCGTGCCGGCGGCCTGCGCTGACCCCGAGGTCAGCCCGACGTCGGTCAGTCTCGTTCTGAACGGCAACCTCTTCGAGGCTGTCGAGGGTCCGTCCGGCACGTACACCGCGACGATCCCGGCGGGGTCCATCGAGAACGGCCCCCTCAACGTCCAAGTCATCTGCGACGGAGAGACCACGGTGGTCACCCCGCTGGGCGAGATCGTCCTGTACGACCCGAGCGGGATCATCACCGACGCGGACACCGGCGAGCCGGTGGTGGGTGCCGAGGTGCACCTCTACAAGGTGCCGTCGTGGTCGCCGCAGGTGGGTGACCCGCCGTACGCCGCGAACACGTGCGAGACGAACGAGACCAAGGAGCCGGGCTCCGACTGGGACCAGCCGGCTCCGACCGATCTCGGTGAGCTGGTCAACGCCGCCAGCCCGGGGATCTCGCCGAACGTGAACCCGTTCATCACCAACAACGTCGGCTACTACGGATGGGACGTGGCCGAGGGCTGCTACTACGTGCAGGTGACGGCGGAGGGCTACGACCTCCTCGTCTCCCCGGTCGTGGGTGTCCCGAGCGAGGTCACCGACCTCGACCTCGAGCTGCAGCCGATCCCGGTGGACACCACGCCCCCGGACACGGTCATCACGGGTGGCCCGGCCGCGGGCTCGACGATCGCGACCACGTCCGCGGCGTTCACCTTCGTGGGCGACCCGGTCGAGGACACCGACTCCTTCGAGTGCAAGCTCGACGGCGGAGCGTTCACCGTGTGCGGCTCGCCGCGCGCGCTGTCGGGTCTGAGCGAGGGCGAGCACACGTTCTCGGTGCGGGCGATCGATGCGGTGGGCAACGTGGATGCCTCGCCGGCGTCGCGGACGTTCACGGTCGACACGACGGCTCCGGACACCACGATCACGGGTGGTCCGGCGGAGGGGTCGACGATCGCGTCGGGCTCGGCGTCGTTCACGTTCGTGGGTGACCCGGCCGGTGACACGGCGTCGTTCGAGTGCAAGCTCGACGATGCTGCGTTCGCGGCGTGCACCTCGCCGGCCGACCTGACGGGTCTGGTCGACGGCGAGCACACGTTCTCGGTGCGGGCGATCGATGCGGTGGGCAACGTGGATGCCTCGCCGGCGTCGCGGACGTTCACGGTCGACACCACAGCTCCGGACACCACGATCACGGGTGGTCCGGCGGAGGGGTCGACGATCGCGTCGGGCTCGGCGTCGTTCACGTTCGTGGGGGACCCGGCCGGTGACACGGCCTCGTTCGAGTGCAAGCTCGACGCCGGTGCGTTCGCGGCGTGCACCTCGCCTGCAGGGCTGACCGCTCTGGCCGACGGTGAGCACACCTTCACGGTGCGGGCCATCGACGCCGCCGGCAACGTCGACGCCTCACCGGCGGCGCGGACCTTCACGGTGTCCACGGGTCCCTCGGCGGCCTGCGTGGCCGCCCAGGCCGACCTGGCGAAGGCCGAGACGGCGCTGACCAAGGCGTCGGCGAAGGCGAAGAAGGCCAAGGCAGCGCTGAAGAAGGCGAAGAAGGCCGACAAGCCGAAGAAGAAGATCAAGAAGCTGGCAGCCAAGGCCAAGAAGGCCAAGCAGAAGGCCAAGGCAGCCAAGTCGGCACGCAACAAGGCGCAGAGCGAGGTCAACAAGCTCTGCTGACCTGCGCTGACCTGCGCTGAGGCTTCACCACACGGCCCCCGGGCCGGTGCCCCACGGGATCCGTCCCGTTGCGACACCGACCGGGGGCCGTCGCACTGGTGGCACGACGCCCGGTCGTGAACACTGACCGGGTGAGGATCCTCCCGTGCGGCCGCGACGGCGTGCTCGTCGAGGTGGCCGACGCCGCCCAAGCGGTGGCCCTCGCGCGGTTCGCGCGCGCTGCGCAGGTCGAGGCCGTCGACGTGGTCCCCGGAGCCGAGTCGGTGCTGTTCGACGGTGTGGGGGACCGGTCCGCCCTGGAGGGACTGGTGGCGCGCTGGTCCCCGGAGGCAGCAGCGACGCTCGGACCCCTGGTGGAGCTGCCGACGACGTACGACGGAGCCGACCTCGCCGACGTGGCCGACGTCTGGGGCACCGACGTGGCCGGGGTCGTGGCTCGGCACAGCGGCATCGACTTCGTCTCGGCGTTCTGCGGCTTCGCGCCCGGCTTCGCCTACCTCGACGGCCTGCCCGACGGCCTGGCCGTGCCTCGCCGCGCGACCCCCCGCACGCGGGTTCCGGCCGGCTCGGTCGCGGTCGCCGGCGCGTGGTGCGGGGTGTATCCGGGCGCCTCGCCGGGCGGGTGGCAGCTCCTCGGCACCACCGACGTCGGCCTGTGGGACGAGGCCCGCGACGAGCCCGCACTGCTCGCTCCGGGCACGCGCGTCAGGTTCGTGCCCCGATGAACGGGGTACCGCCGGTCCACTGGCACGTCGAGGAGGCGGGTGCGCTCGTGACGGTGCAGGACCGTGGACGTCCCGGGCTCGCGCACCTGGGGGTCCCGCGCGCGGGTTGGCTGGACCCGGCAGCCGCCACGCTGGCCAACCGCCTGCTCGGCAACCAGGAGGACTGTGCCGTGCTCGAGGTGTCCGGCGGCGGCATCAGCCTGCGTCACGACGGTGCGGGGCGCTGGGTGTCGGTCACGGGAGCCGGCTGCTCGGTGAAGGTGGACGGTGCCGCTCGCGGTCACGGGGCGGCCACGTGGCTGCATCCAGGGGCCGGGCTGCGACTGGGACCGGCGACCAGGGGGATCCGCAGCTACCTGGCGGTCGGTGGCGGCGTCGACGTGGAGCCGGTGCTCGGGTCCCGTTCGACCGACACGCTCGCCTGGGTCGGACCCCCGCAGGTGCACACGGGCAGCGTCCTGCCCGTCGGTCCCGTGACGGGCGCGCCGCCCGGGGCCGACGTTGCCACCGTCCGCCGCCACGGACCCCTGCGGGTGCTGCCCGGGCCGCGCCTCGACTGGTTCGGAGCCGACGTCCTGCACGACCTCTGCACCCAGGAGTACGTCGTCTCGCCCAGCTCCAACCGGGTCGGGCTCCGTCTGCGCGGGACGCCGCTCGAGCGATCACGGCCGGGCGAGCTGGCCAGCGAGGGGATGGTGCTCGGCGCCGTCCAGGTGCCCCCGGACGGACAACCTGTCGTCTTCCTGGCCGATCATCCGACGACCGGCGGCTATCCAGTGATCGCCGTCGTGCTCGGTGAGGACCTCTGGTCCTGCGCGCAGCTGGGTCCGGGAGAGCCCGTGCGGTTCTCGCTCGGCTGATCAGCCGCGTCGTACGAACTCCGCCGAGGCCTCGATGGCCTCGAAACCCATCTGCACGTTGATCGCGACCATCCAGTCGTTGGTCTCGGCGTTCTGGGTCTTGACCCGACGCATCTCGGGGTGGGCGGCCTGCACCGCGCGCAGGTTGGCCGCCTTCACGGCGAGGCCGAGGTTGCGACCGCGGTGCTCGCGATGCACGAAGGTGCCCCATTGGGAGGCATCGAGCCGACCCGGCGGCGGCACCGAGATGGTGGACTGGGCGGCCACGGTGCCGTCGGGCGCGATCGCGACCGTCTCGTACATCGTGCGGCCGGCGGCGACGAGGGAGGCGCGGGCCTCGGTGAACCGCTCGGGACTGATCTGCTCCTCCTCCCAGTCGACGTCGCCGGTGGGGGCATCGACCTGGAGCTGACCGATGAGCACCACGAGCGAGGGCACGAGGTTGTCGGGGATCTGGTTGACGAACGTCTCGATCCGGTAGTCGCTGCCCTTCACCGCAGCCTGCTCGGACCAGGCGTCGAGTCGCGCCTCGGCGACCGGCAGGTCGAGCAGCCGGACGATCTCCACGTTGGAGAGGGTGAAGCCGGCCGCCTCGGCGAAGCGCCTGGTGCGGTGGTCGCCCAGCCGGTCCAGGGGCAGGAGCGCCTCGGTCATCAGGACGGTGCGACCGGCGTCGCGCGCGATGGAGGCAGCGTGCTCGAGGAGGGCCCGGCCGTGGCCCCGGTGCTGGGCCGACGGGTCGACCTTCACGTCGAGCCAGGCCTTCTCGAGGTTGTCGTGCATGCCCAGGTACGCCGCGCAGAAGCCCACGATGCGGCCGGCGTCGCGGCCCACCGCGTAGAGCTGGCGCTCGCCCGGGTCCGGCCTGCGCGCGGCTCCGGACATCTCCTGCCAGGACCAGTGCGGCTGATCCTCACGCCCCAGGAGGCAGGCGCGTCGTTCGAGGTCGTAGACGGCGCGCAGGGACATGTCGTCGGTGACGTCCAGCTCGGTGATCTCCACGTCGGTCGACGCTACGGGCCCTGATCGTCGGGTGCCATCGAATTCTCCGGGAGGTCCTCGTCGGCCTCCGGTGGGCGCCACGGGCGCAGTGCCGGGTCGTCGACGGCGTAGGAGCGCACCGGACCTGCGGGGGTCTCGGCCGTCTCGAAGCGCACGGTCACCACACCGCGACCCGAGCCCCACACCCAGCCGCGGCCCAGCTCGTCGTGGACGACGTCCTGTCCCGGCCCCCAGGTGGTCCTGCGCGACAGCGCCGCGAGGTCGACCGGCTCGGGCTCGTGAGCCGCGGTGGCCTCGTCCGGCGCCCCGGTCCCGGCGCTCTCGCCGAAGAGGTCGTCCTGGATCCAGTCGGCCAGTCCGGAGACCCCGACACCGAGCAGCCGGACCCCGCCCGAGGTGTCGAGGTCGCCCAGCAGACCGCGAGCCAGTCTTGCGATCGTGGCACTGCTGTCGGTCGGCTCCGGCAGCGTGCTCGAGCGGGTCAGCGTGGTGAAGTCGTGGGAGCGCACCTTGATGGTGACGGTGCGGCCAGAGAGGCCGCTCTTGCGCAGGCGCCCTGCGACGTCTCCGGCCTGGCGCGTCAGCAGGCCCTCCATCAGCTTGCGGTCGGTCAGGTCGGTCTCGTAGGTGCCCTCGACACTGACCGACTTGGCCTCCCGCTCGGCCACGACCGGCCGGTCGTCGTCGGCGCGGGCGAGGTGGAAGAGCCCGGTCCCGTGGGCTCGCCCCACCAGGCGGACCAGCTCGTCCAGGCTCACCTTCTCGAGGTCCGCCACGGTGTGGATCCCTGCTCGCCGCAGGCGCTCGTCGGTGGCCGGACCGACGCCAGGGATGACGGTGACCCGCATCGGGCGCAGCAGGTCGACCTCGGCCCCGGGCTCGACCACCACCAGGCCGTCGGGCTTGTCGAGGTCGCTGGCGACCTTCGCGATGAACTTCGACGTCCCGATCCCCACGGACGCGGTGAGCCCACCCGTGGCGTCACGCACGCGGGCGCGCAGGTCCTGGGCGAAGGCCGTCACCGTCGCCACCTCGAGGTCGGGCAGGCCCGCCTGGGCGAGGTCGACGAAGGCCTCGTCGAGCGACAGCGGCTCGACCAGGGGGGAGACGCCGCGCAGCAACGCCATCACGGTGCGGCTGCTCGCGCGGTAGGCGTGGAACCGGCCGGTCAGGAACGCGGCATGGGGGCACCGTGAGCGGGCCTCGCGCGTCGACATGGCCGAGCGCACGCCGTACTGCCGGGCCTCGTAGGAGGCGGTGGCGACGACGCCGCGACCGCCGACACCGCCCACGACCACCGGCTTGCCCCGCAGCGACGGCTTGTCGCGCTGCTCCACGGCGGCGAAGAAGGCATCGAGGTCGAGATGGAGCACCGATGCCTGCTTGCGCACCCCGGCAACCTATCCCCGGCCCGTGCGTGGGTGCCCACGAGTCGTCCACAAGCACGTGACGGCCTCGCCTGTCCACAGGTGCTCGCTCGAGCGCAGGCGTACGTCGTGGCGCGCGACGAGGGTCTCCCCATGACCTCCAGCAGCCCGTCACCCCTGACCCTGACCGCGCGATCACCGGAGGACCTGCTGGCCCTCGCTCCGGTGGTGCTCGGCTTCTTCCCGACCGACTCGGTCGTGATGCTGACGTTCGGCTCCGCCGCGCCCTTCCACGCCCGCGTCGACCTGCCCGGCGACGCCAGGGGAGTCGCCGACCTCGTCGAGGCCCTGGTCGCGCCGGCCCGTCGTCATGCCGTGGAGCGGGTGGTCCTGCTCCTCTACGGCTCCGACCCCATGCTGAGTCGCCGGGTCTGGCACGGACTGCACCACGGTTTCGAGCGGTGCGGGATCCGGGTGGTCGAGGCGATGCGCGTCACCGAGGAGCGGTGGTACCCGTTGACCGGTGCCGACCAGCTGGCGCGACGCACTGGGATCCCCTACGACATCTCAGCGCACCCCTTCCTGGTGCAGGCCGTCGTCGACGGGCGGGTGACCCACGGCTCGCGCGACGCGTTGGCAGCGACCCTCGCCCCCGACGCGGACGCGGTGCGGCGGACCGAGGCGCTCGTCCGTGGCGCCTCCGTCCACGGTGCCCTGCCCACCGCGAGCCTGCTCACCGAGGGCCTGTGGCTGGAGTCGGTGCTCACCGAGCACCTCGAGCGAGACAGCGTCCCCGATGACCCCACGCTGGCACGGGTCCTGCTCGACGTGGCTCATGTCGGCCTGCGCGACGCAGCGTGGAGCACCATCTCCCGGCCGCGCGCTCGCGCTGCCGTGGCGCTGTGGACCCATGCGGTGACCAGGTCCCCGGAGCGACTCGTCGCCGCACCGGCCGCCCTGCTGGCGTGGTCGGCGTGGCTGCACGGCAACGGCGCGCTCGCCTGGTGCGGCGTCGACGTGTGCGAGGGCGCCGAGCCCGGCTACGGGCTCGCCCGGATCGTCGCCGAGCTCCTCGAGGCGGCCCACCCGCCGACGGCGTGGAGCGAGACGATCGACTGGAAGGCGTCGCTGGAGCGCCCGTCACGAGCAGGGTGAGCCTGCTGGGATGCTCCCGGGAATAGGGTGACGCTCATGGGCGAAGAGGTCGACCTGCAGGAATTCACCTCGTCAGACCGGACGCGGCACCGCGAGAAGGTCAGGCGCTGCCTCGACGTGTTCGCTCGGATGTTGCGCGAGGCCGCGTTCGACACCGACGACCCGATGACGGGCCTGGAGGTCGAGCTCAACCTCGTCGACGACCACGGCGACCCGGCGCTGAAGAACGCCGAGGCCCTCGCGGCGATCGCCGACCCGGACTTCCAGACCGAGCTCGGGCAGTTCAACATCGAGATCAACGTCCCACCCGCGAAGCTGCGCGAGCGAGGGTTGGAGACCTTCGAGGACAACCTGCGACGCAGTCTCAACGATGCCGAGGTGAAGTCCGCCGAGGTCGGCGCCCACCTCGTGATGATCGGCGTCCTGCCCACGCTGGCCGAGGGCCACATGGGGCTGCACAGCATCAGCGGCAACCCTCGCTACCGGCTGCTCAGCGAGCAGATCCTGCACGCCCGGGGGGAGGACCTGGTGATCTCCATCGGCGGTGCCACCAGCGGCGAGCGTCTGGAGACGACCTCCGACTCGATCCTGCCCGAGGCCGCCTGCACCAGCACCCAGCTGCACGTGCAGACCTCGCCGGACATGTTCGCGGCCTACTGGAACGCCTCCCAGGCGATCTCGGCGATCCAGCTCGCCGTCGGGGCCAACTCGCCGTACCTCCTGGGGCAGCAGCTGTGGCGCGAGACCCGGATCCCCTTGTTCGAGCAGGCCACCGACACCCGGAGCGAGGAGCTCAAGGCGCAAGGCGTGCGGCCCCGAGTGTGGTTCGGCGAGCGGTGGGTGACCTCGGTGTTCGACCTGTTCGAGGAGAACGTCCGCTACTTCTCGGCGCTGCTGCCGATCACCGATGAGGAGGATCCGCTGGAGGTCCTCGAGGCCGGTGGCACGCCCTCGTTGTCGGAGCTGCGTCTGCACAACGGGACGATCTACCGCTGGAACCGTCCTGTCTACGACGTGGCCGACGGCGTGCCGCACCTCCGGGTCGAGAACAGGGTCCTGGCCGCCGGGCCCACGGTGTCCGACACGATGGCCAACGCCGCGTTCTACTTCGGCTTGGTGCGCGCCCTCGCCGAGAGCGAGCGTCCGCTGTGGTCGCAGATGTCGTTCAGTGCCGCCGAGGAGAACTTACACGCCGCGGCGCAGCACGGCATCGATGCCCTCGTCTACTGGCCCGGTGTCGGTCAGGTGCGCGCCACCGAGCTGGTGCTCCGGCGGCTGCTCCCCCTCGCTCACGAGGGCCTCGCGTCGTGGGGCGTCGAGGCGTCGACCGCCGACCGGCTGCTCGGCATCATCGAGCAGCGCTGCCTGCTCGCCACCAACGGCTCCGAGTGGTTCGTGCGGGCGATGGCGGCACGCGGCGATGTCGACAGGTTCGACGCCTTGCGCGCCACCCTGCGCGACTACCGGTCCCGGATGCACACCAACGAGCCGGTCCACACCTGGTGAGCGCACCGCGCGGTCACGGCCGCGTCGGACGCAGTCGTCGCCACGTGCGGGAGTCGCCACTCAGGGGGTCGCGCCACCCCTTGCGGGTGACCACGACCATCGGCAGGGGGCGACCGAGCTCGTACGCCGCGCCGCGTGCAGCTCGTGCCCAGAGGAGATCAGCGTCCTGCTCGTCGAGGTCTCCGCGCCGGGTGAGCCACACGAGCAGCGGCGCGTCGGGTCGCCGCACCCGTCGGGTGAGGGCCTCGATGACGTCGGTGCGCAAGGCCTGGTCGAGCTGGTGGCCGTCCGGCAGGAAGCAGGCCCCGTCGGACCCGGGCAGCCCTACGTGCACGACCGGCGGAAACACCCGGCGTCGCTCGGCGACGACGTGGTCCAGCACCGCGCGTCGCAGGTCCCCCTCGGCGACTGCTGCCGACGCCGCGGGCACGTCGCCCTCGGCGTCGCTGGTCCGCGAACCGGGCCCCGAGATCGACATCCCCCCAGGGTGCCCCAGTGGGGAGAGACCCGCCGGGGCTCTCCACAGGGTGCCCTCGGCCCGGATGCCGGGTAGCGTGCCGGACATGTCGAGTGTCGTCGTCGGGTACGTGTCGAAGCCGGAGGGTGAAGCCGCGCTCGCCCGCGCGATCGAGGAGGCGCGGCTGCGGGAGGCAGACCTGATCGTCGTCAACTCCCACCGAGCCCGGACCGGTGAGGGGGAGCCCGACCTCGGCGAGGCGCGCGCGATGTTGGACTCCTCGGGCATCGCCTACGAGGTGCGTCAGCTCGCCCGCGGGTTCGAGGCTGCCGAGGACCTGGTCAGCGTGGCCGAGGCGAACGACGCGGTGCTCATCGTGATCGGGCTGCGACGCCGTACGCCCGTGGGCAAGCTCATCTTGGGCTCCAACGCCCAGCGGGTCCTGCTCGACGCCCACTGCCCGGTGCTGGCCGTCAAGGCGTGACCTGCGGGTCCTCCGACGAGGACCCCGGCTCCGCCGCAGGATCAGCGGCAGCCGGCGCGGCGTCCCCGGTGCGCCCGGTGATCACCTCGTTGAGGTAGCGAAGCACGACCGCCGCGACGGCGACCGCCGGCACCGACAGGAACGCCCCTGCGACGCCGAAGAGCGTGGACCCCAGCACGACGGTCAGCAGCACGACGCCGGCGTGCAGGTGGAGCGTCCTGCCCTGGAGCCACGGCAGGAAGACGTTGCCCTCCAGCTGCTGGACGACCAGCACGATCGCCAGCACGATGAGCGCGGCGACGTAGCCGTCCGAGACCAGCGCGACGAGCACGGCGATGGCGCCGACGGCGATGGCTCCGACGATCGGCGCGAAGGCGGCGACGAAGGTGAGCACGGCCAGGGGCAGGGCCAGCGGGATGCCGAGCACGACCAGGCCCAGGCCGATCAGCACGGCGTCGATGAGCCCCACCAGGGCCTGGGTCCGCACGAAGCCACCGAGGGTGACCCAAGCCCGCGAGGCGACCTCGGTCACGTGGTGTCCAGCCGTGGGACCCGCCGTGGCCGCGACCCAGGGGAGGAAGCGACGCCCGTCCTTGAGGAAGAAGAAGGCGAGCACCAGCGTCAGCACCGTCGTCACCAGGGCCGAGGTCACCGCGCTCACGCCGACGAGCACCCCGTTGGCGATCGTGCTGGCGCTGGACTGCAGCCGGTCCTGTGCGGCGCTGACCACCGAGTCCACCTGGGCCTGGGTGACGAGGTCGCTGTCGGCGAAGCGCTGTTGCAGCTCGCTGAGTCCGTCGGAGGCGCTGTCGGCGATGTCGCCGGCCTGGGAGCCCACGGAGGGGACGATGAAGAGCACCGTGAGGGCCACGACCCCGAGGGCACCCACGACGGCGGCGCCCGCGGACAGCGCCGGCCCGAAACCGAGCCGCGTCTCCATCAGCCGGGCCGCCGGTTGCAGGACCGTCGTCAGGATCAAGGCGAGCACGATCGGGAGCAGGATCGTCCAGACCTGGGAGACCAGCCAGGCCACGGCGACGAAGCCGGCCGCGATGACCAGCCAGCGCAGCGTCCAGCGCGACACCCACGAGATGCCCGCGCCCACGACCTGCTCGCGTGGTGGCAGGTTCCGGGCGGGCTGGGTCGGCTCGGGTCGAGGATCGGACATGGGCCCACCCTGCCTCACCGGAGGGTCGTGAGCCACGACCCTCCCGGGTGGGTCAGCGCGTCAGCAGGCGCCCTTGAGCTTCTTGGCCTTGAGCTTGGGGCCGGTCTTGGCCTTCGTGGCCTGCTTGTTGAGCGGCCAGGCGCGCTGCCAGTCGTAGAGCACGCGCGTCCGGCGCATCTCCTGCTGACCCCGCCCGACGAGACTGAGCCGCGGGGTCAGGGCGACGCCGGGAGCAGCCTTCTTGCTCTTCACCGTGGCCAGCGACTCGCCGTCGAGGAACCACGTGATGTGGTCGCGCATGACCTCGATGCCGAAGCTGTGCGGCCCGTCGCCGAGCCGGGGGATCGCCCGCGAACCCTTCCAGGTCTTCTTGGCTCGCTTCGAGGAGACGGCGAGCTTGGCCTTCGTCGCGTCGAAGCTGACGTCGGCGACGGTGATCGTGTTGGCGCCGCAGTGGTCGTCCTTGGCCTTCTCCGGCACCAGCTCGATCAGGACGCGATAGTCGGGGCCGACGTTCTCGAAGACGTCGATGCGTCGGCGGAACTCCCAGCGGCCGTAGGTCAGGGCGTTGCCCTGAAGCGTGAGCGTGGTGGACCCGTGGTCGCCGTCGCCGGGGAACTCGCTGATGTTGCTGCTCAGCGCCAGTCCGCCGTTGTAGTGCGCCGCGCGCCCCGACCCGTCGGAGGCGTCGATCCAGCGTCCCGTGAGCTTGCGGCCCCGGTAGGGAGGGCTGGTCAACGACTCGCCGCCCAGCCAGGCGAAGTCCCACTGGGTCGGACCCCACTGGTAGCGCTGGCTCGCCAGGGGTGTGGCGCCGGGGGAGCGGTACGACGCTGCCGGGGTCGGGGCCGCGGTGCGGGCCGGGGTGATCACGCCGAAGCCGACGGTCGGGCGAGCCTCGCCGGGCGCGACCACCGTGACCTCGAGGGGGAACGAGGGGAACCAACCGATCTCGTTGGCGCCGGTGAGGATGTCGGCCTGGCGGATGCGATAGGCCACGTGTCCAGGGGCACCGGCGGTGAGGGTGAACTGGGCGGCGCCGGTTTCCGAGGCCGGCGCGGTGGCGACGGTCTTCCACTGGTTCACCTGCACGCGCTGCTGCAGGGCGAGCTCGCGGCCGGGGAATGGCGGCGCCGGGCGACCGAGGTTGCCGCGCCCGGTCGGGGTGGTGTCGACGTCGATGGTGAAGTCGTCCCCGGACACGACCGAGCCGGGGGCCTGCTCGGGGCCACCGTCGAGCGAGAGCACGACCTCCTGCTGTCGTGGCTCGAAGAGCGCGGCCGGGCTCGTCTTGTTGGTGGTCGTGCGCACGCGGTACTTGATGCCGAAGTTGCTGGGTCCCGGGTACTCGAAGTCGAACCTCCCCTGCGCGTCCGCGGTCGCGACGATCTCGTCGCGCAGGTTCCACTCGTCGCCGGGGCGGTTGGTCAGGGTCTCGATCCGCAGCTTGGCGTTCGGGGCGCCATCGATCTGCCCGACGAAGCGCAGCGCCTGGCCACCCACGAACACGTCCGGCGTCACGGTCAACGTCGAGGCTGCTCGGTGGGCGGAGGCCCCGGGGGCATCCACCCCGGTGAGGAGGCCGATGGCCAGGGCAAGGGTGGTCAGGGCAGCGCCCAGGGGACGTCTCATCGTGCTCTCCTCGACTGGTCGACCCTCATGTCGACGAGCGAAGACTAGACCCGCAGCGGGCCGGCGTCCCGGGATTCCAGGACGCCGGCGCCTCGGAGTCGCAGGGTGCCCTACGAGTCAGCAGGCCTTCTTGAGCTTCTTCGACTTCAGGCCCTTGCCGACCTTCGCCTTCTTCGCCTGCTTGTTGAGCTGCCAGGCGCGCTGCCAGTCGTAGAGGACACGCGTACGGCGCATCTCCCGCTGCTGCTTTCCGACCAGGCTGAGTCGGGGCGTGAGCGGGACGCCGGGCACGGCCTTCTTGTTCTTCACCGTCGCCAGTGACCTCCCGTCCAGGAACCAGGTGATGTGGGAACGGGTCAGCTCGATGCCGAAGGTGTGAGGGCCGTCGCCCAGCTGGGGGATGCGGCGCTTGCCCTTCCACGACTTCTTGGCCCGCTTCGACTTCACCCCGATCTTGACCTTGGGGTCGTCGAACTTCACCTCGGCGACGTTCACCGTGTTGGCTCCACAGTGGTCGTCCTTGGCCCTCTCGGGGACCAGGTCGATCTTGACCTTGTAGTCGGGGCCGGCGTCCTCGAAGACGTCGATGCGGCGGCGGAACTCCCACCGACCGTAGGTCTGGGCATTGCCCTGGAGGGTCACCGAGGTCGAGCCGTGGTCTCCGAGTCCCGGCCACTCGCTCACGTTGGTGCTCAGCGCCATGCCGCCGTTGTAGTGCGAGGCCCGACCCGACCCGTCGGAGGCATCGATCCAGCGGCCCGTGAGCTTGCGGCCGCGGTAGGGCGGGTCGGTGAGCGACTCGCCGTCGACCCAGGCGAAGTCCCAGGTGGTGGGGCCCCACTTGTAGCGCTGACTGGCGAGCGGGGTGCCGCCGGATCGGTTGAGGGTGACCGTCCTCGGAGCAGGGTCGGTGTCCTCGCTGGCCGCGGTGGTGTCGTTGCCGGCGGTGACGGCGGGCGGTGCGAACGACGTCGGGAGCCGGGTGGCGGCTCCGGGCGCCAGCACGGTGATCTCGAGCGGGAAGGAGGGGAACCAGCCGATCTGGTCCCCGCCCGTCTTCAGGTCGGCCTGCCGGATCCGGTAGGCGAGGTCGCCGGGCGCAGGCGCGGTCAGGGTGAACCGAGCGGCACCCTTGTCGTCGGCAGGCGCGGTGGCGACGGTCTTCCACTGGTCGCCGCGCACGCGCTGCTGCAGGGCGAGCTCGCGCCCGGGGAAGGGCGGCGCGGGTCGCCCGAGGTTGCCTCGTCCGGTGGGAGTCGTGTTGACGTCGATCGTGAAGTCGTCACCGGAGACCACGGACCCGGGGGCCTGCTCCGGGCCGCCGTTCAACGAGAGCACGACCTCCTGCTGGCGTGGCTCGAAGAGCACGGCGCTGCTGGACTTGTCGTTCGAGGCGGTGAGCCGGTACTTGATGCCGAAGTTGTTGGGGGCCTGGTAGACGATGTCGAACTCGCCCTTGGCGTTGGTCGATCCGACCACCGCCGGACGCAGGTTCCACTGGTCGCCGGCTCGGTTGGTCCGGGTCTCGATGCGGATCTTCTTGTTCGGTGCGCCGGGGATGGTGCCGACGAAGTTCAGGCCCTGGCCCCCGACGAAGATGTCGGGGGTCGCGGTGAGGGTGGCGGCCTTGCGCTCGGCGGAGGCCCCGGGTGAGGCTCCGACCAGTGCGAGGGCGGTCAGGGTGGTGGCGAGCGCGGTGGCAGCGCCGACGAGACGTCGTTTCATGGGGGGAGCCTCCTGGTTCGACCATCGAGGTTAGAGGAGATCGACCAGCGCGTCCGCCGAACCGGTGAACGCGGCGCCGCAGCCCAGCTGCTGGGTGAGCGATGATGGGTACATGGCCATCCACATCACCGGTCTCGACGACGCCGACCAGATCCTGACCGACAACCCGTTCGCGCTGCTTGCCGGGATGATGCTCGACCAGCAGTACCCGATGGAGCACGCCTTCCGTGGCCCGGCGAAGGTGACCGAGCGCTTCGGTGGCTTCGACCCGCGCGCCATCGCCGAGGCGGACCCCGAGGAGTTCGCGGCGCTGTGCAGCACCACGCCGGCGATCCACCGCTTCCCGGGCTCGATGGCCGCCCGGCTGCAGGACCTCGCACGGGTGGTCGTGGAGGAGTACGACGGCGACACGGCGCGGTTGTGGACCGAGGCCGCCGATGGCAAGGAGCTGATGAAGCGGGTCAAGGCGCTGCCCGGCTTCGGTGCGCAGAAGGCCAAGATCTTCGTCGCGCTGCTCGCCAAGCAGCTCGACGTGCGCAAGCAGGGGTGGGAGCAGCTGGTCGGTGACTACGCGTTGGACGGCTATCGATCGGTCGCCGACGTGGTGGATCCGAGCAGTCTGCAGAAGGTCCGCGACTTCAAGAAGGAGAAGAAGGCAGCGGCGAAGGCGCAGGCCTCCTCCTGACATCCTTCGTGGCCGTGGCAGAATGACGTCAGCGGCTCTTGACGACACCGGTCTTTGCCGCGCCCACAATCCGCTTCACCCGTTTCACCAGAACCAGACCGTCAGCCCCTGCGCAGCTTCACGAGAGGTGTTCGTGTCCTCGAACGCACGCAAGATCCCCACCGAGGTGCTCTCCCACCCCGCCGTCCTCACCCTGATCGACGAGGCGACGGCCTCGGGCTCCTTCAGCCCCGACCAGGTTCGTCGCGCCAGTGACGAGGCCGGGGTCGAGCCACGCCACCTCAAGTCGCTGCTGGCTCACCTGAGCTCGCTCGGACTGAGCGTGGCGCTGCCCGTCGAGGCCCGCGTGGCTGCCGCGACCGGCACGCGCAAGACCACCACGGCTACGGCCAAGAAGGCGCCCGCCAAGAAGGCTGCTGCCGCCGAGCCCGAGGCCGCTTCGGCCAAGAAGGCCGCGGCGAAGAAGGCACCTGCCAAGAAGGCTCCGGCCAAGAAGGCCGCTGCGGCGCCGGCGCTGGGCCCGGACGGCAAGAAGGTCCTGCCCGACGTCCCGGACGAGCAGTTCGAGAAGGACGTCGTCGCCGACCCCACCATCAAGGCGGACGAGGAAGAGGCGACCGCCACGTCGTCGTTCGTGGTCTCCGCTGCCGACGACACCGATGAACCTGCCCAGCAGGTCATGGTGGCCGGCGCCACCGCCGACCCGGTCAAGGACTATCTCAAGCAGATCGGCAAGGTGCCCCTCCTCAACGCCGAGATGGAGGTCGAGCTCGCCAAGCGCATCGAGGCCGGCCTCTTCTCCGAGGAGAAGCTCGCCAAGGGCGGCAAGATCACGCCCAAGGTCCTGGAGGAGCTCGAGTGGATCTCCGAGGACGGCAAGCGGGCCAAGAACCACCTCCTCGAGGCCAACCTGCGCCTCGTCGTCAGCCTGGCCAAGCGCTACACCGGCCGCGGCATGCTCTTCCTCGACCTGATCCAGGAAGGCAACCTCGGCCTGATCCGCGCGGTCGAGAAGTTCGACTACACCAAGGGCTACAAGTTCTCCACCTACGCGACGTGGTGGATCCGCCAGGCCATCACGCGGGCGATGGCCGACCAGGCCAGGACCATCCGGATCCCGGTCCACATGGTCGAGGTCATCAACAAGCTCGCTCGGGTCCAGCGGCAGATGCTCCAGGACCTGGGCCGCGAGCCCACGCCCGAAGAGCTCGCCAAGGAGCTCGACATGACCCCGGAGAAGGTCATCGAGGTCCAGAAGTACGGGCGCGAGCCCATCTCGCTCCACACGCCCCTCGGTGAGGACGGCGACTCGGAGTTCGGTGACCTCATCGAGGACTCCGAGGCGATCGTGCCCGCCGACGCGGTCAGCTTCACGCTCCTCCAGGAGCAGCTGCACGCGGTTCTCGACACGCTCTCCGAGCGCGAGGCCGGCGTGGTCTCGATGCGCTTCGGCCTGACCGACGGTCAGCCGAAGACGCTCGACGAGATCGGCAAGGTGTACGGCGTCACCCGCGAGCGGATCCGTCAGATCGAGTCCAAGACGATGTCCAAGCTGCGCCACCCCAGCCGCTCTCAGGTGCTGCGCGACTACCTGGACTGAGAAGAGCCTGGTCTCGACACGACCGCCCGACGCCGTACGGTGTCGGGCGGTCGTGTGCTGCTACGGCCAAAAAGGCCGCCAGGCCGAATCCGGTGGCTGGGGGGCAGTCCATCGGCGCGGCCTGGCGATGTAACCAGCATGACACTAATCGGTCCCAGGTGACAGTCGGGGACCGAAGTTCGAGAAAATTTGTCGTTCGCAGACGCTCGAGAGAGCTCAGGCAACGGTGATGAGCCCTACCGCGAGGGCGCAGAGCAGCAGCCCGACGCCCTGGTCGCGGTGAATGCGTTCGCGCAGCAGCGCCGCGGCCAGCAGCACCGTGAAGGCAGGGTACAGCGAGGTGATCACGGCCGAGATCGTGAGCAGCCCGGTCTGCGTCGCCATCAGGAAGAGCACGGTGGCCGCGGCGCCGAGGACGCCGGAGACCATGCCGACGTACGCCATGGCCCGACGAGGCCAGAACTGGTGACCCATGGCGAGGGCCAGACCGGCCACGATCGCGGTGCCGACCACCTGATTGAGGGCGAGGGGGAGCAGGCCCGACTCCTCGGGGATCTGCCCCAGGGCGGCGAAGAGGAGGCCGAAGCCAAGGCCCGCCAGCACGCCGTCCACCACCCCGGAGGCGGCCGAGCCGGAGGTGGTGCTCGGGTCGGGCGCCGGCTCGCGCGCCACCAACCAGATGGCGGGAAGTGCTGCGACGATGCCGACCCACGCGAGAAGGCCGGGGCGTTCGCCGGTGACCAGACCCACCAGGAGCGGCACGAGTGCGGCACCGACGCCGGAGATCGGCGCCACCACACCCATCCTCCCCGAGGAGAGGCCGCGGTAGAGGAACGCCGTGCCCACGCCGTTGCCGAGACCGGCCAGCAGGGCCCACCCGACGTCCGCGGATCGGGGAGAACCGTCGACGAGCAGGCTCAGGACGAGGATGGCCAGGGCGCCGCCGAGCTGTGCCATGAAGGCGATCGTCCAGGGACTGATCCGGCGTGAGACGACGCCGCCGACGAAGTCGGACAGGCCATAGGCCAGGGCGGCGCAGAGTGAGAGGACGATGGCCACAGGAACAACGTCGCACGCGCCTGCTTCGTCGAGGCGTCGGGGTGGTGAAAACGCGCTCGACCCCGGACCGAGGTCCGGGGTCGAGCGGTGGTCGGTCGCGGCCTGGCCGCGAGCGCGTCAGGCGTCGTCGGAGGACGGCGTCGGTGTGGCGGTGAGCTTGTGGGTCTCGTCCACCACGACCTCGGCGACCTCGGCAAGCTTGTCGCCGTGCTCGCGAGCGTGGTGGGCGCAGAAGAGGAGCTCGCCACCGGTCTGGAGCTCGACGCGCAGGTAGGCCTGGGCACCGCAGCGGTCGCAGCGGTCCTCAGCAGTCAGGGAGGTGCTGGGGGCGGTCGCAGTCGTCATGTCGGCCTCTTCTCATCTCGGTCTGTGCCGGTTCCAACGTATCCAGCGGGGTCAAGATTCCCGATTCGGGGTGGCTCACACCACTTCGGTGGGGTGGATTCTCGCATCGGGTGGAGCGGGTCCTCGTGGAGCGGTGGTGCTCTTGCGTGGGTCCTGCACCAAGTGTGACGTCCGGCCGGTAGCTCCGGATGCACAATGGGGTGACGATCCCGAGATCGTGTCCTCATCGTGACGTTCGGGGTGCAGGCGAGCCTGCATCGGTCCCCGGCGTGTCGCTAGTAGATTCGTCGGTGACCGGGTGTCCGGATTGGTGGGGCACCCCGACGCCACCACCCGACCCACCAGCACCACGCACGTCGATGTCGCAGGAGCTCACGATCGCTGACAACACCTACAACGCCGCCCACCTCCTCGTGCTCGAGGGGCTGGAGGCGGTGCGCAAACGCCCGGGGATGTACATCGGTTCGACTGACACCCGGGGCCTGATGCACTGCCTGTGGGAGATCATCGACAACGGCGTCGACGAGGCCCTCGCCGGTGCCGCACACCGCGTCGAGGTGACGCTGCACCCCGACGGCTCGGCCGAGGTGCACGACGACGGTCGCGGCATCCCGACCGACAAGGAGCCCAAGACCGGACTTCCGGGCGTCGAGGTCGTGGCGACCAAGCTGCACGCCGGTGGCAAGTTCGGCGGCGGCTCGTACGTCGCCACCGGTGGCCTGCACGGCGTCGGGCTCTCGGTGGTCAACGCGCTGTCCTCCCGGATGGACATCGACGTGGACCGGTCGCCGGCCTCTCGGGGACTCAGCTTCCACCGGGGTGCGGCCGGTGTCTTCGACGGAGACGGCCCCGGCGCCACCTTCGCACCGCAGAGCGGCCTGACCCGCAAGGGTGGCCGGGTCGCCAAGACGAAGTCCGGCACCCGGATCCGTTTCTGGCCGGACCGCCAGATCTTCACCAAGGACGCGACGTTCGAGTTCGAGGGCCTGCTCGGCCGTGCCCGACAGACGTCGTTCATCGTGCCCGGTCTCGAGCTCGTGATCCGCGACCTGCGCGGGGAGACGCCGGTCGAGGAGAAGTTCCGCCACGACGGTGGCATCGCGGAGTTCACCGAGTACCTCTCGTCGGACGAACCCGTCACCGAGGTGCTGCGGATCCAGGGCTCGGGTGCCTTCACCGAGACGGTGCCGATGCTGGACGCCAAGGGCCACATGACCCCGCAGGACGTCGAGCGCGACCTGGGCGTCGACATCGCCGTGCGCTGGGGGACCGGCTACGACACCGAGGTGCGCTCGTTCGTCAACGTGATCGCGACCCCCAAGGGGGGCAAGCACGTCTCCGGCTTCGAGGGTGCCCTGACCAAGACCTTCAACGACGCCATGCGAGCGGTGAAGGTGCTCAAGGTCAACGATGCCGACGTCATCAAGGAGGACATCCTCGAGGGGATGACCGCCGTGGTCACGGTGCGGCTCGCGGAGCCACAGTTCGAGGGGCAGACCAAGGAGATCCTCGGTACGCCGGCCGTGCTCGGCGTGGTCAAGAAGGTCGTCTCCGCCGAGCTCAAGACGTTCCTCACCTCCACCAAGCGCGCCGAGAAGGCGCAGGCACGCCTGCTGATGGAGAAGGTCGTCGGCGCCTCCAAGACCCGGATCGCCGCGCGTCAGCACAAGGAGACCCAGCGCCGCAAGAACGCCCTGGAGTCGTCCACGCTGCCCTCCAAGCTGGCCGACTGCCGCTCGGGTGACAACGACCGCACGGAGCTGTTCATCGTCGAGGGGGACTCCGCGCTCGGTACCGCCAAGCTGGCGCGCAACTCGGAGTTCCAGGCGCTGCTGCCGATCCGCGGCAAGATCCTCAACGTCCAGAAGGCCTCGGTCGGCGACATGCTCAAGAACGCCGAGTGCGCCTCGATCATCCAGGTCGTCGGCGCCGGTTCGGGTCGCACCTTCGAGCTCGAGGCGCGTCGCTACGGCCGGATCATCTTCATGGCCGACGCCGACTCCGACGGGGCGCACATCCGCTGCCTGCTGGCGACGCTGTTCTTCAAGTACATGCCCGACCTGATCGCGCAGGGGCGGGTCTTCACCGCCGTACCGCCGCTGCACCGCATCGAGATCTCCAACCCGCGCAAGGGTCAGGAGAAGTACGTCTACACGTACTCCGACGACGAGCTGCGCCGCAAGCTCGCGGAGCTGAAGAAGAAGAACACCAGGTGGAAGGACCCGGTGCAGCGCTACAAGGGTCTGGGGGAGATGGACGCCAGTCAGCTGGCCGAGACCACGATGGACCCCCGCCACCGCACGCTGCGCAAGCTCACGATCGACGACGCGGACGCCGCGACCTCGGTCTTCGAGCTGCTGATGGGCGCCGAGGTGGCACCGCGCAAGGAGTTCATCGTCCAGGGCGCCTACGAGGTCGACGTCGAGACGCTGGACGCGTGATCAGTACTTGCGGTGGATGAGGCCGGTGTCGACGTCGTAGACGAAGCCGCCCACGGCCACGTCCTCGGGGACGAGAGGGTGCGTGCGCAGCTTCTGGACGTCGTCGGCGAGTGACTCGAGCTGGTCGGCCGTCGCGGTGATCGTGAGCCACGAGGCGTCCTGACCGGCCGAGGCCTCGATCCGGTCACGCAGCTCCTGGGTGCTGCTGCTGGCCATCGCGCAACGGGTGTGGGCGACGATCAGGATGCGCTTGACGCCGAGCAGGTGCACGGCGATGACCAGCGCCTCGAGCGTCGTGTGCGTGACACGGCCTCCCGGCGTGCGCAGGATCTTGGCGTCCCCCAGCTTGAGACCGAGCATCTCGAGGGGCTCGATCCGCGAGTCCATGCACGTGACGATGCCGACGCCCGCCTTGGCGATGCCGTCGAACCCACCGTCGGAGAAGGATTCGGCGTAGGCAGCGTTAGCCTCGACCAGGTCCACGAAGTCAGCCACAGAAGCAAGGATATCCATTCATCCCCCCGAGCGCATGACCGCACCCGTGTCGATGCCGCGTGTCGGGGCTCCTCGGAACAGGATCAACGCGGCGACTGCGGCCAGGAGGGCGAAGAGTGCAGCGCCCTCGAAGACCGCCTGCTCCTGCAGGATGCCGAGCTCGGTGACGCTCAGGTCGGGGTTGGCCGCGCCTGCGTCGTAGAGCCGGGCCAGGCCCCAGGTGGTGAGGACCGAGATGCCCACGAGCATCCCGATCATCCGGGCCACCACGACCAGAGCGCTGGCGATCCCATGCGTGTCGTCGCGGGTCGTGGCCAGGATGGCGGCGTTGACGGGAGCCAGCGCCAGGCCGAAGCCGAGCCCGCACAGCACCAGCGGCACGTTGGAGGCGAACGCGTCCAGGCTGGTCTCGCCCCAGGTCGACATCCACCAGAAAGTTCCTGCAGACAGCAGCATCCCCACACCGGTGATCGGTCCGGCCGCCACGCTGCGCACGAGGTAGCCACCGACGACCGCTCCCACGGGCAGTGCGACGAGGAAGCGCAGCAGCACCAGAGCGGCGCCCAGCTGGGTGTCGTAGGTCGTGGTGCGGGCGAAGAGAGGGATGTCCACGAGTGCTGCGATCAGCGCCCAACCCACCAGCAGGCTCACGACAAGCGATCCCCAGGCCGGCATCGCCCGCAGGGTGCCGGGCGGGACGAGGGGGTTGCTGCTGCGGCGAAGGTGGATCACGAGGGCCACGACGGCGAGCGCCGAGGCAGCGAGCAGCCATGGTCCCTGAGGCGAGAACACCGACACCTCGGGGTCTGCGGTGGCGAAGGCCAGGACGATGCCGCCCAGAGCAACGGCCAGGTACGTCGCGCCTGCCAGGTCGGCGGCGGCGAGGCTGCGACCCCACGAACGAGCGTCCACGAGGGGGCGCCGAGCGCTGAGGCAGCGCACGACGAAGAGGAGCAGCCCGGCGACGGCGACCAGTCCCAGCGGGGACAGCCACCGTCCCGAGGTGACGACGGGGGTGAAGAGCGCACCGTAGGTGAGGTCCAGGTAGAGCCGGTCGGGCGGGTAGAGCACGAGCCAGGCACTGCCGGCTGCGAGCAGCAGCGCCCCGCCGCCGATGAGGTCGGGCAGCCCGCGGCGCGGGTCGTCAGCAGTGGCAGAGCCGTGAGCTGCGCGGCGGGTGGCCATCTGAGCGTCGTCTCGACGCAGGACCCGCACGACGACGACGAGCAGCACTGCGACCGCCGCATTGATGGCGAAGATCGCACGCCACGACGACACCGAGAGCACAGCGGCCCCGAACAGTGGCCCGAGCACGGAGCCGAACTCCTGGACCGCCGAGACCAGCCCGAGGGGCAAGCCGCGCCGCTCGACGGGATAGAGGGCTGCGACGAGGGCCATCGTCGCGGGCACGAGGCCGCCGCCGCCGAGTCCTTGGAGGAAGCGCCCGGCGACGACGCTGGTCAGGTCGTACCCGACCGCGGTGACCAGGGACCCGACCGTGAAGGTGGCCAGGGAGGCGACGAGCACCGGCACCGGGCCACGCAGGTCCGCGACCCGGCCGATCAGCGGCAGGACAGCGACGTACCCGAGCAGGAACCCGGAGATGATCGGCGCAGCGCGCTGGAGGTCCTGGGCACTGATGCCGACCGAGGTCATCATCTCGGGCAGTGCCAGGACGACGACGTAGGTGTCGATGGCGGCGAAGGCCACCGCGACGGCACCGAAGATCAGCAGCGTGCGCGAGCGCCGATCGAGCACGGCAGGGCTCGGGGCACTCATGCAGGCCTCATCGCGGGTGCCCGGGAGGGATCACGCTCCGTCAGGGAGCGGTGATCTCCTGCGTGACGCCGTACTCGGTGACCGCGATCGTGTAGGTGATCTCGCCGCCTCCGGAGAAGAACTCGCCGGTGAGCTCGGCCGCTCGCAGCCGACCCTCCTCGTTGACGGTGAAGGTCGCCGCGAAGCTGTCACCCGGGGCGCACGGCAGGATCGCGGCGACCGCGTCGCCGGGGACCGCGGCGGTGTAGGGCGTGACGATGACCGAGTTGTCGTCCGCGGCGCGCCGCTGCTCGCCTGCCTCGACGTCCGTGGCCGCGACCAGCACGTTGGAGACACCGGTGTCCGGGTCGAGGAGAAGTGCCGGGTCCGGGGCGCACAGCTCGGCGGGGTCGTAGGTGTCCCACCCGATGATGGGCGCGTTGACGTAGAAGTCGCCGTCGACCGAGCGGACCTCGATGTCCTCGGCGTCGAAGCCGAGGAACCGTCCGCCGGCGGTGCCCTGGAACGCGGGGGCATCGGTGATCACCCCGTCGGCGCTCCGGAGGAAGTCTCCGTCGGGTCGCTCGTCCTCGGTCGAGAGTGACAGCCGCACCCCGGAGGTCTCGTCCAGCTCCACCTTGGCCTGGGCCAGGACCTCCTCGGGCGTCGCGTCGGACGTGTCACCGCCGGGGGAGTCGGGGGAGTCGTCGCTGCTGCACGCGGACAGGGAAAGCGTCAGCAGAGCCGCGCCGGCCCCGACCGCTGCGCGTCGGATCAGGGTCATGGGCGTCAGCCTGTCACATCGTCGGGCACGTCGGCGGTCCCCGAGGCGGCGTCGCCGGCGCCGATGCGGACGGCCACCGGACCCGAGCAGGCGGCGATCGGCTGTGCTGCGGGGACACCCGAGCCGTCGCGACGCCCTTGCGCCGCGGGGAGCGCCACCGGTGCTCCGCTCGAGGCGGCAGCGCGCGCGGGTGCTGCGCCCACCCAGGCGAAGACCAGGGCGTCCTCGCCCTTGAGGAAGCGGTGGCATCGCACGCCGCCGGTGGCGCGCCCCTTGGGCGGGTACTCCGCGAAGGGGGTCACCTTCACCAGCCCCGGCTCGGTGCCGGGCAGGGCCGTCGACGACCCGGACGCCGTGACGAGCACCGAGCCCTCGGGAGCCTCCGGGTCGACGACGCCGAACCACGCCACCTGCTGCCCGGCACCCAGCTTGATGCCGGCCATGCCGCCGCCGGAGCGACCCTGCGGCCGCACGAGGGACGCCGAGAAGTGGAGCAGCTGGGCGTCGCTGGACACGAAGCACAGGGTCTCGTCGCCGGTGGCCAGCTCGACGGCGCCGACGACCTCGTCGCCGTCCTTGAGACCGATGACCTCCCACTCGTCGCGGCCGAGCACCTCGGGGTTCACCCGCTTGACCGTGCCGTCGCGCGTGCCGAGTGCCAGGCCGGGGCCTTCGCCGCTCAGGGTGCACAGCGCCAGCGCGCGCTCCTTCGGCGTCAGCGGGAGCACCTCGCTCAGCGGCAGCCCGCCGGATAGGTTGGGGTCGTTGGCCGACGGTGGCAGGGCCGGGAGGTCGAGCACCCCGAGGCGCAGCAGCCGGCCGGCGGAGGTGAGCACGCCGATCTCGCCCCGGGCGGTGGTGCGCACCACCGACGTCACGACGTCGTGGTTGGCGCGGTCGTCTCCCTGTCCGACCTCGGTGCCGGTCGTGCGGGCGAGCAGCCCGCTGGCCGACATCAGGGCGAAGCACGGGTCGTCGGGCACCTCGAGCGGTGCGGTCGCCGCCGTGACCGTCGTACCGGCCGACTGGAGCAGCACGGTACGACGGGGGGTGCCGTAGGTCTTGGCGACCTCGGCCAGCTCCTCGGAGACGAGCTTCTGCAGGAGCTTCTCGTCGGCGAGGATGGCGTCGAGCTCCTCGATCTCGCGGCGCAGCTGCTCCTGCTCCTTCTCCAGCTCGATCTTGCTGAACCGGGTCAGCCGGCGCAGCTGCATCTCGAGGATGTAGTCGGCCTGGGGCTGGGAGAGCTCGAAGACGGTCTGCAGGCGCTCGCGCGCGCCTGCGGCGTCGTCGCTGGTGCGGATCACCTGGATGACCTCGTCGATGTCGAGCAGCGCGATGAGGAGCCCGTCGACCAGGTGGAGGCGGTCGGCCTTCTTGTTGCGCCGGAAGAGCGATCGACGCCGTACGACGTCGTAGCGGTGCTGGAGGAAGACCTCGAGCAGCTCCTTGAGGCCGAGGGTCCGGGGTTGTCCGTCGACGAGCGCCACGTTGTTGATGCCGAAGGAGTCCTCGAGCGGCGTCATCTTGTAGAGCTGCTCGAGCAGCGCCTCGGGCACGAAGCCGTTCTTGACCTCGATGACCAGCTGCAGGCCCTTGTCGCGGTCGGTGAGGTCCTTGATGTCGGAGATGCCCTGGAGCTTCTTGCCCTGCACGAGGGTCTTGATCCGCTCCATCACCTTCTCCGTGCCCACGGCGTAGGGGAGCTCGGTGACGACGATCGCCTTGCGGCGCCCGATGGTCTCGATCCGGGCCGTGGCGCGCATCCGGAAGGAGCCGCGACCGGTCTCGTAGGCGTCGCGGATCCCGTCGAGGCCGACGATCTTGCCGCCGGTCGGCAGGTCGGGGCCGGGGATGAAGCGCATCAGGTCGTCGAGGGACGCTCGGGGCGTCTTGATCAGGTGCCGGAGGGCGGCGATCACCTCGACGAGGTTGTGCGGTGCGCAGTTGGTCGCCATCCCGACCGCGATGCCCGTCGTGCCGTTGACCAGCAGGTGCGGGATCGCTGCCGGCAGCACCGAGGGCTCGAGCTCGCGGGAGTCGTAGTTGGGTCGGAAGTCGACGGTGTCCTCGTCGATGTCGGCCGTCATCGCGACCGCGGCCGGCGCCATCCGGCACTCGGTGTAGCGCATCGCCGCAGGAGAGTCGTCCGGTGAGCCGAAGTTGCCGTGGCCGTCGACGGTGGGCACCCGCATGGCGAACGGCTGGGTCATCCGCACCAGCGCGTCGTAGATGGCGCTGTCGCCGTGCGGGTGCAGCCGGCCCATCACCTCACCGACGACCCGGGCGCTCTTGACGTGCCCGCGGTCGGGCCGCAGGCCCATGTCGTTCATCGTGTAGAGGATGCGCCGCTGGACCGGCTTCAGGCCGTCGCGCGCGTCGGGGAGTGCCCGGGAGTAGATGACGGAGTAGGAGTACTCCAGGAACGAGTTGCGCATCTCCTCGCCGATGTCGATGTCGAGGATGTGCTCCTCGAAGTCGTCGGGGAGCTCAGGGGGAGTGGTACGGCGTGCCATGGCCGCATTCTCTCCGGTGACGGACACAGATGAGCGGGGGCCACGCCGTCGGCGCCGTTCGGCTCGGAAACACACGATTGTCGAGTCGTGTCAACACCCTAGAGGGTGATAGTCACATCGGGCCATAGCCGAGGACCGATCGGACCTGGGAATGTCGGGTGCGCTGTTTCGAAGTCACCCCAACCCAGGAGATCGATCTCGTGTTCCAGTCCAAGAAGCTATCGGGAGCCGCGCTCGTCGTCGCGCTGCTCGCCCTCGTCATGTCGCTCGGCGGCACCTCCTACGCCGCCAAGCTGATCACCGGCAAGGACATCAAGAACGGGTCCGTCACGAACAAGGACATCAAGAAGTCGACCATCACCGGCAAGCAGGTCAAGAACGGCTCGATCAAGTCGGCCGACCTGGCCTCCGGTGTGGGCGAGACCCAGCTGGTCTTCAAGAAGCTCACCCCGACGTCGGGTGCCAGCTACGACGCCGCTCGCGGCAACGCCCCCGAGGTCGTGATGTTCAGCGAGGGCCCGCTGTCGGTCGTCGCCAAGTGCTTCACCGACGAGAGCGGTCCCACCACCTACTCGGCGACCTACATCAAGTCGTCCACCAACGGGTCGGTCTTCGACAGTGACTACGGCGACCTGGAGGGTGGATCCTTCGAGGACTTCCTCAACGCCGGCACCGACGAGGACGACCGTGAGATGTGGGACGCCTCGGCCGGCGACGACGACTCGGAGTTCTACGGCAACCACAGCACCGAGTTCACTGCGGTGGCCGCTGACGGCACTGCCATCGCAGGGTTCGTGAGCAACGGCGCGAAGCGCGGCACGCTGCTCGGTGGCAACGGTGCCTACGGACCGGGCAACACGTGCCTGGCCACGGCTCAGGTCTGGAGCAACTGAGTCGGACCGCACCCAGCGCATCGATTGACAGGCGGTGTGCCCCGGGCCTGCCCGGGGCGCACCGCCTGTCGTCGCTCAACGGTAGGCTTCGCCGGGTGACCACGGACCCCCACAGCGTGGCCGATGCGGTCGACAACGCCTCGGCCCCCCGCCACTGGGAGGCCGACGTCCTGCTCCGCGACGGGCGCACGGCCCACATCCGCCCGATCGTCCCGGCCGATGCCGACCTGCTGGTGCAGTTCTACGCGCGGGTCTCGGACCGCTCGAAGTACTACCGCTTCTTCAGCCCGATGCCCAACCTGTCCGAGCGGGACGTGAAGCGGTTCACGGTGGTCGACCACGACCACCGCGTCGCGCTGGTGATGGTCCTGCAGAACCAGATGATCGCCGTCGGTCGCTACGACGTCATCGGCGACGGCGAGGCCGAGGTCGCCTTCCTGGTCGAGGACCAACACCACGGCCGAGGCATCGCCCAGCTCCTGCTCGAGCACCTGGCCCAGGCGGCCCGCGAGCGCGGCATCGAGCGCTTCATCGCCGAGGTGCTCCCCGACAACCAGGCGATGATCCACACCTTCCGTGATGCGGGCTACCGCGTCGCGAGCGGCTACGAGGACGGCGTCCTGAGCCTGGAGTTCTCGATCGACCCCACGGACACCTCGATCGGAGTGATGCGCGGGCGCGAGCACCGCGCCGAGGCGGCCTCCATCGAGCGGTTCTTCAACCCGCGCTCGATCGCGGTGATCGGCGCCAGCCGTCGCCAGGACACCATCGGGCAGGTCCTGGTCCGCAACCTCGTGAGCAACGACTTCACCGGTCGGATCTACGCCGTCAACCCGAGCGCGCCGGCCGTGTCCGGCCTGCCGTCGTACAAGAGCGTCACCGACATCCCCGACGACGTCGACGTCGCGATCGTGGCGGTGCCGGCCGAGGCGGTCAACGACGTCGTCCTGGACTGTGCGGCCAAGGGCGTGCACGGGATGATCGTGATCTCCTCGGGCTTCGCCGAGGTCGGCGAGGAGGGCCGCAAGCGACAGCGCCACCTGGTCGGGCTGTCGCGGTCCTACGGGTTGCGCCTGATCGGACCCAACTGCCTGGGCGTCATCAACACCGACCCGACCGTCTCGGTCAACGCGTCGCTGTCCTCGGTGATGCCGCCCCGCGGCCGTGCCGGCTTCTTCTGCCAGTCGGGTGCGCTCGGCTCTGCGATCCTGGAGAAGGTGCAGAACCGTGGCCTCGGCCTGACCACCTTCGTCAGCGCCGGCAACCGTGCCGACGTCTCCGGCAACGACCTCCTGCAGTACTGGGAGGAGGACGACGCGACCGAGGTCGTGCTCCTCTACCTCGAGTCCATCGGCAACCCGCGCAAGTTCTCGCGCATCGCCCGACGGGTCTCGCTGCGCAAGCCGATCATCGCGGTGCGCTCGGGGCGCACCACGCAGGGTGTGCCGATGGGCCACGCCGTACGACGGATAGTGGCGCCGCCCGAGGCCCTGGACGCGATGTTCAAGCAGGCGGGCATCATCCAGGTCGACACCCTCGAGGAGATGTTCGACGTCGCGCAGCTGCTGGCGCACCAGCCGCTGCCGCGGGGGCGACGCGTCGCCATCGTCGGCAACTCCGACGCCCTCGGCCTGCTGGCCGCCGATGCCGCTGCGGCCGTGGGGCTGCTCGTCGCCCGGACGGTGACGCTCAGCGCGGAGCCGAGCGCAGAGGACTTCGAGGACGCCCTCGACGACGCCATCGACGACCCCGAGGTCGACGCGGTGGTCGCGGTCTACATCCCGCCGCTCAACGTCTCCGGCGAAGACGTCGCCAACGTGCTCGCCGCGGTCGGCGAGCAGTCCGACAAGCCGCTCGTCTCCTCGTTCCTGGGCGCCGAGGGCGTGCCCGAGCTGCTCCGGGTGCCCGACGTCGCCGGCTCCGACGCGGGCCGCGGCTCGGTGCCGTCCTACCCGGCCGTCGAGGCGGCCGTGCGGGCGATGGCCCGCGTCGTCGACTACGCCGTCTGGCTGCGCACTCCCGACGGGCCGTCGTCCGACCCGGGTGACGTCGACGCGTTCTCGGCCAAGCGGATCCTCAACGAAGCGCTGGCCGCCCACCCCGAGGGTGCGCAGCTCAGCCGTGACGAGGTCGCTGCGCTGCTGGAGACCTACGGCATCTCCGTGTGGGAGTCCGTCGCAGTGGCCACCGTGAAGGAGGCGCAGGCCGCGGGTCGACGCCTGGGCTGGGACGTCGTGCTCAAGGCCACGGCAGAGGGACTGCGCGAGCGCCCGGATCTGGCCCACGTCTGGCGCAACATCGACACCGCAGCCGAGATGCGCACGGCCTGGGACTCCCTGACCGACCTGGTCAAGGACGCCTCGCTGGCCGACTTCGTCGTCCAGAAGAACGCTGCCGCGGGGGTTCCGGTGGCGATCAAGTCCATGGAGGACCCGCTCTTCGGGCCGGTCGTGTCCTTCGGGATCTCCGGGCCGATCATCGACCTGCTGGCCGACCGGTCCTACCGGATCCCGCCGCTGGGGGAGCGTGACGTGTCCACCATGGTGCGCGAGGTGAAGAGCTCCCCCATCCTGTTCGGCTACCGCGGGGCCGAGCCGATCAACGTGGCCGCGGTCGAGCACCTCATCAGCCGGGTCGCGCAGATGCAGAACGACCTGCCACAGCTGAGCGCGCTCGAGCTCTCCCTGGTGCTGGCCGGGGTCGAGGAGGCCACGGTGCTCACGGCCTCCGCGAGGGTCGCGCCGGTCGCCGACCCGCGCTCCGACCACTTCGTGCGTCGCCTCCCGGACCACCCCGGGGACACCATTCCCGAATAGTGGTGGCGCCCGGCGTCACCCGGCTGAGACCATCCTCTCGTGCCCACATCGAGCCAGTGGATCGCCTTCCTGGTGGCCTCCATCCTCTTCATCCAGGTCCCCGGGCCGAGCTTGCTCTTCATGCTCGGTCGCGCTCTGACCGTCAGCCGTCGTGAGGCCCTCATCTCGGTGCTCGGCAACGCCCTCGGCCTGATGGTCCAAGTCGTGCTGGTCGCCGTCGGTCTGGGGGCCGTGGTCGCGGCGAGCGCCACGGCGTACACCGTCCTGAAGGTGGTCGGGGCCGCCTACATCGTCTGGCTGGGACTCAAGGCGATCCGGCACCGCGGTGATGCGCGTCGGGCGTTGCTGGAGGGAGCGCGGGTGCCGACCCGGCGCGGGCAGGCGCTCACGACAGGTCTCGTGGTCGGGCTGACCAACCCCAAGACGATCGTCTTCTTCGTCGCCTTCCTGCCTCAGTTCACCTCCGACGCCGGACCCGCCGGGGCTCAGATCGCTCTCCTGGGCCTGGTCTTCGCGGTGCTCGCCGTGCTCTCCGACAGCACGTGGGCCGTGCTCGCCGGCGCGGCCAAGCAGTGGTTCGCCCGCAAGCCCGCCCGTCTCGACGCGCTGGGGGCGGCCGGCGGCACGATGATGATCGGCCTCGGTGTGACCCTGGTGGCGACCGAGTAGCCGGACACCCGCTGCACCCGTGACACACTGACGCCGTGCGCCGCCCCCTCGACGATCTCGACCACGCTCGTGACCTCCGCAAGGCCATCGACCGCACGGGCTACTACCCCGAGGTGGTCGGCGACGCCGTCGACGGTGCCGTGGCCGGTGAAGCGGTCCGCGCCTTCTTCGTGCACCACGAGCCGACGTTCGAGCGCGACGAGGTGCGCCGCCACCTCAGTGTCATCGTGCTCACCCCGAGCCGCCTGATCCTGGCACACACCGACGAGCACGCGGGCGACGACCTGTTGCCCGAGCCCTACACCTCGACCTCCACCGAGGCGGTCAGCCTGACGGCGGTGAAGTCGGTCGTGGTTACCCGGATGACCGCGAACCCGACGGCAGGCCCGCAGCCTCCCGCCGAGGCCGTGATGACCATCGGTTGGGGCGGTGTGAGCCGTCTCGACCTCGAGCCTGCCGGCTGCAGCGACCCGCAGTGCGACGCCGACCACGGGTACGCCGGGGTCCTGGCCTCGGACGACTTCTCGTTGCGGGTCTCCGCAGCGGCAGACGGTCGAGACGCCGTGGGCGGCCTGCTCGGGTTCGCTGCTGCGCTCTCGGCCAGCACGCAGCACTGAGTGGGGGGCGAGCAACCGATGGCGACCACCCCCGAGGACTTCGTCGAGCCTGCCTACGGGCGCAGGTCCCTCGCCGACGTGATGCCGGCGGTCGCCGCGGCCCTGGGGTCGCCACTGGACCACTCGCCGACCGGGCTCACGCTTCCGGACGCGCCGTCGTACGTCGTGTTCCTGGTCGACGGGCTCGGGGCCCGCCTCCTCGAGCGCTACGCCCACGCGGCACCGTACCTCTCGTCGCTGCTGGTCGGCAGCGAGCCGGGCACGGCCGGGGTGCCGTCCACGACGGCGACCAGCCTCACGTCCTTCGGCACCGGTCTCGGTCCCGGTGCGCATGGCCTCGTCGGCTTCACCGCCCGGGTGCCCGGCACCGACGCGCTGCTCAACCACCTCTGGTGGGACCAGAAGGTCGACCCGCTGGAGTGGCAGCCACACCCCACGTCGTTCGCGACGATGATGTCGGCAGGCGTCGACGTCACGGTCGTCAACAAGCGTGAGTTCCGCGACTCCGGTCTCACCGTCGCCTCCTCACGAGGAGCGTCGTTCGTGGGTGCGGACAAGGTCGGCGAACGGATCGCTGCTGCGGTCTCGTCCTCGGCCGCGCGCCCTTCGATGACCTACCTCTACGACAGTGACCTCGACTGGACCGGCCACCGCTGGGGAGTCTCGTCCAGCCAGTGGCTGCAGCAGCTGGCGATGGTCGACGCCGAGGCGGAGCAGCTGCGCGAGACGCTTCCGCCCCACGTCCGTCTCGTCGTGGTCGCCGACCACGGCATGGTCGACTCGCCGGCGGCGAGTCGCACCGACGTCGACACCGAGACCCACCTGCTCGACGGCGTCGCGCTCCTGGGTGGCGAGGCGCGGTTCCGTCACCTGTACTGCCGCAGTGGCGCCGTCGACGACGTCATCGCGACCTGGCGGGAGTCGTTGGCCGACAACGCCGACGTCCTGACCCGTGCGGAGGCGATCGCCCGCGGTTGGTTCGGCCCGGTCGACGCGCGCGTGCTGCCGCGCCTGGGCGACGTGGTGGTCGCCTGCCGTGGAGACCACGGCGTCTTCGCGAGCGAGAAGTTCGACTACGAGACGACCCTCGTGGGCCTGCACGGCAGCCTGACAGCAGACGAGATGCTGATCCCCGTCCTGGTGGACTGAATCTCGCGCTGCCGCCGGGCTTCCGTCGTCCTCCTCCCCTACTGGAGCACCATCCGCGGCTCGCCGCCGCTCAGGCCGGTGCCGGAGATGCGGCAGGTCCCGCCACGCACCGCACCACCGTTGTAGGCCTGGCGCACGCAGGAGCGGGTGGCCAGCTGGGCCCAGTAGTTCGGGTGGAGCGACTCCTGGATGTAGTAGGGGCTGTTGCTGCAGCACGTGGACACGGTGCGGATCTGGTTGACCCACTCGGTCTTGTCGACGGCGCCGGGGGACGTCCAGCTGGCGATGCCCTGCTCCTCGTAGAGGCCGACGCCGTTCTCGCAGAGACGGCGGCCGTTGAAGGCCGAGGAGAGGTCGAGGATCTTGATGTTGCTCAGCCCGGACTGGGTGGCCGCGCCGCGCACCGCGTTGTTGATCGTGGGCAGGGCGACGTCGTTGGCCCAGTCGGCGTCGGCGTTCCAGAAGCCGCAGCCGCCCGTGGACTGGCGCGTGTAGCCGCTCTGGGAGTAGCGGAAGCCGCTGGCCTTGGGGATCGGCGACGGGTAGGTCTGGGCGAGCAGGGTCCAGGAGGAGTCGGCGTACCCGGCGTTGCGCATCGCCGTGCGGACGTTCTGGAACGCGCCGGCGATCTTGGCCCGCACCGCCGAGACGTTGGCGGGGGTGAAGTTGGACGTCACCGAGCTGTCGTCGTTGCAGTAGTCCTTCCACCAGCCGGGGGAGTAGAGGAAGTCGGCGACGCAGGTGGCCACGACCGAGGCGAAGTTGAAGTCGTTGCCCCCGATCGAGACGACGACCGTGCGCACGTTGTGGCTGCCGGCGAACTGCTGCAGAGCCTTGGCCTGTCCGACCTTGCCGCCCCCGAGGTCGGCGAAGTCGATCCCCGGCTTGAAGTTGTCGCCGTTGCTGGTCGCGGTGGTGGCACCGGAGCAGGCGAGGTTGAGGCCCTGCACGCCACCTCCGATGAAGGCCTCGGCCGACCTGCTGCGGTGGCAGCGGTTGATGCTCTCGCCCGTGCCGGCTGCGTTGTCGTAGTACGCCGTGGGGCCCAGCGCGTCGGCGCGGGCGCTGGAGGCGTTGCTGCTCCCGGCCCACCGCCCGGCTTCGCCGCTGATGTAGGAGTCGCCCAGCGTGACGACGTAGGGGGCACCGATGCCGGGTCCGTCGGCTGCGGCAGGTGCTGCGGCCAGGACGGGTGCCACCGTGGAGAGCGCGCCAACGAGCAGGGCGAGCAGGGAGGTCGTCAGCGCAGCACGCTGGCGACCGGAGAAGGTCCGAGACATCCGAGATACTCCTGGTCCGAGAGAAGGTACGCCGTGTGGCGCGAGTCACAGTGAACCTAACGGAGGTCGCCGACCACCCGCCACCCTCGCCACCGCCGAGCCCGGACAGGTGAGATGATCCCGCGGTGGCCGAGCTGACCTTCTGGACCGGGACCATGGACGCCGGCAAGTCCACCTTGGCCCTGCAGACCAACCACAACCATGCGGCCCGGGGCCGGCTGGGTCGGATCTTCACGTCCCAGGACCGGGCCGGTGCTGCCCGGATCTCATCACGGCTGGGCCTCACCCACGACGCGCTCGAGGTCGCTCCCGGCTTCGACTTCTGGCGCTACGTCGTCGACGCGCTGACCCAGGGCGCCCGGATCGACTACCTCGTCTGCGACGAGGCGCAGTTCTACTCGCCGGCCCAGATCGACGCATTGGCCAAGATCGTCGACGAGCTCCAGATCGACGTCTTCTGCTTCGGCATCCTCACCGACTTCCGCACCCGGCTCTTCCCGGGGGCGGCGCGGCTGGTCGAGCTCGCCGACCGCACCGAGGTGCTCCAGGTCGAGGCGTTGTGCTGGTGCGGGAAGCGGGCCACCCACAACGCCCGGACCGAGGACGGCGTGATGGTGACCGAGGGCGAGGTGGTCGTGGTCGGCGACGTCGAGGACCAGGCCAGCCCGCAGGGCCCGCCCGCGGAGGTCGCCTACGAGGTGCTCTGTCGCCAGCACCACCGGCGCACTCTCACCGCCGCCCGTGCCCGAGCCGTGTCGATGGCGGCAGACCCGCTGCCGTTCGGCTGACCCGGCGCCGCCTCAGTCGTCCGGGTCGTCGAGGCGCGCCAACCACGTGGCGAAGCGTTCGACAGCCGTCTCGAACTCCGGGTGGGTGTCGGTGAAGACCTGGAGCTGCTCGGCGACCCACGCCAGGGTGACGTCCTCGTCACCCCGGCGTGTGAGGAGCTCCTCGATGCCGCGGTCGGTGAAGTACATCGCCTCATCCTCTGCCGTGGTTGCCGACGGCGCTGCTGCTTATGAGAACGCCCGGTCGAGCAGGTCCTTCTGCTCGGCCGCGTGCCGCTTGACGGTGCCGACCGACGGCGACGACGAGGCGTCGCGGGTGATCCGCTCCACCGTTGCGTCGACCTCGGGCCACACGTTGAGGGCGTAGTCGGGCCAAGGGCCGTAGTTGGCCGGCTCGTCCTGGACCCAGCGCACCTGCTTGAGGTGGGGGTAGCGGGCGATCTCGGCCTTGATCTCGTCGAGCGGGCGTGGGTACAGCTGCTCCACACGCGCGATCGCGAACCGCTCGCCTCCCTCGCGCTTGGCGCGGTCGACCATCAGGTCCCACGTCACCCGACCGGAGCAGACCAGCAGGGTGTCGACCTTGTCCTGGTCGGCCTCCGCGTCGCCGATGAACGGACGGAACGTGCCCTCGGTGAAGTCGCCGGGTTGGGAGGCGGCCTCCTTGCGCTTGAGCATCGACTTCGGCGTGAACACGATCAGGGGCCGGTGCTTCTCGCCGAGCGAGTGGTGACGCAGGAGGTGGAAGTAGGACGCCGGCGTGGACGGCTGGGCGACGACGAAGGCGTCGTCGGCGGCCATCTGCAAGAACCGCTCGATGCGGGCCGAGGAGTGGTCCGGGCCCTGGCCCTCGTAGCCGTGGGGGAGCAGCAGCACGACGCCGGAGTTCTGGCGCCACTTGGTCTCGCTGGAGGTGATGAACTCGTCGATGACCGTCTGGGCGCCGTTGACGAAGTCGCCGAACTGCGCCTCCCACAGCACCAGTGCCTCGGGACGGGCCACCGAGTAGCCGTACTCGAAACCGAGGGCGGCGTACTCGGAGAGCAGCGAGTCGTAGATGTAGAACTTCGCCTGGTCCTCGGTCAGGGCCGAGAGAGGAGTCCACTCGTCGGCGTTGACTCGGTCGATGATCGTGCCGAAGCGGGACACGAACGTGCCGCGACGCGAGTCCTGGCCGGCCAGCCGCACCGGGCGCCCGTCCATGAGCAGGGAGCCGAAGGCAAGGATCTCCCCGGTGCCCCAGTCGATCGGTCCGTCGGTGATCGCGGTGGCCCGGCGCTGCAGCTGAGGCATCACCTTGGGGTGCACGGTGAAGCCGTCGGGCGGTGTGACGTAGGCGTCGGCGATCCGCTTGAGGCACTCGAGATCGATGGCCGTGCGGGTCTCGCCGGTGGGCTTGTCCGGGTAGTCGGGCACCGTCGTCCACTCGGGCGGCTGCGACGTGGCGTCCTTGACGTCGGTGAAGACCCGCTCCAGCTGCTGCTGGTAGTCGGCCAGCACCTGCTCGGCCTCCTCGATCGTGATGTCGCCACGACCGATGAGCGACTCGGTGTAGAGCTTGCGCACCGAGCGCTTCTGCTCGATCAGGTCGTACATCAGGGGCTGGGTGTACGACGGGTCGTCGCCCTCGTTGTGGCCGCGGCGGCGGTAGCAGACGAGGTCGATGACGACGTCCTTGTTGAAGGCCTGGCGGTACTCGAAGGCCAGCCGGGCCACGCGGATGCAGGCCTCGGGGTCGTCGCCGTTGACGTGGAAGATCGGCGCCTGGACCATCCGCGCCACGTCGGTGCAGTAGAGCGAGGAGCGTGAGGAACCGGGGGAGGTGGTGAACCCGACCTGGTTGTTGACCACGACGTGGATGGTCCCGCCGGTGCGGTAGCCGCGCAGCTGCGAGAGGTTGAGCGTCTCGGCGACCACACCCTGGCCGGCGAAGGCGGCGTCACCGTGCACCAGGAGGGGCAGGACCGGGAAGTTCTCGCCCTGGTCGAGCACGTCCTGCTTGGCGCGGGCGATGCCCTCCAGCACCGGGTCGACGGCCTCGAGGTGCGAGGGGTTGGCCGCGACGGAGACCTTGATCTTGTCCCCGGAGCCGGCCTCGAACTCGCCCTCGGCGCCGAGGTGGTACTTCACGTCGCCGGAGCCCTGGACCGTGCGCGGGTCGATGTTGCCCTCGAACTCGCGGAAGATCTGCGAGTACTTCTTGCCCACGATGTTGGCCAGCACGTTGAGGCGGCCGCGGTGGGCCATCCCGATGGCGACCTCGTCGAGGCCGACCTCTGCGGCGGCCTCGCAGATCTCGTCGATGACCGGGATGGTGGTCTCGCCGCCCTCGAGGCTGAACCGCTTCTGGCCGACGAACTTGGTCTGCAGGAACGTCTCGAAGGCCTCGGCCTGGTTGAGCTTGAGCAGGATCCGCAGCTGCTCCTCGCGGGGCGGCTTGGTGTGCGGTCGCTCGACACGCTCCTGGACCCACCGACGCTGCTCGGGGTCCATGATGTGCATGTACTCGATGCCGGTGGTGCGGCAGTAGGAGTCGCGCAGGATGCCCAGGATGGTGCGCAGCTTCATGAACCGTCGACCGTCGCCGAAGGATCCGGTCGCGAACTCGCGGTCGAGGTCCCACAGGGTCAGTGCGTGCGACTCGATCTGCAGGTCCGGGTGGGTGCGCTGGCGGTACTCCAGCGGGTCGGTGTCGGCCATCATGTGCCCGCGCACGCGGTAGGCGTGGATCAGCTCGAGGATGCGGGCCTGCTTGCTGATCTCGTCGTCGTGCGACGTGGCGATGTCGTTGCCCCAGCGGATGGGCTCGTAGGGGATGCGCAGGGAGCGGAAGATGTCGTCGTAGAAGCCGTCCGCACCCAGCAGCAGCTGGTGCATGCGCTTGAGGAACTCGCCCGACTGCGCGCCCTGGATCACGCGGTGGTCGTAGGTCGAGGTCAGGGTCATGACCTTGCTGATGCCGTTGCGGGCGATGGCGTCGTCCGAGGCGCCCTGCCACTCGGCGGGGTACTCCATCGCACCCACGCCGATGATCGCGCCCTGACCCGACATGAGCCGGGGGACCGAGTGCACGGTGCCGATGCCGCCCGGGTTGGTCAGGCTGATCGAGGTGCCCTGGAAGTCGGCCACCGTGAGCTTGTTGTCGCGCGCCTTGCGCACGACCTCCTCGTAGGCGGTCCAGAAGGCCGCGAACTCCATGTCCTCGGCGGCCTTGATGGCCGGGACGAGCAGCTGGCGCGAACCATCCGGCTTGGGCACGTCGATCGCCAGGCCGAGGTTGATGTGGGCGGGCGTGATCAGGTTGGGCTTGTTGTCGACGGTCTCGAAGCCGACGTTCATCTCCGGCATCGAGCGGGCCGCCCTGATCAGCGCGAAGCCGATCAGGTGGGTGAAGGAGACCTTGCCACCGCGCGCGCGGGCGAGGTGGCTGTTGATGACGGTGCGGTTGTCCCACAGGAGCTTGACCGGAACCGAACGCACCGAGGTGGCCGTGGGCACGGTCAGCGACTCGTCCATGTTCTTCACCACGCGCGCCGGGGCGCCGCGCAGCACGGTGTACGTCGGCTCGTCGCTCGCCTCGGCCGGCTCGGCCGGCTTGGCGTCCTTGGGCGTCGGCTTCGAGGTGGCCTTGGCGGGCTCGGCAGCCTTGCCCGACGAACGGGGCTCGGCCTTGGGGGCGGGCTTGGCGTCCGATCCGGTCTTGTCCGACCCGGGCGCAGCCTTGGCCTTCTGGGGCGGTGCCTTCTCGGCGGGCTTCTCGGCGGGCTTCTCGGCGGGCATGGCGGAGCCGTTCGACTGCGAGCCGTTCGACCCCGAGCCGTTCGACCCCGAGCCGTTGCTCGTGCCGCCCTCGTCGGCGAAGTAGGCCTTCCACGCCGCATCGACGCTTCCGGGGTCGGCGGCGTACTGCTCCCGCATCTCCTCCACGAGCCACTCGTTGGCACCGAAGTCGGTGCTGGAGGGCTCGGTGGAACTGGTGGAGGGGCCTGAGGACTGCGGCACGGCTTGGTTCGCCTCTTCCGAAGGGTGCTGGTGGGTTGCTGGTGATCGCTCCGACGGGTGCCGGAGGGCGCCAGGCGCGCCTGAACCAGGCGCGGAGCGACGCGTTGTCAAGGCTAGACCCACACGCCAGCAAATGCGCGGACTGTGGTCCACTTTCGGGCACGCTGTCAGGCACACCACAGTCCGGTCCCTCGTCCGCAGCTCCGGCAGCCCCCTCACCAGGGGGGTCGCTCGCGCGGGCGTCGGTGCCGTCGCCCGCCCAGACCGACCGCCGTACCCACCCCAGGAGCACGCCGCATGACGCGTTGGATCAAGCACGCCGTACGTCGGACCGCCCTGGCGGCGGCCGGGGCGACGCTGGTGTCCGTGGCCCTCGTGGGGTGCTCCGGGGACGAGGTCGACGCGGGAGGAGGACCGGCACCGACGGGGGAGCCGACGCCCACGCCGACGCCCACCCCGGAGCCGATCGTGACCAACGCCACGATCAACCGCGTCGACGGCGACCTCGCTGCCTCCGGACGCGACCGGCTGCGTGACCGCGTGCTCGTGGCGGTGGATGCCTGGATCGACGGGGCGTACGGCGGCAGCTACCCGCGTGACGACTTCTCCGAGGCCTTCGCCAGCTTCACGTCTGCTGCCGGGAAGCGGGCGATCGGCGACCAGGACCTGATGAGCAACGCGAGCATCGGCGAGCAGCTCGACGCCGTCCTGCCCGTGCGCCGTCGTCTCCGCATCGACGTCCTGGGCGTCGAGGGTCGCGCCGTGGCGGTCACCGCCCAGGTGGTGCTCGGCCTCGAGCTGTCCGGCGAGATCACCCGCAGGGACCGGATCGCCGGGTCGCTCTACCTGACCTACGAGAAGTCGGGCAGGGCGCCCGGCTGGCGCGTGTTCGGCTACGACGTCTCCCGAAAGGCCCTCTGATGCGCCGGACCCTTGCTCGCCTGCTGAGCCTCGCCCTCGTGCTGGTCGTGACCGGTCTGGTCGTGCCGGACAGCAGCCGGGCCTCGACCCAGGTCGCGCTGGTCAAGATCGAGCACGCCGAGGCCGTGGCTCTCGACCGGGACACCGTGTGGATCCTCGGGGTGGGCAGCGACGCCCGGCCCGGGGAGGACATGACCCGCACCCGCGGCGACGCGCTGCAGCTGATCGGCCTCAACACCGCCACGGGAGCCGCGACGACCATCGGCATCCCGCGCGACTCCTACGTCTCGATCCCCGGTGTGGGGTCCGACCGGATCAACGCCGCCCTGTACTACGGGGGCCCCCAGCTCCTCGGGGAGGCCGTCGGCGACCTGGTGGGCGTGGAGCCCGACTACGTCTTCGTCACGCGGTTCCCGTTCTTCGAGAACATGATCGACGACATCGGGGGGATCCAGGTCGACAACCCGCGCTTCTTCTCCGACTCCGACCTCAAGCCGCTGGGCTTCGAGGCGGGACCGATCCGCCTCAACGGCTACGGCGCGATGGCGTTCTCCCGGATTCGCAAGACCCTCCCGGCCGGGGACTTCGACCGCTCGGCCAACCAGCAGATCGTGCTCGGTGGCATCCAGGCGAGGATCGCCGAGCGCGTCTCCGAGCGTGGCTTCATCGCCTCGGGCGTGCTCACCGTGCTCGAGCACATGGACATCACCGGCGTCGGCCCGGCCGAGCTCTTCCGGCTCGGCCAGGCCATCGCCCGCGTGAAGCCCCGTCTGATCACCGGGTGCGTCGTGCAGGGGGGCATCGCGACGATCAACGGTGCCAGCGTCGTGCTGCCCTACACCGACCAGGCACAGCGCTACGGCGACGACGCCCGCGACGACGCGGTCATCGACAGCTGCTGAGCCCGCACCTCAGGCCTGGCAGCTGCGTCGCTCCTCGACCCCGCGCTCGCAGCTGTCCTTGCCGGGCCCGCCGTAGCCGATGTCCTGTCCTCGGCCGCCGTACAGCTCGTCGTCGCCGGATCCGCCGTGGAGCTGGTCGGAGCCACGTGCACCGACCACCGTGTCGTCTCCTGCTCCGCCCCGCAGCACGTCCGCGCCGTCGGCGCCACTGACGTAGTCCTTGCCCGGGCCGGCCGAGATGCGGTCGCGGCCTGGTCCGCCGTCGATGTACTGCTGGCCCTTGCCGGTCGTGATCTCGTCGTTGCCGAAGCCGCCCCGGATGTCGGCGAAGCCCCTGCCGACGATGATCCGGTCGTTGCCGCCGTCGCCCTGGATCTCGGTGTCCCCGCCACCGGGGACGGTGACGAAGTCGTCCCCGGGTCCGGCGTAGACCAGGTAGGCCGCACAGATGTCGTCGTCGCCCTCGAAGGCGTGGACCTCGGAGTTGGGGGCGTAGATGACGTCGTCGCCCGAGGTTCCCTCGATGTACTCGCCGTCACCGACGATGGTCGCGACCTTGCCGTGGCAGGTGGGTGCGGTGCCCGCGGCGGACGTGGTGGTCGCTCCGGTCAGGGCCGAGGCGACGAGGGCGCCGAGCCCGAGGGCTGACAGGACGGATGAACGAGCGTGTGACATGTGAACTCTCCAAGATGGTGACTGTGTGGTCACAGGAGAGACGCAGCCGGCGCGGGGAAGGTTGCAACCAGACGAGGGGCGCCTCCGGCAGGATTCGAACCTGCGGCACCTGGTACCGGAAACCAGTGCTCTATCCCCTGAGCTACGGAGGCCCGCGTCTTGCGACGCACCAGCGGAGACTACCGGCCACAACTGGTGAGAGGGAAACCGGTGGTCGCCGATAGGCTGGCGCGGTGAATCCGGCCCAGCTCTCCGCCACCGTCGTCGAGGCCCTGGCCTCGCTCGTCGACCGAGGCGCGCTCGTCCTACCCGATGGCGTCCCGACGGAGGTCACCGTCGAGCGACCGCGCGAGTCCTCGCACGGTGACTACGCCACCAACGTGGCGATGAAGCTCGCCAAGAAGGCCGGGACCAACCCGCGTGCTCTCGGTGAGCTGCTCGCGACCGAGCTCCGCTCCGCAGCCGGGATCGCCCAGGTCGACGTCGCCGGGCCGGGGTTCCTCAACGTCACCGTCGCCGCCGACGCCCAGGGCCAGGTCGCCGCCGACATCCTCGCGGCCGGGACGTCGTACGGCGCCACGCCGTCGTTGGCGGGGGAGAAGATCAACCTCGAGTTCGTCAGCGCCAACCCGACCGGGCCGCTGCACATCGGTGCCGTGCGCTGGGCCGCGGTGGGCGACGCCCTCGGGCGGGTCTTCACGTTCTGCGGCGCCGAGGTCACCCGCGAGTACTACTTCAACGACCACGGTGGCCAGATCGACCGGTTCAGCCGGTCCCTGCTGGCCAGCGCGCTGGGCGAGCCCGCCCCCGAGGACGGGTACGGCGGGCAGTACATCCACGACATCGCCGCTGCGGTGGTCGCGGCGCACCCGGAGGCTCCGGGGCTGTCGTTCGAGGAGGCCAACGAGGCCTTCCGTGCCGCCGGCGTGGAGATGATGTTCGACGAGATCAAGAAGTCCCTGCACGACTTCGGTGTCGACTTCGACGTCTACTTCCACGAGGACAACCTGCACAAGAGCGGTGCCGTCGACCGCGCCGTCGCGCGGCTCGGTGAGCTGGGCAACACCTACGAGCAGGACGGCGCCCTCTGGCTGGCCACCGAGCGCTTCGGTGACGACAAGGACCGGGTGATCATCAAGTCCGACGGGCAGGGCGCCTACCTCTCCGGCGACCTGGCCTACTACCTCGACAAGCGCGAGCGGGGTTTCGGCCGGTGCTTCATCATGCTCGGCGCCGACCACCACGGCTACGTCCAGCGGCTGATGGCGATGTGTCAGGCCTTCGGCGACACCCCGCACGTCAACCTCGAGGTGCTGATCGGCCAGATGGTCAACCTGCTGCAGGACGGCGCACCCATGCGGATGTCCAAGCGGGCCGGGACCGTGGTCACGATCGACGACCTCGTCGGTGCCATCGGGGTCGATGCCAGCCGCTACGCCCTGGCGCGCTACTCCAGCGACTCCCCGATCGACCTCGACCTCGGCCTGTGGACCAGCGCGAGCAACGAGAACCCGGTCTACTACGTCCAGTACGCCCATGCGCGCACCTGCCGGATGATCGCCAACGCCACGGACCTCGCGATGTCGCTGCCCGGGGAGGCCTTCGACGGGTCCCTGCTCGACCACGAGCGCGACCGTGCCCTGCTGCGGGCGCTGGCCGACTTCCCGGCCGTCATCTCCAGCGCCGCCGAGCTGCGAGAGCCGCACCGGATCGCGCGCTACCTGGAGGACACGGCCTCGGCGTTCAACAAGTGGTACGACACCAAGGAGTGCCGGATGCTGCCCCAGGGCGACGAGCCGGTCACCCCGACCAACGAGGCGCGGCTCGTCCTGGTGCACGCCACCAACACCGTCCTGGCCAACGGCCTGGGTCTGCTCGGCGTCTCCGCGCCCGAGCGCATGTGATGACCACCCCTCGACGTCCCTGCGAAAGGGGTGGCGCATGACGCACGAAGCCGGTTGGGCGCACGCGCCCGGAGCCCTGCGCGGCCCGTCGTGGCTGCGCGAGCCTGCCGACCCCAACGACCTGGTGCCGCTGCTGTGGTCCAGCACCGCGCACAAGTCCGACGGCGACCTGGTCGTCGGAGGCGTGGCGATGCGCGACCTGGTCGCCGAGCACCAGTCGCCGGCCTACGTCCTGGACGAGGCAGACTTCCGCGCCCGGGCCGCGGCCTTCCGCGATGCGTTCAGCGACTACGACGTCTTCTACGCCGGCAAGGCGTTCTTGTGCACCGAGGTCGTGCGCTGGATCGCGCAGGAGGGCCTCTGGCTCGATGTCTGCTCGGCCGGGGAGCTGAGCGTGGCGTTGCGTGCCGACTTCGACCCGGCTCGGATCGGCTACCACGGCAACAACAAGACCGAGCCCGAGCTGCGGCGTGCCGTCGAGGCGGGGGTGGGCCGGATCGTGCTCGACTCGTTCGTCGAGATCGAGCGGCTCGCGGCGATCACCGCCGAGCTGGGGGTCACGCAGTCGGTGATGGTCCGGGTCACGGCGGGCGTCGAGGCTCACACCCACGAATACATCGCGACCGCCCACGAGGACCAGAAGTTCGGGTTCTCCATCACCTCGGGCGACGCCTTCGACGCCGTACGACGCGTGCTGGCGGCGCCAGGGCTGGAGCTGCTCGGGCTGCACAGCCACATCGGCAGCCAGATCTTCGACTCCGCCGGCTTCGAGGTGGCGGCCCGGCGCGTCCTGGCGCTGCACGCGCGGGTGAGCGACGAGCTCGCGGTCGCGATGCCCGAGATGGACCTCGGCGGCGGCTTCGGGATCGCCTACACCACCCAGGACGACCCGTCGGACCCGGCTCAGCTGGCCACCGAGATGACCAAGATCGTGGAGCACGAGTGCCGCGCCCTGGGTGTGCCCGAGCCGCGCCTGTCGATCGAGCCCGGCCGCGCGATCGTCGGCCCGGCGATGTGCACGGTCTACACCATCGGCACCGTCAAGCCGGTGGCGCTCGACGGCGGCGTGGTGCGCACCTACGTCTCGGTCGACGGCGGGATGAGCGACAACATCCGCACGGCGCTCTACGACGCCGACTACTCCTGTACCCTTGCCGCGCGCCGCTCCGACGCGGCACCGGTCCTGGCCCGGGTCGTCGGCAAGCACTGCGAGGCCGGCGACATCGTCGTGCGCGACGAGTTCCTGCCCGGCGACGTCGCCCCCGACGACCTGCTCGCGGTGCCCGGCACCGGTGCCTACTGCCGGTCCTTGGCCTCCAACTACAACCACGCGCTGCGGCCTCCGGTGATCGCGGTGCGGGACGGGGTCGCGCGGGTCGTGGTCAGGCGCGAGACTGAGGACGATTTGTTGGCAACGGACGTGGGTGCGACATGAATGACGGCGGCGGGGCCCAGCAGCGGGCCCTACGCGTGGCAGTGCTCGGGTGCGGTGTGGTGGGCAGCCAGGTGGTGCGACTCATCCTCGACCAGGCCGGCGACCTCGCGGCCCGGGTGGGGCGTCCGGTCGAGCTGGCCGGCGTCGCCGTACGACGCATCGACGCCCCGCGGGAGATCGAGGTCCCCGACGGTCTGCTCACGACCGACGCGGCCGGACTGGTGGCTCGCGACGACGTCGACCTCGTCGTCGAGGTGATCGGCGGCATCGAGCCGGCCCGCAGCCTGATCCTCTCGGCCCTCGAGCACGGTGCGAGCGTCGTGAGCGCCAACAAGGCGCTGCTGGCCGAGGACGGTCCGACGCTCTTCGAGATGGCGGCCAAGGCCGGGCGCGACATCTTCTACGAGGCCGCGGTCGCCGGCGCCATCCCGATCCTGCGTCCGCTGAGCGAGTCCCTGGCCGGCGACCGGGTCACGCGGGTGCTCGGCATCGTCAACGGCACCACCAACTACATCCTGGACAAGATGGACACCTCGGGGGCCGGCTTCGCCGAGGCCCTGGCCGAGGCCCAGGACCTGGGGTACGCCGAGGCCGACCCCACCGCCGACGTCGAGGGCTTCGACGCGGCGGCCAAGGCCGCCATCCTGGCCTCGCTGGCCTTCCACTCGCGGGTGACCGCCGCCGACGTGCACCGCGAGGGCATCTCGGAGGTCACCGCAGCCGACATCGCCTCGGCGCGGGAGATGGGCTGCGTGGTCAAGCTGCTCGCCATCTGCGAGCTGCGCACCGGGCTCCTGGATCCTGACGGGTCCGAGGGCACCGACGGGGGAGAGGCCGTGGCAGTGCGTGTGCACCCGGCAATGATCCCGCTCTCGCACCCCCTGGCCAGCGTCCGCGGTGCCTACAACGCCGTCTTCGTCGAGTCCGACGCCGCAGGGGAGCTGATGTTCTACGGGCCCGGCGCCGGCGGGGCACCGACAGCGAGCGCCGTGATGGGCGACCTGGTCACGGCCGCGCGCAACCACGTCGCCGGCACCCGCGGGGCCGGCGAGTCGGCCTACGCCGATCGTGCGGTCCTGCCGATGGGGGAGACCCGCACCCGCTACCACGTCGCGATCGACGTGGACGACCGCGCAGGGGTGTTGGCCACCGTGGCGCTCGCCTTCGCCGAGCACGGCGTCTCCATCCAGACCGTGCGTCAGGAGGGTCGTGACGACGACGCCCAGCTGGTCGTCGTCTCCCACTGGGCCACCGACGCCCAGCTCAGCGCGACGGTCGAGCACCTGCGCGGCCTCGAGATCGTGCGCGAGGTCACCTCGGTGATGCGCGTGGAGGGAGGCGACGAATGAGCACCATCGGCACGAGCCCAAAGACCCGCCGCCCGACGCACCAGTGGCGCGGGATCATCGAGGAGTACCGCGACCTGTTGGAGATCCCCCAGGGCACCCCGGCGGTGACGCTGCGCGAGGGCGGCACGCCGCTGGTCCACTCGGAGTGGCTCTCCGGTCTGACCCGCGCCGAGGTCTGGCTCAAGGTCGAGGGCAACAACCCGACCGGCTCCTTCAAGGACCGCGGGATGACGGCCGCGATCTCGGTCGCGAAGGCCGACGGTGCGGAGGCGGTCGTGTGTGCCTCCACGGGCAACACCTCCGCCTCGATGGCGGCCTACGCCGCCAAGGCCGGCCTCAAGCCGCTCGTCCTGGTCCCCGAGGGCAAGATCGCTGCCGGCAAGATGGCGCAGGCGATCGTGCACGGTGCCCAGGTGATCATGGTGCGCGGCAACTTCGACGACTGCCTCACGATGGCGCGCGGCCTGGCCTGGGACTACCCCGTGGCGCTGGTCAACTCCGTCAACCCGGTGCGGCTCGAGGGTCAGAAGACCGCCGCCTTCGAGATCGTCGACTACCTCGGCGACGCCCCCGACTACCACCTGCTGCCGGTCGGCAACGCCGGCAACATCTCGGCCTACTGGCTCGGCTACGGCCAGTACGCCCAGCTCGGGATGGCGAGCAAGACCCCCGTCATGCGCGGCTTCCAGGCGGCCGGGGCCGCGCCGCTGGTCACCGGTGAGCCGTTCCCGGACCCCGAGACCAAGGCCACCGCCATCCGGATCGGCAACCCCGCCTCGTGGAAGCTCGCCGAGGCGGCGGCCCAGGAGTCCGCGGGCCGCTTCGCCTCGGTCACCGACGAGCAGATCCTCGCCGCCCAGCGGGAGCTCGCCTCCCACGACGGGGTCTTCGTCGAGCCCGCCTCCGCAGCCGGCATCGCGGGCCTGCTCCAGGAGCTCGCCGCCGGGGAGTCGTACGCCGGCAGCACGGTCGCGATCACGGTGACCGGACACGGCCTCAAGGACACGCCCACCGCGCTCGAGGGCGTCGGACCGCTGGTGGACACGGTGGTCGACGCCGACGTGGCGGCCGCCGCGGCCGCGGCCGGGCTGGCCTGACCCCGTCGTGTCGTCGGTGTCATCGGTCTTCCGCGAGGGACCCGTACGGGTCACCGTGCCCGCCACGTCGGCCAACCTGGGCCCGGGCTTCGACGCGCTCGGTCTCGCGCTCGACCTGCGCGATGCGTTGGAGGCCGAGGTCCTCGGCAGTGGTCTGGTCGTGGAGGTCGAGGGTTCGGGCAGTGACACGGTGCCTCGCGACGAGACGCACCTGGTCGTGCAGGCGATGCGCGTCGGCTTCGAGGCGCTCGACGCCCGCCCTCCGGGCCTGCGGCTCTCCTGCCGCAACCTGATCCCCCACGCCCGAGGCCTCGGGTCGTCGTCGGCCGCCATCGTCGGTGGCCTGGCCCTGGCCCGGCACCTGGTGAGTGACGGCCCGGCCCGGATGGACGACAGACGGCTCTTCGGCCTCGCCGCCGAGATGGAGGGTCACCCCGACAACGTGGGCCCCGCGTGCCTCGGCGGCTTCGTGATCTGTGGCCGCGACGGCGACGGCGGGTTCTACGCCGTACCGTCGCCCGTCGCAGCCGGTCTGTCCGCCGTGGTCCTGATCCCGCCCGACGGCGTGCGGACGGAGGTCGCGCGCGGACTGCTTCCTGCCGAGGTCGCGCACGCTGATGCTGCCGCCAACGCCGGCCGCGCTGCGTTGCTGGTGGCGGCTCTGGCCGCTCACCCGGCCCAGCTCCTGAGGGGGACCGCGGACCTGCTGCACCAGCAGTATCGTCGTCCGGCCATGCCCGAGACACTCGACCTCGTGGACTCCCTTCGTGGGGAAGGCTTCCCCGCCATCGTCTCCGGGGCCGGGCCGACCGTCCTGGCATTCACCGACGGGCCGGACTCCACCGGTACGGCGTCGCTCCTGGAGTCCTGTCCCGGGGGATGGAGCGCCCTCCACCTCGCCGTCGACATCCGCGGCGTCGAGGTCGGCTGAGCCCCGATGCGGCGGGGCGGGTGATAGGTTGAGGACTGCGCCAGGCGTACGGCGCCGTGCCGGTGGTAGCACCCGGGCACGTCAGTCCCGCCCCGCGACCGTCGATTCGTCGCACGTCGACCGCGCTGGGCAAGCACCCCACCAGCGGTCGGTGTCCCCGCCCGCTCCACTCGGTGAACCTCGTAAGGATCCCACGTGACCGACACTCTCGACTCTCCCGACGCTGCGCCGAAGAAGCGCTCCGGAGGTCTCAACTCCATGCTGCTCGCCGACCTCAAGGCCATGGCCGGTGGAATGGGGATCTCAGGGGCCGGCGCCATGAAGAAGGCCCAGCTCGTCGAGGCCATCAAGGCGGCCCAGGTCGGCAGTGCCGGCGGTGGCGCCCCCGCAGGACGGGCGCGCCAGACCAAGCCGGCCACCACGTTGTCCGACGAGTCCGGCATCCCCGCCCAGGCCGACGCCCGGACCCAGCAGCCGACGGGCGCCACGGCGAAGCAGCAACCGTCGAAGAAGCTCGCGAAGCAGTCGGAGCCCGGCGACTCGCGCCCGTCCACGCAGAGCGGGCGGCCCGACGGCCAGGGCGGCCAGGGCGGTCAGGGCGACCAGGGCGGCCGAGCGGGAAAGCAGGCGGGGAAGCAGAAGCAGCCCGACGCCGGCCAGAAGGACGCCGGCCAGAAGGACGCAGGCCAGAAGGACGCCGGCCAGAAGGACGCAGGCCAGAAGGACGCAGGCCAGAAGGACGCAGGCCAGAAGGACGCAGGCCAGAAGGACGCAGGCCAGAAGGACGCCGGCCAGAAGGACGCCGGCCAGAAGGACGCCGGCCAGGCGCCGGCTGCCCAGAAGGATGGCGGACAAGGCCAGGGCGGCCAGGACAACCAGCACGACGACGAAAGCCGCTCGGGGCGCAACCGACGACGCCGCGGGCGTGACCGCACCCGGCCCGGTGTTGCTCCCGGCCAGCAGGGAGGCCAGCGCAACGAGCCCGACACCACCATCCTCGAGGACGACGTCCTCGTCCCGGCGGGGGGGATCCTGGACGTCCTGGACAACTACGCCTTCGTGCGCACCAGCGGCTACCTGCCCGGTGTCGACGACGTCTACCTCTCGCTGTCCATGGTGCGGAAGTTCGGTCTGCGTCGCGGTGACGCCATCGTCGGCCAGGTGCGCCAGCCTCGCGAGGGTGAGCGCAAGGAGAAGTTCAACCCGATGGTGCGCATCGACACCGTCAACGGTTCCGATCCGCAGCACACGGCGACTCGTCCGGATTTCGCCAAGCTGACGCCCGTCCACCCGACGACGCGGCTGCGGATGGAGACCGACACCACCAACCACGTCGGTCGCGCGATCGACCTGCTGGCCCCGATCGGCAAGGGTCAGCGAGGCCTGGTCGTCGCCCCGGAGGGCACGGGCAAGACGACAGTCCTGCGCTCGGTCGCCGCCTCGATCACCGCGAACAATCCCGAGTGTCACCTGATGGTCGTCCTGGTCGACGAGCGTCCCGAGGAGGTGACGGAGTTCGAGCGTGCCGTCAAGGGCGAGGTGATCGCGTCGACCTTCGACCGGCAGCCGGCAGACCACACGATGGTCGCCGAGCTCGCCATCGAGCGGGCCAAGCGCCTGGTGGAGCTGGGTCACGACGTGGTCGTGCTCCTCGACAACCTCGTCCGCCTCGGACGCGCCTACCACCTCTCGGGCTCGACCTCGGGGCGCACGCTCGCCGCCGGCGTCGACGCCGGCGCCGTCCACGCGCCCAAGCAGTTCTTCGGCGCCGCTCGCAACGTCGAGAACGGCGGTTCCCTGACCATCCTCGCGACCGCTGTGTCCGACTCGGGCTCGGCCATCGACGAGGTATTTCTCGAGGAGTTCAGCGGTTCCGACAACATGGTGCTGCGACTTCGTCGAGACTTCGCCGACAGCGGACGCTTCCCGGCCGTGGATGCCGTCCGGTCCGGCACTCGTCGCGAGGAGCTGATGGTCAGTGCGGAGGAGGTGGCGATCGTGTGGAAGTTGCGCCGCTTCCTCGCCTCGGTCGAGGATGGTCAAGCCATCGGGTATCTCCTCGATCGACTGAGCGGCACCCACACCAACATCGAGCTCCTCACCCAGGTGCAGAAGAGCACCCCGACCCTCAGCGGAGGTCAATGACATGGCGCGGATCGTGGTGGCCGACGACGACGTGGACATCCGGGAGCTCGTGGAGTTCAAGCTGTCCACGATGGGTCACGACATCGTCGCCGTCGGTGACGGGGGAGCAGCGCTGGAGGCGTGCCGGGCGGAGAAGCCCGACCTGGCGGTCCTCGACGTGATGATGCCCGGAGTCTCGGGACTCGACGCGATCAGGATGATCCGCTCCGACCCCGGCCTGCTGGACCTGCCCGTCATCCTGCTCACGGCGCGCGCCCAGGAGTCCGACGTGGAGACCGGCTTCGACTCCGGCGCCGACGACTACATCACCAAGCCGTTCAGCCCGCGAGAGCTGGCCTCGCGGGTGGAGGCGCTGCTGAGCCGCACCTCCTGAGAGGTGTCCGAGGACCACCTCGGCTCCACGGTTGCCCCACGAGCGGCCCACGAATCGCCAACAGTGGTGCCCTCGACGGTCACGTCGGCTCATGGTCGAGCCGGAGCGGGGTAGGCTCGGCGCACCCGTGGGGGGTGCAGCAGCAAGGGGGGAGGTCGCCATGGCGGTGGTCGGAAAGGTCGTCGACCCCGGACGCCCGGTCTCGCGCATGGTGGCCCCGGTCATCTGGCGGCTCGGCACGTTGGTGGCGGTGATGGCTGCCGTGAGCGTCATCGGCGTCGTGCTCTCGATGCAGGCGGTGGACCGATCGACCGACGTCATCGACCCGACGGCCCGCGCCCACGGGGAGGTCGTGCGCAGCCTCGAGGACGTGCAGGCCTCGGTCACCGGCTGGGAGGTCAGCGGGTCGCGTGCGTTCCGCGTCGACTTCGCGATGACCATCGCCGAGCTGGACGCGGCTCTCCTCGACCTCGAGGCCCGGTCCGCTGAGCTGTCCGACGTACGCCCGCTCGTCGACGCCGAGGTCATGCGGGTCCGCACCTGGTTGACCTCCTACGCCCAACCTCGGATGGCGACGGCTGGTGGCGGCGCGTCCTTCGAGCAGACCCGCTTCCAGACCGGTCGCGAGCTGATGGCCGACATCGTCGGGGCGCGCAGCCGCGTCGATGCGAGCCTCGCGCAGGAGGCGGACAGTGCCCGCTCGGCAGCGCTGCTGCGTTTCCGAGTGACCATCGTGACCGCCCTGCTGCTGATGGGGATCTCGTGGATCCTGATCGGTCGCGCGCGGTCCAAGCTCCTCGCCGAGCTCTCCGAGCCGCTCCTTGCCCTGGAGAAGGTCGTCCAGCGGATGCTGCGCAACGACCCGCAGGGTCGAGCCGCCGACGATCGAGGCCCCAAGGAGGTCCGCGCCGTTGCCCGGGCGCTGAACGACTTCGCCGACGCCCAGTCGCGCGCCCGAGCGGTCGAGGGGAGGATCCAGGACGAGCTGCACGTGCTGGACAGCGCCAAGGATGACTTCGTCTCCAACGTCTCCCACGAGCTGCGCACCCCGTTGACCACGATCAGTGGCTACCTGGAGATGGTCGCCGACGAGTTCCAGGGCCAGCTCGAGCCGCGCCACGACCGGATGCTGGAGGCGACCCGGCGCAACGTCACGCGGTTGCGGGCCCTGATCGACGACCTGCTCGCGCTGTCGAAGGCCGAGCAGCGCGCCAGTGACCTGGAGCCCGCCGACGTCAACCAGATGGTCATGGACGCGGTGACCGATATCCGGATGACGGCCGCACGCCGGGGCATCTCGGTCGAGGTCAGTGCCCCGGACGACCCGATGATGGTGGTCTCCGACCGGGCCATGCTCTACCGCGCGTTCCTGAACATCCTGACCAACGCGGTGAAGTTCAGCCACGACCAGGGTGCGGTGGACGTGACGGTCAAGCGGGTGCGCAACCGGGTGGAGATCTCCGTACGCGACCACGGCATCGGCATCCCCAAGGCCGAGCTCGACCGTCTCGGAACCCGCTTCTTCCGCGCCTCCAACGCGATGAGCAACGAGATCGCCGGGACAGGCCTCGGGCTGCGCATCGTGCAGACGATCATCGACCGGCATGCCGGCGACGTCATCATCGAGTCGGCAGAGGGCGAGGGGACCACGGTGTTCGTCCGACTCCGTCTGCACGGCGAGCGGACGGGTCGGATCGAGGCCACGACCCCAGGTCGCAGCGACCAGCCGGTGTCCTGAGCCGCTCCTGCGGGCGGGGCGGGCACAGCGCCGCCGACTGCTGGAATTGGTGGGGCGGCCGGGGCGTTAGTAGGATCGACAAGTTGTTCCGGTTCACGTCTCGCGTAGCCCGCGCGGTGACGACCCGGCACTCTCCCAGCAATGGGACGATCGTCTGCGAGGGACACCCATGAAGAAGGACATCCACCCCGACTACACCGCCACCCAGGTCACCTGCACCTGTGGCGCGTCGTTCACCACCCGCAGCACTGCCTCGGCCGGCACGATCCGCGCCGATGTCTGCTCGCAGTGCCACCCGTTCTACACCGGCAAGCAGAAGATCCTCGACACCGGCGGCCGCGTGGCCCGGTTCGAGGCGCGCTACGCCAAGAAGGCCGCTGCCGACAAGGCGGCCGCCGACAAGGCCGCTGCCGAGAAGTAGCCGCGTGACCGACGCCGGTCCCCGCTCACCGCGGGGGCCGGCGTCGGTTGTGTTTTCTCCCGTGCGCACCGGCGCAGCCACCCGTCGAAGGCAGGTCAGATGTTCGAGGCAGTCGAGGGATTCCTCTCCGAGCACAGTGAGCTCGAAGGTCGACTCGCGGCGCCCGAGACCCACGCCGACGCACGCCTGGCCAAGCAGCTCAACCGGCGCTACTCCGAGCTGAGCGCCATCATCGGAGCCTGGCGTGAGTGGCAGCGCCTCGGAGAGGACCTGGGGGCCGCACGCGAGCTGGCCGGCGAGGACGTCGGCTTCGCCGCCGAGGCCGAGGCGCTCGCCGACCAGATCCCGGTCGCCGAGGAGCGGTTGCGGCGGCTCCTCGTGCCGCGGGACCCCGCCGACCACAAGGACGTCCTGGTGGAGGTGAAGTCCGGTGAGGGCGGCGAGGAGTCAGCGCTGTTCGCCGCGGACCTCTTGCGGATGTACACCCGCTACGCCGAGCGCCGCGGCTGGTCGGTCGAGATCCTCGACGCCACCGAGTCCGACCTCGGCGGCTACAAGTCCGTCACGGCGGCGGTCAAGGCCCGAGGGGGCGGCGCCGAGCCGGGCAGCGCGCCGTACGGGGTCCTCAAGTTCGAGGGCGGGGTCCACCGCGTGCAACGGGTGCCGGTGACCGAGTCCCAGGGACGCGTCCACACGAGCGCGGCCGGTGTCCTCGTCGTGCCCGAGGCCGAGCAGGTCGAGGTCTCGATCGACGACAACGACCTGCGCATCGACGTCTACCGCAGCAGCGGGCCGGGCGGGCAGAGCGTCAACACGACCGACTCGGCGGTCCGGATCACCCACGTGCCCACGGGGATCGTCGCGAGCTGCCAGAACGAGAAGTCCCAGCTGCAGAACAAGGACCAGGCGATGCGCATCCTGCGCGCCCGGCTGCTCGCAGCCGCCCAGGAGCAGGCCGACGCAGCGGCCAGCGAGGTCCGGCGCAGCCAGGTCCGCACGGTCGACCGCTCCGAGCGGATCCGCACCTACAACTTCCCGGAGAACCGGATCTCCGACCACCGCACCGGCTACAAGGCCTACAACCTCGACCAGGTCCTCGACGGCGACCTGCAACCGGTGGTCGACTCGTGCATCGAGACCGACCTGGCCGCCCAGCTCGCCGCACTCGAGGACTGATCTGGTGGTCGAGACGCGCCGTTGTCTGGTGCGCGACGCAGCGGCCGCGCTTCACGCGGCCGGCGTCGCGAGTGCGTCGTACGACGCCGAGGAGCTGGTGGCGCACGTCCTGGGCGTTCCTCGCTCACGCCTGCCCCTGGTCGACGAGGTGACGGCGGCGCAGGCCGACGAGCTCCGGGCGCTGGTCGAGCGCCGGGCCGCGCGCGAGCCCCTCCAGCACCTGACGGGTGTCGCCGGATTCCGCTACGTCGAGCTGGTGGTGGGGCCAGGGGTCTTCGTGCCGCGACCCGAGACGGAGCTGCTCGCCGGCTGGGCCGTGGAGCAGGCCGCACCGCTGACCGCCCCCGTGGTGGTGGATCTGTGCACCGGCTCCGGCGCGATCGCCCGGGCACTGGCCGACGAGGTGCCGCACGCTCGCATCCACGCCGTCGAGCTCGACGAGAAGGCCCTTGACTGGGCAGGACGCAACCTTGCCGGCACCGGGGTCGACCTGAGGCACGGGTCCATGGAGGAGGCGTTCGAAGACCTCGACGGCGAGGTGGACGTCGTGGTGTGCAACCCGCCGTACATCCCACTCGAGGCGTGGGAGTCCGTCGCGCCCGAGGCGCGCGACCACGACCCCCACCTGGCGCTGTTCTCCGGCGCCGACGGGCTCGATGCCTTCCGCGTGCTGGAGCGCGTGGCGAGCCGGCTGCTGCGGCCCGGGGGAGTGATGGGCGCCGAGCACGCCGACGTCCAGGCGTTCTCGGCCCCGGCGATCTTCTCCGGCGCCGGTCGCTGGCACGAGATCGTGGACCACGAGGACCTCGCGGGGCGTCCGCGCTTCGTGACCGCTCGGCTGCGATGATGAGCCGGTGACCTCCGAGCGCTACGGCACCACCACCCCCGAGGAGAGGGAGCAGGCCATCGAGGCCGCCACCTTGTCCCTGCAGGGTGGCGACCTGGCTGTGATCCCGACCGACACCGTCTACGGCATCGCGGCCGATGCCTTCGACGTCGACGCCGTCGCCGAGCTGCTCGAGGCCAAGGGGCGGGGACGAGCCATGCCGCCACCCGTGCTGATCAGCAGTGCCAGCACGCTCGACGCCCTCGCCACCGACATACCCGCTTTCGCCCGCGCCCTGGTCGAGGAGTTCTGGCCCGGGCCGTTGACGCTGGTGTGTCGCCAGCAGGCGTCGTTGCAGTGGGACCTCGGCGAGGCCAGGGGCACCGTGGCGCTGCGGATGCCCGACGACGAGATCGCCCTGGAGATCCTGGAGCGGACGGGTCCGCTGGCGGTCAGCTCGGCCAACAAGACCGGTGAGCCGGCGGCGACCGACGCCGACCAGGCGGAGGCGATGCTGGGCGACGTCGTCGCGGTCATCGTGGATGCAGGGGAGTCAACCGGGGGCGAGGCCTCGACCATCGTGGACGCCACGTCCGGGCAGGGCCGGGTGCTGCGGGTCGGCGCCCTGTCGCTCGAGGCTCTCAACGAGGTCCTCGAGCCGTTGGGGGCGACGCTGACGGACGAGGCCGGGGCCGGCGACTCCGCACCCGGGGCCTGAGCTGACGCATGCGCGAGTACCTCGTCGTCTTCCTCGTCGCCGCGGCGGTGACCTACCTGCTCACCGTCGTGGCGCGGGAGATCGCGTTGCGGACAGGAGCCGTTGCCGCCGTCCGCGATCGCGACGTCCACGCCGAGCCGATTCCCTACCTGGGCGGTCTGGCGATGCTGGGAGGACTCGTCGCGGCGTACTTCGTGGCGCGCGAGCTGCCGTTCCTCTCCACCAGCAACGTCTTCACCTTCTCCGACGCCGGCGCCGTGCTGCTCGCCGGGGCACTCATCTGCGGGGTCGGGGTGCTCGACGACATCTTCGAGCTCGACGCGCTCACCAAGTTCGGCGGCCAGGTGCTCGCGGTGGGACTGCTGGTCTACTCCGGGATCCAGTTCCGCTTCTTCTTCGCGCCCAACGACGAGCAGTTCTCCCTGGACCCCGGCCAGGGAGCCCTGCTCACGGCGCTGATCGTCGTGGCCACGGTCAACGCGGTGAACTTCGTCGACGGGCTCGACGGGCTGGCCGCCGGGGTGGTCGGGATCAGCGCGCTGGCGTTCTTCGTGTACTGCTACGAGATCACCCGGATCAACGAAGTCGATCGCGCCACCACCGGTGCTTTCCTGAGCGCCGCACTGGCGGGGGTCTGCGTGGGCTTCCTGGTCCACAACTTCCACCCGGCCCGGCTCTTCATGGGCGACTCGGGCTCGATGCTCATCGGCCTGGTGCTCTCGGCGAGCGCGATCACCGTCACCACGCAGTTCTCCAGCGAGGACATCGCGCTCGGCGCCGACGGGGCCCGGGCCAGCTGGCTGCCGATGCTGCTGCCGGTGGCGCTGCCCATCCTGATCCTCATCGTGCCGCTCATGGACCTGGTGCTGGCCGTCGTACGACGCACCCGTGCCGGACGCTCGCCCTTCGCCCCGGACAAGCAGCACCTGCACCACCGGCTCCTCGAGATCGGGCACTCCCATCGTCGCGCGGTGGTGATCATGTGGGTGTGGGCCGGTCTGATCGCCTTCGCCACCGTGCTGGCAAGCCTGTACACCGGCCCGAAGGTGTGGGCGACGGTGTCCGCGGGGTTCGCCGCAGCGCTGCTGCTGACCTTCGTGCTACCGATCCTGCACCGTCCGGGACACACGGTCGAACCCCTCTCGGCAGCCTTGTCCGGAGCCGATGAGGAACCGGCCGAGACTTTGTGATAACTTTCACGAGCAGGTGAAAGCAGCCTGAGAAATGCCCTGATCGCCCCCGACCAGAACGGCCGCCGACGATGACGACCGAGACCAGGCAGGACGCTCGCCGTACCGGCGTGAGCACCCTGGTCCGGGCGAGCGCAGCGGCCTCGGTCATCGGGCTGGCGATCGCGCTGGTCGCGCTGGTCGTGGCCGGGGGAGCGGGCTTCCTCGCTGCCATGATCGGCGCCGTCGTCGTGGTGGCCGTGCTGTTCAGTGGGGCATTGGTGGTCACGGTCGTGGCGGACCTGATGCCCGCAGCCTCGCTGCTGGTGGCGCTGATGACCTACACGCTGCAGATGGCCCTGCTCGCGCTGGTCCTGATCCCGCTCAGCCGGACCGACTGGTCCTCGCGCGAGCTGGATGCACCGTGGCTGGCGGCAGCCGTGATCGGGGGCGCGCTCGTGTGGACCGTGGCCCAGGTGGTCCTCGCCACGCGAGCCCGGATCCCGGTCTACGACCTGCCCGCCGAGGACCCTGCGCGGACGCCCCGCAAGGGTGTCTCAGCGGCGGTCGAGGGGGGTGCGCGATGACCCTCGGCGACTGCTATTGTCCGGGGCGCAATGACCCAGGCCGACGAATCACCGCGAGGCGATCCCTGGAACGCTTTCGGCTACGTCGTCGCTGGTGTGTTGCTGTACGGCCTTGCCGGCTACGGACTCGATCGCTGGTGGGGCACGGGCTTCATGGTGGCGGTCGGGATCATGCTCGGCGCCGTCCTGGGTCTGTACATGACCTGGGCCCGGTTCAAGGCTCCGCCGGAACCCGACGCGGACTCCGGCTCCACGACCACTCGCACCACCAGCCCCGCCCCGCAGCCCCCGACGTCCACCGACCACCCCACCGAACCCCCGCGGTAGTGAAGACACAGGAGAACCGGTGAGCAGCCTCATGTTCCTCAACGCCGAGACGGAGCCCTTCGAGCCACCCGGCCCGGCGGACTTCGACTACCCGGCGATCCCGGGTACCGGTAGCGGCACCTTCGAGTTCCTCGGACAGGCCCAGATGGCCGGGATCACCAAGCCGATGGTGCAGATCGTGATCGCCGGCATCCTGGTGTTCGTCTTCTTCTACTACGCCTCACGCAAGCGGGCGATGGTCCCCGGACGCCTGCAGTACGTCGGCGAGGAGGCCTACGGCTTCGTGCGCAACTCCATGGGCCGCGACATCATCGGCAGCCAGGACTTCCAGAAGTTCGTGCCGTACCTCTTCGCGCTCTTCTTCTTCCTGCTCTTCAACAACTTGATGGGCTCGATCCCCTTCATCCAGTTCCCGACGTTCTCCCGCTCGGGGATGGTCTACTCGCTGGCGCTGATGAGCTGGCTCATCTACAACGCGGTCGGCATCAAGAAGCACGGCTTCGCCGGCTACTTCAAGCTCCAGTCGGTGCCCGCCGGGGTCGGCGGACCGATCCTGCTGCTGCTCATCCCGCTCGAGTTCATGTCGAACATCCTGGTGCGGCCGGTCACGCTGGCGCTGCGTCTGTTCGCCAACATGTTCGCCGGCCACCTGCTGTTGATCCTGTTCGCACTCGGTGGCGAGTACCTCATCCTGGAGCAGCCGCTGGGCTACGCCCCGGTCGGCGTCATCGCCTGGCTGCTGTTCATCATCATCTCGTTCCTGGAGCTGCTGATCCAGTTCCTCCAGGCCTATGTCTTCGTCCTCCTCAACGCCATGTACATCCAGGGCGCGCTGGCGGACGAGCACTGATCAGCCCTCTTCACCCGCACCACCTGCTCCATCTCAGTCCCACAGCTCCATCCCATCTGAAGTAGAACCAACCGAAAGGAAACAGCCGTGGACGGCAACCTCAACATGATCGGCTACGGCCTGGCCGCTATCGGGCCGGGTATCGGAATCGGCCTGATCTTCGCCGCCTACATCAGTGGTGTCGCGCGTCAGCCGGAGGCCCAGAGCCGCCTGCAGTCGATCGCCATCTTGGGCTTCGCCCTCGCCGAGGCGCTCGCGATCATCGGTATCGCGCTCGCATTCGTCCTCTGACCGAGGCTCGAGAAGCCAGACTGACGTAGGACCCCGGAAGGACCTGCTATGCAAGCACCCACCGCGCCACCCGTGTTGCGGGCGGCCGAGGAGCTCAACCCGCTCATCCCGCACCCGGTCGAGATCGTCTTGTCGATCGTCGTGTTCGCCATCTTGTTCTTCGCCGTCAAGAAGTTCGTCGTTCCGAGCTTCGAGTCGACGTTCGCCGAGCGCACCACGGCGATCGAAGGTGGTCTCGCGGCCGCCGAGACGAAGCAGGCCGAGGCGGACGCCAAGCTCGCCGAGCTCGAGAAGCAGCTCGCCGACGCGCGACACGAAGCGGCACGCATCCGTGAAGAGGCACGCGAGCAGGGGGCGGCCATCGTCTCCGAGATGCGTGAGCAGGCTCAGACCGAGGCAGCCCGCATCGTCGAGCACGGCAAGACGCAGATCGAGGCGGAGCGCCAGCAGGCGGTCACCTCCCTGCGGGCCGAGGTCGGCACGCTGGCGACCACGCTGGCCGGGCGCATCGTGGGCGAGTCCCTCGACGACGACGCCCGCCAGGGTCGGGTCGTGGAGCGCTTCCTCGCCGACCTCGAGGCCGGAACCCCGGGCCAGAACTGATGAAGCCTGAATTGATGGGAGACGTCTGATGGCCTTCCGTGGTGCTTCGGCAGACGCCGTCGCAGCGCTGACCGGCGAGCTCGAGGCCGGCGCGTCGTCGCCGGAGGTCGCCGCCCAGGTGGCTGACGACCTGTTCGGTGCGGCGACGACCCTGCGTGGCGAGCCCGCGCTGCGGCGCTTTGCCACCGACGCCTCGATCCCTGCCCAGGCCAAGAGCGGTCTGGTCGGAGAGGTCTTCGGCGGCAAGGTGCACCAGGTCACCGAGGGTGTCCTGGCCTCCGCCGTCGGACGTCGCTGGGTGGCCGGGCGTGACCTGGCCGACGCCCTCGAGCACCTCGGCGTCGTCGCCTACGTGAAGGCTGCCGGCTCCGAGACCGATCGCCTGGCCGACGAGCTGTTCGCCTTCGCTCAGGCGGTCAAGGACAACCCGGAGCTGCGCGATGCTCTCGCGGACCCGGCGCGGTCGGCGGCAGACAAGCGCACGCTCATCAGTTCGCTGCTGGACGGCAAGGCGCTCGCAGCCACCGTCGCGCTGGCCGGTCAGTCGATCAGCGGGAGCCACCGCACGGTGGCGGCCGCTCTCACCGAGTACCAGAGGGTCGTTGCCGACGTGCAGGCCCAGGGAGTCGCCACCGTCCGGGTGGCGCGCCCGTTGCCGGACACCGAGCTCGACCGACTGGCCTCGGCCCTGTCGGCTCAGTACGGCCGTCCGGTCCACCTCAACCTGCTCGTCGACCCCTCGGTCCTCGGCGGCATCCGGGTGGAGATCGGCGATGACGTGATTGACGGGACGGTCGCGAGCCGTCTCGACGACGCCCGCCGAAGGCTGGTCGGCTAGCCGTCCCGGCTGCCCCCGGTCCCACCACCCACCCGTCCCACCCCGACGCACCAGTAGACCCAAGAGAGAAGGCACCACAATGACGGAGCTCTCCATCCGTCCGGACGACATCCGCGACGCGCTGCAGAAGTACGTCGCCGACTACCAGCCGGAGGCGGCCAGCAAGGAAGAGGTCGGCACGGTTGCGGAGGCCGGGGACGGCATCGCCCGGATCAGCGGCCTGCCCTCGTGCATGGCCAACGAGCTGCTCGAGTTCGAGGACGGCACCCGCGGCCTGGCCCTCAACCTGGACACCCGCGAGATCGGTGCGGTCGTGCTCGGCGACTTCGACAAGATCGAGGAGGGCCAGACGGTCCGCCGTACCGGCGAGGTGCTCTCCGTGCCCGTCGGCGACGGCTACCTCGGCCGCGTCGTCGACCCGCTCGGTGTCCCGATCGACGGCCTCGGCGACCTCGAGACCACCGGCCGCCGCAACCTGGAGACCCAGGCGCCGTCGGTGATGGAGCGCAAGTCGGTCCACGAGCCGCTCGCGACCGGGATCAAGGCGATCGACGCCATGACGCCGATCGGTCGCGGCCAGCGCCAGCTGATCATCGGTGACCGCGCGACCGGCAAGACGACCGTCGCGATCGACACGATCATCAACCAGAAGCAGTACTGGGAGACCGGCGACCCGGAGAAGCAGGTTCGCTGCATCTACGTCGCCATCGGCCAGAAGGGCTCGACCATCGCCTCGGTGCGTGGCGCGCTCGAGGAAGCCGGCGCCCTGGAGTACACCACCATCGTCGCCTCGCCGGCCTCCGACTCGGCCGGCTTCAAGTACCTCGCTCCCTACACCGGTTCGGCCATCGGCCAGCACTGGATGTACGAGGGCAAGCACGTCCTCATCGTGTTCGACGACCTGACCAAGCAGGCCGAGGCCTACCGCGCCGTGTCGTTGCTGCTGCGTCGCCCGCCGGGCCGCGAGGCCTACCCGGGTGACGTCTTCTACCTGCACAGCCGGCTGCTCGAGCGGTGCGCGAAGCTCTCCGACGACATGGGCAAGGGGTCGATGACGGGGCTGCCCATCATCGAGACGAAGGCCAACGACGTCTCGGCGTTCATCCCGACCAACGTCATCTCGATCACCGACGGACAGATCTTCCTGCAGTCCGACCTGTTCGCGGCCAACCAGCGCCCGGCGATCGACGTCGGTGTCTCGGTCTCGCGCGTCGGTGGCGCCGCCATGACCAAGGCGCTGAAGGCCGTGACCGGCTCGCTCAAGGTCGACCTGGCGCAGTTCCGCGCCATGGAGGCCTTCGCGATGTTCGCCTCCGACCTCGACGCGGCCTCGCGCCAGCAGCTCGACCGCGGACAGCGACTGATGGCTCTGCTCAAGCAGCCGGCCTACTCGCCGTACCCGATCGAGGAGATGACCGTCTCCCTGTGGCTCGGCACGACCGGTCGCCTGGACAAGGTCCCGGCCGACGACGTGCTGCGCTTCGAGACGGAGTTCCTGGACTTCCTGCGTCGTTCGCACGACGGCATCCTGTCGGCCATCCGTGAGTCGCTGAAGTTCGAGGACGACACGGCGAGCGCGGTCAGCGACGCCTACGACTCGTTCCTCGACCAGTTCGAGACGAGCGACGGCTCCTCCATCAAGATCGGCAAAGAGGCGGCCGCCGAGGCGCTCGGCGACGATGAGGTCGAGCAGGAGCAGATCGTCAAGCAGAAGCGGGGCTGACCGCTGTGCACACCGCACCACACGATCGAGACGGGAGGCTGTGACCGATGGCTGTATCACTGCGTGAGTACCGCGCGCGGATCAAGTCGACCGAGTCGATGAAGAAGATCACGCGGGCCATGGAGCTCATCGCTGCCTCGCGGATCATCAAGGCGCAGCAGCGGGCCCAGGCGGCAGCGCCGTACGCCCGTGAGCTGACCCGGGCGGTCTCGGCCGTGGCGACGTTCGCCAACGTCGACCACCCGCTGACCAAGGAAGAGGACAACCCGGTCAAGGCGGCGGTGCTGATCGTCACCAGCGACCGTGGTCTGGCCGGTGCCTACTCGGGCAGCGTGCTCAAGGAGGCCGAGCGCCTCTTCGAGCGGCTCCGTGACGAGGGCAAGGACGTCGACATCTTCGTCGCCGGACGCAAGGGCGAGGCGTACTTCAAGTTCCGCAACCGCCCGGTGGTCCAGTCGTGGACCGGCTTCTCCGACCAGCCCTCCTACGACGTCGCTGCGGAGATCGGCGAGGCGCTGATCACGGCCTTCCTCAAGGACCAGGGTGAGGAGGGTGACGTGGACGAGGTGCACGTCGTCTACACCCGGTTCCGTTCCATGCTGGTCCAGGAGCCGACGGCTGTGCGGCTGCTCCCGCTGGAGATCATCGAGGGCGAGGAGGCCCCCGAGGCCTCCGAGGCACTTCCCCTCTACGAGTTCGAGCCCTCCCCGGAGTCGGTCCTCGACGGGCTGCTGCCGCAGTACGTCCAGAGCCGGATCTTCTTCGCCCTGCTCCAGGCCGCGGCCTCGGAGCTGGCGGCGCGGCAGAAGGCGATGAAGTCGGCGACCGACAACGCCGAAGAGCTCATCAAGAAGTACACGCGCATCGCCAACCAGGCCCGCCAGGCCGGCATTACCCAGGAAATCAGCGAGATCGTCGGTGGCGTCAACGCGCTGGCCGACTCAAACGCCGGGAGTGAGTGAGAGAGACATGACTGCCACTGTTGAAGAGACCAAGTCCGGCGCGAGCGCCGGAAGCACGGGCCGCGTCGCCCGGGTGACCGGGCCCGTGGTCGACGTGGAGTTCCCCGTCGACGCGATGCCCGAGATGTACAACATGCTCGAGGTGCCGGTCGAGCTGGGCGGGGAGACGGTGACCCTGATCCTCGAGGTCGCCCTCCACATCGGTGACGGCATGGTGCGCGCCATCTCGATGAAGTCGACCGACGGTCTGGTGCGCGGCGCCACCGTCACCGACACCGGCGGCCCGATCTCGGTGCCCGTGGGCGACATCACCAAGGGTCACGTGTTCAACGCGACCGGTGACGTGCTCAACCTCGAGGAGGGCGAGGCCTACGAGGTCACCGAGCGGTGGGGCATCCACCGCAAGGCGCCCGCCTTCGACCAGCTCGAGTCGAAGACGACGATGTTCGAGACCGGCATCAAGGTCATCGACCTGCTGACGCCGTACGTCAACGGCGGCAAGATCGGCCTCTTCGGTGGTGCCGGGGTCGGCAAGACCGTGCTCATCCAGGAGATGATCGCCCGTGTCGCCAAGGATCACGGTGGTGTCTCCGTGTTCGCCGGCGTGGGCGAGCGGACCCGTGAGGGCAACGACCTCATCGCCGAGATGGAGGACGCAGGCGTCCTCGGTCAGACCGCGCTGGTGTTCGGCCAGATGGACGAGCCGCCGGGGACCCGGTTGCGCGTGGCCCTGTCCGCGCTGACGATGGCGGAGTACTTCCGCGACGTGCAGAACCAGGACGTGCTGCTCTTCATCGACAACATCTTCCGGTTCACCCAGGCCGGTTCCGAGGTCTCCACCCTGCTGGGTCGGATGCCGTCGGCCGTGGGGTACCAGCCCAACCTGGCCGACGAGATGGGCCAGCTGCAGGAGCGGATCACCTCGACGCGAGGCAACTCGATCACCTCGCTGCAGGCGATCTACGTGCCGGCCGACGACTACACCGACCCGGCGCCGGCCACGACGTTCGCGCACCTGGACGCCACCACCGAGCTCTCGCGAGACATCGCCTCGCAGGGCATCTACCCGGCCGTGGACCCGCTGACCTCGACCTCGCGGATCCTCGACGCCCAGTACATCGGGCAGGCGCACTACGACTGTGCGATCCGGGTCAAGCGGATCCTGCAGCGCAACAAGGAGCTGCAGGACATCATCGCGATCCTCGGTGTCGACGAGCTGTCCGAGGAGGACCGCATCATCGTCTCGCGGGCGCGCCGCATCCAGCGCTTCCTGTCGCAGAACACCTACGTGGCCAAGCAGTTCACCGGTCTCGAGGGCTCGACCGTGCCGGTCGCCGACACCATCGAGGCGTTCAACAAGATCGCCGACGGTGACTACGACCACGTCGCCGAGCAGGCTTTCTTCATGTGCGGTGGGCTCGAGGACGTCGAGGCCAAGTGGGCTGACATCCAGAAGAACCTCTGATGGCGGGCGAGATCGGGACCGGGCTGCAGGTCGAGATGGTCGCAGCGGACCGGGTCGTGTGGTCGGGCGAGGCCTCGATGGTGATCGCGCGCACGAGCGAGGGCGACCTCGGCGTGCTGCGCGGGCACGCACCACTGCTCTCGCTCCTGGTCGACGCCGCGGTGGAGATCTCGACGCCGGAGGGCGTCGTGCACGCCGCTGTCGACGGCGGGTTCTTGTCGGTGGCGGCTGATCGGGTCTCGATCCTCTCCGAGCACGCGCTGCTCGCCGAGGAGATCAAGATCGACGAGGTCAAGGCCGAGCTCGAGGCTGCCGAGGGCATGCCGACCGGCGACGAGCGCGAGGTGCGGATCCGTCGTGCCAGTGCCCGGATCCGGGCCGTGGAGAAAGCGTCCTGACACGCACCCAGTAGGGTTCGTGCTCCAGGGGAGGGGGAGGGCGCGTGGCGTGGTGGCAGTGGTTGATCGACGCTGCCGGTGTGCTGCTGCTCCTCGCCCTGCTCTACGGACTGGCGTTGATCATCCGACGCCGGGTGATCTCACGCCACGGCGGCACGTTCGAGCTCAGTTGTCGCGTCAACCCGCATGGCGACGGGCGGGGGTGGGTGCTGGGCCTGGGACGCTACTCGGGTGAACGACTCGAGTGGTTTCGCGTCTTCTCCATCGCCCCGCGTCCCAAGCGCTCGTGGGCGCGCGACGCGATGAGCTACGACGGGCGCCGCGAGGCACTCGGTGCCGAGCAGATGTCTCTGTACCCCGACCACCTCGTGATCCACTGCCAGACCCGCGACGGCGAGGTCGAGCTGGCGATGAGCACGGCGTCGCTGACCGGCTTCCAGTCCTGGCTGGAGGCGCGGCCACCCGGCACCGACTGGAACCGCTGAAGCGGCCCTCCCGTCGCGTCGACGCGCCGTACGCCCGGGGCCCGACGGCTACTCGAACAGCGCTCGGATGTCGGCCGCGGTGATCGCCGACGTCGCGGCGCCGTCGCCGTCGATGACACGGGCGAAGAGGGCGGCCTTGCGCTCCTTGAGAGCCACCACCTTGTCCTCGATCGTGTCGGTGGAGACCATCCGGTAGACCATGACCGTCTTGTCCTGGCCGATGCGGTGGGCGCGGTCGACCGCCTGCGCCTCGGCAGCCGGGTTCCACCAGGGATCGAGGACGAAGACGTAGTCGGCCTCGGTCAGGGTCAGCCCGACGCCGCCGGCCTTCAGGCTGATCAGGAAGACCGGCACCTCGCCCCTGCGGAACTCCTCGATCACGTCGGCCCGACGACGGGTGGTGCCGTCGAGGTAGGCCGTGGCGATGCCGGCGGCATCGAGACGGTCCCGCACGCGACGCAGGAATCCGGTGAACGAGCTGAAGACGAGGGCGCGGTGCCCCTCGGCGGTGACCTCGGCGAGGTGGTCGGCCAGACGGTCGAGCTTGGCCGAGCCGACGCGGTCGTGGTCGGGGTCGGTGAGCGCGGGGTCGAGGGCCAGCTGACGCAGTGTCGTCAGCGCGGCGAGGATCGCGACCCGGTTGCGGTCGAAGTCGTCGACGAGGCCGAGGATGCGCTGGCGCTCCTTGGCGAGGTGGGTGTCGTAGATCTTGCGATGCTTGGCGCCGAGCTCGACCTGCAGCACCTGCTCCTGCTTCGGCGGGAGGTCGTCGGCGACCACCTCCTTCGTGCGGCGCAGCACGAAGGGCTTGATCCGCCGGGTGAAGCGACGCAGCGCGGCGTCGTCGCCGAGCTTCTCCACGGGTCGCACGACGTGCTCGGTGAATGCGCGTGGGTGTGGGTAGAGACCGGGGGCGACCAGGGACAGCAGGGACCAGAGCTCGAGGAGGCGGTTCTCGAACGGGGTGCCGGTGACCACGAGCCGGAAGGGTGCCGGCACCATCCTGGCCGCGGCGTAGGCCTTGCTCTGGTGGTTCTTCACGACCTGGGCCTCGTCGAGGACGAGGCCGCCCCAGTCCACGGAGGCGTAGTCGTCGGACTCCAACCTCAACAGGGTGTAGGTCGTCACGACCACGTCGGCACCCTGAGCGACGTCGTTCACCGTCTCGCCACGGCGCGCCTGCGAGGCGGTGATGGTGCGGATGCGGAGTCCTGGTGCGTGCCGGGCCGCCTCGCTCTGCCACGCGGTGACCACGCTGGTGGGCGCGACGACGAGGAACGGTGCGTCGGTCGTGAGGCGCGTGTGAGCGATGAGCGTCAGGACCTGCAGGGTCTTGCCGAGACCCATGTCGTCGGCGAGGATCCCGCCGAGCTGGTGCTGCCACAGGAAGGCCAGCCAGTGGAAGCCGTCGAGCTGGTAGCCGCGCAGGGTCGAGGTGATGCCGGTGGGCTCGGGACGGGGCAGGTCGGTCAGGTCGCGCAGAGCCTGAGCGCGGGCGACCCACGCGTCGGCCTGGGCGTCCACGATGCCGAGATCGGCCAGCTGTGCCCACAACCCGAGGTCGCCCCGACCGACTCGCACGCGTTCGCCGTCGTGCGCCTCGAGCTCGGCTGCGGCCCGCACGATGTCGTACAGCTGCGCGAACTCCGGTCGATCCGTGCGCACGAACAGGCCGCTGGGCAGGATGAGGTGCTCGTGGTCCAGGGTGAGCGCGGCGAGGACCTCGGCCAGTGGCACCCGCTCGCCCTCGACGGTGATCACGACGTCGAGGTCCAGCCAGTCGTTGTGCTCGGGGACGGCCTCCTCGTCGGCGTCGGACAGCTCGAAGGTGACCTGTGGCTCCTCCCGCGCCTCCCGGAAGTCGGGCGGGTCCGTCTCGACGACCTCGACCTCGTCGTGAGCGCGCCACACGGGCAGCTCGAGGAGCGCGAGGTGGAGGACGTCGACCCCGCTGACGGTGCGCGTGGCGACGTCGGGCTGCTGGGGGAGTCGGTCGAGGATCTCCTGCTCGAGGCGGGTGTCGCGCAGAGCGTGAGTCTCGTCGGCGCGGACGCTCGACTCGCCGTACATCCAGGACCACGTGAGCGACGCCGCCTGGCTCGAGGTCCACGCGACGGTCAGGCGTAGCCGCGGTCGCACCGGCTCCGGGACGAGGACGGACTCGTCGCGCGAGGTGACCGGGACCAGACGCTGCAGTCGTCGCAGTTGGTCGGAGACGGCCACCGACGCCGGGATGGAGATCGGCTCACCGGTGCGCAGCGACCGCAGGGGGCCGGCCGGCAGCCGTCGCGCCAGCGCTGCGAGGACGAGGTCGTCGCGGCGGATCAGGCCCACCGAGTGGGCGGGGTCGCCCCACAGCAGCACCGCGTCGCCGCGCCACAGCCGGCCCTCGTGCTCGAGCCCGGCGGTGAGCGTGGTCCCCGCGTCGTTGCCGACGGCATCGACGACCAGGTCGAGGGGGGTGTCGAGGAAGACGATCTCGCCGAGCGGTGCGGTGGGCACCAGGGCGACACCGACGTCACGGGCACGACGCAGCAGGCCGAGCGCCTCGGGGCCGAAGTCCTCGAGCGCGGGCTCGGAGACCGGGTAGCCGTAGGAGTTGCGCGACGTCAGGCACTCGGCGAGGTCGCGCAGGGCGGCGAGCTGGTCGGGCGCGTAGGCACCGCGGGCGACGGCCGTCGGGACCTGCGACCACTCGAGACCGGACTTGACCCAGGCTTGGCGGGCACCGGGGCGGAGCGGACGGATCCGGAGGCGTGGGCCGGAGTCGTAGTAGTAGGCGTGGCGAGGTGAGTCCACGTAGGTGAAACCGAGCGCCACTCCCGGCAGGTCGCGGTCTGGAGGTGCGAGGTCGGACAGCTGGTCCAGGAGCTCGGAGAGGTGGTGCTCCCACGTGGGTGGTGCAGCGGCCTTGGCATGGCGCTGGAAGGTCCGTCCGAGGACCAGGGCGAGCGCGGCTCCGTGCTTGCACTGGATGCGCACCGGACAGTTGCACAGCGTCTGGAGGTCGAGCTCGGTCCCCACGCGCTGGGCGTCGAGCCGGACGACGTACGCCGCGTGCGCCGAGCCGGAGACGTAGGCGATGGCCTCGACGCGGTGCTCGCTGAGGCTGACGATGTCCGGGCTCGAGGTCGAGCCGTCCTGCGCGTAGGCGTGGGCACGCCCCATCGATCCCGGGTCGAAGTGCGACGCGATCTCGTCGGGGGACAGCAGGCTCAGGATCATCGTGGCCCAGTCTGGCAGCGAGCACCCACGACGGGCGGGCGCTCTCCACAGGGGTGCCGGCACACACCATCCGCGTAGGCGGCTACCTCTCGCCGCCGGGCACCCAGAGGACGTCGCCCTCGGCCCGGTTGGCGTAGCGGGCGAGGATGAAGACGAGGTCGGAGAGTCGGTTGAGATAGGTGATGGCCAGCTTGTTCATGCTCACGGCGTGCTCCTCGTAGGCTGCCCATGCTGAGCGCTCGGCGCGGCGGACCACCGTGCGGCAGACGTGCAGGTGCGCCGCTCCAGGCGTGCCTCCGCTCAGGATGAACGAGCGCAGCGTCGTCAACGAGTCGTTGTAGTGGTCGCACCACTGCTCGAGGCGGTCGACGTAGTCCTGCTCGATTCGCAGAGGTGGGAACTCGGGGTCCTCCACCACGGGCGTGCAGAAGTCGGCACCGACGTCGAAGAGATCGTTCTGCACGTGGGTCAGGACCTTCACGACGTCGTCGTCCAGCCCCCCGGTGGCCACGGCCAGGCCGATCTGGGCGTTGGCCTCGTCCACGTCGGCATAGGCGTGGAGCCTGGTGTCGTTCTTCGTGGTGACGCTCATGTCGCCGAGTCGGGTCTCCCCGGCGTCGCCGGTGCGGGTGTAGATCCTGGTGAGGTTGACCATGCGCCGAGCCTAGCCAGCAGGGTTCCGTGGACCGACGCCGGAACGTTGCACAGGAAATTGCCAGCCGATTCCACGCAACCTCAAGGAGTGTCAGGGCGTCATAGGGGGTAGAAGGCAGCCGACCAAGCCGAGCGGCGTCGACCCGCACCAGGAGGAGATCCAGGATGGACATCGTCACCGACGGCCCCGCCCTCCTGCTCGGTGGCGACTTCGACGTGCGCAGCACGTGGGAGGTCCGGACCGCCCTGTACGCCGCGCTCGAGACCCACGAGCGGGTCGTCGTCGACCTCAGCGGCGTCGCGACCGTCGACGTGACGGCGCTGCGGGTCCTTGCCGCGGCGTCGCGCTTCGCGTCGCGCAGCGGCGGTCAGGTCACCCTGCGCGGCTGCAACGGCGCCGTACGTCGGCTCCTGCACATGACGCACCTGATCCGACTGGTCGAGGTCGAGCGGCACGCGGTCCCCGCCTGATCGTGGCCGTCGCGAGTCGCGTGGCGCCGGGACCCGGTTGACCGGGCGGGCACAGTGGGGGCATGTCCAAACGCCTGGTGCTGTCCTTCGTGCTGGCCCTGCCCGCGCTGTCCTTGGCCGGGGCAGGTTTTTTCCACCCCCACGGGCTGACCTACGAGACCTCCCGGCAGTGGTCCTCCCTGCACTTCCCGGGCCTGCTCGCCTTTCCGTTGGTCGGTGCCTCGCTGGCCTGGCTGGTCCGCGGCCGCAACGACGCGCTGGCCTGGTTCGTCCGGCTCACCGCGCTGACCTACGCCGCCTTCTACAGCGCACTCGACGTCATCAACGGGATCGCCGCCGGCTACGTCACCAACCGGCTCGGACCGGGTGTGCCCCGCCCGGACGAGATCCGCTACCTGTTCGACATCGGCCGGCCGCTGGGCGACATCGGCGAGTGGGGCCTGATCGCCTGCTGCCTGGCCGTGACGGTCGACCAGGTGGTCCGGCACCGCCTGGGGGGTGCTCCGGCGGCGGCGATGGTCCTCGGCGCCTGGTTCGTGCGAGGCGACCACATCTTCACCCCTATCGGGGTCGTGGGGATGGCCATCATCGGCGTGGTCTCGGGCTATCTCGCGTGGAACGACCCGCGGATCTTCGCCTCCCGCACGATGGAACCCGACTCCGAGCGGGAGCTCGTCGGCGCTCGTCAGTAGTCGACGAGGGTGGGGAGGGCCTCCACGGTCTCGAGGCTCTGGGTGGCGCCGGAGACCGTGAGGGTCTCCGGAATCGTGATCCAGGGACCGCCGTTGAGGCGGTAACGGCCGGTGTAGGTGGTGTCGAGTCGTGGGGCGAAGGTGTCGACGGTGGCGTAGTCGTGGGTGACGTCGAGAGCGGGGTACGGCGCCCCGCCGCCTGGGGTGCTGGTCGTGGTGCCGTCGCCGTAGTGCCAGGTGTAGGTGGTGGGGGTGGCCTCGATGAGGACGCCTTGGCGCAGCAGGGTGATGCGCTGCCGGCTGGGGTCGGTGTTGTCGGTGTAGAAGTTGGTGGCGAAGTTGACCAGGGTGGTGCCGCCCGGCGGCTGGATGATGAGGTCGCTCCGAGGCCAGGAGAGCCGGCGGAAGGCGCGCAGCACGCGCCCGGGGGTGACCTGTTCCTGCTCGGCGGCTTCCTGCTCGGTCACGCAGACCTGTCCGACGAACGCTTCCTGAATCAGGACGTCATACAGAGTTCCTTCCTCGTCGCCGTCGAAGCAAACGTCGCTTCCATAGCAGACGTAGGTGCCGCCTTGATCTGATCCGCAGGAAGGGATGAGGACCGGCTGCGTCGTTGCCCCCGCCGGCACGAAGTCGCCCTCGGCGGTGGCCGCGACCTCATCATCCGCTTCAAACCCAGTGAGCGAGCCGCTCACTTCCGGCGGGGGATCTGCTGGAGGAGGGTCCGCTACCGCGACGCCTGCACCCCAACCCAGCGCCACCGCGCACATCAGCCCCACTTGAAACTGCTTTGCCCACTTCATGCGTTGAGCCGAGTCAGTCGGGTCGCGCGCCACTGCTTGGAGGTCAATTGCACATTGATCTGGAAGGACTCCAAGCCTCCTGTGAATTGCTGAACGACGTCGCCAGACTTGTCCGTGATTGCGATGGGACTCGATCGCGTTCGGAACTCAAACACGCGCGTTGCGCCTGACTTACCCACGAGCTTGAGGTCGAAGAGCTCGCTTTCGCCGATGTCGATGGCGCCCCCGCTCCCATAGACCTCGTCAACCCGATCAGCGATCTGGTCGCAGGAACGGCAACGCAATCCGAGCGCGCGAAACCTCGAGGTTCTGCCGGTCCTTTGCATCTGCACGTTCGCGTCCTGCCAGCGCCGGATGAACGCCTTGGCGCTCTCGGGCTCGTCGGGGGTAGGCGTGGCCACGGGTGTGGGGGAGGGCGGTGGGTCCGAGGTCGGGTTCGCCGAGGGCGACGTACCGGTCTCGATGATCGGGTCGGGGTCGTCCGCGCAGGCGGCGAGCGAGCAGGCCAGGGCGAGGGCGCCGAGGGTGGCCAGGAGGGGGTGGTTTCGCATCGAGTGGTGCCTTCCGAGAAACGATGTCGAGCCCGACGCTACCCGCGCTGCGCCCGCCGTACACCCCCTCGCGGCGTGCCTGTGGACAATGCGGCAGCCCGGGCTGTCGGATAGGCCACATGCGAGACGAGTGACCAACTGGTGAACGACGTCCTACCCTCTCCCCATGACCGAGAACGACGCGGCCCTGCCCGAGCGACCGCAGAAGGACCGCCCGTGGGTGATGCGCACCTACGCCGGCCACTCGACGGCCGCTGCGTCCAACGCGCTGTACCGCGGCAACCTGGCCAAGGGCCAGACCGGGCTCTCGGTCGCCTTCGACCTGCCGACGCAGACCGGCTACGACCCGGACTCGCCGCTGGCGCGCGGGGAGGTCGGCAAGGTCGGCGTGCCCGTGCCGCACCTCGGCGAGATGCGCCGCCTGTTCGAGGACATCCCGCTCACCGAGATGAACACCTCGATGACGATCAACGCCGTCGCGATGTGGATGCTCGCGATGTACCAGGTCGTGGCCGAGGAGCAGAACCCCGACCTGTCGCCCGAGGAGGTCGCCGCCCAGCTGGCGGGCACCACCCAGAACGACATCATCAAGGAGTATCTATCTCGGGGGACCTACGCGTTCCCGCCCGAGGCCTCGATGCGGCTGATCGCCGACATGATCGCCTACACGGTCCACCAGATCCCCAAGTGGAACCCGATCAACATCTGCAGCTACCACCTGCAGGAGGCCGGCGCGACGCCGACGCAGGAGCTCGCCTACGCGCTGAGCACCGCCATCGCCGTGCTCGACCAGGTCAAGAGCTCCGGGCAGGTGAGCGAGGACGACTTCGAGAAGGTCGTCGGCCGGATCTCCTTCTTCGTCAACGCCGGGGTGCGCTTCGTCGAGGAGACCTGCAAGATGCGGGCCTTCAACCAGCTGTGGGACGAGATCACGCGTGAGCGGTACGGCGTGCAGGACCCCAAGATGCGCCGGTTCCGCTACGGAGTGCAGGTCAACTCCCTCGGGCTCACCGAGGCGCAGCCGGAGAACAACGTCCAGCGGATCGTCCTGGAGATGCTCGGCGTGACACTGTCGAAGAACGCGCGCGCCCGTGCGCTGCAGCTGCCTGCGTGGAACGAGGCTCTGGGCCTGCCTCGACCGTGGGACCAGCAGTGGTCGCTGCGGCTGCAGCAGGTGCTCGCCTTCGAGTCCGACCTGCTCGAGTACGACGACATCTTCGAGGGCTCGCACGTGATCGAGGCCAAGGTCGCCGAGCTGGTCACAGGCGCGAAGGCCGAGATCGACCGAGTCCAGGCGATGGGCGGGGCGATCTCGGCTGTCGAGTACATGAAGTCGCAGCTCGTCTCGTCGCACGCGGCTCGGCGGGCACGGATCGAGAGCGGCGACGAGATCATCGTCGGCGTCAACAAGTACCAGACGACCGAGCCATCGCCGCTGACGTCCGACCTGGACGGCGCGATCATGGCGGCCGACCCGCAGGCGGAGAAGACGGCGCTCGACAGCGTCGAGGCCTGGAAGGGACAGCGCGACGACACGGAGGTCGCGGAGGCACTCAACGACCTCGCGGCAGCAGCGAAGTCCGAGGACAACCTCATGGCCGCCACCCTCGTGGCCGCCCGGGCCGGCGCGACCACGGGCGAGTGGGCCGCGACCCTGCGCGACGTCTTCGGTGAGTATCGCGGACCGACCGGAGTCAGCGGGGCTGTCGTCGCCGAGGCCGGTGCCGAGCTGACGGCGGTGCGCGAGCGCGTGAAGGCAACCGGCGACGAGCTCGGTGGCCGACTGCGACTCCTGGTGGGCAAGCCTGGTCTCGACGGCCACTCCAACGGCGCTGAGCAGGTGGCGGTGCGCGCTCGAGATGCCGGTTTCGAGGTGATCTACCAGGGCATCCGCCTCACGCCCGAGCAGATCGTGGCGGCCGCCGTCGCCGAGGACGTGCACTGCGTGGGGCTCTCCATCCTGTCGGGCTCTCACATGGAGCTGGTGCCGTCGGTGCTGGAGGGACTGCGTGCCGCCGGGCTGGACGACGTACCGGTCATCGTCGGCGGCATCATCCCCGACTCCGACGGCAAGCGCCTGCTCGAGCAGGGCGTCGCAGCGGTGTACACGCCCAAGGACTTCGGCCTGACCGAGATCATGGGCGGGATCGTGGACGTGATCCGGGCGGCCCACGACCTCGCCTGAGAGACGCGCGCACGGCTGAGGTTTGCGCCCACGCAGCGAGGGGAACGAGGCCCCCCATGTCGGGAACCGTGCTCACCGCTCTGACCGCAGCCGAGGACTCCGGATGGATCGGTGATCTGGAGGAGAGCATCAGCAGCGGCTTCAAGCCCATCGCGGACGCGGTCGGCGACGTCGTGTTCTTCCAGGTCAGCATCGGGTCCGCGACCTTCCCGCTGATCGTCTTCTGGCTCGTGCTGGCCGCGACGGTCTTCACCATCTACTTCCGCGGGATCCAGTTCACCGGGCTGCGCACCTCTCTCGACCTGGTGCGCGGCAAGTTCTCGCGCGCCAGCGACCCGGGCGAGGTGACGCACTTCCAGGCGCTCTCGTCGGCGGTCTCGGGCACCGTCGGGCTCGGCAACATCGCCGGTGTCGCCGTCGCGGTGACCATCGGAGGTCCCGGGGCGACGTTCTGGATGATCCTCGCCGGTCTGCTGGGCATGTGCACCAAGTTCGTCGAGTGCACGCTCGGCGTGAAGTACCGCGAGGTGCACGAGGACGGCACCGTGACCGGCGGTCCGTTCCGCTACATGCCGATCGCGTTCGAGCGTGCCGGCTCGCTGGTCAGCGGCGCCGCGGTCGGCATCTTCGCCATCGCGCTGATCGCCTTCGGCGCCTTCGGCGGCAACGCCTTCCAGGCCAACCAGACCTTCGCCCAGGCGCAGGAGATCACCGGGGGCACCGACGGCCTGCTGGGCTCCGACGGGGCGGCGCTGGTCTTCGGGCTCGTCCTCGCCGGCCTGGTCGGTGCGGTCATCCTCGGTGGGGTCACCTCGATCGCCAAGGTCACCTCGCGCCTGGTCCCGTTCATGGCGATCGTCTACGTCCTGGCGTGCCTGCTCGTCGTGTTCGGCAACGTCACCGAGATCCCGGCGGCGATCGGGGACATCGTCGGTGGCGCCTTCAACCCGACCGGGGTGACCGGCGGTGCGGTCGGCGTGCTCATCATCGGATTCCAGCGAGCAGCCTTCTCCAACGAGGCCGGGGTCGGATCGGCGCCGATCGTGCACTCCGCCGTCAAGACCCGTCACCCGGTCAGCGAGGGCTTCGTCGCCCTGCTCGAGCCCTTCATCGACACCGTGGTGATCTGCACCATGACCGCCCTGACGATCGTCATCGCCGACGTCGAGCTGTACGGCGACCTGCGGGACATGGCCGCGGCCGGCGACGACATCAGCAACGAGGCAGGGGTGGTCGTCACCTCGCGGTCCTTCGACACCTTCCTGCCCGGCTTCGACAACGTCCTGGCCGTCGCGGTCGCGCTCTTCGCCTTCTCCACCCTCATCACCTGGGCCTACTACACGCAGAAGGCCTGGACGACGCTGGTCGGGCGCAGCGTGTTGAAGGAGAACCTCTTCAAGGGCGTCTTCTGCCTGTTCACCGTCATCGGCACCGTGGTCAACCTCGGCTCGGTCCTGGACTTCGCCGACGCGATGCTCTTCGTCTGTGCCGTGGTCAACCTCATCGCCTGCTACCTGCTGCTGCCGAAGGTGAAGGCGGAGCTGAAGAGCTTCCTCGACGGGCGGCGCGACGGGTCCATCACGGAGGTCCCCGTGGAGGAGCGGGCCACCACCTGAGGGGCGAGAGCCACGCAGCCTGCGGATGAGGGCTGCCTTACTGAACCAAGGCTCTCCTAACATCGGGTGCTAGGCTGCGCTCGTGGGCAAGAGCAAGAACAAGGTGGCGAAGCTGCCGAAGACCAAGTGCTGCGAGTCGCGCAAGAAGTGCGGCCGCTGCCCCTTGCGCATGCTCAAGGAGGGCACGCTCCCCGCGGGCTATACGGTGAAGCGACGCAAGCTCGTGCGCCTCGACGGCGGCAAGGTGACCAAGAAGAAGCTCGCCAAGGCCGCCTGATCGCGCGCTGCTCCGTCTCGCACGTCCAACGACCTCAGGAGAGACCTGTGCCTGCCCCCCGCTTCTCCGACCAGCTCAATGCCCAGATCGGGAACGAGCTTGCGGCGCACAACCAGTACTTCGCCATCGCGGTGCACTACGACGCGTTGACGATGCCGCGGATGGCAGCGTTCTTCTACGGCCAGGCCATGGAGGAACGAGGCCACTCCCTGATGATGGTGCAGTACCTCCTCGACACCGATGCCGACGTCACCATCCCGGGGGTCGAGGCCCCGCAGTCGACGTTCTCCGACGTCGTGGCGCCGGTGCAGCTCGCGCTCGACCAGGAGCGACGCGTGACCGAGCAGATCAACGCCCTGCTGAAGATCGCCCGCGAGGAGAACGACTTCGCCTCCGAGCAGTTCATGCAGTGGTTCATCAAGGAGCAGGTCGAGGAGGTCGCGACGATGAGCGATCTGCTCGCCGTCGTGACCCGCAACGCCGACGACATCGATGACATCGAGGACTACGTCGCCCGCGAGCAGCGAGGCTCGGAGTCGGACGCGACCGCTCCCCGGGTCGCTGGCGCCTGATCCCGTCCTGCGGCAGGGTCGACGTCGTGAGTCGAGTCATCGTGGTGGGAGCGGGTGTCCTGGGGCTGACCTGCGCCGTGCGCCTGCTCGAGGCCGGGCACCGGGTCGACGTCGTCGCGCGTGACCTTCCCGGCGAGACGACCTCGGTCGTCGCGGCGGCGATCTGGTATCCCTACCGGGCCTGGCCTCAGGAGCGCGTGCTGGCCTGGGGCTCCAGCTCCTACGAGGCCTTCGCAGCGCTGGCCGCGACGCGCACGGGCGACGAGCCCCATCACGGGGTCCGGATGGTCCCCGGCACCGAGGTGATGGCCGAGGCGACACCGGACCCGTGGTGGGCAGGAGCGGTGGAGAGCCTGAGTCGAAGCGAGGCGCCTGCCGGCTACGGCGACGCATGGACCTTCGCCACCCCGATCATCGAGATGCCCCACTACCTGCGCTGGATGGTGGCACGCGTGGAGAGTCTTGGCGGCACCATCACCCGGCTCAACCTCTCCGCCCTGCCCACGGGCGGTGACCTCGTGGTCAACACGTCGGGGCTCGGGGCACGACTGCTCGGCGCCGACGCGTCGGTCGCCCCGGTCGCCGGTCAGGTCCTGTACGTCGAGCAGATCGGGCTCGACCGGTGGTGGCTGGACGGCGCCGGGCCGACGTACGTCGTCCCGCGCTCACGCGACATCGTGGTCGGCGGCACCGCGGACGAGGGGGAGTGGAGCCGGACCCCGTCGCCGGAGACGGCCGAGGCGATCCTGCGACGCGCCTCGCGGCTGGTCCCCGACCTCCTGCAGGCGCGCGTGCTGCGGCACAAGGTGGGGCTGCGCCCGGCCCGGCCCTCGGTGCGCCTGGAGCGCGAGGGCCGCATCATCCACTGCTACGGCCACGGCGGCGCCGGCGTCACCCTCTCGTGGGGCTGCGCCGACGAGGTCGCCGGCCTCGCCTCGGCCTGCTAGTCCGTACGACGCGCCGCGACGACCCGGGCGGCCAGGATGCCGAGCACGAGCCCGATGCCCGCGCCCGAGACCGGCCCCCAGTCGAGGCCGGTGGCGAGGCCGACGAGGGTGAGCGCGACCACGCAGCCGAGGACCAGGCTCGCCAGCAGCAGCTGCTGGAAGACCTCGCGCAGGAACAGCCTGCTGAAGGAGTCCGAGGTCATGGGAGGTGTCTGCGCTTGCTCGTCGTCGAGGGGCAACGTCGTCAGCACGGCCCGTACGTCGATGGGGCCGTAGATGTGCGGGAACGTCTCGCCACCGGGCTCCGCGCCCGGAACCTCTTCGTCGACGACCGGGGAGGTCAGCAGCTCGGTGTCGATCGACAGCAGCACCAAGGGCTCGGTGACATCGGAGTAGAAGCGATCGCGCACTCCCTGCCACTGGTCGCCACGACTGGCGTGGATGAAACCCTCCTCGGCGAGGGTCCGCCCGCGCGTGGAGGTCGTGTAGGTGCCCACCGCTTGCGCAGCCTGCCAGTCGGCAAGGGTCGCGACGTGGAAGATGCGCATTCAGTGTTCGGGGAGCCGGCGCAGGACCTCGGACATCGACTCGCTCAGTCCGCTCACCTGTCCACCGATGCCGTCGAGGCGGCCGTCGATGCCGTCGAGGCGGCTGTCGATGCCGTCGAGGCGGCTGTCGATGCCGTCGAGGCGGCCGTCGATCCGGTCCAGCCGGTTGCCATGCCTGGTCTGGGTGGCTGAGATCCCGTGCAGCAGCACGTAGATCTCTTGGACGTCGTTGTCGAGCTGTCGCACCTTGCGCTCGATCTCCCCGGGAGTCATGGTCATGGCGGGAATGCTAGGAAGTCCGCAGCCTACGCGCCATCGCTGTGAGACGTCCTGTGGAGAACTCAGAAGAGCCGGTCGGTGGGGTCGTCGAGGCCTCGCAGGGCGTCGTAGTCGACCAGGGCACAGGCGATGCCTCGGTCACCCGCCAGCACACGAGCCTGCGGCTTGATCTCCTGCGCCGCGAAGATGCCCCGAACCGGCGCGAGCAGAGGATCTCGATTGAGCAGGTCCAGATATCTCGTGAGCTGTTCTACCCCGTCGATGTCGCCGCGCCGTTTGATCTCGACGGCCACGCTGGCGCCGACGGCGTCGCGGCACATCAGGTCGACCGGCCCGATCGCGGTGGGGTACTCACGCCGGACGAGCGTCAGTCCCTCGTCCAGGCTGGCCGGGTGGTCGGCGAGCAACTCCTGGAGGTGCTTCTCGACGCCGTCCTTCTGCAAGCCGGGGTCGACGCCGAGATCGTGGGTGGAGTCGCTGACCACGTCGGTGAGCAGGATCCGCAGGGTGTCATCGGTCTTCGTCGAGGTCACCGTCCACTCGATCTGGCCCTCGCCGTCGACACCCTCGCGCAGCATGCACGGCGGTGACATCCAGTTCAGCGGCTTGTAGGACCCCCCGTCGGAGTGCACGAGTACGGAGCCGTCCGCCTTGATCATCAGCACACGCAGGGCAAGTGGCAGGTGAGCGGTCAGGCGACCGGCGTAGTCGATCTGGCACCTGGCGACGACGAGTCTCACAGGCGGTGAATCTACCCGCCTACCCTCGGAGGATGACCTCGGCCTCGATCCGCCTCGCGCGACCCTCCGACCTGCGCCACCTGGCCGGCATCGAGGACGCCGGCGCGGTGCTGTTCGAGGAGCGCTTCGGGGTCGGGGCGATGACGACGCTCGGTGCGCCGGCGCCCGGCGGAGGCGAGCGCGACCTCACGGGGACGCTGCTGGTCGCGGTCCAGGACGGGTCGCTGGTCGGATTCGCCCACCTGACCGGCCCCGACGGCCGGGCCCACCTCGAGCAGCTGTCCGTGCTGCCGTCGTACGGCCGACGGGGGATCGGCGCGGCTCTGGTGCGCGCGGTGATGGAGGAGGCGCGGTGGGGCGGCCACGACGTGCTGTCGTTGTGCACCTTCGCCGACGTGCCCTGGAACGGTCCGTTCTACCGCTCGCTGGGGTTCGTGGAGGTGGAGGAGCTGGAGCCCTTCCAGGCGCGTCTGCGCCAGCACGAGCGGGCGCTGGGACTCGACGACGTGGCTCGCCGTGTGGTGATGACAGCGCAGCTGCGCAGGCCCGGAACGGGGTCGTAAGTTACCGACGAGTGAACATGCCGTGAGACGTCGCGGGGCGCGTGGAATGATGCGCGCCATGAGCCCCGAAATCCCTGAGACTCCCGAGAGCCCGGCCCGCAGCTTCACCACGATCGGCATCGTCGGTCTCGGCACCATGGGTGCCGGCATCGCTGAGGTCTTCGCCCGCAACGGGCACGCCGTCATCGGCGTCGAGCTGAACGACGAGGGGGTCGAGCGGGGGCGTCAGCACCTGACCAACTCGACCGGCCGGGCGGTCAAGCGCGAGAAGATGAGCGAGGCCGAGCAGGCCGAGCTCCTGGGCCGGATCTCGTACAGCACGTCGCTGAAGGACCTCGCCGACGCCGATCTCGTCGTCGAGGCCGTCGTGGAGTCGATGGAGACGAAGCTGGCGATCTTCTCCGAGCTGGACGCGATCGTGTCGCCGGACACGGTCCTGGCCACGAACACCTCGTCGCTGTCGGTCACCCAGCTCTCCACCGGCACGTCCGCCCCGGGCAGGGTCGTCGGCGTCCACTTCTTCAACCCGGCGCCCGTGCAGAACCTCGTCGAGGTCGTGCGCACCGTGGTCACCGAGCCCGACGTGCTCAGCGACGTCCAGGCGCTGCTCGTCTCGCTGGGCAAGAGCCCGGTCGTGTGCGGCGACAAGGCGGGGTTCATCGCCAACACGTTGCTATTCGGCTACCTCAACCACGCCGCGTCGATGTTCGAGGCTCGCTACGCCACCCGTGAGGACATCGACGCCGGCATGCGCTTCGGCTGCGGCTACCCGATGGGCCCGCTGGCCCTGCTCGACCTGATCGGCCTCGACACGGCGTACGAGATCCTGGAGACGATGTACCTCCAGGGCCGCGACCGCCTCCACGCCCCGTCGCCGATCCTCAAGCAGATGGTCACCGCCGGCCTGCTCGGTCGCAAGACCGGCCGTGGCTTCTACACCTACGAGGCCCCCGACAGCTCGACGATCGTCGCCGACGACAAGACGCCGTCGGCCGACGCGGCTCCGGCGTTCAAGCACGACATCAAGCAGGTCGGCGTCGTCGGCACCGGCACGATGGCGGCCGGGATCGCCGAGGTCTTCGCCAAGAGCGGGTACGACGTGCTGTACGTCGGGCGCTCGGCCGAGAAGGTCGCCGGGGTCGTCGCCACGGTCACCAAGAACTTCGACAAGCAGATCCAGCGCGGTCGCGCCACCGAGGAGGCCAAGGCCGAGGTCCTCGGCAGGCTGACCGGCTCGACCTCGCTCGAGGACCTGAAGGACGTCGACATCGTCGTCGAGGCGATCGCCGAGGACCTGGCCATCAAGACCACGCTCTTCGAGAACCTCGACGAGATCTGCAAGGCCGGCGCCATCCTGGCCACCACGACCTCGTCACTGCCGATCATCTCGATGGCGAAGGTCACCAGTCGTCCACAGGACGTCATCGGGATGCACTTCTTCAACCCCGCCACCGTGATGAAGCTCGTCGAGGTCGTCTCGACGGTCTCGACCGACGAGGACGTCACCGAGACCACCCGCGCGCTGTGCGCCAAGGTCGGCAAGGTCGCCGTGTCCTGTGGCGACCGCGCCGGCTTCATCGTCAACGCCCTGCTCTTCCCCTACCTCAACGACGCGGTGAAGATGCTCGAGGCGCACTACGCCACCGCCGACGACATCGACCTGGCGATGAAGCAGGGCTGTGCCCTGCCGATGGGCCCCTTCGAGCTGCTCGACGTCGTCGGCAACGACGTGTCGCTGGCGATCCAGAAGGAGCTCTACTCGGAGTTCCGCGAGCCCGGCTTCGCGCCGGCCCCGCTGCTGGAGCACCTCGTCACCGCGGGCTACCTGGGTCGCAAGACCAAGCGCGGTTTCCGGGACTACTCGCGGCGCTGACGCTCTCGCCGTTGCTCCACGGCGTGGAGCAACGGCGCCGAGGCTCAGTCGAGGCAGAACTCGTTGCCCTCGGGGTCGCTCATCCCGAGGAAGCCGTGCGACATCGGGGCCGGGCTCGGGCACGATGTGAGGGTGACCGCACCCTCGCTGACCCGGCTCGTCGACACGTGGATCGACGGCTTCGCGACCTCGCGCTCGGTGCCAGTTCGTCGCCGCGGCGGCGTGGTCGAGGTCGAGGTGGGCGGCGCGGAGCGACGCCTGGAGCTGGTCCTCGTCGAGCCCGGCCAGGACCTGCTGCACGAGACATGGGGGCGGCTCGTGGGCACCGGCGACGTGTGGTCGACGATCTTCACCCGTGACTCCCCGCGCGTCGCGCTGCCCGCCGGCCTGCGCGTCGTCCTGTCCGACGAGCTGCTGATGACGGTTGACCTGACCACGGCCGGTCTCGCCGCGGCAGCGCCCCCGGCTCCCTGGGAGCTCGACGTGACCGCAACGGGGCAGCGGGTCGCCGTACGGCTGCTCGACGGCGACCGGGTCGCAGCCAGCGGGCAGCTGGGCCTGGTCGGCCAGGACGCGATCTTCGACCGGATCGGGACCGAGTCCGAGTACCGGCGGCGCGGACTGGCCACCGTCGTGATGAACGCCCTCGCTGCCTGGGGGGTCTCCCAGGGAGCGCGACGGGGGATCCTGGCCGCCTCGGTCGAGGGTCAGGCGCTCTACCGCCGCCTCGGGTGGGTGCCGGTGGCCGGGATGCTCACGGTGGCCGGGTCCGGGGAGTAGCGTCGCCCGGGTGAGAGTCCTGCGTGCGGTCCTGGTCGGCCTCGTGGTCGTCCTCCTCGTCGCGGTGGCGCCGTCCCCGGGCGCCGCGGGCAGCGACCCCCTCCCCGTCGGCACCGACGTCGACTACCAGCTGGGAGGCGCCGTGGACCGGCCGGAGCACGTGGGCATCCTCGTCCGCGACCGCACCGAGGATCCCGCCGAGGGCCGCTACAACATCTGCTACGTCAACGCCTTCCAGACCCAGCCCGACGCGAAGCGCTACTGGCGTCAGCGCGAGGGGCTGCTCCTGCACCGGCGCGGGAAGCTGGTGGTCGACGGTCGGTGGGGAGAGTGGCTCTTCGACGTCCGCACCCAGGCCAAGCGCAAGCGCCTCGCCGCCATCGTCGGGCGCTGGGTCCAGGGCTGCGCCGACGACGGCTTCGACGCCGTGGAGTACGACAACCTGGACTCCTTCACGCGCAGCAAGCGGCTCGTGGAGCGACGCCAGTCGCTGCGGTTCGCGAGGATGCTCGTGCGGCGTGCGCACCGCGCCGACCTGTCGGTCGGCCAGAAGAACCTCGCCGGCTTCGACGGCACCACGATCGGCTTCGACTTTGCGGTGGCCGAGGAGTGCGCCAGGTACGACGAGTGCGCACGCTACGTGGACCACTTCGGCGACCAGGTCGTGATGATCGAGTACCGGGACCGCGACGCCCGACGGGCCTGTCGGGACTTCGGGGCCTCGCACGCGATCGTGCGACGCGATCGTGCGCTGAAGCCGTCCTACGAGCCGCGCTACTGCTGAGCGGGCACGGCGGGTCGCGCCCTCACTGCGACTGCCGGGCCCGGTAGGCCGCGACCGCGTTGCGGTTGCCGCAGGTGGTCGAGCAGAACCGGCGTGAGCGGTTGCGGGACAGGTCCAGCACGACGCCGTCGCACTCGTCGTCGGCACAGGTGCCCAGGCGGGACAGCTCGTCGGCGCGGATCACGTCGACCATCGCCATCGCGGTCTCCACGCGGATCCGCTTGGGGAGCGGGTCGTCGTCCGCCACCGCGTGCAGGTGCCAGTCGAAGCGGTCGTGACGCATCAACCGGGGGACCGCCCGCTCCTCGGCGAGCATCGTGTTGACCAGCCCGACGGCCTCCTCGCGACTCGCGGTCAACAGCTCACGCAGCTCGCCGCGCAGTCCGCGCACGGCCGCCAGCTCGGCGGCGTCCGCGTCGTGGCGCCCGGAGTAGTCGAAGTCGACGAAGACCTGGGACAGGTCGGCGACGGTGGTGAGCGTGTCGGGCTCCAGCGCCGAGTTGGCGAGCACGGTCGCAGCTTGCAGGGCGAGCTCCACGTCATGACTGAATACCACGTTGACAGATTACCAAGGCCTCTCTAATGTCATGATCCATGAGCACGTTGACACATGACGTCGCGGTGCGACGCCCCGCCCGTGGCGTCCCCGCCGGGATGGCCCTCGCCCTGACCTCGGCGCTGGCCTTCGGGCTCTCCGGAGCCCTGGCGCGTCCGCTGCTGGACGCCGGCTGGACCGCCGGCTCGGTCGTCCTGGTGAGGATCGGTCTCGGAGCGCTGATCGTGGTCCCGTTCGGGATCCGGTCGCTGCGCGGCGACTGGACGCCGGTGCGTCGCAACGCCCGGTTGATCCTCGTCTACGGCGTCCTGGCGGTGGCCGGCGCGCAGTTCTGCTACTTCTCCGCCGTGTCCTACATGCAGGTCGGCCCGGCGCTGCTCATCGAGTACACCGCTCCCGCGGCGGTGGTGGTGTGGCTGTGGCTGCGCCATGCCCAACGTCCCGGACTGGTCACGCTCGGCGGTGCCGCGGTCTGTGCGGTCGGCCTGGTCCTGGTGCTCGACCTCTTCTCCGGGGCCGACCTGAGCGCGGTCGGGGTGCTGTGGGCGCTCGGCGCCATGGTGGGGTGCGCGACGTACTTCGTGCTCGGAGCCGACGACACCACCGGGCTGCCACCGTTGGCGCTCGCCGCGGGCGGGCTCGTTGTGGGGGCCCTCCTGCTGGCGGTGCTCGGGGTGGCCGGCCTGCTGCCGATGCGGGTCGCGGACAGTGTCGTCACCTACGCCGGGCTGGAGACCTCGTGGTGGGTCCCGCTGGGCCTGCTCGGGCTGATGACCGCGGCCGTCGCCTACGTGACCGGCATCGGGGCAGCACGGATCCTCGGGTCGCGGCTGGCCTCCTTCGTCGCCCTGAGCGAGGTCGTCGCCGGGGTGGCGTGGGCGTGGGTGCTCCTGGGCGAGCTGCCCGGCCCGGTCCAGCTGCTCGGCGGTGCCTTGATCCTGGTGGGCGTTGTGGGCGTCAAGCTCGGTGAGCGCGACGTCGCGGTCCCACCTGCGCCAATCCCTGTCTGACCTCTGCAGGGCTTGGGGCTCGTAGCGCGTCGTGGTTCAGCGCTGGTCCTGGCGCTTGACCACGACCTCGCGCAGGACCAGCAGGATCGCCGCGGCCGTGGGAATCGCGAGCAGGGCGCCGACCACGCCGAGCAGGGCCGCCCCGATGAGGGCGGCGATCACCGTGACGGCGCCCGGGATGTCGACCGAGCGGGACATCACGCGGGGGTAGATGACGTAGTTCTCGATCTGTTGGTAGGCGACGTAGAAGACGATGCAGATGACGCCTGTCTGCACGTCGGTGGCGAAGGCGATGGCGGTGACGATCACCGCGCCGATCGTGGCCCCGATCATCGGGATCACGTCGAGCAGGGCGACCACGAAGGCCAGGGCGACGGCGTACTCGCCGAGGCCGACGATGAAGAGGAACACCAGCGACGAGAGTCCGGCGCAGAGGCCCACGATGAACGCGCCCGAGACGTAGCCGCCGATGTTACGGATCACCCGGTCGCCGAGCTTGGTGACCCGCTCGCGGCGCGAGGCCGGGGCCAGGTCGTAGAAGGCGTTCTTGGTGATCTCGAGCGAGGCGAGGAAGTAGAGCGTCAGGACGATGACGATGAAGGCGTTGAAGAGGACCGAGACGACCTTCAGGCCGAAGCCGAGAGCGCCACCGAAGAGTCCGCCGATGAAGTCACCGTTGGCGACGTAGTCCTTGATCTTGTCGATGATCTGGTACTCGTCGTCGAGGTCCTGAACCTTCTGGTTGCGGGAGAGCTCGTCGAGCCAACCGGGCACGTTGTCACTGAGGGAGGCCACCTGGTCGGTGATCACCGGCACGATCGCGACGACGAAGAGCGCCACGGCGCCCAGCGCCGCGACGATGACCACGGCGACCGAGGCGGGGCGGGGCAGGCCGCGACGTTCGAAGAACTCGACAGCCGGGTTGAGCCCGGCCGCCAGGAAGAGTGCGACCACGACGAGGAGCAGCACCGAGCCGATGCCGACCACCGCCTGGAAGAGGAACCAGGCGAGCAGGGCGCCGAGGGCACCGACGAAGCCGATGTAGAACGGGTTGCGGCGCGAGAACGGCGCACCCGGCTCACCGAGATCGTCGGCCGGCACGAAGATGCCGACGGACTCGTGGTCGTCGAGCTCCTCGTGGTCCTGGTGGTGCTCCCGCTCCTCGGCAGGCGTGACCCGGTCCGCCGCGACGGGATCCGGGTCGTGGCTCAACTCTCGTCCTCGGCGAACCCGGCGACCACGTCGCGCAGCGAGGCGAGCTGCGCGGTGATGGCGTCGCGACGCTTGACCAGCCGGTCGAGGTCGGCCTTGGTGGCGGCGATCTCCCGCTGCGCGGCGTCGTCTCCGGCGGTCGTGACCTGCTCCGCCTTGTGGTTGGCGGCGGCGACGATCTGCTCGGCCTCGCGGCGGGCGCGGTTCAACAGGGCCTCGGACTCGGTCGTCGCGGCACTGCGGTTGGCGTTGGCCTGCTGCGTGGCGGCCGTGGCTCGGTCCTCGGCGGCGGCGGCGCGCTGCTCGGCCTCCTCGACCAGTCGCTTGGTCTCCGCGACGGCGGTGTTGTGGTGGTCGGTGGCCTCGCGGGCCAGTCGCTCCTTCTCCACGGCGAGGGTACGGCGGGCCTCCTGCACCTCGCGGTCGGCCGCTGCGCGGGCCTGCTCGACCTCACGCTGAGCGCCGGTGCGCATCTCGGAGCTCTCCTGCTGAGCGGCGAGCCGGATCTGGTCGGCCTCCCGCTTGGCTGCGGCGACCAGGTCGGTGGCCTCGCCCTGGGCCAGGGCCCGCTCCTGCTCGGCGTCGGCGACCATCCGAGACCGGGTCTCGTCCAGCTCGCGGAGCTGGACGACCTTCATGTCCTCGATCTCGCGGGCGGCGTCCGAGCGGATGGCTCGACCGTCGCGCTCGGCCTGGGCGCGGATCTCGGAGGCGTCACGCTGGGCGACCTCGCGGATCTCGTCGGCCTCCTCCTCTGCCAGGCGCAGCATGGTGCTGGCGCGACCGCCGAGGCCGGCGTACGACGGCGACTTCATCTCCGCCAGGTCCTGCTTGGCCTGCTCGAGGCGCTCCTCCAGCTCGAGGACGCGCGTCTCGGAGTCGGTCAGGCTGGCGCTGAGCCCGGCCTTCTCACTGCTCAGCTGGTGGATGCGGGCATCGACCGTCGCCCGGTCGTAGCCGTTGCGACGGACGACGGGGAAGGAGTCGGTACCGGCGGGGGCGGGGGCGGGGGCGCCCGGTCGAGCAGCGGGAGACCCTCCAGCAGGTCGCTGGCCCTGTCCCGGCGGTGGCAGCACGGGACGGGACTGGCTCGGCCGGCCTGGCGTGGAGCTCGGTGCTGCCGGCTGCTTGTCGACCGCAGGGATCACCTGGGTGGACTCGGTGTCAGGCGACGACGACTTCTTGTCGCCTCCTGAGGTGGTGGACTCGTCGGGCTCCTCGTCGAAGATGGACAGGCCCTGGTCACTCATGAAGTGGTCCTCGCATCGGTCGGGGGGTGGCGATCGCAATGATCCCCGATGACACCAACCGATCCCACCCCGGGTGGATGAAATCTCGCTGTGGATCTCCCCGGGGTGGGACCGGTCATGCGGGTGCGGAGGATCAGACGCCGCGGAAGCGGTTGATGGCGGTCTCGTGCTGGGCGCGGAGCTCGTGGTTGCGAACGCCGAGGCCCTCTTCGGGGGCCAGGCACAGGACGCCGACCTTGCCCTGGTGCTTGTTGTGGTGGACGTCGAGGGCGGCCTGGCCGACCTCGTCGAGGCTGTAGGTGCGCGAGAGGGTGGGGTGGATCTTGGCCTGGGCGATGAGGCGGTTGGCCTCGAAGGCTTCGCGGTAGTTGGCGAAGTGGGACGAGACGATCCGCTTGAGGTTCATCCACAGGTAGCGGTTGTCGTACTCGTGCATGAAGCCGGTGGTCGAGGCGCAGGTGGTGATGGTGCCGCCCTTGCGGGTGACGTAGACGCTCGCGCCGAAGGTCTCGCGGCCGGGGTGCTCGAAGACGATGTCGATGTCCTCGCCGCCGGTGAGGTCGCGGATCCGCTTGCCGAGGCGCTGCCATTCCTTGGGGTTCTGCTGGGTGTTGTCGTCGTTCCAGAACTTCCAGTCCTCCTCGGAGCGGTTGATGACCATCTCGGCTCCCATGGAGCGCACGATCTTGGCCTTCTCCTCGTTGGAGACCACGCAGACGGGGTTGGCGCCGCCGTTGAGGGCGTACTGCGTCGCGAAGCCGCCGAGGCCGCCGGAGGCGCCCCAGATGAGGACGTTGTCGCCCTGCTTCATCTGGCCTGCGTTCTTGGAGACCAGCTGACGGTAGGCGGTGGCGTTGACCAGGCCGGGGGAGGCGGCCTCCTCCCAGGTGAGGTGGTCGGGCTTGGCCAACAGCTGGTTGGACTTGACCAGGGCGATGTGGGCCAGGCCGCCGAAGTTGGTCTCGAAGCCCCAGATGCGCTGCTGGGGGTCCATCATCGTGTCGTCGTGACCGGCGGGGTCCTCGAGCTCGACCGAGAGGCAGTGCGCGACGACCTCGGCGCCGGGGGCCCACTTGGTGACGCCGGGGCCGGTCTTGAGCACGACACCGGCCAGGTCGGAGCCGACGACGTGGTAGGGCAGGTCGTGGCGCTTGGTGAGCTCGGAGAGGCGGCCGTAGCGCTCGAGGAAGCCGAAGGTCGAGACCGGCTCGAAGATCGAGGTCCACACGGTGTTGTAGTTGATCGCCGAGGCCATCACCGCGACGTAGGCCTCGCCGGGGCCGAGCTCGGGCAGGGCGACGTCCTCGACGTGCAGCGATGTGCGGGGGTCCTTGTCACGCGAGGCGACGCCCTCGAACATGCCGGCCTCGTCCTTGTGGACCGTCACCGCACGGTAGGACTCGGGCAGGGCGAGGTTCGCGAAGTCCTCGGTGGTGGCGTCGCCGGCCTGGCCGGCCTGGATGGCGTCAAGGATGTGCTGCACGAGTGATGTCTCCTAGCAAGTGGCGAGCAGAATGGTGATGGATCGCGCCGAAAGATATCGGCGGGTGACCGCGGCTGGGGCCGAGTGTGCCGGACGTCTCAGTGTCTGTCAGGCGCCTCCGGCGTCGCAGGTGCGGCGTCAGTGCGCCGCGGCGGGCTCGACGAGCTCGACGAGGATCCCGCCGGCGTCCTTGGGGTGCACGAAGTTGATGCGGGAGTCGCTGGTGCCGCGCTTGGGGGCGTCGTACAGCATCCGCAGCCCCCGCTCGCGCAGGATGGCCGAGACCTGCTCGACGTCGGTGACCCGGTAGGCCACCTGCTGGCAGCCGGGGCCGTTGCGGTCGAGGTACTTGGCGATGGTCGAGGTCTCGTCGATCGGCGCGAGCAGCTGCACGCACGACGTCGAGTCGCCCACCGCCATCATCGCCTCGCGTACACCCTGCTCCTCGTTGACCTCCTGGTGCGCCACCGTCATGCCGAAGGTGTCGCGGTAGAAGGCGATCGCCTCGTCGAGGTCGGGCACGGCCATCCCGACGTGATCGATCGCGGTGAACAGGTGCTCGGGAATCTGCAGGTCGCTCATGGCGACATCGTCCACTCCACCACTGCCGGGCGACAAGGTGTCTCACGTGCTGTGTGACATGTGCCTCAGCAGGTGCTCCGCGGACACCCTCGCTGGTCAGGTGACTCGTGGGTAGTCTCGGGCGAACTCACCCGAACTTTCGTTGGAGGCAGCATGTCCGGAACCGTCATCGTCGCCGGGGCCCGTACCCCCATCGGTCGCCTGCTCGGCGGCTTCAAGGGTCTCTCGGCCGCGGACCTGGGTGGCGTCGCCATCAAGGGCGCGCTCGAGAAGGCCGGAGTCACCGGCGACCAGGTCGAGTACCTCATCATGGGCCAGGTCATCCTCGCGGGCGCCGGGCAGAACCCCGCTCGTACGGCGGGCATCGCCGCCGGGCTGCCGCTGTCGCTGCCCTCGATCACCATCAACAAGGTGTGCCTGTCCGGCCTCAACGCCATCGCCACCGCCGACCAGATGATCCGCGCCGGCGAGGCCGACATCATCGTGGCCGGCGGCATGGAGTCGATGACGCAGGCCCCGCACCTGCTGCCCAAGTCCCGCGAGGGCTTCAAGTACGGCGACACCACGTTGGTCGACTCGATGGCCTACGACGCGCTCTTCGACCAGGCGACCCAGCAGGCGATGGGCGCGCTGACCGAGCAGTGCAACGCTGCCGGCACCCAGCTCAGCCGTGAGGAGCAGGACGAGTTCGCTGCCGCCTCGCACCAGAAGGCCGCGGCCGGCTGGAAGAACGGCGTCTTCGACGACGAGGTCGTCCCGGTCTCGATCCCTCAGCGCAAGGGCGACCCGGTCGTCATCAGCCAGGACGAGGGTGTGCGCGGCGACACCACGGCCGAGTCCCTGTCCGGCCTGCGCCCGGCCTTCTCCAAGGACGGCACCATCACCGCGGCCTCGTCCTCGCAGATCTCCGACGGCGCCTGCGCCGTGGTCGTGATGAGCAAGGCCAAGGCAGAGGAGCTCGGCCTGGAGTGGCTGGCCGAGATCGGCGCCCACGGCATGGTCGCTGGTCCCGACTCGACGCTGCAGATGCAGCCGGCCAACGCCACCGCCAAGGCGTGCGCCAAGGAGGGCATCGACCCCAAGGACCTCGACCTGGTCGAGTTCAACGAGGCGTTCGCGGCAGTCGGCATCGAGTCGGCCCGCTCGCTGGGGCTCGACGAGTCGAAGGTCAACGTCAACGGCGGCGCCATCGCGCTCGGCCACCCCGTCGGCATGTCCGGTGCCCGCGTCGTGCTGCACCTCGCCCTCGAGCTCAAGCGTCGCGGCGGCGGCACCGGCGCTGCTGCCCTGTGCGGCGGCGGTGGCCAGGGTGACGCCCTGATCGTGAAGGTTCCCTCTGCCTGAGCAGACCGGGTCCCGGCGTCGCGGTGCGACGTCGGTCCCCGAGCTCGTCGCGTCCGCCCGCGCCGGTGAGGCACGGGCGGTCGCGCGCCTGATCTCGCTCGTCGAGGACGAGTCGCCGCTGCTGCGCGAGGTCACGGCTGCCCTGGCGCCGCACACCGGACATGCCCACGTCATCGGGTTGACCGGCTCTCCCGGCGTCGGAAAGTCGACGTCGACCGATGCGTTCATCCGTGCCTTCCGCCAGGAGGGCCGCCGGGTGGGCGTCCTGGCCATCGACCCGTCGTCCCCGTTCTCCGGTGGCGCGCTCCTCGGTGACCGGGTCCGGATGGGTGACCACGCCACCGACGACGGGGTCTACATCCGCTCCATGGCCGCGCGCGGCCATCTGGGCGGCCTGTCGTGGTCGACACCGCAGGCGATGCGGGTGCTCGATGCGGCCGGTTTCGACGTCGTCCTGGTCGAGACGGTAGGAGTCGGCCAGAGCGAGGTCGAGGTCGCCGGGCTGGCCGACACCACCGTCGTGCTGCTCGCGCCCGGCATGGGTGACGGGATCCAGGCCGCCAAGGCCGGCATCCTCGAGATCGGCGACGTGTACGTCGTCAACAAGGCCGACCGCGAGGGTGCTGACCAGGTCGCTCGCGACCTTCGCGGGATGCTCAACCTCGGTGACCGTCGCGACGGAGGGTGGCAGCAGCCGATCCTCAAGACCGCGGCGCAGGTGGGTGACGGTGTCCCAGCCGTCGTCTCGGCCCTGGACGAGCACCGGGCGTGGTTGGAGTCGTCGGGGCAGCTGGCGCGCCGCCGCGCGCGGCGGGCACGCGCCGAGATCGAGGCCATCGCCGTGGCTGCGCTGCGCCACCAGTGGGCCGAGGTCGGCGAGCACGACGAGCTCGACGACCTGGCGGCGGGGGTCGTCGACGGAACCACTGATCCGTACGCCGCCGCGGACCGGCTGCTCGGGCGCACCAGCAGCTGAACATCGGACGTGCCCCAGATCACGTCACGTCGAGGACCGCGGGAGATCGGCCGGTCCTGGCGGGTGTGTAGCCTCCCTCGGGTGGACACGTGGCATCTGGCGGACTTCCCGTTGGAGCCCCAGGACGCGCCCACGTTGGTGGAGGTCGCCGGCGCCTTGCTGACGAAGGTCGAGCGCGGTCCGCTGCGGATCTACGGGCGTCCCAACCGCTACATCAAGGGTGCGGTGTACGACGCGGGGCGCGAGCTGGTGGTCGAGTCGCAGAAGGCTGTGGTGTCCGACTACCCCTGGGTGGCGGCCGATCCGGCCAAGCTGGCCAACCGGGGCAACGTCAAACGAACCCTGCGCGGACGCTGGCTCTACGGCGGGCACTGGATGCAGCACTTCGGTCACTTCCTCATCGAGACGCTGCCCACCCTGTGGCCGGATGCGGCAGGCCTGGACGGCCTCGTGTTCCACAAGTACCACCGGATGCCTGCCTCGGTGGAGCCGTGGATGCAGCGCGCCCTCGACCTCGTCGGCATGGGTGGGTTGCCGGTCGACGTCGTCGGCACGGGATCGGGAGTGATCAAGGTCGAGAACCTCGTGATCCCGGGGCGCCCAGTCGTCCCGGGAGGCTGGGCCCACCCTCAGGCACGTGACGTGTGGACGCGACTCGGCACCCAGTTCGTCGACCCCTCCGCGCCGCGACGCGTCTTCCTCTCGCGCACCCGGTTCAATGCCGCCCGCGACGCGTCCGGGGAGGTGAGCGGCACCAAGGCGCGCAGGACGAGCCCCGAGCGCGACCGCGAGCTGGATCGAGTGTTCTCCGAGGCCGGCTTCGCCGTCGTCTCGCCCGAGGAGCTGCCGATCGACGAGCAGTTCCGGCTGTTCGCCAACGCGCAGGTGCTGGCCGGCTGCTCCGGTTCGGCGTTGCACATGTCGGCCTTCGCGCCGGACGGGGCCCAGGTGATCGAGGTGGGCGACAGCCGCAATGCCGACCGGCCGCAGCGCACCCAGCTGGTCATCGACGCTCTGTGTGAGCATCGGCGTCTCTTCGTCCCGGCTGGTGCCCCGGCGCCGCGCATTGCCGAGATCCTGAGCCGTCTCGAGCCGTCGCCCTGACGGCGTCCGCGTCAGCCGCGGTCGCGAGCGTCGAGAGCGCCGTGCGTCGCCGCGACCGTGTCGAGAGTCAGCTGCTCCAGGCGATCGATGCTGCGCGGTGAGTGGCCGCGCACGTAGGCCGAGGTGGTGACGACGACGGTGAGGTTGCCGTCGGTCACCTGAGCGCGGGCGACGGCACGCACCGCGGCGGGACTCCCCGGGATGCCCACCTGGGAGTAGACCTTCACGAAGCCGTCGGTCCACCAGCCCTCGATGACCTCCTCGCTCGTCCGGACGGGTCGGCCGAGCAGCGCGAAGACCTCCGCGTGCGGCCCCTCCAGTGCGTACAGCTCTGCGACTCGGGGGAGTCCCTCCCGTCCGTTGGCCGCGTAGAGGTCGACGCTGAGCAGCCCGCCGTCGATCGGGGTGGTCCGCGCTTGGTAGTCGAGCTCGCCGCGCGTCCAGCACGTGGCACGAGTCCCCAGCTCGGACTCGTGGTAGGAATCCTCGGCGGCCGTGGAGGCGCCCAGGCGCCACCCGGCTCCCCGCGCCAGCGCAAGCATCGGCACCCGCTCGCAGACGTTCTCGTGCACCGCCCACGGCAGCACGGGCGGCCCAGCCACCTCGGGTCGAGAGCAGGCGGCGACGAGCGCAACGAGCGCGACGAGGCCGAGGCCTACCGCGCCACGACGGCCCCTCACCGTCCACGCCCACTGGTCTCGTGAAAGAAGCCGGGACCCGGGGCGAGGCCGGGTTGTCGCGGAAGCCACGTGCCGACCCGGGACGGACTCGCCGCTCCGGTCCCTGCCCCGACCTCCAGGGACGCGATGGTCTCGCGCATCGAGCGGGCGTGGCCGTGGGACTCGTCGTACCCCTGCTGAACGGTGCCGACTACTGCATGGACGTGCTGCAGCAGTCGCGTGTGGACCTCTCGCGCCGAGCCGGCGGCGATCGTCGCGGCCTCGCCGACATCGGCCGGCACCTGCGAGGCGGCGTAGCCCAGCACGTAGGAGATCGTGCCGAGCGTGGCCGCAGCGACGCCCGCGATGGGGAAGATCACCGCGCCGACCACCCCCGACACCGCGGTCAACAGGGCGAGGGTGCTGGCTGCCGATGCGCCACGGTTGCTCAGGCGACGTTGGTGCAGCTGGTCACGTGTCACCTCGATCGCGCACCCGACGAGGTTGGCCAGGCTCTGCTGACCGAGGTCGTTGACGGCCTTGAGGTGCGCGGTGAGGTTGGTCAGGTAGTCGATGGCCCACAAGTGGTTGGCGCGGACCTGCACCAACGGCTCGTAGAAGCCGTCGAAGAACGCGTCCGCCGCCTCGCCCTCCCAGTCGGCTCCTTCGTTGCGCAGCCCGGCGAAGTCGTCCTGGATCGACACGTCGAGCACCAGGTAGAGCTCGACCAGGAGCCCTGCCACGGAGCGGAGCTCGCTCGAGCGGACGGTCAGCAGCGGCTCGACGAGCTGGTCGAGAGCCGACCTCGCTGCGGTGCGAAAGGCCACTGCCTCTGCCTTCGCCTCGGACAGGAACCCCATGTCGATCGGCCCCAGGCCGGGGTGCGGGGCCGGCAGCCCGAGGCGCTGGGTGGGATAGGCGTCCGGCGCCGACCCGAGGGGTTGCCCGGTGGTGTCGTAGTAGTGCACCTCGAACGGCTCGGTGCGACCCAGGGTCATCGACCGGGCGCCCTGTGCGAAGCCGGCAGAGGGAGTCAGGCACCCGTGCGCCTCGAGACCGTCGAGGACGAGGTCGATCTCGAGGAGCTCGGCCAGCAGGTCGTACAGCTCGTCGAGGTCGTCGCGCAGCATCGCCGCGGAGAAGGTGTCGGGCATCTCAGCCGCCGTCCTGGCGTGGACCGCCGGGCACCACGGGCGCGATGCCGGCCTCGGTCAGGCGCTCGTCCAGGGTCGCGTCATCGAGGGGGCCGCCGGGCTGACAAACGCTCGGGTCGCCGGGACCCGGTGGGGGAGACCACCGCGCAGCAGAGGCGAGCAGGTGCCGGTGCTCGTGCGTCAGGCGTCGGAACGCCTGGGCGGCCACGTCGTCGGTCCGGCGGAAGTCGTCGGCGAGCTCCACGAGCGCCTCGCCCGTGCGGTGCAGCCGGTGGGCGGTCACGCGGGCGGCGTCGTAGGCCTGCTCGGCCTGTGCCGCCACGGCCCACCCTCCGGAGCCGCTGAGGCGCGAGGCGATGCCCCTGAGCAGGCCGTGGACGTGGTGGAGCTCGGTGGCTGCGTGCGAGTAGAGCTCCGCGAGGTCGGGGAAGGCGACCCGTCCGGCCTCGTAGAGCTCGTAGACGTCGGCTCCGAAGCGGGTGCCCGAGCCGAGGTCGCTGCCCTGGTGCCGCGGCGGCACCGTCGTGGTCGTGGTCGTGCTCATCGTGTGCTCCTCCCGAGAGGGACGGCCCGAGTGCCGTCGCCACGATGATCGACGTACGTCCTTGCCCCGGCAACCGGCGCGGACCGCGGCTGTGGACAAGCGCGACTGCGCGACGCGATTCCGCGACACGGACGTCTCGCGAGGGGCGATGGCCCACACCTGGGACGTCAGACGCGACAAGATGACCCGATGCTGCCGTTCGACCCGATCGACGAAGCCGCTCGCCAATGGGGCGAGCGGTGGGGTGGTGTCCCGGCGATGCATGCTGCGACGTCGCTGATGCGGGTCCAGCAGCTGGTCATCGGCCGCCTGGACACGATCCTCAAGCCGCACGACCTGAGCTTCGCCCGCTACGAGGCACTCGTCCTGCTGACGTTCTCGTCGCGTGGCTCGCTGCCGCTCGGCAAGATGGGTGAACGACTCCAGGTGCATCCCACGTCGGTCACCTCGATCGTGCAGCGTCTGGTCGCCCAGGGCCTCGTCGTACGACGCCAGCACCCCGACGACAAGCGGCTCGTGCTCGCCGAGATCACCCCGGCCGGCCGCGAGCTCGTCGAGCGGGCGACCGGAGACCTCGTGGCCGCCGACTTCGGGCTCGACGCGCTGGGGGAGCCAGAGCGCGCCAGCCTCTCTGAGCTGCTCCGGCCGATCCGCAGCGTGGCCGGCGACTTCTGATCGACTCGCTCGGAGTGAACCACCGCGAGCCTGGGTAGGACTCCGCCGAGCGAGGAGGCCACCATGTACGGAGACACCCGGGTCATCAGGCGCCAGGCCGATCGGATGGATGAGCGCGCGGTCGACCTGCGCGCCCACGGTCGTGCCCTGGTCGCGGCCGCGGACGCCAGTGGCTGGGTCTCGCTGTCGGGAGACCGGATGAAGGCGCGGGTCGCCGAGCGGCGCGCGGGCCTGGACGCCACGGCTGCCGCCTACGAGGAGGCCGCCGCCAAGCTGCGCCACCACGCGAAGGAGGTCGACGAGCTCAAGCACCTGATCTCGCTCATCGAGGACAAGGTGCGCGGCCTGATCTCGGGAGCGGTGGACCGCCTCAAGGACGTCGCGGGAGACGTGGTCGACGGGGTGGTCGGGGGAGTCAAGAGCGTCTTCGGTGGTGGCGACGAGCCGTCGGCCGACGACCAACGGCTCGCCTCCTACGCCCCACCGCCGCCGGGCGACAAGGCGTGGCTCGACGTGCCCGACGACCTGGGAGTGCGGGTCTGATGGCGCCTCGCGTGGAGCTCTCGACCGCCACCGAGCCTCGAACCGGCCCGCTCCCGGTGGTCGTGCGGCTGAGTCTGGCCGAGCTCACGGTGCTGTCCGATCGGCTGGGAGGCGTCGAGCTCCCGTTCGACCTCCCCGGTGCCGACGCCGGCCGTGACTCCAGCGACCAGGGGGACCGGCTCGAGGAGCGGCTGTCGGGAGGAGCCCCGTCTGCCGGTCAGCGCGCTCGCCACCGCCTGGCCGCAGCCCTGGCCGGTGCGCGCGAACGACCGCAGGAGGTCGGCCTCCGACTGTCCGAGCTCGGACTGGTGGACGATGGCGGAGCTCCCGTGCACGACGTCGTCGCCGCCTTCGGGGTGCTTGCGGGACCGGAGGCGCTGCTGGTGCTCGACCTCGCAGTCACCCGCAACGCGGGGGAGGACCGGTTGCGCTCGTGGTTCGCCGTGGTCGGCTCCCAGGTCGTCCAGCTCTCGACGGCTTCCGGCCTCACCTTCGAGCTCGCCTGGTACGACGTCGCGCACCTGCCCGGCGCCTTGGCGCGCGCCGCGACAGTGGAGGACGATTCCGCCGGGCCCAGTGGGCCGGCGAGTCCGCTCGCGCTCCCCTTCGAGCTCTTCAGCGACGGCACCGAGGCCGTGCGGCGCGGTCGGGAGGACCTGCTCGCAGAGCTGGTCAGGATCGCGCCGACCGTGACCTACCTCGCCGGCGAGGAGGTCCCGGCCGACGAGGTCGCCCCGCTGGTGACCTCACTCGAGCAGGCTTCCTGCGGCCGCCTGAGGGTCCTCGTCTCCGCAGCGCAACCGGACGCCGTACGCCGTACGGCGGGGGTGGTCAGCTGGCTGCGCGTGGGCGACGGGTGGCGTTCGCTCACACCGGTGACCCACGACGGCGTGCCGGTCGTCGAGATCGCCGTCGTCGCGGCACGTGACCTGGCCCGGGCGGTCTCGCCGGTGCTGGCGGAGGTCCTGCGATGACCGGCCCCTCGGGTCCGCCGATCGTGTCGGTCACCGGCGGCGCAGACGGGATCGAGGCGAACTACACCGACATCGAGCACCTCGCCTCACTTCTCGACGATGCCGGGGACGGCCTGCGGCACGACGCCTGGGAGGACAAGGCCCTGGCGCTCAACGGCGACCTGCTCGAGTCCTCGATCCTCTCGCCGGGGAGCTTCGCCGACGCGGAGGGAGCCGTGGTCGCGGCGACCATCGGGCCCCACGGGTTGGCGTTCCGCGCCGTCGGGGTGGAGGCCGACGCGCTGAGCATGCAGGTCTCGGTCAGCTTGCTCCGAGCCAGCGACGACCTCTCGCGCCAGGCGATGGAGGTGCTCGACTACGGCGCCGGCTACGTGCTCGGAGCATCTCTCCCGCTGCTGGGACTGGCCGGGCTCCTGGGGGGCACGGCCCTGATCCTCAGCAACCCCGCACTCGCGGCCTACCTGGCCGCGAACCCCGAGGCGCGCGATGCGCTGCTCGACGATGCGGTCGAGAACCTCGAAGGCTTCCTGGAGGACCACCCGGACCTCGTGCAGCACCTGATCAACGGAGGGGGAGGCCTGATCGACGGCCTGCTGGGCGACCTGCCGCCGGCCGTGCGAGAGGCACTGCTCGACGAGCTCGGCCTGGACTCCTTCCACGGCACCACCAACGATGCCGCCGGAGACCTGGCCGGGCTGTTCGGCGACACCGACATCTCCGTGACGCCGGGGGCGGTGAACCCGCGGGACCTGTCGGCCCCAGGCTCGCTCGAGCAGCTGTTGGACAACCTCGGACTCACCAACACCGGCGCCGACGGCGAGATCGACATCCAACGGATCGGTGAGGGCGACGACGCCCGCTACATCGTCAACCTCCCCGGCACCGACAGCTGGGGTGACGACCCCGGCGACGCTCGTGACCTCACCGGCAACCTCCAGCTGGTGGCGGGGCAGGACACCGCCTACACCCGCGGGATCATGGAGGCGATGGCCGCGGCCGGCATCCCGCCCGGGGCGCCGGTGATGCTCGTCGGCCACTCCCAGGGAGGGATGGCAGCCGCGCACCTGGCCGCGGACCCCGACTTCCAGAGTGGGTACGACGTGCAGCACGTCGTCACCGCCGGCTCACCGACCGCCCAGGTGCCGCACGTCCCGTCGAACACCCAGATGCTCTCGCTGGAGAACTCCGGGGACCTGGTCCCCCTCACCGACGGCGAGGACAACCCGGACGAGCCCAACCGCACGACCGTGGTCTTCGACGGTCGCACCGGCTCGATCGGCGAGAATCACTCGATGGACACCTACTCCGCCGGCGGAGCTGCCGTGGACGCGTCCGACGACCCGTCGATCAACCATGAGCTCGACGCTCTGCGCGAGGACAGCTTCCTCGGCAGCGACGACTCGACCAGCACGCAGAGCTACACGATCGCGCGGCAACCATGACGACGAGCCGGGAGCGTGGCTCACGGCTGCTCGTGGCCGCAGTCCCCGCCTTCGTGGTGGTCCTGGTGCTGGGGGGGTGCCAGAGCGACGCGGGGGATGCCTCCCAGGCGGGGGAGGCCCTTCCCGACTGCAGTGCGTCCCGGTGCTCCGACGAGGTGGCCGCGCTGGCCGACGAGGTCAGGTCGCTCCCGGGCGTTGCGGTCCTGGACGTCTCCTACCGGGAGGAGCAGATCACCAACGGAGCCAGCGTGATCGGCAGCCTGGAGGTCGACGACGGCACCGCCTGCGGCGACCTCGAGGACGACCTCGGACGGTTGCTGTGGCGGTCCAGCGTCAGCCCGGTCACCTCCATCAACCTGCGCTGCTACCTCCCCGGCGCGTCCGGCTCGGACTACGAGACGGCCAAGTACGCGTTCGTGCTCCAGGACGAGACCGACCTGACGCAGGCCTGGGGTCCGCGCGGAGGCTGATCCCCGCACCGCGCTGCGGTGGCCGGTCTCCTAGGATCGGACCCATGACGCAGCAGCCGTTCAACCGTCCTGGCGCGATCGACCTCTCGGCCCTGAAGCGACCTGCCCCACCTGCGCCCACCGGTGCCGGCGGAGCACCGGGTGGTGCCGGTGGCGCCGGCCCGTCGTCGTACGCCGTGGACGTCACCACGGAGAACTTCCAGAACGTCGTCGAGATGTCGATGACCGCTCCGGTGCTGATCGTGCTGTTCTCGCGCTCGCGGATGCCGGAGAGCGGCCGGCTCGCCGACGACCTGACGACCTTGTCGGGCGAGTTCGAGGGCAAGTTCGTGGCGGGCCTCGTCGACGTCGACGTCGCGCCACAGATCGCCCAGGCGATGCAGGTCGAGTCGATCCCGCTCGTGGTCGCAGTCATCGACGGTCGGCCCGCGCCGCTCTTCCAGGACGCGATCGGGATCGACGAGATGCGCACGGCCCTGACCCAGGTGATGCAGCAGCTGGCGACGCAGGGCATGACCGGGCGACACCAGCCCTTGGGCGCCGCCCCGGTCGAGGAAGACGACGCCGAACCGCAGAGCGACCCCCGCTACGCCGCGGCCGAGGACGCCCTGGCGCGCAACGACCTGGACGCTGCGGTCACCGAGTACCAGAAGCTGGTCACCGCCAACCCGGCGGACACCGAGGCAGCGGCCGGTCTGGCGATGGCGACGGTGCTGCAGCGCACGCACGGCGTGGACGTCGACGCCGCACGCGCGGACGCCGCCGACCGTCCCGACGACGTCGACGCGCAGACCTTGGTCGCCGACCTCGACCTGCTCGGCGGTGACGTCGAGGACGCCTTCGGGCGCTTGGTCGAGCTGGTCCGACGCAGCGCCGGCAAGGATAAGGACAGGGCGCGTGAGCACCTGCTCGGGCTCTTCGCGGCCGTCGGCAACGACGACGAGCGAGTGCTCAAGGGCCGGCAGTCGCTGGCCTCGGCGCTCTACTGACGCGCACCTGGCTCGCGGTCCGATCGGGGTGATGGACGTGGCGTGTGAGTGACCTCCTCCACGGTGCCGGCTACCTCGGGCGCGGGTGGTCGTTCGTACGGGCGCGTCCGCGTCTGCTGCTCCTCGGGATGCTGCCGGCGCTGATCGTCTTCGCCCTGCTGGGATCCGCGTTCGTCCTGCTCCTGCTCAACGTCGGCCACCTGGCTGCCTGGGCCACGCCCTTCGCCGATGACTGGGCGGGTCTGGTGCGTGCGCTGGTGCGGGTGCTGCTCGCGCTCGCGGTGCTGGTCGGCGCGCTGATGCTGTTCTCAGCGCTCTTCGTCGGCTTGACGCTCACCCTGGGAGACCCCTTCTACGAGCGGATCTGGCGTGCGACCGAGGCGTCGCTCGGTGGTCCGGTCCCCGACCGCGGGGTCGGCTTCTGGCGCTCGGCGCGTGACGCCCTGCGGCTGGCCGTCGTGGGCCTGGGTCTCTCCGTCCTCGTCCTGCTCAGCGGGTTCGTGCCCGTCGTCGGTCCGGTGGCCGCGATCGTGCTCGGAGTGGTCCTCTCGGGTCGGTTGCTCGCCCGTGAGCTGCTGGGACGACCGCTCGGCGCCCGTGGACTGGACGACGCCGGGCAACGTGCGGCGACGTCCGCCCACCGCTCCACCGTGCTCGGCTTCGGGATCGCCACCCAGGTCTGCTTCCTGGTGCCGCTGGGTGGCGTGCTCGTGATGCCGGCGGCCGTGGCCGGTGCCGCGATCCTGGCTCGCGAGGAGCTCGACCTCGTCTGAGCCGGGCGGGCTGGGCTGGGCTGGACTGGGCGTGGCTGGGTGTGGCTGGGCTGGGCGTGACTGGGCGGGGATCACGAGGACGTAGCGTTCCCCCATGGGCTTGGACTCCAGACCTTCACCTCTGCTGGCGGTGGCGCTCGGGACCGCGCTGGTGCTCGTCACCTACGTGACGCCGATCGTGTCGGTGCCGCTCACGGCGCTCGACCTCGACGCCGGGGCAGGGTCGCGCGCCTGGATCCTGAGCTCGATGAGCGTGGGTCTCGCGGGCGCGCTCCTCGTCTCCGGTGTCATCGGCGACGCCATCGGACGGCGTCGGGTCTATGACCTCGGACTCGTGCTCCTCGCAGTCGGGGCCCTGGTCTGTGCCGTCGCCTGGGCGCCGTGGGTGGTGGTGGCCGGGCGCTCGGTGCAGGGCATCGGAGGTGCCGCGATCCTGGCATGCGGGCTGTCCCTGCTGGCCGTTCACTTCACACCCGGCCCCGCGCGGGTGCATGCGACGTCGGTGTGGGGCGCCAGCGTGGGGGTCGGGATCGCCACGGGTTCGGTCGTCACCGCGGCGGTCGGCGAGCTCGGGACGGGGTGGCGCGAGACGTACGCCGTGACCGCGATGCTGTCGCTGGCGCTGCTGCCGCTGGGACGCGCCGTACCGGAGTCGCGCGCCGAGCGGGCTCGACCGATCGACGTGCCGGGCCTGGTCCTGCTCGTCGTCGGGATGACGCTGCTGGTCTCGGCCGTCACCGAGATGCGCAACGGCTTCGGAGTCGTGACGCTCGTGCTGCTCGTTGCCGCCATCGTCTCGCTGGTTGCCTACGGCGTGGTCGAGCAGCGCGTCGCGGCACCGCTCGTGGAGCCGGCACTGCTCCTGCGCCCCGGCTTCCTGGCGGCCACCCTCGGCTCCCTGACGCTCGGACTCAGCATGATCGGCGTCGCCTCCTTCGTGCCGACGATCCTCCAGGTCGGGCTCGGGCGGGGCATCTGGGCGGCCAGCCTCGTGCCGGCGGTGTGGGCGGTCGCGAGCGTCGCGACCTCGCTCCTGCTCCGTCGGCTCCCGTTCGCCGTCGCCGGTCCCCGCGACATCGCGATCGTGCTGGTCCTCGTCGCGCTCGGCCAGTGCCTGGGGCTCGGTCTCACCGAGGACTCAGGGGTCTGGCGCCTCGCGGTGATGATGGGTGCGGCCGGGGTCGGCACGGGTGTGCTCAACGCCGTGCTCGGGCGCGAGTCGGTCGCCAACGTGCCGCCCGACCGTTCGGCCATGGGCAGCGGAGCCAACAACACCGCCCGCTACCTGGGTGCGGCGATCGGCATCACGTTGTTCGTCACGATCGCCACCCATGCGGGCGGCTCGCTCGTCGCCGGGTGGAACATCGCCCTCGGCGTGGCGATCGCGCTGTGCCTGACGGGGGCGGGGGCCATCGCGCTCGTCGGATCCCGGATGGCGCGACCGGAGGACGTCGCTACCGGCTGAGCGCCGAGACGACCGCGACCACGGCCGGCGAGGACCGCATCGTCCGGCGATGCACGGCCACGACGTCGCGGGTCGGCACCGGGTCGTGGACCGGTACGGCGACCAGGTCGCGGCCGAGCGGAGCGCGGCCCAGCCGCGGCACGAGGGCGATGCCCAGTCCGGCGCGGACCAGGGCCAGGTGGGACTCGTACTCCAGGGACTCGTGAGCTATCCGTGGACGGCGACCGGTTCCGTCGTACATCCGGCTGAGCCACTGCCGGCAGATCGTGCCGTCGGGGGTCGCGATCCAGCCCTCCTCGACGAGATCGTGAGGTCTCAGGCGGACTGCCGCGGCGAGGGGGTGCTCCGCGTGCACGATCACGTCGGCCTCGTCGGAGGCCACCGAGGTGCGCACCAGGTGGTCCGGCAGGTCCAGCGCGACGTCGCCCCAAGTGTGGACGAGCCCGACCTCGAGGCGGCCGTCGGCGACCAGCGCGACGGTGTCCCAGGGCTCCCGCTCCACCAGCGAGATCCGCAGGTCGGGGTGACGCGCGTGGAGGTCGCGCACGACCGGTGCGACCAGGCCGCGCATCGCGGTGGAGAAGGCCGCGAGGCGCAGGTGGCCGACGACGTGCTCGGCGCGACGGTGGAGGTCGGCCTCGACCTGCTCGAGGTCGCTCAGCAGCCGGAGGCCGGCGTCGACGAGGTGACGGCCGTGACCGGTCAGGATGACGCCGCGGCCGACCCGCTCGAGCAGGGGCACGCCGGTCTGCCGCTCCAGGCGCTTGACCTGCTGGGAGACCGCACTGGGCGTGAAGCCGAGTGACGCGGCTGCAGCGACGACCGATCCGTGTGTGTCCACGGCGCGCAGGGAGATCAACGCCTCCAGGTCGATCATGCAGCAATGCTACCGAGAAGCATGCAGAATGCTTCGCTGGTGCTTCACGATGCCGGCGGACAGGATGGCGGACATGGATCGCCGGGACTCACTGCTCGCCGCCCTGGTCGCCTCGATCTGGGGGTTCAACTTCATTGCCATCGACTGGGGGATGCGCGACGTGGACCCACTGATCTTCGTGGCTGTCCGCTTCGTCGTGGTGCTGGTGCCCGCCCTGTTCCTGGTGCCCCGGCCTCAGCTGCCGTGGTCGACGATCCTGGCCGTCGGGGCCTGCATGTCACTGGGTCAGTTCGGGTTCCTCTACGTGGCCATGGACGCCGGGATGCCCCCCGGCCTGGCCGCCCTCGTGCTCCAGGCCCAGGTGATCTTCACGGTGGTGATCGCCGCCGGCGCGCTGCGGGAGGTGCCGACGGTGCAGCAGGCCGCCGGGGTGCTCATCGGGTCCCTCGGACTGGTCGTCGTGGGGTGGGGCCGCGGTGGCGACGTGTCGCTTTTCGCGCTGGCGCTGTGCCTGCTCGGCGCCCTGTCCTGGGGTGTCGGCAACGTCGTGTCGCGCGCCTCCGGGGCCACCGGGGGGCTGGCTCTCACCGTCTGGTCGGCGCTCGTCGTGCCGCTGCCCCTCGTGGGACTGGCCCTCGTGCTGGACGGACCGCAGGTGATCGCGGACAGCGCAGCCGCCTTCGGGTGGGAGGCGGCCGTGTCGACGCTCTACACCGCGGGCCTGGCCTCGCTCGTCGGCTACGGGATCTTCAACACCCTGCTCTCGCGCAACCCGTCGGCTGCGGTGGTCCCGTGGGTCCTGCTCGCCCCGGTCGTCGCGATGGCGTCGGCGTGGGTGCTGCTCGGTCAGCAGCCCAACGTGGCCGAGGGCGGAGGAGGGCTCGTGATGATCTCGGGAGTCCTGGTCGCTCTCCGCCCTCCGGCCACGACTGCCGGTGGGTCGACGCCTACGGGCGTCGACCCACCGGGTGAGGCTGACGCGACAGCAGCAGCTGGTCGGGTCAGCAGGTCAGCATCTCGGCGAGGATCTCGTTCGCTTCGGCGCTGACGTCGGGGTCGCCTTCGAGGCCCGCGTCGACCAGGGCGCCGGCGTCGTCGTCGGACAGCTTGTCAGCTTGCTCGCGGATGCAGTCGGAGTCCGGCTCGGCGCCGGCGTCCTCAGCGGCCTTGATGACGATGTCGGCGACTTCGTCCTGATCGCTGGAGCCGCCGCCGCAACCAACGAGAGCGAGGCTGACGACGAGTGCGGGGATGAGGTTCTTCTTCATGGGTGTGTCTCCTGTGGTGAGGGTTGGGGCAGGCTGGATGCTGGGTGAGGGGCGTTCGGCTCAGTCGCCGTCGATCATCGGCAGCACGATGGCCTCGAGGGCTCCGGGCGATCCGACCAGGACCACGTGACTGCGACTGCCGGGGGAGCCGGAGAACTCGAAGGGACCGCCCACCGGCGCGGCGCTGCAGTCCTGGTCGGGCTGGTCGTGCAGGGTGAAGGATCTCGTCGCGTCGAGTGCGAACGCCGGGGTCTGGTTCCCCCCGATCAACACGTTGTCGCCCCCGACGGGGGACAGGCAGCCGTCGACGTCGTCGCCGCCGAGTCGGAGCCCGAAGTCCGCCTCCGTGACGGCGATCGCGGTGACGACCACCAGGGCTGCGTCGGGATCGGCAGCGGGCATGGCATTCGCGCTGTCCTGGCCAGGATCCGGTGTCTCCCAGAGGTCGAAGGCGCTGGAGCGACCGGAGAACGGGTCGTCGTGGAGAACTGCGGTGAAGGTCAGTCCCTGCTCGGGGGACGTTGCCGTCAGGTCGGCGATGAAGTGGTCGCAGGTGCTCACGCAGGTCGCGTCTCCTGCCCCCGCCTCGGTCACCACGAAGCTGCCGCCCTCAGGCGGCGCGACGAACTCGCTGACTGCTCCCGGCTCCAGGCCGGCCAGGACGGGGAACGCCTCGACCAGCCCGGTGGAGCGGACATACACGTCAACGGGTCGGTCCAGCGCGTTGACCGCTCGGAACGCGGCCGGTCCCGGGTCGTAGGAGGCGTCCGCGACCGGACCTGCTGTGGGACCTGCTGTGGGGCCCGCTGTGAGTGGTGTGCTCGACGCCGTCCCACCTGTGTCGGGGTCGCCGCTCGCGGGACTCGCGCCGTCCCCACCACCGCACGCGGAGAGCGTCAGTGCCGCGGCGGCGAGCGACACCCATCGGTGCCGGGATCTGCGTCGGTGGGCGGTGTGGTCGTTGTCGGTGATCATGTTTCTCCCATGTGGTGGAGCGACGCTGAGCCACCGGTACGGCCACCGAAGAGCCCTGCGTCGCGGCATTACGTTACATCGTTCCGGTACAACGTAACGAAATGGCCCCGTGCGTGTCTTCCTGTTGGGAGAGGTTGCACACTGGGGCGGTGGCCCGCCCTCGTGATCCGGATCTGGATCGACGCATCCTCGCGTCGTTCCGGGAGCTCGCCGAGCGCGACGGAGCCGCGAGCGTGAGCATCACGGCGGTCGCCGAGAGGTCGGGCGTGAGTCGCCCGGCCATCTACCGTCGCTGGCGAAGCCGAGCCGCGCTGGCGATCGAAGCCCAGACCGACCGCATCACCGACGACGGGTTCGTCGATCGAGGCTCACTCCGTCTCGAGCTGACCGATGCGGTTCAGCGCCTGGCTGCATCCATGTCCGCCGTCGATCGCTCCTTGGGAGGCCCGGTGATGGCGCAGATGATCACGGACGAGGCGTTTGCCGCCAAGGTCTGGGAGCGCCGCTGGGGGCCCGACATCGAACGGATGGAAGTCATGTGGGCACGCGCCGTCGAGCGAGGTGAGGTCCGCCCCGACGTCGACGGCCGAGCACTCATGGACCAGGTGGTCGCCATGTGCATCTACCAGGTGGCGCTCTCACATCGCCAGTTCGGCGACGACGAGGTCGACCAGTTCATCGACCGCCTCCTGCACGGAGTCCTCCGCACCTGACGCTGCGCGATCGCTCCACGGTCGGGCCCACTCCAAGCCGGAGCGGATCAGCGGCCCGACTCGGTGTACGCCGGCCCCGCGCCGTCGAGGCCAGGGCAGGCGTTGCGCAGTGCGGCCGCGACGCGTCGGGCCGTGAAGTCCGCGGCGCGCTCGGCGACCTCGGCCGCCGTGAGGAAGGCCGCCGAGCGGATCTCGCGCTCCTGCTCGACGATCAGCTCCACGATGGACGGGTCATGGGCGCCGCCGTCGAAGACGAGGCAGAGGGCGTCGTCCCAGCCGCCCCACGGGGGAAGCCAGTCGGTGAGGAGCAGACGTCCGGGGGACAGGGTGAGCGAGAGCTCCTCCTCGACCTCGCGGGCGACCGCCTCCTGGGGAGACTCACCGACCTCGACCACGCCGCCGGGCAGGTCCCAGTCCTGCTTGTAGGTGAGCTGGCACAGCAGCACCCGCGGCTCGGGCTCGGCGGTGTCACGGATGAGCATCTGGCTGATGGCGCGTTTGCGCGGCAGGAACGAGTTGAGCAGTGCGCGGAAGCCACCGGGCTCGTGCACCGGCGTGTCGCCTGCCAGGCGGGCGTAGACGACCAGGTCGCCGTCGACCCCGCGCATGATCCCCTCGCGCCGCATCCCCGACCATGTCGCGGTGCGTTGACCGGTCTCGTCGTCGACGGCGACGTGCGCCTCGACCCGCTGGTGGTCGACCAGCGCGGCGGCGACCTCACGCCGTACGACGTCGACGTTCTCGTCCTGCATCCAGGCGATCCTGGCAACGCCCTCGCCCAGCGGCGTCACGGTCGTCGGCTGCTCGCTCACGCGACCACCCTACGGAACCGGTCGTGAGGTCCGCGGCCGGGCTCAGGCGTCCTTGCGCAGCCACACCGTGGCGAGCGGTGGTACGACGAGGTCGGCGCGCGCCGGCATCGAGCCGTGCTCGCCCTCGACGGCCAGCACCGACCCGAGGTTGCCCACACCCGAGCCACCGTACGACGCCGCGTCGGTGTTGAGGACCTCCTGCCACAGACCCCCCGACGGCAGGCCCAGGCGGTAGGAGTCGTGGGGGACCGATGCGAAGTTCGTCACGCACACCAGGTCGGGCTCCCCGTCGCTGCGGCGCAGGAACGAGTAGGTGTTGCGCCCGGCGTCGTCGGCGTCGATCCACTGGAAGCCGGCCGCGGACTTGTCCTCGGCCCAGGCAGCCGGTGAGGCGACGTAGGCGGCGTTGAGGTCGCGGACCAGGCCGTGCAGGCCCCGGTGCTCGGGGTGCTCGAGGAGCCACCAGTCGAGCTCGCGGGACTCGGCCCACTCCGACTCCTGGCCGATCTCGCAGCCCATGAAGAGCAGCTGCTTGCCTGGGTGGGCCCACATGAAGGCGTAGTAGGCGCGCAGGGACGCGAGCTGCTGCCAGCGATCTCCGGGCATCTTGCGCAGCAGCGAGCCCTTGCCGTGCACGACCTCGTCGTGCGACAGGGGCAGGACGAAGTTCTCGGTCCAGGCGTAGGTGATCGCGAACGTCAGGTCGTGGTGGTGCCACTGCCGGTGGACGGGCTCGCGCGCGAGGTAGTCGAGCGTGTCGTGCATCCAGCCCATGTTCCACTTGAAGCCGAAGCCGAGGCCACCGTCGGAGGTGGGCCCCGAGACAGCCGGCCACGAGGTGGACTCCTCGGCGATCGTCACCACGCCGGGCACACGCCGGTAGACGGTGGCGTTCATCTCCTGGAGGAACTGCACGGCCTCGAGGTTCTCGCGCCCGCCGTGCTTGTTGGGTGACCACTCGCCCTCCTTGCGGGCGTAGTCGAGGTAGAGCATCGAGGCGACGCCGTCGACGCGCAGGCCGTCGGCGTGGAACTCCTCGAGCCAGTAGAGGGCGTTGGCGTAGAGGAAGTTGCGGACCTCGTGGCGTCCGAAGTTGAAGATGTGGCTGCCCCACTCCTGGTGCCAGCCGCGCTGCGGGTTGGGGTCCTCGTAGAGGGGCGTGCCGTCGAAACGGGCCAGGGCCCACTCGTCGGTCGCGAAGTGGCCGGGCACCCAGTCGAGGATCACGCCGATGCCTGCCTGGTGGAACCTGTCGACGAGGCGTCGGAAGCCGTCCGGGTCCCCGAACCGGGAGTCCGGCGCGAAGTAGGACGTGACGTGGTAGCCCCACGACCCACCGAACGGGTGCTGCATGACCGGCATCAGCTCGACGTGGGTGAACCCCAGGTCGGCCAGGTAGGGCACGAGGTCGTCGGCCATCTCGTCGTAGGACCAGAAGCGCCCGCCGGGGTGGCGTTTCCACGAGCCCAGGTGCATCTCGTAGATCGACATCGGTTCGGCCACCGCCTGCTTGGCGGCTCTGGCCGTCATCCACTCGTCGTCACCCCAGGTGTGACTCGTCTCGTAGACGCGTGAGGACGTCTCGGGCGCCACCTCGGCGAAGAACGCCATCGGGTCGGCCTTCTCGCGCCACACGTCGTCGGCGCCGAGCACCACGAACTTGTACGACGTGCCTGCGACGCAGGCGGGCACGAACAGCTCCCACACGCCGGACTGTCCGAGCTGGCGCATCGGGTGCTCGCGCCCGTCCCAGGAGTTGAAGTCGCCCTTGATCCGCACCGCTCGCGCCGACGGCGCCCACACGGCGAAGGAGGTGCCGCTGATCGGCTCGCCACCAGGGACGTCGTAGTGGTGCACTCGGGCGCCGAGGACCTGCCAGAGGTTCTCGTGGCGGCCCTCGTTGACCAGGTGCAGGTCCATCTCGCCCAGCGTGGGCAGGAACCGGTAGGGGTCGTCGAGGACCAGCTCGCCGTGTCCGTAGTCGACGACGACGCGGTAGTCGGGCACGGACTCGTCGGTGCCCGCGGGCACCACGCCGACCCAGATGCCGCCGTGCTCGTGCTCGAGCGCGGTCTCGCCGGCAGCGTGGCGCACGACCACGCGCTCGGCGAGCGGCTTGAGCACCCGCACGGTGACCGCCCCCTCGTACACGTGCGGACCGAGCACCGCGTGCGGATGACCGTGATCCCCCCGGACGAGCTGGTCGAGCTCGCCCCGGTTGACCGGCATCGCTGACGGGACGGGCGTGGACGCAGGGGTGGGGCGGTCAGTCATGACTCTCCGATGCGCGCGATGGCCGTGAGCGGGATCTCCACCCAGGTCGGTCGGTTGCGGGTCTCGTAGACGGTCTCGTAGACGGCTTTGTCCGCGACGTAGGCGTCGAGCAGCGCTCGCTGCTCGGAGGTGAGCTCGGTCTCGGCGAGCGCGGCGTAGGCGGTGAGGAAGTAGCGCTGGTTGCGCTCGGTCCACTCGACCCCCCGCAGCCGGCGCTCCTCCAGCTCGTCCTCGTCGAGGTCGGTGTGCTGGCGCTCCACGACGTGGGGGGCGTAGGCGAAGGAGCGCAGCATGCCGGCGACATCACGCCACACGGAGTCGGGGAGCAGCCGCTCGGCGAGAGGCTTGGCGGGCTCTCCCTCGAAGTCGACGATCTTCCAGCCCAGCGCCGTGCGCAGGGTCTGCCCGAGGTGCAGGTCTCCGTGGACGCGCTGGACCGGGAGCTCGCCCAGCGCTCGGACGCGCTCGAAGACGTGGCGGAGCCGATCCTCGTGGGTCGCCAGGGCAGGTGCCGCGCGCAGCGCCTGGTCGAGTCGCTCGTCCATCACCGCAGCGGTGTCGGCGGCGGGGACGGTGCTCACCTCGAAGTGGTCGCGCAGCACGGCGTGCACCTCGCGCAGCGTGTCACCCAGACGGCCCGACTCCCCGGCGAAGTCTCCGCCGGACTCGCGGGCCGCGACGAGCGGGTCGGCGTACAACGTGCGCACGCTGCTGAGCGCGAGGTCCCAGCCGTCGGTCGCCGTGCGCAGGAACTGCTGCAGCATGCCGAGGTGGGTGTTGCCGTGCTCGACCCAGCCGTAGAGGTGGGCGACGTCGGGGGAGTCGGCCTTGGTGAGCGCCTCGTGCGTGGTGATGTCGGGGTTCGGGCCGGGGGTCAGCTTGCGGAAGACCTTGAGCACGGAGTCCTCGCCGAAAGCGACCGAGGAGTTGGACTGCTCCCCGGTGAACAGCGTCCCGACGGCGTCGGTGTCCACCTCCGACCCGGGGACCCGGTGGAAGGTGAGGGACTCCGATCCCTCGGTGACGAAGGTGCCGGGGCCGGCGGCCGCGCCGAACGCCTGCAGCCACAGCGCCATCGACGTCCGGTCGTGCAGGGCGTCGTAGGCGTGGATCCAGCCGTGCTCGGGGTCCTCCCACCAGCCGATGAAGGCATGGTCGAGGCGGTGCTCCGACTCGGTGTAGCAGGCCAGGGGCACCTGGTAGAGCTCGACGTCCGCCTCGGAGCCTGGGGGCCCGTCGCCGTACGTGAGCTCGACGATGAGCACATCGACCAGGGGCTCGCCGGGGGCCAGACGACCCAACCGCCCGAGGCGTCGTACGCCGGAGACCTCGAAGGGTCGTCCCTTGCCGCCGAACCAGCGGGTCTTGACCAGGTAGGCCTGGATGACCTCGTCGGTCAGGTGCGTGACCGGCTCGTGCACGTGGTCCTGCCCGCTCACAGGAGCTGTCCCTCGTCGGGGTTCTCGCTCGGCACGAGGCGGAACCAGTAGAAGCCGTAGCCGCTCAGCGTGAGCAGGTAGGGCAGCTCGCCGATCCGCGGGAACGTCACGCCGCCGAGCATCTCGACCGGGACCATCCCCTCGAAGCGGCGCAGGTCCAGCTCCACCGGTTGGGGGAAGCGCGAGAGGTTGTTGATGCACAGGATGACGTCGTCCGTGGCCTCCCCGTCTCCCGAGTGGCCATCGGGGTCGTCGGGGCGGTACTCGCGGGCGTAGGAGAGCACCGAGGCGTTCGAGCCGCCGAGGTCGTGGAAGCTGCCCAGTCCGAACGCCGGGTGCTGGCGCCGGGCGTGGATCATCCGGCGCTGCCAGTGCAGCAGCGAGGACGGGTTCTCCAGCTGGGCCTCGACGTTGACGCTCTGGTAGCCGTACACCGGGTCCTGGATCGCGGGCAGGAAGAGCTTGCCCGGCGTGGCCGAGGAGAAGCCTGCGTTGCGGTCCGGAGTCCACTGCATCGGGGTGCGGACGCCATCGCGGTCACCGAGCCAGATGTTGTCGCCCATCCCGATCTCGTCGCCGTAGTAGAGCACCGGCGAGCCCGGCAGGGACAACAGCAGCGCGTTGAAGAGCTCGATCTGGTTGACGTCGTTGTCGAGCAGCGGTGCGAGACGTCGCCGGATGCCGATGTTGGCTTTCATCCGCGGGTCCTTGGCGTACTCGTCCCACATGTAGTCGCGGTCCTCGTCGCTGACCATCTCGAGGGTGAGCTCGTCGTGGTTGCGCAGGAAGATGCCCCACTGGCAGTTGTGCGGGATCGCCGGCGTCTGCTCGAGGATCTCCGAGATCGGGAAGCGGGACTCACGCCGTACGGACATGAAGATGCGCGGCATCACCGGGAAGTGGAAGCACATGTGGCACTCGTCGCCTCCGCTCTCGAAGTCACCGAAGTAGTCGACGACGTCGGCCGGCCACTGGTTGGCCTCGGCGAGCAGGATCTTCCCGGGGTACTTCTCGTCGACGAAGCGACGGACCTTGCGCAGGAACTCGTGGGTCTCGGGGAGGTTCTCGCCGTTGGTGTCCGGGCGCTCGTAGAGGTAGGGGACCGCATCGAGACGGAAGCCGTCCAGACCCATGTCGAACCAGAACGAGATCGCCTCGAGGATCGCGTCGTGCACGGCAGGGTTGTCGTAGTTGAGATCGGGCTGGTGGGAGAAGAAGCGGTGCCAGAAGTACTGCTGGCGCACCGGGTCCCAGGTCCAGTTGGACGGTTCGGTGTCGACGAAGATGACGCGCGCGTCCTGGTAGAGCTCGTCGGTGTCGGACCACACGTAGAAGTCGCCGTAGGGGCCCTCCGGGTCCTCTCGGCTGGCCTGGAACCACGGGTGCGCGTCACTGGTGTGGTTCATGACGAAGTCGATGATCACGCGGACGCCGCGGGCGTGGGCCTCGTCGAGCAGGGTGTGGAAGTCCTCCACCGTGCCGGCCTCGGGCAGGATGTTGGTGAAGTCGGCGACGTCGTAGCCACCGTCGCGCAAGGGCGAGGTGAAGAACGGTGGGATCCACAGGCAGTCCACGCCGAGCCACTGGAGGTAGTCGAGCTTCTCCGTCAGGCCCTTGAAGTCGCCGGTGCCGTCACCGTTGGAGTCGCGGAAGCTGCGGACCATGACCTCGTAGAAGACCGCCGTCTTGAACCAGTCGGGCACCGGGTTGGTCTGGTCGGTGGCCGCGTCGTGGGTCGGGTCGATCACGATCTCGCCGGTCGGTGGGCTCGCGGGGAAGGGGTCGCTGGTCGTGCTCGTGCTCTCGCTCATGCGGGGCTCCTCACGGTCAGGACGTGTGCCGGCTCGTGACCGGGGTCGAGGCGCACGTAGTCGTGCTCCCCCCACGTCCAGTCGGCACCGGTGATCTCGTCGTGGACGACGAACGAGTCCGACCACTCCAGCCCGAGGGCGGGCATGTCGAGGTGGACCGTCGTCTCGCGCGTCCCGTGCGGATCGAGGTTGATCACGACGATGACGGTGTCGTCGGCCCCGCCGTCCGCGCCCTCGGCGCGCTTGGAGAACACCAGGACGTTCTCGTCGTCGGCATGGTGGACGGTGATGTTGCGCAGGCGCTGCAGTGCCACGTGCGAGCGCCGGATCTCGTTGAGCCGGGTCAGGTACGGCGCCAACGAGCGACCCGCCGCCTCGGCGCCCTCCCAGTCACGGATCCGGATCTGGAACTTCTCGGTGTCGAGGTACTCCTCGCTGCCCGGCCTGAGGGCTACGTGCTCGAACAGCTCGTAGCCGGCGTAGACCCCCCAGCTGGGCACGCTCATCGCCGCCAGCGCTGCGCGGATCTTGAAGGCCGCCGGCCCGCCGTACTGCAGGAACTCGTGCAGGATGTCGGGGGTGTTGACGAAGAAGTTGGGCCGCATCAGGTGGTCGGACTCCGAGCTGACCTCGCGCAGATACTCCTCGATCTCCCACTTCGCGGTGCGCCACGTGAAGTAGGTGTAGCTCTGGTGGAACCCGACCGAGCCCAGGCCGTGCATCATCGGCGGCTTGGTGAAGGCCTCGGAGAGGAACAGCACGTCGGGGTCGGTCCGACGCACCTCGGCCAGCAGCCACTCCCAGAACTGCAGCGGCTTGGTGTGCGGGTTGTCGACGCGGAAGATCCGCACACCGTGGCTCATCCAGAGCCGGACGATGCGCAGCACCTCGCGGCAGATGCCGCGCGGGTCGTTGTCGAAGTTGACCGGGTAGATGTCCTGGTACTTCTTCGGCGGGTTCTCTGCGTAGGCGATGGTGCCGTCGGCGCGCGTGGTGAACCACTCCGGGTTGGTGGTCACCCACGGGTGGTCCGGAGCCGCCTGCAGGGCCAGGTCGAGGGCCACCTCGAGACCGAGCTCACCCGCGCGAGCGACGAAGGCGTCGAAGTCGTCGAAGGTGCCGAGCTCGGGGTGGATGGCGTCGTGGCCGCCGTGCTTGCTGCCGATCGCCCACGGGGACCCGGGATCGGTCGGACCGGGGGTCAGGGTGTTGTTGGGGCCCTTGCGGTTGACCTCGCCGATCGGGTGGATCGGTGGCAGGTAGAGCACGTCGAAGCCCATCGCGGCCACGGCATCGAGCCTCTCGGCTGCCGTTGCGAAGGTGCCGCTGGTGACGGCGCCCGTGGTCGGGTCCGCCACGGCGCCCTCGGAGCGCGGGAAGAACTCGTACCAGCTGCCGTAGAGCGCGCGCTCACGGTCGGCGTACGCGGGGTAGGGGCCGGCGACGGTGAGCAGCTCGCGCAGGGGGTACGACGCCAGGATCGCGCCGACGTCGTCGGCCAGCAGCTGGGCGAGGCGTGCCTCGTCGGGCCGGGTCGTGTCCTCGGCGGCCTTGATCGCTCCGGCCAGGACCTTCGCCTCGGCCTTGGCCTTCCTGGGCAGCGACGCGCGGACCTGCTCGAGCAGGAGGCGGCCCTCGGTGAACATCAGCTCGACGTCGATCCCGGCCGGGACCTTGATCTCGGCGGCGTGGACCCACGTGGCGATCGGGTCGGACCAGGCGTGCACCTCGAAGGTCCACGCGCCCGTGGTCGTGGGGGTCACCCAGGCCTGGTGCCGGTCGACCGGGTCGACGAGCTTCTCCATCCGCACGGGCGCCTGCTTGGTGCCGTCGGGGGAGATGAGCACGACCTCCGCGCCGAGCTTGTCGTGGCCCTCGCGGAAGATCGTCGCGGAGACCGGGAAGGGTTCCCCGACGGTGGCCTTCGCGGACTGTCGTCCCAGGTCCACCACCGGTTGTACGTCCATGACAGGGATGCGTCCAACCATTGCTCCACCTTTGCGGGTCGCACCAAGCGCTGCAACCTTCTCACCCGGGGAGGTGGACTCGGCCGCGGTCGGGAGCGGTGCGCGTGACGTCGACGAAACGCGCCGGAAATGACGATCGGGGCAGACACGTGGTGTCTGCCCCGATCGGGATGAGGCCGGCCCGTCTGAACGGGACCTCAGCGCGGCCTCAGCGGAAGGACCGCTGCGGGTTGTCGATGCCGTAGGACGACTTCCAGCTCGGGAACGTCGAGGTGAAGGCCTGGAACTCCGCCACGTGCACGATCGTGCCCCGGTCCGACCCGCTCTTGCAGTCGGTGTCGTTGATCGGGTCGTTGTCCAGCTCACCTGCATAGCCGGCGAACCCGGTGCACTGGTTCTCGAGCACGACCAGACGCAGGGCCGACGCCTTGGTGGGCTTGATCTTGAAGGAGCGCATGATCAGCGTCGGTGCGACCGGCCTCGGACGCTGCGACGGGAAGGCGTTGGACGGGGAGACGTAGACCCGCTTCCAGGACGCCTTCTTGGTGGTGCACTTCTTCGTGCAGGCCTCGACCGCGAACTTGCGCAGCGCAGTGAAGCGCGAGCCCCCGTCGGGGTCTCCGAAGTTGCGCTTCAGCATGGCGCTGACGGCGACGGTGCGGATCTTGCGCGCCTTCTTGCCCGCCAGGTCGACGGCGATCTTGGGCTTGGTCGCATCCACGTTGCCGTTGGTCGTGGCGCCCCAGGAGAGTGCCTCCGTGCCGTCGATCAGGTAGTTCTCGTGGACACTTCCGGCGGCTGCGCTGATGATCTTCGCCCCGGACTTCTTGGCGGCGAGGTTCTTGGTGGTCCTCACCTTGACCACCTGCTTCTTCTTGCCGGTGACGGTCATGTGGAAGCGCATGAAGCCGTGCCGGGGGCCGACGTAGAGCATGTCGTACTTCCCGGGCGTGAAGGAGGCCTTCTTGCCCACCTTCTTGGTCTTCTTGAGGGTGTCGGCGATCGGGGTCGCTCGGGCCTCGTAGTCGCCCACGAAGATCCGACCGCCCGACGAGGTCTTGAAGACGACCTTGGTGTTCTTCCCCGTCGCGCTGGCGAAGCTCGGCTTGGGCGAGGTGTCCTCGCCGTCCTTGACGCTGGCGCCCTTGCCCATGCCGCGGCGGGCGAAGGCTGCGTTGATGACCGACTTGTTCTCGCCGCCGAAGCGCATCTGGTCGGCAGCCACGAAGGCGTCGCGGGCGTCGAGCATCGAGGTCGCACCCTGCTGGAGCAGGAACGAGTCGAACATCAGCTGCAGCCAGCGACGGTTGCCGGGGCACAGCGCCGGACGCTGCGGCCCCTTGTTCTGGCTGCCCTCGGCGCAGCGCTGCTGGAGCGCCTTGTTGTTGTAGGGGAACTTCTTGTCGTACTTCTTCACCAGCGCCTGGCGGACCTCCCAGTTCACGCCGTTCCAGATCTCGCCGTCCGCGTGGACCTCGGGACCCGTGGTGTCGAAGCCGTAGTCCGAGTAGTTGAGCGGGTTCTTGTTCATGGCGTAGTCGCGGATGGCGACGGTCAGGTTGCCGGTGGCGTACGCACCGACGGCCCAGACGTTGCCGCCGTTGGAGTAGCCGTGGCTGAACTGGTACTCGGCCGCGACCTGGTCGCTCCACGACTCGCCCATCGCGCCACCCTGCTCGGAGGTGAGGCCCTCGTCGGGGCCGGCGACCATCCGGTTGCTGATGGCGTGGGTGTACTCGTGCCCGACGATGCCCATGTCCAGGCCGCCGTCGGTGCAGGGGGCGTAGAAGGCGCCGGCGATGGGCTGGAAGAGGTACTGGTTGGTGATCCCGGGGACGCCGTCCTGGAGGGTGATCTGGTTGGCGTTGTCACGGCCGAGGAACGTCGGCTGGCCACCGCTCAGGGCACCCGCCTGCACGTTGCCGACCTCGGGGTCGGCCTCGACGCCGCCGCGACCGAGGTTGTCGAGCTGCATGTTGTAGTTGCCCTCGTTGAAGCCGAGGTAGTAGCTGAAGTCGTGCATCCGGTTGTGGGTGACGAACAGGTTGCCGACCGAGAAGTTGATGTCGTTGCCGCCGGGGATCAGCTCGGTCGGGCTGCACTCGGAGTTGTTCCACGCGTCGGTGAACCGAGTCGTGTACTTCTGGTTCACCGAGTAGGGGGCCTGGAAGAGGCCACCGGGCGTCAGCGGCGAGGCCCACGCCTCGTGGGTGTTGGCGTTGTTGCCGATCGTGGTGAAGGACGGCAGGCCCGTCGTGGTGATGTTGTCCCACGGTCCGGGGGCGGCGACGTTGCGCACCGAGCCCGAGGGGAGCGTGCACTCCTTGGCGTTGGCGTTGAACCAACAGGCCACGACGCTGTTCTTCGGCGTCTGCGACGGGCTGTCCAGCGTGGGGTTGGCGGCGAAGAAGCGCCATCGCGGGTTGCCCGCCGTACCGGTCACCCCACCGCCGGGCGTGCCACCTCCGGTGGTGCTGGTGTCGCTGGTGGCCACGGTGAGCTGGTACAGGCCCGGACCGATGGGAGCGGTGCTGTCGAAGGGACAGACCGCGGCGGAGTAGGTGCCGGCCGGGATCTGGCCCGCCGAGTACGTCAGTGTCTCGGGGCTGGTGAGGAGGTCCGCGCTCGCGAGGACGGCGCCGGAGGGGTCACGCAGCTCCAGGGTGATGTCGTTCGCCGGGTTGAGCGCGGTGCCGACCATCAGGATCGACTTGGTGCTGTCGTCGGTGATCTCGAACTCGTGGTCCGGGCCGCACGACTGGGCGGTGTACTCGCCGGTGAACGGGAAGAGGTTGTTTGACGCGGCCAGGCCTCCTCCGATCGCCTGCGGCATGGTGCTGGGGCCGTCGGCAACGCCACCGACCGCGTTCTCGACCTTGTTCTCGCGGTGCAGGATCGAGCCGTTCACAGCGTCCACCAGGACCGTGTAGGCCTCGGCGTGGCCGCCGGCGACGTCGACGACGTTGGCCTCGAGCACGGGACGGACCGACCCGTCGGCCAGCGCGAGGGCTCGCAGGCGGACCTGCTGCTCCTGCGCGAGGCCGGGGACGTTCAGCCGCGTCCAGCCATCGCTGACCGAGCGCACGATGTCCGCGACGAGGTTGTCGGCGAGGTCGATCCCGACGTTCTCCGCGGCCAGCAGCCAACCGCGGGACGCCGACAGCTTGGCCGCTGGCGGCTGCTGCGTGGTCTTGGTCAGCGAGGACGACACGTAGGCGATCTCGCCGTTGGCCACCCCGACGGTCACCATGCTGCCCAGTGCGGGCGTCAGGCCGCCGAAGGTCTGGCGGAACAGGACCGCGTGGCCACCGTCGTGGACCAGCTCCTGGTCGTTGACGAGCTCCAGGCCGCGCATCACGTCGGCGGAGAGGCCGAAGACGGCGGCGTTGCCGACGAGATAGTTGCGCGCTGCGGTCACCGGGTTGCTCGAGGTCGCCTTCGCCAGCACCCCGTCGGCGGGGAGGATCGAGGACGGCGTCCCGAACGCGTTCCAGCGCAGGTCTTGCACGCCCAGTCGCGAGGCCGCGCTCTGCTGCGCCAGCGACGGCAGCGCCGAGCCGCGTCGATCGATGTCGAGGAGTCCGCCGACGGCGTCGCCGATCGAGCCCGGCTCGATCCGCTCGCCGACCCCGTTGGTCCGGGAGAGGCCGGGAACGGCGGGGACGGCGGGGTCCTCGGCAGCGGCTGGTGCCTGGAGCTGCAGGAGGCCGGGGACCAGGGTGGCGGTCGCGAGGGCGACGATCGTGGCGCTGTAGCGGCCACGTCGTGAGGTCAACGAGATCATGAAGTCTCCAACGGGCAGATGGTGCCGGCGTTATGGCCGGAGCTGCAGCGATTGTCAGACGAAACCTGATCGTGACGTGGCGAATCGGCGGAACCAGGCCGCGCGTGACCTCCTCGGCATCGCGGGGACGTCGATTGGATCGATCCAGAGAAGCCGCTAGCGTCACCCCAATGCGTGCCCTTCGTCGCTTCACCGTCCGCCCCGTGCTTCCCCCTTCGCTCGCCGACCTCGGCGAGCTGGCCGGCAACCTGCGCTGGTCGTGGCACCCGGAGACGCAGGACGTCTTCGCCGAGGTCGACCCAGGTCTGTGGGAGTCCACCGGCCACGACCCGGTCAAGCTCCTCGGCTCCGTCGGCCGGGAGCGGCTCGACGAGCTCGCCGCCGACCGCGGCTTCCTCGCGCGCCTGGACGAGGCAAGGACCGACCTGGCGGCGTACCTCTCGGGGGAGCGGTGGTACCAGCGGGCCGTCGTCGCCGACCCCGACGGTACGGGTACGGCGGGGCCGGCCGCGATCGCGTACTTCTCACCTGAGTTCGGCATCACGGCCGTGCTGCCGCAGTACTCCGGTGGCCTCGGGATCCTCGCCGGCGACCACCTGAAGGCGGCCAGCGACCTCGGTGTCCCCGTCATCGGCGTCGGGCTCCTCTACCGCCACGGCTACTTCAAGCAGTCGCTCTCGCTCGAGGGTTGGCAGCAGGAGACCTACCCCGTCCTGGACCCCGACGAGCTGCCGATCTCGGCGCTGCGCGAGGCCGACGGATCCCGCGCGACCATCGCCATCGCCATGCCCGATGGCCCCGAGATGCTGGCCCGGATCTGGGTGGCGAGCGTCGGGCGGGTCCCGCTGCTGATGCTGGACACCGACGTCGAGGGCAACCCCGAGCACTATGTCGAGGTCACCGACCGGTTGTACGGCGGCACCTCGGAGCACCGGCTGCGCCAGGAGCTGCTGCTCGGTGTGGGGGGCGTGCGAGCGCTGCGGGCCTACTCCCGGATCGCCGGCGCGCCGGCGCCCGAGGTCTTCCACACCAACGAAGGACATGCCGGCTTCCTGGGCGTCGAGCGGATCCGCGAGCTGACTGTCGCCCCCGACGGACCCGGGCTCGACTTCGCCACGGCACTCGAGGTCGGCAGGGCCTCGACGGTCTTCACCACGCACACCCCGGTGCCGGCCGGGATCGACCGCTTCCCCCGAACGCTCATCGAGCAGTACCTCGGTGACCACGGCGCAACACCTGGCGTGCCGACCGAGCGCATCCTGGAGCTGGGGACGGAGGACTACGACGGAGGCGACCGCAGCGTCTTCAACATGGCGGTGATGGGCTTCCGCCTTGCCCAACGTGCCAACGGCGTCTCCCTGCTGCACGGCGAAGTCAGCCGCGGCATGTTCAACGGGCTGTGGCCGGCCTTCGACGAGGCCGAGGTCCCGATCGGCTCGATCACCAACGGCGTCCACGCGCCGACGTGGGTCGCGCGCGAGGTGATGGAGCTGGCCACCCGTCGCGGGGCCGGGGGCGACCCCGACTACCCCGACGACACCGATGCGTTCTGGGCGGCGGTGGACGACGTGTCGGGGCGTGACATCTGGTCGGTCAAGCGACAGCTGCGTGAGCGCCTCGTGCTCGACGCACGCAAGCGCCTGGCCCGTTCGTGGGAGAAGCGCGGCGCAGCCAGGGCCGAGCTCTCCTGGATCGACGAGGCCCTCGACCCGGACGTCCTGACCATCGGCTTCGCGCGCCGCGTCCCGTCGTACAAGCGTCTGACGCTGATGCTGCGCGACCCCGAGCGGCTGCGCCGGTTGCTGCTCGACCCGGAACGCCCGATCCAGCTGGTCATCGCCGGCAAGTCGCATCCGGCCGACGAGGGCGGCAAGCGCCTGATCCAGGAGATGGTGCGCTTCGCCGACGACGAGGACGTGCGTCACCGGATCGTGTTCCTGCCCAACTACGACATCGCCATGGCGCAGCCGCTGTACCCCGGGTGCGACGTGTGGCTCAACAACCCGTTGCGCCCGTACGAGGCGTGCGGCACCTCGGGCATGAAAGCCGCGCTGAACGGTGGCCTGAACCTCTCGATCCTCGATGGCTGGTGGGACGAGTGGTACGACGGCGAGAACGGCTGGGCCATCCCGTCGGCCGACGGGATCGACGAGACGCAGGGGGCCGACAAGCGCGACGACCTCGAGGCCGCGGCGCTCTACGACCTCCTCGAGCGCGAGGTGGCTCCCCGCTTCTACGACGTCGATCACGAGGGGGTGCCGACACGCTGGGTCGAGATGCTGCGCCATACCTTGAAGTCCCTCGGGCCGAAGGTCCTGGCGACGCGGATGGTGCGCGACTACACCAAGCAGCTCTACCTGCCTGCGACCCGGACGGCGCACGCACTCACCGCGGACTACGCAAGAGCTCGGGAGCTGGCATCCTGGAAGAAGTCCGTCCGGACCGGCTGGTCCGGGGTGTCGGTCGAGCATGTCGAGTCCAGCGGTGCGGGCGACGCCCCCGAGGTCGGCGCCGAGCTCGCCGTGCGCGCGTTCGTCTGCCTGGGCGCGCTGTCTCCGGACGACGTCCACGTGCAGCTGGTGCACGGGCGTGCGCTCGCCGACGACTCCTTGGCCGATGCGGTCGCCTTCGACCTGACCCTCGCCGAGAGCTACGAGGGCGGGCGTCACCGGTTCGACGGTCTGATCTCCTTGGTCCGCAGCGGCTCGTTCGGCTACACCGTGCGGGTCCTGCCGAAGAACGACCTCCTCGCCTCCCCGGCGGAGCTGGGGGTCGTGGCGTTCGCGTGACGTCGGGGCTGGTGGGGTGTTCTTCGGGGTCGGTGTGGCGCCCGGGCTCCTCGGTCTGGGGTGATCTTCGGGGTTGGTGTGGCGCCCGCGCGCGTAGTCGACCGGGTCTCGCCGTCAAGGATCTCGCTGCGCTCGACCGCTACGCGGTGCCTGCGGCATCCCTTGACTGCGAGCCTCTCCCGGTCGACTTACGGCGCGCTCAACGGCGAGGGCTCCGCCCACGCCGCCGCCTGCGCGGGCGCCCCACCCGTCACACAGGCCACAACGCCTGATCGAGTGGGCGCAAACGACGTGGTTTCGACCGGTTTTCGTGTCGTTCCTGCCCAACCGATGAGCACATGTGACCCGTGGGACTGGTGGGGCCGCGCTTGCGCGGGCGGCGCCACCGAGCGCCAGCGAGGGGGCTCCGCCCCGTGCGCCGATGAAGCCGACCTACCGGGTCCCGCAGTCAAGGACACCGAAGGTGCCGCGAAGCGGGCGAGCGCAGCGAGCTCCTGGACGGCGGGAGCAGGTCGGCTACGCGCGCGGCCCCACCCACGGTGGCCACCAGGGCCGACCCCGAAGAACCAGGTCGACTCAGTCGTCGTACAGCTCCCGCAGCACCATCACGCACTCGGCGCCCAGCCGCATGCTCCCGCCGGCCTCGACCCGGGTCCCGACCGGAAGCCCGGGGTCGGTGGACAGCGCGACCTCTCCCGCGTGCACCCAGGGGTTCTCCGGCAGCAGGACGTCGACGGCATCCGCGCCGGAGTGGAACCACAGCACGAACGACGCATCGGTCTGCTGCTCGCCTCGCGGCCCGGGGGAGCGCAGTGGGCGTCCCAGGACGAACATCGACAGCGTCCGCAGGGACGGGTCGTGCCAGTCGCCGCCGGTCATCTCCCTGCCGCTGGGGTGCAGCCAGGCCAGGTCCTTGGGTCCGCCCTTCATGGTGGGCCGACCCTCGAACCAGTGCCGTTGACGCAGCGCGGGGTGCTCCCGTCGTAGGCGGAGGGCGGCCCGCGTCACCTCGTAGACGTCGAGCCAGGCGTCCTCGGCGCTCCAGTCGATCCACGAGATCTCGTTGTCCTGGCAGTAGGCGTTGTTGTTGCCGCGCTGGGTCCGTCCGCGCTCGTCCCCTGCGGTGATCATCGGCACGCCGTTGGACAGGCACAGCGAGGCCATCAGGTTGGCGGCGGCGCGACGGCGCGCGGACCGGATCTCGGGGTCGTCGCTCTCGCCCTCGACGCCGTGGTTGCAGGAGCGGTTGTTGTCGGTCCCGTCGCGGTTGTCCTCGCCGTTCGCGTCGTTGTGCTTGCCGTCGTAGGTGACGAGGTCGCGCACGGTGAAGCCGTCGTGCGCGGTGACGAAGTTGACCGACGCGTACGGCGAGCGGCCGTCGTCGGCGTACAGGTCGGAGGAGCCGGCCACGCGGGTGGCGACCGTGCGGATGCCGTCGGTGTGGCCGCGCCAGAAGTCGCGGAGCTCGTCGCGGTACTGGTCGTTCCACTCGACCCAGGGGGGAGGGCAGTTCCCCACGGCGTACCCGTCCATCGAGGCGTCCCACGGCTCCGCGATGAGCTTGACCTGACGCAGGACCGGGTCCTGGCTGATGGCCGTCAGCAGCGGGTGGGTGCGCATGTCGACGGCGTGGTTGACCCGGGTCAGGGCCGAGAGCAGGTCGAAGCGGAACCCGTCCACGTGGTACTCGGTCACCCAGTGCCGTAGCGAGTCGAGGATCAACCGAAGGGCGAACGGGTCACCGGCGTCGACCGTGTTGCCGCAGCCGGTGACGTCCCAGTAGTCGTCGGTGCTCTTGTCCAGGGCGACGCGCGAGTAGAAGCCGAGGTCGTCGAGACCGCGGAACGAGAGCGTGGGACCGAGCGGCCCGGCCTCGGCGGTGTGGTTGTAGACGACGTCGAGGTAGACCTCGATCTTCGCTGCGTGGAAGGCCTTGACCATCTCCTTGAGCTCGGTGACCTGCTGCCCGCGGTCGCCGGCGGCGCTGTAGGCGCCGTGCGGGGCGAAGAACCCGATGGTGTTGTAGCCCCAGTAGTTCTGCAGACCACGCTCGAGCACGCCGGTCTCGGAGACGGACTGCTGGATCGGAAGCAGCTCCACTGCGCTGACCCCGAGGTCGCACAGGTAGTCGACGACCGCAGGACTGCCGAGGCCGGCGTACGTGCCGCGCAGGTGCTCGGGCACCCGGTCGTGAAGCGCGGTCATGCCCTTGACGTGCAGCTCGTAGATGACGGTGTCGCGCCAGCGTTGCTTGGTCGGGACCTGGTCGCCCCAGTCGAAGTCGTCGGGGGCCGTGACGACCCCGAGCGGCACGAACGGCGCGGAGTCGACGTCACTGCGCTCGTCCGGGGCGCCGTGCACGTAGCCGTAGATGGCCGGGTCGGCGACGAGCTCGCCCGAGACGGCGCGGGCGAAGGGGTCGAGGAGGAGCTTGTCGGCGTTGAACCGCAGGCCCTTGTCGGGCTCCCACGGCCCGTCGACACGGAAGCCGTACCGAGTGCCCGGGGCGACGCCGGGGATCGCGCCGTGCCACACGCTCAAGGTGTGCTCGCTGAGGGGATGGCGGGTCTCGGCGCCGTCCTCGTCGAACAAGCAGACCCAGGCGGCGGTGCCGCGTGGTGCGTGCACGGCGAAGTTGGTCGACTCTGGTGACCACGTCGCACCCAGCGGATCCTGACGACCCGGCCAGACGGCTGCTCGCTCGCCGAGCTGGCTCCACACCCCCGGGCTCATCCGGGAATGATAGGCAGGGACGATCGATGGCCAGGAAACAGTCCGGTCACGACGATGTTGCGACGCGAGGAGAGAACATGGCGGAGTTCGTGCAGCTCGAGGTGGCCGATGGGGTCGGGACCATCCGGCTCGACCGACCGAAGATGAACGCGATCAGTGTCCAGGTGCAGGCCGAGCTGAGGGCCGCGGCCGCGGAGGCGACCGAGCGTGACGACGTCAAGGCCGTCGTCGTGTACGGCGGCGAACGCGTCTTCGCCGCCGGCAACGACGTCAAGGAGATGGCCGAGCTCTCCTACACCGACATGGTCGCCATCTCCGGCTCGGTGCAGTCGGCCGTGACCGCGATCGCGCGCATCCCCAAGCCGGTCGTGGCTGCGGTCACCGGGTACGCCCTGGGAGGTGGCTGTGAGCTCGCGCTGGCGGCCGACGTCCGGATCGCAGCCGACAACGCCACCTTCGGGCAGCCGGAGGTGCTGCTGGGCATCATCCCCGGGGCAGGTGGCACCCAGCGACTGAGTCGGCTGGTCGGTCCGAGCAAGGCCAAGGACATCATCTTCACCGGCCGTTTCGTCAAGGCCGACGAGGCGCTGGCGATCGGTCTGGTCGACCGGCTCGTGCCGGCCGCGGACGTCTACACCGAGGCGCACACCTGGGCGGCACAGTTCACCGGCGCTGCGTCGTACGCCGTGCGCGCGGCGAAGGAGGCCATCGACCGGGGTCTCGAGGTCGACCTCGAGAGCGGTCTGGAGATCGAGCGTCTGCAGTTCGCCGGCGTCTTCGCGACCGAGGACCGGACGATCGGGATGGGCTCCTTCGTGGACAACGGCCCCGGCAAGGCCGTCTTCACCGGACGCTGAGACGTCCGGGCGCGGTCCGGGAGCTTCTCGGCGCGGGTCGATGAGGGCGAGTCGGTGTCATGCACGTCACTCATGTGCGAAGGTTCCTCCGACGGGCCGCGATGGGGCAGATCCGCACACACAGGTAGGTAGGACCAATGAGCGACAGCGACAAGACCAGCACGCCGGACACGCCGGCTCCCGCTGACACCAACGCCGACGCGGGGGGTGCCCCCACGAAGGCCGGCAAGCGACAGCTGCCGGAGATGAACATCGACGTCACGTCGGTGCGCACCACCGCCGCCAAGGTGGTGTGGTGGATCTGCTTGTTCTTCGCGCTGGTGCTCGCCGGCGAGGTGCTCCTCATCGCGATCGAGGCCAACGAGACCAACGACCTGGTGATGTTCCTGCGGGAGACCGCCGAGAAGGTCGACCTCGGCCTGTTCAGCCTGGACGACCCGATCAAGGACTTCAACGAGAAGGTCCCGAACTTCTCCGACACCGGCACGGCACTGTTCAACTACGGTCTCGCCGCGATCGCCTGGCTCGTCATCGGCCGCATCGCCGACGCCGTGATCCGTCCCTGATCCCCGACTGATCCCCGACGCGTCCCGGCACCTCACCTGACATCCGTCAGGTGCGGGGCCGGGACGTGATCTGTCCCACGTGCGGCGGCCCCTCTTCGGACGTGTGTACCGCTACCGGTGACGCGGCGGTAACCTGCCCGTTGTCGCATCGTCTCCGGCCACGACCTCCCACGGACACCTCCGTGGGACCGGCCACCGAGTGCATCAGGAGGGGCCGTCCAGGCCACACCACCATGAACATTGTCGTCTGTGTGAAGTATGTCCCCGACGCCACCGCCGACCGGCGGTTCGAGTCGGACAACACCGTGGACCGCGTCGGCGTCGACGGTCTCCTGTCCGAGCTGGACGAGTACGCCGTCGAGCAGGCTCTCCAGCTGAAGGAGAAGGCCGAGGACCCGTCCTCGGTGACCGTCACCGCCTTGTGCGTCGGTCCGGAGAAGGCTCTCGACGCCGTGCGCAAGGCGCTGCAGATGGGCGCCGACGAGGGGGTGCACGTCTCGGACGAGGCCATCGCCGGCTCCGACTACGTCGCCACGTCGCTGGTGCTGGCCAAGGCCGTGGAGAAGGTCGGTGCCGAGAAGGGCCAGATCGACCTCGTCATGTGCGGCATGGCGTCGACCGATGCCTCCGGCAGCGTCGTCCCGGCCATGCTGGCCGAGCGCCTCGGCCTGCCGCAGGTGACCTTCGCCTCCGTCGTGGAGAGCCAGGGCGACCAGGTCCGCATCAAGCGCGACGGTGACACCGCCACGGAGGTCGTCGGCGGCACGATGCCGCTGGTCATGTCGGTGACCGACCAGACCGGCGAGGCCCGGTACCCGTCGTTCAAGGGCATCATGGCCGCGAAGAAGAAGCCCCTGGAGACCTACGCGCTCGCCGACATCGGCGTCGACGCCGGTGACGTGGGCCTGTCCGTGGCGTGGAGCGAGGTCTCCGAGACCAACGAGCGCCCGCCCCGCACCGCCGGCGAGATCGTCAAGGACGAGGACGGGTCGGGCGCCGAGGCGCTGACCGGTTTCCTGGCGTCCAAGAAGTTCATCTGAGCCGGCACCGGAACACTGACGGATAAGAGGAGAAAACATGTCTGAAGTCCTGGTTCTGGTCGACCACGTCGACGGTGCCGTTCGCAAGCCGACCCTGGAGCTGCTGGCGCTGGCCAAGAAGCTCGGCGAGCCGTCCGCGGTCTTCATCGGTGGCGCCGACAAGGCGGGCGACGCGGCCGAGAAGCTCAAGGCGTTCGGTGCTGAGAAGGTGTACGTCGTCGACGACGCCGAGATCAAGGGCTACCTGGTGGCCCCCAAGGCCGAGGCGCTGCAGCAGCTCGCCGCCAAGGCCGAGCCCGCCGCTATCCTCATCGTGAGCAGCTACGAGGGCAAGGAGATCGCCGGGCGCCTGGCGATCAAGCTCGAGTCGGGCCTGATCACCGACGCAGTCGACCTCGCCGACGACGGTACGACGACGCAGAGCGTCTTCGCCGGCAACTTCACCGTGCAGGCCAAGGTCACCAAGGGCACGCCGATCATCACGGTCAAGCCCAACTCGGCCACTCCCGACGAGACGGCTGGTGCCGGCACCGTCGAGGAGTTCGCGGCGACCATCTCGGACGGCGCCAAGACGGCCCAGATCGTGGCCTCGCAGCCGCGCAAGGCCTCGGGTCGCCCCGAGCTGACCGAGGCCGCGATCGTGGTCTCCGGTGGCCGCGGCACCGGTGGCAACTTCGAGCCGATCGAAGGCCTGGCCGACGCGCTCGGCGCCGCTGTCGGTGCCTCGCGTGCCGCCGTCGACTCCGGCTGGATGCCGCACACCTTCCAGGTGGGTCAGACCGGCAAGACGGTCTCGCCGCAGCTCTACGTCGCCAACGGCATCTCCGGTGCGATCCAGCACCGCGCCGGCATGCAGACGTCGAAGACCATCGTGGCGGTCAACAAGGACGAGGAGGCGCCGATCTTCGAGCTCGTCGACTTCGGTGTCGTCGGTGACCTGCACACCGTGCTCCCGGCTGCGACCGAGCAGATCGAGGCAAAGAAGTCCTGAGCCGCGACTGAGGCACGAAGTCGCGCCAGCTCACGGCCGCGCGCCAGCAGCAATCACGTCACCCCGTCGTCCGAACGGACGACGGGGTGAAGTGCGTCAGCGACGGCCGTAGTCTCGGGACGTGACCAGCACCATCGACCCGACCACCGTCGTCCACGACCTCGCCGCCCGAGCCCGCGAGGCCGGCCAGGATCTCGCCCTCGCCACTCGCGCGGCCAAGGACGCGGCGCTGACCGCCATGGCCGAGGCCCTGATCGACCACGACGACGAGATCCTGGTCGCCAACGCCGAGGACGTCGCCCGAGCCGAGGCCGACGGGACCGACGCCGGGATCGTGGACCGGCTCCGCCTGACGACCGAGCGGCTCGAGGCGATGGCCGAGGGGCTGCGCCAGGTGGCGGGGCTCCCGGACCCGGTCGGGGAGGTCGTGCGGGGGAGCACCCTGGCCAACGGGCTGGAGCTGCGGCAGGTGCGGGTGCCCTTCGGCGTCGTGGGGATGATCTACGAGGCGCGGCCCAACGTGACCGCCGACGCCGCTGGCATCTGCCTCAAGTCGGGCAACGCGGTGCTGCTGCGGGGGTCCTCGAGCGCCGCGTCGTCCAACGCCGCCATCGTCGCCGTCCTGCGTCGAGCCGTCGAGGCGTCCGGGCTGCCCGCCGACTGCGTCCAGCTCGTGCCGGCCGACACCCGGGCGACGGTGAGCGCGCTGATGCGGGCGCGCGGCCTGGTCGACGTACTGATCCCACGAGGGGGAGCGGGGCTGATCCAACGGGTGGTGGAGGAGTCCACGGTGCCGGTGATCGAGACCGGGGTGGGCAACTGCCACGTGTACGTCGACACGGCGGCCGACCTCGACCAGGCGCTGTCGATCGTGCTCAACTCCAAGACCCACCGCACGAGCGTCTGCAACGCGGCGGAGTCGCTGCTCGTGCACGCGGATCTCGTCGAGGACTTCCTGCCGCGAGTCGTCGTGGCCCTGCAGGAGGCCGGTGTGACCGTCCACGGCGACGCGGCGACGGTGTCCCTGGCCGGAGTCGTGCCGGCCGCCGACGAGGACCACGCCCGCGAGTACCTCTCCCTGGACATGTCGGTGGCGGTCGTGGCTGACGTGGAGGGCGCGATCCGGCACGTGCGGCGGTTCTCCAGCGGTCACACCGAGGCGATCGTCACCCGGGACCAGGCCACCGCTCGTCGGTTCGTGGCCGCCGTGGACTCGGCGGCCGTCGTGGTCAACGCCTCGACCCGGTTCACCGACGGTGGGGAGTTCGGCTTCGGCGCCGAGATCGGCATCAGCACCCAGAAGCTGCACGCTCGTGGACCGATGGGACTGCCCGAGATGACGTCGACGAAGTACGTCGTGACCGGCGACGGCCACGTCAGGTAAGGGCGGCCGCGGACCCCGGGTAGGGTCACCGCGTGGCCGAGCATCAGGGACTGTCCGTGCACGCCGACCCCGCGGCTGAGCGGCTCTGGACCGGAGCCACGATCATCACGTTCGTGCGCACGATCGCCTCCTTCGCGCTGTGCCTCGTCGGGGTTTGGCAGGAGGAGCTGGTCTGGCTCGTCGTGGGGCTGGGCGTCTACTGGGTCGGGGACATGGCGGACGGCGCCTACGCCCGTCGCTTCGACTGCGAGACGCGGATCGGCGGCGTGATGGACATGCTGTGCGACCGGCTGAACTGCGCCGCCTTCTACCTCGGGTTCGCCGCCCTGCAGCACGAGATGATCCTGCCGGTGGCGGTGTACCTCTTCGAGTTCATGGTGATCGACTTCTTCCTGTCGCTCGCCTTCCTCGCCTGGCCGATCCGCAGTCCCAACTACTTCTACGTGGTCGACGCGCGGATCTATCGCTGGAACTGGTCCAAGCCGGCCAAGGCGGTCAACTCGTCGCTCTTCGCGGTGCTTCTCTTGGTCACCGGCTGGTGGTGGTTGGGCCTGATCATCGCCAGCGCCCTGGTGGTGCTCAAGTGCGTGTCGCTGAAGTGGCTGCTCGAGCTGGGGCTCCCCGTCCCGGAGCGCATCACCGCATGATCCTGCTGCTGACCACGTTCGTGGTCGCGCTCGGCTCGGCGTTGCTGCCGTTCATCAACATCGAGATCTATCTCGGCGGGGTCTCCGGCGCCTCGGGGGTCGCCGACGTGGCCGGCTGGGGTGCGGTGGGCATCGCCCTGGTGGCGGCCGCCGGCCAGACCGCGGGCAAGGTCGTCTGGTACGAGGTCGCCCGGCGCGGCATCGACACCGAGTGGGCCCGCAAGAAGCTGTCCAACAACAAGCTCCAGGCCGCGCACGCCCGGTGGACCGAGCGGATGGAGGGCCGACCCTGGTACGCGGGGGCGGTGATGTTCCTCGCGGCCTCGGTCGGCATCCCACCGTTGTTGGTGATGGCGGTCGTGGCGGGTGCGCTGAAGATGCCGATGTGGGTGTTCGTCCCGACCGTCTTCGTGGGTCGCGCGGTGCGGTTCTACCTGATCGTCGTAGGCGTCGACCTCCTCTTCCACTGACCCGTATACGCTGAGCGCCATGTCGCTGAGCTTGATCACCACCGCTGTCCTCCGTGCCTCCGAGGAGGCCGGTGACCCGGCCGTCCCGCCGTGGGTAGTCGGAGCCATCGCCCTCGGCATCCTGCTGGCCCTGCTCCTCGGTCTGATCGCGTTCGGTGGAGGACGCGAGCACAGCTAGTGCGCCGTCAGCCCTCGTGACCCACCGTGCGATTGCGCGACGCCGGATCGGCGTCATGGGCGGCACCTTCGACCCCATCCACCACGGACACCTGGTCGCGGCCTCCGAGGCCCAGGCGTGGTTCGACCTCGACGAGGTCGTGTTCGTGCCGACCGGGCGCCCGTGGCAGAAGTCGGACCGCGTGGTATCGCCGGCAGAGGACCGCTACCTGATGACGGTGGTCGCCACGGCGGCCAACCCCCGCTTCCGCGTCTCGCGGGTCGACATCGACCGCGACGGGCCGACGTACACGATCGACACGCTGCGCGACCTCGCCATCGAGCTGCCCGATGCCGATCTCTACTTCATCACCGGTGCCGACGCCCTCGGCGACATCTTCAGCTGGCGCGATGCGGAGCGGGTCTTCGATCTGGCCCACTTCGTCGGCTGCACCAGGCCCGGGGCCGAGCTGGACCCTGCCACTGTCGACCTGATGCCACACGACCGGGTCACGCTCCTGGAGATCCCCGCCCTCTCGATCAGCTCCACCGACTGCCGTCAACGACAGCGCGAAGGACGGCCCGTGTGGTACCTCGTCCCCGACGGGGTCGTCCAGTACATCACCAAGCATCGCCTCTACCCCATGGAAGACTCCTGATGACCGCCACCGACCATGCCCTCGAGCTCGTGCACGCCGCGGCCCGCGCCGCGGGCGACAAGCTCGCCCACAAGATCATCGCCTTCGACGTCAGCGAGCAGCTCGCGATCACCGACGCCTTCGTGCTCGCCTCGGCCACCAACGACCGCCAGGTGAAGGCGATCGTGGACGAGGTCGAGGACAAGCTCCGAGAGATCGGGGCCAAGCCGATCCGCCGCGAGGGCGAGCGTGACGGGCGCTGGGTGCTCATCGACTATGGCGAGATCGTGGTGCACGTCCAGCACGAGGAGGAGCGCGAGTTCTATGCGCTCGAGCGCCTCTGGCGCGACTGCCCGGTCATCACGCTGCCCGCCGACGTCACCGGCCCCCCTGTGGGCAGCGGAGACGAGGCTTGAGCGCCCCTCGCACCCTGATCCTGCTCCGCCACGGCCGTACCGCGTGGAACCACGCCGGCCGGGTGCAGGGCCAGCTCGAGGTCGATCTCGACGAGGTCGGGCGGGAGCAGGCCGAGCGGGTGGCCGACGTGATGGCCACGCTCTCGCCCAGCCGTCTCTGGTGCTCCGACCTCGCTCGGACGCGCCAGACCTGCGCTCCGGTGGCCGCAGCGACCGGCCTCGAGCCGACGTACGACGTCCGCCTGCGCGAGTTCTTCTTCGGCGAGCGCGAGGGCCTGACCCACGAGGAGTACGCCGCTGCGGCCCCGGAGGAGTTCGAGCAGTTCCGGCGGGGGCACTACGACGCGTGTCCGAGCGCTGAGCGCACCTCCGCGGTCGAGGTCAGGATGACCACGGTGCTGGGGGAGCTCCTGGCCGCGACCGCCCCGGGGGAGACAGCCGTGGCCGTCTCGCACGGGGCGGCGATCAGGGTCGCGACGGGTGCGCTCCTGGGGTGGCCGGACGACGCCTTCCACACGTTGCGCGGCCTCGACAACTGCGGATGGGTGATCCTCCAGGACCATCCGGACCTGCACGGGGCCGGCGCGCTGCGGCTGGTGGCCTACAACCGCACGGCCTGACACACCGTTGACGGGGGGCGATTTCGCTTCGCGCGACGCGTTGGCTAAAGTACTTCGAGTTGCCCCACGGGGCAGCGGTTCGGGGCTGTGGCGCAGCTGGTAGCGCACCTGCATGGCATGCAGGGGGTCAGGGGTTCGAATCCCCTCAGCTCCACCGAACGTCACTCGACACCAGCAGCCCGGACTCTCCTCGTGAGGGGCCGGGCTCAGTCGTTCCAGGACAGCCCTAGCGCGTCAGTCCCGCGCAGGCCAGGAGCTGCTCGCGGACGTCGGCGAACTCTTCGGCCGCCTGGCCCGCGATCGGTCGCGGGATGCCGGCGGAGTCGATGATGGCGGGCTCCCACTCGGCATCGGTCACGGTCGCGCGTCCCGCTCGCGAGGTCGGTGGGTCGACGGTCAGCGTGAGCACACCAGTGGACGAGGTGTCGGGGTTCTGGGTGTACCAGAGGTAGTTGCCCAGCCCGTAGGCCACGTAGCCCCCGGCGCGACCGTCCAGGTAGCCGTCGCCCTGCAGTCGGTGGGCGTGACTCCCGACCACGATGTCGGCGCCCGCGGCGACGGCGCGACGGGCCAGGGAGCGCTGCGACGCGTCCGGACACTGCTCGCCCTGGATGCCCCAGTGGACGTAGAGCAGCACGACGTCCGCCGCCGTGTCCGCAGCGGAGATCGCCGCCAGCAGTCGCCCCGGTCGGATTGCGTCCGCAGTGCCGGGTACGCCGTCAGCGGCGGCCCACTGGCCGGTGCGATCCGCCGTGGGGTCCAGGTCGGCGACAGTGGCGCCGATGGTGGCCACGACGGTGTCATCCACGGTCGTCAGCGCCGGACGAAAGGCCTCGTCGATGTCGGAGCCGAGGCCGACCACGGCCAGGGACGGCCGGGCGGAGCGTGCGGCGTCGATGGCGTCGAACGTCTCCGCCAACGCGCCTCGCCCGAAGTCGAGGGCATGGTTGTTGGCCATCGTCACCACGTCGACACCGGCTCGTGCCAACGCACCGAGCACCGCGGGCGGAGCCTGGAACGTGAACCGCTTGCCCGGCTCGGGCCGCCCGCCGGTGCCGATCGACGTCTCCAGGTTGACCATGGCGACGTCCGCGGCGGCGAGCGCCCTGCCGAGGGGCAGCCGGGGCCGCCGCGCGTCGAGCAACCTGCCCAGCGGCCCCTCGACGTGCACGTCTCCGCTCACCGCGATCGTCACCGGTGAGCGCGCCGAGGTGCCCTCGGGCGAGGGGCTCTGCGGACCGGGACCGCTCGACGGCGGGGCCGGAGACCTGCGAGCGGGGGAGGAGGTCGGCTCCGCGGGGGAAGGACCCGCGCCCTGGTCGTCGGAGGTGCAGCTCCCCAGCGCTGCCGGGAGCAGGAGTCCGATCGCCAGTCGCGCCGCACGCCGCGGGGCCACGCTCATGCCTGGGACCCTACCCACGAGCCCCACACCCAGCCGGCCCTCCTGGGTGGCGAGCCGCCAGACTGGACCGGTGCCCCCTGACCCGCTGCGTGACCTGCTCGCGCACCCGCCGGACCTGCCCGTGGCGCAGGGCCTCGTCGAGCTCGCGGGCGCACTCGGGCGGGGCGGGACCGCCGTGCTCCAAGCGCCCCCGGGCAGCGGGAAGACGACCCTGGTGCCACCGGCCGTGGCCACGTGGCTCGGCCCCGCGCCCGCACGGGTCGTGGTGACCCAGCCCCGACGGATCGCCGCCCGGGCGGCAGCGAGTCGGCTGGCGCACCTGCTCGGTGAGCCGGTCGGCGAGTCCGTCGGGTACGCCGTACGCGGCGATCGCCGTGGTGGAGCCACGACGCGGGTCGAGTTCGTCACGACCGGGGTGCTGCTGCGTCGCCTCCAGCGCGATCCCGAGCTGCCCGGGGTGGGGGCCGTCGTCCTCGACGAGGTCCACGAGCGGCAGCTCGACGCCGACCTGACCCTCGCCCTGCTGGTCGACGTGCGCCGCCACCTGCGCGAGGACCTGCCGATCGTCGCGATGTCAGCGACGGTCGAGGCCGAGCGCACGGCCGGGCTGATCGGTGGTGGTCGCCCGGCGACGGTGGTCACCGTCCCCGGCTCGCTGCACCCTGTCGAGGTCCGCTGGGCGCCGCCACCTCCTGGCGTGCGTTGGTCCGACGACCGGGGGGTCACGCCGGCCTTCCTCGACCACGTCGCCTCCACCGTGCGCCGGGCCCTGGGGGCGACGAGCGGAGACGTGCTCGCCTTCCTGCCCGGTGCGCGCGAGGTCGACCAGGTCGTGCGACGCCTTCAGGGCGAGCCGGGCGTCGACGTCCGACCGCTGCACGGCCGCCTCCCCGGCGCCGACCAGGACCGGGCCCTCGCCCCGGGTCCGCGCCGTCGCGTCGTCGTCTCGACTGCGGTGGCCGAGTCGTCGCTGACCGTGCCCGGGGTCCGCGCCGTCGTGGACGCGGGCCTGTCGCGGGAGCCGCGCACCGACCACCGACGGGGACTCGCCGGTCTGGTGACGGTGCGGGTCAGCCGAGCCTCGGCCGAGCAACGCGCCGGTCGCGCCGGGCGCGAGGGACCGGGGGCCGCCTACCGTTGCTGGACCGAGTCCGAGCACCCCCACCTCCTGGCCCACCCGCTCCCCGAGATCACGACCGCCGACCTCACGTCCTTCGCCCTCGAGGCCGCGGTGTGGGGCGCTCCGCGCGGCGAGGGGCTCGCCCTGCTGGACCCACCGCCGCCGGCCGCTCTCGACGCAGCCATCAGCACCCTGACCGACCTCGACGCCGTGAGTGCAGACGGAGCCGTCTCCGAGCGTGGCCGGGCCATCGCCGGGCTGGCGACCGACCCTCGGCTGGCGCGCGCGTTGCTGGACGGCGCCCCACTCGTGGGCGCCCGGCGAGCCGCGGAGGTGGTCGCCCTGCTCGCCGAGGACGTGCGCGCGCCCGGGGCCGACCTCGTGGCCGCGCTGCGCGCCGTGAGAGCCGGTGGCCGGGCGGGCCAGTCAGGCGCGTGGGCGGCAGCGGTACGACGGCTGCTCGGCTCGCTGCCCGACGACCTGCAGCAGCACCGCGGCGAGTCCGCCCTCGGCGACGACCTGGCCGTCGGGACCGTCGTCGCCCTCGCCCACCCCGACCGCATCGCGCGTCGCCGTCCCGGTGCGCAGGCCTACCTCATGGTCTCGGGCACCGGTGCGGTGCTGCCCCGCGGAGTCGACCATGCCGCGCTGACGGAGTGGATCGCGATCGGGGACATCGAGCGGACGCCGGGTGCTCGCGACGCCCTCGTGCGCTCGGCGGCGCCCCTGGACGAGTCGCTCGCCCTCGACGCCGCCACCAGCCGGTGGCAGGAGATCGACGAGGTGCGGTGGGGCGAGGGTCGCATCGTCGCGCGGCGCCTGACGCGGCTCGGGGCCGTCGAGCTGAGCAGCGCCGTGCTGGGTGACCCCGATCCGCTGCTCGTGGGTGCGGCGCTGCGCGACGGGCTGGCACGCGACGGCCTCGACGTGCTCCGCTGGACCGATGCTGCCCAGCAGCTCCGGCACCGGATGGCGTTCCTCCACCGCAGCCTGGGGGAGCCGTGGCCCGACGTCAGCGACGAAGGCCTGCTCGCCGGGATCGACACCTGGCTCGGCGACGACCTGGCGCGCGTGCGAAGCACCCGCGACCTGGCCCGCATCGACGTGCTCGCGGGACTGCGTCGGCTCCTGCCCTGGCCCGAGGCCGGGCGGATGGACGAGCTCGCGCCACAGCGGTTGACGGTGCCGAGCGGCAGCGTCGTGCGCATCGACTACGCGCCCGAGCAGCCGGTCCTCGCGGTCCGCGTGCAGGAGATGTACGGCGCCGAGGTGACGCCGCGGCTCGCTGACGGCAGGGTGCCGGTGCTGCTGCACCTGTTGTCGCCGGCGGGACGTGCCGCCGCCGTGACCGCCGACCTGGCATCGTTCTGGACCACCGGCTACCCCGGCGTGCGTGCCGACCTGCGCGGTCGCTACCCGAAGCACTCCTGGCCGGAGGACCCTGCGACGGCCCCACCGCTGCGGGGCACGAAGAAGCGCGGCTGAGCAGGCAACCCCGCACGGGTCGCTTGCCGTTGTGGCAGTGATGGGACGGCGAGGGTCACAGGAGGTGTGATGGCGAAGGAGCAGCCCGGTCCCGAGGACTTCGAGGCCTTCGTCGCTGCGCACGAGCGCTCGCTGCGACGCACGGCGTACCTCATGTGCGGCGACTGGGCGCGCGCCGAGGACGCGACCCAGGACGGGTTGCTCAAGCTCTACCGCTCGTGGCAGCGCCTCGACCGTGGTCCCGCCCTGCGCTCCTACGCCCACCGGGCCGTGACCACGGCCGTGCTCGACCAGGCGCGACGTCCCTGGCGGCGCGAGCGCGCTGGGGAGGTGCCGGATGCTCCGCCCACCTACGGAGCCGACCCCGACCGCCGGCTCGCGGTGCTGGCTGCCCTGGCCGACCTGCCCGCGCGTCGCCGCGCGTGCCTGGTGCTGCGCTACTTCGCAGACCTGACGGTCGAGGACACCGCCGACGTGCTCGGGGTGTCCACCGGGACCGTGAAGAGCACGACGGCCCGAGCGCTCGACCAGCTGCGCGGCACCCTCGGTGCCGCCGGCCTCACCCTGCTCCTGGAGGACTGACGGATGACGGACATGGACCTGCGACGCCTCCTCGACGAGACCGCGGACGACACGACGCGCGCGTCGATCAGGGCGTCCGAGATCATCGCGCTCGGCCGTCGCACCGCACGCCGTCGCTGTCTGCTCGCGGGCGTCGTCACCGGGAGTGGCGTCGCTGCTGCCCTCACGCTGGCGGCGGTCCTCGGGCTCCGCGCAGGCACACCGGCCGACAGGGTGGTCGCCTCCGAGCCGACGCCCAGCGACGTGGCGTCGACCCGCGCCATCCCGACGATCTCGGGCCCTGCGACGTCGTGCGACCTGCGCCTGCAGCTCGACGCGACGACGTACGTCGCCACGCGACGTCCGGAGCGGACGCCCGCGGTGACCGGTCAGCGACTGCCCGTAGTGGTCCCGGCTTGCTCCGACGCACCGGGAGCGCCGCAGTCCGGCACGACCGACGAGGCGCGGCCGATCGTCGGGGTGCCCATCGACACGGCGGTCTGGCTCGACGGCCACCTGTACGTGGCCGAGGGCGCCCGGCTGCCGGCATCGGCGGGCGCCCTCTTCGTGCCCCTGACCTGCCGGGCCGACGGTCCGCGCGTGCTGACGGGCCGCTGGCTGGGCGTCACGACGCGTCGGCCGGCCCGATTCGACGGCGACCTCCGCGCACCGCTCACGGTCGAGCTGATGATCGGCGAGACCCGCCCCCACTCCGCGGCCTACGAGGGCTACACGATCCGCATCCGCGACGACGGTGGCGCCGACCCCGCGCTGACTCCCGAGGCGGCCGAGCTCGCCCTCCACGGGCGCTCGCTGCTCGAGGTGAGCGTGCACTGCGAGGGCGAGCGGTTCGTCGCCGACGGGTTCAGCCTCGTGCCGGCGTGACCTCGAGCTCCGACCAGTCGACCTCGGCCGTGCGCTGCTGGTACTCGCTCACCTTGCCGGGCCAGTTGGTGGTGATGCGGGGGCCGTCGACGTACCAGCTGTCGCAGCCCGTCCAGGCGGTGTCGGCCAGCCGCCTCTGCATCTCGGCGTCGTAGGCGTCGTAGACCTCCTCGCGCACCTCGACGCGGCGGGCGTCGGAGTCGGCCAGCCGTCGCGCGACCTGCGCGACGTAGGCGGCCTGGGCCTCCATCATCCCGATGATCGAGCTGCCGCCGAGGTTGGTGTTGGGGCCGTAGATCGCGAAGAAGTTCGGGAAGCCGGGAACGGCCAGGCCCAGGTGGGCGCGCGCTCCGTCCGACCAGGCCTCGTGCAGGTCGGCGCCGTCGGCCCCGGTCACCTCGATGTCGGCGAGGAACGCGGTGGCCGCGAAGCCGGTGCCCCAGATGATCACGTCGGCCTCGTGCAGGACACCGGCGTCGTCGCGGACCCCGGTCGGCTCCACGCCCGCGACCCCGTCGGTGACGACCTCGACGTGGTCGCGGTCGAGGGCCGGGTACCAGTCGTTGGAGAAAAGGATGCGTTTGCAGCCGATCTCGTAGTCGGGGATCAGCTTGGCGCGCAGCGCCGCGTCCTTGACCTGACGGCGCAGGTGCAGCTTCCACGCAGCACCGATCGCCGACAGCAGGGCCTTGGACCAGCGCACTTGTCCGCCGAGCGCGGCGTTGAGGAGCTCGGTCAGCTTGAAGGTCGTCGCCCGCTCGACCGTGAGCAGCCGCGGCCACCGGTCGAAGGCCCGGTGGTGGCGCGGGCGGTACTCCTGGTCGGGCTTCGGCACGACGTACGGCGCCGAGCGCTGGAAGACCGTCAGCTCGGCCACCCGGTCGACGATGCCGGGCACGAACTGGATCGCGCTGGCGCCCGTGCCGATCACGGCCACCTTCCTGCCGGTCAGGTCGAGGTCGTGGCGCCACTGGGCGGAGTGGAAGGCGGGGCCCGCGAACGTGTCGGCGCCCCGCAGCGACGGGATCACCGGGTTGGAGAGCTGCCCGACCGCGGAGACCACGAGATCGGCCTCGTACGTCGTGCCCCCGGCCGTGGCGACGCTCCAGGTGCAGCCGTCGTCCTGCAGGACGCACGAGGTCACCGCTGCTCCCGTGACGACGAGGTCGGTGAGGCCCTCGCGCTCGGCCGATGCGCGGAGGTAGGCGAGGATCTCGGGCTGCTTGGAGTAGCGACGACCCCAGGCCGGGTTGATCGCCCACGACCACGAGTACAGCGGCGACGGCACGTCGCAGGCGGCGTCGGGGTAGGTGTTGTCGCGCCACACCCCGCCGACCCCGTCGGCGCGCTCGAGGACGGTGATGTCCGTGACGCCCTGCTGGCGCAGGGCGCGGGCGGCGCCCAGGCCGCCGAAGCCGGCTCCGATGACGACGACGCGAGGGCCTGATCCACGGATGACGCTGCTCATGACTCGAACCTAGGCGCTGGAGAGAGCCCGGGGGAGCCCCCGATCGCCGACAGGTTGATAATTCCGGACATGTCCTCGTCATCCCACTCGCAGCGCCTGGACCCGGTCGCCCAGGACTGGGACTTCCCGCGCTCGTCGACGGGTCTGCGGGTGCTGCTCGTCTTCGCTCGTGACGCAGGCATCGCCCCGCGCACCACCCTGGTCGGGACCGGCCTGGGCGCCGGGGACCTGCTCGCCACGGATGGACGGGACCGCGCCGTCGAGGTCACGGCCGCGCAGGAGCTGCGCGTGGTCCGCACCCTTCACCGCACGCTCGGCGAGGTCGGCGCGCAGGTGGGGGAGCGCTACGAGGCCGCGACGTTCGGCGCGTTCGGCTACGCGATGCTCGCCAGTCGCACCGTGCTCGACGCGATGACCGTGGCGGTCAGCTTCATCGACCTCAGCAATGCGTTCGCACTCCCACGGGCCGAGATCGACCGGGACCGGGTGGTGGTCACCGTGTCCGGGGACCGGTTGCCCGACGACGTACGCCGGTTCCTCGTCGAGCGCGACGCGGTGGCGGTCCAGCGGGTGCTCGAGAGCCTGGTGCCGGGCGGGGTCGGCTCGACGCTCACGTGGACGGGTGCCGGGGCGTCGATCGCGTTCGGTGCCGATCAGCTCGATCGTCCTCTGCCCGAGCGGAGCCCACAGCGCAGGGCTCTCGCCGAGCAGGTCTGCTCCGACATCGTGGGGGCCAGGCGGGCGCGCACCGGGCTCGCCCAGGACGTGCGGATCCTGATCACCCAACGCCTCGAGCGCGGCGCTCCCATGCAGGAGGTCGCCTCCGCCCTCGCGGTGACCGAGCGGACGCTGCGGCGCCGACTGCAGTCCGAGGGTGTCGGCTACCAGGAGCTGCTCGACGAGGTGCGCTCCTCGATGGCCTCGGCCCTGCTCAACGGACGGTCGACCATGCCGGTCGCCGCCGTCGCGGCCCGGCTGGGGTACGCCGACGCGGCGGCATTCGCGCATGCGCGAGCGCGCTGGCGTCGTCGTACCACCGGGTAGCGACGGCGCGTCAGCCAACGGTCGGACATCGTTCATCCTTCGGCAACCGGTCTCTCCCCGGCCCTTCCTAGGTTCCACCCATGACCACTGTTGAGCCCACGACCGGGCGTCGTCTCATCCCCCTCACCCCCCTCACCCCCCTGTCCTCCAGCGGCCCGCACGGGTCACGCAGCAACATGACGTGCTTCTTCCGGTGCGGGAACGCGTGCGACCACCCCGAGCCCAACCGGACCGAGAACGGCCACATCCAGGACGAGATCGCCAAGGCGGTCCAGCGCCGCACCGTGCTCGGCGGCGCCGCCGCAGGGGCGGGCGCCCTCGTGCTCGGCGGATTGCTGTCGCCGGCCGCCGCTGCCACCGGCACCACCGCGGTCACCACACGTCCCGGCGGCTCGGTGGACGCCCGCGCGACCAAGCCGGACCTGGCCAAGGCGACCTTTCGCCCGGTCAAGCCCAACAAGCGGGATGCAGTGGTGACCGCGCGCGGCTACACCAGCTCCGTCGTCATCGGTTGGGGCGACCGCGTCGTGCCCGGAGCCCCGCGCTTCGACGCCTACCAGCAGACTCCCGAGGCCGCGAAGATGCAGTTCGGCTACAACTGCGACTACGTGGGCGTGCTGCCGCTGCGCGGCGACAACGCACTGCTCGTGGTCAACCACGAGTACACCGACGAGAACATCATGTTCCCCGCCGACACCTACACCGACGCCGAGATCAAGGCGATCGCCATGAGCAACCACGGGATGTCGGTCGTGCGGATCAAGCGCGGCAAGGCGCCCGGTTCGTGGAAGCAGGTCAAGAACCTCAAGAAGTGCCCGGAGAACAAGCGCTACCACATCGACACCCTCTTCAAGCTCGACGGACCCGCCGCTGGGGATGAGCGCCTGCGCACCTCCGTCGACCCGACCGGCACCCGCGCCCGTGGCACGCTCAACAACTGCGCCGGTGGGACGACCCCCTGGGGGACGGTGCTGTCGGGCGAGGAGAACTTCAACCAGTACTTCGACGCCTCCGGCGGTCTCGACGGTCGCTACACCGCTGAGTACGCCCGCTACGGGATCACCGGCAGCGGCCGCGGCTGGAGCGAGGTCGACCCGCGCTTCGACCTGACCAACGAGCCCCACGAGGCGCACCGTTTCGGGTGGGTCGTCGAGATCGACCCGAGGAACCCCAACGTCACGCCCCGCAAGCACACCATGCTGGGACGTTTCAAGCACGAGGGTGCCAACATCATCATCTCCAAGACCGGGCACGCCGTGGCGTACATGGGCGACGACGAACGCGGCGACTACCTCTACAAGTTCGTGTCAGCGAAGAAGTTCGACGCCCGCAAGTCCCGCAAGGCCCACCGTCACAACAAGGAGCTGCTGAGCCAGGGCACGCTCTATGTCGCCAAGCTGAGCGGTGACGGCTCGGAGGACGGCCTCTACGACGGCACCGGCAGCTGGATCAAGCTCACCACCGACACCGAGTCCTTCGTGCCGGGCATGTCGGTCGCCGACGTCCTGATCTTCACGCGTCTCGCCTCGGACCTCGTCGGGCCGACCAAGATGGACCGTCCCGAGGACGTCGAGCCCAACCTCGTCAACGGCAAGGTGTACGCGGCACTGACCAACAACTCCAACCGTGGCAAGCCGGAGCTGCCGGTCGACGAGGCGAACCCCATCGGCAGCTCGATGGTGCGGGCCTCCCTCGACGCCCCGCTGACCGAGGCCTCCGGCAACCGCAACGGCTACGTCCTGGAGATCACGGCCGGCGAGGGCAACCACTCGCGTACCGACTTCACCTGGGACCTGATGCTGGTCTGCGGCGACCCGTCGGCAGCCGAGACCTACTTCGGTGGCTTCGACAAGTCGAAGGTCAGCCCGATCAGCTGCCCCGACAACGTCAGCTTCGACAGCGACGGCAACCTCTGGATCTCGACGGACGGCAACGTGCTGGGCTCCAACGACGGCATCTTCCGGGTGCCGGTCTCCGGGCCCAACCGAGGCCAGGTCCTGCAGTTCGTCACCATGCCGCTGGGCGCCGAGGCGTGCGGGCCGCTCATCGCCGACGACAACCGGTCGCTGTTCTTCGCCGTCCAGCACCCGGGCGAGATCGACGGAGCGACGTTCGAGGACCAGGCCAGCACCTGGCCGCACACCCACGACTACCCGCGACCCGCCGTCTGCGTCGCGTACAAGGACCGCTGAGCAGGCCGGGACGGCGGGATGATCAGGTGATGGTCATCCCGCCGTCGACGGCCAGGGTCTGCCCGGTGACGTAGCCGGCCGCGTCGGAGGCCAGCCACACGATCGTGGCTGCGAGCTCCACCGGGTCGCCCATGCGCGCCATCGGGATCCGGGCGCCCATCGAGTCGAGGTAGCCGTCGGGGTACTGATCGGTCATCTCGGAGGTGAAGAAGCCAGGCGCGATGGCGTTGACGCGGATGCCCTTGCGCCCGGTCCACTGCTGGGCCAGGTCGCGCGTCATCCCGATCAGGCCCGCCTTGGAGGCCGCGTAGGCGGCCTGGGGGAGTCCGGCCGTGGTCAGGCCGAGGACCGAGGAGATGTTGATGATGCTCGAGCCCGGTTGCATCACGCGCCCGCAGGCCTGGGCCATCCAGTAGCAGCCGTTGAGGTTGACGTCGATCACCTGGCGGAACTCCTCCGGAGTCTCGCGCGTGGCCGGGACCGCCGTACCGATGCCGGCGTTGTTGACGAGGACGTCCACCCTGCCGAACTCCTCCATCGCCGATGCCACCAGGTTCGAGCAGGAGTCGGGGTCGGCGACGTCGGTGGCCACGGTCAGGGCACGACGTCCGGTGCCCTCGACGAGCGCCGCGGTGTCGGCGAGCCGGTCGACGCGGCGCGCGCCGAGCGCGAGATCGGCGCCAGCCTCGGCGAGGCTCTGGGCGAAGGCGACACCCAGGCCGCTGGAGGCGCCGGTGACGACGGCTACCTTGCCGTCGAGGCGGAACAGGTCGTTGACAGAGGACTGAGGCATGGTCTGATCGTAGGGTGACCCGCTCCGATCTCTCCCTGACCTCCCACCGGGACTCGCTGTCCGCCTGGCACTATCGCGCCGAGACCGACGCCTGGACGACCTCGGCCGGTCGCCCGTGCGTGGTGATGGCGCACGGGTTCGGGGCGACGAAGGACGCCGGCCTCACACCGTTCGCCGAGCGGTTCGCCGCGGCCGGGGCCGACGTCGTGGTCTTCGACTACCGAGGGTTCGGTACGTCGGGGGGCACGCCGCGCCAGCAGGTCGACCACCGTCGCCACCGAGCCGACTACCGCAGCGTGCTCTCCCAGGTGCGTGGCCTCGACGGCATCGACCCCGACCGGGTCGTGCTGTGGGGCAGCTCGTACTCGGGCGGCCACGTGGTGGCGGTGGCAGCCGGTGACCCGCGCGTCGCCGCGGTGATCTCGCAAGGGGCCGCGATGGACGGCCTGGCCGCCGTCGTGGAGATCGTGAGGTACGCCGGGATCAAGCAGGTCCTGCGGCTGACCGCCCATGCGCTGCGGGGCGTGGTGCAACGCGGCCACGAGATCCCGATCGTCGCCGCTCCGGGGGAGCTGGCGGCCATCACGTCGCACGACGGGCTGTCGGGCTACGAGATCATCATGGGTCCGACGTTCGAGAACAGGATGCTGGCCCGCGGCATCCTCCCCATCCTCGTCAACCGGCCCGTCACCTCGGCCTCCCGGCTCGCGATGCCGATGATGCTGGTCGTCGCCGCGTCGGACACGATCGCTCCGCCGTCCGCGGTCGAGCGGGTCGCGGCGAAGGCCCGCGGACGTGTCGAGGTCGAGCGCTTCGACGTCGGCCACTTCGAGATCTACCGGGGTGAGGTCTTCGAGAGATCGGTGCGGGCGCAGGTGGCGTTCCTTGACTCGGTGCTGAGCTGAGCGCGCTCGCGATGGACTACGATGGCTCCATGAGCCCCCGCACCCTGCTTCTTGGACAGCCGCGCTGATCCCCGTCGCCTACTGAGCGATCGCGCGGCCACCCCTCCCTGCGAGGGGTTTTTTCATGTCCCGAGCACCCGAGCCCGTCCCAGCAGGAGAAGCCCGATGAACGCAGAGCACAGCGAGACCCAGGACCAGACCGAGACCCCCACGTCGTACGACGCCGCGGCGATCGAGCAGAAGTGGCAGCAGGTCTGGGACGGCCTCGACCCGTTCCGGGCCGACGACGCCGCGGTCGCCTCGGGCGAGAAGCAGGGTCGCTACGCGCTGACGATGTTCCCCTACCCGAGCGGCGACCTGCACATGGGTCACGCCGAGGTCTTCGCGCTGCACGACGTGATCGCGCGCTACTGGCGCTTCCGCGGGTTCGAGGTCCTGAACCCGATGGGGTGGGACTCCTTCGGGCTGCCCGCCGAGAACGCGGCCATCCGCAACGACGAGCACCCGGCGACGTACACCTACGCCAACATCGAGACCCAGGCAGAGTCGATGCGTGCCTATGGGTTGTCGTTCGACTGGTCGCGGCGCCTGCACACCTCCGATCCCGAGTACTACCGGTGGACGCAGTGGCTGTTCCTGAAGTTCCGCGAGCGCGGGCTGGCCTACCGGAAGAAGAGCCCGGTCAACTGGTGCCCCAACGACCAGACCGTGCTGGCCAACGAGCAGGTCGTCGACGGCGCCTGCGAGCGCTGCGGCGCCGTGGTGACCAAGCGCGACCTGACGCAGTGGTACTTCAAGATCACCGAGTACGCCGAGCGCCTGCTGGCCGACCTGGACACCGTTGCCGACGACTGGCCCCACCGGGTCGTCGTCGCACAGCGCAACTGGATCGGGCGCTCCGAGGGCGCCCACGTCGACTTCGCCGTCACCGGGCGCGACGAGCCGGTCACCGTCTACACGACTCGTCCCGACACCCTGTACGGCGCGACGTTCATGGTCGTCGCCGCCGACGCCGACCTGGCCGCCGAGATCGTCAGCGACGATCAGCGCCCGGCCTTCGAGGCCTACCGCGACGAGATCCGCAAGGCCTCCGACATCGACCGGTTGGCCACCGACCGGCCCAAGAGCGGCGTCGACCTGGGCGTCACCGCGACCAACCCGGTCAACGGCGAGGAGGTGCCGGTCTGGGCCTCCGACTACGTGCTGGCCGACTACGGCACCGGCGCGATCATGGCGGTGCCCGCCCACGACCAGCGTGACCTGGACTTTGCCCGCGCCTTCGACCTGCCCGTACGCCGCGTCGTCGACACAGGGGAGGAGAACCCCGAGGAGAGCGGCGTCGCGACGACGGGTGACGGCGCCTACGTGAGCTCCGGTCCGCTGGACGGGATGACGGACAAGACGGCCGGCATCGCGACCATGATCGAGGTGCTGGCCGAGCGCGGCACGGGCACGGGCACGGTCAACTACCGGTTGCGCGACTGGCTGCTGAGCCGCCAACGCTTCTGGGGCTGCCCGATCCCGGTGATCCACTGCCCCTCGTGCGGCGAGGTCGACGTGCCCCTGGACCAGCTGCCCGTCGAGCTGCCCGAGCTGAAGGGCGCCGACCTGAAGCCGAAGGGCGTCTCCCCGCTGGCCGCGGCCGAGGAGTGGGTCAACGTCGACTGCCCCTCCTGCGGCGGACCGGCCACGCGCGACAGCGACACGATGGACACCTTCGTCGACTCGTCGTGGTACTTCCTGCGCTTCACCTCGCCCGGCTTCACCGAGGGTCCCTTCGACCCCGAGAAGCTGGCGACGTGGGGCAACGTCGACCAGTACGTCGGTGGCCTGGAGCACGCCGTGCTGCACCTGCTGTACGCCCGCTTCTTCACCAAGGTGCTGCACGACATGGGTCTGCTGGACTTCGTCGAGCCCTTCCAGCGTCTGCTGGGTCAGGGTGTGGTCATCAACGAGGGCAAGAAGATGTCCAAGTCGTTGGGCAACGGCGTCAACCTGGGCACCCAGCTGACCGCATTCGGCGTCGATGCCGTGCGTCTGACGCTGGTCTTCGCGAGCCCGCCGGAGGACAACATCGACTGGGCCGACGTGTCGCCCGCAGGGTCGCAGAAGTTCCTGCAGCGGGCCTGGAGGCTGAGCGGTGACGTGACCTCCGAGCCCGGGGTGTCGTACGCCGACGGCGACGTCGCGCTGCGCAGGGTCACCCACCGCACCGTGCACGACGCCGAGGGCCTGATCGAGTCGCAGCGCTTCAACGTCGTGATCGCTCGGGTGATGGAGCTGGTCAACGCCACCCGCAAGGCCGTCGACTCGGGCGTCGGCCCGGCCGACCCCGCCGTGCGAGAGGCCACCGAGACCGTCGCGGTGCTGCTGTCGCTGGTGGCGCCGTACGTCGCCGAGGAGATGTGGGAGCGACTGGGTCACCAGCCGACGATCGCCCACGCCGAGTGGCCGCGCGTCGACCCCGACCTGTTGGTCGAGGACACGGTGACGGCCGTCGTGCAGATCCAGGGCAAGGTCAAGGCACGGCTGGAGGTCCCGCCGGCGATCACGGCCGCCGACCTGGAGTCGCTGGCCCTGACCGACGACACCGTGGTCGCCGCGATCGCTGGCCGGGAGATCCGCAAGGTGATCGTGCGCGAGCCCAAGCTGGTCAACGTCGTCGTCTGAACGAGCTGCGGCGGTGCTGGCCGAAAGCGTTCCGCTCCGCCGATCTCCGTGTCATCATTTCCGGGCGCGGCGCCGCCGAGCGATGGCGGTGGAGGTATGCGTCGTGGTGTTGAAGGTGGGTCGTCTCCGAGCCGGGCTGACTGTGGCGGCAACGCTGCTGCTCGTCCAGGGCTGCTCCGACTCGGACGCCGGTCCCGCTCAGGGGTCGGGTCCGGGTGCCACCGGGGCGGCATCGTCCCCCGGCTCCGATGCGTCCCCGGGCACGGGTGCGCCATCACAGAGCGGGGGGAGGAGTGACGGTCCTCCCGGCGCGACGTCGTCGCCCGGTTCAGCGCAAGGGTCGACTGACCCCGGCCGTACCGCCCCGCCGGGGACTCCCGACGAGGTGGATCCTCCGGCGCAGGGACAGGTCGGAGCCGAGACCGTGAGCGGGAAGGTGGTCTCGGCGACCGAGGGACGTGCGACGGTGCGGGTGAACCGTTCGGAGGTGGTGGTCGTCTGGGGTCCCGCCGTCGAGATCGTCCGGCTCGGCTCGCTGGATCGGAAGAAGATCAAGGTCGGTGCCTGTGTGCTGGCGCTGCCCCAGCGCGGCGACGGCGTGCAGGGCCAGGACTTCTCGGCCGGGCTGGTGCGGGTGCTGGCGAGCTCGGGGCGCTGTCAGGGGGCCGAGGGTGGTGCTGACGACCAGGGCGGTCGCGACCCCGGTGGGTCCGTGACGATGGACGGTCCCGGAGTGGTCGGTGCCGTCACCGAGGTCTCCGGCACGACCTTGGTGGTACGCCCGTCGTCGGGACCGTCGGAGCGTCTGGTCACCGTCACCACGACGAGCCAGACCCGCTACACCAGCGCCGCCACGCAGGATGTCGCCCCGGCCGGCACTGCGATCGACGCCGGGGACTGCCTGACGGCGTACGGCGCCGCGAGCCCCTCGGGCGAGGGAGTCCGCGCGACCCGACTGCGAGTGAGCGACCCGGGCCCGGGAGGTTGTCCCGAGGTGTCGGTGTCCTGAGCCCGGGCACCGCACGGCTCAGGACACGGCAGGCTCCGGCTGCGGGGGCACCACGAAGGCGTTGTTGACCGCGTCCGACCCGTGCTCGGCCAGCTCGGGGAACCGGATGCCGGGCAGCAGTGCGACGTCGAAGATCTCTTCGACCAGGTCCTCGAAACGGATGAAGCCCACCGTGGCGCCGGTCTCGACGTTGACGACCCAGATGCCGCACTGACGGTCCTCGAGGCGAGCCGTCAGCGGGAGGCCGCCGAACGTGTTGGCCTCGCGCACCTCGGACAGGCCGATGAAGGCGAGGGGGCCGGCGAACGCGAGTCCGCGGGTGAAGCCGGGCAGCTGCGCAACGGTCTCCACGGTCCCGCTCGCGAGGTCCACCGTTGCCAGGCTTCCCTCGCCGGACTCGAGGACCCAGAGGCGACCGTTGTGCCATCGCGGTGAGTGCGGCATGGAGAGGCCGGTGACGGCGATCTCGTTGGAGTCCACGTCGATGATGACCCCGCCGTGCGCCTTGTCAGCCCGCCAGCCGCCCGCAGTGTCGGTCGTGCCCAGTGCGGTGACGTGGGTGATCTTGTCGTCGTGCACCGCGAGCCCGTTGAGGTGGCAGCGGTCTTCCGGTGCCAGCGCGCTGATGAAGGACGGCCGCCACCGGGGGACGAAGCTGTGCTCGCCGTCGAGCGTCGCCAGGCACGAGAATCGGGTGGCCACCACCCAGAGCTCGTCGCCGGCCCAGGCCACGTCGTGGATCCGGATGTCGCCGGTGTAGGCCGTGGAGCGTGGCACGAAGCAGGCGTCGTGGCGTCCCGGCGGCGAGAGCCGCTCGGTGAGCTGGGGGAGGTTCTGGTAGTTCATCACCTGGGTGCGCGTGCCCACCGCGAGGCGACCCTTGCGGTAGGCGATGCCCATGGGGCTCTCGAGCGGACGGAAGTGCGTGTTGAGCTTGCCGTCCAGCGCCCGCACGGCGACGAGCTTGCCGGTCTGGTAGGTCGAGGCCAGGACGCTGGTGCCGAGGGAGTCGAGGAGCTCGGGCATGTTGGCGGTGTTGACGCTGCGGTACGGCGATGTCGGTGCCGGTGGGGCGTCGTCCAGGCGAGGGCGCAGGGTGATCGGCGAGGTCAACGCCGCGCGGCCGCGGCGCGCCGCGTCGGCGGTGGCGGGCAGCACCCGCTCCAGCAGGTCGGCGTGCTGGCGCCACTTGTCAGGCGCCGGCGGCGTCAGGGTGTAGCGCGAGAGGGGCAGCTGGTCGTCGAGCTGCCGGTCCCACTCGATATCGAGGAACTGGCACAGGCGCTCGGTCTCGGCCTGCGGGTCGGCCAGGAACTGGTGGTAGCCCACCACCGCCCACTGCGTCTGTGGCAGGTGCTCCAGGTCGGTGAGCAGGATCTCGGAGGCCATCCTCCACTGCTCGGCCACCACCTCGGGCAGCTGGGCTCCGGCGAGCTTGCGCCACTCGGGGACGAGCAGCAGCGACCACGGGGGGCCCTGCCACTCGGGCAGGTCGGGATAGGTCACGAAGCGCCTCGACTCCCAGGCAGCGATCATGCTGCTGAGGCTCTCGGCCGGGTCGCGCTGCACGAACACGAAGCGAGCGTCGGGATAGGCGGCATGCAGGAACGGCACCCGCAGGGAGTTCTTCGGAGTCTTCTCCAGCAGGCGCAGGCCGGTCGCGCCGGGCTCCGGGCGCTGGCCGGTCCGGTCGCGCAGGCCGCGCAGGAAGTTTGCCTCGAGCTGCGAGATCACCTGTGGCTTGGCGTCCTGGAGTCCCAACCGGTTGCTGTCCCATCCTCGCGAGGATGGGTGCAGCGCCTCGACGCTCTCGATGGCGGCGTGGCTCTCGTCGCCGATCGTCCACACCGAGGGGGACAGGGCCAGGGTCTCGAAGAGCAGCGTGGTCCCGGATCGAGGCGGTGCCACGATGAAGATGGGCCGGTCGAAGGGTCGCCGGCGACCGCGGCGGGAGCGGGCAGCGCCGTCCATCGGTCGTCGCGCGGCCTGAGCTCCCGCACGTGCCGGCTCCGGGGCCGGCGGGTGCGCGAGGGCCGGCGCGGGGTCGACTCGTCGGGCGGTCTCGGTACGGGGTTGGATTGCGGGCTCGATCACTACCTGTCGTGCCACGACGACCGGGTCGGTGCCGTTGTCCAGTCGCAGCTGTCCTGCGAACTGCGCGAGGGCGCGGGCGAAGCCGTCGCGCAACGCCTCGAACTGCCCGACGGGGCCCTCGTGCTCGGTGGTCTCGGCCCACAGGGAACGCCACTGGTGGACGAACCGTCTGCACTCGTCGCCCAGGCGAGCGGCGGTCGGGTGCTGTGCGTCGAGACCCTTGAGGACCAGCTCCTCCACGTGCTGCTCGATCTCCCACGGCGTCATCAGCGAGGGGAAGTTGTGCCGCTCGACAGCCAGCTCGGGCACGGACCCGGGCACGTGCTCGACCAGGCGCGACGCGAAGTCGTCGTTCCGGGTTGCCGTCTCGAACGGGCGCGCGCCCCTGTCGACGAGGTCCCAGAAGTGAGCGGAGCCCACGGTGTCGGCGACGAGGTGGATGCGACGGTCGCCGGTGTTGTTGACGACGTTGTGCGGTCGCCAGGTGTCGAAGATCCAGGACTGCCCGGCCGGCATGTGCAAGGACTTGTCGGCACAGTGGAACGAGATCGACTCGCTGGTGAGGATCGGCACGTGGATCCGCACCCGCTCGGCCCAGTAGTAGTTCGTGTCCACGTGCAACGTCGCCTCGGTGTTGCCGTCCAGGCGCATCAGACGTGCCCGGCCGATGACGGTCCGGAAGCTGGCCAGCACCTGCTGCAGGTACTCGAGGTTCGCCAGGTTCGGCGTCGGAGCCATGGCACCGCGCGTCGCATCGTTGAGGGGGTCGCCGTCGACGGCGAGCAGCGGGAGCGCCCAGTTGCCGGGGTTGCCCTGGGGATGCGGTCGCCAGGCCTCCTCGGGCACGGCGAGCACCTCGGCACGCAGCCGTTCGGCGTCGAAGTCGAGAGGGAGCCGGATGAACTCAGTGTCCAGTCGCACCGGCACAGCAAAGCACCAACCGTGCCTGGACGTGCAGAGAATGTCTCTTATCGTCACGGCGAGTCGAACGCAACCGCAGGGCGTGACTAGACCGGTAAAATCTCATCCTTGTCCTAGCTCGCTATCCGGTGTCACGATCCGTCCGGCTCGTCGCCTGTGACGAGACCGCAGGTGCCGGACCCGTCCGAGCCTGCCATGGGTAGTCACGGAGGAACGTCATGACGAGCAGGTCCATGCACCGGGCGAACGAACGCCAGCGCGCGAAGCAGGCCAAGCGGGCGAAGGTCTCGGCTGCCACCGCCGGGTTGATGGCGATCGGCACCGGGGCACCCCTCGGAGCCATGGTCCTCTACGCCGCGCCCGCTGAGGCGGCAGGCTTCAGCGTCACGAACACCGCCGATGCCGGACCGGGCAGCCTGCGAGCCGCCATCGAGCAGGCCAACGCCGCCGACGGCGCCGACGTCATCACCTTCGACGCCGTGGTGAGCGGCACGATCGCCCTGACCAGTGGCGAGATCGAGATCACCGACGACCTCACCATCGACGGCCCCGGGTCCGGGACCCTGACCGTCGACGCCGGCGGCGACAGCCGGGTCTTCAACGTCACCAGCACCCGCGAGTGTGTTCCGGACGGTGGGTTCTACTACGGGTACCCGACCTATGACTGCACGTCCGACGGGCCGGTCGAGGCCGTGGTCATCTCCGGGCTCACGCTCGAGGACGCCGCGGCACCGTCCACGACGTACAACTACTACGGCTACACGTACACGATCGAGGAGAACGGCGGGGCGGTCTACGCCAACACGCTCTTCTACGGCAGTGACGGCTACTACGACACGCAGCGCTCGGCGCTCGTGATCGACGACGTCGTCATCACCGACTCGCAGGCCGCTTCAGGGGCTGCGATCTACGTGCGCAACGCCACGCAGGTCACGATGACCGACTCGACGTTCCGTGACAACGACAGCTCCCGAGGCTCCGGAGGCGCGGTGCGCACGCGTTCGACCCGTGGTCCGGTCACCGTCACGGGCTCGCAGTTCGACGGCAACTCCGCCCGGTTCAGCGGCGGCGGGCTGGAGACCAGCTCGACGAGCGGTGACGTCACCGTCACCGACACGACCTTCACCGACAACGTCGCCTCGAGCGGTGGAGCGCTGTCCGTGGCACGCACGTTCGGCAACGCCCTCGTCCAGGACACGGTCATCTCGGGCAACAGCGCCTCCGACGGCAGCGGTGGTGGTCTGATGCTCTACGGGCTCTACCTGTACAGCGGCGACGGCAACTCAGCGGAGCTGCTGGTCACCGACACGGAGATCTCGGGCAACACCGCCTACGCGGACGGCGGCGGCGTGGCGCTGAGCGGCCCGTACTCCTCGGTGCTGCACAACTCGACCTCGTTCACCAACACCACCATCTCCGGCAACACGGCTGTCGGGACGCCTCGCAGCTACGGCGGCGGTGTCTACATCCCGCCGGTGTCGCGGTTCGGCGACCTCGAGCAGACCTTCACGAGCACGACGATCGCGGACAACACGGCCTCGCGCGGCGGCGGCATCGTTGCTGGGGACGGAACGAAGGTCCTGCAGAACACGATCGTCGCCGACAACGCACCCAAGGACCTCACCCTCACCACCACCTACGCCGACCCGTTCGAGCTGGACTTCACGTTGATCGAGAACCCGGCGCGCGAGTCGACGGCCGAGGTGACGGCGGGGTCCAGCGTCGTCGGGGCCGACCCCGAGCTGGGACCGCTCACCGACAACGGCGGCGGGGTGCGCACGATGGCGCCTGCCGTGTCCAGCCCGGTCGTGGACGCCGGGAAGGCGTTCGGGCTGTCGTCCGACGCCACCGGTGGCCCCAGAACAGTGGACATCGCGGCGATCTCCAACGCCCCCGGTAGCGATGCCACGGACATGGGCAACGTCGAGGTGCCGGCCAGCGCTGCTGTCCTGGTCGCCAACACGACCGCACCGTCGATCACCGGTTCTCCGGTGGTGGGCTCGACGTTGACGGCGGTGGGAGGCGTGTGGAACCCGGCCGACGTGACACTGACCTACCAGTGGTTGCGGGGGGGAGCACCGATCGCTGAGGCCACCGACTCGACCTACACGGTGGTTGCGGGAGACGTGGGATCCACGATCTCCGTGCGGGTCACCGCCAGTCGCACCGGCTTCGTGGCGGCCGTCGCGGACTCCAGCCCGACCGCCGTGGTCACGCAGCCTCCGGTCTCCAACACGGCCGCGCCGACGGTCTCCGGGACGCCGAGGGTCGGAGCGACCCTGGTCGCGTCGGGCGGGACCTGGAACCCTGCCGACGTCTCGCTTGCGTTCCAGTGGCTGCGTGGCGGGACACCCATCGCCGGTGCCACGTCGACGACGTACGCGCTCACCGCAGCAGATGCCGGGTCGGGGATCGCGGTCCGGGTCACGGCCACCCGGACGGGCTTCACCCCTCAGGAAGCGGTCTCGGTCACGACGGCGCCCGTCGCCAAGGGCACGCTGGTCGCTCCGGCTCCGACCATCAGCGGCACCCCGAAGGTGAAGAAAAAGCTCACTGCCGTCGCCGGGGCGACGTCGCCGAGCGGGGCCAGCACGTCGTACCAGTGGCTGCGCAACGGCAAGGTCATCGCCAAGGCGACCAAGTCGACGTACAAGGTCACCAAGAAGGACAAGGGCAAGAAGCTCAGCGTCCGAGTGGTGCGGACGTTGGCCGGCTACGGCGACGACACGCAGACCTCGGCGTCGGTGACCGTGCCCAAGAAGAAGAAGTAGCAGACAGGAAGGCGCTCTCGGGGCGCCGCACTATCCTGCGTCCATGCCAGGCTCTCGTTCGATCGCCGTCGTCACCGACTCGACCGCGAGCCTGCCGGAGGACGTCGCAGCCGAGCGCGGCATCGTCGTGCTGCCGCTGCAGGTCGTCATCGGGGCGGACTCGTTCGACGAGAGCTCGCCGGAGGCGACCCCGGAGCGGGTGGCCGAGGCGCTGCGCGACTACCGCCCGGTCAGCACGTCGCGTCCGTCGCCGGCGGCCTTCGCCGACCTCTACGACCGGCTGGCGCGCAGCGGCACGAAGCAGATCTTGTCGATCCACCTGTCGGGGGACATGAGCGGGACGTTCGAGTCGGCGCAGCTCGCCGCGCGTGACGTCGGGGTGCGCGTGGTCTGCGTCGACTCCCGCCAGGTGGGCGTGGCCACGGGGTACGCCGCGCTGGCCGCCGCCGACGCGGTCGGGCGTGGCGCCTCGGTCGAGGAGGCCGCCGAGGCTGCCCGACGGCGGGCTGACGCCTCGTCGTCGTACTTCTACGTCGACACGCTGGAGTACCTGCGCCGCGGAGGCCGGATCGGCGCCGCTGCAGCGCTGCTGGGTGGTGCGCTCGCGGTCAAGCCGATCCTCACCATCGAGGAGGGCGTGGTGTCCTCGCTGGAGAAGGTTCGTACGTCGGGTCGCGCGCTGGCCCGCCTGGCCGAGCTCGCCGTCGCGGCCGCGGGCGAGCAACAGGTCGACGTCTGCGTGGCCCACCTCGCCAACCCCGACCGGGCCGTGACCCTCGCCGAGGATCTGGCCACGCGGATGGGGGACCGGCTGGGTGGACGCGAGGTGTGGTGTGCCGAGGTCGGCGCCGTGCTCGGTGCTCACGTCGGCCCGGGCACCATCGCGGTCTGCGTCTCGCCGCGGGTCTGACTGCGAGCACCGGACGAGTCGACCGCTGCCCACGAGTCGTCCACAAGGCCCTCTCCTCGGCACGTGTCCACAGGCAGGTCGCTGGCGCTCGGACGGGGGGCCCGGCGAACCTAACGTCACCGGCATGCGATCTCGACGCCCCTCGCAGGAGCATGCCGATGCCGTGGCCCGACGTCTCGCGGAGCTGTCGGCGCACCTCGCCGCGTCACGTGAGGAGACGCAGGACGGCGCAGCAGCGCCGCTGGAGCCCGCGGTCGGCGACGACTGGTGGTCCGACCACACACGCGTGGCGCAGCGCCCGGCGCTGGTGGTGGTCCCCGAGAACGAGGACTGGACCCAGCCACCCCAGCCACCCCAGCCACCCCATTCTCCGGACCGCGCTCCGGAGCGGGCGACACCGCCACCCCTGGAGCCGTCGACACTCCCCGCGCCCGGCCGGCACGCGGCTCGCCGTACCGCTGCCTGGGCGATCGACCTGGTGCCGGCGACGCTGCGAGGTCGGGTGCGGCTCGGTGCCGCGCACGTCGCGACCGTCGCGGTCCTGGTCGCCGTGGGCCTGGCAGTGACGTGCTGGCTCGTGGTCAGCGGTGATCCCGAGCCACCGGTGCCCGTCGCCCTGCAGCAGGAGACGGAGGGGAGTCCGGGCGACCCCGTCGTGCCGCTCGACGAGGTCGCGCCCGAAGCCCCCGCGGCTGCGCCGACGGCCCCGGCAGGCGATGCGGTGACGGTCGACGTCGCCGGTCGGGTACGGCGGCCCGGCATCGTGGTGCTCGACGCCGGCGCTCGCGTGGTCGACGCTCTTGAGGAGGCAGGGGGCGCTCGACCTGGAGTCGACCTGACCTCGCTCAACCTGGCGCGGATCCTGGTGGACGGGGAGCAGATCGTGGTCGGCCTCGAGGGCGGTGCGACGAGCCCGCCCGCGGGGACTCCACCGGCGGGCGCGGACGGAGCGCCGCCTCCAGCGGCGCTGGTCGACCTGAATCTCGCCGACCAGACGCTGCTGGAGACGTTGCCCAACGTGGGACCCGTGACCGCCACCGCGATCATCGCCTGGCGCACCGAGCACGGCGGCTTCACCTCGGTCACCGAGCTGCTCGAGGTCGACGGGATCGGCGACGCGACGCTGGCCCAGCTCACTCCGCTCGTGACCGTGTAGTCGCGCGTGCCCGACCTCGAGGAGGCGGCCGAGGAGTCGGCTCCGCCGAGGCCCGCGGACCTCCGGATGCCTGCGCTTGCCGCTGTCGCGTGGGCGGGAGCCCTGCTCGCCCTCCTGACGCCGATGATGCTCCTCGGCGTGCTCGCCACGAGTGGGGTCGCCGCGGCTGCCTGGGCCCTGCGATCTCCGAGGGACCGCGCCCTCCTGGCGGCCGGGGTGCTGGTCGGCCTCGCGGTCCTCACCTCGGCCCTGGTCCGCGCCGAGGCCGTCACCGGAGGACCTGTTGCCGAGCTCGCCTCCGAGCGTGCTGCAGTCGACGTCGTCGGGGTGGTGCGCCAGGACCCACGCCGGATCACGGGCCCCTTCGGCGATCAGGTGCTGGTGCGCCTGGACGTCCGGGAGGTGACCGGACGCGGCCTGGTGCACGGACTCTCGTCGCCCGTGCTGGTGCTCGGCGACCTCACCTGGGAGGACGTTCCTCTGGGCGCGCGGGTCTCGACGACCGGACGCCTCGCGTCCGCGGACGACGCTGACGCGGCCGCCCTGCTCCCCGGCGCCGCCGATCCTCGCGTCCTCGCGCGACCCGACGTCTGGTGGCGAGGAGCCGATGCTGTGCGCGCCTCGATCCGCGAGTCGGTCGCGCACCGACCTGACGCCCAGCGCGCCCTGGTGCCCGCCCTCGTCGACGGAGACGACGGTGGCCTCGACCCCGGGCTCGAGGAGGACTTCCGCACGACCGGACTCACTCACCTGACGGCCGTGTCCGGCACCAACCTCACCTTGATCGTGGGCTTCCTGGTGGTGCTCGCCCGGTGGGGAGGGGTGCGCGGGCGCTGGCTCACCCTGATCGCCGCCGCCGGGATAGTCGGCTTCCTGCTGCTGGCTCGCACCGAGCCCAGCGTCGTGCGCGCGGCCGCCATGGGGACGGTGGGGCTGCTGGCACTGACCACCAACGGGCGACAACGCGCCCTGCGCGGTCTCTCGGTCGCGGTGGTGGCGCTGCTGCTGGTCGATCCCCGGCTCGCGGTGTCGCCGGGCTTCGCCCTGTCGGCCCTGGCGACGGCCGGCATCGTGCTGCTGGCGCCGGGCTGGCGAGACCAGCTGCGCTCGTGGATGCCACTGCCGCTGGCCGAGGCGATCGCCGTACCCGCGGCCGCACAGGTCGCCTGTACGCCGATCGTCGCGGCGCTGTCGGGCCAGGTCAGCCTGGTGGCGGTTCCGGCCAACCTCCTCGTGGCCCCCGTCGTCGGCCCCGCGACCGTCCTCGGCCTGGCCGGGGGACTCGTGGGCCTGGTCGTCGATCCGGCCGGAAAGTTGCTGGGGACAGGGGCGGGCTGGTGCGTCGGGTGGATCGTCCTGGTGGCGCAGACCGGGGCCGACGTGCCACTGGCGGCGTTCGACTGGGGGAGCGGAGCGCTGGCCCTGGCGCTCCTCGTCGGCGTCTGCGTGCTGGGGGTCCTCACGGTGCCGCTCGCACTTCGGCATCCCCGGTCGACCACGCACGCGCTGGTGCTGGTGGTCGTGCTCGTCGTGCTGGCGCCCAGGCTGTCCCACCTACTCGTCCTGCCCGGCCTGCCAGGAGGGCGCTGGCCGGTGGGTGGGTGGGTGATGGCGATGTGCGACGTGGGGCAGGGCGATGCCCTGGTGCTGCGCGCAGGGAGCGGCTCGGCGGTGGTCGTCGATGCCGGTCCCGAGCCGGAGGCCGTGGACAGGTGCCTCGACCGACTGCATGTCGAGGAGGTGCCGCTGGTGGTGCTCACTCACTTCCACGCCGATCACGTGGCGGGGTTGGCGGGGATCCTCGACGGTCGCGACGGCGAGACCATCTGGACCACGACGCTGCTGGACCCTCCGGCGGCGGTGGAGAGGGTCACCGCGCTGGCGGCCGAGGCGGGCGTGGCCGTGCGCACGCCCGACTCCGGTGTCGTCAGGGTCGGCGACGTCACCCTGCAGGCGCTGTGGCCGCAGCGGGCTTCGCCGCGTGCCGGCCCGGGCGACGGCAGCACCGCCAACGACGCCAGCGTCGTGCTGCTGGCCGAGGTCCGCGGCGTCACCATCCTGCTGACCGGGGACCTCGAGCCGCCCGGCCAGGGCTCGCTGGCGGCCACCCTGTCCGCGCTCGACGTCGACGTGCTCAAGGTGCCGCACCACGGCAGCCGCTACCAGGATCTCGACGTCCTGACGTCGGTGGACGCCGAGGTGGCCCTGGTCTCGGTCGGTGAGGGCAACGACTACGGGCACCCGGCTGCGGACCTGCTCTCCGCGCTGGAGACCTCAGGCGCCGAGGTTGCCCGGACCGACCTGGACGGCGACGTGCTGGTCGTGCCCGATCCCTCCGGCGGTGTCATGCTGCACCGCGCCGGGTGACTGTCGGCCGCGTGTGTCAGGCTGCGGCCATGCGGGCTGACGAGGTGCTGGGCAGGGTGATCCTGGTGACCGGCAAGGAGGAGTTCCTCGGGGAGCGCACCGTGCAGGAGGTCAAGGCGACCGTCCGCGCCTACGACGCCGAGTCCGAGCTGTCCGAGGCCGATGCCAGTGACCTGACGTTGGCGACCCTCGGCGAGCTGTCGGCGCCGTCGCTCTTCTCGGCCGTGCGGTGCATCATCGTCCGCGGTCTGGAGAACCTCCCCGAGGAGTCGGTGGCCGGGCTGCTCGACTACGCGACCGCCCCGGCCGAGGACGTCTCGCTCGTGCTGGTCCACGGCGGGGGTCAGAAGGGCTCGGGCACGCTGACCAAGCTGCGCAAGGTCAAAACCGTCACGGAAGTGAAGTCGGAGGTCCTCAAGGCCTCCGACTACCCGGGCTTCGTTAGCGCGGAGGCTCGTCGTTTCGGCGCCACCATCGACAACGACGCCAGCCGAGCGCTGGTCGACGCGGTGGGTCAGGACCTGCGCTCACTGAGCTCGGCCGCCCACCAGCTGACCAACGACTTCCCGGGCGAGCGGCTCAGTGCCGACAAGGTGACCCGCTACTTCGGCGGGCGTGCCGAGGCCAAGTCGTTCGCTGTTGCCGACCACGCCTTCGGCGGCAACCGGGAGAAGGCGCTGGAGGAGTTGCGCTGGGCTCTCGACAACGGGACCGCAGCGGTGCTCGTGACCTCCGCCTTCGCCGGCAGCGCCCGCGGGCTCGCCCGCTACAAGGGAGCGCCGCGCGGGATGCGGGAGTCCGACCTGGCACGCGAGGTGGGTGTGCCCCCGTGGAAGCTGCGCACCCTGCGCGACCAGTCGCGCTCGTGGTCTGACCAGGGACTGGCCGGGGCCATCCGAGCCGTCGCCAAGGCCGACGCCGACGTGAAGGGTGCCTCCAGCGACGCGGCCTACGCCCTGGAGCGGCTGGTCCTTACCGTCGCCGGCCTGCGCGACGGCCGCTGACCGGGTCGCAGCACTCACCCGTCCTCGTTGGTCGCGCTCCGTAGCCTGGCGACACCCGCTCCCCAGACCTCGGAGGTCACCGATGCGTCGTCACCCCACCGCCGCGGCGCTCGTGCTCGTCGTCGCGCTGAGCGGTTGCTCGAGCGCGGGATCGGACGAGGTCGACCCCGGCACCCCGTCGACGACCGCGCCGGCCGCCCCCGAGCCGTCCGCGAGCACCAGCGACCCGGAAGCCGATCCTGACGTCGAGCCGCAGCCGGAGCCCGAGGCGAAGCCGGCCCCCGAGGTGTCGGTGCTGGGACTCAGTGAGCAGCGGCACCGGGGTGACCAGCTGCGGCTGGGCGCCGTGCGCGAGCAGACCGCCGCCTACACGTCGTACGACATCACCTACCGCAGCCGCAGCTCGACCCGCACCGGCCCGGAGTCCTACACGATCTCGGGAGTTCTCAACGTGCCGCAGGGTCGCGGGCCCTTCCCCGCCGTCGTCCTCGCGCACGGCTACATCGACCCGGCCGTCTACGTGCGGGGGCAGGGAATGACGCGGGAGCGGGGCTACCTCGCATCTCGCGGCTACGTCGCGCTGCACGTCGACTACCGCAACCATGCCGAGTCGACCGACGACCCGGACTACCAGCTGCGGATGCGGCTGGGCTACAGCGCCGACGTCATCAACGCTGTGAAGGCGCTGCGTGCCTCTGAGGACGTGCCGGTCGCCGACGATCGGATCGCGCTGTTCGGCCGGTCGATGGGCGGAGGAGTCGTCCTGAAGACGCTCGTCGCCGCTCCCGGGCTGGTGCAGGCGGCCGCACCATGGGCGTCGGTCTCGTCGCTCGAGGCACAGAACTTCGACCAGTTCCAGCGCGACGACCCGGTCGACGATCCGCAGACCCGGGCGCTGGCCGACCGGTGGGGCCTGCCCGAGGACAGCCCGCGCTTCTGGCAGCGCAACTCCTCACGCCCCTACTTCGATCGGATCAGCGAGCCGGTGCTGATGGTGCACGGTCGCCTCGACGACACCTGCCCGCCGGGCTGGGCGCGAGCGACGCAGCGCGCCCTGCGAGCTGCTGGAGTCGACTCACAGCTGCAGTGGTACGACGACGGGCACGCGTTCGGACCTGCGTTCAACGCCGCCATGGACCGCACGATCGCGTTCTTCCGCGCCCAGGGAGTCTGATCCTGTCTTCACCGATTCAGGCATGCTGGTCGAGACGCTGGCCTGACCCACCCGCCACGCACGGGGCCCGGCGGTCCTAGGTCGGTCGTCGCCTGCACCCAGCCTCCGGGGAGGTCATCGGTGTGGCCGCGCGCGTGGCCGACCTGGTCCTTCGGGGTGCTGGCGGTGGTGGCGGTGGTGGGGCCGCGCGCGTAGCCGACCTGCTCCCGCCGTCAAGGATCGCCTGCGGCGCCCGCTTCGCGGCGGCCTGCGGCCGTCCTTGACTGCGGGACCCGGTAGGTCGGCTTTCACGGCGCACGGGGCGACGGCCGACCTCGCTGCGCTCGGCGGGCGCCGCCCGCGCAAGCGCGGCCCCACCAGTCCCACGGGTCACATGTGCTCGTCCGTTGGGCAGAGACGACACGAAATGTGGCCGGAAACGTGCAGTCTCCGCCCAACAGATGAGGCGATGTGAAGCATGTGACGGGTGGGGCGCCCGCGCATGCGGCGGCGTGGGCGGAGCCCTCGCCGTTGAGCGCGCCGTCAGTCGACCGGGAGACCCGGTCGACTACGCGCGCGGGCGCCCCACCCACCACGAGGAGGGGTCGACTAGGCGCGCGGGCGCCTACGCCGTCGATCGGTGCATGCGGGCTGAGGGCGCAAAAACACGAAGGGCGCCGACTCCCCGAGGGGAGTGGCGCCCGGACGTGGCGGACCGTGCCGGCGTGAGCCTGAGGTCAGAGCGACGCAGCGGTCCTCGAGATGGCCGACTTGCGGTTGGCAGCCTGGTTCTTGTGGATGACGCCCTTCGAGGCAGCCTTGTCGAGCATCTTGTTGGCCTCGCGGCCCAGGACGATCGCCTCGTCCTTGTTGCCGGCGTCCGCGGCCTCGCGGAACTTGCGCACAGCGCTCTTCAGGCCGGTCTTGACGGCCTTGTTGCGCTCGTGGCGCTTCTCGTTCTGCTTGTTGCGCTTGATCTGGCTCTTGATGTTCGCCACGGGGTGGTTCGCCTCACTGCTGGATGGTCTGCGGTCGCTGGTGCTGGTGCTTCGAGTTCATGGTGCGGTCGGCGCAGGCTGCGGTGATCACAGGGGCCGGACACGCGACGGGCAAATCTAGCAGCGGGCCCGCTCCGCACCCAAATCGATCAGCGATCGGGCTCGGGGGGCCACCCACGGCGCTCGCACAGCCACTCCCAGAGCACCTCACCCTGCCAGAGCTGATGGTCGCGGATGTGGGGGGAGGAGGACGGCACCGGGTCGTCGGAGTGGGTCAGGAAGTAGCCGGTGAGCAGGGCGAGCACGATGTCGACGGCCTCGGGGTCGACGTCGGCGAACGTGGGGTGAGTGGCCAGCACGGCCTCCACGTCCAGCCCGTCACCGCGAGGGCCGATGAGCAGGATCAGGGAGTCGAGCCAGGCGGCACCTCGGACCGGCCAGCTCCAGTCGCACAGCAGCACCCGGCCGTCGTCGGTGAGCAGGAGGTTGTCGTCACGGACGTCGCCGTGCACCAGGGTCGATCCACCGACGACCTCCGCGTAGCGCCGGGCCAACGCAGCGGCCTCGCGGCCATGAGGCAGATCGAAGGTGGCCAGGGTGTGCCGCCACGCGGCGGGCCACTCGCGGAAGTCGGTGACAGCATCGTCGATCGTCAAGCCGCGCGGTGGTGGAGTCAGGGCGTCCGCTGCTGCGGACAGCATGTCCAGGCAGGCGCCCAGGTCGTCGTCGGTCCACGGTCGTCGGGGAGCACGGGCCTCGACGTGCTCGAAGCCCAGCACGACCCAGTCGTCGGCGTCGTGCACCCAGGCCAGCCGGGTGGCGGGAGCCTCGGGGGGCAGTGTCAGAGCCTTGCGGCCTTCCTCCCGGTAGGCGGCCGCGAAGGAGCGCTGCGCCTTCACCGAGGCGGCCTTGACGAAGTGGAGCGAGCCGTCGGCGCACTCGAGCACCGAGGCGAAACCGGGGGTGAAGCCGGAGCGCTGGGACTCGGCCCGGACGACGGGTGCGCCCAGCCGGTCCTCGACGAGAGCGCGCACGGCAGGTGGCAGGTGGACCCACTCGAGGCGCTGGGCGGTACGTCCGCTCGGCACAGCGGGGACGGTCGGGGGAGACACCGTCCCATTGTGGCCGAGCCCCCGCCAGATCCCCGCCTCACCCGCCGGGCTGCCTGGTAGAACCAGGACATGCTCCGTTTCTACGCCCTGGGCTCAGTCCTCATCCTCGGTCTGATCGCCACCCTCGCCGCCACGATGGGAGGCACCGGGCTCTTCGTGCTCCTGGTTCTGGCCGTCCTGCTGATCGCCGTCGGGGCCTACGACCTGCTCCAGAAGCAGCACTCGATCCTGCGCAACTACCCGATCATCGGCCACATGCGGTTCCTGATGGAGGGGATCCGTCCGGAGCTCCAGCAGTACTTCATCGAGCGCAACTTCGACGGGACGCCGTACGACCGCAACACCCGCTCGTCGATCTACCAGCGTGCCAAGGGGGTCAAGGAGGAGCACCCGTTCGGCACCGAGCGCGACCTGTACGCCGTGGGCTACGAGTACCTGGTCCACTCCACCGCTCCCCGGCCGAAGATGGACACGCCGCCGCGGGTCCGCATCGGTGGGCCGGGCTGCACCCAGCCCTACGAGATGTCGCTGTTCAACGTGAGCGCGATGAGCTTCGGGAGCCTGTCGTCGAACGCGATCATCGCGATGAACAAGGGGGCGGCCGCCGGGGGGTTCGCCCACGACACGGGGGAGGGCGCGATCAGTCCGCACCATCGTCACGGTGGGGACCTGATCTGGGAGATCGGCTCGGCGTACTTCGGCTGCCGGACCGACGACGGCGGCTTCGACGAGCAGGAGTTCGCCGACAAGGCGGCTGATCCGCAGGTCAAGATGGTGCACCTCAAGCTCAGCCAGGGCGCCAAGCCCGGGATCGGCGGCGTGCTGCCCGGAGCCAAGGTGACCAAGGAGATCGCGGTTACGCGTGACGTCGAGGTCGGTCAGACGGTCATCTCGCCGGCGTACCACCAGGTCTTCTCCACGCCACGCGAGCTGGTCCGCTTCATCGCCCACATGCGGGAGCTCGCGGGAGGCAAGCCGACCGGCTTCAAGCTCTGCCTGGGTTCGCGGGTCGAGTTCCTGGCGATCTGCAAGGCGATGCTGGAGGAGGACACCTGCCCCGACTTCATCACCGTCGACGGCGCGGAGGGCGGCACCGGAGCTGCGCCGGTGGAGTACTCCGACCACGTCGGCATGCCGTTGACGGAGGGACTCACCACGGTGCACCAGGCGCTCGTGGGGGTGGGGCTGCGGGACCGGATCAAGGTCGGCGCCTCCGGCAAGGTCTCGACCGGTGTCGACATCGTGAAGCGGATCATCCAGGGCGCCGACTACACCAACGCGGCGCGCGCGATGATGATGGCCGTGGGCTGCATCCAGGCCCAGACCTGCCACACCAACACCTGCCCGGTCGGGGTCGCGACCCTGGACCCCAAGCGGATGCGGGCGCTCGACGTGCCGGACAAGGCATCACGCGTCACGTCGTACCACCACCAGACAGTCGAGCAGGCGATGCAGATCGTGGCCTCCATGGGCCTGAGCTCGTTCGACGACCTGGAGCCCCACATGCTGCGCCGGCGGATCACCCACGGCCGGATCGTGTCGTACGCCGACCTCGTCGAGCCGATGGAGAGCGGTCAGCTGCTCACGGGGTCTGCCGGCTCCTGGGCCGACGACTGGCGGCGTGCCGACCCGGACACGTTCACGCCGTGAGCCGGCGGTAACCCTGCGGGTGGTGTCGGTGCCGGCGCCGGGTGGAAACGTGGCGGGCATGACGACTGTCGCGGAGCTGTTGATCGAGTCCCTCGCCGAGCACGGCGTCAAGCAGGTCTGGGGCGTGGTCGGCGACGCGCTGAATCCCGTCACCGACGCCATCCGACGCGAGGACCGGGTCGAGTGGGTCGGGGTGCGCCACGAGGAGGCCGCCGCCTTCGCCGCGTCCGCGCAGTCGCAGCTGACCGACGACCTCGCCGTCTGCATGGGCACGGTGGGGCCGGGCGCGATCCATCTGCTGAACGGCCTCTACGACGCCAAGAAGTCCCACACGCCGGTGCTGGCGATCTGCGGGCAGGTGCCGCGTGAGGAGATGGGCTCGGACTTCTTCCAGGAGGTCGACAACGACGTCCTCTTCGCGGACGTGTCGGTGTTCTGCCAGACGGTGAGCAGCATCGAGCAGCTGCCCACGCTCATCGAGCAGGCGGCCAACACGGCCCTGGCCGAGCGCGGGGTCGCGGTCCTGACGCTGCCCGGTGACGTGGGCGGGCTGGACCTGCCGCACGGGACGCCCGTGCCACGCTTCCTGTCGGGCCGCGCCACGCCCTCTCCCGACCAGGCGTCGGTGCGCGCCGCCGCCCAGGCCGTCAACGCGGCTGACTCCGTGACGTTGCTGGTCGGCCAGGGCGCTCGGCACGCCCGAGACGAGGTGCTCCAGCTCGCCGAGCGGCTGCAGGCGCCGATGGTGCTGACCCTGAAGGCCAAGCAGGGCTTCGACGACGACAACCCCTACGAGATCGGCCAGTCGGGGCTGATCGGCAACCCGTCCACGGCACTGGCCTTCGCGTCCTGTGACGTGCTGGTGCTGGTGGGCACCGACTTCCCGTACCCCGAGTTCCTTCCCGAGGGGAAGACCGTCGTCCAGCTCGACCTCCGCGGCGCGCACGTCGGGCGTCGTACGCCGGTCGACCACGCGGTCGTGGGCGACTCGCAGCTGGCCCTGGGCGCCTTGCTGCCGCTCCTGGAGGCCAAGGACGACTCTGCCCACCTGGATCACGCCCGCAAGGCCTACGACCTCTGGCGCCAGGGTCAGTCGCACTTCACCGACCCCGCCTACGACCACAAGCGGGTCGGTCTGCTGCGGCGCAAGGTCGACAACCCCGACGCCCTCATCCGTCCCGAGCTCCTCGCGGCCGCTGTGGAGCGACATGCCGGCTCCGACGCCGTGTTCACGACCGACACCGGGATGTCTACGGTCTGGTTGAGCCGCTTCGTGCGGATGAGCGGCGGACGCCAGCTGCTCGGCTCCTACAACCTGGGCTCGATGGCCAACGCGATGCCGATGGCGCTCGGTGCCCAGGCGCTGGACCGCGGCCGGCAGGTGATCGCCTTCTGTGGCGACGGGGGCCTCTCCATGCTGATGGGGGACCTGATCACCGCGGTCTCGCACGAACTGCCCGTCAAGCTGGTCGTCTTCGACAACGGCCGCCTCGGCATGGTCAAGCTTGAGATGGAGCAGGTCGGGCTGCCGGAGTTCGGCACGGTGTTGCACAACCCCGACTTCGCCAAGGTCGCCGAGGCGATCGGTCTGCACGGGATCAGAGTCAGCGACCCGAACGACGTCGACGGCGCGGTCGCCGAGGCACTGGCGCACCCGGGGCCGGTGCTGCTCGACGTCCTGACCAACCCGGACGAGATCGCGCTGCCACCCAAGCCGACCCTCGAGCAGGGCTGGGGCTTCGCGATCGCGAAGATGAAGGAGTTTGCGGTCTCGCCGGAGTAGGCGCGCGCGTTTTCGGCGTCGCCCGCGCCCGTGGAAGAATCCAGGGATCATGTCTGCACCTGCGCCGAAGCCCGGCTACACCGATCCCGCGATCATCCGGAACTTCTGCATCATCGCCCACATCGACCACGGCAAGTCCACCCTGGCCGACCGGATGCTGCAGCTGACGGGCGTGGTCGACGACCGGGCCGCGCGTGCGCAGTACCTCGACCGCATGGACATCGAGCGCGAGCGCGGCATCACGATCAAGAGTCAGGCCGTTCGCATGCCGTGGACCGTCACGGAGGCGGCGGCGACAGGCCTGGACGGCACGGGGCCGGGCACCTACGTGCTCAACATGATCGACACGCCCGGCCACGTGGACTTCACCTACGAGGTGTCGCGCTCCCTCGAGGCGTGTGAGGCGGCCGTCCTGCTCGTCGACGCGGCCCAGGGGATCGAGGCGCAGACCCTGGCCAACCTCTACCTGGCGATGGGTGCGGACCTGCACATCATCCCCGTCCTCAACAAGATCGACCTGCCCAGCGCCAACCCGGAGAAGTACGCCGCGGAGATCGCCGGTCTGGTCGGGTGCGATCCCGACGACGTGCTGCGCGTCAGCGCCAAGACCGGACTGGGTGTCGAGGAGCTGCTCAACCACATCGTCGACGAGACTCCGGCTCCGGTCGGGGAGGCCGACAAACCGGCTCGAGCGCTGATCTTCGACTCCGTCTACGACACCTACCGTGGCGTGATCACCTACGTGCGCGTGGTCGACGGCAAGCTCAACCACCGCGACCGGATCAAGATGATGTCGACCAACGCCACCCACGAGATGCTCGAGGTGGGCGTGATCAGCCCCGAGCAGGTCAAGACCGGCGAGCTCGGGGTCGGCGAGGTGGGCTACCTGATCACCGGCGTGAAGGATGTGCGGCAGTCGCGGGTCGGCGACACGGTGACGACCCAGCACCACGGCGCGACCGAGTCCCTCGGCGGCTACAAGCACCCCAACCCGATGGTCTACGCCGGGCTGTACCCCATCGACGGCGACCAGTTCGGCGACCTCCGCGAGGCCCTGGAGAAGCTGCAGCTGAACGACGCCGCCCTGACCTACGAGCCGGAGACCTCGGGCGCGCTCGGCTTCGGCTTCCGGATCGGCTTCCTCGGGCTGCTCCACATGGAGATCACCCGCGACCGCCTCGAGCGCGAGTTCGACCTGGACCTCATCTCGACCGCCCCCAACGTCGTCTACGAGGTCACGATGGAGGACGGGTCCCAGATCGAGGTGACCAACCCCAGCGAGTTCCCCGAGGGCAAGATCGCCGAGGTCCGCGAGCCGGTCGTGAAGGCCACGATCCTGAGTCCCAGCGACCACATCGGCACGATCATGGAGCTGTGCCAGACTAAGCGCGGCACCCTGCAGGGGATGGACTACCTCTCCGAGGACCGCGTCGAGATGCGCTACGTGCTGCCGATGGGCGAGATCGTCTTCGACTTCTTCGACCAGCTCAAGTCGCGCACCAAGGGCTACGCCTCCCTCGACTACGAACGATCGGGCGAGCAGGCCGCCGACCTGGTCAAGGTCGACATCCTGCTGCAGGGAGAGCCGGTGGACGCGTTCTCCGCGATCGTGCACAAGGACGCCTCCTACGCCTACGGCGTGATGATGGCCGGCAAGCTCAAGGAGCTCATCCCGCGCCAGCAGTTCGAGGTGCCGATCCAGGCAGCCATCGGTGCGCGGGTCATCGCCCGCGAGAACATCCGCGCCATCCGCAAGGACGTGCTCGCCAAGTGCTACGGCGGTGACATCAGCCGCAAGCGCAAGCTGCTGGAGAAGCAGAAGGAGGGCAAGAAGCGGATGAAGATGGTCGGCCGCGTCGAGGTCCCCCAGGAGGCGTTCGTCGCCGCGCTCGCCACCAGCGGCCCGGCGGGCGACTCGCCCAAGAAGTGAGCCACTGGCCGTTGCTCCTCCCCGACGAGGTGCAGGAGATGGCCGCTCGCGGTCCGGACTGGGCGGCGTACGTCGACCGGCTGCCACGCGTGGTCCGCGAGCTCTGCGAGGAGTGGGAGCTCGAGGTCGACGGGGGATTGCTGCACGGCTTCACCGCCCTGGTGGTGCCGGTGGCCTCGCCGGCCGGACCGGCGATGCTCAAGGTCGCCTTCCCCGACGACGAGTCCGAGCACGAGCACCTTGCCCTGCAGCACTGGCACGGCAAGGGCGCCGTGCGCCTGGTGCGCGCCGACCCCGGCCGCTCGGCGATGCTCCTGGAGCGCCTCGACACCACCGACCTGAGTGACGTGTGGGACGTCGAGGCGTGCGAGATCGTCGGGGCCCTCTACTCATCCCTTCACGTGCCCGCACTCCCGCAGCTGCGCACGCTCACGTCGTACGTCGCCAGGTGGACCGAACGGCTGGCCGCGCTGCCGCGCAGCGCGCCGCTGCCGCGACGCCTCGTCGAGCAGGCGGTCTCGCTCGGGCGTGACCTCGCCGGCGACGACGCGAGCGTGGGGCGGATGATCCACGGCGACCTGCACTACGAGAACGTCCTGGCCACGACCCGCGCCGACGGGCCCGCATGGCTGGTGATCGACCCCAAGCCGGTGAGCGGGGACCCGCACTACGAGGTGGCGCCGCTGCTGTGGAACCGCTGGGACGAGATGGCAGACGGGTTCGGCGGGGTGCGCGAGGGGGTGCGGCGCCGCTTCCACGCCGCGATCGACGCGGCCGGGCTCGACGAGGAGCGAGCGCGCGACTGGGTCGTCGTACGCATGCTGCACAACGCGATGTGGGCGCTGGAGGACCACCATCACGACGGCGCGAGGCCTCGCAACGACGGCTACCTCACGATGTGCGTCACGATCGCCAAGGCCGTGCAGGACTGAAAGACTCCGTGCCATGGCTTCCGTGCGCTCCGTCAACGTGGGACGACCGAGGGAGGCCGCGTGGACCACGATCGGCAGGACCTCGATCCTCAAGGAGCAGGTGATCGGTCCGGCGCGCGTGGGCGAGCACGGTCTCGAGGGCGACCAGGTCTCCAACCCGAGGCACCACGGAGGGCCCGACAAGGCGGTGTACGCCTTCGCCCGCGAGGATCTGGACCGCTGGGCCGAGGTGCTGGGCGCCGAGATCGACGTCGTGGCGCCCGGAGGCGGCAGCACTGTCTCGGAGGCCTTGCGCGCGCCGCACGGACTGTGACGAGCACCACTGCGGGCGTGAATATTTCGCTAGGATCTGCGTCCAGCATGGGGATGCCTACCAACCAGTAGCCGGCGTGATCTAGGTTACGTCGCACGTACAGTGATCGATCCGATCTCGGCCGAGCCAGGAGCACCATGCCCGTCAATCACGACACGTCCTTCGTCGACACCCTTCCGCAGAACATCGCCGTTCTGTTCCTCGACCGGGTGGCGAGCTCGCCCGGGGCGGAGGCGTTCCGTTTCCCGCGGGGCGAGTCATGGGAGTCCCTCACCTGGCAGCAGGCCGGCGACCTGGTGTCGCGACTGGCTGCTGGGCTGCTGTCGCTCGGGCTGAAGACCGAGCAGCGCGTCGGGATCGCCTCGAGCACCCGCTACGAGTGGATCATCGCCGACCTGGCGGTGATGTGTGCCGCCGGCGCGACGACCACCGTCTACCCGAGCACGAACGCCGAGGACACGGCGTACATCCTCGGCGACTCGGAGTGCCAGTTCGTCTTCGCCGAGGACGACGAGCAGCTCGCCAAGCTGGTCGAGCGGGAGTCCGAGCTCGGTGCCCTGCAGAAGATCATCACCTTCGACGGCACCGCCGACGGCGACAAGGTGATCTCGATGGACGCCCTGGCCGAGCTGGGTGACGCCTACCTGGCCGAGCACCCCGACGTCATCCGCACGACCGCCGACTCCATCGCCCCCGACCAGCTCGCCACGCTGATCTACACCTCCGGCACGACCGGTCGCCCCAAGGGCGTGCGACTGCAGCACAAGGCATGGGTCTACGAGGGCGCTGCGATCCAGGTGCAGGGCATCCTCGACGAGGGCGACCTGCAGTTCCTGTGGTTGCCGATGGCGCACTCGTTCGGCAAGGTGCTGCTCTCGGCCCAGCTGGCGTGCGGCTTCGCCACTGCCATCGACGGCCGTGTGGACAAGATCGTGGAGAACCTCGGCATCGTGAAGCCGACCTTCATGGGCGCCGCGCCACGCATCTTCGAGAAGGCGCACGCGCGCATCGTCACGATGCAGGCCGCGGAGGGCGGGGCGAAGGAGAAGATCTTCAAGCGCGCCTTCGCCGTCGGGGCGAAGGTTGACGAGCTCAAGCTCGCCGGCAAGTCCGTCCCGCTGCCGCTGAAGCTGCAGCACGGTCTCTTCGACAAGCTGGTCTTCAGCAAGGTGCGCGAGCGCTTCGGTGGCCGGGTGAAGTTCTTCATCTCGGGCTCAGCCGCTCTCAATCCCGAGATCGCCCAGTTCTTCCACTGCGCCGGCATCCTCATCCTCGAGGGCTACGGGATGACGGAGAACGCCGCCGGTGCGACGGTCAACCACCCCGACGCCTACAAGATGGGCACCGTCGGACAAGCGTTGCCGGGTAGCGAGGTGATGATCGGCGAGGGCGACGAGGTGCTGCTCCGCGGACCGCACATCATGGCCGGCTACCACAACAAGGACGAGGAGACGTCCAAGACGATCACCAGCGACGGGTGGCTGCACACCGGTGACAAGGGGAGCCTGGACTCCGACGGGTTCCTGACGATCACCGGTCGGATCAAGGACCTCTTCAAGACCTCCGGTGGCAAGTACATCGCCCCCTCGTCGATCGAGGCCAAGTTCAAGGCCATCTGCCCCTACGCCAGCCAGTTCATGGTCTTCGGCAACGACCGCAACTTCGTCGTCGCGCTGATCACCCTCGACCCGGACGCGATGACCGACTGGGCCGCCGAGAACGGCATGGCGGACAAGTCGTACGGCGAGGTCGTGTCCTCGGACAAGGTGCAGGCACTGGTGGGCGACTACGTCGAGCAGCTCAACGCCAAGCTCAACCGCTGGGAGACGATCAAGAAGTGGGAGATCCTCCCCGAGGACCTCACGATCGAGTCCGGGGAGCTGACGCCCTCGATGAAGGTCAAGCGCAACGTGGTCGAGGCCAACAACACCGACCGGATCGCTGCGTTCTACGGCTGAGCTCGACCTGTCGACCGGCGCTGGGTGGGCTCAGAGCCGGCCCACAGCGAGTCCACAGCGGCCACGCCTTCACTGGGGTCATGACGCACCCAGCTGACCACGACCACGACGGCCCCCACGAGCACGACCTGGGGCTGAGCCACGACCTGCCGAAGATCGTCGAGCGCCAACGGCGTTCGCTCGGACGCCGCGGACTGCTCGGAATCCTCGGGGGGCTCGGTGCAGTGGCCGTGGTCGGCTGCGCGAGCGACAGCAGCACGTCGAGCGGCACCGCTGCGGCGTCGGAGACTGCCACGATGCCTTCGGGTGGCCCCGGAGGTGCTCCCCCCGAGGGGAGCGCGCCGGCGGGGGGCGCGCCGGGCGACCTCGGCTCGTCGGTCGAGGTCGCCGACGGTGAGATTCCCGAGGAGACCGCAGGGCCCTACCCGGGCGACGGCTCCAACGGGGTCAACGTCCTCACCGAGAGCGGCATCGTGCGCAGCGACCTGCGGCAGAGCTTCGGCTCCGCCTCCGGGGTCGCCGAGGGGGTCGCCACCACGGTCCGCCTCAAGGTCTACGACCTCAACGGCACGGAGGCGACGGCCCTGAGCGGGGCCGCGATCTACCTGTGGCACTGCGACCGGTCGGGCAACTACTCGCTCTACAGCGACGCGGTGATCGACGAGAACTACCTGCGAGGAGTCCAGGAGGCCGATGCCGAGGGCCATGTCGAGTTCACCACGATCTTTCCTGCTGCCTACGCCGGGCGGTGGCCGCACATGCACTTCGAGGTGTACCCCAGCCTCGCCGAGGCGACGAGCTCGGCCAACAAGCTCCGCACCTCCCAGCTCGCGCTGCCCGAGGACGTCTGCAACGACGTCTATGCCACCGCCGAGGGGTACGACGCCAGCGTCGCCAACATGCAGCAGACGCCCCTGGACGGCGACAACGTGTTCAGCGACGGCTACTCCCTGCAGATGGCCGCGGTCACCGGCTCGGTGGACGACGGATTCGTGGTGACGCTCAACGTCCCGGTCTGAGTCGGGGGCTGTTCGGGTGGGTAGCCGGGCGCCACACCACCCCGGACAACGTGGTGAAACACTGCGTAGGTGCCTTCCGCCCTCCCGCCCGGGGACCCGGTCCCCGAGGACGGGTCGCTGCCCGAGTCGGCCCTGACGGGCCTCGGAGACGAGCCGCTGTCCTTCTACCTCCACGTGCCGTACTGCACGGTGCGCTGCGGCTACTGCGACTTCAACACCTACACCGTCGACGAGCTCGGCGGCGGCGTCTCGCGCGCGACGTACGCCCACACGGCCATCAGTGAGGTACGGCGCGCCCGCGAGGCCCTGGGTGGGGATGCGCCGCCCGTCTCGACGGTCTTCGTCGGCGGCGGCACCCCGACCCTGCTCAGCCCCGACGACCTCGGCAGCATGCTCGCCGCGATCGAGTCGGAGCTCGGCCTCGAGGCGCACGCGGAGGTGACGACCGAGTCGAACCCCGACTCCGTCACGCCTGCCGACCTCGAGCGGCTCCGAGCGGCCGGCTTCAACCGGATCTCGTTCGGCATGCAGTCGGCCGTGCCGCACGTGCTCGAGGTGCTCGAGCGCACCCACGATCCCGAGCGAGTGCCCCAGGTGGTGGCGTGGGCGCGCCAGGCAGGCTTCGAGCAGGTCAGCCTCGACCTCATCTACGGCACGCCGGGGGAGAGCCTCGACGACTGGCGCACCTCCCTGGACGCAGCGCTGGCGTGCGAGCCCGATCACGTCTCGGCGTACGCCCTGATCGTCGAGGACGGCACGGCCCTCGCCCGGAGGGTGCGCCGGGGTGAGGTCGCGATGACCGACGACGACGACCTGGCCGACAAGTACGTCCTGACCGACGAGCGGCTGGAGGCCGCTGGGCTGGGCTGGTACGAGGTCTCCAACTGGGCCCGCGACGAGGGGGCCCGGTGTCGTCACAACATGGCCTACTGGCGTGGCTCGAACTGGTGGGGAGTCGGCCCGGGGGCCCACTCGCACGTCGGGGGGACGCGCTGGTGGAACGTCAAGCACCCGGCCGCGTACGCCGACAGGCTCGCCCGCGGGATCAGCCCCGGACAGGGCCGGGAGGTGCTCGACGCCGACACCCGACGCGTCGAGCGCGTGCTCCTGGAGGTGCGTCTGCGCGACGGACTGCCCCTCGACGTGCTGGACGAGGCCGGGCGCGCGGCGGTGCGGGACGTCGTCGCTCGGAGGCTGGGGGACGTCGAGGACGATCGTCTCGTGCTCACCTTGCGAGGCAGGCTCCTCGGCGATGCGGTGGTGCGCGACCTGCTGCCGTGATCCGGTACGTAGGCTGAGCCCGTGAGCTACCCGCCCGACAACCCCTACGGCACCCCCGAGGAACCGCGGGAGCCCGGTGAGGCCGGTGAGACCGGTGAGACCGGGCCGGTCTGGGGGTCTTTCGCCTCCTATGAGCAGTATCGGCCCGGTCAGGCGTACCCGCCGCCTCCCGCGGCGTACGGCTATCCGCCCCCGCCGGCAGGGCATCCCGGCTATCCGTCGGCTCCCTACGGCTACGGTGCGCCGTCGGGTCCGTACGGCGTGACGGTCTCGGACAAGAGCAAGACGACCGCCGGGCTGCTCCAGCTCTTGCTGCCGCTGGTGGGGATCTGCGGCGTGGGACGGCTCTACGCCGGGCACCTGGGCATCGGGCTCACCCAGCTCATCGGCATCTTCGTCTCGTTCTGCCTGTCGGCCGTCTTCATCGGGATCCCGTTCCTGATCGGCATCTGGCTGTGGAGCGTGATCGACGGGATCGTGATGCTCGCCGCAAGCCAGAGCCTCGACGGCCAGGGGCGCCCGATGCGGTCCTGAACGCCGCCGCCGTCGATCGGTCGAGTCGAGACGTCAGTCGACGGTCACGAAGTCGATCAGTTCCTCCACGCGACCGAGCAGCGCGGGCTCGCAGTCGGCGAAGGAGTCGACACGCGACAGGATCTGCTTCCAGGCCCGGGCGGTATCGGCCTGCTCGGCGTGCGGCCACCCGAGGTGAGCGCAGACGCCCTTCTTCCACTCGATGTCGCGCGGGATGTCGGGCCAGCGCTCCAGCCCGATCCGGTCCGGCTTCACCGCCGCCCAGATGTCGATGAACGGGTGGCCGACCACCAGGACGTGCGGACTGGTGACGGCGTCGGCGATCCGCTGCTCCTTGGAGCCGGGCACCAGGTGATCCAGCAGCACGCCGACCTTGCGCGTCGGTCCGGGACCGAAGCCCGCCAGGACCTCCTCGAGGTGGTCGGCCCCGTCGAGCAGCTCGACCACGACACCCTCGATGCGCAGGTCGTCGCCCCAGACCTTCTCGACGAGCTCGGCGTCGTGCTTGCCCTCCACGAAGATCCTGCTCGCTCGTGCGACACGGGCCCGCACGTCGCGCACCGCCACCGAGCCGGATGCGGTGCGCGTCTTGACGGGGTGGGCGACCGGGCGCTTCGGGGCCACGAGGATCACCGGCTTGCCCTCGAGCAGGAAGCCCGGGCCGAGCGGAAAGGTGCGGCGGCGCCGGCGCCGGTCCTCCAGGGTCAGGGTGTCCAGGTCGCGGTCGACGGCGACGATCTCACCGACCCAGTCGGTGGTGACCTCCTCGACCACGGAACCGATCTCGGCGGGGGTCTCCACGGCCCGCCCGCGCCGGGGGGCGCGCCAGTCCCCGGAGAGGACGTCGCTGCCGTAGCGTCCCTGCATGTCGGTCACCCGACAACGCTAGGCGGGCGCAGCCCGCTCGCGGGGAGGGCGCGCCGGAGGTCCGGCGTGTGACGCTCGCTACTCCGCGGAGCTCTGGGAGCTCTAGGAGCTCTAGGAGCCCTGCGACTCGGCGGCCGGCTTCCCCTCCTCGAGGAGATCGCCGGCGCTCTCACCGTCGCCGAGTCCCTGGGCCAAGGGGTTGTCGTCGTCGGGCACGAGGTCGTCGGGCAGCTGGTCGTCGTCGATGCCGCTGCCCTGGTGCCCTGCTTGCTCTCTGTGTTCCTGCTCCGATTCGCTCATGGTCGCGAACCTACGCCCGCGCCGGTCGCGGCAGGGTCACCCGGCTAGATGAGAGGCAGTCGCTTCTGGCTGCGCGGCAGATGCTCGTAGGCGCGCCGTACGGCGTCCTCGAGCAGGGCCACCGGGAACGGCCAGGAGTCGGCGGTGGCGGGGGCCTCGTCGACAGGGACGCCGCGTCCGGCCAGGTCGCGGATCGTCTCGGCGAGGATCCCGATGTCGTTGCGCTGCTCCTCGACGAAGTCCCGGTCCACCAGGGCACCGTGCCCGGGGACCACGACCGAGGACGACGAGGTGAGGCCGAGCACGATGTCGAGGGTCAGTGGCCACTCCATGGGGAAGCAGTCGGCACCGAATCCCGGGGTGTGCTCGCGGGGGCCGGACTCCTCGACCAGGTCGCCGGCGAGGAGGACGTCGACGTCCGGAACCCGCACGACGAGGTCGCCGGACGTGTGGCCCCGCCCGGGGTGCACCAGCTCGACGAACCGGTCGCCGAGGTCGAGGGCGACCGCCGAGGAGAAGGTGGTCTCGGCGGGGACGACGGTCGTCGCGATGACCTCGTCGCTGCGCGGCTCGTCCGGGCTGTCGACGTACAGCGCCTTGATCCGTCCGGCCGCCGACAGCGTGCGCGCGGCAGCCTCCTCATGGGCGTGGATCGGTACGTCGGGCCCGTAGGCCGCGCGGAACTCGCCGTTGCCGAAGGTGTGGTCGAAGTGCTCGTGGGTGTTGACGATCTCCACGACGTCGCCGACGCCGAGGGCGCGTACGTCGTCGATGACCTGGCGAGCGGCAAGCGCGGAGGCGTGGGTGTCGACGACGAGCAGGCCGCGCTCGCCGCCCACGAGGGTGACGTTGGCGTCGAACCACTCGTAGCGAGCGACCCAGACCCGGTCGGCGATCTCGGAGAACGGCATGGGGGACACCCTACGGACGCCCACCCTGGAGGAGCTCGGTCGTGCGGGCCCCTCAGCAGAGCCCGGCGCTCAGCTCTCGGCGCAGGAGCTCGCCGAGCTCGGTGGGTGTCACGGCGGCGTGGGGGAAGGCCACGTCGCGGCCGTGGGCACCGTCGGGGTCGACCCAGCGCACCTGCACCCCGCGAGTCGTGAGGTCGCTCAGGGCGACGCCGGCGACCTCTCGGACCGGGCGGTCCACGATCGCTGCCACGGCGTGGCGGAGCTCGTCCTGGTGGCACTGGCTGGCGTGCTCGACGCAGCGCTGCAGGAAGCCGCGGTTGAGGCGGTGCTCGGGCGCCGAGAAGTCCTCCACGGAGAGCTGGACGGGAGTGCCGCCGGATGGGGGAGTCAGCGCGACCCGCTCGACCACCAGCACGATCACGTCGCGGGTCTCGCTGCAGCACTCACAGGCGTCGCGACCGCCACGGACGAGCCTGCCGCCGAGGGAGAGTATCGACGAGCGCTCCGCGCTGCCGGGCGCGCCGACCCCGCTCTCCAGGGACAGCACCGCTCGTCGTCCGCGTCCCGACGCCGCACGGGCGAGGAGCCGGTCGGAGGGGCAGGAGAAGGTCGGGACTCCGTCCTGGTCCTGCAGGGCGACGTCGTGGCACTCGGCCAGCACGTCGTCGACGCCGTCGACCGTCAGGTCCAGGGTCGCGGGGCAGGACAGGATGCTGCGGGCGGTGGCGGCGGCGGTGCTGGGGTCGACACGCATGATCACTCCTGATCAGAGGTTAGGTTAGGCAACCCTAATGCATGACGCGCAGGTTCTCCAGGGGTGACGCCCGGGGCGCTAGACTTGGCACTCGCTCCGGCTGAGTGCCAGAGTCGAACGACCGGGCCGACGATGACGAGGGGAGCCGGCATGCAGGAAGAACGACGACTCGCCGTGCTGCGCGCCATCGTCGAGGACTACGTCGCCACCGAGGAGCCCGTCGGCTCCAAGGCGCTCGTGGAGCGGCACGGCCTCAACGTCTCCCCGGCCACCGTGCGCAACGACATGGCCGCCCTCGAGGACGAGGGCTACCTGGCGCAGCCCCACACCAGCGCCGGCCGGGTGCCCACCGACAAGGGCTACCGCCTCTTCGTCGACCGGCTCACCACCGTCAAGCCGATGAGCGGTGCGGAGAAGCGCGCCATCTCCACGTTCCTGGACGGAGCGGTGGACCTGGACGACGTCGTCTCCCGATCGGTGCGGCTGCTCTCGCAGCTCACCCGCCAGGTCGCCGTCGTGCAGTACCCGACCCTCTCCCGCTCGACGGTGCGTCATGTCGAGCTGGTCGCGCTCGGCCCCGAACGGCTCCTCGTCGTGGCCATCCTCAGCACCGGCAGGGTCGAGCAGCGCGTCCTGGAGCTCGACGCACCGATCGAGGACGCGGCGCTGGCAGACCTGCGCTCGATGGTCGGCCGAGCCGCCACCGGCGAGCTCATCAGCGACGCCGTGCTCGCACTGGGCCTGCTCGCCGAGGCGCGCCCCGGCCCCGGGCCGGTCGCCGCCGTCGCCGAGCTGCTGGTCGAGGCGATGAGCGACCACCGTTCGCAGGAGCGACTGGTCGTCGGAGGCGCCGCCAACCTGGCCCGGTACGGCGACAGCTTCGACTCCGCCGTACGCCCCCTGCTGGAGGCGCTCGAGGAGCACGTCGTGCTGCTGCGACTGCTCGGCGAGGCCTCGACGTCGGGCATGGTCACCGTCCGCATCGGCGCGGAGGGACCCATCGAGGAGTTCGCCTCCACCAGTGTCGTCACCACCGGCTACGGCCCGCACGACGACGCTTTGGCCACCCTCGGCATCGTCGGGCCCACGCGGATGGACTACCCCGGCACGATGGCCGCGGTGCGCGCCGTGGCCCGCTACCTCTCCCGCATCCTCGACGAGGGCTGATCGCCAGATCGGCGCCCGTCATCGACTGATCCACCCACGAACCAGAAGGAATCCCGTTGAGCCAGGACCCGTACGACCTCCTCGGTGTCGCCCGCGACGCGGACGCCGACACCATCAAGAAGGCCTACCGGAAGCTCGCCCGTCAGCTGCACCCGGACGTCAACCCGGACCCCGCCACCCAGGAGAAGTTCAAGGAGGTCTCGCAGGCCTACGAGGTGCTCTCCGACCCGCAGAAGCGCCAGGCCTTCGATCGCGGCGGTGATCCGTTCGGCGGTGGCTTCGGTGGCGCCGGCGGTCAAGGGGCGGGCTTCTCGTTCACCGACATCATGGACGCCTTCTTCGGCGGCCAGGGTGGTCAGGGCGGCCCCGGCGGGCGCGGCCCGAAGTCCCGGGTGCGCCGCGGCCAGGACGCCCTCATCCGGATCGAGATCGACCTCGCCGAGGCCGCCTTCGGTGTCTCGCGCGAGCTCAAGGTCGACACCGCCGTGGTCTGCACGACGTGCCACGGCGACGGTGCCGCCCCGGGGAGCCAGCCGGTGCCGTGCGAGACGTGTCGCGGCGTGGGCGAGGTCGCCCACGTGCAGCGCTCGTTCCTCGGTGAGGTGCGCACCCTGCGGCCCTGCGCGGCCTGCCGGGGATTCGGCTCGATCATCCCCGAGCCGTGCCGCGAGTGCTCGGGCGACGGGCGGGTCCGCTCGCGTCGCACGCTGACGGTCAAGATCCCCGCCGGTGTCGACACGGGCACCCGGATCCAGCTCGCCGAGCAGGGCGAGGTCGGGCCCGGTGGGGGCCCGGCGGGTGACCTGTACGTCGAGATCCACGTCGCCGAGCACGACGTGTTCGTCCGCCAGGGCAACGACCTGCACTGCGCCGTGTCGGTGCCGATGACGGCGGCCGCTCTCGGGACCACCCTGACCCTGCCGACGCTGGAGGCCGACGTCGAGTCGGGCGCGGGCTCCGGGGTCGAGACCGAGTTCGAGCTGGACATCGCCCCGGGCACGCAGTCGGGCTCCGACCAGGTGCTGCGGGGGCGTGGTGTCCCCGGTCTGCGAGGTGGACGCGGCGACCTGATCGTGTCGATCGCCGTCGAGACGCCGGGCAAGCTGGACGCTCGTCAGGAGGAGCTGCTCCGCGAGCTCGCAGCCCTCCGCGGCGAGGAGAGCCCGGACGGCCAGGTCCGCGGACCTGCGCAGAAGTCGGTCTTCGGCCGCCTCTTCGGCCACTGACCGCGGCCCCGTCAGCCCGCCTCCGAGAGCGTCCACACCGATGTCGCTGCCGTTTCACCTCGTGCCCGACCTGCGTGGCGTCGGCGTCGGCGTCGGCTCGATCGTCACGGTCGAAGGCGACGAGGCCCACCACGCCGTTGCCGTACGGCGGCTGCGGGTGGGTGAGCAGGTCGCGCTGACGGACGGCGCTGGCGTGCGCGTCGTCGGCGAGGTGGCCTCGACGGGCAAAAGAGTCTTCACCGTCTCGGTCCAGGCCGTCGAGGCGCACGAACGACCGGAGCCGCGGATCGTCGTGGTCCAGGCTCTGCCCAAGGGCGAGCGCGGTGAGCTGGCCGTCGAGGTCCTGACCGAGGTCGGCGTCGAGGAGATCGTGCCCTGGGCGGCGACCCGCTCGGTCGCGGTGTGGAAGGGCGAGCGCGCTGAGAAGTCGTTGGCCAGGTGGCGCGCCACAGCGCGCGAAGCCGCCAAGCAGGCTCGCCGTCCGTGGCACCCCCACGTCGCCCCACTCGCCAGGACCGCCGAGGTCGCCGAGCTCGTGGCGCAGGCCGATCTCACCGTGGTGCTGCACGAGGCGGCGGCGTCACCGCTGTCCGAGGTGGCGGTGCCGGCGACGGGCACGGTGCTGGTGGTCGTCGGCCCGGAAGGCGGCCTCAGCGACGAGGAGGTGGCCACGCTCGCTGCGGCGGGAGGCACGACGGTGCGTCTGGGCAGCGAGGTGCTGCGGACGTCGACCGCCGGGGTTGCCGCGGTCTCAGCGATCCTGACGCGCACGCCGCGCTGGGGCTGAGCAGGACCGACAGGTCAGCTCTCGATCCAGATCAGCTTGAGCGCGGTGAGCAGGTCGGACGGCGCGGCGAGCACGTCGCCGGGCGCATCGGTGAACGGTGCGTCGGTCACCCGGATCTGTCCGCACGCGAAGTCGTCGAGGACCACGCCGGTGACGTCACCGCCATCCTCGTAGGAGAACAGCCACCGCCGACCGGTCTTGCCCGCGCAGTCCTTCTCGGCGGGCTCCAGCCCATCGAGCAGGTCGGAGACGTTGGTCAGGTCGTCGCCGGTGATCTCGACGGTGTCCCCGGACCGGTTCCAGGTGGTCGAGGCCGCATCCTCTCCCTCCACAGGAGCGTAGAGGCAGACCGCTGCCGTGCCGGGCTCGCTGAGCTCGGGGGCGGACGTCGCCAGCTCGGGGGAGCCGAGGGACAGCGTCGGCGGGCAGAGCTCACCGTCCTGGGAGTCCAGCTCGTCGCTCGGTGCGACCACCTGGGTCTCCGGGGTCTCTCCGTCGGGGGAGTCGGTGGAGTCGCCGCTGCACGCGGGCAGCACGGCGACTGCGAGGAGCAGGGCGGCGGAGGTGGCGAGAGTCCGGGGCGTCATCGCGCTCAACCTACCGTGATCGTCTTGGAATCCTGATACGGTCCGGGGCCTTCGCCGGCCGACGGGTCGTCGGTGAGCGCCACGAACGTGTAGTCACCGGGCTCGAGCGAGGACAGGTCGATCTCGGTCTCCCAGGGGTAGAGCTTGTCGAGGAAGCCCTCCGCCGTGGCGAAGCCGTCGAGCACCACGGAGTCGCTGCCGTCGCGGACCTCCCACAGCACGGTGGCCTCGAAGGAGCTCGCGACGCCGGAGGCCGTGAAGGTGCCGCTGAGCGCCGCGCCCGAGGTCGGCGTGGTCACGTTGACCAGCGAGAGCACCTCGAGCTGCGGCGAGGCCTCGACCCCGGCGTCGGTGGGCTGTCCGAGCAGGGCGACCGGCTGGTCGCCCTGCACCACCTGGACCGGGAGGCGGGTCTGGGCGATGCCCTGCAGCGTGTAGACCAGCGACTGCACCGCCAGCGCAGCGTCGGCGGGGCCGGTGGCCTTGTCGGCCGTGGCGGAGTCGGCGCCGAGCGTGACCACGATCGCGTCGTCGGTGACCTCGATCGACGTGATGCCCAGGGGCGGCAGCAGGGTGCTGTAGTCGGGGTCCAGGGCGTCGCCGGTCACGAGCAGCGCGGCGCCGTCCATCAAGGGCGCGTCCGCGGAGACCTCGCGGAACTCCCGGTAGAGCCGGGGGCCGGTGGGGGAGTCGCCGACGAAGTAGACCGGTGCCGCAACCGTGTCGGTGGACCCGCCGCCGTCGCCCGGCTCGCTGGGCTCCGGTGTCGGGTCGTCGGCTGGGTCGTTGCTCTCGGCGTCCGGCGTCGCCGCAGGCGTCGGCTGCGGGTCGGCGGCGACGGGATCGGTGTCGTCCTCACCGCCGCAGCCCGTGAGCAGGCCCAGGCCGAGGGCGAGCGCGGCGGCCGAGGTGGCGAGCGAGCGCAGGAAGTGCGGATTCATGGCACCCATCCTGTCGGTGCCGGTGGACGGATCGACGGTCATTCGATGATCACCGTCCGCGTGTCGGTGTCGGTGCCCCGTCCCTCCGTGCCGCCGGTGGGGTCGTCGGTGATGCAGGTCAGCGTGTAGGTGCCGGCCGGTACGTCGGTCAGGTCGATGCTGAGCTCCCAGGGGTAGAGCCGGGGCTCGATCCAGCCGTCCATCTGCGCGAGGGTCGCACCGAGCTCGGCGCCGTCCTCGGAGACGAGGGAGCACTGCCCGGAGGCCTCGAAGCTGTTGCCACGACCGGTGACGGGCAGCGTCTCGCCGCTCGTGAACGTCGACCCGTCGGCCGGCTCGTCGATGCTCATGTGGCTCAGCACCTCGAGATCTTCGGCACGCTCGACTTGAAATCCAGGGAACCGGGTGCCGAGCATGTCGCTGATCCGCACCGGGAGGCGACTCTCCTCCGCGGTCTGTAGCGCGTAGACGAGCTGCTGCAGCGCGAGCTCGTCCTCGAGGGGTGCCCCGCGGCCGACCGTGACGTCGATCCCGTCTGCCGCGCTGGTGTAGGAGACGAGCGACCCCTCGGGCCACAGCGTGCTGTAGTCGGGGTCGCTGGGCGTCGCCATCAACGCCTCGAGCGGGCTGGTGCTCTCGACGCGGGCCCGGTAGAGCGTCGCGGCCGGGGCGTCCGGCCCGTTCGGGCCAGGCCCGACGTAGAAGACGGGGTACGCCGTCGCCGCGGTCTCCGGCGCGGGGGAGGGGGAGGCAGCCGGGTCCGCAGCCCGCTGGGGCGACGACGTACCGGCCACGAGGACGACGGTCACGACCGACGCGACGACGAGGGCGCCACCGCCGGCGGCCCACCAGGAGCGGCGACGACGCGCGGCTCGCCGGGTCTGCTGGCGGATGGCGACCAGGCGGTCGGTCGGCTCCACGTCCTCGACCGCAGTGCCGAGGGCGACCCGCAGGTCCTGGTCGTGGTTCATCGCTCGGATCCGTTCTCGTCGGCAAGGAGGTCTCGCAGGGCGGCGGCGCCCCGTGAGGCGTGGCTCTTGACCGCGCCCCGGCTGATGCCGAGGGCGTCGGCGATCTCGGCCTCGGACAGGTCGAGGTAGTAGCGCAGCGCGAGCACCTCGCGCTGGCGGGTGGGCAGCTCGGCCAATGTGTCCAGGACCGCCGTACGGCGGACTCGGGCCAGCGCCGACTCGTCGGCGCCGGGCAGCGGCTCGACCGGTCGTACGGCGGCCGCGTGCCGCTCGACCACGCCGCGGTGCCGCAGGGCCGAGCGGGAGCCGTTGACGACGCTCTGGCGCAGGTAGGCCAGGGCCTTCCCTGGGTCCCGCAGCCGTCGCCACCGACCGTGGAGGGCGACGAAGGCGTCCTGCACGGTCTCCTCGGCGAGACCCTGGTCGTGCACGAGCAGCACCGAGAGTCGGACGAGTCCGCGCCAGTGCGCGGCGTACAGCTGCTCGACGGCGGTGTCGGCGTCCCAGGTGCCCGGCGGTGCTGGCGGGTCCTGGGTCATGACGACATCTGGGGGGCTGGCATCGGCTCTCACGGTAGTGGGACGCCTCGGGGGCCCATTTGGTTTACACCGCGCCGCACGGGACTACCGTGGACTCATGGCTGCCATGGAGGACTGTCTCTTCTGCAAGATCGTCGCGGGCGACGTCCCGGGCGAGATCGTGCACACCACCGAGCGGACCGTCGCGTTCCGTGACATCAACGGACAGGCTCCGCTGCACGTGCTGGTGGTGCCCCGAGACCACTACGTCAACGCTGCCGAGCTGGCGATGGGCGACCCCGAGACCTCGGCGGAGCTGATCCGCAGCGCCCACGCGGTCGCTGCGGCGGACGGGTACGACGACTACCGGCTGGTCTTCAACACCGGCGCCGGCGCGGGGCAGAGTGTCTTCCACACGCACCTGCACGTGATCGCCGGGCGCGAGCTGAGCTGGCCTCCGGGCTGACGGCTGAGGTGAGCGAGACCGACCTCGCTGCGCTCGGCGGGTCACCGCGGACTTTCGTCTCACCGCGTCTCGTCACGCGGGTCGCGACTTCGTGCCTCAGTCGCGCCGCTTGCTCGACGACCAACGAGGACCCCCGGCACTCGCACGCTCGTGCGGGTGTCCTCAGACGAACATGTAGCCCAGTCGCAGGATCGCGAAGAGCACCGGCAGCCCGAAGACGACCAGCAGCACCCACGCCGTGATCCGGTGCAGCGGCTTGGCGCCGTCGAGGTTGCCGGCGAAGTCGAGCAGGGCGCCCTCTGCCACGTGGTGCGTGAGTCCCATCCTCTGGGCGTGGCCGGGGAGGTGCTGCCCGGGAAACCAGTCGGGCGGGGAGTCGTCGTCGGGGGCGTAGTCCTCGTCGAACTCGTCCGCACGGCCGTCAGCCCTCATGCGCCAACCGTACGCGACGCCCGGTGCGGGCACGTGCTCGTCGACCGGCCCTGTCGACTGGCCTTATCGACTGGGCCGAGTCCGCAGGCTCCCGTAGCATGGAGACGACCTGCTACCGACCGAAAGGCCGCCCGCCCGGGCACCCATGACCGACACGAACTCCGGAGACCTCCAGACACGCCACACCGTGGTGGTCCCCAACAGCATCAACATGGTCAGCCTGCTCGGCCCGGGAGACGAGTTCCTCGGCATTCTCGAGGGCGCCTTCGCCGTCGAGCTCCACGTCCGCGGCAACCGGATCACGCTGCGTGGCGAGCCGGGCGAGGTCGCCCTGGCCGAGCGTCTCCTCGACGAGCTCGTGGCGATCATCCGCACCGGGCAGGGGATGACCAACGAGACGGTCGAGCGCGTCATCGACATGCTCCGCGAGGAGACGACCGAGAAGCCGGCCGACGTGCTCTCCCTCAACATCCTGAGCAACCGCGGTCGCTCGATCCGGCCCAAGACGCTCAACCAGAAGAAGTACGTCGACGCCATCGACAAGCACACGATCACCTTCGGCATCGGCCCGGCCGGCACCGGCAAGACCTACCTGGCGATGGCCAAGGCGGTCCAGGCGCTGCAGGCCAAGCACATCAACCGGATCATCCTCACCCGCCCGGCCGTCGAGGCCGGTGAGAGCCTCGGCTACCTGCCCGGCACGCTGAGCGAGAAGATCGACCCCTACCTGCGGCCGTTGTACGACGCCCTGCACGACATGATCGACCCGGACACGATCCCCAAGCTGATGGCGGCCGGCACGATCGAGGTGGCACCCCTGGCCTACATGCGCGGTCGCTCGCTGAACGACTCGTTCATCATCCTCGACGAGGCGCAGAACACCACGCCCGAGCAGATGAAGATGTTCCTCACCCGGCTCGGCTTCGGCTCCAAGATCGTGGTCACCGGCGACGTCACCCAGGTCGACCTGCCCAACGGGGCGAAGTCGGGCCTGCGGATCATCGAGGGCATCCTCGACGAGGTCGAGGACATCGCCTTCAACCGACTCACCAGCAACGACGTCGTACGCCACCGCCTGGTCGGCAAGATCGTGGCGGCCTACGACGAGTTCGACGCAGAGAACCAAGCGCGTCTGGAGAGCCGCCAGGGCCCGACCCGGACGAGCGAGCAACGGAGCGCTGAACCCCGGTGACCATCGAGATCATCGACGAGTCGGGTCACCGCCTCGACGTCAAGCACCTCGCCACGCTCAGCCGGTTCGTGATGGACCAGATGCGAGTGCACCCGCAAGCGGAGCTCTGCATCAAGGCCGTCGACGAGGACACCATCGCCCAGCTCAACGAGCAGTGGATGGAGAAGGAGGGGCCTACCGACGTCCTGGCCTTCCCGATGGACGAGCTGCGACCGGGCCTGGTCAACGAGGAGCCCGAGGAGGGCGTTCTCGGTGACCTCGTCCTGTGCCCCGCGATCGCCGCGGTCCAGGGTGAGACCGCCGGTCACGGCACCCTCGCCGAGATCGAGCTGCTGACGACGCACGGGATCCTCCACCTGCTGGGCTACGACCACGCCGAGCCCGAGGAGCACCGCGAGATGTTCGGCCTTCAGGACCGGTTGCTGGAGCAGTGGCGTGCCCAGGGGCGGGAAGGTCGCGAGAAGTGACCTCGACCCAGCTGCTGCTCTTCCTGCTCGCTGCCCTGCTGGTCGTGGTCGCCGGTGTCTTCACCGCCGCCGACGCTGCGCTCGCGTCGTTCTCCCGTGCTCGGGCCACCGAGCTCGTCTCGGAGGAGCGCGCCGGTGCCAAGCGACTGGTGGCCCTGCTCGACGACGCCCCGCGCCACCTCAACACGGCGCTGTTCCTCGAGCTCCTCGCCGAGATCTCGGCCATCGTCATCGTCACCCTGCAGATCTCGGCCATCGTCGACGGTCGCGGCTGGCCGTCGGCGCTGAGCACGATCGCGGTGATGCTCGTGGTCTCGTTCGTCGTGATCGGCGTCGCGCCCCGCACCCTCGGCCGCCAGCACGCCGAGACGTTCGCGCTCCTGATCGCGGGTCCCGTCACGGCGTTCACCCGCGTCCTCGGCCCGCTGCCCCGGGTGCTGATCCTGGCCGGCAACGCGATCACTCCCGGCAAGGGGTTCCGCGAGGGTCCGTTCTCCTCGGAGACCGAGCTGCGCGAGATGGTCGACATCGCCGAGCAGTCGGCGCTGATCGAGTCCGGCGAGCGCAAGATGATCCACTCCGTCTTCGAGCTGGGCGACACGACCGTGCGCGAGGTGATGGTCCCGCGCAACGACGTCGTCTACATCGAGCGCCACAAGAACCTGCGCCAGACGATGTCGTTGTTCCTGCGCAGCGGGTACTCCCGGGTGCCCGTCATCGGCGAGAACCTCGACGACATCTGCGGGATCGCCTACCTCAAGGACATCGTCCGCCGCGATTTCGAGGCGCCTGACGTCGAGCTCACCCAACGCGTCGACGAGGTGATGCGCCCGGTGTCGTGGGTCCCGGAGTCCAAGCCGGTCGACGCACAGCTCTCGGAGATGCAGGCCAACCGTGCGCACATCGCCGTCGTCGTCGACGAGTACGGCGGCACCGCCGGACTGATCACGATCGAGGACCTGCTCGAGGAGATCGTCGGGGAGATCACCGACGAGTACGACGACGACGAGATCGAGGTCGAGCACGTCGACGACGCCCCGATGACGACCTACCGGGTCTCCTCGCGCTATCCGATCGACGACCTCGAGGAGCTGTTCGGCTTCGACGTCGAGGAGGAGGACGTCGACTCCGTCGGCGGGTTGATGGCCAAGCACCTCGGGCGGGTGCCGATCCCCGGCTCCCACGTCGAGGCGCACGGCCTCCGCTTCGATGCCGAGGATGCCGCAGGACGCCGCAACAAGATCGGCACGGTCGTGATCCGCCGCCTCGAGTCGGACCAGCGCGTGACCACGACCACGGGTGAGCTGGAGACCGTCGACGCCACCGACTGAGGCTCGCTGCGACGCCACTACCGTGATCCCCATGCAACTCAGCACCGAGGACGCCAAGCTGGTCACCCTGGCGCGCGCCACCCGCGCGCGGATCGGCGCCGCCGAGGGAGCCGCCGTGCGCGACCAGGATGGACGCACCTACGCGGCTGCGACCGTGGATCTCCCGTCATTGCAGCTCTCCGCGCTGCAGGTGTGTGTCGCCATGGCCGTGGCGTCGGGTGCCAAGCGCCTGGCAGCAGCGGTCGCGTTGGGGGAGAGCGGCGTCCTCGCGGACGCGGACCGCGCCGCGCTCGCCGACCTGGGTGGTTCTGACCTGCCGATCCACCTCGGGGATCCTCGCGGCACCATCACCACCTCGTTGCCCGAGTGAGAGGTTGCGGGAGTAAGTTGCGGCAACGTGGTGTTGGAGTCTCTCGTGGCAACTGATCCCTGGCAGCAGCACACCGACGCGGTGGCGCGTCTGGCGGCGTCGTACGACGCGATCCCGGCCGATGCCCCGGTGCGACTCGCCAAGGCGACGACCAACCTGTTCCGGGTCCGCAGCGTCACCAGTGCGCCTGGTCTGGACGTCTCGGGCCTCACCAGCGTCATCGAGGTCGACCCGGAGGCTCGCGTCGCCGAGGTGCAGGGCATGTGCACCTACGAGGACCTGGTCGACGCCACGCTCCCGCACGGACTGATCCCCCTGGTGGTGCCGCAGCTGCGCACCATCACGCTCGGGGGTGCGGTGACCGGCCTCGGCATCGAGTCGACCAGCTTCCGCAACGGGCTCCCGCACGAGTCGGTGCTCGAGATGGACGTCCTCACCGGTGCCGGCGACGTGGTCACGACGCGTCCGGGCGACGACCTGTTCGACGCCTTCCCCAACTCCTACGGCTCACTCGGCTACGCCACCCGGCTGCGGATCAGCCTCGAGCGGGTTCCGGCCTACGTCGCCCTGCACCACGTCCGCTTCGACGACGCGGCCCTGATGGCCACGACGATCGCCGCGATCACCGAGAGTGGGGAGTACGACGGGCTGCGCGTCGACGGGCTCGACGGCGTCGCCTTCGCGCCCGGCGAGCTCTACCTGACGTTGGCCCGCTGGACCGACGACGCCACCTCGGTGCCGGGTGTCTCGACCCCCAGCGACTACGCCGGCAGCAAGATCTTCTTCCGTTCCCTGCGGGAGCGCGAGCACGACCTCCTGACGATGTACGACTACCTCTGGCGCTGGGACACCGACTGGTTCTGGTGCTCGGGGGCCTTCGGCGCCCAGAACCCGACCATCCGGCGCCTGTGGCCGCGTCGCCTGCGTCGTTCGGACGTCTACATGAGGCTCCTCGCCCTGGACCGCCGCTTCGACATCGCCGACCGGCTCGACCGTCGGGCCGGGCGCCCGGAGCGTGAGCGCGTGGTGCAGGACATCGAGGTGCCGGTCGAGCGGCTGCCCGAGTTCCTCGAGTGGTTCGACGCCGAGATCGGGATGCGCCCCGTCTGGGTGTGCCCGTTGGTCTCCACCGGCCCTGACGGCCGGGGCAGCGGGCGCGGCTGGACGACGTACCCCCTGGCGCCGGGTGAGACCTACGTCAACGTCGGCTTCTGGGGCACCGTCCACGTGGGTCCCGACGCGAGTCAGGGCCCGCGCAACCGTGCCATCGAGGCCAAGGTGCACGAGCTGGGCGGCCACAAGTCGCTGTACTCCGAGTCGTTCTACGACCGCGAGACCTTCGACCGGCTTTACCACGGCGACGACCTGGCCGTCGTCAAGCAGCGCTACGACCCGGCCCACCGACTCACCAGCCTCTACGACAAGACCGTCCGGAAGGGATGACACAACCGTGACCACGACCCCCACCCGCCCTCCTGCGCCGAGCAAGAACCGACTCAAGATCGGCGACGTCGTCGGCGACCTGATGCGCGGGGGCATGCCCGTGCACTTCACGGCCTACGACGGCAGCTCGGCCGGGCCCGAGGACGCTGAGATCGGCCTCGAGCTGACCAACCAGCGCGGCCTGCAGTACCTCGTCACCGCTCCCGGAGACCTCGGCCTGGCGCGCGCCTACGTCGCGGGTGACCTGGTGGTGCACGGTGCCCACCCGGGCAACCCGTACGAGGCGATGCAGAAGATCAAGGACCACACGAAGTTCCGGGCGCCCTCGGCCTCCGAGCTGGTCGCGATCCTGCGCGGCCTGGGCCTGGCCAACCTCAAGCCGCCCCCGCCGCCGCCGCAGGAGCACCTGCCGCGCTGGCGACGCGTGATGGAGGGACTGCGCCACTCGATGATCCGTGACGCGGAGGCGATCCACCACCACTACGACGTCTCCAACGCGTTCTACGAGATGGTCCTCGGGCCGTCGATGGCCTACACCTGCGCCGTGTACCCGAGCGAGACGGCGACGCTCGAGGAGGCACAGTTCGAGAAGTTCGACCTCGTCGCCCGCAAGCTCGACCTCAAGCCCGGGATGCGGCTGCTCGACGTGGGCTGTGGCTGGGGCGGCATGGTGCGCCACGCGGCCAAGGAGTACGGCGTGCAGGCGCTCGGCGTCACGCTGAGCCAGGAGCAGGCGTCCTACGCCAAGGAGATGCTCGACCGCGAGGGCCTCGGTGACCTGGCCGAGGTGCGACACCTGGACTACCGCGACGTGCTCGAGTCCGACTTCGACGCCGTCAGCTCGATCGGGCTCACCGAGCACATCGGCATCAAGAACTACCCGGCGTACTTCGACTTCCTGCACGGCAAGCTCAAGCCGGGCGGGCGACTGCTCAACCACTCCATCACGCGCCACCACAACCGGCCCACACCGGCGGGTGCCTTCATCGACCGCTACGTCTTCCCCGACGGCGAGCTCACCGGCAGCGGGACCATCGTCACCGCCGCCGAGAACTCCGGCTTCGAGATCATGCACAGCGAGAACCTCCGCGTGCACTACGCCCGCACCCTCGCCCATTGGAACGACAACCTCGTGGCCAACTGGGACGCAGCGGTCGAGGAGGTCGGCATCGGCACCGCCCGGGTGTGGGGCCTCTACATGGCCGCCTGCCGGGTCGGGTTCGAGCGCAACGAGGTCCAGCTGGTGCAGGTGCTCGGAGGCAAGGTCGACGCCGACGGCAACGACGGGTTCCCGCTGCGCCCCACGTGGTGACGAGACCGGCGTCAGGGATAGCCTCACGCTGATGAGCACCCGGGCCAGCACGTTCGACGCGCAGGTGCTGCGCCGTGAGCCGCTGTCGGACCACCTGGTCCGCCTCGTCCTCGGTGGCCCCGGGCTGGCGGGTTGGACCTCGACCGGAGTCCCGGACGAGTGGGTCGGACTCGTGGTGCCCGGCCAGTTCCAGAGTCGCTACTACACCGTCCGGTCGTGGGACCCCGCGCCCGAGGGGGCCGAGCTCACTCTCGACGTCGTGCGCCACGACGTGGGGCTGGTCACCGAGTGGACCGGCACCGACTGCGTCGGGCAGACCTGCACGGTGACCGAGCCGAAGGGATCGTTCGCGCTCCCGGCCGGCGCCTCGTGGTTGATGCTCGTGGGAGACCTGACCGCGCTCCCGGCGATGGCGAGGATCCTGGAGGACGTCGACCTGCCCGCTCGCGTCTGGGCGGAGGTGCCCGACGCGCTCGACGGCTACCTCGGAGATGCGCAGGAGATCAGCTGGCTGCGTCAACCCGGCGACGGGGTGAGCGCGCTGGGCACCGTCGTGCCCGACCTCACGTGGCCCGAGGGAGACGGCTACTTCTGGATGGCGGGGGAGTCCGCACAGATGCGGGCCATCCGCAAGCACCTGATGCGCGAGAAGCGGCTGCCCAGCAGCGCCTACGACGTGATGGGGTACTGGCGCGGAGGTGCCGTGCGTCAGCCACGCTCCGTCGACCCGGGTCCGATCTATCGCGCCGGCAAGGCGGCGGGCAAGAGCGATGAAGAGATCTGGGCCGACTACGACGAGGCGAGGGACCGATGAGCGAGGCACCGATGGACCAACAGTCCGGGAGCGGGCACCGGAGCGGGTTCGCCTCCTTCGTCGGTCGGCCCAATGCCGGCAAGTCGACGCTGACCAACGCGCTGGTGGGTCAGAAGGTGGTGATCACCTCCTCCAAGCCCCAGACCACCCGCACGGTGGTGCGGGGGATCGTGCACCGGCCCGACGCCCAGCTGATCCTGGTGGACACCCCCGGGCTGCACCGTCCGCGGACGCTGCTGGGCGAGCGGCTCAACGACCTGGTGACGACGACGCTGGCCGAGGTCGACGTGGTCGCCGTCTGCTTCCCCGCCAACGAGAAGGTCGGCCCCGGGGATCGCTTCATCGTCAAGGAGGTCGGCAAGGTCAAGCGCACCATCAAGGTCGCCATCGCCACCAAGACCGACCTGGCCACCCCCGAGCAGCTCGGTCAGCACCTGCTCGACATCGCGGCGCTCGGCGAGGAGACCGGCATCGAGTGGGCCGAGATCGTGCCTGTCTCGGCGCAGGGCGACGACCAGGTGGGTCTGCTCGCCGACCTTCTGGTGGGGCTGCTGCCCGAGGGCCCGCAGCTCTACCCGGACGGCGACCTGAGCGACGCCCCGGAGGAGATCCTGGTCGCCGAGCTCATCCGTGAGGCCGCCCTCGAGGGCGTGCGCGACGAGCTCCCGCACTCGATCGCGGTGGTGGTGCAGGAGATGAACCTGCGTGAGGACCGCCCCACGGACAAGCCACTGCTCGACGTCCACGTCAACCTCTACGTGGAGCGGGAGTCCCAGAAGGGGATCATGATCGGCCACAAGGGTGCGCGGCTGCGCGAGATCGGCACGGCTGCTCGCAAGCAGATCGAGGCGCTGCTCGGCACGCCGATCTACCTCGACCTGCAGGTGAAGATCGCCAAGGACTGGCAGCGCGACCCGAAGCAGCTGCGCAAGCTCGGCTTCTGACCCTCTCACCCGCACCCTGGTCGCCGTACGGCACGAGCCCGCCCGGCCTCAACGGAACTGAGAGGCCGGACGAGCTCGACTGCCCGAGGTCGGGGCGGATGCGGTTGCTACGTCAGGCGCACCGTGCGCACCAGGCGCTCACCGTCGCGCGTGGTGACGACCATCTTGGCCCGGTTGATGCGTCCCTTCCGGACGTCCTTGGCCGCCTTCTTGGTGGCACGGACCTTCACGGTGTTGTCGCCGGGGCGCAGCGTGGTGCGGCCCTTGGCGACGACCGCGCCCTTGCGCAGGCCCGCCCCACGCTTCAGCGTCTTGAGCTTGACGTTGGCCACCCGCCTCTCGGACGAGCCGATCATCACCTTCACCCGGGCCGGGCCCCTGGACGGGACCGTCGCGGCGGACGTGGCGGTGATGGGACGGACCGGGCCGACCGCCCTGGAGGCCTGGAAGGTCGCCGAGGACTGGTCGTTGGCCGTGGTGTTGTCCGGGGAGCTGGTCGAGACCGACGCCGTGTTGGTGATGTCGGAGACGGTGACCTCACCACCGGTGGCGGTGCTCAGGCAGCGGAGTCCGACGCGAGCCGTCAGCGGCGCCGACGTCGGGTTGAAGAACTTGAACACGCGCGTCTTGGGCTGCGGGTCGTTGCCCAGCGAGACCAGGCCCGGGTCGAGGTCGTAGGAGGCCACGATGCCCTTCTCCAGGTCGCCGCAGGTCAGCTGGACCTCGGCGGTCGCTCCCGGCTGCACGGTGACCGTGCCACTGATCTGGCGCAGGTCGAGGTTGTGCGTGTGACCCTGCGTCACGCTCAGCGACTTGGACAGGCAGCTGATCGCGAAGGTCGCGTCGGCGGACTCGGGGACGTCCACGGTGAAGTGCCACCCGCTGCCGTCCGTCCGGCTGGTCCGTACGACCCCCTCGCCCGAGACGAACTCGAAGCTCGGCGCCGTGGCGAGACGGCCACCGCTGCAGGACAGGTCGACGTCCCAGGTGCCCGCGGTCCAGCTCTGCGAGCTCACGACGGGCGCCGAGAGGACCACGTCGTGCGAGTGGCTCTCGCCCGAGGTCGTGCTCTGGCTCAGGCACACGACGTTGACCTTGCCCTGGACCTGGCCGGTGGCCTCGTTGCGGATCGTGCCGGTCCAGCCGCGCCCGTCGTCGGTGACCCGGTCGGCGAGCACGATGGCGTCGGCGAAGGTGCCGGTGCCCTGGTCGACGGCGTCCAGCCGCACGCTGCCGTCGGTGGCCACGTAGCCGCTGGGGCAGGTGGCCGTCGCGGAGGCGGTGCTCGCGCCGGAGGCACTGAGGTGGGTCTCCACCTTGGTGACGTCCAGCTGGTGGCCCGAGGACGAGGTGCTCGCGGCGATCGGGTCGACCGTGGCACGGATCTTGACGACCTTGTCCTCGCCCGGCTGCACGGTGCCGACGGGGCAGGTCACCTCGTTGCCGGAGACCGTGCAGGACGGGTCGTCCACGCTGGCGAAGCTGACCCCGGTCGGCAGGACGTCACTGATGACGACGTCGTGGGCGTTGGCAGGGCCGAAGTTGCTGGCGGTGATGGCGTAGACGACCTCGTCGCCGGGGAAGGCCTGCGCGCGGTTGACCGTCTTGTTGATCGACAGGCCGGCGTAGGCGTTGACCGGGATCGAGGTGGTCGCCTGGTTGTTGGACAGGTCTCCGTCCGGGGTGTCGGACGAGACCGTGGCCGTCGCCGTCAGCGGACCCACGGGGGTGTCCCCGACGCGGACCACGATGTCGCGGGTGAGGCTCTCACCGGGCTCGAGGTCTCCGGCCGGCAGGGTGCAGGTCACCGAGCGACTGCCGTCGTCGTAGGTGCAGCCGGCGGGGGCCGAGACGAACGTCGTACCCGCCGGGAGGTCGATCACGACGACCGGGTTGACCGGGGTCCCGGGGCCGTAGTTGGTGACCTGACCACTGAGGGTGAGCAGGTCGCCGGCACCGACGCTCGTCGGGGACGCGCTGATGGTCACGCCGAGGTCGGCGCCGCTGACCACCGGGGTGGCCGTGGCCGCGGAGTCGTTGCCCGCGTCCGCGTCGGGCTCGGAGGTCTGCACCGTGGCGAGCGTGCTGATGGTCGCCGGGGCGCCAGTGGAGGCGACGACGGCGTCGATCAGGATCGTCGGTACGACGGCCTGGGGACCCACGGTGCCGAGGTCGCAGACCACGGAGGTGCCGTCCAGGGCGCAGCGGGGGTCGAGGGTGCCCGCGACGACGGTGAGGCCGGCAGGGACGCTGAACCGCACCGTGCTGTCGGCGGCCGGTGACAGGCCCAGGTTGGTCACGTCCAGCTGCCACGTGTAGGTGCCGCCCGCGTCCAGCGATGCGGGGTTGCCGACGATCGCGTTCGAGACGGCCAGGTCGACCGGCTGGACCGAGACGTCCACGGTGGACGTGTTGTCATCCGTGCTCGGGTCGTCCTCGTGAGCCGTCACGGTCGCGGAGTTGGTCAGCACGGCGCCGGCGGTGCCGAGGGCCGCCTTGGCGGTGACCTGCACCGTGGTGCTGTCTCCGGAGGCCAAGGGGCCGACCTCGCAGATCACGGTCGAAGCAGTCGTGCCGCTCGCGCAGCCGGTGTCTCCGGACACGAAGGTCAGGCCCGACGGCAGCGTGTCCAGGATGGTCGACCCGGTCGACGCGGAGGGACCGCTGTTGGTCACCTTCAGGCGGAAGGTGAAGATGCCGCCGACCGGCACGGACGCCGGGTAGGCGCTCTTGGCGAGCGCCAGGTCGGTGCCTGCCACGGTGGGGGCGGAGTCGACCGAGGAGTTGTTGTCGAGCAGCGCGTCTCCACCACCGGAGACGGTGGCCGTGTTGGCGACCTGGGCCGGGGCGTCGTTGCCGACGGCCACGACGAGGTTGATGGTGGGGTAGGCCGCGCCCTTGGCCAGGGAGTCGTCACGGGTGCAGGTCAGGGTCCCCGCGGCGAAGGAGCAGTCCCACCCGGTGCCGGTCGCGCTGACATAGGTCAGGCCGGCGGGCAGGGTGTCGGTCACCGTGACGGTGCCCTGGCTCTTGGCGTCGCCGACGTTGGACACGTCGAGCTGGAACGTCGCCTGGCTGCCCTTGACGAGCGACCCGGTGTGCGACTTCACCAGCTTGAGGTCGGGACCGACGACGTCGATGGTGGCGGTGGACTGCGCCGTCAGGGCGGTGCCCAGGGACGCCGAGGAGAAGCTCGCGGTCGCGGTGTTGGTGATGGTGGTGCCGTCGGGCACGACGGGCATCGGGCCATTGACCTTCACGTCGAACGACAGCGCGTAGGACTTGCCGACGGCGATGGTGCCGCCCGCCGTGCTGCTGGCACCGGTGCCGAGGCGTGCCACGACCCGGTTGTTGGTGGCGTCGTACTCCGCGAGGTCGTCGCCGGAGCCGTCGGTGGCCGAGGAGGTGGATCCGGTGACCTGGGTGAGCTTGATGCTGCCAGGCACGTACGTCGTGTCCGCGGGGACGGAGTCGCGCAGGATGAAGCTCGCGGCTCCGTCCTGGCCGTTGTTGGTGCCGGCGATCGTGTAGCGCAGCACGTCGCCCTGCTCCACGTTGCCGCCGTTGAGGTCAGTGACCGTCTTGGTCTGGTCGATGCGCGGGGCGTAGAGGTCGGTGGCGAAGGTGATGACGCCGGGGGCGTAGACGTCGCCGGCGGTGCTCAGCCCGATGGTCGCGCTCGTGGCGCCGTTGCTGATGTAGGTGTTGCCGACCGTCAGCATGGAGTGCTCGAAGCCGAGGTTGTTGGCGTAGCTGGGGTTGGCACCGGTGCGCAGGACACCGTTGCGGCTGCTGCGCGAGTCGAAGAAGTTGGTGGCGGGGTGCTGGGCATCGCTGAGCGCCTTGCCGTTGAGGCTGGCGCCGTCTCCGACCAGGCCGAGATCACCCTCGTAGGTCACGAAGCCGACGGTGGTGTTGACCGGTCCGGCAGGCGGGGTCTGGAAGCCCGACACCGAGATCGTGCCCCCACCGGTGGAGCTGATCGACTTGAGGCCGTCGAAGACGGTGAGGTTGCGAGCAGGCTGGGTGGTGTCGCGGTAGGCGACCACGATGGTCCAGCCGCCGAGGCGGTCGGCGCCGGTGGCGGTCTGGATGTTGGCCACGGTGTACAGCCCGTTGCCGGCTGCCGCGACCCGGGAGGTGATGTCGGCGAAGCCCTGGTAGATGATCGCGCCGTCGTCGACGGTGGTGGCGGTGATCGTGGAGTACGACGTGTCGCCGGGGGTCTTGAGGCGCACGGTGTTGCGGGCGGCGGAGTTGGGGGCTGCTGATCCGCCGTTGCCGGCGGCGACCTCGCCACCCCAGTACAGGCCGGCGAACAGCACGCTGGCACCGCTGGGGATGCTCACCGTCGCCTGGCTGGAGTTGAATGTCGTGGGGTCGCTGTCGACGTCGATGTAGACCATGTTGTACGAGTTGTTGATCACCGAGCTGTCCGCGACGGCGGAGACGGGCGCGTTGCGCGCCGCCGTACATCCGCTGGCGGCGGTCTGGCACGTCATCACCGTGTTGCCGAAGATGTCGATGTCGCCGGTGTCGTTGGCGGTGAAGCGCGGCGCGAAGTTGCGGTCCGCGGCCTGGGCCGACGGAGACGGCAGCACCGCCAGCGCCGTCAGCGCGACCAAGAGCGCGAGTGCGGCGCGGGTCAAGGTGGTTCTCATGTGTGCCCCCCAGGCATAGCGAGTGCGCCAGCTTGTGGGTGGCGCCACCAGCGAGTATGGGGTCGGGGGTGTCTGACCTGGGCCGATGAGGACGAGTTGTGGTGGAACTGTGGATGTTTCCTTACGGAAACGTTGCGGCAACGCCCCGCACGACGAACCCCAGCCGTCAGTCCGGTGCCCAGCAGCGGACGAAGGTCTGCCCTGCCGTCCACTGGTCGGCGTCTGGACCCTCGAAGCCCCACTCGTAGTCGAGGGAGTCGTCGGCGATGGCGGCCGCGGCGTCCTTGCAGGGTTGTCCGGCCCGGGAGACGGCAGCCCGGCCCGGGTAGCGGCCGTCCGGCAGGGGGCGGACCGAGAATGCCTTCCACGAGTGCGGGTCGGCGCACAGGACGCGTTCGAAGGACGGCTCGTCGGGACCCGCGGTGCCGCACATCCCGTAGCGCTGACGTCCCTCATCGGTGTCGAGCACTCCCGTCAGGGAGCCTTGGACACGGGACAGCGCGTCCGCTCCGGCCAGGACGATCGCGTCGCAGCGGTACCAGGAAGCACCCGCATCGGACTCTTCGACGGTGGGGGTGAACCACACCGCACGCAGCATGCTGAGACGTTGCTGCTCGAGCGAGCCGCCCACGGTGGCGCCGAGCTCGGCGGGGCAGGTCTCGGCGACCTGTTGCTGCACCCGGTCGGAGTCGATGGCCAGCAGGTGGCCGTCCACGAGGTTGTCGACCGTGCCCACGGCGTACGTCTCGGCGGTGTGGGCCTTGCGACACGGGACGGAACCGTCTGCGGCGGTGGGAGAGAGCGCCTCGTCGAAGGTGAGCCGGTGGCAGGTGCCCACGTCCGGACGGGGCTGCGCGGTGGCAGTGGGTGGGGGAGCCGGCGCGGGAGTGCTGCTCGGGCTCGCCGGGGGGGACGGTGCCTCGGACTCCGACGACGGGCCTGCCGAGCAGGCGGTCAGCAGAGCCGCCAGCAGCGGGAGCACTGCCAGCCGCTGTCTCCCGTCAGTCACGGGTCTTGGCCCAGCAGATCGATCGGCGATTCCCGGCGTCCCACTCGGCCTCGTGGAACCACGTGTAGCCGTAGTCGAAGTCGACGGGGTAGTTGAGCCAGGCACCCACGGAGTCGGAGCAGAAGTCGCGGGTCGTCGTCTCGACCTGGGCGTCCCCGGGGTAGGCCTCGGCGGGCTCACCCAGCTTGATGGTGGTCACCGCACGCCAGTCGTGGGCCTTGGCGCACGGGATGGTGGCGCTTCCGCTCACCGAAGGGCCCTTGACGCAGGCCATCCAGGCGTCCGCTGGGCGGCCCTCCAGCAGTCCACGAGCCGTCTCCGGAAGGGTCAGCAGCGTCGCGCTCTGCTCGCCGCCCCCGACGGCGTCGCAGCGGTACCAACGGGCGCCGCTGTCCCAGGCCTTCTGCGACGGCCGGAACCACACCCAGGTGAGGATCGAGCGCATGGTCACGCTGACGTCTCCTCCGAGGAACGTCTCCAGCTCGGTGGTGCAGGTCTCGAAGGCGAAGGCACCGACCTCCGGGGAGTCGTACGCCGCGTCCGCCAGGGACTCGGGCAGCTCCCCGACGGCGTACGTCTCGGCGGTGTGCTCCCCGCTGCACGGGACGCTCGCCGTGGCGTCAGAGGCCCGTGCGATGTCCGGCAGGCTGAGCTGTCGGCACACCCCCTGCTCGGGGGCGTCGACGGCGTCCACCTGCGTCGGGTCCGATCCGGGAGCCGACGGCTCCCCGCAGGCCACGAGACCAGCGCAGAGCACGACGGTCGACGCGACCAGGCGCGCGATCCTTCCCCCTCGTCTCACAGCAGCGATGCTACCGACGGGGGTGTCAGGGGACTCCAGGGCGGCAGCGTCAGGACAGGCGTCAGGACAACAGTGCCGCGAGGGTCCCGCCGAGCTCGTAGGCCGCTGCTTCGTCAGCCTGAGTGACGTCGCCGAGCACCGTGAGCGTCTCGGCGGCCTGGCGCCAGGGGAGAGCGCCGGTGATCGAGAGGACGGAGCGCACGGCGCCCGTGGTGTCGTAGCGGCCGTGGACGAAGAGGCCGAAGGGCTTCTTTCCCTTCGGCGCGCCACCCGCGGCCGATCCGTCGTCGGACAGGGACCCCCCGATGTCGAAGAACAGCGAGTCGAAGAAGTGCTTGAGCGCACCGCTCATGTAGCCGAAGTTGGCCGGAGTGCCGAGAAGCATGCCGTCCGCGGCCAGGACATCCTCCGCCCTGGCCTCGAGGGCGGGAAGGACTGCCACGTCGACGCCCTGGATCTCGTCATCGGTGGCGCCGGCGAGAACCGCGTCCGTGAGGGTCGCGACTGAGGCCGTGGGAGAGTGGTGGACCAGGAGCAGGCGAGGCATGGGGTCAGTCTGCCCGGAGCGAATCCCCTCCCGGGTGTGCCGCGTGACCGCTTTGTGACCTACGCCTCCAATCCGACCAGGCAGAAGCGTCGAACTACTGGCGTTCACAGACTCGAGAGATGGGAAGAACCCATGAAGTTCCGTAGCCCCCGCACCAAGACCGCCGCCGGCCTCGCCGGCCTCATGCTCGTCGCCTTCCCGCTGGCCGCCTGCGGCAGCGACGACGACAGCCCGGAGCGCGTCAACGCGGTCGCGTCCATCGACAACCTCACCGGTGAGATGACCCAGATCACCGTCGACGACGACTTCTTCCCGACGCTGGACAGCCTCGGGGTGACGCCGGGAGTGATTCCGGACGCCACGCTCGACGGCAACGTCCTGTCGTTCCCGATCACGGGTGGCCACGTGTCGGTCTTCGAGCCCGGCTCGGTCCCGAACTACGTGACCGGCACGATCTTCCACGAGAACTCCGGCCTCACGCTGACGGCCGGTGACATCGAGGTCGAGCTCCGCAACTTCAACGTCGACCCCGAGATCTCGCTGGTCTACGGCGACGTGGTCGCCAACGGTCAGGTCGCCGCGACCAGCGCGCCCCTGTTCCGCCTCAACGGCTCGACCCTGCAGCCGCTGAAGACCGAGGGTGACACCGCCATCCTCGAGGGCACGAAGGTCTTCATCTCCGACGTGGCCGCCGGTCTGCTCAACGACACCTTCGGCACCGACGCGATCACCGACCAGGTGCTCGTCGGCGTCGCGAAGATCACCGTCAACACCAAGTAGGACACCTGCGTCCCGCTGCTCGCCCATGCCATGAGGCAGCAGTGAACCGAGGCCCGCGACACTCCCGTGTCGCGGGCCTCGGCACGTCCGGAGAACCCCGAGGTCACGCGGCGGACTGGGACCGCCTCGTCGCCGGCTCCCGGGCATCGGCAGCCAGACGCACGGCGCCGCGACGTGCGCCGGGGGATGTCGGCGGGTGAGCGCTGCTGCAGATCCTGGCGAGGGTGGCTATGGTGGTCACACCATGACGCGTCTTCACCTCCTCCTTCGCTGCCGCAGCGAGGTCTGACCAGCCGACCTCCTCGCTGCGGAGTGCGCGTGTGCCGGCATCAACCGCCCCGCCCAGCAGGAGAAGATCATGACCAGCACCAACGCCCAGCAACCCAGTGGGATGCCGTTCCAGCGCTACGAGCCGTTCATCCCGGTCGTGCTGGAGGACCGGACCTGGCCCGCCAAGACGATCGAGAAGGCGCCGCGCTGGTGCGCGGTCGACCTGCGTGACGGCAACCAGGCCTTGATCGACCCCATGTCGCCGACCCGCAAGCTGGAGATGTTCCAGCTGCTCGTGCGGATGGGTTACAAGGAGATCGAGGTCGGGTTCCCCAGCGCGAGCCAGACCGACTTCGACTTCGTGCGCCAGCTGATCGACGACGACCTGATCCCCGACGACGTCGTGATCCAGGTGCTGACCCAGGCTCGCGAAGAGCTCATCGAGCGCACCTACGAGGCGATCCGCGGGGCCAAGCAGGCCATCGTCCACCTCTACAACTCGACCTCGACCCTGCAGCGCCGTGTTGTCTTCGGCCTCGACGAGGACGGCATCGCCGACATCGCGGTCACCGGCGCACGACTGTGCAAGAAGTTCGAGGAGGGCGTCCCGGAGACCGAGGTCTTCTACGAGTACAGCCCCGAGAGCTACACCGGCACGGAGCTCGAGTTCGCGGTCCGCGTCTGCAACGAGGTGCTCGAGGTCTTCCAGCCCACCGCCGAGAAGCCGGTCATCATCAACCTCCCGGCCACCGTCGAGATGGCCACCCCCAACGTCTACGCCGACTCGATCGAGTGGATGGATCGACACCTGGCGCACCGCGAGCACGTCGTGCTCTCGCTGCACCCCCACAACGACCGCGGGACCGCCGTGGCCGCCGCCGAGCTCGGCTACCTGGCGGGGGCCGACAGGATCGAGGGGTGCTTGTTCGGCAACGGCGAGCGCACCGGCAACGTCTGCCTGGTGACGTTGGGGCTCAACCTCTTCACCCAGGGGATCGACCCCGAGATCGACTTCGCGAGCGACGGCGGGATCGACGGGATCCGGCGCACGGTGGAGTACTGCAACCAGCTCGACGTCCCCGAGCGGCACCCCTACGGTGGCGACCTCGTCTACACGGCGTTCTCCGGGTCCCACCAGGACGCCATCAAGAAGGGCTTCGAGCACCTCGAGCTGGACGCCCAGCGTGACGGGGTTCCGGTGGAGGAGCGTCGCTGGGAGGTGCCCTACCTGCCGATCGACCCCAAGGACGTCGGCCGCAGCTACGAGGCCGTGATCCGGGTCAACAGCCAGTCCGGCAAGGGAGGTGTGGCCTACATCCTCAAGACCGAGCACAAGCTCGAGCTGCCCCGCCGAGCCCAGATCGAGTTCAGCCGGGTGATCCAGCAGCGCACGGACGCCGAGGGGGGAGAGGTCACTCCGGACGAGATCTGGACAGCGTTCCGCGCCGAGTACCTCGACCGCGCCACCCCCCTGGCTCTCGACTCGGTCCACACCAGCTCGGCAGCCGGGGAGAAGGACGCCCTCACCGTCGACGTCTCGGTGGAGGGAGAGCGGCGCACGCTCGAGGGAAGCGGCAACGGACCCATCGCTGCCTTCGTGACCGCGATCAACGGGCTCCCGCAGGACTACGACGTCCGCGTGCTCGACTACCACGAGCACGCACTGAGCTCCGGGGGCGACGCCATCGCCGCGGCGTACGTCGAGTGCGCGGTCCGCGGCGAGCTCTACTGGGGTGTCGGCCTGGACGCCAACATCGTCACCGCCTCCCTCGAGGCTGTGGTGAGCGCGGTCAACCGCGCGGCGCAGCCGGGCTGATCAGGCGACGACCGGCAGGGACACGGTGAACGTCGTGCCCTCGCCGGGCGTCGAGTCGACCGCGATCGTCCCTCCGTGGGCATCGACGATGCCGGCGACGATCGACAGGCCCAGGCCCGTGCCGGGGATGGCCATCGACTGGGCCGTGTCGGTGCGGTAGAAGCGTTGGAACACCAGGTCCTGGTCGTCCCGGTGGATGCCGATGCCGGTGTCGCCGACCGTGATGACGGCACCGAGCCGGTCGTCGTTCGTGAGGCGGATGTCGACGGTGCCACTGTCCGGGGTGAACTTGATCGCGTTGCTGACGAGGTTGATGAACACCCGGTCGAGCTGGCTGCGATCGCCGGAGACCATCACGGGCGCATCCGGAGCTTCGAACGTGATGGTGAGCGGACGTTGGGCCACGGTGGCCTTGGCGAACTCCTCGGCCACGCCGATCGCCTCGCGCAGGTCGTAGGTCTCCCGGTTGGCGAGGGCCTCGCGCTGCTCGAAGCCGCTGAGCAGAAGCAGGTCGTTGCAGATCGCGATCAGCCGGTGGCTGCTGCGCGCGATCGTCTCGAGCATGCTCGCCTGCTGGGGGTGGGGCTCGACGACGTCGCCGTCGAGGAGCAGTTCGGTGTAGCCCAGGATACTGGTGACCGGCGTGCGCAGCTCGTGGGAGACCGTGGAGACGAACTCGTCCTTGGCGCGGTCGAGCGCCCGCAGCCGCTCGACGGCCGTTCGCTCCTTGTCGAGGGCCGCGACCAAGGTCTCCTGGCCCTCGCGCTGCTCGGTCACGTCACGGCCGACGCACAGGAAGCCGACCCGGTCCTCGACGTCGTCGTCGGTGACGCTCAGCGTCATCGAGACGATCAGCTCGTGGCCGCTACGGGTGCGCCACGTCCAGTCTCGTGCCGACGACTCGTCCCGCTGGCCGATCATCCCGATCAGGCACAGGAAGGCCTCCCGGTCTCCGACGGCGCCGGTGCGCACGAGGAGCTGTGAGGGCTCGAGGATGCCGACGAAGGGTTGGCCGATCATCTCCTCGGCGGAGTAGCCCAGCATGTGGGTGGCTCCGGCGTTGAAGACGGTGATCCGACCGGTGACGTCGATCCCGATCAGCGCGGTCGCGATGGAGGCCTGGAGGAGATGGGCCATCAGGCCGGTGCTGGACCGCTCGGCCGTCACGTCGACACCGGTCAGCACGGCGTACGACGGCGTACCGGTCTCGTCGCGCACGACGTTGTTGTTCCACACCAGGCGCACGGGGTCGCCGGCTGCGGTGTAGGACTGTCGCTCGCGCACCATCGCGAAGCCGGACCTGTTCGGCCACAGGAACATCGCCTCGGTCTCCGAGCGGGTCAGCGCGGCGAGGGGGGTCTCCCAGATCCGAGCACCCACGAGCGCCGCCTCGTCGTAGCCGGTGATCTCCTTGGTCGCGGCGTTGACGCGGATGATCGTGCCGTTGTCGTCGGTGACGACGATGATGCAGGCTGTCGTGTCGAGGGTGGCGTCGGTGAGCTTGTGGGCTGCCTCGAGGCGACGCATGCTGTCGTGCTGCTGGGTCTGGTCGAGGAGCTGGGCGGAGAAGACCCGTGATCCGTCGGCGGAGGCGATCGCGGCGATCGCCAGGTCGACGCGGCTGCCCGGTCGGCCGAGCACCGAGGCCTGGCCGTGCCAGATGTCGGAATCACGCGAGAGCAGGGCCTCGAAGACGTGCTCACGGTGGTCCAGGGTGGCGACGAGGTCGGTGAACCGTCGACCCTCGAGCTCGATGGTCGGGGCGCCCAGGATCTGGACGGCCGCGGCGTTGACCTCGGTGATCTCCAGCCCCCCTGCTTGCTCCCGCATGAGGACCATCCCGAGGGGCGACTCGGTGAAGGTGCGTCGGAAGAGCTGCTCGTCCGAGACAGCAAGGTTGAGCAGCACCTCCCGCTGACTCACGATCAGGGCCAACGGGAGGGTGATGAGCGCTGCGCACGCGATGTAGCCCAGGCTGATGCTCCCGATGTGCTCGGCCCGCATCACCTCGTCGGCGAACGGTCCCCGGCCCGCCGACGTGGTGAGAGTGACCATCGTCGCGATACCCAGGAGCTGCCAGGTCACCACGCGGAGGTCGAAGGCGATCGAGGCCCACACCACGATCGGTACCGGCGCGAAACCGAGCGCAGCCGCGTCAGTGGGGAGGAAGACCACCAGCAGGGCGACGATCAGGGCACTCGTCTGCACGGCCAGGAGGATCGGTCGCCCCCGGACCTGGTGGCCGAGGCCGTCACGCGTGGCCAGCACGGCGGCGACCAGCAGCAGGATGGACAGCGCGTGCTGGACGCCGACCTGGACGGCCAGGTCGACCGTGGCGGGCAGGTCGTCAACCCGGACGCGGGTCTCGACCAGGACGGAGAGCAGCCCGCCCACGACCGCGGCGGCGAAGAGCCAGGAGAGGTCGGTGATGGAGCCCAGCTGCGCACGCCGCCGCTCCACCCGGGTGAGGACCGCGGCAGCCACGACCGCCTGCGCGACGTGCGAGCCCGAGATCAGCGCTCCCTCGTGCGCCGACAGTCCGAAGGCCAGCGCCGCGAGGAACGGGAGCGCGAAGAGAAGCGGCACCAGCACCGGCCATCGCCGGATGGACGAGACCGCCAGGAGTCCGACGCCGAGTCCGACACTCGACCAGTACGTGGTCAGCAGGCCCATGTCGTTGCGCACGGACAGCAGGACCACGTCGATCAGCAGGATCGACGCGAGCAGCACCCCGGTGAACCCGACGCCGACCTGGCGTTGCTGCGACGGGGGGCTCACTGTTCCATTGTGGTCGATGGTTGCTGGCCATGTCGGGAGGTCGGGAAGGCTCGTCCGCTTCGGTCTAGACCGCCCGGCGCCGCGCCGCCGTCGACGTGCCGCTTCCGCTGGGCGAACAGGGCAGAATCAGGGTGTGCCTCTCTATCGCGACGAGGCGGTCGTCCTGCGCACCCACAAGCTGGGGGAGGCCGATCGCATCATCACCTTGCTGACCCGACACCACGGACGCGTGCGTGCCGTGGCCAAGGGCGTGCGACGCACGACGTCGAAGTTCGGCTCGCGACTCGAGCCGTTCACCTACGTCGACCTGCAGCTGGCCGAGGGGCGCACCTTCGACATCGTGACCCAGGCCGAGACCCGGTTCCCGTTCTCCTCCGGCCTCGGCAACGACTACGAGCGTTACACGGCCGGGACGGCGATGCTCGAGACCGCCGACCGCCTGGTGCCGGAGGAGAAGCAGGCTTCGGTGCAGCAGTTCCTGTTGCTGGTGGGGGGTCTGCGAGCGATGGTGGAGGGGACGCGACGACCCGGGCAGGTGCTCGACTCCTACCTCCTGCGGTCGCTGGCCGTGGCCGGCTACGCGCCGTCGTTCGACCTCTGTGCCCACTGCGGCCGCGAGGGACCGCACCGCTGGTTCAACCCCTCCATGGGAGGGCTGCTCTGCACCACGTGTCGGGTGCCGGGTTCGATGGCCCCGGCGCCGGAGACCGTCGCGGTGCTGGGGGCGCTGCTGGCCGGTGACTGGCAGACCGTCGAGGCCGCAGACCCGCGTCACCTCGGTGAGGCAAGCGGCCTCGTGGCGGCCTTCCTGACCTGGCACCTCGAGCGATCCCTGCGCTCCCTGGAGCACGTCGAGCGGTAGCGTCCGCACCGTGAAGCGCACTGCCCCGGAGCCCAGGCCACCCACGCCGCACGCCTCGGGCGCCCGCCCGCCCGCGATCCCGGCGCAGTTCGTCCCGCAGCACGTCGCCATCGTGATGGACGGCAACGGGCGCTGGGCCAAGCAACGCGGTCTCCCGCGCACCCAGGGTCACGAGATGGGGGAGGCGTCCCTCTTCGACGTCGTGGAGGGCGCCATCGAGATCGGGGTCAAGGCGATCTCGGCCTACGCGTTCTCGACCGAGAACTGGACCAGGTCGCCCGACGAGGTCAAGTTCCTGATGGGCTTCAACCGCGACGTGATCCGACGTCGCCGCGACGAGATGAACGAGCTGGGGGTGCGTGTGCGGTGGGCAGGCCGGGCGCCTCGGTTGTGGAAGTCGGTGATCCGCGAGCTCCAGGTGGCCGAGGAGCTGACCCGCGACAACGACGTCCTGACACTGACGATGTGCGTCAACTACGGGGGGAGGGCGGAGCTGGCCGACACCGCGCGCTCGATCGCCCGCGAGGTCGCCGCTGGGCGGCTCAACCCCGACAAGATCGACGAGAAGACCTTTGCCCGACACCTCTACGTGCCCGAGATCGGTGACGCCGACCTGATCTGGCGCACGTCCGGCGAGCAGAGGCTGTCCAACTTCATGCTCTGGCAGGCCGCCTACGCGGAGATGGTGTTCACCGACATCCTGTGGCCGGACGTCGACCGGCTCGCCCTGTGGCGCGCCATCGAGATCTACGCCGAGCGCGACCGGAGGTACGGCGGCGCGACGTGACGCCGTTCAGTCGCCGCGACACGCAGCGCAGGTGCCGAAGACCTCGAGGGTGTGGCTGACGTCGACGAAGCCGTGCTCGGACGACACCCGCTCGGTCCATCGTTCGACGGCCGGCCCCTCGACCTCGACGGTCGCGCCGCAGGAGCGGCACACCAGGTGGTGGTGGTGGTGGCGTGAGCAGCGCCGGTAGGTCGCCTCGCCGTCCGTGCGGCGCAGCACGTCGACGGCGCCGGCGTCGGCGAGCAGCTGCAGGGTGCGGTAGACGGTGGCAAGGCCGACCTGGGCCTCGCGCGACTCGAGGAGGTCGTGCAGCTCGCGCGCCGAGCGGAAGTCGTCGACCGACGCCAATGCCTCGATGACCGCGGTGCGTTGCCGGGTCGGGCGTACGCCCGACCCGGGGGGCAGTGACGGGTCAGTGCTCGTCATAGTGCGTCCCGTGCGGTGCGTGCCGGTGCCCGTCGTGGACGTAGTCGACGTGGTCGTCGTGCGGGACGGCGACATGGCCGCACCCCGGTCCGTGGTCGTGGTCGTGGTCGCTCACCGTGTGCTCGTCGGGGGCCTCGTCGGCGAAGGGTCGACGGAGGCGGGCGCGATGTCGGAGCCAGACGCCGACCGGCCAGGTGATGACGAAGCCGGCGAGGGAGAGCAGGACGATGGTCGGGCCGGGCGCCACCGTGGCCTGGTAGGACGCGAACGCGGAGATGACCAGGCCTCCCACCGAGGCGAGCGTGCCCAGGACCATGGCGGCCACCAAGGTGGCCCGGAAGGAACGGGTGAGCTGCTGGGACGTGGCGACCGGGACCACCATCAGGGCCGAGACGAGCAGCAGGCCCACCGTGCGCATCGCGACGGTCACGGTGACGGCCGCGAGCACCGCCACGACCAGGTTGTAGAACCGCACGCGCAGGCCGGCGACCCGCGCGAACTCGGGATCCTGGGCCACAGCGAAGAGCTGGGGTGACAGGCCCACGCCCACGATGATGACCAGGGCGGCCAGGACCATGGTGATCACCACGTCCCCGTCGGAGATCGTGGTGATCGAGCCGAAGAGGTACTGCTGGAGCTCAGCCGCACGTCGCCCGCCGAGGCCGGTGAGCAGGACGCCGCCGGCGAGCCCCCCGTAGAAGAGCAGTGCGAGCGCGACGTCCCCGTTGGTGTTGCCTCGCTCCCGCACGACCTCGATCGCGATCGCCCCCAGGATGGCCACGGCGACTGCGGTCCAGGTCGGCGAGTAGCCGGTCAGGAGTCCCACGGCGACGCCGGTGACGGCGACGTGCCCCAGTCCGTCGCCCATCAGGGCCAGGCGACGCTGCACGAGGTAGGTCCCGATCACCGGCGCAGCGAGTCCGGTGAACAGAGCGGCGAGCAGGGCACGCTGCATGAACGGCAGGCTGAACAGCTCGGCGGGGCTCATGGACGGCCCTCCAACGGGGAGCGTACGTGCGGGGCGTGGTCGCGCTCGTGCGCCGACTCGTGGCGGGCGTGGTGGTGGTGGCCGTGAGCCTCACCGAGCCAGGGCTCGTGCACCACGTGGTCGGGGATCGGCTCACCGTCGTAGGCCACTCTCCCGTCGCGCATCACGACGGCGCGCTCGACCAGCGCCGCCAGGGGACCGAGCTCGTGGGCGACCAGGACGATGGTCGCTCCTCGCTCCTTGAGGGAAGCGAGGGCGTCGGTGAGGACCTTCTGGTTGGGCAGGTCGACTCCGGCCGTCGGCTCGTCGAGGAAGAACAGCTCGGGGTCTCCGGCCAGAGCGCGGGCGATCAGCACCCGCTGCTGCTGGCCCCCGGACAGGGTGCTCACTCCGTCGCGCGCTCGGTCGCCGAGGCCGACCAGCTCGATCGCGTCGTCGACGGCGCGCCGGTCCACAGCTCCGAGGGGGCGCAACAGCTTCCTGCGGGTGAGCCGTCCGGAGGAGACGACCTCGCGCACCGAGGCGGGCACGCCGGAGGCGGCGCCGGAGCGCTGGGGGACGAAACCGATGCGGTGCCACTCCCGGAAGTCCTCCAGCGGCGTGCCGAACAGCGTGATCGCACCTCGACTCAACGGCCGCAGGCCGGTCAGGGCGCGCACCAGCGTGGACTTGCCGGAACCGTTGGCACCCATCAGCGCCACGAACTCTCCGCGCTCCACCTGCAGGTCGATCCCGCGCAGGACGGGTCGCCCACTGATGGCGACGGCGCCGTCGCGGACCTCGATCACCGGCATGCGTTGGCCTCCCGCAGCACGGCGAGGTTCTCGTCCATGAGGCTGAGGTAGTCCTCGTCGGACGTGTCGTCGGAGAGCCCCTCGATCGGGTCGAGGACCGCGGTGCGCACACCGGCGTCGTCGGCCAAGGTCTGGGTGAGCCGCGGGCTGGCCAGTCGCTCGCCGAACACGGTCGTGATGCCGTCCTCGTCGATCAGCTGGCGGAGCCTGCCGAGGTCCGCCGGAGTCGGTTCGGCATCGGGAGAGAGCCCCGCGACGGGTGCGAGCTCGAGGCCGTACTGGGTGAGGTACCCGAAGGCGTCGTGGGAGACCACGATGGTCGAACGCTGACAGTCGGCCAAGCCCGCTGTGAACGAGGCGTCGAGGCGCTCCAGGTCGCTGCGCAGGCTCGCCGCGTTCTCGTCGTACGCGTCGGCGTTCGTCGGGTCGATCTTGCTCAACGACGCCGCGATGGCGTCGCCGAGGGTCGCCATCCGCAGCGGGTCGAGCCAGAAGTGCGGATCGAGTCCGCCCTCGTGGTCGTGGTCATCGTGATCCTCCTCGTCGTGGCCGTCCTCGTGCGTGTCGTCGGAGGTGAATGGCTGGAGCCCCACCACGGCGGCGGCGTCGATGATCTCGCCGGTCGCGTTCTGCTCGATGGCGGCGTCGATGGAGGCCTGGAAGTCGGCCTCGTGGACGACGAGGTCAGCCTGGGCGATGTCGGCGGTCTCCTTGATCGTCGGCTCCAGGTCGTGCGGCTCCTTGCCCGGGGTGGTCAGACCCACGACGTCCGTGTAGGGCCCACCGACTCGTTGGACGACGTACTCGAGGGGGTAGAAGGCTGCCGCCACCTGGACGCCGTCCGAGTCCTCGTCGGCGAACGCCGTGCACCCGGTCGAGGCCAGCAGCAGGGCGGCGAGGACGATCCATCGCAGGCGGAAGCTCATGAGAACGATTATCAACAGCGGTGAGAATGATTGTCAAAAGCACCACGCGCCAGGTAGGGCACACTGGCGGGATGGACCCGCTGATCAGCGCCGAGGACCTGCGTCGCCGTCTCGGCGCGGGGGAAAAGGTGACCCTGCTGGATGTCCGCTACCGGATGGGAGAGCCCGCTGGGCCGCGAGAGTACGCCGTGGGCCATGTCCCGTCGGCGGCGTACGTGGACCTGGACACCGACCTGGCCGCCCCTCCGGGGGGCTCCGAGGGTGGCCGGCACCCGTTGCCGAAGCCGGACGACTTCGCCGCCGCGATGCGGCGCTGCGGGGTGACGTCGGCGCGCTCGGTCGTCGTCTACGACGACTGGCAGGGCCTGGCCGCCGGGCGGTGCTGGTGGCTGTTGCGTCACCACGGGCACCCCGACGTGCGCCTGCTGGATGGAGGCTGGGCCGCGTGGGTCGCCTCCGGCGGGTCCGTCGAGACCGGTGCCCCCGAGCTGCGCCCGGGCGACTTCCGGGCGGACCCCGGGTCCTCCGACGAGGTGGTCACCGCCGAGGGCCTCGCTGGGGTGGGCGTGCTCATCGACGCGCGGGCTCCCGCCCGGTACCGCGGTGAGGAGGAACCCCTCGACGCGCTCGCCGGACACGTACCAGGGGCCGTCAACGTGCCCACGTCGCTGAACCTTGCCGCGGATGGGCGCTTTCGTCCCGTCGAGGAGCTGCGAGAGGTCTACGCCGAGGTGGGCGCCGTGCCGGGTGAGGACGTCGCGGTCTACTGCGGGTCGGGGGTGACCGCGGTGCACGACATCGTGGCCCTCGAGCGCATCGGCGTGCGCTCGCGGCTCTACGCGGGCAGCTGGAGCGAGTGGAGCGCCCGTGCTACCAGTGAATCCCCTTGAAGACCTTGGCGAGCATGATCTGCTCGGTCTCCCGGGTCCCGCTCTGCGGCACCTGACCCTTGGCGGCGGCCGAGTCGGGGAACACGTGGTAGGCCATGTTGAGCACGCGGAAGGCGAGCTTGGGTGCCACGGTGTGGGCGACGGCGCCGACGTTGCCGAGGGCGGTGTTGATCTCGTGCGGCTTGCTGACCATCGCGGTGATCACGGTGTCGGCCGCCTGTGCCGGTGAGATCGTGGGGAACTTGTCGTAGATCTTCGTCGGAGCGATCATCGGCGTGCGCACCAGCGGCATGTGGATGTTGGTGAACGTGATCCCGTTGCCGACGACCTCCGAGGCCACGACGTTGCTCCAGGAGTCGAGGGCGGACTTGGAGGCGACGTACGCCGAGAACCGTGGCGGGTTGGTCTGCACGCCGATGGAGGAGATGTTGACGATGTGGCCGGACTTCTGGCGCTGCATCGCCGGCATCAGGCCCATGATCAGTCGGATCGCACCGAAGTAGTTGAGTTGCATCGTGCGCTCGAAGTCGTGGAACCGGTCGGTCGAGAGTCGCAGGGAGCGGCGGATCGAGCGGCCGGCGTTGTTGACCACGAAGTCGACGGACGGCAGCTCGGTCGAGATCTGCTCACACAGCCGGTCGATGGCCTCGAGGTCCGAGAGGTCGCAGGGATAGACGTGGGCGGTGCCGCCGCGCATCTCGATCGTGGAGCGGGTCTCCTCGAGCTTGTCCTTGCCACGCGCCACGAGGACGGGGATGCCGCCTGCCTGGGCGACCTTGAGGGCGGTGACCTGCCCGATGCCCGACGATGCGCCGGTGATGACGACGTGCTTGCCGGCCAGGGCCGCGCGGACCTTCGGATCCTGGCCCGTGGAGGTGTCGAGGTTCTCCTCCCAGTAGCCCCAGAGGGTGCGGACGTAGCTCTCCAGGTCGGGGACGGCGATGCCCGAGCCGGCCAGGGCACGCTCGGTCCGGGAGGAGTCGAAGACGGCCGTGAAGCCGGTGTGGGCAAGGACCTCGGCGGGGATCCCGACGCGGCCGAGGGTCTGGTCGAGCACCGCCTGGACGGCCTTGTTGCGCACCAGGGAGTTGATGACCGCGCCGGGGCGCAAGCGCTGGGGGACCAGCGCACCGGCGCGAGCGAGGCTGCGATCCATCGGGGAGGCGAACCGCGGGGCTCCGGCGGCCTTGCAGAAGGCGTTGACCATCTCGACGGTGGGCTGCGGCTCCGGGTTGACCAGGTGGAACGCCTCTCCGTCGTGGTCGGGGAGGTGCGCCAGGTGATCCATCGCCTTGGCGACGTAGTCGACCGGGACGACGTTGGTGTCGCCGAGATCGACGCCGGCGAGTGGCAGCCAGGCGGGCAGCCGGTCACGCATCGCCTTCATCAGGGGGAAGAAGTAGTAGGGGCCGTCGATCTTGTCCATCGCTCCGGTCTCGGAGTGGCCGACGACGATCGCCGGGCGGTAGACCCGCCACGGGATGCCCAGCGACGTGGCCTCCTCGCGCACGATCCTCTCCGACTCGTACTTCGTCCGGTGGTACGGCGAGGGCAGGTGCTGGCCCTCGTCGAACATCGTCTCGTCGAAGCGTCCGCGGTACTCGCCCGCGGCGGCGACCGACGAGACCTGGTGGAAGCAACCGACCCGCAGGGACCCGGCCAGCTCGACGGCGTGCCGGGTGCCGCCGACGTTCATCGTCTCGTTGGTGGCGTCGTCGGCGGTCATGTCGTAGATCGCGGCGAGGTGGAAGAAGTGCTCGATCGAGCCCGCGTGCTCGGAGATCCACTGGTCGTCGACACCGAGCCCGGCGGCGGACAGGTCGCCGACGACAGGGACGACACGGCTCGAGCCCCAGCGCTTCATCAGCGTCTCGAGCCGACCCAGGGAGCCGGACCTGCAGAGGACGAAGATCTCGCCCTCGCGCGTGTCGACGAGCTCCTGGACGAGATGACGGCCGATGAACCCGGTGGCCCCGGTCACGAAGTAGGACATGTGCGGAGACTACTGCGTGGTAGCCGATCGGGGGGAGGTTCGAGCGGGGCTAGGAACGGGCGCCGGGGTCGTCCGAACCGGAGCCGAACATGATCTCGTCCCAGCTCGGGACCGAGGCGCGTCCCTTCTTCTTCTGCACGGGTCGGCGCGTTGCGGCGCCCTCCTCGTCTGTCGGCTCAGCTGTCGGCTCATTCGTCGGCTCCGGCGGGCTCTCGACCGTGACGTCGGCGTCGGGCTCCTCGGACTGACCCTCGAAGAAGGCCTCCAGCGGCAGCGTGCCCTCCTCGACAGGAGTCTCGGGGGGAGGAGCGGCGACGTGGTCCTCGTGGACCAGCTCGATCGCATCGTCGCCGAGCGGCAGCTCGTCGGGCGGCACCGAGGTCAGGCGGCGCTCCCGAACGCTCTGGAGGTCGTCGCGTGCGGGAGCTGGCGAGGCGACCGACTCACCGACGAGCCACCGGGCGTCCTCGTTGTCGAGCACCACGTAGTTGCCGCGAGCATCGAAGGTGAACTGGGCCGATCCGGAGCGCACGGTCAGCTCGTAGTCACCGAGCAGTGACCAGCGCCCGTCCTCGCGACGCCAGGCGTCCCAGGCGACCACGCCCGGGTCGACGTTGCACGAGCGGAGGTGCGCCTCGACGGCGTCGCCCAGGGTGCGAGCGGCGCCGGAGGACTCGCCGGCAGGTCGGCGGAGGTTGGAGCGTTGGGCACGCTCGGCGACGTGCTCCCGCTCGGCGAGGACGGGGCCGGCGAACGCCATGATCTTCTCGACGCTCGTCTGCGCGGCCTCGGCGACGGCCTCGGCGCTCTCTCCCGCGCGGATACGCGCCTGGATGTCGCGGGGACGGAGGGTGCTGTCCATCGTGGTCTCCAACTTGCCGGTGCGGGAGGCGTCGCCACGCAGAGCAGCGCGCAGGCCAGGGGTGATGTCGAGGACGAACCCGGCCCCGGACCCGTCGGTGAGGAGCAGGGCTGCTCCGTCGCGGCTCAGTCCCCGCAACGAGAGGGGGGCGGGCACACCCGCCCCGGGGTTGGGCTGGGCAGCAACGGCGCCGTCGAGCGGGTTGCCTGCCTGGTGCCCTGCCATGGTCATCTGCCTTCTTCGCCTGCGGGTCGACCCCGATTCTTCTTCCGACCGAGCCTACGCCAGCGGCGGTGGATCAGTCCGGCACCGCGCCGCGGTCAGAAGCCTCAGTAACCGCACCCGGATGGTCAGGCGACAGGTTCGCTCGAGTTGACGGTTTGCGGGACAGGCGAGGTCGTCGCCCCGACCCTCGCCCTCGTGGCGAGTGCGGCCGCCAGCGCCAGGGCGCCGCCCCCGATCGAGACGACGTAGGCCGCCGAGGCGCCGTAGGCATCCACGACCAGCCCGGCCACGGCCGCTCCAGGAGCGACGCCGGCGACGAGGCCGGTCTGCAGGAAGGCCAGGCCCTCGGTCAGCCGGGCGGGCGGCACGGTGGCCTCGGCCAACGAGATGGAGGCGATCAGGGTGGGCGCGATCGCGAAGCCGGCGACGAACAGGACGGCGCCCATCACCCACATCGAGTCGATGAGCAGCAGCGGGACCATGGTCACGGCCATGGCGGCTGCTCCGATCCGCAGGCGCTGGAGGACCGGACGGCGCCACGTCACGGCGCCGGTGATGGCCCCGGCGATCAGGCTCCCGGCCGCCCACAGGGCGAGCAGCACGCCGGCGTACGCCGTGGCACCTTGCTCGTCGCTGAACGCGACCGTCGTGACCTCAGCGGCCCCGAACAACGAGCCCAGGGCCAGGCACACCACGCTCAACGGCGCGACGGTGGCCCACGGCATCTGCGGGCGGGTGGAGCGGTCGACTGCACGGGGGTGCGGCGGGGGCTCGGTGCGACGCTGGGCGCTGAACAGGAGCGTTCCGCCGACGCCGGCCAGCACCGCCGCCGACAGGCCCGCGACGGGGTGCACGGCGGTGGCGAGCAGGGTGACGAGGATGGGGCCGGTCATGAAGACCGTCTCGTCCGCGACCGCCTCGAGCGCGAAGGCCGTCTGCCGCTCCCCGGGGTCGGTCAGGACATGGGCCCAGCGAGCGCGCACGCAGCTCCCGACCGCAGGCAGGGCAGCGCCGGTCACCGCGGCCAGCGCGAACGTGAACGGCAGGGCCACCTCGGCCTCGACCGACCACATGAGCGAGGCCAGGGCCACGCCCCAGATGGAGATGGCGACGGGGAGCACCCGGGACTGTCCGACGCGGTCGGTCCAGCGCGCCTGCAGGATCGCGAAGCCCGCATTGGCGACCAGGGTGACGGCGGAGACCGCCCCGGCCAGCCCGTAGGAGCCCGACTGCGCCTCAACGAGCAGGACGATGCCGAGCCCGACCATCGAGATGGGGAGCCGCGCGACCATCCCACTGGCGCTGAACAACGCCGTTCCGGGATGGGCGAGGATCCGGGCGTAGGAACCGAGCACTGCGTGAGCCTACGGCCGACACCCTCCTGAGGGGTGGCCAGCCCCTCCCTACGATGAGCCTCGTGACAGCACCTGACGTGGCCCCCTACGACGCGCTCCTGCTGGTCTCCTTCGGCGGCCCGGAGAAGCCCGAGGACGTCGTCCCCTTCCTCGAGAACGTCACGCGCGGTCGCGGCATCCCGCGCGAACGTCTGGAGCAGGTGGGGGAGCACTACTTCCTCTTCGGGGGCCGCTCGCCCATCAACGACCAGAACCGTGCCTTCATCGAGGCCGTCGAGCGGGACTTCGCCGAGCACGGCATCGACCTGCCGGTCTACTGGGGCAACCGCAACTGGGACCCCTATCTGCGTGACACCGTCACGCAGATGGCTGCCGACGGCATCACTCGGGCCGCCTGCTTCGTGACCAGCGCCTACTCGTCGTGGTCCAGCTGCCGGCAGTACCGGGAGAACCTCTTCGACGCTGTCGACGGCGTCGACGGCGCGCCACGCCTGGACAAGCTCCGGCACTACTTCAACCACCCCGGGTTCCTGGAGCCGGTGGCCGCCGCCACCCGTGCCGCGCTCGACGACCTGCCGGACGGACTCGGCAGCGCTGCACGGATCGTCTTCGTCACCCACTCGATCCCGACGGCGATGAACGACGCCAGCGGGCCGCCGGAGGCAGGTGGCTCGGCCTACGTCAACCAGCACCTGAGCGCGGCCGGGGTCGTGGTCGACCTCGTCGCCGAGCAGACCGGCGTGCGGCACCAGCACGACCTGGTCTTCTGCTCCCGCTCGGGCTCGCCGCGCACGCCGTGGTTGGAGCCCGACGTCAACGACCACCTGGAGGCGCTCGCCGAGACAGGCGAGACCCGGGCCGTGGTGCTGGTACCGATCGGCTTCGTCTCCGACCACATGGAAGTGATCTACGACCTGGACACCGAGGCTCTGGCGACGGCCGAGCGGCTCGGGCTGCCGGCACGTCGCGCCGCGACGGCCGGGGAGGACCCGCGCTTCGTGGCCGTGGTCCGAGACCTCGTCACCGAGCGCGCCGCGGCCGAGTCCGGTGCGCCGGTGGCACAGCGCTCACTGGGCGACCTGGGTGCCCTCTGGGACCGATGCCCGGTCGGCTGCTGCGCCAACCCCGGTGCTGCCGGCGGTGAGCGACCCGCGCTGTGCGGGGAGAGGGCGTGAGCGCCGACGAACAGCCGGGCCGGGTAGTCATCGCCGACCTGGCGGATCTCGCGCTCGAGGTGGCCCGCGACGCGGCGGCGCTGGTCCGCGAGCGCGCCCGGCGCGAGGTGACGGTGGCCGAGACCAAGACCAGCGCCATCGACGTCGTCACCGAGGCGGACAAGGCCTCGGAGGAGCTCGTGCGCGAGCGCATCCTCGCCCGACGACCCGCCGACGCGTTTCTCGGGGAGGAGGGCGACGACGTGCCCGGCACGAGTGGTGTGCGGTGGATCGTCGACCCCATCGACGGCACCGTCAACTTCCTCTACGGGATCCCGCAGTACGCCGTGTCCATCGCCGCCGAGGTCGACGGCGACGTGGTCGTCGGTGTGGTGCTCGACGTCGCCAAGGACGTGGAGTACGTCGCCCGGCCCGGTGCCGACGGCCGCGCGGTGGCGACGAGGGACGGCGTACCGATCTCGGTCCGGGGACCGGTGCCCCTGGCGGAGCGGCTGATCGCGACGGGCTTCTCCTACGTCGCGGAGGTCAAGGTGCACCAGGCCGCTGCCGTGGGGCAGCTGCTGCCACGCATCCGCGACATCCGCCGACTCGGCTCGTGTGCCCTGGACCTGTGCCACGTGGCCGAGGGGATCATCGACGGCTACGTCGAGGAGGGAGTCAACCTGTGGGACCACGCCGCCGGAGGGCTGATCGCTCGAGCGGCGGGCGCGGCGACGCAGACCGGCGTCGGAGCCGGGGGTCGGACGCTGCTGCTGTGTGCCCCGTCACACGGCCTGGACGAGCTTCGCAGGGCGACGTCGGAGGCGGGATTCTGGGGGGAATAGTGCGCACCCGGGCGACGTTCGGATGGACCTGCGGCGCCCGGTGTTCCCTCGTGAGAGGGGATGGTGCACAATCTGCCCCGCTGGGGCCCGAGTCCACTCGGGGACGCAGGGTCCACACACAGACGATTCCGGCACCCGGACACACCCGGGCAGCCGACATACCGGGCAACTGGGCGAGAGGGGAGTGAGCGACGCATGGCGACCGACTACGACGCACCGCGCAAGAACGAGGAAGATCAGTCCGAGGAGAGCATCGAAGAGCTCAAGGCGCGTCGTCACGACAAGAACTCGGGCAAGGTCGACGAGGACGAGACCGAGGCCGCAGAGAGCTTCGAGCTGCCCGGCGCCGACCTCTCCCACGAGGAGCTGGCCGTCGAGGTGAAGCCCAAGCAGGAGGACGAGTTCACCTGCATGAGCTGCTTCCTGGTGCACCACCGCAGCCAGCTGGCCGACGAGAAGAAGCTCTACTGCGTCGACTGCGTCTGACGCAGGAGCAGTCGACCGACGTGGAGCAGGCGACCCAGGAGGACTAGACGTCCTTCTCGAGACCGGGAGGCAGCTTGCCGGTCGACTTGAGGTAGTAGCCGGCGGCACGCCGCTGGGCGAGCATCCGCGCCATGGCGACGAAGGTGCCGCTCGCGGCCGCCCACATCACGGCCTCGCGCATCTGCACGTCCGGGTCGGCGGGGTTGGCCGGCGGGTTCTTGCCCGTCGCGGCCTTCCACGAGGTGGTGAGGCCCTTCCTCGCGACCGTGGCGGCACCCAGCGACGCCACCAGCGAGAAGACGGACCAGACCTTGGAGCTGTCGGCGACGTCGCGCTGCTGCGTCGGCTCCGGAGACTTCTTTGCCATGCCTCGACCCTAGAGCATGGCGTTGATGGCAGCAGCGAGCCCATCGGGATCGCGCGTGGCGATCAACCAGTACGGCGCCGGGTCGACCGGGTCCTCGATCCGGACCCGAACCGCCCGGTCGAGGTAGGGCCGCAGCACGAGGTAGGCGCGCGCGTCGGCCTCGACCCCCGCCGTACGGCGCGTCTGCTCGGCGTCCAAGGCCGCTGCGGGCCCGAGGTGCTGGGCCGCGATGTGGGCTCGCCCGACCCGCAGCTCGCCGTCCTCGACCCGCACCTCGACACCGCCGTACCGGGCGAAGAGGGCCGCCAGGAGCAGCAGGCACACCGCCGTGATGCTCCAGGCGATGTGGCCCGGGATCGCCACGACGAGCGCGAGCCACAGGGTCGCGATCAGCATCGTGCCCTGGACCCACCACCGCAGGGGGACGTGCAGCCGCTCGCGATAGGCGGCGGTCGTGGTCACGCGAGGATTCTCCCACCCGGGACCGTGCTCGGCTCACCGGGCCCGTCCGCTCCTCGGCCCACTAGGGTCGCGCACGTGAACCAGAACTCCGCCCCCAGGGACCTCGCCGTGCAGGTTCTCCGGCTCGATCCTGAGCTGCCGCTCCCGTCGTACGCCCGCCCCGGCGACGCCGGTGCCGACCTGATGACCACGACCGACGTCACCCTGGCGCCGGGGGAGCGTGCGCTCGTGCCCACGGGGATCGCGGTGGCGCTGCCCGAGGGGTATGTCGCCCTCGTGCATCCGCGCTCGGGCCTGGCGGTGCGACACGGCCTCTCGATCGTCAACACCCCCGGCACCGTCGACGCCGGCTATCGGGGCGAGATCAAGGTGCTGCTGGTCAACCACGACGCCCGCCAGCCGGTCGTGCTGCGTCGTGGCGACCGGATCGCCCAGCTGGTGATCCAGCGGGTCGAGCGGGCGGCGTTCACCGAGGTGGAACGACTCCCCGAGAGCGAGCGTGGCGACGGGGGCTACGGTTCTACCGGGGGTTTCGGATCCGGGACCCCTTCGTGAGTCAGGAGTGAGTTCGTGAAGTTCCGTCGCAAGTCCGCCACCGGCGACGCCGAGAGCACCGACGGCGCCACCTCCGAGGCGTCCCAGGTCGAGACGCCGCCTGGCCCCTACGACGCCGACGACCTGCCGGAGGACGGCGTCGAGCGCGTCGACCTCGGCTCCCTCCTGATCGCCCCGGAGGAGGGCCGCGAGCTGCGGCTGCAGGTCGACGAGTCCTCGGGCAACGTGCAGTCGGTGATGCTGGCGGGGGCCGACGGTGCGATCGAGCTCCGAGCCTTCGCAGCTCCGCGCAACGGCGACCTCTGGAACGACGTGCGGCCCCAGATCGCTGCCGACACCGCCCAGCGCGGCGGGACCGCCACCGAGCGCGAGGGACGCTTCGGCACCGAGCTGCTGTGCCAGATGAAGGTGCAGCGACCCGAAGGTGGCACGGCGACCCAGCCGTCGCGCATCGTCGGGATCAACGGCCCGCGCTGGTTGCTGCGGGCCACCCTGCTCGGGCGCCCGGCGATCGAGCCGGACGCAGAGGACTCGGCGGCGTGGGAGGACGTCCTCACCCGCGTGGCCGTGCGGCGGGGAGCGCACGCGCTCCCGGTCGGAGAGCCGTTGCCCCTGATCCTGCCTGACCAGGCTCGACGGGTCAGCCCGCCCGCCTGAGAGGCGGGGAGCAGAGCCAGCCATGGCCGAGAAGAGCAGACTGCGCCGCACGATCAGCAAGTGGGCCAACAACGACGACCAGGACGCCCGGGACCTGCGCGCCCAGTACGTCGGTGAGGGTGACGTGTGCATCGGCGACGCCGTCGACCGCACCCTGGTCACCCTGCAGGGGACGATCCGCTCCCTGACGGTCCGGCCACGCGGCGGGGTGCCCGCCCTCGAGGCCGAGCTGTACGACGGCTCCGGGGTGATCACCCTCGTCTGGCTCGGGCGCCGACGGATCGCCGGCATCGATCCCGGCCGCTCGATGCGGGTACGCGGCCGCATCGGCCGCCACGACGGCGTACGGATCGTGTACAACCCGCGCTACGAGCTGATGTCGTGAGCGAGCAGGAGCAGGCTCCCGGACCGACCGTCGCCACCGTCGAGGCCCTCGTGCGCAGCCAGATGGCCACTGCCCTCGGCGGTCGCCGCGGGATGATCGAGGCCGGCGTCCCCGGCATCCTGTTCACCGCCGTCTGGCTCCCGACCAAGGACCTCCAGCTCGCCCTGGTCCTGAGCCTGGTGGCCGTCGGTGTCGCCGCCGCGCTGCGACTGCTCCAGCGGGGTCCGCTGCAGTACATCTTCAACGCCTTGTTCTCGATCGGCATCGGCTACCTGTTCGTCCGGATCGCCGCCTCCTCGGGAGGCTCCGAGTCCGACCAGGCGCTGGCCTTCTTCCTGCCCGGCATCATCTACAGCCTCGTCTACACGGTCGTGCTCTTCGGCTCGTCCTTCGCCGGGTGGCCGGTGGTGGGATTCATGGTCGGCAGCGTCACCGGCGACCCGACCGCGTGGCACGACGACAAGCAGATCGTGAAGCTCTGCTCGCGACTCACCCTGCTGCTCGCCGCTCCGGGCGCCATCGGAGTGCTGCTCCAGGGGCCCGTGTGGTTCCTCGGCTGGCGCGACATCGTCGACGCGGACGTGGCCGTGGGGATCATCGCGGGCCTGCGCTACGGCCTCGGGTGGCCGCTGCGCATCGCGTCCTGGTCGGCGATGATCTGGCTGCTGGCCCGCAACGCGACGCCCATCGCCCAGGGTGTCGACGCTCAGGAAGGGTGACTCGACGGCGCGAGCAGCCGCTCGAGCTCGTCCTCGCCCTCGGCGGGCACGACGAACAACAGCTCGTCGCCGGCCTCGACCGGCTGCTCGCTGTCGGGCACGTAGACCTGGCCGTCGCGCAGGATCGTGACCAGGGCGCAGTTGTCGGGAAACGGGATCAACCCCATCGGTTTGCCGACGTACGGCGAGTCCTCGGGCAGCGTCATCTCGACCAGGTTGGCGTTGCCCTGGCGGAAGGTGAACAGCCGCACCAGGTCGCCGACGGTGACGGCTTCCTCGACGAGCGCCGACATGATCCGGGGCGTCGAGACGTTGACGTCGACGCCCCAGGCCTCGGTGAAGAGCCACTCGTTGTTGGGGTGGTTGACCCGGCCGACGGTGCGCGGGACGCCGAACTCGGTCTTGGCCAGCAGCGCGGTCACCAGGTTGGCCTTGTCGTCACCGGTCGCGGCGATCACCACGTCGCAGGTGTCGAGGCGGGCCTCCTCGAGCGAGGACATCTCGCACGAGTCGGCCAGGAGCCACTCGGCGTCCGGGACGCGGTCCGGCATCACCGATCGCGGGTTCTTGTCGATCAGCAGCACCTCGTGGCCGTTGTGGATCAGCTCGCGCGCGATCGAACGGCCCACAGCGCCTGCTCCTGCGATGGCGACTCTCATGAGGATTCCTCCGGCCCGCTCTGGATCACCTTGTAGGCGCGGGCGGCGTTCTCCTCGCGCATCACCAGGTGGATGAGGTCGCCCTCCTGGATGACGGACTCGCGGTTGGGCAGCATGCCCTCGCCGAGGCGGTCGATCCAGGCGATGCGGCACTGGGTCTGCATCTGGAAGTCGATGGTGCGTTGCCCGACCCACACCTCGGGCACCGGCACCTGGTCGACCCGGATGGTGCCGCTGGGGTCGCGGAAGTCCGGCTCGGCGCCGGCGGGCAGGATCCGGCGCAGCACCTGGTCGGCGGTCCACTTCACGGTGGCGACCGTCGTGATGCCCAGGCGCTGGTAGACCTCGGCGCGGCCGGGGTCGTAGATGCGCGCCACGACCTGCTGGATGCCGAACGTCTCGCGGGCGACCCGGGCGGCGATGATGTTGGAGTTGTCACCGCTGGAGACCGCGGCGAAGGCGTCGGCACGCTTGATCCCGGCCTTCTCCAGCACCTGCTGGTCGAAGCCGTAGCCGGTGACCTTGTCGCCGTTGAACGCCGGGCCGAGCCGGCGAAACGCGTCCGGGTCGCTGTCGATCACCGCCACGGTGTGGTTGCGGTCCTCGAGGCTGCGGGCGAGCGTGGAGCCGACGCGTCCACAACCCATGATCACGACATGCACGGGTTCACCGTAGCGGCAGCGCCACCCGGGGGCCGCGTCCCGTAGGGTTCCGCCCGTGGGTGTCGGTGACGTCTCCAAGCGCATTCTGCTGGGACGCAAGCTTCGGAGTGCGCAGCTGGGGGAGACCCTGCTGCCCAAGCGCATCGCCCTTCCCGTCTTCGCCAGTGACGCGCTCTCCTCGGTGGCCTACGCCCCCGACGAGGTCTTCATCATGCTCTCGCTGGCCGGGGCGTCGTACTACGTCTGGTCGTGGAAGATCGCGATCGCCGTCGCGATCGTGATGGCGGCGGTGATCGCCTCCTACCGACAGACGGTGCACGCCTACCCGAGCGGCGGGGGCGACTACGAGGTGGCGCAGGTCAACCTCGGCAAGACGGCGGGCACCACCGTGGCCAGCGCCCTGCTGGTCGACTACATCCTCACGGTGGCGGTCTCCATCTCCTCGGCAGCGCAGTACGCCGCCTCGGCCATCGGCTGGTTGCAGGGCCACGAGGCGCTCTTCGCCTCGGCGATGGTGCTGCTGCTGATGGCCAGCAACCTGCGCGGGATCCGCGAGTCGGGCTCGTTCTTCGCCTGGCCGACCTATGCGTTCATGTTCGCGATCCTCGGGATGTGCCTCTTCGGCTTTTTCCAGCTGGTGGCAGGCACGCTGCCCGACGTGGAGAGCGCCGACCTCGTGATCTCCCCGGCGCCCGAGTACGAGGGCGCGGTCACCACGCTGGGACTGCTCTTCCTGCTCGCCCGGGCGTTCTCGTCGGGGTGTGCGGCGCTGACCGGCGTCGAGGCCATCTCCAACGGCGTGCCGGCCTTCAAGCGACCCAAGAGCCGCAACGCCGCGACCACGCTGCTGCTGCTCGGCATGATCGCGATCACGATGATGGTGAGCGTCATCGTGCTCGCCAAGAAGATGGGCCTGCGCTACGTCGACCCGCGCGAGTTCGACCGGATGACGTACGTCGACGGCACGCCGCTTCCCGAGGACTACGACCAGCACGCCGTGATCGCCCAGATCGCTCGGGCGGTCTTCCTCGACTTCAGCCCGGGCTTCTACTTCGTGGTCACCGTGACCGGCATCATCCTGGTGCTGGCGGCCAACACGGCGTTCAACGGCTTCCCGGTCCTGGGCTCGATCCTCGCCAAGGACGGCTACGCGCCACGGGCCCTGGGCTCTCGGGGCGACCGGCTGGCCTACTCCAACGGCATCCTGTTCCTGGCCGGGATGGCGATCGTGCTGATCATCGCGTTCGACGCGGAGGTCACCAAGCTGATCCAGCTCTACATCGTCGGCGTCTTCATCTCCTTCAACCTCAGCCAGCTGGGGATGATCAAGCACTGGACCCGCGAGCTGACCACCGAGCGCGACCCGGATCGGCGCGGCAAGATCTACCGCTCCAGGGTCATCAACGCGGTCGGGCTGAGCTTCACCTCCGTGGTGCTCGTGGTCGTGCTGATCACCAAGTTCCTCGCCGGCGCCTGGATCACCATCCTTGCGATGCTGTTCTTCTTCGCGGTGATGCGGGGGATCAAGGGCCACTACGACAAGGTCCAGCTCGAGCTGGCGGCCGACGAGGACGACAAGGTGCTGCCGACCCGGGTCCACGCCGTCGTGCTCGTCTCCAAGATCCACAAGCCGACGCTGCGGGCGTTGGCCTTCGCCAAGGCCTCGCGACCCAACGTGCTCGAGGGCATCTACGTCGCCACCGACCCGGTCGAGACCAACCGGTTGATCGACGCCTGGGACGAGCGCAACCTCGGGGTCCCGCTCAAGGTGCTGCACTCGCCGTACCGCGAGCTGGTCCGACCGATCCTCCAGTACGTCGGCGAGATCCGGAAGAGCAACCCGCGCGGGGTCGTGGCGGTCTACATCCCCGAGTACGTCGTCGGCCGCTGGTGGGAGCAGCTCCTGCACAACCAGACGGCTCTGCGCCTCAAGGGTCGGCTGCTGTTCAGCCCCGGCGTCATGGTCACCTCGGTGCCCTACCAGCTGCGTTCCTCGGAGATCGCCCGCGAGCGCGAGGAGCGCGAGGACTTCCGGGTGCGCCCCGGCGACCTGCGCCGCGGTCAGGTCGACGAGCGACGTGACCCCGGTCGCCGTGGCTGAGCGTCGTCGCCACCGGCCACGCCGTCCGCGGGGGACCTCGATGGTCGGCACCCGTGCCGAGGTGGAGGTCGGCCCCGTCGGGCACGGGGGCTTCTGTGTCGCCCGCCTGGACGGGCGGGCGGTCTTCGTGCGCCATGCCCTTCCCGGGGAGCGCGTCGTGATCGAGGTCACCGAGGGGTCGACCGGCGACACGTTCTGGCGTGCTGACGCGGTCGAGGTGCTCACTGCCTCTCCGGACCGCGTCCCCGCCCCCTGCCCCTACGCCGGTCCCGGTGCCTGCGGGGGCTGCGACTTCCAGCACGTGTCCCTCGTGCGGCAGCGCTCGCTCAAGGGTGACGTGGTCGCCGAGCAGCTGCGGCGGCTGGCCGGGCTGGACCTCCAGGTCACCGTCGAGCAGGTGCCGGGCGACGATCGGGGCCTGCGGTGGCGCACCCGACAGCGGTACGTCGAGCGTCCGGACGGCGGCAGGGCGATGCGCAAGCATCGCTCGCACGAGCTGGTGCCGGTCGACGAGTGCCTGCTCGAGGCGCCGCACGGCCCGCAGCACGTGGCGCTGGGAGTCGACTTCGAGGTCGCCGACGGTGGCTTCTGGCAGGTGCACCCCGGTGCCCCCGACACGCTCGTCGAGGCAGTGCTCGCCGTCCTGGACCCCCAGCCCGGAGAGTCGGCGCTGGACCTGTACGCCGGGGTGGGACTCTTCGCGCGCTTCCTGCACGACCGCGTCGGCGAGACCGGACGGGTCGTGGCGGTCGAGGGTGATCGGCGCGCCTCGCGGCTGAGCCTGACCAACGCACCCGGCATCGAGGCGACCGCGGGCGACGTCGGCGAGGTCCTGGCGACGTCGTACGACCAAGCCTTCGACCTGGTGGTCCTGGACCCTCCGCGCGAGGGCGCCAAGCGCACGGTCGTCGAGCAGGTCGTGGCCCGCACCCCGCGGGCCGTGGCCTACGTGGCCTGCGACCCCGCCGCGCTGGCGCGCGACGTGGCGATCTTCGCCGAGCACGGCTACGCGCTGGTCTCGCTGCGCGCCTTCGACCTCTTCCCGATGACGCACCACGTGGAGTGCGTGGCCTTGCTGGAGCCGCGGTGACCAGGCCCCTGCTGGCGCGCCTGGCGGAGGCGGTCCTCGACCCCGTGCTGTGCGCCGGGCCGTTCGCGCGCGGTGACGGGCAGGAGCCCGTGGTCGACGACCTCGTCGCGGAGTGGCCGTCGCCGTGGCCCGCTCCGGACGAGGCCGTGCAGCTGCTGTGGTGTGCGTCCACGGGGTCGGTCTCGACGACCCTGCCGGGACTGTGGCATCAGCTCCGGCCGCAGGCGCCCGACGACGGCGGGTGCGTCGACGTGACGGTCGACCTGGACGTGCTGGGTCGGCTGGTCGCGGCCGACGTCGAGGCCCTGCCGCTGGCCGACGTACTGCTTGGTCTCGGCGAGGTGGAGGCCGCGGCCGCCGCTGCCGAGCTGCCCGGGTTGTCGGCCGAGGTCGCCGTACCGGCGCTGGCCGACCTGCTCGAGCGCATGCTCGCCGCCGCACAAACCGGTTGACCCTCCCTGTCGCGCCGCGGAGGGTGGCCTGGTGAGCGACGAGATCGAGCGGTTGGACCGCGCGGCCGAGGTCAACGGGGAGCACCGCGAGGTGCGGATCGTCGATGGGGTGGTCGAGCGACCCGCGACGGCGGGCACCGAGACCGCGCACAGCTTCCTGCGGCACCTGCGAGACCAGGGAGTCGACTGCGCGCCGGAGCCGGTCGGTGTCGTCGACGGAGTCGAGTCGCTGCGCCTCATCGAGGGTGCGGACGGGGGTGAGGGGTGGTACCACCAGCACACCGACCGGGGTCTGGCCTCGGCCGCTCGGCTGCTGCGTCGCATCCACGACGCGAGCGCCGGCTGGGTGCCGCCGGAGGGCGCTGTCTGGGGCGCCCCGGTGGTCCCGGCCGCTGACGGTGAGGACCTGGTCCTGTGCCACGGAGACCCCGGGCCCTGGAACTTCGTCTGGCGCGACCAGGAGGCCGTGGCCCTGATCGACTGGGACTACCTGCACCCGGGCCCCCGCCTGCACGACGTCTCCTACGCGTTGCGCTGGTTCGCACCGCTGCGCTCCGACGAGATGGCACTGGAGTGGCATCACTTCCCCGAGGTGCCCGACCGGCGGGCTCGCGTGGCGACCTTCGTCGAGGCGTACGGCGACCTGCCGGCGTTCGACGTCGTCGGCGCCGTGACCGGCAGGATCCGCGACACGATGGCGCTGGTGCGGTCGCTGGCCGAGCAGGGGCAGGAGCCGCAACGCACGTGGGTCGCCGAGGGGTCGCTCGACGACGAGGCCCGGGAGATCGGCTGGATCCTCGAGCAACGAGCGCTCCTGGCGTGACCCGTCGAGCTCAGCGCCGCGCGGCGTAGACCCGCCGTACGACGTCCTCCACGTCGGGCTCCTCGACGGCGAGGTCGAGCACCTCGACCCGCTCGGAGACCGCGGCGAGCACCTTGGCGGCCGTCGTGGCGTCCGGATCGAAGGCGAGCCGCTGCCGGAGTCCGCCACCTTCGCTGCCGAGATGTTGGGTGGCGGCGACGTCGACCAGGTCGGGGGTCGACTCGGCCAGGTCGACCACGAGCACCCGCTGCGCGCCCACGGTGCGCGACAGCCCCGCGAGGGTGCCGTCCCAGACCAGGCGACCCCGGTCCACCAGCAGGATCCGGTCACACAGACGCTCCACGTCGCCCATGTCGTGGGTGGTGAGCAGCAGGGTCGTGCCGTGGGTGGTGCGTTCGGTGACCAGGAACTCGCGCAGGCGCTGCTTGGAGAGCACGTCGAGCCCGATCGTGGGCTCGTCGAGGATCACCAGCCTGGGGGAGTGCAGCAGGGCGGCGGCGACCTCGGCACGCATCCGCTGACCCAGCGAGAGCTGGCGCACGGGGGTGGAGAGGAACTCGGAGAGCTCGAGCCGCTCCACGAGCTCCTCGGTGCGCGCGGTCTCCGCGACCCGGCTGAGACCGTGGATGGCCGCCAGGATCGTGAACGACTCCCGAACGGGCAGGTCCCACCACAGCTGGGTGCGTTGGCCGAAGACGACGCCCACCTGTCGCGCCAGCTCCCGTCGGTCCGCCACGGGGCGCAGGCCACAGGTCGTGACGGTGCCTCGCGTCGGCACCAGGATGCCGCAGAGCATCTTGATGGTCGTCGACTTCCCGGCACCGTTCGCGCCGATGTAGCCGACCGCCTCGCCGGCCTGGATGGTGATGGCGAGGTCGTCGACGGCGGTGAGGGTACGCCGCCGTACGCCCTCGCGGACCTTGAAGTCGCGACCCAGCTGCCGCGTCTCGATGATCGGACTGCCGGTCGTCATCCGCCGCCTCCTCGGTAGTGCCGGACGCCGATACGCCAGGACAGCAGGGCCATCGCCCAGGTGAAGACCGCCGCGAGCGGGGCGCACCAGCCCAGCCACGACGGCATCAGGTCGGTGCCGGGCAACCCGAGCAGGGTCACGGTCGGCAGGTAGGCGGTGAAGGCCATCGGGAAGAAGAATCCGAAGACCACCTTGAGGGGCCGGTTCCACACGCTTGCGGGCTGACTGGCGGCGTACCGGCCGCCGTAGACGAACGCGTTGGTGGCCTCGGCACCGTCGATCAGGAAGAACTGCGCCCCCGCGGCCCACACGAACATGGCGGCGAACGTGGCGATGCCGCTCAGCGCCGAGACGAGCAGCAGGCACCCTGCGGCGAGCGACCATTCGATGTCGGCCAGCACGAGGCCGGTCACCAGCGAGGTGAGCCCGACCATGGCCCGCGCCAGACGCCGTAGCGAGATGTCGGAGGTGATCAGCTGGAGCAGCAGCGGCTGAGGCCGCAGGTAGAAGACGTCGAGGGTGCCCGCGCGCAGGTATGTCGGCAGGTTGTCGCAGTGGCCGAACGCGAGGTCGGCGACGGAGAAGGCGAGGTCGGCCAGACCGAAGACGATGAGGATCTGGGTGAACTCGAGCCCGCCGAGCCGGTCGACGTTGAGGAACAGCACGCCGACCTCGGCGAGCTCGACGATGCCGACGAGCAGGGAGCTGACGAGGTCGACGGTGAAGTTCGCGCGGTAGCTGCGCTGCGAGCGGATCCGGGAGGAGAGCACCGCGCGGTAGGGCCGCGTCAGGACCGCCACCGGGGATGCCGGGTCAGCCACCCTGCATCTCCAGCTTGCGGCGGCCGGCGCGCGTCAACAGGTGCCCGGCCAGGGCCGTGAGCGTGAGCCAGAGGACCTGGAGCCCCACCAGACCGAGCGCGTCGATGCCGACGACGCGTCCGGAGAGGACGTCGACGGGGTACATCAACATGGAGGGGAACGGCGTGCACTCGGCGACGATCCGCAAGGCCCTCGGGAAGAGATCGATCGGCACGAAGAGACCGGCGAAGAAGCCCGAGACGACCATGTAGAGGATCTGGATGCCGCGGGTCTCGACGAGCCAGAAACCGGCGGCGGCGACCAGGTAGACCGTCGTGCTCGAGACGACGATGCCCAGCAGCAGGCTGACGGCTCCGAGGAGGTAGCCCGATGCGGCCGAGGGGATGTTCATCCCGACGACGAAGACACCGATGCTCACCGTCGGTAGGCCGCGCGGAATCAGCGCGAAGATCGACTGACCGACCTCGGTGACGACGCTCGCGGTCTGCACGTCGAGAGGTCGGAGGAAGTCGACGACGATGCCACCGTCCTTGATCCGGGTGGCGATGTCGCTGCGGCCGTTGAGGTTGACCGAGCCGAGCAGTCCCTGGGAGATCCAGATGTAGGCGCTGATGGTGCCGATGTCGTAGCCGTTCAGGTCGCCTCCGGCGGCACGGACGGTGGCGAAGAGGATCGCGACCTTCAGCAGGCCGAAGGTGGTGTTGGCGATCAGCCCGCCGAGGGCCGCGAGCCGGTACGTCGACTGGCGACGGAAGCCGGCGACCAGGAGCCGCCAGTAGGGCCGCCAGGAGGTGCGCCCGGTGGTCTGGGTCGAGGTGGGCACAAACGCAGGATCCTACGCGAGATTTCTGGGCGAAAGGGACCCCGGCGACCGCGCCACGACCTAGGTTCAGCCTGCCCCCCATCGTGATCGTCGCCCGGAGGAACCATGCGCATCCCACACCTCGGCTATGCCAATGTCGTCTCGACTCTCGCCCTCGCCCTGGTGGTGACCGGCGGCGGAGTCGCTGTCGCCGGTGGTGGCGTGGGCCGCAACGCGGTCGGGTCCGGCCAGATCAAGAACGGTGCCGTCCGCACGGTCGACCTGGCCCGGGGCGCGGTGACCGGAGCCAAGGTGCGCGACAACTCCCTGACCGGGGCCGACGTCCGCGAGTCCACCCTCGACCTCCCGTCCTCGGCGCTGTTCGCCGGTGAGCGCTCGCCCTCCGGCATCCTGACGGACGGCTTCGAGGAGGTCGCCTCGGTCAGCTTCGAGGCACCGGCCGACGGCTACGCGCTGGTGACGGTGCAGGCCGCGACCGACCCCAGCGCAGAGGGCGGCTACGTCGGAGTCCTGGTCCAGGAGGACCGGCCCGGCGAGGAGCCGGGGTTCATCGCCTACGCCAACTGGGAGCCGGGAGACCCGGACGGGTTCCAGAGTGGCTGGAACAGCCTGGCGACGCCCCTCGAGGTGACGGCCGGCTCGCACACCTACCGGATGGGCCTGAGCAAGGTGACCGACGAGGCGACCACGGTCGCCTACCAGTCGGCCCAGGTGATCGTGCAGTTCTACTCCGAGGGAGAGATCGTCGCCCCGTGAAATCTGACTCGATGTCGTGTATCTTGACATCAAGACAGTTTTCTCGGTCGCCTGAGCATCACTAAGGCTCGCCTTACTACCGGCGCCGCCCACCGCGGCGGCAAGATGGCACCGAGCTTCGAGACCCACCAAACGAGGAGACGACTGATGGCCAGTCAGGACAGCTTCGGCGCCAAGAGCAGCCTGGACGTGGAGGGGAAGTCCTACGAGATCTTCCGTCTCGACGCCGTGACCGGCGACGGGTTGGACGTGGACAGTCTCCCGTTCAGCCTCAAGGTGCTCCTGGAGAACCTCCTGCGCACCGAGGACGGTGCCGACATCACCGCCGACGACATCAGGGCGATCGCCGGCTGGGACGCGGACGCGGACCCGAGCAAGGAGATCCAGTTCACGCCGGCGCGCGTGATCATGCAGGACTTCACCGGCGTCCCCTGCGTCGTCGACCTCGCCACGATGCGCGAGGCAATGGCCGACCTCGGGGGGGACCCCGCCAAGATCAACCCGCTCGCCCCGGCCGAGATGGTGATCGACCACTCCGTCATCGCCGACGTCTTCGGCACCCCCGGAGCCTTCGAGCGCAACGTCGAGATCGAGTACGAGCGCAACCGCGAGCGCTACCAGTTCCTGCGCTGGGGCCAGGGCGCCTTCGACGACTTCAAGGTGGTCCCGCCGGGCACCGGCATCGTGCACCAGGTCAACATCGAGCACCTGGCCCGCACGATCTTCACCCGTGAGGTCGACGGGGTGCTCCAGGCCTACCCCGACACCTGCGTCGGCACCGACTCCCACACCACGATGGTCAACGGCATCGGCGTCGTCGGCTGGGGCGTCGGCGGCATCGAGGCCGAGGCCGCGATGCTCGGCCAGCCGGTCTCCATGCTGATCCCGCGGGTCGTCGGCTTCAAGCTCAACGGCGACCTGCCCGAGGGCGCCACCGCGACCGACCTGGTCCTCACGATCACCGAGATGCTGCGCAAGCACGGTGTCGTCGGCAAGTTCGTCGAGTTCTACGGTCCCGGCGTCTCCGCGCTGCCGCTGGCCAACCGCGCCACGATCGGCAACATGAGCCCGGAGTTCGGCTCGACCATCGCGGTCTTCCCGATCGACGAGCAGACCATCGACTACCTCAAGCTCACCGGCCGCTCCGAGGAGCAGCTCGCGCTGGTGGAGGCCTACGCCAAGGCCCAGGGTCTGTGGCACGACCCCTCGGCCGAGCCGCGCTACTCCGAGCAGCTCGAGCTGGACGTCTCCACGGTCGTCCCCAGCCTGGCCGGTCCCAAGCGTCCGCAGGACCGGGTCGAGGTCAGCAAGGCCGCCCCCAGCTTCGCCGAGGCTCTCAAGGACTACACCGACGAGCCCGACAGGACGATCGACTTCGAGATCGACGGTCAGTCCCTCACGATCGGTCACGGCGCGGTCACCATCGCGGCCATCACCTCCTGCACCAACACGTCCAACCCGTCGGTGATGATCGGCGCGGCACTGCTCGCCAAGAAGGCCGTGGAGAAGGGCCTGGCCCGCAAGCCGTGGGTCAAGACCACGCTGGCCCCCGGCTCCAAGGTCGTCTCCGACTACTACGAGAAGTCCGGCCTGACGCCGTACCTCGACAAGCTCGGCTTCAACCTCGTCGGCTACGGCTGCACCACCTGCATCGGCAACTCGGGTCCGCTGATCCCCGAGGTGAGCGCCGCGGTCAACGAGGCCGACCTGGCCGTGACCAGCGTGCTGTCGGGCAACCGCAACTTCGAGGGTCGGATCAACCCCGACATCAAGATGAACTACCTCGCCAGCCCGCCGCTGGTCGTGGCCTACGCGCTGGCCGGCTCGATGAAGGTCGACCTGTTCAACGACGCGCTCGGCCAGGACACCGACGGCAACGACGTGTTCCTCAAGGACATCTGGCCCAGCCCGTCCGAGGTCGAGGAGGTCATCGCCGGCGCGATCAACTCCGAGATGTTCGGCGACCGCTACTCCGACGTCTTCGCTGGCGACGAGCAGTGGCGCTCGCTGCCCACCCCCGAGGGCAAGACCTTCGAGTGGGACAGCGAGTCGACCTACGTCCGCAAGCCCCCGTACTTCGACGGCATGCCCGCCGAGCCGGAGGCCGTGACCGACATCGAGGGCGCCCGCGTCCTGCTCAAGCTGGGTGACTCGGTGACCACCGACCACATCAGCCCGGCCGGCGCGATCAAGAAGGACAGCCCCGCCGGCACGTACCTCGCCGAGAACGGCGTGGGTCAGCGTGACTTCAACTCCTACGGCTCGCGTCGCGGCAACCACGAGGTGATGATCCGCGGCACGTTCGCCAACATCCGGCTGCGCAACCAGCTCGCCGAGGGCACCGAGGGTGGTTTCACGCGCGACTTCACCGACCCCGAGGCGCCGGTGACCACGGTCTACGAGGCGTCCGAGAAGTACGCCGCCCAGGGCACGCCGCTGGTCGTCCTCTGCGGCAAGGAGTACGGCTCCGGCTCCTCGCGCGACTGGGCCGCCAAGGGCACCGCCCTGCTCGGCGTCAAGGCCGTCATCGCCGAGTCCTACGAGCGGATCCACCGCTCCAACCTGATCGGCATGGGCGTCATCCCGCTGCAGTTCCCGGCCGGCGAGAACGCCGACTCGTTGGGTCTGGACGGCACCGAGACGTTCTCGATCTCGGGGATCACCGCGCTCAACGACGGCTCTACGCCCAAGACGGTCAAGGTCGTCGCCTCCGGCAATGGCGACGACGTCACCTTCGACGCCGTCGTGCGGATCGACACCCCTGGTGAGGCGAACTACTACCGCAACGGCGGGATCATGCAGTACGTCCTGCGGAACCTGCTCAAGGCCTGACCTGCTCTGTTGTTCGACGAGGGCCCGCTCCGACTCCGGTCGAGGCGGGCCTTCGCCGTACCCGAGGAAAATTCGGACCTGGACCCCTCCCGAGTGGTTCCTGGGCGCGTGTGTGGGGGTAGAGACCCCCTGACCAGGACCGAGGACCCGCGATGACCACGCTCAGAGACCGGCTCGACCAGCTCGCCGAGGACGCTCCCGACGGGGGCTCGCGCCAGCCCGCGGAGGAGGCGCTCTGGGTGCGGGGACGGCGTCTCCAACGGCGTCGCCAGGTGGCGACCGCGGTGGTGGCAGCCGTGCTGGTGCTGGCGATCGGGTCGTTGACGACCCTGGTGGTCGGGGCAGTGGACCGTGACCCGATCGCACCGGCCGACGCGGGTGCCGCGCTCACGCTGCCCGATGAGCTGTACCTTGCCGGGCCGTGGTCACCGGGCACCGAGGACATCGGGCCGATCGGGCCACTGGTGGCGCTGGTGGGGGCCGAGCGGCGGTCGTTCTGGTCCGATGCAGGCATCCAGGTGGCCGGAGTCTCGACGACCGGTGACTACGTCTTCCTGGACCTCGAGGACCGGGCCGTCTCCCTCGATGTCGGCACCGGGCCGCAGCTCTCGCCCGATGGTCGCTGGGTCGCCTACGCCATGACCGCCGGTGAGCCCACGGGCGAGCCCTGCCCGTTGCGCGGCGCCACGGTCACGGGAGTTGCCGTCTACGACACCGTGACCGGCGAGACGATGCGTGCGCCCGTCGCAACCGCACGCGGCCTGGCCGACGAGGAGTTCGTGTGGATGGGCGACACGCTGGTCTTCACCTACGGTCAGTACGAGAGGTGCAAGGAGGACGGCTCCAGCAGGACCAGGCTCGCCCATCTCCGGTGGGACCTGCGCACCGGCGACATCGACGTGGGCCTCGACTACCGGATCTTTCCAGACCTGTACGGAGCGACCCCCTACGGCGATCGGGTCGTGGTGATCAAGGGCAAGCGCTCCTTCGAGGCGGTTGCGGCCGACGGCGGCGTGGAGCCAGGTCCGCCCCTCGATGTCGCCCCCAAGCAACAGGTCTTCGTCAGCCCTGGCGGCGGCCGGGTGGCCGCCAACGAGGACCCAGACGGGCCCAGGACGGCAACCAACTCCCTCGGGCCGGTCGTGGTCGCCGACGCGGCGGGCAGGAAGGCCGGAACCACGCGCCGGGTGCTGCGTCAGGACGCAGGTCAGGAAGGCGAGAGTGCCAACGTGACCAGCCGGTCGTCGACTACGGCCGCCGTCGTCGGCTGGCGCGACGACGAGACTCTCGTCATCCGGGACGACCGGGGCTACGCCACCCTCGAGATCTCGACCGGCCGGAGCGAGTCGCTCGTCAAGCTCCCGCCCGCCTACGGGATCCAGCCGCAGGTGGCGGCGGACGCGCTTCGTGCCCCGAGTCTCGATGCACCCCTCCCGGGCGGTCGGGGCGATCCGCGCCGGATGGTGTGGCTCGGCAGCGGACTGATCGTGCTGCTCGCCGGCGCGGCCTTCTGGAGGTCCCGTGTCCGGCTCTGAGCCAGAGCGTGCCGACTTCGGGGAGTTCGTGCGGGCGAGACGACAGGCGCTGCTGCGCACGGCGTACCTGCTCACGGGCCAGCACGCCGACGCCGAGGATCTGGTGCAGGCGGCGCTGATCAAGGCGGTGCCGCACTGGCGCAAGATCTCCGACAACCCCGAGCCCTACGTACGACGCATCCTGGCGCGCGAGAGCGTGTCGCGGTGGCGACGCCGGAGGTGGCGCGAGATCAGCAGCGACGACCTCCCCGAGGTTGTGTCCCTGGACCCCGACGTCGCAGCCCGCGAGGACCTGCGACGCGCGCTCGCCGGGCTCGCGCCTCGCCAGCGCGCGGTGATCGTGCTGCGCTACTTCGAGGACCTCTCGGAGGCCGAGACCGCGGACGTGCTCGGCATCGCGGTCGGCACGGTGAAGTCGCAGGCTCGCGATGCCCTGCGGGTGCTGCGGGAACGGATGCCGGCATGGGAGGACGAGCTGCTGGCCAGTGGTCGGTGAGGATGCACCGGTGACCAGCTTCCACGATGACGAGCTCCAGATCGACCAGGGACTCGTCCGGCGCCTGTGGTCGGGGGAGACGAGTCGCTCACCTGGTACCGGGGCCTGCCGCTCTGGCAGCTCGACGCGGACTTTCACGCGGCGGCCTCGGAGTGTCGGGCGCTTGGGATCGCTCTGGACATCGACGACTCCCTCCGCGTGTGGGGGCGCGCGGTGGAGGCCTCTCGCGAGGTGGAGAGCGCAGCGGCGTGGCTCCACGGCGACCTCCTGACCGAGAACCTGCTGGTCGACGGCTCCGGCGGTCTCGCGGCCGTCCTGGACTTCGGGGGGGCTGGCGATCGGTGACCCGACGGTCGACCTGGTGGTGGCGTGGGAGGCCCTGGATGTGGGGGGTCGCCGGGTGTTCCGCCGGGAGCTCGGCGTCGATGACGCCGCGTGGACGGTGTCGCGGGGATGGGCGCTGCTCATCGCCATGATGACATTTCCCTACTACGGGCGGTCCATGCCCGGACGCTGTGCTGACCGGATGGTGATGGCCAGAGCTGCGCTGATCGGTTGAGCCAAGGGGGTCGCCCGGCGACCCCATTCGGCGTACAATCGAACACATGCTCGCAGATCCGCTCCCTGGCACTGCGGGGGAGTGTGTCGCGGAGCTGGAGGAGATCGAGCGGCTGAAGTCTGCGATGTGTGCGCGGCAGGCAAGGTTGACTGCACGGTTGGACGAGACCGGTGTCCGCACGAGCACCAGTGAGCGGGCCA